>Ga0209381_1000041_pt1 | contig 392594 bp, 314 predicted proteins | sample DewCreD2012metaG_FD_184111 | JGI IMG/M metagenome (GOLD analysis project Ga0209381, IMG submission 184111) | Hot spring sediment bacterial and archeal communities from British Columbia, Canada, to study Microbial Dark Matter (Phase II) - Dewar... ...
CATCGTCGCAATCGGCGTCCCGAGAACGTGACACAAGATGGTCGTCCGCTTCGCCGCTACAAGCGCCGATGGAAGGTTGAACGCACGATCGGGTGGATTCAACACTTCCGCCGACTGTGCATCCGCTAGGAGAAGTCGACCCAACTGTTCACCGGCTTCCTTCACCTCGGATGCACCCTACTTCTGCTCAAAGAGGTTTTGGGATAGGTTCTACCGTGTTGGATCTCCTTATTCCGGGCGCTGGCGCGGCGATATTGGCGTTTCTGCAGCGGGCACTGATCAGATGCGGCTTGGCGCGAACTCCGATGCAAGCACCGAAGTTCCCGCCCACGATGTCACCGCCCGGCACGCGTCAGGTCATTCAGCCGCCGAACAACAGCTTGGATTCTCTACTGTTCGACTTTTTGCCACCGATCATCTGACGAAAGTGGTATCGATAAACTGCATCTGATGGCCACACCGTTGACGGTCCCGGCAGGAATCACGCGCGATCCGTGCCTGACACTTCGAGGGCATTCTGCACACATCGTCAGCCTCGCAGCGTCTCAGAACGGCCGGCTGCTCGCTTCAGTAGCGCGCGATCGCACTGTACGAATTTGGGATCTCCAAACCGGCAAGCAGTGCGCTCTCCGCGAGTGGTGCCGATGTGCGCCGTGGGGGTTTCATCGCGCGGCCGCGTTTTCCGTCGATGCCAATCGAGTCTATATCGCGGATGGGCGTGGGAAAGTGCATGTGCTGCAACGATCGGCGACTCTCGCCACTGAAGATCTGATCGACCCGTGCGGAAGCAGCTGGCTCACCGAGTTCATGACAGTGACGAATCGGTTCACGCTGTCTGTCATCGACGAGTCTGGCTGCTTCGCGATATCTTGTCCTGATGGTACTGTGCGGTTGTGCAGACCGGAGTGCCCGGACGAACCTCAGATCGTGTTCACCGACTCTCGAAGGCGAGTTCCCGTGTTCGCCTCCGCTCGGACCCTATGCGCGACGGTCATTCGCAACGATCTCGTCGTCTATGACCTGCGATCGGGATGCGAACTTCGCAGCTATACCTTGACCAAGTTGCAGAAACCGGATCGTATGACGGCTATGACCATCGCGCACGACGCTAGAACCGTCGCCATCGGATACGCAAGCGGTCGATGCGAGATGCGGAGCGTCGATGACTGCCGTATAATACGGCAGTATCAGTCGTCAGGCGTGATGGTTCAGGACATGGCCATCTCTGCTGACGGATCGTACATTGCAGGCATCGCTTCCGACGGCAACCTGTGCGTCTGGGACACGGCCATCGGCAAGCGCCGGCTGCTAGTCTCCTTGAATGGAGGCCGAATGCTCCCAATGCCGTCCCCGTCGGTCTGTTTTCCGACCTGCGAGCGTGTGGCAGCCACCTGCAATGATCACCAAATCCGTGTGTGGCCCCTCGGCTGAGCCCCGCAGGATGGGTCGTACTCGACCATCGCTTCTGGATATGGCGATTCGTTTGCCTTGTCCTGATCGCGGTGCCCTAATATCGTCGTGCATTCGTCCCCGGCGGAACTTTTGCCTTCACGCTCGTCTCGGCTCGCCGACGGCCAATCCTGACAACGCCCGCGGGGCGCGAGGCGCTTCGGATGGCGCTGACCGATGCCGCGCCGACGCAACCCGTGACGATCAACGCGATTGTCCTTCCGCCCGACCCTCAGCATGGCATCTAGACATTGCGGCCGGTGACGTGCCTTGAGGTCCCGGTGACCTGCCCCGTGTCAGGCGGTTCCGCCGGAGCCGGCCGCCCCGGGCTGCGCGGCTCGGCTGGCGACCGGCGAACTGGGCTACCACGGCCAAGAGGGCTATCGCACGCGGCACTACGACGTCAACCGCGGCGTGCCGCTGCCGACCCATCAGCGCCCCTGCGGTGACCTGTTCGGCGGCGAGCAGAACCACCCCGAGTACGACCCGGCCTGACGGCACCGGACATCGTATCGCGGCTGGAGCGTTGGGCCGTACGTGTCGCCCGGTCCGTGCCGTTGGTTGCTGCGGCGCGGGCCAGAAGCGCACTTGGTTGGCGAGGGAGTGGAGACTATCCGGTCGCAGCCAGTTCCAGGCGGTCTCGGAAGCGACGCCGCAGCCAGGCCCGCAGGGGTTGATGCTCCGGAGCGGACAGCGCGGGGTCGGCCTCGAGGATCGACTCGGCGTCGCGGCGGGCGTCTTCCAGCAGGCGCGTGTCGCCGATCAGGTCGGCCACGCGCAGCTCGGGCAGGCCGTGCTGGCGCGTGCCGATCAGCTCGCCCGGTCCGCGCAGCCGCAGGTCGGACTCGGCGATCTTGAAGCCATCGGCCGTTCGCGTCAGCACTTGGAGTCGCTCGGCGTCCGCCAGCGCCGCACGATCCGGGATCAGGATGCACCAGCCCGGTCGATGCCCCCTCCCCACCCGCCCGCGAAGCTGGTGCAGTTGCGACAGACCGTAGCGGTTGGCGTGTTCGACCACCATGACCGTCGCGGCCGGCACGTCGATGCCGACCTCGATGACCGTCGTCGCCACGAGGATGGGCGTGCGGCCGGCGGCGAAGTCGGCCATGACGCGCTCCTTCTCATCGCGACGCATGCGGCCGTGCACAAGCCCCACCGGTATGCCGGGAAAGACCTTGTCTGCCAGTCGGCGATGCTCGACGGTGGCGGCTCGCAGCTCGACGCGGTCGGACTCCTCAACCAGCGGGTAGACGACATAGGCCTGCTCGCCGGCGGCGACGCGCTCACGTACCCGCGCCCATGCATCGTCGATACGATCCGGCGGCACGATGGACGTCCGGACCGGGGCGCGGCCGGGCGGCAGGCCGCGGATCGTGGTCACGTCGAGGTCGCCGAATACGGTCATGGCCAGGGTTCGCGGAATGGGCGTAGCCGTCATGACCAGATAGTGTGGCGACGGTCCTTTGCAGCGGATGGTCATGCGCTGGCGGACGCCGAACCGATGCTGCTCGTCGATGATGACCAGCCCAAGCCGGGCGAACTCGACCTCGCGCTGGATGAGCGCCTGCGTCCCGACCACCAGGTCAAGCTCGCCGCCGCGGATCGAGGCGTGCATCGCGCGGCGGCGGGCCGCGCCAACCGAGCCGGTCAGCAGCCCGCGTCGGACGCGGCTTCCCTCGAGGTAGCGCTCGGCGTTGCGGTGCAGTTGCTCGGCCAGGAGTTCGGTCGGCGCCATGATGGCGACCTGGGCGCCGTTGGCGATGGCCGTCAGGGCGGCGTAGATGGCGACCAGCGTCTTGCCGCTGCCGACGTCGCCCTGCAACAGGCGGTGCATCGGGCGGGAGCGGGCCAAGTCGCGGACGATGTCGCGCACGGCCGCATCCTGACCGGGCGTGAGCCGGAACGGCAGGCGGCGGCGGATGCGCTCGTCGATCCGCGGCGTTGCCGGGAGCGGGCGGGCCACGCCGGCGCGGCGCCGCCTGCGCAGCGAGAGCACGACCAATTGCATGGCGAGCAGCTCGTCGTAGGCCAGCCGTCGCCGGGCGTCGGCCTGCTCGGCCTCTCGCTCCGGCCGGTGCATGCGGGTCAGGGCGAGGCGGCGCGGCGCGAGGCCGCGCAGGACGATCAGACGCCTTGGCAGCGGGTCAACCACCGTTGCCAGCATGCGATCCAGGCTGCGGGCGATGATCCGGGCGATGGCGGTCGAGTTGAGTTCCGCCGTGGCCTGGTAAACCGGCTCGAGACGTACATCGCCGCCACTGGAAACGGGCTCGGCGTCGTCATCGAGCCGTTCGAGTCGTGGATTGACGAGTTGCGGTTCGCCGCCGAATTCCCCGACTCGGCCGGTCAGTCGTACGACCGCGCCGGGCGCGAGCTTGTCGACGATGTAGGGCGCGTTAAACCACGTCGCCGAACATCGGCCGGTGTTGTCGAGTACGCCGGCGATGGTGGCGCCGCGGCGGCCGCCCTGCCGGACGCGCGTGATCCGCCCGACGATCGTGGCGACCTGACCGAGTTCGAGATCCTCAATGGTCCGCGCTTCAACCCGCTCGTGGCGGATCGGAAAGTATTCGAGCAGATCGGCGACGGTGCGGACGCCGAGCTTCTCGAACACGGCCGCGCGACGTGGCCCGACGCCGGGCAGGAACTGGACCGGATCGTCCGCCGAAAGGGGCCGGGTGTCGCTTGCGCGCTGGGCCGGCGTGGTCGGGGGGCGATTGGACATGGACTTACGGCACGATGAGCTTGAGCCCTACCGGCAACTCGCGCGGATTGTTGATGCGGTTGCGGTTGGCGGAGTAGAGACGCCGCCAGGCGCGGCCGTCGCGGTAGTACCGCTCGGCGATCGACCAGAGCGTCTCGCCGGGTCCGACGACATGGGTCCGCACCTCCGGCGCGGCGTCGGCCGGCGGCGCGGGGTCCTGCCGCGGCGGAGCGGTAGGCGGCTGGTAGGCCGGCTCGCTGCGCGGCGGCGTGGACGTCGGCGGCGACATGTTGATCGCGCTCGGGCGCTCGGGCGCTCGGGACACGGCTTCGAGCCGGTCCTCATCGGAGGAGGTCGGTGGGGTCTGAACCCCGGTTGGCTGCGGCTTGGCGCAGCCCCAGACAAGCATCGGCAACCACAGGAGGACGGCGGCGGTGGATCGAGTCATATCGGCAGGCCACTGACGCGAGGCGGTCTTACCCCCCACGTGGTGCCCAGATTAGAGCGCGCCGCGAGGGGCGTCAATTGGCCGACCGGCCGGGCAAACCGGGCAAGTTTCTCTTGGGTCGGCGGCGGCGTTCGCTAGAATGCGGCTTATGTCGATCAGGCCTTTCGAGACGGCCGAGACCCCCTCGTCGGGTTCGGTTCGACAACTGTCGGTTTTCCTCGAGAACCGCGTCGGCCAGCTCCTGCGTCTGCTTCAGGTGCTGCATGCGAGCACGGTCCGGGTGCGTGCCCTGAGCATCGTGCACGCGACCGATTGCGCGATCGTGCGGCTGATCTGCGACGATACTGACACCGCCAAACGGCACCTTCGCGATGAGAACTTCGCGGTCAGTGAAAGCGACGTCGTGGCGGTTCAGCTCCCCCCCGGTTCATCGCTGTTGATGGTCTGCGCCGCTCTGCTGTCGGCCGAGATCAACATCAACTATGTCTATCCACTTCTGGGCACGTCGAATGGTCAGATGGCGATCGCCCTGAGTTGTGACGACATCTTGACAGCGGCGGCCGTACTTCGACATCGCAAGTTTCAGATTCTCACCGAAGACGAGCTGGGACCCGGCCCGACTCGATGATCGCAGCCTGACGCTGAGCCGGGGGCGACCTGGTCGGGCCGCGGCGCCGTCACTCGAGCATGCAGCGTTGGATCTGGATGGGAGCGGCGGTCGTGTACAGGCCGTTCCCCTGACCGTCCGGATAGAATCCGCGCGGTCCGCGAATGCGCCCTTGCACAGTTCGATCGAACGACCGTTCGGGCACCTCGCCGCGCTCGTCGGGCGTAATCGGGAAGATCAGCACCGCATCCTTGCCCTGCTCGTTGCGCCCGAGGACGTAGACCCGGCCGGATTTGCCAACGAGCGCCCGGTTGGTTTCGGTCAGGTTTCTGAACACGCGTTTTCGCACCGGGTGATCTCCCGTCACATCGAAGATCTGAACACGCTCGCCCCCGAGGTCGGTCACGCACAGGTGTCCATGGGCGAAACCGAGCCAAGTCGGCCGATCAAACATGCCCTCGCCGGTGGGATCGTCTGCTTCCTTGAATATACGCACGAAGTTGCCGCCGGCGTCGAATTCCTGGATTCGATGATTGCCGGTGTCGGAAACGTACAGCCGGTCGCGATCGTCGACGGCGACATCCGTCGGCGAACTGAAGGCGCCCTCCTTCTTCGATGCCGCCTGCGGCGAGCGGGCCGGGTCGCCGACCAGTTGAACCAACTGCCCCTGCTCGTACCACGCGAGCTGGTGGTTGTGCGGGTCAGTCATGACCAGTCGGCCGCGGCGATCGAAGGCCATGCCGCCGCCCCACGGTTCGTAGCCCGGAAAGCGATTCGTTCGGATGCCGAAGTCGTCGTGCAACGAGTTGATGTTGCTCTTGATGAGGCCGTTGCGCAGCGGCCCGGCCTGCGAGATCAGCGCAATCGGCGGCTTGCTGCCGGGGATGACAGCCAACTGCATCGAGTCCCGGGCCGGTGACGGAACGTAGCGCGGGGCTGTCAATGGGCCGGTAGCGCCTCGAACGTCGACCGCCGCGATCGCGAAGGTTGTGCCATCGGCATCGTTCGACCGATCATCGACCAGCGGGAGGAGGGGTTCCGTGACGGTACCAAATTGGCCTTCGATCTTGCCGGCTGCAACCAGATCAACGAGCTCCCATGCCGGGCCGGCGCGACCGACACGGGCGAGCACGCGATACTCGAACAGATCCGGCGACTTGGCGGCCGGCCAGATGATGAAGCCCTGACTGTATCGCGGGTCTTCCAAGTCGTACTTGACGCGGCAGAAACGCGGCGCGGCAGGCGACGCGTTAGCCGCGAGGTGCGTCATCAGCGGGTGGTCGTACGCTTCCGACGCGCCGCGCGCGACGGCGAGCATGAATTCGTATGTCGATACGAAGTGATACTCCTCGACGCCGTGGCGTCGCAGCCGGACGAGGAAAACGCCATCAGACCCATCCGCGGCGAGCTTGCCCCAGGCCGAGCCGCCCTCGCGCACGGGCAGCGGGAATCGGCCGCCCGGGTCGGTCTCCCCGATGACGATCGGTTCATTCGGGATGGCCAGGCCATCCTGCTCGGTAACTCGGCGCTGGAATATGGCGACGTCCACGCCGGCGATGGGCTGACCGGCCGCGCTCAGGACTTTCAGCCCGCAGTTGCGAGGCAGCAAGCCACCCGGCGTCTCGCCCGCCTTCGAGGTCGAACGCCGCGCCAGAATGAACGCATCGAGGTCGCTGAACGGGCGCGGTCCGGGCGAGCCCATGAACCCCGCGTCCGCCGGAAGGCGGTAGGCTCGCTGCACGAACTCGTCCGACGCGTCACGCACGAGCACCTGTCCGACCGGGCACTCAAGCGGCGACGGATCGGGCAACCCCAGGGCGAGGCCGATTCGATGAATGAGAGTCCAATCGACGAGCGACGCAAGGTCGGACGCTCGCCCGCCCTGCTGCAGGCCTTTCAACACGACCGCCGCCGATTCCGGCGATGTCCGCCTCGCCGCGTCGAGCGCCTCCGACTCGGCCCCTGGCCGCTCCGAGTCGAATATCACCATGTCGGCGACTCGAACGCGGGCGGGGATGCCGCCCGGATGGGCCGTGCTTCGAGACTCGCGGAAAAGCTCATTCATGACTTGCACGTGGTACTGAAGCCAGTCCTCGATGCACCATGTGTCAACGAGGTTCCGTACCTGGGCGAATTCGTCCCGCAGGCTCCGAGGCACGATGAAAGTTACCGGCAGATTGGAGTTGTGTTCTGTAAACGTGTTGTTCCATCGCGCCGCCTCGGTGTTCTCGCGTTTCAGGTCGAGCAGGACCGAGCACTCACGGGCCTCGGCGACAAGCCCAGACTCGATCGTCACCTCGATGTCGCGCAACTGTCCGGACGCCGTCGGCTGGTCCACTCGGCCGGAAGCCAGCGGTTGGTCGTTGGCCATCAGGCTCCAGTCGAACGGCTTGGCCTCCGCGCCGCCGGCATTGAGGACACGGATCGTCCACCGCACCGGAGCGCCGGCTTCAGGGGACCCTCTTCGGATGCACGCCACGGTGAGATCCGGTGCGACCGGCCGGTTGCTGAGCGATGAGTCGCGGCGCATCTCGAACGAGCGAACCGCGGACGCAGGGAATTCACGAAACGCGCCGCCGGCGTCGTAGATGCGAACGCGCGTGCCGAATTCGAGCACCTTGCCGATGTAGCGGGCGCCGCGATCCAGCGTGAGCACATCGCGATACGCCGTCGATGGGTTCTCGAACGCGTACGGGAACCGCGGTGAGTTCGCCGGGTCGGAACGCGCACTGGACGACGCGATCAGCGGAATCACCCAGGGAACAATCAACCGTGCGAAGCGCATGGGAACCTCCGGTCAGGCCGTGCGGGCGGATGACTCAGCAAGCTGCGCCGCGCGGGCGGCGCGCCGGTCTCAGGATAACGCCGACTGAATCAGCCGCAAAAGCTCTTCAGCCCGGCCGCGCGGATAGGTGCCGGCGTTCCAGCGAAAGCCGAGATGGTCGCCCTCGTGACGGGGAATAAGGTGGAAGTGCACGTGATCGACGATCTGCCCTGCGACTCGCCCGTTGTTCTGGAGGATGTTCAAACCGGGCGAACTGGTCGCGCTCATGATCGCCCGTGACAACCGGGGCAGCAGCCATCCGACGGCGGCGGCGTCTTCTGCCGGAAGGTCGTCGATGCGTTCAGCGTGCCGGCGCGGCACGAGCAGGGTGTGACCCTCTGAAAGCGGACCGATATCCAGGAACGCCACCGCTGCCTCGTTCTCAAAAACGCGATGGCTGGGAATGTCGCCGGCGATGATCTTGCAGAAGATGCAGGCGCTCGACATGGATCGCCCGACGCCTCCAATGCGCCGATTACGCGGTCGGAGTCGGCGCGGACTCCCCGCCCGCGGGCGCAGACTTCTCGGGTCGCTTGCCGGTCTTCAGGTACCGCACTCGCTTCTCGATCTTGCGGCGGCGGTGTCCGGCCGATTTGCGCACATCGGTCGGCGCCGACTGCTCAGTACCGACGAGTTGAAGGATGGCGACGTTGCCGTTGTCGCCGATCCGCGTCCGGGCGACGTGGATGATCCGGGTGTATCCGCCGGGCCGATCGGCGTACTTCGGAGCGACGTCGTTCATCAGTTTGTGGACAATCGACGTCGCGACGAAGGGAAACTTCTTCTTATTGTACTTGGCGGGGACCACGCCGGTTCGCATGCGGCGGCCGCTGCGTGCCCGGAGCACCCGCGCCTGCTGGGATCGCGTCATTCCGTCGTAGGTGTCCCGGTGCTCCGCAGGGATGACCGCGCGATCGCCGAGGATGGCGATGACGCGCTGACGAGCCTGGAGGCTGCCGGAACGGGCCAGCGTGATCAGCTTTTCCACGAATCGGCGTACTTCCTTCGCCTTCTCGAGCGTGGTGCGGATCTCGCCGTGCTCGAACAGGCTCTGCGCCAGGTTGCGGCGCAACGCCCGGCGGTGGGCCGACGTTCGCGTCAGATGTCGTCCGGACTTTCGGTGTCGCATGGTGTTTGTCCTTCCTGGCGGAGTCGACGGTCAGGGACCGTGAACGCCCGCCCGGGATCATTCCCCTTCGTCATCCAGCGGCGTATCGCTCAGCAGCGCCTGATTGGCGAGGTTGCGTGACGCACCGCCGGTGGCCGACAGGCTCAGGCCGATGTCGGACAACTTACGCTTCACTTCCCGCAGCGACGTCTTGCCAAAGCTGCGCAGCTTGAGCAGCTCGGCCTCCGACCACGCCACCAGGTCGCCGACCGTGGCGATCTTGGCGGAATCGAGACAGTTGGAAGCCCGCACCGACAAGTCCAGCTCGGAGATCGGCATGCTCAGCTTCGCGGCCAGGCTCTCGTCAACCACCACCGGCGCGATCGGCTCAACCGGCTGCTCCTCGCGAATGACAGCCAGCGTCTCACCGGGCTCCCCGTACTGCACGAACGGGTTGAGGTGCTTGCGGAGGATCTTGGCGGCCTCGACCAGCGCCATCTCGGGCGAGACCGTGCCGCGCGTCCAAATCTCCATCACCAGCCGGTCGTAGTTGGTGCGCTGGCCGACGCGCGTATCTTCGACGCGATAGCGCACGCGAGTGACCGGCGAGAATGCCGAGTCGATCGGAATGACGCCGATGACCTGGTCGCCAGTCCGGTTCTCATCGGCAGTACGATAGCCTCGCCCGGACTCGACGGTGATCTCCACCTCGAACTTGACGTCGGTCGTCAGCGTGGCGATGAGCTGGTCCTTGTTGACGATTTCGACTGCTGAGTCGCCCACGAACTGGCCGGCGCGAACCTCGGTCGTCTCGCCCTTGCGCCCGGCGGCCTGAAGTCGCATGGTGCGCGGCTCCTCGCCTTCCAACCGCACGATGAGCGACTTGATGTTGAGGATGATATTGGAGACGTCCTCCATCACGCCGGGAATGCTGGTGAACTCGTGGTCCACGCCGGCGATTCGGACGGACGTAACGGCCGCCCCTTCCAGACTCGAAAGCAGGATTCGCCGCAGGCTGTTGCCGACGGTGGTCCCGAAGCCGCGCTCGAACGGTTCGATGTAGAACCGCCCGTACTTCGGGCTGCTCAGGGTCGGGTCGCGCTGAACACGCGACGGCAGCTCGAGGCCACGCCACTTAATGCGCATCGATTGAGCCTCCCGGTTATTGGCGTTCCTGTCCATTGCCGAATGACCCGCGCCCCCCTCGGCAGGAATACCCCCCTGCCAGGGCGCGTCGGTCGGGCGCGGTTGCTGCGTTACCATGGTCATCGACTGCAGAACTCCACGATCAGGTTTTCTTCCACCGGGATCTGCACATCTTCACGCGTTGGCAGCGACTCGACGGTGCCCTCGAGCTTCTCGGCATCCAGCCGCAGCCACTTCTGGATCGGCCGGTTCGCGTCCTGCTGGAACTGGTTGCTGATCAGCTGCTTGCTCGTTTCGTGACTTGCCACGGACACGCGGTCGCCCGGCCGCACGATGAATGACGGTCGCGACACGGTCCGACCGTTGACGCGAATGTGACCGTGGCCGATGGCCTGCCTCGCGGCCTTCCGCGACGCGGCCAGGTTCAGCTTGAACACCACGTTGTCGAGCCGGCGCTCAAGCAACAGCAGGAGGGCCACACCCGTATTCTGAGAGGAACGTTGCGCCTGCTCGAACACACGGCGAAACTGCGCCTCGAGGACGCCGTAGTAACGCTTCACCTTCTGCGTCTCGCGCAGGCGCTTTGCGTACTCCGAGCCCTTGGTGCGCCGATAGACGTGCATGCCCGGCGGGAAGTTCCGCCACTGCTTCTCCATCGGGCACTTGGCGGTTTCGCACCGCGAGCCCTTGAGCATCAGCTTCATCCCGGCCCGGCGGCAGCGCCGACAAGCCGGTCCCAGCAATCGTGCCATCTGTGGTCCGTCCTTCCCGCCGGCGACACCCGACTCAGGCGACGCCGGCACCGCGTTAGACGCGCCGCTTGCGGCGCGGCCGGCAGCCGTTGTGCGGCAGCGGCGTTACATCCTCAATCGATTGGATCTTCAGACCACCGGCCTGAAGCGCCGACACGGCCGACTCTCGTCCGGGTCCCGGGCCCTTTATGCGGACATCCACCTCCTGGATGCCGAACTTGCGGGCGGCCGATGCCGCCGTCTCCGCCGCCCGCTGAGCGGCGAACGGCGTGCTCTTCCGCGTGCCCTTGAAACCGACCGTTCCGGCTGACGCCCAGCACAGGGTGGCCCCGCTGGAGTCCGTGACCGTGATCATCGTGTTATTGAACGATGCCTTCACGTGCACGATCCCTTTGGAGACGCTGCGCCGTTGCTTCTTCTTGCCCGTTGTCTTGCCCAAAGCCGATCTCCCGTGTCTGCGCCGGCCGTCGATCCGGGCCGGATGCGAACGATCAGTGCCGCAGTTCCTTGACGCCCTTCTTCCCGGCCACCGTCTTCTTGGGGCCCTTTCGCGTCCGTGCGTTGGTCCGCGTTCGTTGTCCGCGGACGGGCAGCCCGCGGCGATGCCGCATGCCGCGATAGCTGCCGATATCGCGCAGTCGCGCGATGTTCTGCTGGATCTGGCGGCGGAGCTGTCCCTCCACCACGTGTGATCGGTCAATGACGGCTGCAATCCGGCTGACCTCGTCCTCGCTCAGGTTCTTCGCGCGGACGCTTGGGTCGATGCCTGCCTCTTTCAGAATGTCACGAGCATTCGACGGGCCGACGCCATAGATATAGCGCAGCGCCACGTCTATGCGCTTGTCGTTCGGGATGTCGACACCGGCAATACGAGGCATTCCAACTCCTTGAGAACAGACGCCCGGTCGTTAGCCCTGCTTCTGCTTGTGCCGCGGATTGGTGCAGATCACCCGCACGATCCCACGACGCTTGACGATCTTGCAATTCTCGCAAATGCGCTTCACGCTGCTACGGACTTTCATGTGGCCACGCTCCCGATCGGTCTCTATCGCCCGTCCGTCAGTACATCCACGCCGGTCGACGTCAGCGCCAGCGTATGCTCAAAATGCGCCGCCCAACGGCCGTCGCGCGTCACCTGCGGCCACCCGGTTGCGTCGCCGGCGCGGACGCGCGGGTTGCCCATCGCCACCATCGGCTCGACCGCCAGCACCAGCCCCGGCCGCAGCTCGAAGTCGTTGCGAAGCTGCTCGCGGTCGGTGTAGTTCGGAACCTTCGGATCCTCGTGCATCTGACGGCCGATGCCGTGGCCGACGAACTCCCGGATCACCGAGAAGCCGGCTGCTTCGACCAGAGATTGCATCGCGGCTGCGATCTCGCTCCAGCGCCGGCCGGGCCGCATTTCGCGGATCGCAAGATCCAGCGCGGCCGACGTCACATCGAGCAGCCGCTGCACCGACGGAGACACGTCGCCGACCGGCACGGTTGTTGCGGAATCGCCGCAATAGCCGCGCAGTCGGACGCCGCAATCGACGCTGACGATGTCGCCCGGCAGCAACTCGCGCGGTCCCGGGATGCCGTGCACGACCTCCTCGTTCACGCTCACGCAGAGGGCGGACGGAAACGGCATTCGTGTATTCGGCGCTCGAACGCCCCGAAACAAGGCTTCGGCGCCAGCCTCAGCGATGATCCGGTCGGCCGCCTCGCCCAGCACGTCGGTTCGAAGCCCCGGCCGCACGAGCGCCCGGACCTCCTGCAGCACGCGGTGTACGACACGGCCCGCCGCGCGCATCAACTCGATCTCGCGCGGGCTCTTGAGCTCGACGCGGACCGCCGACGCCGGACTGGGTTTCGGACCAAAAATCCCGCTCACGCGCTTCATCCGCAGCCTCGGCAGACGGCCACGATGCGGCCGAATACGATGTCAATTTCCGCGTTGCCGTCCACGCTCACGAGTCTGCCGCGGGCGGCATAATAGTCGATCAGCGGCCGCGTTTCCGCGTGATAGGTCGCCAATCGCTGCGCCACAACCTGTGGCTCGTCGTCCTTGCGGCGGGCGAGCGCTGCGCCACAGCGGTCGCATATGCCGGCGGTCCGGGGAGGCGAGTACGCCTCGTGGAAGACCGTACCGTCCGTGGGGCACGTCCAGCGCCCCGTCAACCGGCGAGTCACAATCGCGTCGTCCACCGCGATGTTCAACGCCTTGTCAAGCGGCCGGCCGATCTCCGCCAAGCGGGCATCGAGGCCCTCCGCCTGCGGGATCGTCCGCGGGAAGCCATCCAGGACGAAGCCACCGGCGGCCTGCGGAGCACCGATCCGCTCAGCCATCATCCGCAGGATGACGTCATCGGGAACCAGCGCGCCCGCGTCCATGTAGGACTGCGCCAGTCGGCCCAGTTCGCTTTGCGCGGCGCGCTCGGCCCGCAGGATGTCACCGCTCGACAGGTGGACGGCACCAAGTTCTCCGGCCAGCCGGCTCGCTTGCGTTCCCTTGCCGGCGCCCGGCGGCCCCAGCAGCACCAGTCTCACGAATACGCCCCCTTGATCCGCGGTCCGCCGCCCTCGCCTCGGTCGAGGAAGCCGGCGTAGTTTCGCATGATCAGGTTGGCTTCGATGCGCTGAACCAGATCCAGCGTCACGCTCACAACGATCAACAGTCCGGTGCCGCCAAGGAACGACGACACCAGCGGCGGAATCTGAAGGACTTCGCCGATCAACTGGGGAACCAGCGCGATGATCGACAGAAAACCCGCGCCAACATAGGTGATGCGGGTCATGACGGTTTCAAGATATTCGGCCGTCCGCCGGCCCGGTCGAAGACCCGGGATGAAGCTGCCGTAGTCGCGAAGCTGGTTGGCCATCTCCTTCGGCTGAAACTGGACCGTCGTCCAGAAGTACGCAAAGAAGTACACCAGCGCCACGTAGCTGGCCGCGTAGACGAAGCTGGTTCGGTCGAACGCGTCAGCCAGCGTCGCGAAGAAGCCGCCGCCGAACCGACCGGACAGAGCCTCCGCCAGCCAGCGGAAGAGCATGGTCGGAAACAGCAGCAGTGAACTGGCAAAGATGATCGGCATCACGCCGCCATGATTGACGCGCAGCGGCAGGTACTGTCGCGCTCCGCCGTAGACGCGGCGCCCGCGGGTCTGCTTGGCCTGCTGGATCGGGATGCGGCGTTGCGCCTGAGTGATGAGGATCGCCCCGGCCACGACTCCGACGAACGCCAGGCAGAGGAAGACGATCTTGGCCGGCCCGATCTCCCCCGCGCCGGCGCCCACGCCCAGCGTGGCGTTCTGCGTCAGGTAGAGGATGGCGTTCGGCATGCGGGCGACGATGCCCGCCATGATGATGAGGCTGATGCCGTTGCCGATGCCGTACTCGTCGATCTGCTCGCCGAGCCACATGAGAAACAAGCATCCGGCGGTCATGCCGATCAGGCCCATCGCCCAGAAGGTCAGGGTGCCGCGATATTCCGGGTAGACCAGGTTGCTCCCCTGCATGTATCGCAGCCAGAACATGCCCTGAATCAGGCACAGGCCGACCGTAGCGTAGCGGGTGTACTCCTGGATCTTCTTCCGCCCTGCCTCGCCTTCCTTCTGGAGTTTCTCCAGGGTCGGCACGACCGTTGCGAGCAGCTGGAAGATGATCGACGCCGAGATGTAAGGCATGATTCCCAGGCCGAACAACGTGCTCTGTTGCAGGTTGCCGCCGGTGAACATGGCGAAGTATTCGCTGAGCTGGTTGATGCCGGTCTCGCCTTCCTGTGATTGGAAGTGGCGGCGCAACTCCTCCTGGTCGACGCACGGGATCGGCACGTAGAACCCGATGCGATAGACGCAGAGCAGGCCCAGCGTGAACAGGACCTTGTTCCGCAGATCGCGAATCTTGAAGATGTTCAGGAACGCCTTGAGCATTGCTCTCGCCTATCTTCGTCAGTCGGCCGTCGGACCCGATTCAGGCTTCGACTCGCCGCCCGACCTGGCTTCCTTGCCACCCTTGTGGGGTTTCTCACCTTCGCCGCGCTCCGCCTTGCCCTTGGGCTTGCCGCTGTCGGGTTTCACGCCGCCACCCTTGCCCTTCGCCTTGCCGCCCTGAGTTCCGGCCTCGGCCTTTGGTTCCGGGGGGCGCTTCACGAACTTCTTCTTCGGCTGCGGGCCGAGCTTTTTCACGGTACCACCCGCGACCGCGATCTTCTTTTCGGCCTCGGCACTGAAGCGCTGGGCCTCGATCGTGAGAGCCTTCGTCAGACTCCCGTCGGCGAGCACCTTGACCGGCTCGTCGGACTCGTGGATCAGTCCCGCCGCCTTCAGCGAGGCCGCGGTGACGTGAGCGCCGGCGTCGAACCGCCGGTCTATATCGCCGATGTTGACGACCTGATAGCGAGTCGCGAACACCACGTTTGAAAAGCCGCGCTTCGGCAGTCGTCTGAACAGCGGCATCGCGCCGCCTTCGAACAGCAGGCGCTGCTTCCAGCCGGTGCGCGAGCCGGCTCCCTTCGTGCCGCGACCGCTGGTCTTGCCCATGCCGCTGGCTTCGCCGCGGCCGACGCGCTTGCGTCGGCGATGGGCTCCGGCCGCCTTGGTGATGTCGGTGATATTCATGAGCGTCGTTTCCGTTCTCAGACCGCCAGCGTCACGCCGCGCAGCGACTCGATCTCGTCGCGGAGCCGCAGTTTCATGAGACCGTCGAGCACGGCCTTAGCCACGTTCTTCGGATTCGTCGAACCATACACCTTGGAAAGGCAGTCCCTGATGCCCGCCAGCTCGAGGATCGCGCGGACGCTCTCGCCGGCGATGACGCCCGTTCCCTCGGAAGCGGGAATCAGACGCACCTTGCTTGCTCCAAATCGTCCGAGCACCTCGTGCGGGATGGTCGATCCGGCCAGCCGCACGCGCGACAGACTGGCCGACGCGACTTTGCGAGCCTTCTCGACCGCCGGCGGCACCTCGCGCGCCTTGGCGTAACCGATGCCCACCCGGCCGCGTCGATCTCCGACCGCCACGAGCGCGCCGAAACTGAAGCGCCGGCCACCCTTGACCACCGCTGCGCAGCGATAGACGCGGATCACGTTTTCATCCAGGTCGCCGGAACCCCGGCGTCCGCCCGAACTCGTCTGTACGTCGCTCATCAATCGTCTCGCTGCGCCGCCAAGCGGCTCACGCCTCTTAGAACTGGAGTCCGGCCTCGCGCGCCGCGTCGGCCAGCGCCTTGACGCGGCCGTGATAGCGGTATCCGTTGCGGTCGAAGGCGACCGTGCGGATGTTGTGCATCCGGGCGCGGGCTGCCAGCGTCCGGCCGACCACGGCGGCGGCCTGCTTGTTGCCGCCGTTCCTGATCTCTCCGGCCAGTTCCTTGTCGCGCGAGCTCGCTGCGCAAAGGGTGTGTCCCTTCATGTCGTCGATGAGCTGCGCGTAAATGCCCTTGTTGCTCCGAAACACGGTCAGCCGCGGATGGTCGGCTGTGCCGAACACCTTGCGGCGCACGCGCGCCTTGCGGCGCTCGCGTCGAACTTTCTTGCGTAACAGGCTGTTCATGACACGCCCACCTTTGTTGATCGTCAGGAGCCTGCGCCGCCCGCACCGGCGAAGGCCTTGCCGGCCTTCCGGCGAATCTGCTCACCCGCGTACCGGATGCCCTTGCCCTGGTACGGTTCGGGAGGCCGAACGTCCTTGATCGTGCGGCAGAACTGCCCCACCGCCTGCTTGTCCGGTCCGGAGACGGCGAACTTCGCCGGGGTCTCGTTGCCCTTTGTCGCCGGCACCTCGATCTCGATCTTCAGGCCGGGCGGAATCGGCAGATCGACCGGGTGAGCGAAGCCGACCGTCAGTTGCAGGGTGTTTCCCGCGACCTTGCAGCTGTAGCCGGTGCCGTAAATCTCCAACTTGCGCGTGTAGCCGGCTGAGACCCCCGTGATCATGTTGTTGATCAGGGCCCGTGTGGTACCGTGCAGCGCCATGGCTTCACGGGAATCGTCAACGCGCGACACCCGGACGACCTTCTCCTTGTCATCGATCGCGACGCTGACGGGTCGCGGCAGATTCAACGAGAGGTTGCCCTTCGGCCCGGAGACCTTGACGGTCGACTGCTGGACGTCGACCTTGACGCCGCCGGGAATCGCGATGGGTTTCTTGCCGATGCGGGACATGGCTGTCGTTCCTGGGTCTCAATACACCGTGCAGATGAGTTCGCCGCCGACCTTCATGCGGCGGCAGTCGCGGTCGCTCATCACGCCGCGGTTGGTCGATACGATCGAGATGCCCATGCCGTTGCGGATACGCGGCAGCTCGTCCGAGCCGACGTAAACGCGGCACCCGGTCTTGGAGCGGCGCTGCAAACTCACGAGCGGCGGCTCGCCGCGCGGGCCGTACTTGAGCTGCACGCGGATCTCGCCCTGTCTGGCGTCATCGATCAGGTCATATCCCTGAATGTAGCCTTCATCGCGCAGCACGCGGCAGATGTCAGCCACGATCCGGCTGCGGCGCAGACGCACCTGCTTGGCGCGGATCATCACGCCGTTGCGGATGCGGGTCAGCGCGTCGGCGATCGGGTCACTCCACATCGAATCAATCCTCGTTCGCGGGGTCCGGCCCCAGCGTCACCAGCTCGACTTCTTGACACCCGGCAGCACGCCCTGGTGGGCCAAGTTGCGGAAACAGATGCGACACAGCTTGAACTTGCGATAGACCGCGCGCGAGCGGCCACACTGCGAACAGCGCCGTACGGTTCGCACCGCGAACCGCGGCTTCCGCTGCGTCTTGAGAACCCAACACTTCCTGGCCATCGACGTTCGACTCCTGCTAGTTGCGGAACGGCAGACCCATGTGACGCAGCAGCGACAACGCCTCGCGGTCGTTTCGAGCCGACGTGACGAAGGTAATGTTCATACCCTGCTGGAACTCCACCTTGTCGGCCTCGACTTCCGGGAAGACGGTCTGCTCGGTCAGGCCCATGTTGTAGTTTCCGCGCCCGTCGAAGCCCTTCGGATCCAGGCCGCGAAAGTCGCGCACGCGCGGGATCGCCGTGCAGACCAGACGGTCGATGAACTCGTACATGCGCTTGCCGCGAAGGGTTACTTTCAGTCCGATCTGCATGCCTTGGCGAAGCTTGAAATTGGACACACTCTTGCGGGCCTTGCAGACCAGCGGAAGCTGACCGGTGACCGCGGCCAGTTCCTTGCGGGCGTTCTCGAGCCGCTTTCGCTCCGCGATCGACTTGCCGATTCCCATCGAGATGACAACCTTTTCAATCCGCGGAATCGACATGGGGTTCTGCCGGTCCAGCTCGCTCTTGAGCGCCGGCAGCACCTCCTTCTGATATTTTTCCATCAGGCGCGCCATGGTTGCTTCCTCGGCCCGGACCACCACAGGGTCACGTCTTGCGAACCGTCACATCGCTCAGCACGGTGCCGCTGCGGGTTACCCGCTTCTTGCCAATGATTCGCCCGGAAGCGTCCCGCTCGATCTGGAATCGGATGCGTGACGGCCGCCCGGTCTTCGGATCGACCGGCAGTACGTTCGACACATGAATGGGTGCTTCCTTGCGGATACGCCCTCCCTGCGGTGTCTTCCGGCTTGGCCGCAGGTGACGATAGACCAGGTTGACGCCCTCGATGACCACGGTCGAGCTTTTCGGGTCGACCCGCAGCACGCGGCCGGTCTCTCCGCGATGATCGCCGGAGATGACCGCCACCGTATCGCCCTTCTTGATCTTGGCCGCCATGGCTACCGCCTCACACCACTTCCGCGGCCAGCGACACGATCTTCATGAAGCCGCGCTCGCGAAGCTCGCGAGCCACGGCCCCGAAAATGCGCGTGCCGCGCGGGTTGCCTTCCTGGTCGATGATGACGGCGGCATTGCGGTCGAACCGCACGTAACTGCCGTCCGGCCGGCGAACCGGCGCCGCCGTCCTGACCACCACACAGCGCACCTTGCGCCGGGTGCTGCGTTCCTTCCGCGTGTTGCCGACGTAGTACTCGCTGTTCGGAAGGGCCTTCTTCACCGTTCCGATGAAGATGTCCCCGACGCCCGCCATCTTGCGCTGGAAGCGCCCCGAAGCGGTCGATCCGCCGAGCACCTGGATGACCTGCACGATCTTGGCGCCGGTGTTATCGGCCACGTCGAGTTCCGTTTCCGGTTGCACCATGGCCCTACTCCTTGGCTCGCGAGGCCCGCGCCACGACGCGTACCAGTCGCCACGTCTTGCTCTTGCTGATCGGGCGACACTCCGCGACCTCGACGCGATCGCCGGTTCGCGCTTCGTTGTTCTCGTCGTGGGCGTGCACGACGGTGTGGCGGCGCAGGTACTTTCCGTACTTGGGCATCTTCACCAGTCGGTCGACCTGCACGCGGATGGTCTTGTCACGGACGTCGGACGTGACCAGCCCGATCATCTGCCGACGGTGCTTGCGGGTACCTGTGGTTGTCGTCGCCGTCTCGGTCATGTCATTCGTCCGTTACTTGCTGGTTGCCCGCGCCGCACCACGCGCTGCCCGGCGGCCGGAAGACTTCACTGACGAGGACCGGGTCGGGCCTGCTGTCGACTCCGGTGCCGCCTCGAGCTCTCGCTGTCGCAGCACCGTCAGCACGCGGGCAATGTCCCGGCGCGTCTTTGAGAGCTGGGTTGGGTCGGCCAGTTTCTCGGTGACGGCCTGCGCCCGCAGGTCGAACAAATGCCGCTCGAGCCGGGCGAACTCCGCCCGCAGGTCCTCGTTCTTCATCTGTCGCATGTCGGCGACCTTCATCTCGTCGTCCTCTTAGGGTCAGACCGCGTGCCGTCGCTTCACGAAGCGGCAGCGGACAGGCATCTTGTGCGCCACGCGCGACAGCGCGATCCGGGCCACGTCCTCATTCACGCCGCCGAGTTCGAACATGATGGTTCCCGGCTTCACGACCGCACACCAGAACTCAGGCTCGCCCTTGCCGCTGCCCTGCCGAACCTCCAGCGGCTTGGCCGACACCGACTTGTGCGGGAAGATCCGCACCAGCGTGCGGCCCTCGCGCTGCAGGAAATGCGTGAGCGCCACACGTCCGGCCTCAATCTGCCTTGCCGTGACCCAGCCGGAATCCAGCGACTGAAGGCCATACTCGCCAAACGCGACGTAGTTCCCGCGGGTGGCATTGCCACGGATGCGGCCGCGCTGGTGCTTTCGATACTTGACTCGTGCCGGCATCATCGCCATGGGCGTTCTCCCGTCCGATCCCTGCTACAGCCGTCGCCGGCGCTGGCCGCCCATGCCGGCCTGCGGCAACTCGACCGCGGGCAACTCCTCGCCGTATCGACCCAGGTAGAGCCAGACACGGACGCCAATGGTACCGTACGTCGTCCGGGCGACGGCGTAGCCGTAATCAACCCGCGCCTGCAGCGTCTGCAGCGGAATCGAGCCCAGCTTCTGCGTCTCGACCCGGGCCATTTCCGATCCGCCCAGCCGGCCCTTGGCGATGATCTTGATGCCGCGGGCGCCGGCCTGCATCGAGGCCTCGCACTTCTGCTTCATGACGCGGCGGAAGCTGGCGCGTTTCTTGAGCTGCTCGGCAATGTTGTGCGCGACCAGCGGAGCGCTGAGGTCCGGGTTCTTGATCTCGAAGATGTTCACCGCGACCTTGCGGTCGATCAGGTTTTCGAGTTCCTCCTTGAGCTTGTCCACTTCGGCGCCCTTCGGGCCGATGACGAGGCCGGGGCGCGCGGTGTGGATGATCAGCTTCACCTCGTTACGGGTACGCTCGATCTCGACCCGGGCGCAGCCGGCGTAAGGAGCCGTTTCGTTCAGTCGGCGCTCAACCCTCCGGCGAATCTTGAGGTCCTCACCGAGAAACTCGCTGTAGGCCGCCTTGGGGGCGTACCAGCGCGAGCGCCACTCCTCGGTGATCCCGACGCGAAACCCGACGGGCGAGATCTTCTGACCCATGTGTTCTAGCCTCTCGGTCCTTCGCCCACGGTGACAACAATGTGGCTCGTCCGCTTCAGGATGGAATGGGCGCGACCACGATCCTTGGGCTGAAAACGCTTGATGACCGGCCCGCCGTCCACGCGGGCCTCACGCACGTAAAGCTTTGAAACGTTCGCCTCCTGTTCGTCGGCGTCGGCCATGGCGGCCCGCAGAACCTTCTCGACGAACACGCTGGCCCGCTTGCGCGTGAACTTGAGGAGGTCGAGGGCCTCATTCACGTGCCGGCCGGCGATCAATTCGGTCACCAGCCGGGCCTTGCTCGGGCTGATGCGGGCGAACCGGTGTCGCGACGTAAAAACTGTCTTCTGTTCCGCCACGCCAGCACCTTATCCTGCGGCTTCTTCCTTCTTGTGGCCCGAGTGACCGCGGAACGTCCGCGTCGGCGAAAACTCACCGAGCTTGTGCCCGACCATGTCCTCGGTCACGAAGACCTTGATAAACGTCTTGCCGTTATGAACCTCGAACGTCCGGCCCACGAATTCGGGCACGATCGTGCAACGCCGCGCCCAGGTCTTGATCGCGTCGCGCCCGCCGGTGTCGATGGCCTTCTGCACCTTCCGATACAGCTTCGGATCGACGAACGGTCCCTTTTTCAGGCTGCGTCCCATCGCTTCGCCCTCTTACTTCTTCTTGCCCGGCATCGAGACCAGGCCGTAACGCACACTCACGCGCCGGCGGAGGATCCTCCTCGCCGAAAGTTTGCGCGGGTTTCGCGTGCGCCCGCCCTTGGCCAGCTTGCCGGTCGGGCTGCACGGGTGGCGACCACCGCCCGATCGGCCCTCGCCACCGCCAAGTGGATGGGCCACGGGATTCTGGGCGACGCCGCGTACGTGCGGCCGTCGACCGCGATGCCTGGTACGCCCGGCCTTGCCCCAGCGGATGTTGGCATGGTCCTGGTTGCCAAGCACGCCAATGGTCGCGCGGCACTCCACCCGCACTTGGCGAATTTCACCGGAAGGCAGCGTGATCGTGGCCCAGTCACCTTCGCGGGCCATCAGACGGGCCGTCCCGCCGGCGGAACGGACGAGCTTGCCGCCCGACCCCGGAACCATCTCAATGTTGTGGATTTCCATGCCGATCGGGACAGCCGAAAGCGGCATGGCGTTGCCGAGTTTGGGCTCGACCGACGGACCGCTCTCGATCGGCTCCCCGACCTTGAGGCCCTTCGGTGCGAGAATGTAGCGGCGTTCGCCGTCATCGTAGGCCACGAGCGCGATGAACGTGTTTCGATTCGGATCGTACTCGATGCTCTCGACCTTGCCGGCGACGCCGTCCTTTCGACGGAGAAAGTCGATCACCCGGTAGAGGCGCTTGTGCCCCCCGCCGCGGAAGCGCGACGTCGTGAAGCCCTGGTTGTTCCGCCCGCCGGTCTTGGGCAGGGGCTGGAGCAGAGGCTTATGCGGCTTGCGCTTGCGATCGCTGATCTCGGCGAAATCATTGACGCTGCTGAAGCGCCGGCCGGCCGAGGTCTTCTTGTAAATCTTCACGCCCATGTGTCGCTCGCTTCCGGTTTCCCGTCGACTCGCCCCATCAGAACAAGTCGATGTGGTAATCGGGGTGCAGGACCACCACGGCCTTCTTCAGATCGGGCGTCTGCCCGATGTGATAGCGATAGCGCCGGGACTTGCCGGCGCGGATGTTGGTTCGAACGTCGATGACCTTCACGTTGTAGATCCGTTCGACGGCCTCGCGAATCTGCGGCTTGGTCGCCCGCGCGTGCACCTGAAACGTGTACGACCCGCCGCGTCCCGGGCGCGAGTGGGTGCCGCCGTGAGACTGACTGGTCTGGTGCGTGCTCTTCTCGGTGACCAGCGGGCGGATCAGTGTCTGATAGATATCCATGGCTGCTCCGCCCCTATCCTTGAACCGCGGCGGCCTGCCGGCCGGCCATCAGACTGGCGAAGGCGTCCCGCACGAACACCACGCGACGGCTTCGCAGCACGTCATAGGCGTTGACTTCGGCCAACGGCTTGATCTCCAGTGTCGGAATGTTCCGGCCAGCGCGATAGACGCCCTCATCGCGGGCCGCCAGGGCCACCAGACACCCGCTGTCGGCGTTGAGGGCCGTCAACATCGCCGCAAACTTCTTGGTCTTGGGCGCGTCGAAGCGGAGCTCGTCGAGGATGACCGTCTGGCCGGACTGCATCTTCGCCAGAATGGCCGAGTCGCGCGCCAGTCGGCGCATACGCTTCGGGAGATCCTGCGAGAAGTCGCGCGGGCGGCGCGGAAACGCGCGTCCGCCGCCGCGGCGAGTGGGCGATCGCTGCGGACCCACCCGCGCACGACCGGTGCCCTTCTGGCGGTAGAGCTTCCGGTTCGCACCGTGCACTTCGGCCCGGCTCTTCTGGCGAACGGTGCCCTGTCGTTGCCCGGCGCGGTAGGCGACGATCGCCTGCTTGAGCAACTGGGTGCGGACCTTCCCGCCGAAAAGCGCGGGATCAACGCGTTCGGCGCCGACCTGCTTACCCGACATGTCGAGAATGGGGATTTCGATCATGGCAGCACGCTACGCCTTCGACGGTTTCGATAACTTGGTCTTGCTGGCCCGAACGACGACGTAGCCGCCTCGGGGACCGGGCACCGCGCCTTCGATGACCAGCAGGTTCTTATCCTTGTCGATCTGCAGGAGGCGCTGGTTGCGGCTCGTTCGGCGGGCGGCCCCCATGTGGCCGGCCATGCGCTTGCCCTTCTTGATCGAGCGTCCGCGACCGCGATCGCCGGCCATCGCGCCGATGCCTCCGGGCGAGCGGTGCTTCCGCTCGGTTCCGTGGGATCCCGGCTGCCCGCCGAAGTGGTGTCGCTTCATGACGCCCTGGAACCCGAAGCCGCGCGTCGTGCCGATGACGTCGACCCATTCGACGCCCTGGTCTTCGAACGTTGCGACGGTGATTTGATCTCCCGCCTTCACCTCGGTCGGCTTCGTCAGTCGGATCTCGCGGACGAAGCGCTTCGGGGTCGTGCCTGCCTTTCGGGCGTGGCCGATGGCCGGCATGCGTACACGCGTCGGGCGCACGTCTTCGAAGCCGAGCTGCACCGCGTCGTAATGGTCCTGGTCCTGGGTGCGAACCTGCAGCACGACGCACGGTCCGGCCTGCACCAGCGTCACGGCGCGCGAGACGCCCTGCGAGTCGAACACCCGCGTCATGCCAACCTTCTTGCCGAGTACGGCCGCGATCATGGGACACAACCACCGCGCCCGCTTGATGCGAGCGTCGCCAACCCGCGCGATCACGGCTCACGCGGGCAACTTGTCCAAAACAACAGAAACGAACGCCGACGACCCACGACGGGCCGCCGCAGACGACGATCAGGCCTTGATCTTCACGAACACGCCGGCCGGCACGACGAGGCGATTGAGGGCCTCCACCGTTCGCGCCGTCGGCTCGAAAATGTCGATCACCCGCTTGTGCGTCCGAATCTCAAACTGTTCACGCGACTTCTTGTCAATGTGGGGCGAGCGGAGCACCGTGTAACGCTCGATCCGGGTGGGCAGCGGAACCGGCCCGCGTACTCGCGCGTTGGTTCGCTTGGCGTGGTCGACGATATCGCGCGCCGATGCATCCAGCGAGCGATGATCGTACGCCTCCATCCGGATCCGAATCCGATTGCCTTTCACGGTCTCTCCCGCGGCCGCGCCACTACTTTTCCGCCGGCTCAGCGCGATGCGCCGGGTCGATGAATATAACACCCCTGCCAGTGCTGTCAACAACGTGTTTTTCGCCCTCCGCCCCGGCCGGCTGGCGGCGGGGAGCAGCAGTATCGTCTCCGATTTAATTGCATATGTGGCAGCGGCTTACAAGCGGCTCATGCGGGCCCGGCTGACCGCGCGGCCGTCGGCGAAGCTACGCCCTGCCAGCAGCGGGTGGGTCGGCCGGCCCCAGCTTGTGCCGCCTTGTCGCCTCGGACGCCGCAATCTATAGTGCCCTCTGTTCCTCGGCGTGCGCCCGTAGATGACCACCACACGAAAGCGTGTCACCATTCTGGGATCGACCGGCTCGATTGGTCAGAGCGCGCTGTCTGTCTGCGAGAACCTGTCGGACGAGTTGATGGTCGTCGGGCTGGCGGCACACAGTCGCTGGGAGGCGCTGGCCGATCAGGCGACTCGCTTCCGTCCCGCTGGCGTGGCCTTGGTGGACACGGGGCCGGCGGTGGCACTGCGGGATCGACTCGAGGGGCGCGACGTTCGAGCGCGCGTCTTCAGCGGGCCCGATGCCTTGGTGCAGCTCGTACGCCAGGTGCCCACCGACTTCGTGCTCGCCGCCGTCGTCGGAGCGGCCGGGTTGCCATCAACGCTGGCCGCGGTCGAGCGCGGCCTGACGATCGGTTTGGCCAACAAGGAGGCGCTCGTGGTCGCCGGCAGCCTGGTGGCGCCCCTGGCTCGCAAGACCGGAGCCACGCTCATTCCCGTGGACAGCGAACACTCTGCCATCTTCCAGGCCATGCACGCCGGGCGGCACCCGGAGGTCGAGAAGATCGTGCTGACGGCCTCCGGCGGCCCGTTTCGGACATGGACGCCGGAGCAGATTCGATCCGCGACGCTTGAGGATGCCCTCAATCATCCGACGTGGCGAATGGGCCCGAAGATCACCATCGATTCGGCGACCATGATGAATAAGGCGCTCGAGATCATTGAAGCCAAATGGCTGTTCAACATTCCACCGGAGCGGATCGAAGTTGTCGTGCATCCGGAGTCGATTATCCACTCGATGGTGCAGTTCCACGACGGCTCGATGATGGCGCAGATGGGCACGCCGGACATGCGGATTCCAATCCAGTACGCCATGACCTATCCGCACCGTCGTGGCGGCTGCGCTGAACGCCTCGATCTGGGCACGCACCGGCGGATGCACTTTGAACCGCCGGATCTGGAGCGTTTTCCGGCGCTGCGACTGGGTTACGAGGTCGCGAAGCGAGGCGGCACCGCGGGCGCGGCGCTGAATGCGGCCAATGAGCAAGCGGTAGACGCCTTCCGCGCAGGCTCGCTACGATTCCACGAGATCGTCCCGCTGGTCGAGGCGGTGCTGCGGCGTCACTCCTTCAGTGAACATCCCGGATTGGACGAACTGATCGAGGTCGACGCGTGGTCACGTCAAGCCGTGCGGAACGCGATTCCGGCCGGCGCGTGACGACGTTCGAGAATCGTCGCCCGATCCGGGCGCGCACGGAAGGTCGAGGATTCCTGATGTCGACTAGTTGGTTGTTGCCGTTCGGCGGGTTGCTGGCTCAGTCCTCGCTGCCCGAATGGCTTTCCGGCGCCTGGTACCTGATCCTGGTGCTGGCCGGCTTCTCGGTGGTCGTCTTCTTCCATGAGCTCGGGCATTTTCTCGCCGCCCGATGGGCTGGCGTGCGCGTCGAGCGGTTCGCGATCGGCTTCGGCCGCGAACTTTTCGGGATCACGCGCGGTCAGACGCGATACTCGTTCAACATCCTGCCGCTGGGCGGCTATGTGAAGATGCTCGGTCAGGAGGACTTCGCGGTCGACAAGGAGGGCGAACTCAAGGTCCGCGACAACCCCGACTCCTTTACCAGCAAACCCGTGGGCCAGCGCATGGTCATCGTCTCGGCTGGCGTGATCATGAACCTGCTGTTCGCCGCCGTGGCGTTCGGCGCGGTCATGATGATCGGCCAGGCGTCGATGCCGGCGGTGGTTGGTTACGTCGACCCGACCTCGGCAGCGATGCGTGCCGGGGTGCAGGCCGGCGATCGTATTCTGGCGGTGAACACGACTCCGATTCGCAGCTTCGAGGACCTGTTCCACGCCGTCACGCTTTCGGACCAGAACGAGGAACTGGAGCTGACAATTGAACGCGACGGCAAGATCGTGGAGCCGAAGCCGCGCGTGATGCCCGAGTACAAGCCGGAGACCGCTCTCCGGCAGATCGGTCTGTCCATGCCGATGGGCCGTCGCGTCTTCGGTACGCCCTCGCGGCTGATGGGATTCACGCCCAGCAACGAGGTGCGACCCAACGATCTGCTCACCAAAGTCGGCTCCGGCCGGGACGCCAGGGAGGCTCGGCACCTCGGTTCTATTCTGCACGCGCTGGCGGACGCTCGCGGCATGCCGATCGAACTGACGGTCGCGCGCCCGACGCAGCCCGTGCCGCTCGAGCAACTGACCCGCCTGGATGCCGAGGTGCCGTCGCAGGAGGTCACGGTGCAGGCGTCAGCGGTGTGGGTCCTGCTGCCGGCGGAGGGCGGCGACACCGCAAGTTGTTCGCTGCTCGGGCTGACGCCGCGCCTGGTCGCTGGGTATGTCGAGCCCGGCAGCGCAGCGGACCTCGGCGGGATGGTGTCGGGCGACGTGATCGTGCGGATCGGCCATATCGAGTCGCCCTCGCATGCCGAACTTCGCGCGATGGTCGAGGCGAACGCGGACCGCGATCTTGTCGTGGTCGTTCGCCGTCGGAACGAGTCCAAGCCCCCCCTCTCCGCGGCGGCCGTCTGGTTCCTGACCGGACTGAGAGAACGCCTGATCGAAATCGGCCGGGACGATCTGGCGGCTGCGCGCGCCCTGCTCGAGGAGCAACTCCAGTCCGCGGAGTTGACGAACGACGATCGCGCGTCGATTCGGACCATGGCGCGCGTGCGGCAATCGGCGACCGAGTGGCTTGCATGGTTGGAAGCCGTCGATACCCACACCCTGTTCGTACGGCCGATGCCCCGGCGAGGCTGGTTCTCGGCCGACAGCAAGCCCGCCATCGGCGTCCAACTGTGGCCGTGGGAAGAGGACCGGATCGTCATCGGAGACGTGCGGGATACCTTGCGCGGACGGACGTCACCGGCGCGGAAGGCGAATGTGCGTCGCGGCTCGGTCGTCGTGGCCGTCGACGATGAGCCGGTCTCGCGCTGGGCCGAGCTGACCGAGGCATTGCGGCGTCGGGCGGGTACGACGGTGCGGCTGCGGACCCGGCTGGGTGAGGAGTACGCGACGCTCGAGTTCCCCGTGCCGGCCGACCTGACGACGCGGCTCAACCTGCCGCCGGACGCGACCGTCACCGAGATCGGCGGCGCGACGACGGCGGAAATCGAGACCGCCGCGGGACGGCGGATGGCGACCCTGCCCGACTGGCAGGTGGTCGAGGCCCTGCTGCGGAGGCACGTCGGTGAAACGGTGACGGTCAAGTGGAGCCTGCGCGACGGCCGCACGCAGAGCGCGGAATTGACGGTGACGGAGGGCGAGACCGACCCGTGGCTGATGCGGGTGACCTACGCGCCGCCGTTCCAGTGCTATCCGCTGCGCGAGGTGGTGCGCGAGACCAACCCGATCAAGGCGCTCTGGATGGGCAGCAAGCGAGCCTACTCGGCGACCATCCAGACCTACCTGACGATCAAGCACCTGATCTTCACTCGCGAGGTCGGCGTGCAGAATGTCTCGGGCCCGGTTGGCATCCTGCGGCGCGGGTCGCAGATCGCGGAAGGCGGGCTGACGAACCTGATCTGGTTCCTCGGCATCATCTCGGCCAATCTGGCGGTGATCAACTTCCTGCCGATGCCCATTGTGGACGGCGGCCTGTTTATCTTCCTGCTGCTCGAAAAAATTCGCGGTGAGCCGGTCAGCATCCGCACCCAGGTGGTGACGCAACTCATCGGCATCGCCCTGATCGTGTCGATCTTCCTGATCGTCACCTTTCAGGATATCGCCAACTGGAATCGCTGATCGGAGCGCGCATGACGGGCAGCGTGCCTGAATCGCTGATGCGGCTGGCGGGCGAGCTCGAAAAGCTGCCGGGCATTGGTCCGCGCAGTGCTGAGCGGATTGCGTTCTTCCTCCTCAAGGCGGAACGAGACGAGGCGCTGCGGCTGGCGGACGCCATCCGCGACATGAAGGAGCACGTACGGCACTGCTCGCAGTGCTTCAATCTGACCGAGTCGGACCCGTGTCCGATCTGCGCGGATCCACGCCGGGACGCGTCGCAGATCGTCGTGGTCGAGCAGCCGAAGGACTTGCTGCAACTGGAGGCGACCGGCGTGATTCGCGGCGTGTACCACGTGCTGCTGGGTCACATTGCCCCACTGGATGGCATCGAACCCGCGGATCTGACCATCGATGCCCTCGTTGAACGTGTGCGGAGAGGCGGCGTTCGCGAGATCGTGCTCGGCACGAACCCGACCATGGAAGGCGAGGGCACCGCGCTGCATATCAAGAGCGTTCTTTCGTTCGCCGCTGACTTGAAGATCTCGCGCCTCGCCCGGGGATTGCCCAGCGGGTCACAGATCGAGTACGCCAACAAGGCCATCCTGCGGGACGCGATCGAGGGTCGCACGGCCTTCTGAGCCGGGCGGCGCGGCGCACGCGCGCGGCCGTCCGAGGATGACGTTGACGGTTTCCCGCATCCGCCGGGCCAGATCATGCTCCCGTTGTGCGAGCGCTCGCCCGGCCTGTCCGAGCGCTCGGCGGTGTGCATCGTCGATGACAAGCGCGTGCATCGCTTCTGCCAGCGCGTGAACGTTGCTGACCGGGACGACCATGCCAGCTTTCCCATGTGCGACCAGCTCGGGCAGCCCGCCCACGTTCGATACGATGCATGCGATACCGCGTGCCATGGCCTCGAGCACCGAGTTGGAGGACGCCTCGCGCCGCGACGGACACAGCAGCACATCGAGATCGGCGAAGATTCGCTCGTGGTCGGCCGAGTGGCCGGGCAGCCGGATCGGCAGGTCGCTCACCTGGCGCGAAAGCTCCTCGCGCAGCGGTCCTTCGCCCCACAGCTCCATCGCGACATCATGGCCACCCTCGATCAGCCGGCGCAGCGCGGCGACGGCCAGGTCCGGCCCCTTGTGGGGCGCCAACCGCCCCACGACTCCGAACCGGACCGGTCCAGCGCGGCGGCGCGGATTTTCCGGAGCGGTCTCCACGCCGTTGGGAATGACGAACGTTCCACGCATCGGCCAGCCCCAGCCGTTGACGTAATCGCGTCGCACCGCAACGCTGTTGAAGATGAGCGCGTGGCACGCACGCGCGATCAGCCGACTTCGCCAGAGCAGTCGATGTCGCCACAGCCCGAGCCGCCAGCGGTCTTGGGCTGGCGCGCTGGGCGCCGGCATGGCGGGCTGCCGAATCGACGCCACCACTCGGGCTCCGGTCAGCCGCGCGGCGACGAGCGAGGCGCCGAACGCGTGACCGTGCCCCTGCTGAACCGCGAAGACCGCATCCGGCTTCAGCCTGCTGAACCAGCGCATTCGCTCACGGATCAGACTGGGACGCAGGCGGCGGTCGCCGCCGAGGTCCGCGTCGAGCCAGTCCGTTCGGATTCGCGCCAGATGATCGTTTGGCGAGAGATCTTCGTAGATGTCGTCGCCGCTGAATGCCGCTACGACGGATGCGCGGTGCTCGAGCAGCGCGCGGACCACGGCACGGGCGTACTTCTCGGCGCCGCCGGCCAGTGGCAGACAATGGCCGCCGACATGATGCGCGGACAGCACACAGACGCGCGGTCGGCTGCTCCTACGGAATGGCTCGAGCCCGCCCATGTCTTCAGGTATCGACGGACTGCGGCGAACGCCTGAACTCGACCCCTATTGCTGGGCCGGCTCGAGCAGATCTTCCTCGTCCACCGGCCAGTCCTCGGCCCTTGCGGCGAGCAGGACGTCGACGGCGATCAGGGTGCGGAAGGTGCCGGAATCTGTCGGGACGAGAACGAATCCCATGATGCGATTGGCGGGCGCCAGCGCGCCGAACATGTCGGCGGCCTCCGGGGGCTCCTTCAGCAGCGTGGTGTACGCTTCCACCGCCTCCGGCTTGAGCAGCAGCAGATCGTGCGGCGCCCCTTCCCGTTCGAAGCGAATCGCCAGGACGTCCTCGCGCGACCAGTCCATGACGTTGTTGAGCGTCACATCCCGGTCCCTGGTCGCATCCCAGGCGTCGGGCGCTTCGCGGTAGTTCCGCGACGGCTGACGACCGGGCGCGGCTATAGCGATCATGTCGCCCCTTACCCGGATCGCGAGTGAGCGCAGACCGGTCAGCGCCGCCAAGTCTTCGGCGTCGAGCCGCGGCAGCAGTTCGCGGTAGCCGGACTCGCACCGGGCCCACGAGTAGTAGTAACCCGATTCCGGCGCGACGTAGTCAGCCGCGACGCCGTGGGCGGGTCGGTCGACGGTGAATCGCACGTCGCAGGGCGGCTGGCCGTTGAACTCCGTCAGTCGCACCGAGAACCCCCAGCTTCGGCCGCGTGGCGCCGGCAGTGCCTCGACGACCACTTCGATGCGATTCCAGCCCTCTTCGAGAATCGCGAACGTCCCGATCATGTCGACCTGGCGCGATTCGGCGTACTTGCCCTGCGGGCGATAGCGGCCGGTGACGACCTGCCGCCCGTTGACCCAGACCGCCGCGCGATGATGAGCGCCAAGCCAGAGTTGGAGCTGACGTTCGAATGGCGACTTGATCCAGCAAGTTGCCTTCGCGACACGGCGTCCTTCACCACTGAGAGCAGCGGCGAGGTCCACAAAATCGGTTTCGCTGTCAATCACACGTGACGCGACTCCGTTCATCGCCGCGGGCATTTTCAGTGCCTCCTGGTCATCGTCCCGATCGCCGGTCGGGCCGACCGGAAACGGACCCTCGACGCGCCAGTATCGCGCGTAGACCGGGTACGGCGGCAAGTGATCCTCGGCCGGTTGCGTGCTGCCCGGTTGCGATTTCCTGATCAGCGGCCTGGTCGTCGGCGTGACCTTGGCCCGGCGATAGTCGGCGGGCGTCAGCTCGTAGCGCATCGCGGATCGGACGCCGTAGGCCAGCGACGGGCCGGGTCCGACTCCGCAGGACCTGGCGTCGGCCAGCGACGGAACCGCCATGGCTACCTCCGATGCGCGCAGGGTCCAGTCAAGCTGGTGATACCAGTGCTCGAGCATGTGCGCGGCGTCGGCATGCGCGCCCAGATCAGACAGGGCCGCGCCGTTGACGCCGCAATCGCCGCCGACGGTCACGTCCGGCTCGCCCGGCAGGCGCGGACGGAAGCTGAGCACACCGTCGAACCAGCCGCGGACATCGATCAGGTCGTCCGGTGGTCCGACGGCGCGCTCGCAGTGCCTGACGTAGCGGAATCGGGATTCATCTTCGAGCGTGAAGAAGGCGGAGCTGAGCAGCATGGTGCCGCGGCTCGCCCCGAGAACGTAGTTCTCAGCCAGCAGCCACTCTTCCTTCAACGTGGCGATCTCCTCCGGTGTTAATTCGAGCGTCTTCTTGATCGGCTTGCCGTCCTCCATGACCTCGATCTCACGCTTTCGCAGGAAGACGACCAGCATGTTCCAGACGGTCGGGTTCGCCAGGTCCGGCGACTGGCCTGCTCGGGCACACAGGGCCGCGATCTGATCCGGCGGGTGCCCGCAGCGGTCCGCCACTTCACTCAGCCGGTACCAGGAGGAACCGTTCTTCGGCGAGAGCTCGGTGCAGTGGTGAAACTCGGCCAGCGCTGCCTGAAAGAAGCCGCACTGCTGGAGATACAGCCCCCACTTGTATCGGACCGCGAAGTTGTCCTTGTCCTTGCTGCTGCGGCTGAACAGGCGGAGCAGGCGGAGGTTTCGCCGGGCGTACGATGCGACACGTTCATCCTTGGAGCGGGCGGCGTTGCGGAAGTGCTTGCCGGCCTCCTCCGGCGCGTTGGCGAACTGGGCCGCCAAGCCCTTGTAGTGAACGCGGATGTCGTCGCTGCCCGCCTGCTCCATGAAACGATCGAGCGGGCCGTCGAGCGAATCGCCGACCAGCAGCGGGTCGGGCGCGCCGAGCGCGTAGAGGCTGACAAATCCGGGCAGCATCCGGTTATCGAACTCGATGGCAAGTTGATCAAGGTGCCGGCGCGGACTGGAGGCGATGGTCCTGAGGTTGACGACGTACGCGGAGCCGGTCGATTTGACCAGCCAGTCCGGCATCGCGACATCACCGACCTTCAGCTTGAGCAGCGCTTCAGAAGCCGCCACGCCTTCGGCCGGCTGCGACGTCGGATCGACCGTGACGTTCGGGTCGCGCGTGTAGAACGCGACCAGCACCATCGGCAGCGGCAGGACACCGTCCGGGTCCTTCGGCAGGTTGAACCAGATCGAATAGGTGCCGCTGGACATCGCGATCTGGCCGCTCGGGATCCATGTCAGTTCGGCCCGGCTGGCGGCGAGCGTCACGGGTGCGATTGAAAGCAGCGAGAGCAGCGGCGCCATCCAGCGGACGGGACGCCTGGAAAAGTCGACTGTCATGCCGTCGATGTCTCCGCGCCGGTCTGTCGCATGATCGGGACACGGCGCCAGCTGGCGTCGCCTGGGAAACACCCGCCCGACGCTTGCCACGTCCGAATCGGCCGCGATACAGTCCACGGCGAAAGGACATCAGTGTCGCACAAGCAGTCCGGATGCACAACCACCGCGTCTTCCGTCGCTCGGACACTCAGCCCGGCCGCCAAGAAGTGGCGGTTGCTGCGGGCCTACCTGTCGCGACACCCGATCTGGTGCGCCTGGCAGGTTACCTATCGGTGCAATTACCGCTGCGGTTTCTGCCATTATTGGCGCGACCCGATGGGCGCGCTGCCCGAGCAGACCCTGGAGCAGTTCGAGGATGGCGCCGAGCGCCTCGCGTCGCTCGGTTCGCTGATGATTTCGCTCGCCGGGGGCGAGCCGATGCTGCGGCCGGACTTTCCGGACATCGTCCGGGCGCTGGCCCGCTGGCACTTCCCCTTTGTCACGACCCACGGCGGTTTCGTGACACCGGCACTGGCGGACGAGCTGTTCGCGGCCGGCCTGTGGGGCGCGTCGATCAGCATCGACTACGCGGAGCCTGCCCGGCACAACAAGTCGCGCGGCATCGCTGATGCGCACCAGCAGGCCATCCATGCCATCGACTGCTTCGTGCGCGCCCGGCGGCATGCCTGGCAGCGCGTCAATCTGATGTGCATTCTGCTGCACGACAATATCGACCAGGTTGAAGACCTGATACGCATCGCGGCCGATCGCGGCGCGTTCTTCATGATCCAGCCGTACTCGATCCGAAAGACCGGCTCGAAGCGCTTTCGGTACATCCAGGGCGACGTTTCGCGACGCCTGCTCGACCTGCGCGGAAAACACGCCAATTTCCTCAGCAACCCCAGCTTTCTGGCCGAATTTGACACCTTTCTGGCGGGCGGCGTGCCGGATTGCCGCGCCGGGCAGGCCTTCTTCAACATCGACTCGTGCGGCGACGTGGCGATCTGTGTTGAGGAGCGGCATCGGCCGGTCGCGAACCTCTATCGCCACTCGGCGAGAGAGATTCTCGAGCGGCTGCGCATCGGCAGCGCGGGCAACACGTGCACCGACTGCTGGTACAACTGCCGGGGCGAGGTCGAGAGCCTCTACCGCCCGCGCGGCCTGCTCAAGTCACTGCCGACCATCCTGCTGGATCATGGGCGTCCGGGCGGCAACGGGCACGTCGAAAGAAGCCCGTCCGCCTGATGGCAGGCGTGGGCCTGGCGTTGCCGGCCGTCATGGCTCGGGCAGATCCAACCGCATGATGCCCGCCTGCTCCCACGCCAGCCGGTCGTCGATGGCCCAGCGCAGCGCGGCCAGCATGCCGGCGTGCTCGCAGGCGCACAGAAGGAGGTCGTCGTTGGAACAGACGCGGACGTTCTGGCCGTAGACCAGCATGGGCGTCGCCATGGCGTGCTGGTAATCGCGTTGAAAACCCGCTTCGCGTCGGGCGGCGGGATCAAGACGGTGGCGCTGCTCGAACCTGATGCGCCAAAGCCCGGTCTGCACCTCGTCGAGCTTGGCCTGCACGTGAGCGGGACATCGCGTGGCGTGGTGTGGGGGTAGATGAGCGAAGTCCGGCGGGCGATGTGGATCGTCGTGACCGAGCACCCAGCAGAGTGCGCCGAATTCCCCCCAAACCTGTCGTGTGCGGAGGGCCAGTTCTCCGTCGGCGTACGCGTTGATGGTTCCGCGATCGATCAGCACCTCGCGAAAATGCCGCACCGGGCCGGGTGGCGGCGTGCGAATTTCATGACGATCCGAGGGTATGCCGACCCGCTTCGACCACGCGACCTTGAGCGACACGAGATTGGCCTGGATGGCGACGGCCATCGCGGCGACGTCGTCATGCCCCCGCGGCGTGAGACTGTTGAGAACCTGCGGCTGATCCATCAGCGCCATTGTAGTGCCTCGCGATCGTTCGCAGGGGCGATTATGTTCCCGGCCAGAAAGAGCGTCCCTGATGCGTGATCCCTGGCCCTGCCTGACCGCGAACGTGCCCGGCGTGCCGGGATCGATCAAGCGCGACTACGCCGACTTCCTGGTCGAGGAAATCCCCGCATACGAGCCTTGCGGGAAGGGTGACCATGTCTTCTTCACGATCGAGAAGGCCGGTCTGGCGACCATGCAGGCGGTACACGACATCGCCCGCGCCCTCGGGGTTCCGTCCCGAAGCATCGGCGTGGCCGGCCTCAAGGACGCCCGCTCGGTTTCTCGCCAGATACTGAGCGTGGAGCACGTCGACACGCAGCGCGTGATGGCCCTGTCGCTGCCGCGCATCCGCGTGCTGGCGGCCTCGCGGCACACCAACAAGCTGCGGATCGGACACCTGCGCGGCAACCGGTTCGTGATTCGGATGCGCGATGTTGCCATTGAGCGGCTGGACGACATCCGCGCAGTGCTCGACGTACTGGCCCGTCGAGGCGTGCCGAACTATTTCGGACCGCAGCGATTCGGGTCGCGCGGCGACACTTGGCGACTTGGCGAAGCCCTCTTGCGCGACGACCCGGAGGCGCTGGTACGCTGCATGTGCGGTTCGCCGTCTGACGTCGACACGGGGCCGGTGTTGAGGGCGAGGCAGTTGTTCGAACGCGGCGAGTACGAGGCTGCGTCGCGCGCCTGGCCGGGTATGTTCCGCGACAACATCCACGTCTGTCGCGTGTTGGCGAGCGGCGCGTCGGCCCGCAAGGCCGTTGCCGCGATCCACCGCAATCTCAAACGATTTTTCATCGAGGCCTACCAGGCCTGGCTCTTCAACCGCGTTCTGGCGGAGCGGCTGCCGCAAATCGACCGGATTCTGCCCGGGGACCTGGCGTGGAAGCACGCCAACGGCGCGGTCTTTCGCGTCGAGGACGCGACGGCCGAGCAGCTACGGGCGGACCGGTTCGACATTTCGCCCACCGGGCCATTGTTTGGCTATCGCATGACAACGCCGGAGCTTGAGCCCGGCCAGCTCGAAGCGCGCATCCTGGGTGAAACCGGCCTGAGCGACGCGTCGTTCGGGCGACTGGGTCCGTTGTCGGCGCCGGGGGGACGGCGGCCGCTGCGCTTTCAGCCCGGAGAGGTTCGAGCGGAACACGGCGAAGACGAACGCGGACCTTTCATCGAGCTCCGCTTCGTGCTGCCATCAGGCTGTTATGCCACATCGTTGCTGCGCGAGATCGGTAAGGAACACCTCACCGAGGGTCGTTCGGAGTCGCCGTGATGGCGCCGCTCGCAGTTGCTCGTCGGTTCATCCCGCCAGCCGCTTGAAGGTTTCCCCCGTCAGTGGTTTGCCGGTTCGCATCATGTCGAAGAAGCAGCGGAACAGATAGGTTGCGTCGTGCGGCCCCGGTGCGGCCTCGGGGTGGTATTGCACGGCGAATAGAGGGAGGCGTTCGTGCGCGAAGCCCTCGAGACTGCCGTCATAGAGGTTGGTGTGCGTTGCGATCAGGCCGGCCGCCGCCAGTGATTCGCGGCTGACGGCGAACCCGTGATTCTGGCTGGTGATCTCCACTCGGCCGGTTGCGTGATTCAGGACGGGGTGATTGGCGCCGTGGTGGCCGAACTTGAGCTTGTAGGTTCGCGCGCCCAGCGCCAGCGCGAGCATCTGGTGACCGAGACAGATGCCGAAGATCGGCTTGCGATCAGCCAAGCCGCGCAGGGCTTCGATGGTCCCGGTCACGGCGGCCGGGTCGCCGGGCCCGTTGCCGACGAGAATGCCGTCAGGTTTCAGCGAGAGAATCGCGTCAACGCCGGCGCTGCCGGGGACGACGGTGACGCGCGCGCCAAAGTCGACCAGCAGTCGCAAAATATTGGACTTGATGCCGCAGTCAATGGCGGCGACATGCAACTCGGCGCGAGCCGGCGTCGCGAGGGTTCCCTGTTCCCAGACGCGGGCCTCGTTGGGCATCACGCGGCACACCAGGTCGAGGCCGGCCATCGTCGGGGCGGAACGCGAGAGCGCCACCAGCTCGACATCGCTGAGGATCTCGGTGGAGAGCGCGCCGCGCATCGCTCCCTGCACCCGCAGCCGGCGGGTCAGGGCGCGCGTGTCGACACCCGAGATGCCGATGATGCCGCACCGGCGCAGATAATCAGGCAGGCTGCCGGCCGCGCGGCGATTGGAGTAGCGCCGGGCAGCTTCTCGCATCACGAAACCGGACAGGTAGGTCTTGCGGGACTCGACATCCTCGGGATTCACGCCGTAGTTGCCAATATGCGGGTAGGTCATCGCGACGATCTGGCCGCAGTACGAAGGATCGGTCAGGATTTCCTGATAGCCGGTCATGGCCGTGTTGAACACGACTTCACCGGTGGCGGTCCCGGCGGCGCCGACCGACTCGCCAGTGAACACAGTGCCGTCCTCGAGCGCGAGCTTGCAGGTCGTTCCCATCAGCGGCGATTCTCCTCGTAATAGTCCTGCAGTGCCCGGACGCTGAAGGTGCGCGTTCCGGGGACTGCCCCGCCGGCCCGCATTGCGCGAATCGCCTCCACTGCCGCTCTCGCACCGGCCAGCGTCGTGATCAGCGGGATGCGCTTGGTGGTGGCGGCGGCGCGCCAACGGCCCTCCTCGGACGCGCTGCCCTTGTGAATGGGCGTATTGATCAGCAGGTCGAGCGCCCCGTACTCGATCAGGTCGAGCAGAAATTGATACGACCCGCCAGCGTGCTTCGAGACGACAACCGAGTCGACGCCGAACTCCCGCAGCACCTCGTGCGTGCCGCGCGTCGAGAACAGTTTGAATCCCATTTCACGCAGCTCACGGCCGATGGGAACCACGCGCGGCTTGTCCGGGTCGTTGACGCTGACCAGGGCGTTGCCGTAGAGCGGCAGCGACAAGCCGCAGGCCATCTGGGCCTTGGCGAAGGCGAGGCCGAATGATTCGTCGATGCCCATCGCCTCACCGGTGCTGCGCATCTCCGGTCCCAGCACCGCGTCCACGCCTTGAAACTTCTCGAACGGGAAGACGGGCATCTTGACCGACACCATCCGCGGGCGCGGCGAGCGCGCCAGACCGCGCTCCCACAGAGCGTCCCGGAGCGAGCGGCCCAGCATGACTTCGGTGGCGACCTTGGCCCACGGCACGCCGGTGGCTTTGCTGACGAACGGAACCGTGCGTGACGCCCGCGGGTTGACCTCAAGCACGTAAACCGTCTGACTTTGAATGGCGAACTGGATATTCAGCAGTCCGCAGACGCCCAGCCGCTTGGCCAGCAGGCGTGTCTGCCGCTCGACTTCCTCGAGCAGCGCCGGCGAGAGCGAATACGGAGGCAGTACGCAGGTGCTGTCGCCGCTGTGGATGCCCGCCTCCTCGATGTGCTCCATCACGCCGCAGACGACGCAGGTTCCGTTCGGGTCGTTCGGCTGGCGGAAATCAGCGACCGCGTCAACATCGAGCTCCATGGCATCGAGAATGAACTTGTCGACCAGCACAGAGTGGCGCTGGCCCGGCCTGAGCACGCGGTCGGAGGCCTCGAAGGCGCGCCCGGCGAATCGCTCAAGGTCGGCGTCGTTGTTGCACAGCTCCATCGCGCGACCGCCGAGAACGTAGCTGGGGCGGATGAGTACCGGGTAGCCGAGTTGATTCGCCAGTCGGCGGGCTTCGTCGAGATCGAACGCGACGCCGGACGGAGGTTGAAGGAGACTGAGTTCGTGCAGGATGGCCTGGAACTCGCCGCGATCCTCAGCCCAGTGAATCGACTCCGGCGGCGTGCCGAGGATCGGCACGCCGGCAGCCTTGAGGTCTCCGGCAAGGTTGAGCGGCGTCTGCCCGCCGAACTGGACGATGACGCCGCGCAGCTCGGTCTGCGATGCGATGCGCCGCACGATCCGCAAGACGTCCTCGTGCGTGAGCGGCTCGAAGAACAGCGCGTCGGATGTGTCATAATCGGTGCTGACGGTCTCGGGGTTCGAGTTGATCATCACGGTGCGCAGCCCGAGCGACTTGGCGGCCATCGCCGCGTGAACGCAGCAGTAGTCGAACTCGATGCCCTGCCCGATGCGATTGGGCCCCCCACCGACAACCACCACGTGCGGCGCGTCGTCGAGGCGCAGCTCATCCTCGACCAATTCGACGCCACCGGCGGCCGACACCTGCGTAAACGGCGGCGTGTAGCTGGCGTAGAAGTACGGCGTCTTCGATTCGAACTCGGCGGCGCACGTGTCGACCAGCCGGAACGATGGCTGGGCCACGCGGTCGATCACGGCCGCGATTGTCTCGAGCGGCATGCGCAGGGCGTGGCTGAGCTGGATGTTGGTGTATCCAAGCTGCTTGGCCTCGCGCAGCATGCGACGGCCGAGTTCGGTGGCATCGGGGCGGCCGTCGCGGATCGCGATCAACTCGTTTCGGTGGGCGAGCAGGGCGTCCTCAAACTGGACGAGTTGCAGCATCTGGTCCAGAAACCAGGGATCGATACGCGTCAGTTCGTGTACTTGCTCGACGGTCCATCCGAGCTTGAAGGCGTAGCGGATGTAGTAGGGCCGACCCTGGCACGGACGTGCCAGCTTGTCATGGAGCACGTCGTGGGCGATCGGCCAGTTGGCGGCGGCCGACTCGGCGACGTCGGCCGGCGCCTCGCCCGAACGACTTCCCATGACGAACTCCTGCAGCTTCGGGTCGGGCGGCGGTGACTCACGCTGCGGCAGCGACGCGTAGGCATCGGCATGGCCCTCGGCGTGGCGGCGATGTGCCTGCGCGATCCAGCGATCGTTGCGATCCAATCCGTAGCCCGCGCGCTGGATTTCCATGCTGCGGACGCATTTCTGGAACGCCTCCTTGAAGGTCTGGCCGATCGCCATCGCCTCGCCGACGCTCTTCATCTGGGTGGTCAGGGTCTCGTCGGCTTCCGGGAACTTCTCGAAGGCCCAGCGCGGCATCTTCACCACAACGTAGTCGATGGTTGGCTCAAAGCTCGCCGGCGTGTTCTTGGTGATGTCGTTGGGAATCTCATCGAGCGTGTATCCCACCGCCAGCTTGGCCGCGACCTTGGCGATCGGATAGCCAGTGGCCTTGCTGGCCAGCGCGCTGGATCGCGAGACGCGCGGGTTCATCTCGATGACGATCATGCGGTCCGAATCGAGATCGAAGGCGAACTGCACGTTGCTGCCACCGCATTCGACGCCGATCTCACGCATGATGGCCTTGGCGCCGTCGCGCATACGCTGAAACTCGCGATCAGTCAGCGTCTGAGCCGGCGCGACCGTGATCGAATCCCCGGTGTGTACCCCCATCGGATCCAGGTTTTCGATCGAGCAGACGATCACGACGTTGTCGTTGCGATCACGGATGACCTCGAGCTCGAATTCCTTCCAGCCGTATACGCTCTCCTCGATCAGAATCTCGCTGATGCGGGAGAGCTGCAGGCCGCGGCCGGCGATCTCCTCGAACTGCTCACGCGTGACGGCAAAGCCGCTGCCCGATCCGCCCAGGGTGTACGCCGGTCGGATGACGCACGGCAGGCCGACCTGCTCGAGGATGGCGCGGGCCTCGGCGATGGTGTGCGCGGTGCCCGAGCGCGGCACGTCGAGCCCGATCTTGAGCATGGCCTCCTTGAACGCCAGCCGGTCCTCGGCCTTGCGGATGGCCTCGGACGACGCGCCGATCAGCTCGACGCCGTGGCGAGCGAGCACGCCCGATTCGAACGCCGCCATCGCGCAATTCAGGGCGGTCTGGCCGCCGAGCGTTGGCAGCAGCGCGTCCACCCGCGTTCCGAGGCGAGCCTCGTTGATGATGATCTTCTCGACGACTTCCGGGGTGACGGGCTCGACGTAGGTGCGGTCGGCGAGCTCCGGGTCGGTCATGATCGTGGCGGGGTTCGAGTTCAGGAGGACGACGCGATAGCCCTCCTGCCGGAGCACCTTGCAGGCCTGGGTGCCGCTGTAGTCGAACTCGCACGCCTGACCAATGACGATCGGCCCGCTGCCGATGATCATGATGGTGCGGATGTCATCGCGCCGCGGCACGGATCGATCCTTCCATCAGAACGCCGGCGCGGCGGGTCGAGCCGCGCGAAGGCGAGGGTTACTTGGCGATGTCGAGCAGCTCGACGTCGAAGATCAGCATGGCCTTGGGGGGAATGACGGGCGGGCGCCCGTTCGGACCATAGGCCAGGTTGTACGGAATGACGAGTTTGCGCTTGCCGCCGACCTTCATCGAGCCGACGCCCTCGGTCCAGCCGGCGATGACCTGGTTCAGGCCGAACTCCGCCGGCTGTCCGCGGTCGACCGAGCTGTCGAACTTCTTGCCGTCGACCAGCCAGCCGGTGTAGTGCACCTTGACGCGGGCGGTCTGATTCGGCGGCTGCGCTCCGGCGCCTTCCTTGATTTCGTAGTACATCAACCCGCTCGGGGTGGTCACAGGTTGACCACTGATCGGATCGCCGGGTAGCTGCGGTACGGACATTTCGACCTCTTTCTTGTCGACGATGGCGCCGGTGGCGGCGTCAACGGCGACGTCGTACACACGGTCGGCGGACAGAAGATGTACATCGATCAGGGCCTTGCCGTCGCGCATGCTCAGCACCGCCGACTGGGCCCTGGCTTTGGTAGCTTCCTCGGCCGTCTTGATGGCGGCGCCGAGCCCGACCTTGCATGAGGCGACCATCTCGGCCGTCTTCCTGGGGTTCTCGGGGAGCTTTGAGTAATCAACGTCTGCCAGCGCCACGAGTGTCGAAGCGCCCAGAATGGCGGCCAGTGCGAATGTCGTTCGATGGGCGTTCATGGGGAATCTCCGGATGTCGGTCTGGCGAGCCGGCCTCGGCGTCGCGTGACCGTGCCTGCGAATCGCTGCGGTTACCACGCGAAGTGGGCGAAGGCCTTGTTGGCGTCGGCCATGCGGTGGACGTTGTCGCGGGTGGTCATCGCCGTGCCCTCGTTGTGGTAGGCGGCGATCAGTTCCTCGGCGAGCCGGTCCTGCATGGGCTTGCCCTTCTTGGCTCGGGCCGCCTCCAGCAGCCAGCGGATGGCCAGCGACTCCTGTCGCTTGCGATTCACCGGCATGGGGACCTGGTAGTTGCTGCCGCCTACGCGGCGACTGCGGACCTCGATGTTCGGCCGGAGGTTGTCCAGCGCCGTCTCGAAGACCTCGATCGGCGAGGCGTCGTTGACCTTCTTGGCGATCTGGTCGAGCGCGCCGTAGAGAATGCGGGTGGCGACGCTCTTCTTGCCATCCCACATCATGCAGTTGATGAACTTGGCGGCCATGCGGCTGCCGTAGCGCATGTCCGGCACCAGCTGCTCATTCGAACGCGTCCACTTCTTGTAACCCATGGAGGATCCTCAGACGATGCGCCGGGCTTACTTCTTCCGCTTGGTCCCGTACTTGCTGCGACTCCGGTTGCGTCGCACCGCGAACTTATCCTGCTCCTCGACACCGGCGCAGTCCAGCACGCCGCGGACGATGTGGTAGCGAATACCGGGCAGATCACGGACGCGCCCGCCGCGCACCAGCACGATCGAGTGCTCCTGCAGGTTGTGGCCGATGCCCGGGATGTAGGCGGTGACCTCGCGCCCGTTCGAGAGGCGCACGCGGGCCACCTTTCGAAGCGCCGAATTGGGCTTCTTGGGCGTCATGGTCTTGACGATCAGACAGACCCCGCGCTTCTGCGGCGACCGATCCAGATCGCGGACCTTGCTCTTGCGGACCTCCGGGCGCCTCGGATTCGCCACCAACTGATTGAACGTAGGCATATCGCACTCTTGCCAGTGTCGCGACCGGCCGAACGAAGCCGCGGCCGGCCGAAAAATCGAGCGAGGTAGGATACCCGCCCGTTCGCTCCTGCGTCAAGCCAGCGACTCGTCCGGCGTTCGGGCGACCGGTGCCGCCTCAACCGGCCGGATTTCCTGGCGAACCGGCTCGCCCACCGGTTGACCGGAATGCACCATCTGAAGCTCCTGGTAAGGCTTGAAGCCGGTGCCGGCCGGGATCAGGTGGCCGAGAATCACGTTCTCCTTCAGACCCGTCAGGCGATCAACCTGACCCGCCAGCGCCGCTTCGGTCAGGACCTTGGTGGTCTCCTGGAACGAGGCGGCGGAGATGAACGATTCGCTCTGCAACGACGCCTTGGTGATCCCGAGCAGCAGGGTCGAGGCGTTGGCGGGCCGGGGGCGCTTGCCCTTGGCCGGGGCCTTGCCGGCGGCCTCGAGCTCGGCGTTCTTCTGACTCAATTCCTCCTTGGAGACGATCTGTCCCTCGTGGAACTCGGAGTCGCCCGGTTCGCTGATGCGGAGACTGCGACCCAGCCGATCGTTTTCGGCGCGGAACTTGAACTTGTCGACGACCTCGTAGGGCAGGAACTTGCTGTCGCCCGGGCTCTCGATGCGAATCTTGCGAAGCATCTGCGAGACAATGATCTCGAGGTGCTTATCGTTGATGCTGACGTTCTGCGAACGGTAGACCGCCTGGATTTCCTGGAGGTGATAGACGAAGAGCGCCTCCTCACCCTTGATGCGCAGGATGTCGTGCGGCACGAGCGGCCCATCGCACAGCCGGTCGCCGGCCTCAACGTGATCACCGGCGTGGACGAGCAGGTGCTTGTCCTGTGGGACGTGGTGCTCGCGCGGCTCGAGGTCCTTGCTATCGGGGTGGACGATAATGGTCATCTTGCCGCGGCGCTTGTCGGCGCGAATCTCGACCCGGCCGGATACTTCGGCCAGCACGGCCGGCTCCTTCGGCTTTCGGGCCTCGAACAACTCGGTGACGCGCGGCAACCCGCCGGTGATGTCCTGCGTTCCGGAAATCTCGCGCGGCCGGCGAGCCAGCAGTGAGCCGGGATTGACCCGGTCACCGTCGGCGACCTCAATCCGCGCCTTGGCCGGCAGGTAGTGATACTCGAGGATCTTGCCATCCTTGTCCTCGATGATGACCTGCGGATTCTTGTCGCCCTTGTGCTCGATGACGACGAACTTCTTGCCGGCCTTGCGCTCCTGTTCGGCCCGGACGGTCTCACCTTCGATGACGTCGTGCAGTCGGACGAACCCAACGGCCTCGGCCAGAATGGGCGTCTGGTGCGGATCCCACGATACCAGGATCGTTCGCGGCTTGACGGTGTCGCCATCGGCGACCAGCAGCCGCGCGCCGTAGGGAACACGATATCGCTCGAGCTCGCGACCCTTGTCGTCGTTCACCACGATATCGCCGTTGCGCTTCAGGACAACGCGAATTGCGACGCCCTCGGGGTCCGTCACGTCGGCGTACGCCAGGTTGTCGAACTTCACCACGCCGCCTTGTGCGCACTTGATGTCGCTCTCGACCACGGCACGACTGGCCACGCCGCCGGTATGGAAGGTCCGCATGGTGAGCTGCGTGCCCGGCTCGCCGATCGACTGTGCGGCGATGATCCCGACCGCCAATCCCTCCTCGACCAGCCGCCCGGTGGACATGTCAACGCCGTAGCATCGGCAGCAGAGTCCGAACGGCGCCTGGCAGGTGAGCGGGCTGCGCACGCGGATGGTCTCGAGTCCCAGCCCATCCGGGAACTTGGCCTCAAGCTTGCGGGCGATGGCCTCGGTGATGATTTCGTTCTCCTTGACGATGAGCGCGTCGGTGCGCGGATCGCGGATCGTATCGCGGGCCGTTCGGCCGACGATGGACTGGGCCAGGGAGATCTCGACTTCCTCACCCTTGTACTGCACACCCTTGGTGATGCCGTTGATTGTCCCGCAGTCGAGCATGGTGATGCACACGTTCTGCGCGACGTCGGCCAGCTTGCGCGTCAGGTAGCCGGAGTCGGCCGTCTTGAGGGCCGTGTCGGCCAAGCCCTTGCGGGCGCCGTGGGTCGAGCTGAAGTACTCGAGCACCGAGAGACCCTCGCGGAAATTGGCCTTGATGGGGGTTTCGATGATCTCGCCCGAGGGCTTTGCCATCAGGGCGCGCATGCCCGCGAGCTGGCGGATCTGATCGACGCTGCCGCGGGCGCCCGACTCAGTCATCAGGTAGATGGGGTTCAGGTACGGTCGGGCGTTGGCCGCGCCGGGGGCGGCATACGCGCCTTCCTCGTCGCGCCAGTCGGCGCGCAGCTCACGCATCATCTCCTCGGTAACGGCCTCGCGCGCGTGAACCCAGATGTCGATCAGGACGTTGTAGCGCTCCATGTCGGTGATGGCGCCCTGCTGGAACGCTCGCTCGATGCGATCCACCTTCTTCTGGGCGTCCTCGATGATGACCCGCTTGCGGGCCGGGATGCGCAGGTCCGTGATGCCGAATGACAGGCCCGCGAGCGTGCCCCATTTGAAGCCAATCTCCTTGATGGTGTCGAGGAGGTCGATGGTGGCAGCGCGTCCGAGGATGGCGTGGCAGTCGGCGATGACTCGGGCCGAGCCCTTGCTGGACAACTTGCAGTTGTAGTACGGCATGCGCGGGTCGAGCCCGTCATTGAACAGCAGCCGGCCGACGGTGGTGACGATCAGTCGGTCGTCGGGCATGCGCTCGGGAAGGGCCTTGAAGTCGTTGACGATCAGCTCGCGCTCGACGCGGACGCGGACCTTCTCGTGAATGCGGAGGCGGCGGAGCTGCCAGGCCAGCAGGGCCTCCTGCGGCGTGGCGAACGTCCGCAACGGACGATTGAGCCGCCGGCGGTCCTCCTCCGACAGTTTGACCGGGTCATCCGGGAGGTCGTTGTCGGTCGTCAGGTAGAAGATGCCGAGCACCATGTCCTGCGAGGGCGACATGATCGGCGCGCCGTTCGCGGGACTGAAGATGTTGTTCGTGCTCATCATCAGCACGTGGGCCTCGGTCTGCGCCTCGATCGAGAGCGGCAGGTGGACGGCCATCTGGTCGCCGTCGAAGTCGGCGTTGAATCCCTTGCATACCAGCGGGTGAATCTTGATGGCGTTGCCTTCGACCAGTACCGGCTCGAAGGCCTGGATACCCATTCGGTGCAGGGTCGGCGCACGGTTGAGCAGCACCGGGTGCTGAAAGATGACCTCCTCCAGAATGTCCCAGATCTGCTGGTCGCGGCGCTCGATCATGCGCTTGGCGCTCTTGATGGTGTCGGCCAGGCCCCGCTCCTTGACCTTGCGGATGATGAAGGGCTGGTAGAGTTCCAGCGCGATGCGCTTCGGCAGGCCGCACTGGTGCAGGCGCAGCTCGGGGCCGATGACAATGACCGAACGGGCCGAGTAGTCAACTCGCTTACCGAGCAGGTTTTCGCGGAAGCGGCCCTGCTTGCCCTTGATCATGTCGGTCAGGCTCTTGAGCGGGCGATTCGACGAGCCGAGCACCGGCCGGCGGCAGCGCCCGTTGTCGAACAGGGCGTCGACGGCCTGCTGCAGCATGCGCTTCTCGTTGCGAATGATGACCTCGGGCGCGTTGAGGTCGATCAGCTTCTTGAGGCGGTTGTTGCGATTAATGATGCGCCGATAGAGGTCGTTCAGGTCGCTGGTGGCGAAGTTGCCGCTCTCGAGCAGCACCAGCGGACGGAGATCGGGCGGAATGACCGGGATGACGTCGAGCACCATCCACTCGGGACGGTTCGGGCTGTTTCGCAGGCTCTCGACGATCTTCAGCCGCTTGGCGAGTTCCTTGATCTTCTGCTTGCTATTGGTCTTGGTGAGGGCGTCGCGCAAGTCAACGGACAACGCGTTCAGATCGAGCCGGCTCAGCATCTCCTTGATGGCTTCGGCGCCGATCATGGCGCGGAAGTTGCTTCCATATTTGTCAAGTGCCGAGCGGTATTCGTCTTCGGTCAGGAGCTGCTGGCGCTTCAGCGGTGTGTCGCCGGGATCGATCACGATGTAGTCCTGGAAGTAGATGATGCGCTCCAGGTCGCCGGTCTTGATCTCCAGCAGGCTGCCGAGGCGGCTGGGAATGGCCTTGAAAAACCAGATGTGCACGACCGGCGCGGCGAGGTTGATGTGACCCATCCGCTTGCGGCGCACGCGGCTGTGTGTGACCTTCACGCCGCAGCGGTCGCAGATCATGCCCTTGTGCTTCGTGCCTTTGTACTTGCCGCAGAAGCACTCCCAATCCCGCTCGGGACCGAAGATGCGCTCGCAGAACAGACCGTCCTTCTCCGCGCGGTAGGTGCGGTAGTTGATGGTCTCCGGTTTCTTGACTTCGCCGAAGGACCAGGCGCGGATGTCGTTGGGAGATGCCAGCGAGATGCGCACCGAGCCGTAGTCATTGATCCGGTCGTAAACGTTCTCGATCATGAAAGTCATTCCCTCATGGGGTCACGGGCACGGCCGCGCGGCGACCGGACCGGTTCAGTTCACCGTTACCATTGCCAAGTTTCGGGCATCCAGCGTCATCATGACCTGCCCGCTGTTCTTCCGGAATCCGAGTTCCTCGCAGAAATCGACCTCGGTCCCGTAGGCCGAGACGTCGATCCGCTCACATCCGGACTCGATCAGGGCCGAAAGTACCCGCTCGGCCATCGCGCGGGCGATGCGCCGCTGGTCGTCCTCGATGCGACCGTCTCGAGCCGTCACGGCGGCCGGTCCCTGAAAGGCCGGATCGAGCTTGCACTCCGTCAGATAGCCGCGAACACCGTCCGAGATGCCACGCGCGATGCCGATCAGCCGGCCGTCGGACGTCCGGGCAGTGACGAAGCAGACCGAGTTCTCCACGAGCTGCCGGAGCTTCTCCGGCGTCGAAGGCGCCCGGTGCCCCTGGGCCTCGTAGAACGCGCGCAATTCCTGAGGGTCCACGCGCGACGTGATTTCGTACCTGACCTCGTTCATCGCCGTCACTCCGACCGCGAGCGCCCTGAGAGCCGCCCCGGCAAGATCAGATCAGCTTCTTCTTCTCGAGTACGATGTTGAGGCCAAGGCCGCGAATCTCGTTGCACAGCACGTCAAATGACACGGGCGTGCCGGCCTCGAGCGTGTTTGCGCCCTTGACCATGGACTCGTAGATCTTGGTGCGGCCCTCGACGTCGTCGGACTTGACCGTCAGCAGTTCCTGCAGGATGTGGGCGGCGCCGTACGCCTCGAGACCCCACACCTCCATCTCGCCGAAGCGCTGTCCGCCCGTGCGGGCCTTGCCGCCGAGCGGCTGCTGGGTGATCAGTGAGTATGGACCGGTCGATCGCGCGTGGATCTTGTCGTCCACCAGATGGTGCAGTTTCATCATATAGATGAAACCCACCGTCACCGGCTGATCAAAGGGATCGCCGGTTCGACCGTCGTAGAGCTGAATCTTCCCGCCCAACGGCATCTCGACCAGCAGCGTGCGCTTGTCGCCGGCCTCGAGCACCGTGGCGGCGTCGGACTGCATGGTCCGCACGCGGGCGTTGGCCTCGCGAACGGCGGCGTGGATTTCCTCCTCCTTGGCTCCGTCGAAGACCGGGGTGACGGCCTGAAAGCCGAGAATGCGCGCGGCCCAGCCAAGGTGCGTTTCGAGGATCTGGCCGACGTTCATACGACTGGGCACGCCAAGCGGGTTCAGGAGGATGTCGACCGGGGTGCCGTCAGCCATGAACGGCATGTCCTCCTCGGGCATGATCTTGGCGATCACGCCCTTGTTGCCGTGCCGTCCGGCCATCTTGTCGCCGACCGAGAGCGAGCGTTTGGTGGCCATGTAGACCTTGACCATCTCGAGCACGCCGCTGGCGAGCTCATCGCCGCGCTTCAGTTGGGCGATCTTCCGTTCGCGCTCCTCAATCTGCTCGACCACGCGCGGCCAGTAGCGGTCGTAGATCTTCTGGGCGTCCTCGCGTGCCGAGGCCGGCTTGACCCACTTGAGGTCGAAGGCCCACTTGCCCGGTTCGCCGATCTGCTCCATCACGACGTCGGCGATTTCGCTCTTGCCGACCTTCTGCTTCGTGTTAGGGTCGATGACCGGCTGGCCCGCCGCCTTCTCGATGTCCTCGATCATCTGCTTGAAGATCGCGATGGCCCGCAGGTTGTGGGCGTCGCGCACGTCCTTGACGCGGCGCTGCAGCTCCTTCTTCTGCTCTTCCGTCATCTGCGTGCGGCGGCTGAAGCGCTTGGTGTCGATCACGATGCCGCTGGTACCGCTGGGCACCTCGAGCGAATCGTTCTTCACGTCCTCGCCGGCGCGGCCGAAGATGGCGTGCAGCAGCTTCTCTTCGGGCGACAGCTCGCTCTTGCTCTTAGGCGACACCTTGCCGACGAGGATGTCGCCGGGCTTGACCTCGGTGCCGATGCGAACGACGCCGTACTCGTCGAGGTTGCGAAGCGCCTTCTCCGAGACGTTCGGAATGTCGCGGGTGAATTCCTCGCGGCCGAGCTTGGTCTCCCGGATCTCGACTTCGAAGTCCTCGATGTGGATGCTGGTGAAGACATCGTCCTTGACCAGCCGCTCCGAGATCAGGATGGCATCCTCGAAGTTGTAGCCGTCGAACGGCATGAACGCGACCAGCACGTTGCGCCCGAGGGCGAGTTCGCCCCTCGAGGTAGCCGGTCCGTCGGCGATGATCTGGTCGCGCTTCACCTTCTGGCCAAGCCGGACCAGCGGAACCTGGTTGAGGCAGGTGCGCTCGTTGAGGCCGTGGAACTTGCGCAGCTCGTATTCCTCGGTGTTGTCGAGCACGATACGGGTGGCGTCGACGTACGTCACCGTGCCGGCGGCCCGTGCGCGGACGACCATGCCGCTGTTCGCGGCGACGACCCGTTCCATGCCGGTGGCCACCACGGCGGCCTCGGTGCGCAGCAGCGGCACGGCCTGCCGCTGCATGTTCGAGCCCATCAGGGCGCGGTTGGCGTCGTCGTGCTCGAGGAACGGAATCAGCGCCGCGGAGACGCCGACGGTCTGCTTGGGAGAAATGTCGACATACTCGACCTCGCCGGCATCGACGGTCGAGAGTTCGCCGCGCACCCGCGCCACATGATGGCCATCGCGCAACTTTCCGCCCTCGGCCACGACCTCCGGCGGCGCGAGGACCATCTTCATTTCCTCGTCAGCTCGCAGGGACTCGACCCGGCCATTGACCTTCCCGCCCTTCTCGACGCGCCGATAGGGCGTGATCAGGAATCCGTACTCGTCGACGCTCGAGTAGATCGAGAGCGAGGCGATCAGACCGATGTTCGTGCCCTCGGGCGTCTCGATCGGACAGATGCGACCGTAATGGCTGATGTGGACGTCGCGGACCTCGAACCCGGCCCGCTTGCGATTGAGTCCGCCGGGGCCCAGAGCAGACAGGCGGCGCTCGTGCGTGAGCTGCGACAGCGGGTTGGTCTGGTCGACGACCTGCGACAGCTCGCTGCGGCCGAAGAAGTACTCGATGGCGCTGCTGACGCTCTTGGAGTTGACCAGGTCGACGATCTTCGGCTGCTCGGCCGGGTCCTTCATGCTCATGCGCTCCTGCACGGTGCGGCGCATCTTGAGGAACCCCTTGCGCAGCTCTTCGCCCGCCAGTTCGTCGATAGTGCGCAGGCGGCGATTGCCGAGGTGATCGATGTCGTCTTCCTGCACGACCACGCGCGACATGTGCCAGCCGAATTCTCGCAGCGAGCCGAAGGCGCCGCCGGCCGGTCCCGGGGCGGACTCGAGCAGGTCGCGGATATGACTCTCGGATTCGAAGGCCACCTGCCTGGTCTGGCCGAACAGCTCGCGCCATTCCGACTCGGTCTTGGCGAGGGACTGGTTGCTGAGGCGCTTGGCCTCGGCCTCGTCGAACGAGTAGATCGCGCCCGGCACCGGGTGGTAGTTGAGGAAGTCGAGGTGCACGATCTCCGTTGGGCGATGCTTGAACTCCGCCATGTACGCATCGATGCCTTCGAGGATGCGGGCGCAGCGGGTACGGATGACCGAGACGACGTATTCCTTGGCAGCGCGCGTCACGTCGGAGTCGCGGTCGGTTTCGGCCCGTCCGAGGTGCGCGCGCAGCTTCGGCAGGTCGAGCGAGTCGGGCGGAACCCATTCGCTCGGCGTGTCGCTGAGTTCGCGGAACTGGCGGCGCAGCTCCTTGACGACGTCGGCCGGGTCGAGCTTCTTGCGCCCTTCGCGGATGGCATCGAGGCTGCCAAGCTCGACCTCCTTCTTGGGGTCGAGGACCTTGCGGCCCTCACGCAGGTATCCGCGAATCTGCCCCGCCAGCTCCTGGGCGAACGTGATGAGGCACAGCTCGAACGGAATCCGCCGCGGAATCGAAAAGCCGACCCGGTTCTGGCTTCTCAGGTCGAGCAGGTATCTCAGGCATGCCACCAGGTCGAGGGTGGTGAGCGTGTGCACGGTGGCCGGAATCGACAGCCCGAACTTGCGGTTGATGCGGAAGCGTCCAACCTTGCCGAGCCGGTAGCGATTGGAATCGAAGAACTTCTCATGGAAGAGCTTGACGGCCTTGTCGAGCTGGGCCGGGTTGCCGGGCCGCAGCCGCTGGTAGATCTTGAGCAGCGCGTCCTCGTGCGACCGGCTGTTGTCCTCCGCCAACGTGTTAAGGATGAGCGGATCGACGACCTTGTCGATCACCTCCACCTGCTTGATGCCGGCGTCGAGGATTCGCTGGATGCCGTCGCCGATGGGGCAACCGGCTCGCACGATCGGCTCGGGCGACTCCTCGCCCTCGGCACGAATGTCCGAAACGGCGTACATGTCGGCTCGCAGGCTGCCGGCTCGGACTGACTTGGTTTCGTAGAACTCACGCACAATCGAAGCATCGGTGCTGTACCGCGGGTCCATCGCCCGCAGGAACATGGTCGCGGGAATCTTGCTGGACTGGTCGATGCGGACGGCCAGCCAGTCCTTGCGGGTGATCTCGATCTCCACCCAGCTGCCGCGCTCCGGGATGATTCGCGCGGTGTGCAGGGCGCGGTCGCCCTCAAGCAGTTCCTTGATGAAGTCCACGCCGGGTGAGCGGTGGAGCTGCGAGACGATGACACGTTCAGCCCCGTTGATGATGAACTCGCCCCCGCCGATCATGACGGGGATGTCGCCGAGGTAGATGCGCTCGTCGAGGATGGTGTCGGTATCCTTGCGCGAGAGACGCAGGCGTACGCGCAGCGGCATGCCGTAGGTCAGACGAAGCTGGCGGCACTCGTCCGGCGTGTAGCGCGGCTTGCCGAGGCTGTAGTCGAGGTATTCAAGGGAGACGTTCTCGTCGTAGCTCGAGATCGGAAAGACCTCGCGCAGGAGGGCCTCCAGACCGAAGTTCTTGCGCTTCTCGGCAGGCACCTCGGCCTGGAGAAAGCGGGCGTACGACTCGGTCTGGAGCTGGATCAGGTTCGGGATCGGCGCTGCGTCGCCAAGCTTGTGAAAGTCACGAATCTCGCTGACCTGGATCATGATCGTCCCTTCGGATATCAGCGCGCGGCCGGCGACCGCGCACATGAGTCGCTTCGCGGCGCGCACCGCCAGCGCCGGTAGAAGCCTTGCGCTTCTACCGTCGCCGGCCGGTTATCGAGCCTACACGGCGTGATCGTCAATGACGACGCACCCGATCGAGTTGTAACCCAAGGACCATTCCGCTGCGAAGGCCATCCACGGACGGCCGGCCCGTCCACATCAGCCGGCCCGATCTCGCCTTCGTCGCGTCCGGTGAGAACTCAGAGTATAGCCGGGTCACGCCAAATAGCAAGCCCCGGGGCACTTGAAAAAACGGGGCCCCATCAGTGGCCCTTCTGCTCCACCTTGGCGCCGGCCTCCTCCAGCTCTTTCTTGAGCTTCTCGGCGTCCTCCTTGGAAACGTTCTCCTTGACGGCTTTCGGGGCTCCGTCGACCAGATCCTTGGCCTCCTTCAGGCCCAGACCGGTCGCCGCCCGAACCACTTTGATGACACCGATCTTGTTGGCCCCGGCGTCCTTCAGGATGACATCGAACGTGGTCGGCTCCTCGACCGCCTCGGCCGCGGGAGCGGCGGCCGGGCCGGCCATCATCACCGCCCCACCCGCCGCGGGTTCGATGCCATAGGCCGACTTGAGGTAGTCCACGAGGTCCTGTGCCGACTTGAGCGTCAGGCCCGCGATCTTGTCGCCGAGGTCCTTGATGTCGGCGCCGAACTCCTTGGTTGCTTCTGACATGGGAGACATCTCCGTTTGGTGTTCGCGAGCTAGTCATCTCGCGAACCGTGATTCCGGCCGGTAGCCCAGACCCCGTTGGTCTGGTTTAACCCCGCCCTGGCGGGCGTCTCATCGGGGCAACCGGAGCCGGAAAGATCGTCTTGAACGCAGCCGTACTCAACCGGCCTTGGCGATTGGCTCGCCCTTCTCCAGCTTGTCGATCATGGTCTTCAGGCAGCCGGCGATGCGGGTGCCCGGGCTGCGGACCGCTCCAGCCAACTTACGACCCGGCGAGATCGCAATCGCGGCGATGTCGGCGATGATCTCGAGCCGGCCTCGGAGCTTTGCGACCTGCTCGACCGGCATGGCCGAGTCGAGCCCCTCGACCAGCCCCAGCTTCAGCTCGAGCTTGGGGAAGTCGGCTGCAATCCGGAGCAATTCCTTGGCAAGCTCGATCGCCGAGCCGCCGCCGGTTACCAAGGCGCACGGGCCGTCCATCGAGTCGGCTAAGGACGCGAGCGGTGTGCCCACCGCCGCGCGGCGGAACATCCGGTTCGAGACCACGTGAATCTCGTAATTCTTGCTGCGGAGGTGCCGGCGCAGGCTGTTGGCGTCGTTGCCGGTCAGGCCGATGGGATTCACCACCACGGCCTCCCGGATGCCGCCGTAGCGGTTCTTGAGCTCGGACTCGATCATCTCCTTGACGACGCGGCTCATGGTCTGCTCCCTTGCATCACTGCGGAATCAGGATGTCGATCGACGGCGTCATGGTCGCGCTGATGCAGATGCGCTTGATGAAGTGCCCCTTGGCGGTCGGGGGCCGCATTCGCCGGATGTGTTCGACGAACGCGTCGATATTCTGTGCCAGGTCGGCGGCGGCGAAGCTGAGCTTTCCAACCACACTATGCACGTTGCCGCCGGTGTCGTTCCGGAATTCGGTCTTGCCGGCGGTGAACTCGCGCACGGCGGTCGCGACATCGGTCGTGACCGTGCCGTTCTTCGGAGAAGGCATCTTGCCGGCCGGTCCGAGGACTTTGCCGAGTTTACCGACCTTGCCCATCAGTCGGGCGTGAGCAACCGCCACGTCGAAGTCCATCCAGCCGCCGTTCACCTTGGCGATGAGGTCGTCTGAGCCCACCTCGATCGCCCCGGCGGCCTTGGCCTTGTCCGCATCTTCGCCCTCAGCAAAGGCAATGACTTTACGGGTCTTCCCGATTCCCTTCGGCAGCGAGACCGCGCCGCGGATCATCTGGTCCGCCTGCTTGGGGTCGATGCCGAGATGCAGGACGATATTGACGGTCTGATCGAACTTGCGACCCTTGCCCAAGTCCTGTAGGACCTTGACGGCCTCGGCGACCGGAAGCGGTTTGTCGGGGCGTTTGGTCAGGGCGGCTTTGTGCTTGCGCGCCAGTCCGCGCATCGCCCGGCCGCGGCGCTTCTTGCGGCCCGCGTCCTCGGCGGCGTCCGCCTTGCCCTTGGGCCTGCCCTTGACCGGCTTGGTCGCCTTGGATGGCGCCGGCTCCGTTGCCGCGGCGCTGCTTCGCACTCCGTCCTCGGTTGCCGGACCGGACTTCGCTGCGGCGCGTTTCTCACCGCGGGCCGGCTTGCTCGGCGCCCCGGAGACGTCGGTGGCTGGATCGTTCTTATCTTTCGCCATGGTGTCGGTTTCCTGATCGGCGGCCCTCAGCGCCCGCCGGCGTGGAGCGCTAACCCTCGATCTCGATGCCCATGTTGCGAGCCGTGCCGGCCACAATGCGGCAGGCGGCCGCGACATCAAAGCAGTTCAGGTCCTTCAGCTTGGTCTTGGCAATCGTCTCGAGCTGGGCCTTGCTGACCTTGCCGACTTTCTCCTTGTTCGGCGAGCCGGAGCCCTTCGCAATCTTGGCCGCGTCCTTGAGCAGGACCGACGCCGGCGGGCTCTTGACTTCAAATTCAAAGGTGCGGTCGGCGTATACCGTGACGACAGCCGTCACGAGCATCCCGTTCAGCGCGCGGGTGCGTTCATTGAACTGCTGCACGAACTGACCGGGGTTCACGCCGTACTGCCCGCACGCAGGCCCCACCGGTGGCGCCGGAGTCGCCTGCCCGCCGGCGGCCTGCACTTTGAACCGCCCGGTGATTTCCTTCTTCTTCTTCTTGGCCACGGCTATCACCTGCATCGCGCCGGTCGTGGGGGAACGCTGTGTCCCCGTCGCCAGTTCCGCGCTATTACGCCTTCTCGACCTGCCAGTACTCGAGTTCGATCGGCGTGGCGCGTCCGAAGATGGTCACGATCACGCGGATCTGGCCTTTGTCGGGCATCACTTCGTCGATCTCGCCCTCGAAGTTCTCGAAGGCTCCTTCCTTGATCTTGACTTGGTCGCCCTTCTTGAGACCGGCCATGCCGGCCAGCGTCGGCGCCTCGGCCGACTTCTCGACGACGGCGAGCATCTTCTCGACGTCGTGCGGCTTCATTTCGCTCGGCTTGCCGTCCGAGCCGATGAAATCACCGACACCGCTGGTGTCCTTGATGAGGAACCACACGTCCTCGGGGACGCGGCCGTCTTCCTCGGTCTCCATCTCGATGAACACATAGCCCGGATAGAGCTTGCGATCATAGAGCTTGATCTGGCCGGCCTTCATGCGCTTCTCGCGCTGCATGGGCACGAGGATGCGGCCGACGCGTGTCTCGAGACCCTCGATCTTGACCTTGCGGATCAGTGCGTCGGCGACCTGCTCCTCGCGATTGCTCGCGACGCGCAGAACGTACCACCGCATCGACCGACCGGGAGTTCCGGGCTGGGACGGAACGGTGCTCATCATTCGCCACGACCTCCCAGCAGCCGGGTGAACGTATCGGGCATGATGCGGAGCACTCGGATCTCCGAGAAGAACAGCATCAGCAACAGGTCGACCACGAACAGAAACACTCCCAGCGCGAGCACGACGAAGATGACGACCCGGGTCGAACCGGCAATCTCGCGCCGGCTGGTCCAGTTGACCTTCTTCATTTCACCTTCCGTGGCGATCAGGAAGTCGTTCACGCGCCGGCTGTGCGCCATGACTCGGTAGCTGATCAACCCGGCGACCAGCAGGAACGCCACTGTGACGCCGACCTGCAGGTACTGGGCCGACGCGCCCGACGACGCGATCAGCACCATCTTGCTGTGAATGAACGACGCCGCCCAAAGGATGAACAGCCCGGCAGCTACGGCCGTGCCGACCCGAGTGTAGTAGCCCTGCGTGGGCTTGTAGATCTCGAAGAATCCTCGCTTGGCCTCGGTCGGGACATAGCGCTCACGGCGGGCCTCGGCGGACTCCTCGCGATCGTCGTCGTCGCGGTCTCGATCGAGGTCGACTTTCATGGTCTCCGGCTCCGTCGCGGCCGACGTGCCGTCGGTCGGGGGAACTGTCGCTCTGCGCTGGTTCTTGTTCGCCATGCCGTGGTCATCCTGCCAAGTTCGCCCGAGGATCCGTCCCCGGAGAGCCGGTTTGTCGTTCCGCACCAGGAGCGGAGGGACTCGAACCCCCAACCGCCGGTTTTGGAAACCGGTGCTCTACCAATTGAGCTACGCTCCTTCGGCCAGGCCGTCGATCGGGACGGCGGCTCGCTACTTGCGCTTGATCTTGTGCAGCGTGTGCCTGCGCAGCCTCGGGCAGTACTTCATCATGCCGCCCTTGAGCTTCTCCGGAACGCCCTGCTGCACGTTGATCGTCGTGCGGTAATTCAGGTCGCCGGACTCGCTGCACTCCAGCCACACCCACTCACGCTTGCTCGCCTTGGCCATCGGGCGTTCCTCTCTCGCAGCCGGTCCGGGATTACTCGATGACCTTGGTCACGACACCCGAGCCGACCGTGCGGCCGCCCTCGCGAATGGCGAAGCGGACGCCCTCCTCGAGCGCCACCGGCGTCAGCAGTTCGACCTCAAGCTGCACGTTGTCGCCCGGCATGCACATCTCGACGCCACCCATCAGCTTGAGGCTGCCGGTGACGTCGGTCGTGCGAACGTAAAACTGCGGGCGGTAGTTGTTGAAGAACGGCGTGTGACGCCCGCCTTCCTCCTTGGTCAGGACGTACACCTGGGCGTTGAACTTCTTGTGCGGCGTAATCGAGCCGGGCTTGGCCAGAACCTGCCCGCGCTCCAGATCGTCCTTCTCGACGCCGCGCAGCAGCAAACCGACGTTGTCGCCGGCCAGCCCGGAATCAAGCGTCTTGTTGAACATCTCGACGCCGGTCACCACGGTCTTGCGCGACTCGGGGCGCAGGCCGATGATTTCGACCTCGTCGCCGACCTTGATCAGGCCGCGCTCGATACGCCCGGTGCCAACCGTCCCGCGGCCCTTGATGCTGAACACGTCCTCGACCGGCATGAGAAACGGCTTGTCCTGCTCGCGGACCGGCTCGGGGATGTTGTTATCGAGCGCGTCCATGAGATCCTGGATGCACTTGCAGGCGGCCGCGTCCTTGCCCATTGATTGCAGGGCGGCCAGCGCCGAACCGCGGATGATCGGGGTGGTGTCGCCCGGGAACTCGTACTTGTTGAGCAGGTCGCGGATCTCAAGCTCAACCAGCTCCAACAGGTCTTTGTCGTCGAGGAGGTCGACCTTATTCAGGAAGACGACCAGCGCCGGCACGTTGACCTGGCGGGCGAGCAGGACGTGCTCGCGCGTCTGCGGCATCGGCCCGTCGGCCGCGCTGACCACGAGGATGGCGCCGTCCATCTGGGCGGCGCCGGTGATCATGTTCTTCACGTAGTCGGCGTGGCCCGGACAATCGACGTGGGCATAGTGCCGCTTGTCGGACTCGTACTCCACGTGCGCGGTCGCGATGGTCAGAATTTTCGTCGGGTCGCGGCGGCCGTCCTTCTCCGACGCCTTGGCGACCTGGTCGTAGGGCTTGAACGTCGCCATGCCCTTCGACGCCTGCACGGCGGTGATCGCCGCAGTCAGGGTGGTCTTGCCGTGATCCACGTGGCCGATCGTGCCGACGTTCACATGGGGCTTAGTTCGCTTGAAGACTTCCTTGGCCATTTAACGCCAACCTCCACTCTGCTTGACTCGTGCCAATGTCGTGTCTGCTTCGATCGGCTGCACCGATATCCGACGCCACTCGACCGCGCTGCCAGCCGATACCCGGCGACGCCGACCCGCTTGAATCCAGCGGGCGACTGACGCGCCTGCGGTTCTCCTGAGACAGGGAACGCGGCTCACCGTCGGGCGAGCCGCCGCACCTCGGTCCGACGTGCCCGGGACTGGCAAGCTGCTGACGGGAGTTGAACCCGTGACCTCGTCCTTACCAAGGACGCGCTCTACCGACTGAGCTACAGCAGCGGTACAGACGCGCCTTCGCGTCGGCACCCACACCGCGGCTTGCCATGGGTTACGCGACGTGCGTGTCCTCGGCTGTTTAGGAACGCCACAGTATAAGGGTCGCAAACGGGCTGTCAAACGGGAAAACGTCGCATCGCCTCGGCCCCAACCGGGGCCGCCCGGGCCCCGGATAATCGCCGTAACCAAATGCAGCGTAAACAGTTAAGCGTTGCGATGCCGGACGCTCTGAGTCCGGCACCGCGTCCACTGGCGATCCCCTTCGGACTCGCACCGAAATCTTGGCGGCTGAAAGTACAATTTCACCTCGCTGGCATCGCCGCGCGGCGAAGCAAATTGTCGCCGACTCCTCGGAGAATCTGCTCATGATGGCTTCGCTCGCGTGTACCGGACTCAGGCTTCGCCGCTTGTCACTCGTCGCGGCCGTCGTGGCTGCGTCGATGATGGCCGGCTGCGCTTACCCGATCCGCGCCTCGATCGACGAGTCGCACTCCGTCGCGGCCGACGGCCTCCGGAAGGTGAGCGTCCATTCGCGAAACGGCCGAGTTGTCGTCACAGGCGAGGCGCAGGCTCGCGATGTATCCATCAAGGCCGTGAAGTCGGCGCGCGGCGCATCGCTTGCCGAGGCGCGCGATCATGCCGGGCGTGTGGGCGTCGACGTGCGCCGCGATGAGGCTCCGGGCGAGCTGCGAATCGTTGCGAAGTTCCCGGAGCCGCCGGATTCCGCGCGCGGCTACGGAGCCGATTTCGATCTGATCGTGCCTCGCGACGCCCGGCTCGAAATTCGAACGTCCAACGGGCGCGTGGAGGTCGCGCGAATGGACGGTACGTTGCGCGTAGACACTACCAACGGCCCCATCCGCATTGTGGATGTCCGTGGCGAAGTCCGCGTCGAAACCAGCAACGGTGGCATCACGATCGAGAACACATTCGGCGACGTCGATGCCCGAACGTCGAACGGCCCGATCGAGATCGGCGTTGCCGGTCCGGGAAGCGTGCGTGCGGTCACCTCGAACGGGCACATTGCCATTGTCGGCGGACGCGGGAACACAGTGGCTACCACGAGCAATGGCGCCGTCCGGCTGCAATTGGTGGAGTTACCGCCGGAACCGAACGTGTCCGTACGTTCGTCAAATGGATCGATCACTGTCGAAGTGCCGGAGCGGGCCAGCGCGAAGGTTCGCATGGCGACGTCCAATGGCCGCGTGAAGGCGGAACTGGGCGGCGCACGACTGAGCGATCTGGATGTGGGGCGACACCGATTGTCGGGCACGTTGAACGACGGTCGCGGGATCATCGACATCGAATCAAGCAACGGAAGCCTGACCTTGCGCACGTCCGCGCCCGGAACTCCCATGCAATAGCAGAGAATCAACTCCGGACTTGCGATCACCCGGTAACGGCGTTGAAGTCCCGAGGCGGCGCGTGAGAGCGCCGCTGCCCGGACGTTGTGCCGGTCAGGTCCGGTCCCTGTGATATTGGTTGTTGGAAGGATTACTGATGTACGCCGTCGAACTGGAAGGCGTCACGAAGGCTTTTCGCGAGAACGTCGCGGTGAGCGGCCTCGACCTTCGTGTACCGTCGGGCACCACCTTCGGCTTCATCGGGCCCAACGGTTCCGGCAAGACCACCACCTTGCGTCTGATCCTGCGCATCTTCTATCCCGACCAGGGTCGTGTGCATGTGCTCGGGCTGGATCACGGCGATGCCGCGGATGATCGCATCGGCTATCTGCCGGAAGAGCGTGGTCTCTACAAGAAAATGAAGGTCCGCGAAGTACTGGCGTTTCATGCCGAGCTGAAGGGCGTGCGCGAGCATCGCGCATTGATCGCCGACTGGATCGAGCGCATGCAACTGACCGCCCGGCTCGATTCGCCGGTCGAGACGCTGTCGAAGGGCATGGCTCAGAAGATCCAGTTCATCGTAGCGGTGATCGCCCGGCCGCAGCTGCTCATCCTGGACGAGCCGTTCTCGGGGCTGGACCCGGTCAACATGGAGGTCCTGAAGGACGCGATCCTGGACTTGCGGCGGGCCGGCACGACGATCATTTTCTCGACGCACGACATGGACATCGCCGAGCGGATGTGCGACCACATCTTCATGATCTTCCGGGGGCGAAAGGTCCTGGATGGCACGCTGGAGGAGATTCAATCGCTGTACGGCGAGGACACGATCCGCGTGCGCGCGCCGGGGGCGAACGGCGCCTTGAGGGACCTTCCCGGCGTCGTCCGGGTGAATGATTACGGACGTTACAAGGAGCTTCGCATAGCGCCGGGAGCCGATCCGCAAGCGATCCTGCGCGAGCTGGTCTCGCGAACGGCGGTCGAGCAGTTTGAGGTCGCCCGCCCGTCGCTGCACGACATCTTCATTCGCATCGCCGGTCCGGAAGCCGCCCAGCCAGTAGCGAGCGGTTCCCCCCCGCAGGAGGCGCTCCGTGCGTAAGGTCTTCGTCATTGCGAGGCGCGAGTACCAGGCCACGGTCAAGACCAAGGCGTTCATTGTTTCGCTCGTCTTGATGCCGATCTTCATGCTCGGTGGTCTGCTGATGCAGCGGCTGCTCAAGGGGGTGGTCAACGTCGATACACGCCGCATCGTCGTGCTCGATGGCACCGGCGTGCTGGCGCCGCGGCTGATCGCGGCGGCGAATGCTCGAAACGAGCATGCCATCTTCGACCCGGAAACCAAGAAGCAGATTGAATCGCGTTATGAGATCGAGCGCGGCCCGGACGGCGAGGTGACGGATGACCTGCGGCTGGCGCTCTCTGATCGCGTCCGGAAGCACGAGATCTTCGCGTTCGTTGAGATTCCGGCGAGCGTCCTCGCGCCGCGAGCGGCAGACGGCACGCCGACCGCGGCCGAACCGGTGCGCTACTATGCCGAGAACCTGACGCAGTTCGAGCTTCAGCGCTGGATCGCCAACCAACTGACGCAGTTCGTGCATTCCGCGCGGCTTCAGGAAGTCGGCCTCGATCCGGCCGTGGTCGCCTATGCGACCGCACCGGTGGGGCTTGACACGCGCGGCCTGTTTCAGAAATCGGCTGCCGGCGAGATCAAGAAAGCCTCGCCTGCCAATCGAGAGGCGGCCTTGTTCGTCCCGATGGTCGTGATGTTCCTGATGTTCATGGTGGTGATGACGGCGGCCGCCCCGTTGCTCCAGAGCGTGCTGGAGGAGAAACAGCAGCGCATCGCCGAGGTGCTTCTCGGATCGTGCAATCCGTTCCAGATCATGCTCGGAAAGCTGCTCGGGAACGTCGGCGTGTCCATCACGATCGTCGCCGTCTACATGCTCGGCGGCATGTTGTTCATGCGGCAGTACGGCGCGCTCGACATGATCCCCAGGCACATGCTGGGTTGGTTCGTGTTGTTTCAGGTACTGGCCGTGCTCCTCTACGGTTCCATCTTCGTCGCGATTGGCGCGGCCTGCACCGAGCAGAAAGAAGCGCAAAGCTTCATGACGCCCGTGATGCTGATTCTGGTCGTGCCAATGATGGTCTGGATCTGGATCATTCAGGACCCGCTCGGCTCCTTCTCGACCTGGGTCTCGCTCATTCCGCCGTTCACGCCCCTGATGATGGTGACCCGCATGGCCGCGACCAACACGGTGCCGATGTGGCAGCCGGCGCTGGGCGCCGTCCTCGTGCTCGTGGCGATGCTGATATGCGTGTGGGCCGCCGGTCGCGTGCTGCGCATCGGGCTGCTGTCGCAGGGCAAGGCCCCGAAGTTCGCGGAGTTGATGCGCTGGATCATCACGGGCTGACGTCAACGCCGGTCCGCCCGCGGCGGGACCCTCACTCCGCCGGAAGGCGGAGATCCGCCGCCGTTAGAATGGCCTCGAACCGATATCCAGCGTTCTCGATGTTTGCCCGTGCCCCCTGACCGCGATCGATTACGGCCACGATCTTCTCAACGGCCGCGCCGGCCTGGCGGATGACGTCGGCCGCCTCGAGCACCTGGCCGCCGGTGGTCGCGACATCCTCGACGAGCAGGACGACGTCACCGGGATTGAGTCTGCCTTCGAACGCCTTGCCCGTTCCGTAGTCCTTCCTCGCGTTTCGCACAATGACGAACGGTCTTCCGCTGGCCATCGACGCGGCTGCAGCCAGCGCGACGCCGCCCAGTTCCGCTCCGGCGATTCGCGTTGTAGTCGGTCCGACGTGCCGCGCGAACGCCTGACCCAGCGCCGCGAGAATGTCCGGCTCCGTCTCGAATAAGTATTTGTCGAGGTAGAACCTGCTCTTGCGGCCGGATCGGAGGGTGAATTCCCCCTCCAGATAGGCCGATGCACGGACGCGCTCGGCCAGTTCGCGATGATCCATGTCGGCTCATCTCCTTTACGCCATCAGACGCGGATCTCGGGTTCCATGCGCGGCACGTCCGCGCAGCGTCGACGAAGCGGCGCGGCCACGTCGCGCAGGAAACGCTCCACCTGCTTCGGCGCCAGCCCGATGAACGCATCGGGGTCGAGCGCGCGGTCGAGTTTCAGTCCGTCGAATGCCGGGTCGGCGCGCAGCCGGTCCAGCAGGTCGTTCGGCAGGCCGAGCTGCTTCACGCGGCGCGCCGCCGTCTGGCTGTGGCGGCGAATACGCTCATGCAGTTCCTGCCGATCGCGCCCGGATCGAACCGCATCGAGCAGGATACGCTCCGTGGCCATGAACGGCAGTTCAGCTTCAAGCCGCGCCCGGATGACCTGCGGATAGACGACCAGGCCGCGGGCGACGCGGAGCGCGATCTGGAGCATCCCGTCAACGGCGAGAAACGACTCCGGAACGATCAGCCGTTTGGCGGACGAATCGTCGAGCGTGCGCTCGAGCCACTGCTCGGCGGCCGTCTGGAACGCGGACTGCGCCATCGAGATCACGAAGCGCGCCAACCCGGTGGCGCGCTCACTGAGCATGGGGTTACGCTTATAGGCCATGGCGGAGCTGCCGACCTGCGATTCCTCGAACGGTTCCTCGACCTCGCGCAGGTTGGCCAGCAGGCGGATGTCGTTGGCAAGCTTGTGCACCGAAGCCGCGATTCCCGCCAGCCCGGCGATGACGCGGGCATCCACCTTTCGGCTGTACGTCTGTCCGGTGACCGGCTCGCAGGCCGAGAATCCGAGCTTCCCGGCAAAGCGAGCCTCGAGCCGCTCGACCATCGCCGCGCGCCCGCCGCACAGTTCCAGAAAGCTGGCTTGAGTGCCGGTTGCACCGCGCAGGCCGCGCAGCCGAAGCTGGGAGAGCAGCCGCTCGAGGTCGTCTAGATCGCGAACAAAGTCCCATGCCCACAGGCTGATACGCTTCCCCAGCGTCGTGACCTGCGCCGGCTGGAAGTGCGTGTAGCCCAGACACGGCAGATCGCGATGCAGGTCGGCCTGCTCCGCCAGGGCGAACACGACGTTGACCAGCCAGGCGCGCACGAGACGCAGCGCCTCGCGCAGAATCACCGCGTCAGCGTTGTCGACCACGTCCATGCTGGTCGCTCCCAGATGCAGGACGCGGCGGGCGGCCGGCGCGACATCCGCATAGGCCAGCAGGTGAGCCACGAGATCATGCTTGACACGGCGCTCATGGGCGGCGGCTGCTGCGAGGTCAATGCGCTCGAGCCCCCGCCGCAGCGCCGTCACCGCCGCTGACGACACGCCGAGTTTCAACTCGTGCTGAGACTCGGCCAGCGCCAACCAGACACGCCGCCATTCCAGCGCCCGCCGGCGGGGCGAGAAGAGTTCGGCCATCGCGGCAGACGCGTTCCGGGTCACCAGCGGGCTGACATACGCAGCGCCGGCCGGGTCGATGCGGCGGGCGGTTCTGGAGCGGCGGCGGTGCTCGGGGGGCACGGCTATTTCAGTTCCAGCAGCTTGCGGACGAACTTGACATATCGTTCCTTAAAACCGGTGAGATCGTCGGTGACGTAGGCGCGAAACACCTGCTCGCCGAAATCGCCGTTCATGGAAACGGTGCCGGCCCGCGCCTTCATCCGATCCGTGCCCAGGTCGCGCAGCAGTTCGCGGAACCCCTCGGCCTCGCGCGCCGTGGTGCCGTCGGCCTCCAGCAGCATGAGTACGAGCGACCAGGTCTGGGCGTAGTAGCTCCTGACGCGTGGCGTCGGCATGGCGACCACGCGGCCGGCGTTGGTCGCAAGCACTTCGGGAAGATCGAACATCTCGTTGCGCAGGTACGCGTCTCGCAAGCTGTTGCGTCGAATGTAGTTATCACGTGGGCGAAAGCGCGGCCGCCCGCTGTCGTCAATGTCGACCGCCTCGAAACAGCAGGCCAGGCCCTCGTTCACCCAGGCCGGGAGGATCCCACCGCGCGTCACCGAAAGGAACTGGTGCAGGCCCTCATGTGCCAGCAGCGACAGTGTAGTCGCCAGGCGGGCATAGTGGGAGACAGTGACGCCGCGCTCTTCGTATCCACCGGACCGGATCAGCAGGTAGGTCGACGCGCGTGCTGGCGAGAAATCCTGTGTGAACAGCTCCCATTGCTGACGGGTCTGAAAGAGGTACGTCATGGCCGGCTGCTGCGGCTCCCGCAAGGGCGGGACGAACTTGCCGTACGCGGCCCAGCAGCCCTCAAGGAACTCCGGGAGGCGGTCGAGCAGCGGCTCATGTGTGCACGTGGTCCGGATGAGGTAGTGGGTTGTCTGGAGCTCAGTGCCTCGGACGCCCCGAAAGTTCCACGGACGCCGCTCCACCGCAACGGGCGGCATGCTCGGGCGCGAGTCTCCGCAGCCGGCCGCGCTGACCGCGACCACGCACAATCCGCACAGCCCGCGCAATACGTCAGCCCTGATCGACGGTCGCATCATGCCGGGCCCATGCTACGGGCCGCGCCGAGATGCCGCAACGCGGGTTCGCGCTCGCTCGACCGCGCCGATGCGGCATGTTATGTTGCCGCTGTCAGTTCGCACGAGCCGCCCGCGCCGACCGTCTTCGGCCTGCGCGCGGCTTCGAAAAAGGCGACAAGGCGGATGGACGCGCCGCTGGTTTCCATCATCATGGGAAGCGAATCGGACCGCCCGACGTTGCAGCACGCGGCGGATCAGCTCGCATTGCTCCAGATTCCGTTCGAGTGGCGCGTCGTTTCCGCTCATCGCACGCCGGATCTGATGTTCGAGTTCGCCGCCGGCGCTGAGGCTCGCGGCGTCGAGGTCATCATCGCCGGCGCCGGTGGCGCGGCCCACCTGCCAGGCATGACGGCATCCAAGACGCTGTTGCCGGTGATCGGCGTGCCGGTTGAAACGCAGGCTCTGGGCGGGCTCGACTCGTTGCTCTCGATCGTGCAAATGCCGGGCGGCATTCCGGTCGCAACGGTGGCGATCGGCCGTTCCGGGGCCGTCAACGCCGCCTTGCTAGCCGCCGCAATCCTGGCTCGCAAGTACGCGGACATTCGAACCCGCCTGGCGGAGTATCGCGATCGGCAGTCTCAGTCCGCAGGCAGGCCCGCATCGTGAGCCCCATCCTGCCCGGCGCGACCATCGGCATTCTCGGCGGTGGTCAGCTTGGCCGCATGTTCGCCATCGCCGCGCGGCGGATGGGCTATCGCGTGCACGCGCTGGACCCGACGCCTGACAGCCCTGCCGGGCAGGTCGCTGACGAGGAGATTCGCGCCGCCTACGACGACGTGGAGGCGGCGCGCTACTTCGCCAGCCGGTGCGACGTCGTGACGATGGAATTTGAAAACATCCCGAGCCGAACGGTCGACGCCGTGGCGGAGTTGCGTCCGGTCCGTCCTAGCGCTCGCGTGCTGCATGTTTGCCAGCACCGATTGCGTGAGAAGCGATTCCTGAGCGAGGCCGGCTTCGCAGTGGCAGAGTTTCGCCCGGTGGCTTCAGAGGCGGAGCTGACCGCGGCGCTGGCCGAGCTCGGCCTGCCATGCGTTCTGAAAACGGCCGGTTTCGGCTACGACGGCAAGGGACAAGTGCGGATCGACTCGCTCGCGCAGGCAGGGGACGCTTGGCAGGCCATGGGTGACCCGCACGGCGTGCTGGAGCGTTTCGTACCGTTTGAGCGCGAGCTGTCGGTCATCTGCGCCCGGGGTCTTGACGGAACGACATGCTGCTTCGACGTGGCTGAGAACGACCATCGACGACACATTCTCGACGTCTCCGTCGCGCCGGCTCCGGTGCCGCCACACATTGCCGCACAGGCTCATCGCATCGCGACCGGCATCGCCGACGCCCTCGACGTCGTGGGACTGCTGGCTGTGGAGATGTTCCTCCTGCCCGACGGCCGACTCCTGGTGAACGAATTGGCGCCGCGGCCGCATAACTCCGGGCACTGGTCGTTCGATGCGTGCGTGACCAGTCAGTTCGAGCAGCAGCTTCGCGCGGTCTGCGGGCTGCCGCTGGGAGACGCGTCGCTGACCCGACCGGCGGCGATCGCCAACCTGCTCGGTGACTTGTGGCGAACGGGAGAGCCGCGCTGGGATCTGGTGCTGGCCATACCCGGCGTAAAGCTCCACCTCTATGGCAAGGCCGAGGCTCGCCCCGGCCGAAAGATGGGGCATCTGTGCGCTTCGGCCGAGTCGGCGACCGTGGCCCGCGAGACCGTGCTGCGCGCCCGGGATGCCCTGCAACCACTCGCCGCTCGGTAATCCGCGAGCGTCATTCTGCCGTCGGGGCGGTGCCCGCGATCGGCCGAGCACGGAGCAGCCGATCCCACAGGCGCCACGTCTCCACCTCGTTCATTCTTGGCTGCGGGTCGGTGGTCGTGATCCGCCAGGTCGGCAGGCGTCGGCCGTCGAGGAACAACGCGCCGGCTCCGTCGACCTCGAGCGACCGCGCCAGGGAGACATCGTTCGCGATCTGTGACGCGACATGCGGGTCCGCGAGGGCGCCCCCGAACCGCTGAGGGTCGAGTCCGACGGTCATCGCCAGAGCGACGAAGGGGCGGCGGGCGAATTCGGCGACGTTGGCATAGAGCAACTGCCGGTACTTCCAGGCCTGCTCGCGCGTGCCGATTCTCTGGGCCGCGACGGCCGCGCGGGCGGCATCGCACGCGAATCGGTGGCGGTCATGCGATGGAGGCAAGCGATTCGAACACGCTTGCGACATGGGGTAATGCTTCAGAGCGACGCGCAATCTGTCCGGATGGCGCCGCAGGAGCGCGGCAAGTCCCGCCTCGAACTCGCGACAATGCGGACACTCGAAGTCGAGAAACGCCACAAGCAGGTGAGGAGCGTTCTCCGCGCCGACGATGAAGTCGTCCGACGCGACCGGGAGATCGAAACGCCGGCCTGACTCGACCTGCCAGCTCACGTAGTCGACGTTGTTCGTCGCATCCAACCACGCGCCGCGGGCGGTGCCGGCCGCCACGTAGTAGTACCAGGCCGCGGCCGATGCGATGCTGGCAAGCCCCCACGACATCGACAGCGCCGCCACGACGGCGAGGCGTGCGGCGGATGGGCGCGGTGGATCGGGCGCGACGCCGGCCGGACGCGCTTCCGCCGGGCCGCGCGGCCAGGTGACGAGCAGGCCGATCAGGAGGATCGCGTTGAGTCCATGTGCCACCAGACACCACGGGCACATCGCCGGCAGCGCGGTCAGCATGATCCACGTGTAGAACAACGAGGCCGCGCTGCCTGCGATCACCAGGAGCACGAGCGGCAGATGTCTCGCTCGACCGGCGCGATTCGGCAGGCCGGCGATACCGAGCCATAGCGCGACAAACGCGAAGTAGATGAAGCCCCACGTCGCCGTCGGGAGCGGACCCAGTTGTCCCCATTGGCTGGAGAGCACCGACGCGCAATCGAAGCGCGGACCGGCGCCGCAGGCTCGGGCGAACGCGGCACCCGCCTGCCCGTACATGCCGGCAGACTGGAGGAACAGGGACACTCCGGCGCCGCACGTCGCGGTGATCGCGAGCAGCCATCGGAGCCAGCTCCGGGGTGAGTTCACGGGCGGGATTCCATGAGCTTCGGCGGACTGCCATTGCGGCAGGGACGGGCGCGGTTGTTCAGACGACTCGCATCGGAATGCTCGCCCCCGGACTTGCAGCCGCCTCGCGGTAACTGCGACCGAAGCATCGCGCCGAGTAACCCAGCAGGAGGATCGCAAGAACCGGGTACGCGACGAAGCGCAGCAGCGAGAACACGAGCGCCGGCGGCTGGGGCACGCCGGGCGCGTCGGGAGGCGTCTCGAGCACCATCGCGTCGATGAAGATGCCGGGAACGCGCGGGGACTGCGGCGTCAGGCGGTCCCACGGGATGAGCAGCGCGAGAACGATCAGCGAGCCATAGAAAGCCTGCACGTAGCCGGAAGACGGCAGTCGTCCCGCCAGGGCCACCAGCGCGGCGAACAGCATGGACAAGCAGAGCAGCGCCGCCGAGAGCCGGCCGGCGAACTCGGTGGTCGGCAGTGCGACGCGAATGGTGTTCCAGATGGCTTCGCCGGAGTCGGCCGCCGGCGCGGGTTGCGGAGCCGTTGGTGGTTGTGGCGACGCCAATACCGATGCACGCGGCGAGGATGGCACGGCCTTGAAGTAGACGGCCGCCCATGCGCCGGCATGGACCAGCAGGCACAGCGACGTGAGGACGACGAAGAACGTTCGCCACTTGCGAACGGTGGTCAGCGTCGCCACGTAGTCGCGGCGCAGATCCGGTTGTTCCAGCTGGGCGGGTTCCATGTGCTGACTCCTTGCTCTCGGAGACGAGCCGCCCGTCTGACGCCGGGCAGCGGATCGCGTCCCCAGGGTTATTCGGCGACCGGGACGGAAGATTTTGGCGGCGGCGGTTCGGCCGCCGAGCCGTCCTGCCGGGCGATGATGCGGACGCCGCGCGGCGGCACGCGCAGCCGCATGGGTTCCGACGAGAGCACAACGCCGTCCCGCCGCAGGTACTGGAAGACGAGTTCAATCTCGCGCCCGTTCACGTTGGCCTCGCCCCAGGGGAGTCGCAGGCCGTAGCCCCAGCCGAGCTGCGTCGGTCGCCGGGCTCGCCACGGGATCGATTGCTCGGGATCCAGCTCCCACCGCGCCGCGAGTTGCAACGTTTCACCCTCGGCCGCCCGATCCACGACGTACATGCTGACGCGGATCGTCCCATCTCCGAACGCACCGCGGCCGGTCTTGCCGGACTCAAGATAGACGGTGGCCTTGAATCCCTCGGCTTGGCGCAGGCCTTCGCGATTGAAGCTCAGCCACGGCTCCTGCGAAATGATCTTGCGAATGCCGATGATGTTCGACTCGTCGGGCGGTGGCGGCGGATCACCGGCGTGCGGGTTGTACACCGGCACTTGTGTGACCGGCATCGGCGCGGGCTGAGGTTGGGTTCGTATCAGCGGGTTGACGCCGGCGGTCTGAGACTGCATGCATCCGAGCCCGAGTGATGAGATCGACGCGATCACCCACACGGCGGCCAGCGAGCGACGGATCGCTGGAAGCGGCCGTGTCCCAAAGGTCCGGAGGGTCGAAGGACGCCCCGGCCTTGATTCACCGTGGCGATGCATGCTCGGGCACCAGCATCAGGGTTTCGCTCGGCGCGCTTGGACTGGCCGCACCGGGTGTTCGTGCCACCGGCTTCTCAACGGGCTTCCGGAGGTCAACCGGTCCGTATTCCGGCGCGAACGGGCCATACACGGGCTTGTCGGTCGACGCTGGTGAGCCCGCTGGGGCGCCCGGCATCGCCTGATCGGCGCTCTGACGGAGCCCGCGCTCGCCGGAAACCAGCGGTGGCTCCGGTACCTCGGAAAACGTTTCGGGCTTGACCTGCAATCCGGCCATCAGCGGGCTTTGCTTCATCTCGGGCGTCAGGACCGACGTGACGTCGCGCGCTTCGATCGCGAGCCGCCTGCCGTCCTCGATCGTGCGAATGACGCGCGGCGTCAGCACGATCAGCAACTCCGTCTTGGTCTTCTGGCGGTTGGTAGTTCGAAACAGCACGCCGGCGATGGGCAGATCGCCGAGAACGGGGACTTTGTTTTCCGTCTCCTGATCGCTCGTCGTGATGAGGCCGCCGATGACGACCGTTTCGCCGTCCTTGACGACAACGGACGTCTCGGCGTCGCGCTTGCTGAAAATGGGCGCGACGATGCCGTTTCCCACATTAATCGTCGACGGCGTGATCTGCGAAATCTCCGGCTTGACCTTCATGTAGACGAAGCCGTCGGGATTGATGTGCGGCTCGACGTTGAGCTTCACGCCGATGTCCTGATACTCGATCTGACTGTTGACCTGGCCGTTGTCGGTCACCTGCGTGCCACGAAGGAATGGCACGCTCTGGCCGACGTTGATGGACGCTTCCTGGTTGTCCTGGCACATGATCATGGGGCGCTGCAGCACCTCGAGCTTGGAGTCGGACTGAAGGGCCCGCAGCAGGAAGTTGAAGTCCTCGCCGGTGATGGTGAAGGCGAAGCCGCCGAGCCCGCCGCTCGACGCGGCCGCCCCCAGATCGGTGCCGCCGACGACGTCGAAGCTGTTGCTGGAAACCGTGCCGTTGGGCCCGGCCACCGCCGTCTCGCTGAAGCGAAGCTGCTGCAACGCGTATTCCATGCCGAGTTCGAAGCGATTGTCGAGCGTCACCTCGGCCAGCAGGACCTGAATCATGACCTGAGGCGGCGGCGTGTCGAGCTGCCGAACGATGTCGAGCACCTGCGACTGGTATCGCGGAGAGAACGAGAGAATGACCTGGTTGCTTTCCTTGTGACCGACCGCCGAGACTTCCTGCTCGGCCTTGCGCGCCGGCGACAGTCCCTCGCCCTGCTTGTCGAGGATGGCGGCCTGCTTCTGAAAGTAGCTGTCGAGCGCGGTCACGACGGTTTCGGCCTCGGCGTTCTGCAGCGCGTAGACGAGATTCACACGGTCTCGGACATCCTGCGCGTCGAGCTGGTCGATGATGTCGGCCGCGACGCCGATATCCTCCGGCCAGCCGGCGACCACGACGCTGTTGGTCCGCACGTCCGCGGTAAACGTTGTTCGAGGCTTGCCGAACGTACCCTTGCCCGCTCCACCGGTTCCGGAGAGACCGGCCGTCGTCGCGCCGCCATCGACGATGATTTCGCGACCCTGTTGGAAGTCCGCCTGGCTGGATGATCGCTCGTCCTGCGCGAAGACTTTCTCAAGCAATTCGACCGTCTTGGCGGCGTCGGCGTTGCGGAGCGGGAACACGCGGACGAAGACCTCGCGCTTGCGATAGCTGTCGAGGGTGCGCACGAGGTTCTTGATGAGCGCGACGCTCGGGGGTGGCGCGACGACGATGACGGCGTTGGTGCGCTCGTCGTACGAAACCTGCACGTTTTCGCGAATCGACTTGTAGAACTGTTCGCGTCCCTGCGGATCGGTCTTGATGAACGAGATCAACATGGAGCCGATCTCGCGTTGTGCGTCACTGCCACCGGATGTTCCGCCGGATGTGCCGCCGGCGCGAAGCGTGCCGGTCATGATCTCCTTCAGAAGTTCGGCCGTCGGCTTGGCGTCGGCGTTCTCGAGCGGGAAAATGCCGATCTGCGCCTCGTCGATCGGCGTGGCAGAGTCAAGCCGATCCACCAGCTTGGCGATGTTCTCCATCTCGCCCGGCGGCGCGGCCACGACGATGGAATTCGTCCGCGCGTCGGTCGTGACGGCCACGGGCATGGGTCCGCCGGCGCTGCTGCCGCCCGTGCCGCCGCTCGCGCCGCTCTTGTACAGCTCCTCCAGGATCTTCTTGATGCTGTCGGCGCGGGCCTTTCGCAGTGCAAACAGCTTGACCTGCTCGAGGATGTTTGACGGATGATCGAGCAGCGCGATGACGGCCTTGATGAGCGCCTGGTCCTCGCGCGATGCGCTGATCACCAAGGCGTTGCTCGTTTCGTCGATCTTGACGGTGACCGGCACGCTCGGCACCGTGGTTCCGCCGCTGCCCCCGGCCCGCGGCGTGTTGCGCTCCTTGAAGATCTGCTCGATGGTCGGCCCGATCTTGGAAGCCGCGCCATCCTGAAGGCGATAGACCTCGATGGTGGAACTCGGCGCAGACACCACATCAAGCTGCACGATCAGTTTCTCGGCGCGGGCGATGCCGTCGCGCGTGCCGCCGACCAGCAGCCGATTCGTGCGCTCGTCGGCGATGACCGTGATCGGAACCTCGGTCTTCTCCTTGGTGACGACCTGGGCCGATTCGTCGAGCTTCTTGAAGTAATCCGCCAGTTGCGCCGCCAGCTTGACCGCGTCGGCGTTCTCAATCTGAAACAGCCGCGTGTTCGTCAGGTTCCAGGGCGAGAGCACGTCATCCATGCGCTTCACGATGCTCCGGACGACGCTCATATTCTCCGGGCTGGCCGACACGATGATGGTGTTCGAGCGATCCTCAACCGCGACCGTGACCTTGTCCCTGGCCTTCGCGTTGGCCGAGTCAGCCGCGCCGCCGCCGGGCTTGTAGAGCCCGTCCTTGAAGATGTCCTCCAGCGTCTTTTTGACGCGAGCCGCCTCGACATTCTGGAGCATGAACATTTCTGCGACGCCCGCGAGGCCGCGCTCGACGTCGAGTTCCTTGAGCATGTTCGTGAGCAATTCGAAGTTCTCGCGGGAGCAGGCGACGAGCAGCGCGTTCAGAATCGGGTCGGCCTCGAGCGCCACCTGGTCCGACGGCCGAATCTTGCCATCCACGCCCTCGCGCTGCTTGGCCCGCTCCGAGAACACGTTCTTGAGGATGGGCGCCAGCTCCTTGGCGGAGTTGTATTGCAGCGGCACGATGCGGATGTCCGCGATCGGCCCGAACGGCAGCGATTCGAGCTTCGTGACGAGCGCCTCGATGGCCTCGAAGTCACCCTTGCTCGAGGCCACGACCAGCGAGTTGCTGCGCTCGTCGGCCACGATGGCCGGCTTCTCCAGCTTGATCTGGCCGGTCTGCTTCTGCTCGGCGCGCTTGGTCCAGAGTTCGTCAACTTTCTTCGCGAGATCGGCGGCGTTGCCGTTCCTGAGCTGAATGGTGCGGATGTTCTCCACCAGCGCGGTGGCCGGGATATCGAGCTTCGCCACCAGCTCGCGCACTTCGGCCATGCGATCGGCTCGGGCTGCGACAATCAGCGTCTCGGCGCGAGGATCGCCCTTGATGATGACCTTTTCACTCTTGCCCGCATTCGGGCTGGAGCCTTTCGGCAGCGCCTCCTCCCGCTTCTTCATCAGCTCGTCGACGACCTGCTCGAGTTGCGACGCCGAGGCGTATTGCAGCTTGATGATGCCGAAGGGCATCAAGCCGACGCCCTGCACATCAAGCTTGTCAACGATCTCCTCAAGGAGTTTCAGGGCTTCCGGCCGGCCGGCCAGAATGAGGGTGTTCGTTCGCGGGTCAGGCGTGACGACGGCCTGATGAACAAGCGGACCGGCCGGGCCCTCCGGGACGCCAAGCTGTGGCTCGGTCTTCGTGGCTCGCGCCGTCAGCTTCTTCGATTCATCCAGCAACTTCTTGAGATTCTCCGCCACTTCGGTCGCGTCGGCGAATCGGAGCGACCGTACGCTGAAGGCTTCGGCCTCACGCAACGGCTCCACGTCGAAGCGTCGAATGATCTCACGCAGCACGAGCAGGTTCTTGCGCGAGCTTGCGGCTACCAGCGAGTTGCTTTCCGGGTCGCCGACGATGAAGGTCGGCACGTCGATGTTCATCTCGGCGATCGGTCGCCCTTCATCATCGAGCACGCGCAGGCGCCGGATGAAGTCCTTCGTGGGGGTCTGCCCGGTGCTGGCGTCCTGGATGAGTTTCTGCAACGACGGCGCGAGCTTCTCCGACGATGCCACGCGCAGAGGAACGATCATCACGTCGGACGTCCCGAAGTTGATGACCTCGGTATCATCGTCGGACTTGGGCGGCGGCCGGTCGATCTGATCCACGATCTTGGCCACTTCCTCAAGATCCCGCTCGCCACCAGTCACGAACAGAGTGTTGCTGGGCTCATCCTTCTCCACGCCGATCGTGCCCGTGTCGGTGACACCCTTCGTCTTGAGCAGCATCTGGATGGTCTGCTTGAGAACCGGCTCGACATCGCGAACGCGGCGATGCTTGAGCACGAAGGTCCGAACGCCGCTCTGCGGAATGGCCGGCTGGAGGTCGCTCTTGCGGACAAGGTCGATGACCTCGGCCATCTTGCTGTCGACCGCGGCGATGTAGAGTCCGTTGGTGCGGGCATCGGCGATGAACGCCACCTTGTCCTCGGGACGCGGCTGCGTGCCCTGCGGCCGGCCCTGCTCAATCTTCTGATAGACGTCCTGCAACTGCTTGGCAATCTGAACCGCCTGCGCGTTCTTCAGTTCCACGTATTCGATGCGGGCCTGCGGAACCTCCTGATCGAGAAGCGTGAGCAGCGACTCGACAACCTTGCGATCCTCATCCGATCCGATGACGACAAGCCCGCCCGGGCCCGCCTGAATGGTGATCGGGGCGCCCGATAGTTGTGCGGAGATGATGCCCGCACCCGGTTGCGTGGACGGCAACGCGGCGACGAGTTCGGAGCGCGGCTCGAATCGCGGAATTGCTGGCGGCACAGCCGGAGTGGGTCTCGGCGTCGCCGGTTCCGTCACCTGCGCATGCTGGGTTGTGGCCGCCCTGCGGATCGTGCTGACAACCGGTCGATCGGGCGGCGCCGCCTGCGCCAGCGCGATGCAGACGAGGACCCCGCTCAGGGCGGCCAGACGCGGGTGCGCGCCGCCTGCCGCCGGACGCGGGTCGGGGCGAAACTCACGTTTCCACCTCGCATCAGAGCGTGGCCCGGTGCGGCTCTTCTGCATCTCGTCCAGCAGGCGCTTGGCGTCTTCCGGCCGGACGTTGTTGAGCTTGATGAAGGACACGCCCACTCCTCCGCCCGGCTTGAGGGCCACGAGTTGCTCGACAAGGCGGTTGACCTCGTCGAACTTGCTCTTGGAGGCGGCAACAATCAGCGAATTCGTGCGCAGGTCCGCCTCAATCGTCACCAAGTCCGGCTTGTAGTCAGACGTCTGCTGCTGGCGCGCCTTCTCCGCGTCGTTCAGCGCCTTCGAAACCGACTTGGCAAGCCCCACCACGTCCAACCCGGCAGGGAGCGGCACGACGCGAACGTCGGCCGGGCCGCCGTCGGTGGTCTGCCGGTCGAGTTCTGAGATGGTGCGCTCGATGAGCGCGACATCGGCCACGCTGGCGGTAACCAGCAGGCTGTTCGTGCTCGTCTCGGGCAGGATGACGGGGGCGCGGTAGCCGGCCTTGCCCTGGCCGCGGGCCGGATCGGAGAACGCCTTGCTCAGCATGGGAGCGAGTTGTGACGCCTTGGCGTTCTTGAGCGCGATCAGCTTCGGGGCGTTGGCGGGCGATTCGGTGGGGACGTCGAGCCGGTTGATCATGTCTCGAACGCGCTGGATGGACTCGCTCTTGCTTACCACGATCAGCGCGTTCTGAGACTCAAGCGCCTTGAGGCGCGTATCACCAACCAGCACCGTCTTCTCTTCCTTCTTGTCCAGCGGACCGCGCGCCCACCACGGCAGCCCGGCCTGAGGATCCTCCGCGTCGGTGCGTTTCGCGACTCTCAGGTACTCCTCGAGAATTCCGAGCATGTCGGCGGCATTCATGTGCTTGAGATAGAACATCTCGACGACGTTGCTGGCGCTGCTCGTCACGTCGGAGTCGATCTCGGCAATGATCTCGTCGATGACGCGCTTGGTGGCCTCGGTGCAGGCGATGATCAGCATATTGGAGCCGGGTTCGGCCGAGACCGTGACGCGGTCTTCCAGGGCACGTTCACCGGACTGGCCGCCGAAGAAAAAGCCGCCCTGCTGGGCGAGACCCTGCTTGTTGCGGAAGAAATCTTGCAGCGTGCGCGCCACCTCGCTCGCGACGGCGTACTTGAGCTTGACCCGGTAGATGTTGAGGGTGCCGACCGTGGGCACCTCGGACAACTTCTGGATCACCTCGGAGTCGATCTTCTCGAACTCCTGAGGCGTGGCGAAGACCAGCACCGTGTTGGTGGCGTCGTTGGCCTCAGCCTTCACGGCCTGTCCGGCGAATCCCTGGCCGGCGAACAGCCGAGTGATGGACTCGGCCACGCTCTTGGCCTTGACCTGTTCGGGCAGAGTGACCGTATGAACGCTGCGTCCGCCGAACTTGTCGCCTCCTTCATCAATCTGCCGGACCAGTTCCTTGATTTCGCCGAACTCGGCCTCGTTGCAATTGACAACGAGCTTGGTCGATCCCTGCAACGCACTGATTGTGACCGGCGGGACGCCGGTGCGAGTGCGCTGCTTCTGGACGTAAATGTTGGTCAGCGCCTGCGCGACATCGCGCGGATCGCTGTTGCTGACGTTCAGGATGCGACTGGTGCGCGAGCCCTCGGTCTCGCGATCCATCTCGGCGATCAGCTTGGCGATCTCGACGTGCCGTTCGCGCGTGGCGGAGATGATGACATTGCCGGTGGGCGGGTCGGCCGCGGCGCGGACCACGTCGCGCGCCGACGGCGAGCGGCCCGGCGGCGGCTGGAAGGCGTTATTGATGGCATTCACCACCGACCACGGGTCGCCGAACCGCAACTGGTAGGTGTGCGTCTCGCGAAGATTGGCGTCGGGCGGCTCGACGTCCAGCGAGCGGACCATCTTCACCGTTTCCTCATAATCCAGCTCGGACGAAGTCACCAGCAGCGAGTTGCTGACGAGATCGGGCGTGACCGTCACCGGGTAGCGGCCGGTCGTGCGGTCCGGCTTGGTCCGGGCCTGCCAGGCCTGGTTGAGCACGTTGGAGACGTCGTCAGCACGGGCCTTCTCAAGCTTGATGAAGCGCGTATCGCGCGAAGTCGCACCGGGCACGTCGACCTCGGCGATCATCTTTTCGATGACTTCCATGTTCCTTGCGCTGGCGAGGACGACGATGCTGGACGTGCCGTCCTCGAAGTTGGCGACGACCTGCTCGTTGGGGTTGCGGCTGCGTTGCTGGAATTGCTGGTTGATGATATTGGCCAGTGTCCACGGCGCCGCGTACTTGATCGTGAAGGTCCGGGTGACCCGCTCGGCCGGCGCGACATCCAGCGCCGCGAGCTGCTCATTGAACAGCGCAAGAACCGAATCGGTGCAGGTGACGAGCAGGACGTTGGCATTCACATCAGGGACGATCGTGATCTGGTCCTGCGGTTTGTTGCCGCGGCCGCTGCGCCACTGGTCGAAGAACGTGCGCAACGTGTTCGCGACGTCGTCGGCCTTTGCGTTCTTGAGCGCGATGCGATGCTGCTTGGCCTCCTGTGCGACGGTATCCAGGATTGGCTTGATGATCTTCTCCTGAATTTCCTTGTGCTGCGGCTCGGTGGCGGTAACTAGAACGATGTTGCTGTTGGGCTCGGCGGCGACGCTCGGCGGCGGGATGCCGTCCTTGCCGGTCGAAAGCCCGGCGAAGAGCTGGCTGATGTTGTTGGCCACCTGGCCGGCGTTGACGTTCGGATTCAGCACGTAACTGCGCACTTCGCGGCGCGTCATGGTGCTGGGCTCGACGTCGATGGATTCAAGCGCCTTCATCGTCACGGCGAAGGTCATGGGATTGCCGGTGACCAGCAGCGAGTTCGTCAGCGCGTCCGGCGTGAACGCGAACAGGCCGAGATTGACGTCGCCACCCTGGCCACGTCCCATCTGCTGGACGATCTGGGTCATCAGCTCCTTGATCTTGTCAGCTGCCTCAACCGCCTTGGCGTGCTTGAGGGTGAACCGCCGGATATCGAGATCGACCGACTGCACATCCATCGACTTGGCGGCCTTCTCGATCTCGGTGAACAGATCATCCGGCGCCTGCACCACCAGCGACTTGGCGCTCGAGACGGGCGTGATCTTGAGTTTGGCCCCGCCGCGCTGGCCGCGCTCGGAGAAGATTTCCGTCAGTTTCTTGGCAACGCTGTCCACGTCGGCCAGTTGCAGGCGGATGGTGCGGGGGGTAGCGGTCTCACGGATGCGACCCTCCATCTCCTCGATCTTGGCGGCGATTTCCCGGCGGACCTGGTCGGGCGCGCGGACCAGCAGCGTCGACGTGGTGGCGTCCGCCGCGATGGAGATGTCGGACGCGCCGCCCCTCTCTCCGCGCGCGTACATTTCCCGCAGGGCGCTGGCCATCGCGTTCGCATCGCCCTTGAGGGTGAAGATCTCAACCTGGCCCTTGGCCCCGGTGTCCACGTCCAGGTCCGCAATAATCTCGCAGACGCGCTCGACCTCCTTGGCCGCGCCGGCGAGAATAACGCTATTGGTTCGAGTATCCGGATTGATGCTGATCGAAGCTGCCGCGGCGCCACCCCCCCCGCCGCCCTGACGACCCTGTCGACCGGTGCTGAGGCGTCCGGCCACATCACGAACTGTATTGGCGATTTCGGCGGCGCGGGCGAACTTCAACTCGACCCGCTTCAGCGTGGGCTGTAGCTGGTTGTTCTGGTTTTCGAGGGTCTCGATGATGTTGCCGATCATCTTGAGCGTGTCCGGCGTGCCGGACGCAATGATCGAGTTGGTCTGCTCTTCGGCCGTGATCGTGGTCGTGTCCGGCGACGCGAGCACGCCGGTGGTCGAGCCCGGCTGACCGGGCTGCTGCCCCGGAACTCCCGGCGGCTGCATGCCGGCCTGCTGCATGGCCTGCATCTGCTGCAACTGCTCGGGCGTCATCTGTTGGCCGGGTTGGGGCTGGAAGCGCCGTCCGCCGGTCGCACCGCGCTGCTCCAGTCCGAGCGTTTCTCGCAGCACGCGGGCCGTCGTCGCGGCATCCAGATTCTTGAGCTGGAAAAACTTGATGTCGCGGGTCGTGTTGATCTCCACGTCGAGCATGCGCAGCACCGACACGATCAGCGGAAAGTCGGCCGCGAGCGCTCGAACGAAGAGTTGCCGGGTGCGTGCGTCGGCCGTGACGCGGATTCGCTGCGCGCCGGCGGCGGCGGCCGTGCGGGCTTGTCGGCGCTGATCGCGAGCGGCCCCAATCGCGGCGGCAGGTCCCCCGCCCTGGTCCGCCCGGGGCACGCCGCCGGGTTGCCCCGGCTGCCCGGGTTGTCCCGGCTGTCCGGGTTGCGGCATCTGCTGGGGCATCTGCACGACCGGCGCGGCCGTGCGCTCGTTGAAGATCAGCTCGAGCGTCTGGCCGACCTCGGTCACGTCGCGGTACTTGATGGGGAACACCTTGATTTGAGTGGTGGCCGGCTGTTCCTCCAGGTCCTTCAGGAGCGTCTCGATCAGCTGAAGATCGGCTGGGTCACCCTTGAACACGAGCTTGCCGTCGTCGGTGACCACGATCTGAAGCGGCGCTTTGGCCGGTGGCTCCGGCGCGGCCTTGGTCGTCGCGAGCGGCTCGTCGTCCTGTGCAACCGCCAGACTCGCCAACATGTCGCGCAGCGCGCCGGGGAGAACAGACGGATTGGCGGTGGGCTCTTTTGCCGAGTCACGCGGGCGCTCCTCGGCGTGAATGTCGATCACCTCGAAGGCGCGATCGGCGAGGGTGGTGTCGACTGCAACCGGTCGGCCAGTTTCGGTCTGAAACTGCGTGGCGATCAGGCGGGCGGCGGCGGTGGCGGACAGTCCTTCCTTCGGTGTCTTGATGAGCACGCCGGCGCTCTTGGCGGAGTCGCTGCTGGGCACGTCGAACATTTCCGCCATGCGCTCGATCTCAGGCAGAAGCCGCGGTTTGCTCTTCACCAGCAGCATGCGATCGTCCGGGCCGACGCGGAACTCCGGACCGCCCTTCTTCCCGCTCTCGGTGTAGATGTCCTCGAGGTCGTAGATGATGTCGCGAGCCTCGCGGAACTTGAGCTTGATCATCGTCCACTGACCGGCGGTTGAGCCGGGGGTTTCGCCCGCCGGAGGCTCGACGTCCTGTTCGATCGCCTTGACGAGCGATTCGATCTTGGGGATCTGCGCCGGTGGCGCGTGGACCACGAGCACCTTTCGATAGGTGTCCGCGTAGATCTGGGTCTCGCCCGGGGCTGGCCCTGGAGATGTCCCTGGCGCGCCGGGTGGACGCGGGCCCCCACCACTGCTGCTGGCCATCAAGGTCCGCAGGGCCTTCTCGGCCTCCTCCGGATCGGAGACGGGGAACAGGCGGACTTCGCGATCCGTGCCGGGCACATCGATGGCCTGAATCAGATCAAGGGCCTTCATTACAAGATCTTTCGGTCCATCGAGGACGACTTGGTCGGCGGTCGGCACGACCTTGAGCAGGGTGGCGGCCGGTTGCCCCGGTCGCCCGGGCGTGGGCGCGGTCAGGTTCTTGAGCGCGTCAGCCACTTCGTTTGCGGGACGATGGTTGACCTTGACCGGTACGCGCATGTTGCGGTGGTCGACCGCCTTGCGGTCCATCTCGAGCGCCAACCCGCGGATCTGCTCAAAGTCGCTCTTTGACGCCACGACCAGAAGCGAGTTCGTCATGGACTCGCCGGTGATCTTCACCGGCGGCGAGATGGCGACCGGCTGACCCGGTGTCGGCGGCCTTGCGCCCGGGCCGAACACCTGCGTGAGCGATGCCGCGACTTCGGCCGCGTCCGCATTTTCAAGAATGATGGCCTGCACCCGACCGGAATCGGACGCGATATCAAGTTCGGGGATCACGGCCGCGATCTTCTCGATGACGTCGGGCGTGGACCAGACGCGCAGCGTGTTGTCGCGGGCGTCGCCGGTGATCTTGATTGGCGGCGGCTGCAACCACCTCCGGAGCGGCGTGCTGAACATGGGTGTCAGAATGGCCGCGACCTCGAGTGCATCGGCCTTCTCAAGTTTAAACGTCCTAAGTTCTGGAGACGTCTCGGCGACCTGGCCGTCGAGCTCTTTGATCAGCGTCTCGAAGCGAGGCCAGTCGGAATCGGCGCAGCGGACCAGCACGTAGCCGCCGGCGTCGTTACCGATGAAGCGAGGCGGCGCCCGCCCCAATTTACCCGGCTGCGGTTGCCCGACGGTCTGCGTCAGCGCGTTGGCAATGTCCGTTGGCTGGGCTCGCTCCAGCTTGACGAGGTGTTCGCGATCGGTTGGCGGCGATGGCTGATCAAGCAGCTTCACAGCCGCGACGGCCTCTTCAAACTGCTTCCCGCGGCCGGTCACAATCACCGCGTTGCCGGCACTGTCCGGCGTGAACATGGGCACGCCCATGCCCAGCGCCTTCCCCGGCTTCGCGAACATGGCGGTCAGCGCCGGCACGATCTCGGTCACGGCGGCGTGTTCGAGCGCGAGCCGTTCGCGGCTGACTGGTGGCTCCGCCACGTCGAGCTGAGCGACCAGTTCTTCCGCCCGGGCGACCCCCTTGGCCCCTCCGATCACCACGAGTCGTGGATTGTTGGGAAGGGAGAAGATGTCCCACTTGCGGGCTTCCTGCTCCTCGCTGGAGACGTATTCCGCCGTGCCGCCCATGAACTTCTGCCGCTCGTTCTGGGAGATCGTTCGGAGCTGATTGGCGATGTCGTCTGGCGAACCGTGCTCGATGACCAGGACCTTGACCAGCGTCTCGCCCGCCTTCGTCGCACCGTCGAGATCGTCCACGAAGCGCAGAATCTCGGCCGTCTTCTGCTCCGACGCCTTGATCAGAATGGCATTGTTCCGCACGTCGGCGACGATGTTGATTTCCTTGGCGCGCAGCGCGTCGGGGTCCTGGCCGGGCCGCGGCGCGACCGGCGTCGGCGGATACATCTGCCGCAGCGTGTTCTGGACGTCGGCCGCCTTGGCATTGCGGAGCGTCACGCTCTTCCACGGAAGCTCCGAGTTGGGGGGCGTCGGATTGACCGATACGAACCGGGCCACCACATCGAAGAAGCGGCGATGGTCACGGGCCATGCCGGTCAGGATGATCTTGTCGCCGAAGACCGTGCGGCCGTAATAGTCCTCAACGCGAGATCCGAGCTGATCGATGATGTCGATCGGCGGCCAGCCGGCCGGCGGCGAATAGACCACCAGGCACATTTCATGATCGCGCAGCCGTGCTCGCTCGAAGTCGGCCACGGTGCTGAACATCAGCTCTGGCGGAATATTGCGGATGAGGTCCGCCAGTCGGCCGATCTCCAGGTATTCACCGCGCTGAACCAGCAGCATCTTGCTGGTTCGGGCCAGGAGCAGTTCGTTGATCTGCTCCAGCGCCCCTTCGAAGTCGAACTGTCGGTTGCTGCGGAACGTCAGGTTGCCCGTCACCTGCTTGGTGTCGCCGATGATCGTCATGCCGGCGATGCGAGACAGGTCATCGAGCACATCGCTCCACGGCGTATCAAAGTAATTCAGCGAATACTTGCGCGCCGCCGGCGCGGTCGACGGCGCCGTCGTGGCCGGTTGCGTTGCGATGGACGGCGGAGCCGCAGGGGGTGGTGGGGGCGTTTCCGGTGGCAATTCCGGGATCTGAGGTCGTGCGGCCGGCGTTGCCTGGCTCGGCGCGGTCGCGGGCGAGGCGGGTGGTGTCGCCTGCGTCGCCGGCGGTTGGACGATCGGGGCCGGCCGCGTGGCCGCGACCGGTGCAGGTGGGACCGCCGGCCGATCGACCGGCTCAGCGGTTGGCTGGGTGCCCGCCGGGCGCGTGGAGGCCATGGCGCGCTCGCGCAGCCGTCTGATCTCGTCGTCGGATCGCGTGATCGGAGGGGATATTTCGATAGCGGGCCGGGTGCTGGACTCGCCCGTGGTCGGAGCCGGCGCCTGTCCGAGCGAGCTGAGAAGCACAAGCCCGCAAGCGGCCATCACGGCGATCGGGGCTGGAAGCAGGTCGCCGACGAGTTCACCGGATCGGTGGCCCCGTGCAGGCGGTAATCGACGTCGCGGGAAGCTCATCGCTCGTTCCACCTTTCGATCGCGGCCGCGACACCGATCTCCTCACGCGTGTCGAGCTCGACCCGGTCCGTGAACCTGCGTCCGAGCGGGTACAGGAAGAAGACGTCCCCGGGCATTCGCACGATTCCACCGGCTGGATGGATATCCACGAGGATACCACCATCCACGGTCTGCCCGCAGGCAATCACTTCGCGCTTCTTGGTCTTGCTATTCAATGCGATCATCTCGGCATTGGTCGGATATGACAGCAGAGCTGTGACCTGCATGTCCGGGTTCGCCGGCGTCACCGGCGGCGGGGGCGGCTTGACCGGGGCGGTGGTCGGCTTGGGCGGGATTCGATAGATGCCGGTCGACGCGCTGACGACGTCATACGTTCCGCTCGTCGCCCGGGTTCCGTCGGCATAGATGCCGGTGAGCGTCAGGCGAGAGCCCTCCATTTCCGGCAGGTCGACAGTCTGCTTGGCGGGCACCTTCATGAGCGGCCACAATTTCGGGGCGGAGCCTCGAAGGATCGCGACTTCCAGATCCACCGGCTCTTCGCCGTCATTCTGAACCTTGTACGCGAATGTGGTCGGTGGCGGCGGCGGTGTGTGGGCCGGCACCACGAACACGATCGGCTTGCCGGGGGCGTATTCGATCGTTTGTGGGCCGTGGGTCTTGCCATCCAGGTAGCGGGCGCGAACCTCGACGGAACCGCCCGATCCCGGCATCAGTTCTCGCTTGCTCTTACCGGGAATCGAGGACGCAGGTTGCGGCGTCCATTCGCCCTTCCAGCCGTAGCGCATGGTGATCTCGACCGGCTCGCGGTCCTGGTTGTCGATGGTGACGGCAAACTGCGGCGGCGGTTCGTAGGCCTTGAAGATATTCCGCGTTGTCAGCACGTTGAGGTCATGCTCGCTGGGCATTCCGACCCGCAGGCTCACGGGAACGAAAGCCGGATCGCTCGGCATGGTCGTGACATTCCGAAGCGCGTTGCGAACAGGGTCGACCGCGTCACCCGGCGGCGGCGTGATCAGCGCCTCGACGACCAGCTCCCCGATCTTGAGCTCGTCCGACCCGCCGAGCTGTCGGACGGGCGCCAGCCGCAGCTTGGAGATCGAAAGAAGCGCCGGCACCTGGTACACGTCGGTCAGGAAGGCGCAGACCTGCTGCAGCGTGCCTTCGCCGATGAGCCTGGCGGACGCGGTTGTGAGCGAACTCTTGCCAACGCGCGTGCCCGTCATGGGCTGAATGCTGACGCCGCGAAGGTGGTGTCGCGTCGCCAGCTGCTGCAATTCGTCGCGGAAGGCGTTCTGCGTGACGCGCGGATCATGAGAGTAGGTCCGGCGCACGATCGCCTGCCACTCAGACGCGATCTGCGGCAACTGATCTCGTTTGCTGCGCAGCTTACGATAGTCTTCCCGGAGCGAGGCGAGTTCCTGGTCGGCCTCCCGCAGCGGCGTGACGAGCACCGCGAGACCGACTTGGTAGATCGCGTACAGACCCACCGCGCCGCCAATCACCATCGCGAGATTTCGCTCGCGTGTGGTCATGACGTCCTTGCCCCCTGCGTGGCAGGCGGCTGCTCGCGCCCGGATACCCGTACGGCGCCGGCCGGGGGCAGGGCGATCCGCAACGAGTCGGTGAACAGGAAACCGTCCTTCAGTTGCGACTCGGACGACGTGCCGACGCTCACGTTGTAGCCCGCCGCCGTGAGACGCTCGACCAGCGCCGCGGTGACGGACGGCTGCTTCGTGCGAAGCGAGAGGTCGATCCCCGGCGGCTCGTTGTTGAAGCTGATCTGTGTGACGTAGGCGTCCTTGTCCGACGGCAGCGCCTTCGACAATGCCGCGAGGTGGACGGTCCAGATGTGCTGGTTTCGTAACCACTGCGTCGCGGCGTCAGTCCTCTGTTCGAGATCGCGGATACCCTCGTACTTCAGCTTGCCGCTCTTGCGACCCTCCACGACCTCGCGAAGTTCCTTCACTTCTGCGCGAAGAGATTCGATCTTCTCCAGCCGCGGCTGGAGGGCGTAGGTTCGGAAGACGAGGTACGCGGCGACCACCACGCCGGCGGCGATCACGGCCGTCGGCACCCGGCGAAGCTGCCGGGCCCGCGGCGCGACAGCGCGCTTGGGACTCAGGAAATTGAACTGCTGCGGGCCGACCGCCTGGTACGCCAGCGCCAGACCGATCGCAGCCGAGAAGCCACGCAGCTCACGGGCACGCTGCGGCGGAAGGTCGAGGGCGATTCCAGGGTTGTACAGCTCGGCATGGACGCCGAGCCGCGCATGGAGCGCCTCGGCCAGCGGCGCCTCCACGCCAGTCGCGCCGGCGACAATGATTCGGTCAAGGCGGGCGGCGGGGTCGGTGGCACGGTAGGCCTCGATGGAGCGCGTCAGCTCGACCATCAGCGCTGCCACCGCTTCCTGTGCCGCGGAAGTCTGCGAGCCCAGGTCGGACACCGAGCGCCCGACGATCCGGCTGTCGAGAACCTCCGGTGCTGCCGCCGCATCGGGACCGGCGTCGACCCGAACTGACGCGGATCGCGAGAACACCAGACCGCCATCCCGCAGGACGTTAATCTCGGTCAGCGCCGGTCCGACGTCGATCGCGAGGCAGAGTCCTCGCTGCACCTCACTGGCGCCGGCGGAAAAGGCGACAAGGTTGGCATGCGGCCGCAGGCCGACGCGCTCGATGACCAGCCCGGCCTCTTTCGCCAGCGCTCGCTGGAAGTCGATCACCTCGTTGCGAACTGCGGCGACGAGCAGCTCGGCCGGCGCCTTCGGGTCAAACACCCCACGGACCGTGAAGTCGATCGTGGCCTGCTCGGCCGCGTAGGGCAGCTCCTTTTGGATCTGGAACTGAACGACCGCAGGCAGCTCGTCGAGCGGAGACGGCGGGACCGACAGCGTGTTGAGGACGACCTTCTCGCGCGGGATTGCCAGCGCGGCGCGCCGATCGCGAATGCGTGCCTGATCGAGTGCCTGCCGCAGAAAGGCGCCGAGAGACTCGGCGTCGTCGAGTCGCACGTCCGCCGGGATCGGAACCGACACCGCCTTGACGATGTCCACGCGCCCGGCGCGCGAGCGAAACTGGACGATGCGCAGCGATTGCGCATCCCAGTCGATGGCGAGCTGCCGTCTACCTCCCAGCCTGGCGAACAACGCTGCGAATCTCCTCTCCGTGCGGGCGGTATGCCGGGCCCAGCGGCGTCAGGTCGCGGTAGTACAGCACCTGGCCGATCGGCCCGCGCATCTCGATGACCGCGTTGAGCCGCCGCACGACGCCCACATGATCCGCGAAGCCGACCGCGTCGATCGAGAACGTCGAGCTGCCGGCTGTGATCCGCGGCAGCATGCGTCGGAACTTTCGCTCACTGACAAGGTCCTGACTCAACAGCCACGCGCAAGTTCGCTTATCATCGCCCGATAAACCCCCCCGCTTTGAGAGGATCGCGGTGACCGTTTCGCCGTCCAGTTCCGCCAGTGTCCGCAGAACCTCCCGGGGCGCCGTAGTAATGTTGATACGGCCCATCATGATCGGCCGCGGATCGGTCGTCAGCTCGTCGAGGATGACGGGCAGATCGGCGATCGATCCCGGGGGGATCTCATCGGTGAGGTTCCGCAATGCTTCCTGGGGTTGCGACGTCGGCCGTGTGGTGGGCTGCCGGCGCGAATCGCGCCCTCGCCGTGATGGCCGCGGCTGCGACGTCGGCTGTGACGAGGCCGCCTCATCATCGGGCTGAGACGTCGCCTCGTCGTCTTCGGGTTGCGTCGTGGTGCCTTCGCCGTCGTCGGGTTGCGACGCGGGGACTTCGTCCTCATCGGGCGGAGGGACGGGCAGCAGATTCATGACGCTGTTGAAGGTCAGACCGCCGGCACGAATTCGCAGGATGTAGTCTGTCAGCTTGGCATCCACGCCGCGCTCGTTCAACTGCTTCTCAAGCTCGACGGTGTCCTGCATATTAAGATTGATACGGGGCTTCCCGAGCGAGTTGGTGTTGAGCTCGCGCGAGAACGTCGTCAACAGCGGCGCGACCCCGCGGAAGAGACGGCCATCAGCATTGTCAGGCGGGAAGGTCGCGTTGCCGTCATCCTCATTCACGTCCAGCAGGCCGTTGCGGTTGTAGTCCTCGCCGTAGACAACCCAGGCCGTGAAGCCTTTCACCAGAAGGAGTTCCTCGACCGTGTCAAGTCGTGCCCCCTTGCAGGTGTAGCCCGGGCGAAGCGTGCGGTAGTAGTCGCTCTTCGCCCCGAGCGGGCGCGGCGATTCTCCCGGTTCCCGCCAGTCCAGCAGGCATTGAACCAGGGATTCACGATCGATCTGCTGGTTGTTCAGGCCGTTCTCCGGCACGGCCTCGAAGATCAGCCGTCGCAACTGCTCCTCGTTGGCGAGGTTGACGTCGAGCTTGCCGGTTTCGGGCGTCAGGCCATAGCGGACTGTGGGACTTCGCTCGTCGTCCAGGTTCGGGGCGTACAGGGTAAAGCGCCAGGCCGGGTCCGCCTGAGCGCGGGGTGCCTCCACTTCGTCGCCGGCGTTCCCGAACAGACCGGATCGCTGAAAGGTGGCGGAGCCTTCGAGGCGTTCCAGGGACGCCTGGCGAAAGACCGCCCGGTTGTCGTACCAGTTTTCAGGATTGTCGCGGCCCTTACGGAGTTGCACGATGGCTCGCTGTATCCCCGCCTCCGCCGCGATCCGAGCTTGGTATTGGTACTGCCGTGCGTAGACCCCGCTCAGGCCCGCCCGAACGGCAAAGCAGAACCCGGCTGCCAGCAAGGCCAGCAAGACAATCATTACCAGAACAACGACCAGTATCAGTCCTGCTTGGCGGGCTCGGGGGAGGCGATGCCGGTTTTCAGGCCTGCTGGCAGGGGTGCGCTGCGTGGGCGGTCCCCCCCTGCCCAAGATTCGAATTGGGTCGAGTCGCGCCACCATCCGGCTCCTTGTACAGGCGACGTCGCGTGGCGCCGCAGGCAGCTGTCACGATCCGAACCCGCCGCCAGCCGACGCGCTGCCGGACGAGCCGCTGGCCGCCCGCCGTCCGGCACGCAGGATTCGGGAGCCGAAAAACGTGTCGGCCTGGTTGAGACGTACGACCAGGGAGTACCGCTGGGGGGTGTACGGCTCCGGCAGCGATGGCTGGAGATCGGCCTGGTCGAAATCGAGCTCGTTGGGGTCCTGAGGCGGCTCCGCGTCATACCCGACCGTGATCTCGACCGCCTGAGGCAGGGAGTTGCCCATGCCGCCCCCGGGCGGTTGCCAGACGTCCACCCAGTCAACGCCATCGAAGTATCGAAACCGAAGGTAGCGCAACTGGCTCGAGAGCAGTTCGACGTCGTATTCCTCGCGCTGGCCGGTCTGAAGTGCGACCTGTCGAAACGTCCGTACCTCGCGACGGACAATGCCGAACGTGCGCGGCGCGTTGACAACACCGGCCGGGTCGCCCGGGTCGATGTAATCTTCTGTCTCCTCAGGATCAATACCGAGGTAGTACCGCACCTCGCGCACGTCGCACTCGGCCGGCAGTGGCCGGTCCTCGACGGCTCGAGGGATGAAAAGCCTTCGATCGGGCAACGTTACCGTCTGAAGGGTGATTTCCTGCCGCAGACCGCGGATGCCGGGTCCAAGCGACGGGACGAAACCATTGGCCGAGCGCACTTCCTCGGCGATTCGCAGCAACGTCAACCAGGCGAGCTCCCCCTGATCGAGCTTCCGCCGTCCCGCTTCGCTGTTGCTGAGCGAGATGTTGTAGAAGGCGAACATGGATGCGATGAGCAGCACCATCAGGCTGATGGCGATGATGACTTCGAGCAGCGTCAGCCCTCGCCGCCGCGTCACGAACCGCTCCCCGGGGACGGCGGCGGGCTTCCGGGTGTTCGGGGCTGCCGGGTCGATCGGCCGCCCCCCTGCTGCGCGTCGGGTGTCATACCCTGCGGCAATCCGCCGCCCTCTGCGCCCTGTCCAAGCTGCTCGAGTCCCGGTGCGCCCTGCGCCGAGAGGGCCTGCATGATCAGCGGAAGCATCTGGATCAGAGTGTCCATGTCAAGTTTCGCCAGCGCGCGCGGATCGAAATTCTCAGGATCGAGCATCTGAGAGCCGCCGGGAATGGCCTCCGTGAGGACCTTCGTTTGTTCCTCTGATAGCCCGAAGTCCTCCTTGAGGTTCAGCGTGCGTGGGCGGGCGCGGAGCGTGCTGGTTGTCAGCAACGTCCGACGATCATCGCTGCCGCCGCCGGAACCTTGCTGAAAGAGCGATACCGTCACGCGGAGCAGTTCCGGCTCCTGCTCGACCGGAACGATGCGGAGTTCCCAGTTCCAGGAGGGCAGACCCACGGCTGAAAAATCGCCGCTCTGCTCTTCTTCGGGCAGCAGCACGCCGGTGTCGAGGTCGTTCAGGATGGACTCCGTCAGCAGCATGCTGCGAGTGATCTCTTCGGCTCGCTGGACGCTGAGCATGCTGTTCCTGACGGCCGAGCCGCACACGCCGATGGCGATCAGCAGGATCGACACCGACAACACCACCTCGAGAAGCATCGCGCCCCGGCGGTCAGTCGGGCGAGCGCGGCGATCAGCTTGGCGGAGCCGGCTGTGTTGTATTGTCGGGTTCATCGTCGTCTCCACTCGGAGGCTCCGGGGCAGGCGGCGGGTCCTTAGCTTCCGGCGGCTCGTCGACCGGCGGAGGTGGCGGCGGCTGTGCGGCACTCTCGCCTTCCGGGTCCGGACGACGCTCGTCGCCGCCTCGGCGCGGACCACGCGGCGGTCGTGGCTGGCTCTGCTCTCCGCCGCTGGGCGGTGTCTGGCCGAACGGCGGCGCACCACCCGCTGATGGCAAACCGCCGCCGAGACCCGGAATGGCGCCCAGGCCGGGAATGGATGGAGCGCCTCCGCCCGCACTCCCTGCGTCGCCGAATGCGCCCCCGCCGCCGGCCTGCTGCTGCTGCGTGACATTCATGGAGCGATCGCCGGCGGCTGCGCCGAACATGGCTTCCGGCGGGCGCAGTTTGGACCGCGGGATGCGGAGCGTCGCGTCGGCCATCTGCTCCGCGGTCAGTGGATCCCGGCGGCGCGCGAGTCCCGTTCGACCATCCAGCTCGATCCATTCCTGCTCGACCTCGTCGTCGAGTGGCTGATCGAGCGGCCGATCGACCAGGACGACCGTGAGCCAGTCGCTTGAGCCATCCGGCTCGAAGACGATCGGCGGTCGGGTTTCGTCGATGGGGACTTCGTCTTCGGTCGATTGCGCGCCAGCGACGTTGTCGAACTTGCCATCGGCGCCGACGTCGCCGGTTGCAGTCGAGCTGTCCTCCTGTGTCGCCGTACGCTCGTCGGTCGCGTCCGACTCGGAACGCTCGTCGTCCAGCGGAAGCGTGTAGTCCGGCCGGCCGATGCGGATGGCGTGGACGTTGACATCGCCAAGTAACCGGGCTTCCCGTGCCCAGTCGGTCTTGACCGGCTCGTACCGGCCGGGCGAAGCGAAGGGATCAGTCTCCGCCTCGACGATGGGGTGTTGGGCCTTGGGCTCGAAGCGGATGCGATATCGCTGGTTCTCGAGCATTGCCTGGGCACGCGTCAGGTGGAGCAGCGAGCGGAATTGATCGGCGGACTCCGGGAGTTCGGATCGCCTCAGCCGCCGCTCGAGGTTTGGCCAGGCGAACGCGGCGACAATGCTGATGAGGCCGATGACAAGCACGACCTCAAGCAACGTGAAAGCGGCGACTCGCCTTTGCCCGCGTGCGCCTGGGCTGGCACGGCCGCCGCGGACGCGCCGATCGGAAGATCGCGGGCTGAGCTCCGGCTGGTTCATTACCTGTACACTTCGTCTCGCCTCGCGGGCCCGATGGCTGGCGTCGACGTCCGCGTCAGTCGTCGGTCTTCCAGTTGCGGATGTCGTCGTTGGTGTCGGACTGACCGTCGGGACCGTTGCTCCACAGGTCATAGCCTTTGTCATTGCGCTGTCCGGGGGCCTTGTACTGGTACTCGTTGCCCCAAGGATCCTTGAGCGTGTCGAGGTCGTTGATGTAGGGACCGCCCCACTTCTTAGCCAGTGCGTCATCCGAGGGCTTCTCAAACAGTTCCTTGAGATTCTCCGGATACCGGCCACAGTCGAAGTGGTACCGGTCGATCATCTGGCTGATGGTGCCGCTGGACTTCACGGCCGCCTCTGCCAGTTTGATCTTGGCCTTTTCGCCGGAGGTACGCAGGTTCGGGATGGCGAACGCCGCCAGCAGGGCCAGCAGGCCGACCACCAGCAAAATTTCGAGCAGCGTGAAGCCGCTGCGTGCGGTGCGGCGCATCTTGGGGTTTCGTCTCAACTGCATGTCTGTGTCTCCTTCTCGAACTTGATTCAATCCGTTCGTTGCCTTTACACGCCGCCGCTCATGGTCAGGATCGGCAGCAGCAGCGCGACCGCGATGACGCCGACCACCACGGCGAGGAGAATGAGCAGAATGGGCTCGAGCAGCCTCAACGCCAGGTCGATCTTCCGCGCGGTTCGGGTCTCGTAGGAGTCGGCGATGGTGATCAGCACGTTTTCGAGATTATTGCTCTCCTCGCCGACGGCGATCATGTCAACGATGTCGAGCGGAAACAGGCCTGATCGTCCAAGCGGTGCCGCCAGTGTTTCGCCCTTCCGCACCGACTCGGTGGCTGTGTCGATGTACTCTTGCAGGATCCTGTTCCCAGCCGAATCCCGCGCGATCTTCAGCGATTGCAGGATCGGCACGCCGTTGTGAAGCAGCGTTCCGAGTATTCGACAGAAGCGGCACACGGCCACGAGCGTGACAATCTCGCCGATCTTGGGCGCTTTGAGCTTGAACCGATCGAAATAGGCCCGCCCGGCGGGGCTGCGGATCAGCGCGACCGTCATGATGACCAGCACCGCAAGCCCCCCCGCGATGGCGGTGCCGTGGTCGCGCAGCAGGTCGCACAGCGCGAACACCGCCTGCGTCATCGCCGGCAGATCGCCGCGCAGGAACTTGCGAACCTCTGGGACGACGCCGACCAGAAGATAGATGACAATCCCCGTCCCGATGAACGCCAGCACGGACGGGTAGATCAGCGCGCCGGTCAGCTTGCTCCGCAACTCGTCCTGCCGCTCCGTGAACGCCGCGATGCGGGCGAGAACGTCCTCGAGAAAACCGCCCTTCTCGCCGGCGCGGACCATCGACACGTGCAGCTCGCTGAAGGCGTTCGGATGCTTCGACATGGCATCGGCCAGCGTCTGTCCGCCCGACAAGTCTTCGCGGACCTCGCGCAGAATCTCGACCAGCGCCGCGTTCGGAGTCTGCCGGCAAAGGACGTCCAGCGCACGCAGCGCCGGGACGCCGGCCCGCAGCAGGTCCGCCATCTGCGAATACAGAACCGCCACCGTGCTGGGCCGGATCCGCTTGCGCCCGCCCGTCATCAGCGAGCGGTTGGCCATGCCGCCTTCCTGTATCGCGACCGGGAACAGGGCCTGTTCGTCGAGCATGCGTAACGCCGCCTGCTGCGAGTCGGCCGTCAGCACGCCCGTGACGGTGCGCCCCTGGGTGTTCCGCGCCGTGTATGAGAAGGTGGCCATAGCCCAGCGCCATATTGCCCGCAAATCCAGGGCGGATTGTACCCAACTCGCGGGCCAAGAACAGGTTACATCTGGAACGACGGGCTCGCCCGGCGTCGACCAGATGCTGATCTGACCGAGGGTTATACGCGCCCGGCCGGACGCTGATTGCAGCGCCCGATCTGCCCGCCCCCCTGTGCCGCAACCTTCTACAATCTTCGCCCCCCTCCGAGAGGATGTCGGCGGGGCCCGGAGGCGGTTTGCAAGGTGTTTCCGAAGGTCGTCGCGTTTCCGGAAAGCGGGAGAATTCTCGGACGACACCTGGTGGCGGCGGCCTGCCTCGGCATCTCACCCGCCGTGGTAGCGTTTTTGCCGTTTCTGGCGCGCGAACGCTTCGCCGCAAACAACTGGCAAACCACGGTCATCACGGCCGCCATCCCGGTCATGCAGTTGTTCTCCATCTTCTGGAATCACTACTACGTACGGGTCGGCATGGGGCGTTATTTGCTGGCGATCGCGCTGCTGCACAGCTTCCCGATCGGGCTCATCGGCGCCGTGCGCGGCGTCGAGGCCACAATGGTCTTGTGGGTTCTGACTGCGTTCGGGAACGCAGGCATTCCGCCGCTGATGGGCGACCTGCTGCGGAGTTGCTACGCGCCGCTGGTGCGTGGTCGGGTGTTCGGCGTGGTCTCGACCGCGGGGATGCTGTCGACGCTGACCACCGGGCTTGTCGTTGGCGCGCTGTCCGACCGGCATCCCGATGCGTTTCGTGTCTACCTGCCGGGCCTTGCACTGATCCACCTGATCGGCCTGCTGCTTGTGTGGAGGATCAGCCGCGAGCTGCTGTTTCGGGAACGCATGCGACCGGCGCCGCAACGCGATTCGGCCTGGTGGGAGCCGCTGCGGCAGATGGCGCGCACGCTGAAGGAAGATCGGCGCTTCGCCGCGTACGAGGTGGCCTTCATGTCGTACGGCGTCGGTTGGATGATCTGCACGGCGCTGCTGCCGGCACTTGCCACCGATCGACTTCGCCTGAGTTACAGCGAGTATAGCCTGGCGACCATCGTCATCTTTCAGGTCGTCATGCTCCTGCTGCTCGCGCCGGTCGGACACCTGACCGATCGCATCGGCGCGATGCGTGTCGCTCAGTTGTCGTTCGCGTGGCTGACGGTGTATCCGCTGGGCCTGCTCTGGACGCGCGGGTTCGACGGGCTGGCGTTTTTCAGCCTCCTCTACGCCATCGGCATGGTGGGCGTCAACCTGACGTGGACGCTCGGTCCGATTGTGCTCGCGCCCGATCCGTCGCGTACGTCGCATTACCTCGCGATTCACACGACGATGGTCGGCGTTCGGGGGCTGTTCGCGCAGGGTCTCGCCATGGCACTGTACGTACTGACGGGCAGCTTCGTTGTGCCGCTGCTGGCCGCCAGCGCCGGTTTCCTGTGGGCGGCGACCCGCATCCGCGGCCTGGTCACGGGTGCGCCGACGACGAGACCCACATAATCGAACCTCGCTGGCGGCCAAGCCGACGAATCTCGCGAGTTCGGCTCGTCCGCCGCCTGGGAGGCGTTCTTCCAGTGGCAGACGGACAACGCCGCCGGCCTGACGGCCATGAGTCCGGCCGAGCGCTTCGCGGCTACGACGCAGAGACTCCGCGAACTGGGTCTGCCGGAGGCCATCCCGTGGGCGTACGTCCGGCCGGCGGAGTCCGTGTTGAGGTCGAACGTCGGCATCCGTTTGCGTTCAGGGCCGGGACCGTCGCGACGAGCGACATGAGTGTCGCGGCTGGGCCACCGCACGGGAAAGTCTCGGGCGCACGCGGCGAGCGGTCCGAACGATCAGTGCATGGTCCGGCTCAGCGTAAAGATCGGCAGCAGCAGCGCGATCACGAGCCCGCCAACGACCGCGCCCAGCACAGTGATGATGACCGGCTCGATCAGGGCCGTGGCGGCCTTGATGGTGATGGCCAGTTCGGTCGCGGCGTGCGCGGCGATGCGTTCGAGCACCGGGCCGAGCTTACCGCTTCGTTCGCCCGCGCGGACCATCTGAGTGATGGGCGACGGTACCAGCGGGCTTTCAGCGAGGACGTCGGAAATCTGCCGGCCGTGCTGAAGCTCCTCTCCGACACGCTGCCACAGTCGTTCGTAGGTCGCGCTATTCGCGGCTGATCGGGTCAGCTCAACTGCGTCGAGCACAGACACGCCGCCGCTGATCATGGTGCCGAGCGTGCGGAGGCTTCGCGCCATGCAGCTACGATGGAACATCGGGCCGAATATCGGCAGATGCAGCTTGAGCCAGTCCCAGTGGCGGCGGCCCGCGGGTCGGCGGAAGTGAACGACGCCGCCGGCGACGGCGGCGAGCACAGCCGGCCCGATGAAGATCGCCCCGTCCCGCAGCATGTCGCTGCCGCTCAGCAGGATTCGCGTCGCGGTTGGCAGGGCTCGCTCCCGTCCGGCATAGATGCCGGCGAACTTCGGGAGCATGAAACTCATCAGGAAGATCGTGACGCCCGCCGCGAAGACGAGCATTGCGATGGGATAGGTGACGGCGCCTCGAATGCGCTTGTTCAGCTCGCGCTGGTCAATCAGGTAGTCCGACGCCCGCTGGAGCATCAGCGCGAGCTGGCCGCTGGCCTCGCTGGCCCGCACCAGGCTGACCAGCAACGGCGGGAAGACGCGCGGATGCGCGGCCAGCGCCACCGAGAAACGATTGCCGCTTTCGACCTGTTCGATCACGTCGTCCAGCGCGGCTGCGAAGCGTGGCGAGTTCTTCGGGCTGCGGCAACCGGCCAGCGCCTCGGCGAGGGAGACACCGGTCTCCAGCATGACCATCAGCTGGCTGGAGAAGTAGATGACATCGTCGGATCGGAGCTTTCCCCCCCGGAGCTTCGGCGCACGCGCCACGTCGCTCGTGGCCACGTCGCGCGATCGCGCGGGCTCGACCCTGACGGGGTACTTTCCCTCACTTCGAAGCAGGCGGGCGGCGTCGGTCGGGCTGGCCGCCGCGACGATACCCCGCGCGACCGCACCGCTTGAATCGCGTGCCACGAAAGAAAACTGCGGCATGATGACGCGCCCTCAGGCTCGCCCGTGCGAACAAGGTTCCCGGCCGGTCGCGCAATTCATCGGCGCGTCTGGACGACTAGACCGCGCACACACGGAACACTTCCTCGATGGTGGTGATGCCGGCCTTGACCTTGGCCAGGCCGTCGGACCGCAACGTCGCAAAGCCGGTGGCCTTGCAGAGTTCCCGGAGCTGCTGAAGCGTCGCGCCGTCCGTGATGGCCTGGCGTACCGACTCCTCCGGCGCAAACAGTTCGTAGATGCCGATGCGGCCGAGGTAGCCGGTCTTGTGGCATTTCTGGCAGCCCAGCCCGCGTGTCAGGTGCGTGACGGGCAGACCGGCTCGCTCCATGACGTGCAGAACGTTCATCGGCGGTTCGTACTGCGTGCGGCAGTGCGGGCAGGTCTTCCGCACCAGCCGCTGGGCCAGCACGGCCACCAGCGACGCGCCGAGCAGATAGGGTTCGACTCCGATGTTGCAGAGACGCGTGACGGCCGAGGGCGCGTCGTTGGTGTGCAGCGTCGAGAGCACCATGTGTCCGGTCAGTGCCGCCTGCACGGCCGTGCGGGCCGTGTCCTCGTCGCGGATTTCGCCCACCATGATGATGTCGGGATCCTGCCGCAGCAGCGAGCGCAGCACCACGGGGAAGGTCAGCCCGATGCGATCGTTGACCTGGAACTGGTTGATGCGTCGCAGGTTGTACTCGATCGGATCCTCGACCGTGCAGATATTGACTTCGGGCGTGTTGAGCTCGGAGAGCACGGCGTAGAGCGTGGTCGACTTGCCGCTTCCGGTCGGACCGGTGACGAGAACGAGGCCGTGCGGTTGGCTGATCTGCGCTCGAAACTCCTTGAGCATCTCGACCGAAAAGCCGAGCTTCTCGAGGCTGACCATGACGCGCGCGTTGTCGATGACCCGGATGACGACCTTCTCCCCGAAGTGATTCGGCAGCGTCGACACGCGCAGATCGATCGGCCGGCCTTCCATCATGACGTGGATGCCGCCGTCCTGCGGCAGGCGGCGTTCGGCGATGTCCATCGACGCCATGATCTTGATGCGCGACACGATGGCCGGCTGCATCTTCGCGGGCGGCGTCATCTTCTCGTGCAGGACGCCGTCGACGCGAAAGCGGACGCGGACGTGCCCCTCGTCCGGCTCGATATGGATGTCGCTGGCGCCCTCCTTGACCGCGGAGTAGATCAGATAGTTGACCAGCTTGATGATGGGCGAGTCGCCGGCCATGCCCTCCAGCGACGCGATGTCCTCCGACTTTGTTTCAATCAACTCGAACGAGTCGGCGTTGACGTTGTCGATGATGTCATCGATGACGAAGACATTGGCCGACGGCACGTGCTGGTTCAGCATGGCGAGGATGTCTGCGGCCGACGCGGCGACGACCTGAACGGTCGCGCCGGTCATCCGCTCGATCTCCTCGATCAGGAAGACGTTGGTAGGCTCGCTGAAGGCGACCGTGAGTACGCCCTCGACAAGGAACAGTGGCAGCACCGGGTGCCGCTCGCAGAACTCTCGCGGCAGCAGGTCCACCACCCGGGCGTCCGCCAGCCGCGGGCTGAGGCGGGCGTGGGGCACGCCGTACGCCTCGGCCAGCGCTTCGATGATCTGCTCTTCCTTGCAATGGCCGAGTTCGATCAGCACCTCGCCCAGCAGTTGGCCGTGTCCGCGCGACTGCTGTTCCTCGATCGCGTGGTCGAGCTGCTCGCGCGTGATGCACCCGTGAGCCAGCAGAATCTGGCCCAGTTGCTTGCGCGTGGCGGTGACGGGCGCGGTGGATTGCATACCGATATCAGCCGCCGGACGGCACAGCGGCGCTCGCCTCCTAGGAGAAACTGCGAACGGCGGACTCGAGGTCGTCGAACAGCTCAAACTTCCGGTCGAGTCGAGTAATCTCGAATATCTTGCGGCCCACTTCGTCCAGCGAGCAGATTTTCAGCGTCCCCTGAAGCTGCTCGCAGGCACGGCGGGTGGCGCACAGGGTCTCCAGGCCCGCCGAGTCAAAGGCGTCGGTCTGGTGACAGTCGACCACGAGCCGGCAGCGGTTGGCCGCCAGCACCTGATCGCGCTGGTCGATGAAGTCCTGCAACGAGTCGCTCGTCAGATCGCCCTTCACCGTCAGAACGGTGACATCCCCGTAATTGGTCGCAGTCACCACGTCGTCACCTGCGAGGCAAAGATGTCCCGCGTGAGCACTGAGCGCGAGGCGAAGCGGGAGCGGTTCGCCTGCGACGGTCCGGACTCGGCATTACCGGGCTCGGGAAGGCGGCTGCCGGCGAATTCGTGAGCCTCGCGGAGCACGGCGGGCACGTCCAGGCCGAGCAACGCCTCGGCGAGGTGCGGGTCGAACTGCGTGCCCGAGCAGCGCCGCACTTCGGCCATTGCCACGCTCGGAACCATGAACGATCGGTACGTTCGGGTCGTCGTCATCGCATCGAGACTGTCGGCCAGGCAAAGGACGCGGGCGACGAGCGGAATGTCGCGGCCGGCAAGCCCGTGCGGATAGCCGCGCCCGTCCATGCGCTCGTGATGATGAATCACGCCGGGCAGGAGATCCTGAATGTGCGGGACGCGCGATAGAATCCGCGCGCCAATCTCCGGATGCTGCTTAAGAACGTCGAATTCCTCGACGGAGAGTCGGCCAGGCTTCAGCAGGATGGCGTCGGGGACGCCGATTTTTCCCACATCGTGGAGCAGGCCCGAGAGGAAGACGCGCTGGGCCTCGTGTTTGCCGATCCCGGAGGCCTCGGCGATGCGCCGCGCGAGAAACGCCACGCGTTGTGAATGACCGCAGGTGTACGGATCCTTGGCGTCGATGCTGCCGACCAGGGCGTCCAGAAGCCCGACGAGCAATTCGCTCAGGTTATCGTACAACCGCTGCTTGTGCAGATGGCCGCTGACGCGTTCCGCCAGGCTGCGAAGGAGCTGTACGTCCAGCGTGGAGAAGTCGGCGCCATCGTTGCAATTGAGCGCCAGGAGCACCCCCTGCTCATGCTTGCTATGCCGTAACGGCAGCGCGATGAGATGCTGCAGGGCGGGCTGGGTCCACGCGAATCGAGGCATCCCCGAGATGCCATTGAGCACGACTCCGTCCGGGCGCCGGTCGATATCCGGCCGAAGTTCGCATGCGAGTCGACGCAGTGAAGACTCGTCGAGCAACGGTGGACCGAAGGCGTGCACGGCAGACGGCGCAGTCGGCCCTGCTTCACCCGGCTCGGCGCTCGCCGCCGGCGGATCGAGGATGAAGATCAACGCGCGGGCGCGCGAGACTTCGAGTGCCTCCGAACACACCCGGGCGAGAACCGGAGCCGTCTCCTCTGCCAGGTTCAGCTCCTGACTGATGCGAAACAGCAGGTGCAGTTCCTCGTAGGTTGAATCGAGATTGCGCGCGAGGGAGTCGAGTTCGTCGCGACTGCGCGCGAGGGCGGCTTCCCGCGAAAGCGCATCTCGAAGCATCGAGGCGAGGGCCTCCACCTCCGGTACCGCTCTGGCTGAGATTGACGATGCCAGGGTTCGCGCGATCGTGACGTCGAGCTGATTGCGGCCGCAGAAGCGGTGCCACTCCTCCTGGTCGACGGGCTCCGCCCGGAGGAACGCCGCACCGACGATCATGTCCACCCGGTCCCGGTCGCCAATCGGGACGATCGCCAGGTTGATGAACGGCGCGTTGTCGTGGACGGAGACGATCGGGGGCGACTCGGCGTGTCGCGCCGCCGAACGGGATGCCGCCACGGCATCGCGCACGGCGCTACGCCAGCCGTTGGCGTTCTGCCAGAGCACTCTCCAGAATCGCGGGGCTTCGTCATCGACGGCGATGAGCCTGGCATCCGCGTCCCACGCGGTCAGGAACGCTCCCATGCGGCGCAACGGAGGCCAGGCGCGTCCGCAGTTCGCCGACAGCGCGGTCAGACCGCCGGACGTCCGCGAGCGGGTCGCAACTGGGGGTGCGGCCACATCCATGGGTGCGCCTTTCGTCAGTTCTCCATCGCCGTGGCGGACACGGCGTCGAGGAGCTTGCGAGCGGCGGCAAGCACCTCGCGCGGGCTGAACGGCTTGGCCATGACGCAGCGAATGCCGGTGCTTGCGAGCTCGGCCGGCTCAAGGGCGAAACCCCGCGCTGTCAGCATCACGATAGGCACGTCCCGCAGCGCCGGTTCGGCCCGCAGGCGCGCCGCAAGTTCAAGGCCGGACATGTTCGGCATCTGAAAGTCGCTGATGATCAGGTCCGGGCGTCGAGCCTTGGCCCGTTGCAACGCCTCCTGCCCGTCAGACGCGGTTTCCACCTCGAAGCCGGCATTTCGCAGCTTCGCGGCGACCACGTGGACGATGTGCGGTTCATCGTCGCATACGAGGATCGTCGCCTTGCCGGTGTCTGCCATCGTTCGCTCCTTTCGCTACGCATGCAGGGGAAGCGTGATCGTGAACGTGCTGCCCTTGCCAACCTGACTGGCCACCGAGACGGTCCCGCCGTGCACTGTCTCAACCAGGTGCTTGACAAGGTGCAGACCCAGCCCGGTGCCCTTTGCCATGTGCTGATTGGCCTCGACGCGGAAGAACTTCTCGAAGAGCCGCGGGAGATCCTGTTCGGGAATGCCTGCTCCGGAGTCGCTGATGGCGACCTGGACGCAGCGCGACTCCTCGTTGACGCTCATGCGCACCGCCACGCGGCCGCCGGCTGGGGTGTACTTCACGGCGTTGCTGACCAGATTGAGCACCGCCTGCGAGATCATGTCGCGATCCGCCAGCACCTGGTGCACGACCGGCGTCAGTTCCTCGTCGAGCTCGATCTGCTTTTCCTCGGCCTGGGGCCGCAGGACATCCACGACCTCCTTGACCACGACGGCGATCGACACGGGCTCCCTGGAAACCCGAATGGTGCCCGATTCGATCCGGCTGATGTTGAGCATGTTGTCGATCAGGCGGGCGAGCCGGTCGCTGGAAGTCTGGATGATCTCGTAGTACTCGCGCAGCGTTCTGGCGTCCGTGGCCTCTCCGTCCACCAGCAGCTCGACATATGCCCGGATCGAGGCCAGCGGGGTGCGGAGTTCGTGGGCCACCTGCGAGACGAAGCTGCTCTTGGCTTTGGCCACTTCCTTCTCGCGCGTGATGTCGCGCATCACGATGACCACGCCGCGCGGCGTGGCCGCGCCGCCTTCTTCCGCCTGAGTTTCGATCGCGGTCATGGACACGTCCCAGACGCGCTCGCCGATGGTCTGCTCCAGGTGCACGCGCGCTCGGGCGCGATCGGCCTCGCGACACTGCCTCGTCGCTCGGACAATCGCGGCGTCGAATCCCAGCTCGGCCAGCGGACGCCGCAGCGCCGCTTCACGGGGCACCGCGAGGAGTGCCTGGCCGGCCGGGTTCACGAGCACGAGGCGATCGAATTCATCAGTGACAAGGACCGGGTCGGCAATGTTGTCGATGACAATCTCATTCTGCCGGCGACGAAGCTCGGAGACCCGCTGGCTCAGCACGAGGCTTTGGTGCTGCTGCCGGAGTTCCGCCAGCGTGGCTTGCAGTGACGCGAGGTCCTGCTGAGCGTGCCCCGCGACGCCCTCGACCCGCGTCGGGTCGTTGCATGTGAACCCGGATGGGCCGCCGGAATCGTCGCGCGACGCCGCGTCGATCGCATGTGCCGTACCGCCGCAGCCAAGTCGGACCAGAACTCCCGCGATGAGCAGAACGGCAATGACCGCGCCGGCGGAAACCCGGCCGAAGCCGGTGCCGGCGGGCGGCGCCGTCAATGCGCTCCAGCTCAGCCACGCGATCGCCACGCCGATCAGCGGCAGGCTCCACGCGGACGACGGGCGCACCAGCCGCATTCTGCCGCGGATCGTCGCCCATGGTGGGCCGGCGACCGTCGCGTTGACGGGGACGTCAGCGATCTCAGCGTCGTCATCCTGCGACCACGGTCGCGACTCGATTCGCGTCATCGGGTGCTCCCGCTGAACGTATCGCGGCCGCTCGAGATCGACCCGGCATCGGCCAGTTCCTGCCGCATCTCGGCGGCGATCTGACAATCCGGATCCAGCCGCAGCGCGCGTTCGACGGAGCGACGTGCGGCCTCGTGATCGCCAACGGCATTCTGAATGCGGGCCAGTGTGCAGAATGCAATCGGGTTGTGCGGGTTCGCATCCAGCGCGGCCGAGACGCTGCGCAGCGCTGACGTGTGATCGCCCTGTTGGAGCGAACTGAGGGCCGCGAGGAGCCATGCATCGGTGTCGGCGCCGCCGCGGCGCGCCAGCTCGCGTGCCGCCTCGGCCGCGAGGCGCGCGTCACCCATGGCGATCGCCACGCGAGAGAGCAGGCTCCATGACTCCAGATCGCCGTCATCTTCCCGGAGCAGTTCGCGCAAGGTTGCCTGCGCGCGTCGGGCATCGCCAAGGCCCATGCAGGCGCGAACGAACGCCCGCCGCGCCGGCCGGGATGGACGCTGAGCGGGGTTGGTCATGGCCGAAGCATCGCTCGGGCTTGAAACCACCGGGGTCAATACGCGAACCGCGTCCTCGTTTCGGCCGAGCCGCTCGAGTGCGAGACCCAGCGATTCGCGGATCGAGCGATCGTTGCCCGCGATCCGCAGGGCCGACTCGTAAGCATTCACGGCGGCTTCATCGAGCTTCAGCAGTTCGCAGGTGTGCGCGACGAACAGGCGAAGTCCGATGTGATCGGCGAAGTCAGGAAGCCTGGAGCGAACCAGCGACAGTCCCTCGGCCGGACGATCAAGCCGCACCAGCATTTCGGCCTGAGCGAGCAGGTAATCGGCGTCATTCGGATCCGCGGCCGCGGCTCTCCGATAGGCCCCCAGCGCGGCGCCGAAGTCGCCGAAGCGCGCCTCGACCTGGCCGGCGAGGTATTCGAACTCAGCGCCCGCCGCGCCGCCGCTTCGGGCACGGTCGACGGCCTGCCGCGCCGCGGCGATGCGGCCCTCGGCCAGTTCGATGCGCGCCAGCAGGACTTCCGCGCGGGCGTCGCCATCGCCGCCCGCGATCACTTCGTTCAGTGTCATGCGCGCGTCGCGGAACTTGCCGGCGTCCACCAACTGTTCAGCCAGTTGCAGCTTCACATTCTGACGCACGCCCCGCCACGAGCGCTCGGCGTCCGCCTTCCGGTTTAACGCGAAGTGCCGGTCGAGCACGCCGCCGCCCGCGCAGCCGGCGGCGATGATCGCGCCGGCGATCAGTCCGGTCCGTATGCTCCAGCGGCGCGAGGTCGTCACGGTTCGGGCTCCAGCTTTGCGGGCACGCTGCCGCGGCGCGGGCCATCAACGTGGTCGTCATCGTCACTCGCCCCGGCCGGACCTTCGAAGCCCTCCGGAATGCGGAACGGCGGCGCCGGCCGTCCAAAGTCCGGCTCGGGCTTCCCGCTGCCCTCCCGAATGAGGTTGCGCAGGGTGTGTCGGAGCGAAGAGCACTCTTCGTCCCACGACCGCCGACCGAGGAGTTGCTCGCGCAGCTCCGCGGCCGGTACCTGTTGAGGGTCGAGGCGTGCGGCCATGTTGGCATCCCACAGCGCACGATCAGTGTCGCCCCGCTCGAGGTGGTCCAGCGCCCAGTGATAGTGGGCCTGGCTGATGCGCTCGCGGCCGAACCAGCGCGCCTGGCGTCGCTGGCCGACGCGGTAGCGCTCCGAATCCTGCCGCAGCTCCTCTGCCAGCTTCTCTTCGGGTTCGCCCTTCACAATGCGGACCGTCAGCAGAATGATGATTTCCTCGCGGTTCAGGGCGTCATTGGTGCTGCGAAACATGGCGCCGATGCCGGGAATGTTGCCGAGCAGCGGCATCTGGCTTCGGATGGCGCTGCTGACTTCGCGGAAGAGGCCGCCAATCAGGATGGTGTGCCCGTCGCGGACCATGATGTTGGTCGTCACTTCGGTCGTCTGCTTGAACGGCAGGTTTGCGGCGGTCAGACCGCCGGTCGAATCCTCTGGATGGATCTCCATGCGAATCTGTCCGTCATCGTAGATGTACGGCCGGAACAGAAGCCGCGTGCCGGTCTCGAGGAACTCCACGGACTGAACGGCGGTCGTCTCGGTCACGGTGGTGGTCAGATAGCCGTCGCGCCGTCCGACGATGACCTCGCCGCGCTGCTTGTTCAGCGCCAGGATTTTCGGATTGGCAAGTACCGTGATGTCGGTGATCTGCTCCAGCGCGCGAATGAAGAGAGAAATCTGGTCCTTGATGATTCCGAAGGTGAATCCGCCGGCAGGCACGTTCTGGTTGAATCCCGTCCGGGCGGTGAACGTCGTATTCTGCAGAGCAGCGTTGGGCGTCAGCCCCGTGGCGATAGACTGAGCGGCCGGACTGACGCTATTGAGTGCCGAGAAGTCGATTCCTCCAACCGTGGTGAAGTCGATGCCGAGGGCGTTGTTCTCGTTCAGTTCGGCGCGGAGGATCGTCGCCTCGACCAGGACCTGGCGCGGCCGGACATCGAAATCTCGCAGCACATCGGCGATGCGGTCGAGGTGCTCCGCGTAGTCGACCACGACCAGTGCCTCGCCGCTCGCGCTCGAGTCCCCGCCGGCGTCGCCGGCGCTCCCGGACCCGGTGGTGGCGGACGACCCCAGTCCGCTGGCAGCCGGAGTGGTTTTCGCCATCCGGCCGACCTGACTCAGCAGCGGAGCGAGCACGGGCTCGGCATCGCGTGCGGTCACATACCGAAGCCGGAAGACACGCGCCGCGGGTCGGCGCTCGCGTTCCTCGATGGCGGCCAGCTCGTCGACCGTGTAGACGCGAATGAACTCACCCTCGCGACGAAACCCGAAGCCATTGGCCGAGAGGATCACATCCAGTGCCTTATCCAGTGTGACGCCGTACAGATTTGCCGAGACGGCGCCTTGCACGCCGCGGGACGCCACGATGTTCATGCGGGTCTGATCGGCGATCAGGCGAAGGACGTCCGTGACGTCCATGTTGGCCACGTGCAAATCGACGATGCCGGCCGGGCTGACGGAGACCTCGCCGCGGGGTGGTCGCGTCGGCTCGGCCAGAGCGTCCGCGCGAAGGGTTTCGGGTTGCGTTGGAGCTGCGGGAACAGCCGTCGGGTTGGGCGGCGCCGAGCGGGCCTGCATCTGCTCCGCCACCCGCGCCAGGGTCGATACGATGTCGTCGAGCCCGCTGATTGCGGATGAGTCTGGCGTAGGCGATCGTCCGGCCGCGCGCAGATCGGAGGCCGGCGCGCCGGAAGGCACGCCCAGCGCAGCCATGAGCGCCAGCGTCAGGCCGAGAAGCACGATGCGTGCCCCGCGTCCGTGATGGATCGGGCGATGGGTCATGAATGCAGCACTCCCGCGCTGCCGTTCGCGAGCGATCGTCAGCGCCTGCGCGCTGCGCAACACCCGCCCCACGCGAGTGCTGCGCGGCTGTCATCGTTTTCGGTTATCCGGGCCGGGGGCTTACGTCTTAAGGCATGCTGAGCGTGACACGGTGACCGTCCTTCTCGAGCACGGCGCTCCGATCGCGAACGGACACCAGCCGGAAACCGTCCACCTCAGCGCCGATAACCAGTTTCCGTCCGGAAACGACCGCCAACTCCTGATCGCCGATCAGGGTGGATTGAAGAATCAGCTTGGATGCCTCCGCTTCGATCAGGGCGCAGCGGCGCTGGCGCTCTTCGCGAGTCTTGCGGACCGTCGCACGAAGCCGTTCGAAGATGCCGACCCCGCTCGCTGCGGCCGGCTGAGTGGCGGGTGCGACTGGATCGAGTTCGCCGGCGAAGAAGTCTCGAGTCGGGGCGCCTGGCACGGGGCGAACATCAACCGCGACCGGCAAGTCAAAATCAGCCGCGGAGGCAGCGACGGTCACCGCCGGGGAGTCGGCATCCGCCGGCTGCGGGGCGAGCATCGTACCGGCCAGTTGGATCGGGACCTCGGTCGAGACCGGTCCATCGTCCGAGAGAAACACGCGTCCCCAGACCACGAGCAACACGACGGTCAGCAGCACGAGCGCCGCCGTCTTTCGGCGATCGGCGGCGAGGTGCGCCTGGAACGTTTGCCAGAGCCGGCTCAGCGATTCCATCAGGAATGCACCTTAGTCCCGCCGAGCGAGCAGATCCCCGCCCGTCCGCGGCATGAAGTAGGTGTGGATGAGAAGCTCGCAGGCGATCGTCGGCGGACGCCTGGCCGTCGTCCGGGTCACCTCCGACCGTTCGGAGCTGACCCGTCGGAGCACGGCACGCTCGACCGAGTGCGTTCGTTCCCAGCCACCCAGACGCACGAAGAACTCCATGAGGGAACTCAGGGATCCTTCCAGCTCCACCACGACCGGCTGCACCATCACCCCCCGCGGCAGGCGGCCGAGGCTCTCGTGCTGCAACGCGGCGAGTGGCACGACGCGCCCCGGCTGAATGCTGCGACGCCGGAGCTGGCAGGCAACGGCGTCCTGCGACAACCGGCGGTGCGTTTCCGTGAACTGGTGAGCGGCTGGGATGGCCCGATCGAAGTCAGCGGTCTGATCCGCCAGATCGCGAACTTCACGCCAAAGATCGGTGAGGCCGGCGGTGACCGCCTGGTGACATTGCACATCGGCCTGCAATGCGTGCAGCTCGCGGCGTGCGTCGCGCATCCTGCGGTTCCCGGGAATCGCGAACGCGAAGACGAACACGCCCGTCAGCAGCGATGCTAGGCTCGCGGCGATGATTCCGCTCCGCGTTGCGTTCATGGTCCGATCCCTTCCTGACGCTGGATTCGGCACGTCGCTTCGAAGGCCAATCGACGGGACTGACCGCCGTCGGCCTGGGGCTGGGCGGTGACGTCCGCAAACAGCGGCGAACCGGCGAGCGCTGCCGTGAGGTCGCTGACAGCCGATTCATCCGCCGCGATGCCGGCCAGTCGGAGGTAACCGCCGCGACGTCCCTCTGCCGGACGCGTCGTGGCAGTGCCGGCGTGTGCTGCATTCGCAGCGGGAGTGGCCGCCCATCGATCAAACGACAGCTCGCGGATCGTCACGGACGGCGGAATCAATTGGGAAAGTTCCGCGAGCACCGCATCCAGCGCAACGGATCGCGAGAGGCGCCGCACCACGCCCTGCCGGCCGCGAAGCGAATCACGCTCGGCGATCAGCCGTTCCAGCCCCGCGCGATGAATTCGCACCTGCTCGTGCTGACGGCGAACCTCCGCGAGCTGCCGCGCGATACGGTGAGTCGCCTCGGACTGGGCGTAGTTCCATGCACACATGACGGTCACCAGCAGAGCGAGCAGCAGCCCGTAGCGGCGCCAGCGCCGGCGCTCGAGCCGCCGCCGATGGTAGTCGGCCGGAATGAAGTCGAGTTCGATCACGGCGCCGCCTCCGCGTGGACGCGGGGCTCTGAATTCGTGCCGGCCGGCGGGGTTGGTGATGGCGCGGACACGAGATTTCGCAGTGCCAGGCCGACGGCCACGGCCCACGCGGGCTGCATGCTGCGGCCGCAGCGATTGATGAGCGCAGACGTGCCATCGAGCCCGCGCAGGGGATCGCCGACGGTGCACGGGATATCAAGGCCATCCGCGACCACCGGGATCAGGGTTGGCTCGCGCGCCTCCCCGCCGACAAAGGTCAGACAATCCGGACGCTGACCCCGAAACGTCACCGAGAAGTACCGCAGGCACAGATGCACTTCGCGAGCGAGCTGATCGAGTGCAGGCCGGATGGCATCCGAAACGGATTCGATCAGTTCGGATTGGATGCCGGCCGGCCGGGGATCGGTTCGCCGACCGGCGGAAGCCTGGAGCACGCGGACTCTCAGCGAGTGGGCCTCAGCCAGCGGCATGTCGAGGCGGGCCGCGACGGCCCGGGCCATGGTTTCGCCGCCGACGTCGAATAGTTTCGCAAAGCAGACCTCGGCGCCGCGGGTGACCGTCAGACTGGTGCCACGCCAACCGACATCCAGGAACACGTTGACGCTTGCCGCATCCTCGGCCCGTCGAAGAAAGCGGACGAAGCACCGTCCGGTGGCCATTGGCGCCACGTCAATCGCGATCGCATCAAGCCCAATCGCGTCGAACAGCTCGAGCCGTCGCATGATCTGATCGTGCCGCGCGGCAAGGACGATCACCTCTTCACGGGTGTCATTGCCCTGCCGAACCTGCCCGGCCACAAGAGTTCGGAACTCGGCCTGCTCCGGAGTCAGCCCGAAACGGTCCTCGGCCTCGAACACCGCGGCCTGCTGGATTTCGTTCAGAGGCATCGACGGCAGGCGGATGTTCTTCAGTTCAAACTCACCGGGACCCAGCGCCGTTGCCACTCGTCGCCCCCGGAATCCGCGCTGCCGCAGCGTTTCGGCGATCGCTGTTCGCAGCCAGGCGTCGCGAGCCCCGAGATCCAGCTCCGCGGGCGGACACAATTCGGCCCAGGCATGCAGGGCCGGATGACCGTCGCGCAACGCGAGCTGGACCATCTTGACCCGGCTGGCGCCGAGGTCGATGGCGATCGGACCGAGTTGCTCGCGACGTCGATTCAGCATGCCGTGTGCTTACTTCAGGTTGAGGTCAATCGTTCCCTCGGTCATGTCAGGGGGATTGACAAATCCGCCCGTCTGGGCACCGTTGTCATCAGTCGGCGCGATCGACACGATGCCACTCGCGGCGGCGATGCGCACCGTCCATGCGACACCGGCCGAGCGAAGCGTAACCTCCGCATCCGACGTCTGGTCCAATCCGCCCAGCGCATCGAATGAGACTGCCGTGTCGCCGCCGAGGGCGTATGAATCGATCAGCACGTCCTTCGCTCCGCCGGTCGCGTGCGAGCCAAGCGAGACGACGTATGGCCGGCGAGTGATCGGGTGCGTAATGGGAATGTCGGGCGACGCCGGACGAGCGAGCCAATAGCGATGCTGAGCCGGGTCCAGCTTGAGGATGCAACCGAGGTCGGGACGCGCCGCCGCTTCGGCCTGGGCGAACGCCACATCTGCGGCGAAGTCGTGCGCGGCCGCCTCGGCCCGGTTCGCGCCGAGCGAGAATCGAGTCAGCGCCACCGTGGCCAGGGTCCCGATGATGAAGACGACGACGAGCAGCTCGACCAGCGTGAACGCTCGGCGGGACCTGGAACGCAGCCGATGTTGTCCGGACAGCGGTCGGCGCGCGGTGTTCATGCATCCCCCGTCGCGGATGACGCGGCTCCGCGTTGACTCAGCGTCGCTGGGGGCGCGGCGCGACCCCCCCATCCTTATCGGGTGGCGAAAGCTCGACCTTCACAGGCTTGCTTCGCAGGTGATCGAGGATCTGGGTCAATAACTCGTTTGTTCGCCGCTGCTCGTCGAGTTGTTGTTTGCGCTGCAGGGCCGTGTCGGGTACCTGCGCGGACGCCGCAGAGTCCGGCCGTGTGCCGACGATCCAGAGCTGCACCGCCAGCAGGGTGGCCAGCGCCCAGATGGGGGTGCGGAGGGAGGCGGGTCGATGCACGGTCGTGTCCTGGTTCTTCATCTTGCACCTGTGTCAGTTCTCGTACCAGTGTATCACTGTGTGCGGCTGGCGATCCGCGCGTCCGGGGAGATTGGGCATCGCCGTGGGAGCAGACTGAAGCTGGATCGCCAGGGACGCCGAGCCCAGGGCGTCGCCGATGCTCCCGCCGTTGATCACCGGGCCGGTGATGCTGAGCTTGCAGTCTTCAGGGCCTTGTCGGATGACGCCACCCACGTACATGCCGCCGGTCAGGGTCAGGTTGGTATTCTTCGTCACGATCAAGTGTCGCGACACGATGATGCCCGGCATGTCCTGCAAGGACGTGATGGTCGCTTGTGCGTCGATCACCAGATCTCCATCGACGATCAGCGTGCCGATGAAGTTGACGTCCGACAGGACTTTCATCGTTCGGTTGCCCGCGGCGCCGGCCGTCGAAATCAGGAGTCCCAGCGGATTCGTCGCCGTGACGATGCCTCCCTCGCAGAGCGGCGAATTCTTTGGCAGATCACGGGTTGGATAGGTGGACGCGCCGTAGTACGCCTGGCCATCCAACGTGTACGGTTGGAATGCGGTGATTGGGAACGCCGGAACGGGCAGCGGCGCGGAGGCCGGCTGCAACTGGGCCGGGGGCCCATAGAGCGGCAGCATGGGCCAGAGGATGTTGCCGGTTGCGGCGACCGTGTTCTGGCTCCATGCCAGAGACGCTATATTTCCATTGACGTGAATGTTGCCCAGAAAGTGTGTCAGGGCTGGGAAGCTTTGGGTCTTGTCGGACAGGTAACAATGCGAGATACACCAGGAGTCGGGCGGAGGCAGCACGACTTGAGCCGTGACCGTCTGTCGGGCGCGCGTCGCGCCGGTCGAGTCAACGACGGTCGCGATGCTGTTGATTTCGTAAACGCGACGCGTCAGCGACTTCTGCGTGACGGATACGGCGACCGTGTTCGGGCTGCCGTCCAGCGAAAGTCCGCCTGCCGGCGTGCCGGTCCAGAACCCGCACGTCGCGACGCCGGGAGGCGGGGTCATCAGCTGACGCGTCGCATAGGCCACGCCGGAGTCCGCCAGCAGACGGGCTTGCGTTCGCGCGACGAGGTTTGACGCGCGGACGATGCTCGGAGCGGTCCGGTTCGCGAACGACAGACTCAGGACACCGACGAGGGTTGCGAACCCCAGCACGACCAGCAGCGCATAGGCCGGTCGGCGCGGACGTTTGCGATTGGCCACGGAGCGTTGAGGCAGAGTCACCACGGTAATTCCTGCGTGCGCCGTCTCCGACCGGATGGGACAGTATCCGCCGACCACAAGGATGCGTTCGAATAGTCGCCGGCGGTCCGAGGCGCGATCGCGGCGTGATAGGCACGAGTCTCGCTGCCGGCCAGAACCTGGATGTCGACCGTCAGGAGACGGGTACCGGCGGAACCCGTGCGCCCGCTGAAGACGACGGTCGGAAGCCCATCCGCCCAAACCTCAGTTCTCACGTAAGGCGCGTACGTCGGGTTGGCGAGGATCGCCGCCAGATCGACGCCCACCGCGTCCAGCGTGCCGAGTACCACATTCAGGACCGCAGGCAGCGACGGGTCGAGCCGCTTGCAGACGAGCGTGTCCTTCAGATCCTCCGAGGTAATGAGCAGCATCTCGGAGACCTGCATTTGCTCATCACCGGGGGTGCCCTCGATGCCGGAAGCCGGGTAATCGTCGGCGCGCCAGATGGTGATCGTTCCTGGCGTGTCCACGCGGACGCCGCGAGCCTCGTGGATGACCTTCCGCAGGCGCTCCAGCGCGGCAGTGGCACGCCTCGAGGCAGCCATGTCGTCATCAACCAGCATCGCCGAACGCGACACCGCAAAGAGCAGTGTTGTCGCGGCCGCCGCGACGACACTGAACAGCGCGGCCGAAATGAGCAGTTCAACCAGCGTCATGCCCCGCCGGGAGCGGCGCTGCCGGCGGCCGGACGTCCTGCAACTCAGTCTAGTATGCACGGGTGACGTACCGCCTGAGCGAGACCACGTTCGCCGTGCCATCCCAAACATTGACGACGACTTCGACAAACAGCTTCGTGGGCGTGATGGCCTGGCCCGGCAGGTCGCGGTACTGAATGGTGACGGTCCGGTACAGGCCGGCGGCGCCGGCTACACTCAACGGAGATCCCGTCGAGGTTCGTGCGCCGGTCAATGCCTCGCTGTAACCGTGATAGTCGTCGATGTTATCGAAGCTGGCTCGGCCAATTTCACCGGTGTCAGGGCCGAGGGTGTAAGAGCCCGGTTGATCCGGGTCATCGAACGGGTGCGCGAGGATCTCGTCCATCAGCGCTGCGCCAAGCCAGGCGGCCTGCTCAAGGCGAGCCGCCTGCTGGACCTGCTGAAGACCGGCTGAAAACGGAAGCGCCGCTGCCGCCGCGACTGTCGCCAGAATCGTCGCTGCGAGCAGTGTCTCCAGCAGACTTAACGCATGCCGCCGTTGTTCGTTCCGCTCGATCATGGCAGGCGGTTCCGGGATTGGCGTTCGCCCACAAGTACGGCGGCCGAGAGCCGGACGCCGGTGGGCATCCGGCTCTCGGCCGAATGAGGTCACACGCTGCGGGTCCTGAGCGTCGGTGCCGGATCAGTAGGTATTGGTCGCAACGCCGTTGATGGTCTTGCCGTCATTGGCGCGGAACAGGCCGGTGTCCTGGTTGTAGTACCAGCCCTTGGCCGTCTCGGACGCATTGCTGGTGACCTCGGCGCTGTTATTCAGCGGGTTCGCCGGAATGGCCTGCAGGTATGGGCCGAACTTCCCGCTGGTGGTGTTCACCGTGCCGTCGGCGTCCGTCTTCTTGGTCATCTGGTCGACGAAGTTGGCCAGCGTCGGGTAGCTGCCGTGCTGGAGCCGGTACAGCTCGATCTGCCCGCGCATTGTCTGGAGGTTCGTACGAAGCGAGCTGACCTGGGTGTCGGTCGAGGCATCGCTGAATTGCGGCACGACGATGGCCGCGAGGATGCCCAGGATGATGACGACGATCAGCAACTCGACGAGCGTGAATCCCTTGCGAAACATGACATTGGGTCTCCATCCGGCCCCGGGTCTAAGCATCCGAGTCCGCTGCGTGCTCTCGGTCGGCATGAACCGACTGACCATCGAGTCCGGGCCATCGGCCTCTGTCGACTCGCGGCTCGTCAGGGTCATCGGACGGCGCGGCATCGACCTTGAGACGCGCCTGGGATTTCGCTCAATTCGCGACGCCGGACCGGCGTCCCGGAAACCAAAACTCACCGTCCACACGCGGCGTGATGCCGCGTTTGAAGACCGCCGACGGGCGCGGCCGAAGCCGCAGCGCTTCCGAAGCAGACTCAACCGGCAATACCGCGATATCGGCGAACGCACCGCGCCGCAGTCCGTAGTCCCGCAGTCCGAGAACCGCAGCGGCGCGGGTCGTGATCGCGTCAAACGCCTCCTCGATCAGCGCCGGGCTGGAGAGGTGGTCGGCATGCACCAGCGTGTGGGCGACATCGAGCATCTGGCCCGTTCCCATCGGATAGAACGGGTCGTGAATACAGTCCTGACCGGCGGCAACGTTGACGCCGGCAGCGAGCAACTCGCGCACGCGGGTCAGGCCGCGGCGCTTCGGGTAGCGGTCGTAGCGCCCCTGCAGGTGCAGATTGACCTGCGGATTGGTGACGACGTGAATGCGAGCCTCGCGCAGCAGGTCGATCACCTTGCGCGCGTGGACGTCGGTATAACTGGACAACGCACAGACATGGCTGGCGGTCACGCGACCCTGCCAGCCGCCCTCGATCGTGGCCGCGGCCAGGTACTCCACGCAGCGCGACTCGGGCGCATCCGTCTCGTCGATGTGGCAGTCGATCGGCGCGTCGAACTCGGCCGCCAGCTCGAACAACAGGTCGATGTGGCGCCGGCTGTCGGACTCGGTTCGCTCGAAGTGCGCAATGCCTCCGATGACATCGCATCCCATTCGCATGGCTTCCCGCATCCGGTCGAGCGCTCCGCGATCGCGCAGAATGCCGTCCTGCGGAAAAACGACCATCTGCACGTCGCAAAGGTGGCGACATTTCTCGCGCGCCGCCAGCACGCCCTCGCACAGGCGCAGTCCGGCCGTTGAGCCGACGTCGACGTGATTACGGATGAAACCGGTTCCGAATGATACCTCTGCGTGGATGGCCCGCACCGCGCGTGCGGTGACGTCGCGCGGTCTGAGGCGGCGCTTGAACGCCGACCACAGCCGGATGGCCTCGAGCAGCGTGCCGCTGCGGTTCTCGGGCACGAGGTCCGCCGAATACGCCAGATCGAGGTGCAGGTGCGGGTCGACGAACGACGGCGTGAGCAGGTCCCCTCGGGCGTCGAATACGGGCGCGCCGCGTGGGAATCTGCGCTGGGGCGCTATCGCGATGATGCGGCCGTCGTCCGAGAAGACCACATCATGCAATCCCCGTCGACCACGAATCCGCCCATTCCTGATGCCGGCCCATGGTTTCATGGCCGATATGCTAAGCGATGGACACGCACCGCCAAGCTCGAAACCGCCTCTGGTCCGCGGGCATCGGTGTGTTTCTCGGCGTCTGGCTCGTGCTCATGTGGGCCGGTCGCGAGCGGATGTTTCGAGATCCCGGCACACTCTGGCACACAGTGGTCGGCCGGCTCATACTCGACCGCGGCGAAGTCGTTCGAGCGGATCCATTCAGTATCCGGCACGCCGGCGGCCCCTGGTTAGCACACCAATGGCTCGGCGAGTGCATGATGGGCTTGGTCGAACGACACCTCGGCCTCGACGGGCTCCTGCTGGGGGCCTGCGTGTTGATCGCCGCGACGTATGCTTGGCTGGCCGCGCGGATGACGAGGCTCGGCACCGCCTGGTCGATGGCCGTTGCGCTGGTCGTGCTCGCCATCGGCGCAAGCAGCTACCACTTCATGCCTCGGCCGCATCTGGTGGGGTTGCCCATGCTCGCGCTGACGATGGCGGTGCTGTGCGACGTCGAGGCGGGCCGCGCATCGGCCGCCCGGCTGGCGTGGCTGCCTGCATGCCTGCTCGTATGGGCCAACATGCATGGAAGTGCGCTTGGCGGGCTTGCATCCCTCCTGCTCGTGATCATCGCATGGGTGGTTGTCGGCGGACGCATCGGCGCGCGGCTGCGAGTGGAGTCCCCGGCAGGGTCCGCTCGATTCCGCGGTCTTGCGCTGTCTGTCGCCGCGGCTTGCGCTGCCGCAATGCTCGTCAATCCGTTCGGTCTGGAGCTGCCCCGCGTCTGGGCGCGACTGGCAGCCGGCAATGAGCTGCCCGACCTGATCGTCGAACACGCGCCGCTGTCGCTCCGCACGCCGGACGGCTGGATGTTGCTCGGTCTGGCGGCCGCCTACCTCCTGGCTCTTGTGCGGGTACGCGGTCGCGCCTGGCGCGTCACGTGGATCATGCCAATCTTGTGGCTGCTGTTGGCCGTTCAACGAATTCGCCATGGTCCGTTGTTCGCGGTGACGGCGCTGGCGGTTCTGCCTGATGTGCTGATCGCCGGACGCAGCATCGCATTACCTTTGTCCTTGCGATATCAGCCGCTGCGCTCTCGGGCCGCTGCCCTGCTTCCCGCAGTGGCGGTGGTTGCGCTAGCCGTCGTACTGATCGCGTCGGGCGTCCCTCTGCCAGTGATCGGCGCTGGCTGGGCCAGGCTCGGTTCGAATGACTGGCCGGTCAGCGCACTTGGCCCCCTGCGGGCACGTGTCGCCGAAGGCGGCGCAGCAGCCCGAGTCATCAACGACATGTCGTTCGGTGGATTCCTGATCTGGGCGGCGCCCCAGGCGCGGGTCTGGATCGATGATCGATGCGAGTTGTACGGCGTCGAAGCGATCCGCGAATATGTCGAAGCCGGGAGCGATCGACCGTGGGAGATCGACGACTGGTCGACCCGGCACGATGCCGCCACGGCGCTGGTCATCGCGGGAACGCCGTTCGATCAATACCTCACAACGAGCCCGCATTGGACCTGTCTCCACCGCGACGCGCGCGGCGCGCTCTACGCCCGAAACGTCGGCCTCAGCCCTCTCCTCGCGGGCGCGGGTGCCGCGTCGCTCAATCATCAAGCAGCGAAAAATCCCCGGACAGGTGCCGCTCCGTGACTGCCCACTGAATGGCGCGCTCGATCGCGTCACGCCTGAACGGAACAAAGATGGCTCCGACCCCTACCATGGCCGGCGGATGCCGGACTGGCTCCCGCAACTCGATGCCGACCAGCGGAGTGGTCGCGCCGTCGGACCGCGCCTGACGAAGTTCCCAGTTGATCCATGCGGCCCGTGAAGTCCCCTGCGACAGGATACACACGACCACATCGGCGTCCCAAATAGCCGCACGCAGCGCCGAACGCAGTGCGTCAGCGGCCGGATCATCCGGGGCGAAGCGCTCGCGCTGCTCGTATAAGGCCTGATCGACGCCCGTTCGTCGCCAGTCCGACAGCCGCTCGGCGTAGACCGAGTCGTGCGACTCATGGCAAACGTAGATTCGCGTGTCGGACACGATTCACGCAACCCTGACTACTCGCGCTCGAACGGCTGGGCCAGCGCGGCCGGAGGTTGCGCCCGCCCTGCGAATCCGGCCAACGCAACCAGTGTCGCCACATACGGCAGCGCCAGAAGCGCAGGGTACATGAGGTGCACCGATTCGCCGAGCGCGGGTTGCAGGGTCTGCTGGAGCGCGTCGAGGCAGCCGAACACGAGGGCGGCGAGCAGGACGCCCGGCGGAGACCAGCGACCGACAATGACGAGGGCAAGCGCGAGGAAGCCACGCCCGCCGGTCATCTCTTCCTGAAAGCGGGTGGTGAGACCGAGCGCGAGGTATGCGCCGCCGAGTCCTGCCATCGCACCGGCAAACACGGCGGCAGCCGCACGGACGAGCCCGACGCGAACGCCGGCGGCGTCGGCCGCGTGGGGATTCTCGCCGACGGCGCGAAGCGTCAGGCCGGGCCGCGTGTAGTGGAGCATGACATGAATAAGCATGACCAGCAGCAACGCAGTCAGCATCATGACGTCGAACGGCGCGGCGGCTGCCAGGCCCTGAGGGACGAAGTCCTCGGCGCGCGCGGCGCACACGTGCTCGATTCGCTGGACGGCTACGCCGGTGAGGCCGACCGCGAGCAGGTTGATGCCCAATCCCGTGACAATCTGGTCGCGCCGGGCGGCCACAGTCCACACCGCCATCAAAAGTCCCACGATTGCCCCGGCCGCGCCAGCCGCGATCACACCGCCCCAGGCAGACCCCGTCCACCAGGCGGCGGCCGCCGCGACGAACGCCCCGGTGAGCATCGTGCCCTCGAGGCCGATATTGATGAGTCCGGCGCGTTCGCCGATCAGTTCACCGCTGGCGGCGAAGACCAGCGGAACGGCCGAGGCGGCGCCCCGGACGAAGACGAACCTGGCGAATTCCAGAGTCTCCATCCCCATCAGGCGACCCCCCCCGACCCGGCCAGTCGCGTTCGAGTGAAGAGCACGGTCATGAGGATGACGGTTCCCTGTGCGACCCAGGTCAGAACAGTAGGAAACTCACTGAGCGCGATGTCGGGTGATTTCTGAAGCCCGCGCGTTCCCACCTCCAGCGACGCGAAGAACACCGCCGCCGGTATGACCGCCATGGGACGGAGCCGCGCCAGCAGCCCAACCGCGATGGCAGTGTAACCGTACCCGCAGCCGAAGCCGGCCGTGAGGTGGTGGGTGTTGCCGGCCAACTCGATCGCTCCAGCCAGACCGGCCAACGCTCCGCTGACGATGAACGCTCCAGAGGAGTAGAGGCCGGTCTGAATCCCCGCGAATTCGGCGGCGATGGGATTCGCGCCGACGACGCGGGTTCGAAATCCCCAGACGGTACGCATGAGTGCGATGGACAGCGAGGGGGCGAGGACGACAGCAACGACGATGCCGGCGTGCAGACCCGCGGTCGCAATCAGATAAGGTAACTCCGCCGAGGTGGGGATGTTGGCTGTGCTGTCGCGGTCGGCGCTGAGGGGGTCGACCAGCGGGCCGCGCACCAAGATCGTGACGAGCTGAATCGCGACGAAATTGAGAAGAATGGTGCTCAGGACCTCTTGAACGCGCCGCCAGCGCTTCAGCGCCGCGGCCAGCCCGGCCCAGGATGCTCCGCCGATTGTACCGGCGAGAAGGACGACGCCGACGGCGATTCCCCGGGGCCATGCCGCCACTTGTGCAGCAGCCACGGCCGCCAGGGCCGCCCCCAGCAAATACTGACCTTCCGCGCCGATGTTCCACACGCCGCAGCGGAATGCGAGCACCACTGCCAGTCCGAGGAGGATCAGGGGACAGGACACCAGCAAGACCGCCGCAGCGCGGTCTGGTCGGCCGAATACCGCGGCGCCGAATTCACCGGCCACGAGGCGCGCATCGTAGCCAAACGCCGCCACGACCAGCAGCATGACGAGCAAGCCGATGATGGCAGGTGACAGAGACCCGAACATTGCCGCAATGCCGCGAACAGACCAGACACTCACGCGGCCGCCCCGCCGTCGATCGACAAACCAGTCATGAGACGGCCGATGACTGCTGCGTCATGCGACGCGCTTGCTGGTGCGTCGGGATCGCGCGGCGCGGCGGTCAGCGTTCCGTCGTAGAGCACGAACACGCGGTCGGAGAGTTGCAGAATCTCGTCGAGATCGGCCGAGATGAGCACGATGCCCGCGCCGCGATCGCGTTCCGAGATCAGTTGCTCGTGCACGAATCGCGAAGCGGCCATGTCGAGTCCACGCGTCGGATTCACCGCGACAACCCGGTCGGGTCGGTTCGCCAGTTCCCGGGCAACGACAAGCTTCTGCTGGTTTCCTCCCGACAGCGCGGCGACCGGCCGCTGCACGGAATCTGTACGGATATCAAAGCGCGTAACGAACTCGTTCGCGCGGCGGCGGAGGGCCGCGCGGTTGAGCCAGCCGAGCCGCGAGTACGGGCGCTGCTGGTGGTCCTTGAGCGACGCGTTGTCGGTGATGCTCATCGGCAGCACCAGCGCCTCGCGCTGGCGATCACTTGCGATGTGCGCGCACGGCGCCGCTTTCAGCAGTTCCCGCGTGAGTTCATCCTGACCGTTGCCCTCCACCCCCGCCACGCCAACGATTTCGCCGGCCCGGACCTCGAGATGCGCGCTCCGCAGCCGGCTGTGCCCGATCGTCCGCGCACGGTAGTTCAACTTCAGCACCACCGGACCAGGCTGCGTTGAGTTCCTCCTGTGCGGCTCGGCGAGTACCCGTCCGATCATCCGCTCCGACAGCTCGGATGTCGTGAGTCGCCCGGCCGGGTCGCTGGCGACTAGCCGTCCGTGCCGCAGGACGCTGACGCGATCAGCCAGCACCGTCACCTCATGTAACTTGTGCGAAATGAAGAGGACACGGCAACCCTGATCTCGGATCCGCCGCAACGCGACGAATAGTTGCTCGCACTCCTGCGGCGTGAGCACCGCCGTCGGTTCGTCGAGAATCAGCGTCGTCGCGCGGTTACGGAGGGCTTTCAGGATTTCGACGCGCTGGCGCTCGCCGACTGATAGGCTCTCGATGCGGCGAGCCGGGTCCACCTCCAGCGCGAGTCGGCGGGCGTCGTCGCTGACACGGCGACGCATAGCGATTCTCGGCAGCCAGATACCGCCGCGGCGATCTCCGAGCATCACGTTCTCCGCAACCGTCAGCCGTTCCACGAGCATGAAATGCTGGTGAACCATGCCGATGCCGGCAGCCTGCGCGTCGGCGGGCCGTCGCAGCGCGAGGGGCCGACCGTCCAACTGCAAGCTCCCCCCATCGGGACGCAGCAGGCCGTACAGGATCTTCATCAGCGTGGACTTGCCAGCGCCGTTTTCCCCCAGCACGGCGTGAATCTCGCGCGGAGCGAAATCAACCGAGACGGAGTCGAGGGCCAGGACTGAGCCGAATGACTTGCTGACGCGTTCGACTCGGAGCATGAGCGCGTTTTAGGAACCGGCTCGTGGCAAGTCAATGCAGTGCCCCCGGGAAATCCCTGTTTTGTCCGGCAGCCCCGGTCGCGTACGATTCGCTGAGGAAATCCATCTGGAGTGGATGGCCGAGCCTGCTCGCCGAAAGGGGAAATTCGATTGTTCGCTTACCGCTCCCGTCCGCGAATACACCCAGGGGCGATTCGACTCGGGTTCCACCTGGCCGGAATTCTGATCTCCGTCCCGCCGTTGACGGCCGATCAGCCTGTCGTATTGTTCGACGCCGCATTCGCTGCACCCGCGATCGGGAGCGTATCGACGAACGATGACGGAGGGGTGATCCGCGCGCGCTCCGTGTCAATCGATCGCCACGCGCTCGCGCTGCTTGCAAGCGGCGGCGCGACGCGCGCACGCCTGCCCTTGTTCGAGGACGCCGAGTTCGACCTCGAGATCGACACAGCCGACGTCGCCTCAGGCACGCTCGTGGGCCGGTTGGTCGGCGTGGCGCAGAGCCGTGTCCATGCGATTGTACGGGCCGAGGTCGTCATGATCGCGATACACGCTCCGGCGATCGGTACGTTCGAACTCGTGGCCGGTGCGGCTGGTCAGGGGATGGCGCGCCAGCTTGACCGATCGGGTACCCGATCGAACTGTGCGAAGCAGCTGGCGCGGCCACCGGAGACGCGGGGCGCAACCTGCCCAGAGTCGCTCACGTTGCTGCGCGGATACGCTGCTGACGACGGCTCGACGGTTGATGTCATGGTGTACTACACCAGCGCGGCGCGGGATGCGGCCGGCGGCGTCCCCCAGATCGAGGCCAGGATTGACTTGGCCACCGCCATCGCCAACCAGGCCTACACGGACAGTCTGGTGATTCCGCGTGTTCGGATCGTTCGCAAGGCGCTGATCCCCTACGTGGAGAGCGGCGACTATGCAACAGACCTGCAGCGGCTGGTGAATCCGGTCGACGGCTTTCTGGACTCGATCCACCCGGAGCGCGATGCGTTTGGCGGTGATCTTGTCTCGCTCTGGGTCGCCAATCTGAACGCCGGCGGCGCGGCCTACATGCTGGTCGGGCTGGGAACCGACGACGACGGCCGCAACTGCTTCTCGGTCATGCGGCAGGACAACGCTCCGTTCGAGACGTTCGCCCACGAGCTCGGGCACAATTTCGGATGTCAGCATGACCGCCTCACCAACCCGACCGGCGGATTTTTCAACTACGCCTACGGCTTTCGAGAGCCCGGGAGCATCTGGCGGACCATCATGGCGTACGCGCCGGGAACTGCGATCTACCAATTCTCAAACCCGAATATCATCTACAACGGACCGCTCGGAAATCCCGGCCCGACGGGAGTACCGGGCGACGATCCAGCGTCGTCATGCGACAACGTCCGGGCCCACAACAACACGGCCTGGACGATCGCCAACTTTCGGCCGAGCTTGCTGACCGCGGCTCCACCGTCGCGGCTGCACGTCCGCCCGGGTGGCACCGGCAGCGGCGACGGGTCGAGCTGGACGAACGCGATGGATGACGTGCAGGCGGCGATTTCAGCGGCCGTGCGATCGCGCGGCGCTGTGCAGGAAATCTGGGTTGCGGCCGGCACATACCGCCCTAATCGCGGTGTGACGAACCCTCTGTTCGTTCGCACGATCTCGTTTCGACTGGTCAATGGCGTGGCCGTGTACGGTGGGTTCTCGGGGAACGAGACGCTGCTCTCGCAGCGTAACGTCTCGCTGAATCCGACCATTCTGACCGGCGACATTGGCCTGACTGGAGACCCGTCGGACAACAGCTACCACGTCGTCAGTGGGAGCGACCTGAACGCCACGGCGGTGCTCGACGGCTTCGAAATCCGCGATGGCAACGCCGACGGCGCCGCCTTCCCGCATGATGGCGGCGGCGGCATGCTCAACATCTGCGGCAGCCCGACGATTCGGAACTGTCGTTTTGTCAACAACCGGGGCCGCTATGGCGGTGCGGCTCGAAACGAGCGCGGCAGCCAGCCTCGGTTCGTGGATTGCAACTTCTCGGGCAACGTCGCGACCGTGCACGGCGGCGGCATGTTGAACCACGCCAGCCACCCGCGTCTTGAGGGCTGTTCTTTTTCGGCCAATATCGCGCCCAACTACGGCGCGGTCATGAACGAAGCCGGCAGTGCCGCGGTGTTCACCACGTGCTCGTTCTCGAACCACGCCAATCCGTGGGGTGCGGCGTTCGGCAACTTCGGCAGCGATCCCTCGCTGACCGACTGCACGTTTTCCGGCAACACGGCTACCAACGGCGGGGGCGGATTCATGGCCGGCGGCGCGTGCGCGCCCGTGCTGGATCGCTGCATCTTCAGCGGCAACGCCGCCGCATTCGGCGCCGGCGCCTATTGCTTTGACGGCGCCAACGCCCAGTTCATCGCTTGCCAATTCGACTTTAACTCCGCCGACCCGGGCGGCGGTCTGTACGTGTTCAACGCCAGCCCCACCCTGACCGGGTGTAGTTTCACCGGGAACATGGCCGGTGGAGGCGGATTCGGCTCGGGCGCGGCGGCCTGCTTCACAAGCGGTGGATCGGCCACGTTGTCGAACTGCGTATTTTCATCGAACCATTCGGGCTGCTGCGGTGGTGCGGTGGTCGTAACGGGCGGCGCAACGCCGGCGTTCTCGACATGCCTGTTCCAGTCTAACTCGGCCGGTTGCTGCGGGGGCGCGGTCGCCACGTTTGGCGTGACAGCCCAGTTCCAGCGGTGTCGCTTTGTCGCCAATGCCGCCAACTTCGGCGGCGCGATGTGGAACGCCGATCCGTCTTCTCCGCGTATCGACGGCTGTGGGTTTTTCGGTAACGACGGCGCGTTCGGCGGCGGCGCCCTGCACGCCAGCAATGGCTGCGCGCCCATCGTCACGAGCAGCGTCCTGAGCGGCAATCGCTCTCTCCAGGGGTTCGGCGGCGCGGCGTACAACCTCGGCGGGAGCGCCCCGACATACGCCAACTGCTCGATGAGCCGCAATTCGGCCACCTTCGGCGCGGGCGGTATCTGGAGCGACGCGTCGTCGTGCCAGCTTGCCAACAGCATTGCGTGGGAAAACAGCGGGCCCGGCGGAACCGACCAGCCGGCACAATTGACGATCGTCAATGGCGGAACTGCGATCGTGAACTATTCCTACGTGCAGGGTTGGACCGGCTCGCTCGGCGGCGTCGGCAATTCCGCGACCGCGCCGCAGTTCGTCGATCCGCTGGGCGCGGATAACGTCCTCGGGACGATCGATGACGACCTGCGGCTGATGCTGACCTCGCCCGCGATCGATTCCGGCAACAACTCGCTTGTACCAGCCGGCGCGACGCTGGACGTCGCCGGCCTGCCGCGATTCGTCGATGCCCCGTGCGTCGCAGACAGCGGCGTCGGTCCGTTGCCGGTGGTGGACCGCGGAGCCCATGAGTTCCAGCCCATCGCCGCGGTGCTCGGCGATACGGATGGCAACGGCGTGGTGAATGCGGCCGACGTTCCGCTCTTTGCCGCCGTGCTCCTGGGAACCCTGACGACCCAGCCGGCGCTCGCCGCGTCGGACTGCAACTGCGACGGCGTTGCCAATGGGCGCGACATGCAGCCCTTCGTGGTTCGGTTGCTGGCGCCCTGATGCGTGGCCGCCCCGGCCATTGCCCCGACACCGACGAGTGAGCATGGTTCGGCGGTAGGCCGCCTTGACCCACACCGCGCTGCCTGCAATACTAATCACATCAAGTGGCGCCACCTGTCTCGCCGGCTCACGCGGTATTTGCCGCGCCACCGCCTCGGTCGATGTGGATCAACCGGTTGACGCGGTCTTCAGCGGAGTGTGCAGCATCCATGCAATTCGATCTGCCAGATGATCTTATCTCGATGCGAGATCTGGCGCGGGATTTCGCCGCCAGGCACATCGCTCCACATGCCCGCAAGTGGGACGCCGACAAGTGGATCCCCGATGAAACCGTGCGCCTGATGGGCGAGACCGGGCTGCTCGGTGTCACCGTTCCGGAGGAGTACGGCGGCGCGGGGCAGGGACTGCTCGCCATGACGGTCGTCGTGGAGGAGATCGCCCGCCAGTGCGGCGGCACCGCCCTACTGATCGCGGCCCACTCGGGGTTGTGCACGGGCCACATTCGGCTCGCCGGCAACGACGCCCAGAAGCGCAAGTACCTTCCGGCGCTCGCCTCGGGGAAGCTGATCGGAGCGTGGTGTCTGTCCGAGCCGCACTGCGGCACCGACGCGATCGCGCTGACCACCCGCGCCGAGCGGGACGGCAACGGCTGGGTGCTTAACGGCAACAAGTTCTGGATTACGAACGGTCGGCGGGCGGGTGTTTTCGTCGTCATCGCGCGGACGTCCGATCAGCCCGGCACGCGCTCGATTTCGGCCTTCATCGTCGAGCGCTCCGCCAAGGGGCTCGAGGTCGGCGAGCCCGAGGACAAGATGGGCATGCGGGCGAGCGATACGACACCGGTCAACCTTGAGAACGTTCGCGTGGGTGAAGACGCGCTGCTCGGCAAGCTGGGCGAGGGATACGTGGATGCGCTCAAGGTGCTCGATCGAGGACGCGTCACCATTGCTTCGCTCTCGGTCGGACTGGGTCGCGGCTGTCTCGAGGAGGCGGTTCGTTACGCCGCGGAGCGAAAGGCGTTCGGCAAGCCGCTCAGCGCATTTCAGGCCATTCAGATCAAGCTGGCCGACATGGAGACGCAGGTCGAGGCTGCCCGCCTGCTGGTGCGACAAGCCGCCGCCACGTTCGACGCGGGGCGGGGCGACAAGCAGGCTGCCTCGATCGCGAAGCTGTTCGCCAGCGAAATGGCCAGCCGCGTGGGCTGGGACGCCATTCAGATTCATGGCGGCGCGGGCTACACCAAGGATGTCGCGGTCGAGCGGCTGACGCGCGATAACAAGCTGTGCGAAATCGGCGAGGGCTCGAGCGAGGTACAGCGCATGCTGATCGCGCGGGCCGAGTTCCAGAAGCGCTCGGCCTGACCGGCCGGCGCGCCATCGCGACAGGGGCAAACATGACGACCACCACGACCAACACCCAGGTTGCAGACGCCGTGATTCCGTTCGGGTACGAACTGGATGAAGAGCACCGCATGCTGCGCGACAGCATCCGCGAGTTTTCAGAGAACGAAGTGCTGCCCGGCGCCGGACAGCGAGATGTCGATGGCACGTTTCCCACCGAGATCATCGCCAAGCTCGGCGAGATGGGCTACATGGGCATCTGCGTGCCCGAGGCCTACGGCGGCGCGGGCATGGATGCGCTCGCGTCCTGCATCGTGGTCGAAGAACTGAGTCGGTGCGATGCATCGGTGGGAGTTATCGTCTCGGTGCAGAACTCGCTGGTAATCGATCCGCTGCTCAAGTTCGGAACGGACGAGCAGAAGCGCAAGTGGCTGCCCCGAATGGCCCGCGGCGAGCTCCTGAACTGTTTCTCGCTGTCGGAGCCGAACAGCGGCTCAGACGCAGGCGCGATGCAGTGCCGCGGCATCTGGAAGGGCGATCATTGGGTTATCAACGGCACCAAGTGCTGGGTGACAACCGGGGCGGAGGCCGACGTCGTCCTGCTGATCTGCCGCACGGAGGATAGCGACCGTCGCAACGCCTCGGCGTTTCTGCTCGACAAGAAAACGCCCGGTCTGACCGTCGGCAAGCACGAGGAGAAGATGGGCATCCGGGCCACGAGCACCACCGAGCTGGTGTTCGAAGACGTGAAGCTGCCGGCTGACGCGCTGCTCGGCGAGCGCGGCCGCGGTCTGGGCATCGCCCTGGCGGCGATTGGCGGCGGGCGGCTCGGTATCGCGGCACAGGCCATCGGGATCGCTCAGATGGCGCTCGACAAGGCGGCGAAGTACGCGCTCCAGCGCCGGCAGTTCGGCCAGCCGATCGCGGAGTTCCAGGCGATTCAATGGAAGATCGCCGACATGGCGACCCGCATCGCCGCCGCCCGTGCGCTCAACTACAAGGGGGCGTGGCTGAAGGACCGCGGCGACAAGAACCTCATGGCGGTCGGGGCGATGGCAAAGGTCTACGCGTCGGAGACGGCCCGCTTCTGCGCGAACGAAGCCATGCAGGTGTACGGCGGAATGGGATATTGCCGGGAGGAAGGCATCGAACGGCTCTACCGTGATGCCAAGATCACCGAGATCTACGAGGGCACCAGCGAGATGCAGCGCCTCACCATCGCCGAGACGCTGATCGAGCACCCGGAACGCCTGACGCAGAGCTGAAGCGGACCTCTCAGTTCTGTGGTGTGGCTCTCGGCCAGTGCCTGATCCTGGCGGAGGCCCCCGCCAGCGCACGATCCGAGATCTCCTTCACCGCAGCCAGCAGCATCGTGAATCGCTTCACAACGTCGGCTTCCTCGAGAAACTTCCGAGCGCACGGCACGTCGCACACCAGCGCCTGGGCGAGGTAGTCAACCACGTCCGACAGCGGAAGTTCGGCCGACTTCACCATCTCGAGCCAGTTGCACTGCCGCGACAGCGACGCCAGTCCGGGAGAACCCAGCGCCTCCAGGAGTTCTCGGCGCATCGACGTTTCCAGAGTCGGGTCGCCGTTGCCGCTCGGTGGCAGCGGAGTCAACAGGCCGCGCCGGTAACTGCGGGTGCGATCCTCTGATGAAACCCGCGCCCGAATGACGCCCTGCAGGAGGATGTTGTACCGGCCGTCCGCAAGTTCTTCGTGTCGGACGATCTGGCCGACGCAGACGACAGGAGCGATGGCGGCGACCTTGGTGTAGTACTTCTCCTCGTAGCCCGGCTCCAGGAGAGCCATGGCGATGTGCGGTGAGCCCCTCAGGCAATCCGCCACCATTTCGCGGTAACGCGGTTCAAAGATGTGCAATGGAAGCACTGCGCGCGGCAACAGCACACAGTTGGGCAGCGGAAACAACGCGATCGGGGTACTGAACAAGAGTTCAGAAGAGGAATCCACCGCTGAGCGACCTCTGCGTGCGCCGTGCATCGAGACATGGGCAGCGTTGGGAAGAAACCCGCGGCCGCCCTTCCACAAACCGCATGACTATAGCGCGGCCGCGTGAGGCCGGCATGCGGCCGCGCCCCGCTCCCCGACGGTTGACATGGCCGGCGCTGCGCACCCTGCCCTCAGGGTTGCGTACCGGGCGGCGGAATGGAGTCGCCCGGCCTCGTCGCGGCTCGCTCTCGCCGGGTCGTGCCCCATTTCGCGCCGGGGTCTTCGAGCTTTTTCAGATAGCTTTCAAGCCGGTAGCGCACGAGGTCGGGGTTCGAGTCGATTGCGAACCGCCGTGTATTTCGAACGGCGCCGGTGTCGCAGCGCTCGATTCCGGGATACCAGTTGCACATCCCGTCCACCATCACCCGCGCGTATTCACTCGGCTTCATGACACGAAGATCGGGGTGAGCGGCCTCGCGCGGCAACGTTACCGGCGCGAGCAGAAACACCGGCACGCGAATTCGCACGAGCCATTCCTCGAGGACGTCGGACATCATCTCGCCCATCAGCTCGGCATAGGTTGCGCGGTCCGCGCGGCGAAGCATGGCCAGCAGACGCTCGGCGCTCTCCGGCGAGCCGGCTGCACGGATGGCATCCATGCGAATCGACGAGTCCCAGTGGACTTCGTCTCCATCCAAGTACATCTGCCGCGCCAGGCGGCCGGTCTCGGCTCGCATGGCAGGCGGCGGGAGCGCGGCAAGCACCGGAATGGCGAACACGCCAGCGACGCGGTCCGGATACTGACCGGCCAGGCGCAGGCCGACGTGCGCGCCGAGCAGGTGCCCCACGATCACCGCACCGTCCAACTTCTCCGTGGCGATTCGGGCGGCAAGCGCTTCGACGTAGCGCGGGATCAGCGGCGGCGGCGCCGGTTCGAGTCCATCGGAGCCGGCGAACGTCACCACAACGATTGGGTGCCTGTCCTCCAACGAGGAATACACGCCAGCCCAGGTCGAGCCGGGAAACCCGATCGCCGGCAGGAAAATCAGGGGCCGGCCGGCGGCAGCGCCGCGTTTCTCCCACCGAAACAGCGGCGCATCGGCACGCGCAGCGGGCCCATCGGCGGCCGCGGGCATCAGCCTGGACCCAACCGCAAGTACGAGGCCGGTGGCACAGCCGACCGCCCATTGGCGGGCCCGGCACTGTGCCTGTCTCGGACGACCGCGCGACATTCGACATCCTCCTCCCCGTCGGCGGGATGCTCACGGCTCGTCGTCACCCGACGATGCCGGAAGGCTCGTTGGCGCCTGCGCGCCGATCGTGGTTGACCACGTCGCCTGCTTGTTCGCGAGTTTCTCAAGGTATCGCCGCAGCGAGAACGCGACCCGTTCCGGAAACTCGATGGGCGCATAGAACCGGGCGCGTCGCATCGAGATCACATCGCATCGCGCCAGTCCCGCGTGCATCGCACGGATCTGGTCGGTCAGCTGCTGCGCGTATTCGCTGGGGCGGATCCGGGTGATGTCCGCGTTGGGCGGAACGCTGGCTGGCACGACCAGTGAGACGGGTACGGTGACCTTCGGCAACAGGTCCTCGATGGGGTCCGCCATGTATTCGCCGAGCATGTGGGCATACGTCTCACGATCGCACTCCGACACAAGGGCGTACACGGTCCGTCCGACGGCGGGATCCTCGCAGCCGTTGGCGGACCACGTGCCCAGGTTCGGCTTCCACATTTCCAGGGGTTGTCTCAGGAAAGACTCGGTGACCTCCCTGCCGCGCTGCTCGCGCTGGTCGGGCGGCGCGCGGTCGATTGGAACTGGCATGCCGAATACCCCGGCGACCAGGTTCGGGTGTCGCCCGGCCACATGCAGCGCCAATTGCGTTCCCATGAGGTGCCCGACCAGGATCGGGCGCTCCAGTTTGCGGGACTCGATCAACTCTCGGATTTCGCTCACCATGCGGCTCAGATACGGCGGCGGCGCGGGGGGAACGCCCCCGGTGCCGGCGTACGTTGCCAAGAAGATCGGATGATCCTTCTCGAATTGGGCGGCCACCCCGGCCCATGACGCGCCGGGAAAACCGAGGCCCGGTAGGAAGATGAGCGCCTGGCCACTGGCAGCGCCGCGCTGCTCCCACTGGATGAGGCGATCCGCCTTGTCGGCGTCGGACCCGGCCGCGAAGGCGATCAGGGCGGAAAGCGACAGAAGTCCGGCCAACACTGCAAGTCTGGAATGGGTCGCCATGAAATCCTCCCGGCCGGAACGGGCCGAGCGTCCGCCCCCAGATCAGTTTGAGGCCTCGCCCTCCGTCTGGGGCGTCGTCGGCGGTCGCTTCGTGTCGGACCAGACCGCCTTGGGGTCATCGAGTTTCTTCAGGAACCGCTCGATGGCAAAGGCCACACGCTCCGGTGCGTCAATCATGGGGAAGAGGCTGACGTTCCTCATCGGAACGACATCGCAGCGCGGCAGTCCCGGATAGAGCAAATAGGTTGCGTCGACCTTGGTTTTGGTCACGACCGAGAGCTGCTCATTCTGGCGGGCCATGTTTCCCGAGCGAGTGATCTGCGAGATGGGAATGCTCAACAGCACCGGCGCCTGCACCTTGGGGAGGATGTCCTCGATCGGATCGACCATCATCTCGCCCAGCGTCCGTGCATACGTGTCGCGATCCGCCTTGCTCAGCATGTCGATCAGGGCCTGTGCCACCACGGCATCATTGACGGTCGATTTGATCTGCACCGTCATGTTCGGGACCCACATTTCTCTTTCCGAACCGAGGTAGCTCTGCACGATGCGCTCGGCCTCCGCCTGGCGCTGGCTGCGCGCAGGACGATTCATGACAACCGGGATGCCGAACACGGCACCCACGCGGTCGGGATGACGCGCCGCCACGTGCAGCGCAATATTGGCACCCATGAGGTGCCCGACCAGCACCGGGTTTTTCAGGTCCTCGGCGGCGATCAGCTCCGAGATAGCGTGGATCGTCGCGGCCAGGTGCGGCGGATCACCGGGCGGCAGACCGTCGGTGCCGGCCAAGGTAACCACGTAGACCGGATTGGACTTCTCGAGCCGTTCATAGACCCTGGCCCAGAGCGAACCGGGGACACCCAATGCCGGAACGAAGATCAGCGGTTTGCCGCTGGGCGCGCCGCGGCGTTCCCACTTGATCGCCGGCGCGGCAGCGGTGCTGATCACCGGAAAGGCTGACAGCAAGGCCACCATGCACGCCGACCTTACGATCGAGCTTTGGATCGTTGCGGCATCACCCGAGCCACGGTTCGGCCGGGCGGGCTGAGTCGTATCCATCAGGTCGCTCCCGTCGTTGCCAGAAGTCGCTCAGACCGAATCCACCGACCCGAAGCGACGTTGTCGTCCGGCGAATGCCTTCAGCGCCGCGTGCAGATGCTCGCGGCGAAAATCCGGCCACAGTTGGTCGCAGACATAGAGTTCGCTGTAGCTGATCTGCCAGAGCAGGAAGTTGCTCACGCGCATCTCACCGGCCGTGCGGATCAGCAGGTCGGGGTCGGGCAGGCCGGCGGTGTAGAGTGCGTCGCTGATCGTCTGTTCGCAGATCTCATCCGGCTGCAGATCGCCGGCTGCCACGCGCCGCGCCACGCACCGCATCGCATCGACCAGTTCGGCGCGACCGCCATAGTTAATGGCGAGGCACAGCCGCATCCCCCGGTTACCCGCGGACGCTCGCACGGTCTCGTCCAACTCATGCAGCACGTCGGCCGGCAGGCCGGATCGCCGACCGATCTGCACGACGCGAATGTCGTTCGCCATGATCTCCTCGCGCTCGGCGATGAGGTAGCGGACGTACAGGCTCATGAGGTGTGCCACTTCATCGGCCGGGCGCTTCCAGTTCTCGAGGCTGAAGCTGTAGAGCGTCAGGCACTCGACACCGAGCCTGGCGCACTCGGTGACGATCTCCCGGACGTTGGCTGCGCCGGCCTCATGCCCGCGAATCCGCTGCATTCCGCGTTGCGAGGCCCAGCGGCCGTTTCCGTCCATGATGATGGCCACGTGCCGCGCCAGCCGCGTGGGCGGGACGCCGAGCACGGTCAGCGGGTCGAGACGCTCCATGGTCGGCATCTCACGCACCTCCGATCAGGCCGCACGACCGGTGAAGAGTGTCGCTGCGATCGGCCCCGACGCTCAGCAGCGTGATGGGGGCGTCCAGGAGCGCCTCAAGGCGATCCACGTAACGTTGAGCGGCGATCGGCAGATCCTCAAAACGCCGGACGCCGGATATGTCGCCGCTCCAGCCGGGCATCGTCTCGAAGACGGGTTCGACGTGTTCGAGCACGTCGGCGTCAGGTACGAACGCATCCAGCATGATTCCTTCCACTCGGTAGCCGCAGCAGATGCGCACCTCCGGCAGCGACCCGAGCGTATCAAGATGCATGATGGCGACCTGGGTGACGCCACCCAGAGCCACGCAGTAGCGTGCCGCCACGGCGTCATACCATCCGCACCGTCGCGGACGCCCGGTGGTTGTACCGTACTCCTGTCCGCGCTCGCGGATGATGCCGGCGGTTTCGTCATTCAATTCGGTCGGAAAAGGCCCGGCGCCCACGCGGGTACTGTACGCCTTGCTGACGCCCAGCACGGATCGGACGCATTGCGGCGGAACGCCCGCGCCGCTCGCAACGCCGTTCGGGCCACAGTGGCTGCTGGTGACGAACGGAAAGGTGCCGTGGTCGATGTCGAGCAGCATTCCCTGCGCGCCTTCGAACAAGATGCGGTTGCCGCGTCGCAGCGCATTCAGCAGGATCGGCGTCGCATCGGCCACGAACGGTCGCAATCGCTCGCCACAGGCGAGGTACTCGTCGGCGATGGTCGCCGCGCTGAGCCGTTCGGCGTCCGGAAACAATGCCGACAGTACCCGGTCGCGCTCGGCCAGCACGTCCGCGAGGTGCTCCCGGAATCGCGCCGGCCGCAGCAGGTCGGCTACGCGAAACGCCGCCGAGCGCAGCATCTTGTCGGCGTAGCACGGGCCGATTCCGCGGGCGGTCGTTCCGATTCTTCGATCGACGCGCAGCGACCGCTCCGACAGCCGATCAGCCAGACGGTGGTACGGCATGACGACGTGCGCCCGGTTCGAAATCACCAGGTTATCACCGACCGCCACGCCGCGAGCGGTCAGTCCATCAATCTCCGCCACCAGCGCGGGCGGATCGAGGGCTACGCCGGGGCCGATCACGTTGCGAACACCCGGTCGCAGAATACCGCTGGGGATGAGGTGAAGCGCGAACCGCTCGTCTCCCAATCGGACGGTGTGGCCGGCATTGGCTCCGCCGTTATAGCGGACGACGATGTCGAAGTGCTCGGTGAGCACGTCGACGATCTTGCCTTTGCCTTCGTCGCCCCACTGGAGGCCGACGACGCACGTATTGCCCAGCGCCGAGAAGTCCATCCTGATTCGCCCGCTCGCGGCTATTGAACACCGGACGCAAACCGCTCAAGCGTATCCGACCGGCCCTATTCGTCAACGCGAACGGTTAGCCCGTCGAAGGCGAGCTGCATGCCCTTCGGGAGCTCGGCGTTGGTGGCCGCGTGCGGGAGCTCATGGGCGATGTGGGTGAAGTACGTGCATCGCGCGCCGATCCGTTCGGCGGCCGCGACCGCCTGGTCGAGGGTGAAATGGGTCGGGTGCGGCCGACGGCGCAAAGCGTCGAGGATGAGCACGTCGAGTCCTTCGAGAAGCTGCCACGATGTCGATGGGATCTCCGAAACATCGGTGCAGTAGGCGAAGCGGCCAATTCGAAAGCCGAACACCGGCATTCGCCCATGCAACAACGGAACCGGCACGACGGTGCGCCCCAGCAGCCCGAACGGTCCGTCAACCGGCACGAGCTCCAGACGTGGCTTGTAGGAGGGGTACTCCGGATCGTGCTCAAATACGTAAGAGAACATCTGCCGCAGCCGCCTGATGGTGTCGTGCCGCGCGTAGCATGGGAGCATCGCGTTCTGCAGCCAGTTGAATCGGCGCAGGTCATCGAGCCCGGCGATATGGTCGATGTGATGATGCGTGAACAGCACCGCATCGCAGCGGCGGACGTCGCACGCCAGGCATTGGAGCCGAAGCTCGGGTGACGTGTCGATCAGCACGCCGTATCCGTCGAACGACAAGTAGACACTCGGTCGCGTGCGGCGGTCGCGCGGGTCCTTCGACGTGCAGACAGCACACTCGCAGGCAATCATCGGAACTCCATGCGATGTGCCGGAACCGAGCACCTTGACGAGCAGCCCACCGCCCTCCGCCATTCGGATCTCCTGAGATTCGGACCGATCGCCGCGTGCCGGCTCAGTTCAGGATTGCAATCCGCGTTCGCGGGTCGACGTTGACCAGCACCAGTTCGCCGTTGTCCTTGCGCACCAGCAGCCGGCGCAGCCAGAGCCTGTCGTTCTTGCCATGCGCATACCAACTTCCCGTGGGCCGCGCCTCGATCTTTTCGACCGTCCCCTCCACGGACCCCTGCCAGTCGGAGGCGCGCTCATGGATGGTCTGTGTAACTCGAATTCGCCGACCCGGTTCGATGTTCATGGAAGTCGTTTCGCCTTCAGCCGACGGTCGCCTCTCGGCTCGTCCTGTGCTCCGCTGACTCAGCCGCCGCGTTCATCTCGATTATGTCGTGGAGCGGACCACTCGGCCAGCCGATGCCCTTTGCTTGCCATTCGCCCGGCGCTTCGCGATACTAAATAGCGTTCCATCGCCGCGCCCGCGGAGTTCTTTCTGGCTGAGATGCCCGGAATGAGTCGGTCGACCATCGCCGTCGTCGTGCCCGCATTCAATCGGTGCGATCTGCTGCGGCTTGCGCTTGATTCCGTCGCGCGGCAGACGTGGAGGGATTTTGAGACGATCGTCGTGGACGATGGCTCCACGCAGGACATCGCCGCCGCGATCGAGGGTCATCCGGCGCGTCCGCGGCTTGTCCGACAGTCAAACTCCGGGCCCGGCGGTGCTCGCAACCGCGGCGTCTCGGCCACGTCCGCCGATGTCATCGCGTTTCTGGACAGCGACGACGAGTGGCTGCCCACGAAGCTCGAGCGTTTCCTGGCGTGCATGGAGGCCCGGCCGGACGTGCCCATCTGGTACGGCCCGATGCAGCCGATCGACTCTGAGGGACGACTGGTGGCCGGGCGAACGAAGGACTGCGTGGGCGGCCGCATCACCGCCGCCCTTTTCCAGAGCAGCTTTGTTCATGTCCCGACGGTTGTGATGCGCCGCGAGGTCTTTGATGCCTTCGGCGGGTTCAACCCCTCGTTACCCGTTTGTGAAGATTACGACTTGTGGCTTCGGATCAGCACCCGGCATGAATTCGGACTGGTGCCGGATCCGCTGGCGTTGCGTCGCCTGCATTCCCAGCGTCTGAGCAAGTCATCCATGCGCCGAAATCTCGTCGTCAAGGCGCGCGTTCTTGAGCAATTCATGCACAGCGCTGACGCACGGGGACTGCTGGACATGGAACTGGCGCAATCTCGACTCGCTCGGGTCCTGCACGCGTCCGCGCGGGCGGCGTTCCGGGATCGACGCATTCGGCTGGCGCGAGAGATGATCGCCCGTGCCCGGGAGTACGGCGCGACCCTGCCGAGGGTGGGGCTGCTCTCGCTCGCCGCCGAGGTCGCGCTGCTGCTGGGGCTTGATCGTTTCGATGACGGCCCTCCGACAACACTGGACGAGGCGTGGGCGGACGATCGGCTCCCGCTGAGCCAGAGGCGCTGATTCATGCCCATGCCGCGCGTCACCATCGGCCAGATCGCAGCGGACGCCCGCCGAGCGCTGGAGGCGCTGGAGCGGCAGGCGAACGCGCTGGAGGCGTTTGCGGATGCGGTCATTGACGTCCTGCGCGCCGGCGGGAAGATCATGACGGCTGGGAACGGCGGCAGCGCCGCCGAGGCCTTGCATCTCGCCGAGGAACTCGTTGGCCGGTATCACCGCGCGCGAAGGCCGCTTGCAGCCATGTCGCTTGTGGCCGATCCGACCGTGATGACGTGCATCTCGAACGACTTCGGCTTTGAGGTCGTCTTCGCCCGCCAGATCGAGGCGCTGGGTCGGCGGGATGACGCCCTCGTCGTCCTGAGCACAAGCGGTCGCAGCGCCAACATCATCGCCGCGCTCAACGCCGCGCGCGGCATTGGGATGCAAACCCTTGGCCTGCTCGGTCCGGCGGACAGTCCGGCTCACGACCTGTGCGACTTGGCGATCACGGTCGACGGACATGCGGCCGCGCGGGTGCAGGAGTTGCACCTGCTGGTGATTCACTTCCTTCTCGAACGCATCGATGCCGAGTTCGCCTGAGCCGGCGGCGACGGGACCGAGGGCCCGCGTCGATCGCGCATCGCGATTGCAGTCCGCGGCGTGTGAATTGCCCTGAGCTGTCGGCGGACGCACGAACTCTGAAGGATCGTCAGGTCAATACGGCGCCGGGGCCCACTCGCGAGCGTCAGGGACATACCGGGGTACGTTCTCGGTTCCGATCGCGCCGATGTGGTGGGCCGGTGATGTCAGCCAATGCGGTTGCAGCGGCGTTCGTTCGGCGTGTCCGTCCGCGTGCATCGACTGCGCCGCGCCGCGATGCCGAAACGCCGTCGTTGGGTGGGCGTTCTGCATCCACGTTCCGCCGGCGAAGAGTTGTGGCGGGTCGAGCAACGCCGAGTTCCATGGCGTCGACCCGCCGAGATCGATCATCGCGTCGGCAAACGCCAGAACCACCGACGAATCGCGAACGTGACCGAGATCAAGCCACGGGCGATGCTGGATCTCATAAGCCCAGCCGGGCGTCTGCGGCGGCGACAGGTAGTACCCGTTGTAGCCATAGGTGCTGGTGACGGCCCGAGCCCCACCCTGTGGGCGGTACGTGCCCCACGGTTGGTTCGGGCACTCGAATACCGACCGCGAGCCGAGCGAACTCTGCAGGTACGGGTAAAGGAATCCGCGGGTATGGTCGACGCCGGTGGTCGCGTTGGTGCCCCACCAGTAAACGGTGGGACCGGTCCCGATGTGCTCCGGAGCCCAATACGAAAGCGGCATGCAGCGGTCCTCATAGTCGTTCGCATACATGAGGAATCCGTATCCGAGCTGGCGCAGATTGTTCAGGCAAATCGCGGACCGGCCCTGGTCGCGGGCGGATGCGATGGCCGGCAGGAGCATGCCGAGCAGCGTGGCAATGATGGCAATCGAAACCAACAGCTCAACGAGTGTGAACGCATTCCGTCCGGAGCACCCGCGTTGCGCTTCAGATTGCCGCGGCCTACCGGCAAAGCAGAATGTCTCGAAATGCCTCTGCATCACTCTTTTCCAGCGATCCGTTGCCTGAGAAGTCGCCCAGTGACACCTGCCCGGCCGTTGGCGACGCGCTCAGGCGCGCCGAGACGAAGCCTTGAATGTCGGCTCCATTGACGAAACCATCGAGGCTGTAGTCGCCCCGGGTCGCCAGCGCGAACAGTCCGCTCGCCCCGAGAGTGAGCAGGCGGCCGCCGGCCAGCGCTGGCGCGCTGCCGAAGCCGGCTCGCTGCTGCACGACGAAGCCCGGCTGCCCCGGCGCCCGCGTCACGTCAAGAACGAACAGCTCGACGGCCGGGCCGTAGAAGTTGCCCGATGTCGGCGCGCGGCCGACATAGAGCAAGTGGCCAGCCAGCGTCGGCTGCACAGTCCAACCGCCGACGACCAAGGCGCCGCCGGTGTCCGTCCAGGTATCCCACGCTTTCACGGCGTACGTCCCGAGATCGTCGAATGCCTGCACCTTCGGCACGGAGCCGAACCCCTGAATGCCCGCGGAAAGGTAGATGCGGTCGCCACGGACCACCGGGATGGACGCGGTGCGCTCGCATGCGACGGTCCACATGATGGCCCCGTCGGATGCGCGCAGTTTCACGAGTGTCGAATTGTCTCCCGTACCGTAGAAGTCGTAGGACGCCGCGTACACGAATCCGTTGCAGACCGACACGCCTCCAAAGAATCCCTCGGCGACACTCGTCCGCCAGGCCAGCCGCCCGCTGGGGGGAGCGTCGACGTCGTAAGCGCGGATCACCCCCACGCCCGGATCGCCGAGCGGATCCTCGATGGTGGCGACGAACACCCGACCGTTCTGGAAGGCTGGCGTGGCGCCGCTGGTCGCGCCGATAGGCTCGGCCCAGACCATGTCGCCCGGCTGATGCGGGTTGTCGTCCGGGTGAAACGGACTGGTATTGAAACAATAAAGCCAGCCGTCCGCGCCGAACGGATCGTAATCCGTGATGAAAGCCCGCCCCGGCGATCCGCCCTCGGAGACGGCCGGGGACGCGTTCACGACCGGATGATCCAGCGGTGCGGACCAGGCCAGCGCTCCGCCGATGGCATCGATGGCGTGCAACACGCTGCCGGTCGCCACGAGGACGACGCCGTCGCCGCTGGCGGCCGCCGGTGTTGAGCGAGAATTGAGCACCGACTTGGCGACCATGCGTTCGAATAGAACGCTACCCGAGGCCAGGTCGAACGCCACCAGCTTGTTCTGTGTGTGTGTCGAGCCTGAGTCCTGCCGAGCATTCACGAACACGCGCCCGTTGCAGACGATCGCGCCGCCGGCTCCGTCCGGAATCAGCGCGTTCCCGCTGCCGTCCTGGGACTGGTCCCACAGCGTAGCGGAGACATTGGTCGGCCCCTTCTCCGCCTGCGACGATCTTGCCGAGTCACCGCCCAACTGGGGCCACTCGGCCGGCGCGAAAGCCGACGCGAGGGCGGCTGACGCCAAAGCGACGAGAACAAGCAGCCTCGCTGGCAGCATTCGCGGCATTTCTCAGCCTCGGCCCATCCGTCGCGTTCGCCGCGAGATGGCTCCGAGCGACACGAGCACGCTGAGCAGGGTCGCCGGCTCCGGCACGGCCGCCATGGCGTCGATCTCCACCCGCAGGTTCGTTGCGGTGTTCTTGTCATCTGGAACCGAAACGCGCACGAAGTGCGCGAACGGCAATCCGCTGGTGCTGATATCGATCGGAACGCCGCCGCCCGAGCCGTCATAGAGCGCGAGGACTTGGGCATACGTCAGTCCGGCGAAGTCGGCCACGCTCAGGGCCGGATTCATCGCCCGCAGGAAATTGCTGGGCATCAGGCCCGGAACGAGGTCGAAGGGACCGCTGTCGAGGTATCCCTGTGTGGGGAACAACCGGTCGTCGCGGGCGTAAACCGGAAAGTAGTCGATGCCGTTCGCCGACACCTCGACGGTGGCGTTTCCAAAGTTTGAGCCAAACAGAAAGGGCGGATCGCCGACGGCGCCGTTGGGGTAGTCCGCATCGACGAAGAAGAAATTGGAGAAAATCAGCAGATCGATTCCAAAGCGATGAGTCGGATCGTCCACGATCGGCTCGTCGAACCGCACCACGAGCGATCCGCCCTCACCGATGCTGACAACCTCGGTGGACAGGTATGGCGGATTGAACACGGACACGACCGACGGAAAGACGCCAACACCGGTGAACCGAGCTGGCTCTCCCAGCGCGCTGCTCGGGTCGGTGTAGCCCGGCGCCGGGTTCGAGCCGGGGGTGTACGAGATCACTGCATCCGCCCACGGATCGGCAGCGCTCGCCGGCGCGGCCGCCAGCATCAGCAGCGAACCTGCCAGCGCCACCCAGGGCTTGATTCTTGTCGAGGTCGCGTTCATGGTTTCTTCCGCTCCTTGTCCTGACCGTGGCCCCGCGTCGCCGACCGCCATCGGCCGGCGACGCAGGGCGTTCCCCTCCGGATCGTTCCTAAGCGCGACTGTCCCAGCACACGTCGGTGCGACCCTGACGGTGGTTCTCCCACCGCGCAGCCACGAACAGTGCATCGGACAATCGGTTCAGATATCGCACGACGTTGGGCCCGACGGCTTCGCTGTGCGACAGTGAAACCACCAGCCGTTCCGCGCGGCGGCAAACGCAGCGAGCCACGTGCAGTCGAGCCGCGGACTCAGTGCCCCCGGGCAGAATGAAGTTCTCGAGCGGGCCAAGGCGCTCGGACAGCCGGTCAATCAATTGTTCGAGTGCCTCGACATGCCGCGCCTCAATCTGCGGAATCGCGACGTGCCTCTTATCCTCCTCCAGAAAGCACAAGTCGCTGCCGAGATGAAACAGTTCGTTCTGAACAACGCTGAGGGCGGTTCTCAGCTCGTCGCCGACGCCGGCCGAGAGAACCAGGCCGACGGTGGCGTTCAGCTCGTCGACTGTGCCGTACGCTTCGATTCGAAGGTGGTCTTTGCCGACGCGTTGCCCGCCACCCAGCGCGGTCGTGCCATCGTCACCGGTCTTGGTGTAGATGCGTGTCAGTCGCGGCACGGCGGAACGCCTCATCGGCGGATCGCTCGTCCGGCAGGGTTGGGCGCGCGGAGACCTTCAGCCCACACGGGGCTTGCGGTTGGATGACGCCCGAAGGAGGCTTGATGCTGATCGCGCCGAAGACAGGACGCGAAGCATGGCCGACACCCTGCCCACGAGGGTCCTCGTCCAAACAGTGCTCGGTCGGTAGGTCTTCTGGCTTCCGGACGGGCAAGCGGACTTGCTTGCACCTACTGGCCGCACCTTCTCGGGCGCCACTATTAGCGCCCAATGGTCATTCGCGGCGTTCGTTTCCGGTTACAGCGGCGGGGCCGCTCCGGTTTCGCACCGGTATTCCCTGTTCGATCCGCGTCCTGCGGATCACCGACGAGCGATAAGATACTTGGCCGGTTGGGCTGCGTCAAGGGTCCGACGAAACCCGCGATTGGTTTGGTCACAACGAATTGAGAAAGCGAAGGATGCGGTCCGACGAATCACGGCGACGATTCGGGGCGCAGACGGGGAAGTCGATCCGCTGCCTCGAGAGGCGATGGGCGCCACTCGCGTTGATCGTCGTGGCAGGCCACTGCTATCGGGGACCGCCCTCTCCCCCGCCGAATGAGCCGCTTGTGTCGGCCGAGTACGAGGTGACCGACGCCGGACTCGGGCACCGCATGGTCGCGACGCCCAATCCCGAGACGACCAACGTCGCACGGGTCGGTTCAAGCCTTTACTTCGTCTATCGCCATCGGGCCAGCAGCTCCGGCGGACCGACATTCCTGCGGCGCTTCGATCTCGTCACCCGATCGTTCGACCCTGCGGTGCTGATCGACGACTTGGGGGAGGCTGGTTCGAGCACCTATCACACCGAACCGTCCGTCCTGCGGGACCGATCGGGCGCCCTCATCGCCTTCATTCAGCATGCGCAGCAACCCGAGCTTTGCGACGGACGCGATTCAACAGCGCCGCGGATTCGGCGTCTGCCTGACCCGCGCAACCCGCGGACATGGCATGAAGCAACCTGCCTGCCGGTGCGGGCCGGCGTCGGACTCGGCGCACCAGGCAATCGTCCGTGGCTCTATGACGTCTCCGGCGACTTCGACGATCATTCGGGCGTCACGCATTTCGTCGGCGAGGGCGCAGGTCTGACGCAGATGGATGGCAAGGCAGGCGGCGGCCTGCCGCGGACCTATTATCGAATCCTCCCCGACGGCCGGTTCGACGGTCCATACACCCTGATTGAGGCGGCCGGACATCAGCCGCCTGAGTTTCCACCCGGCGGAAACGTCTTCGCCAAGGGTGACATCGCGCTCGGTCAGGAGCCGTCCGGACCGCGATCTCTCCATGTGGTCTGGACCGTCCGCAACACGTTCCAGGATGCGCAAGGCGTCCATCAGTGGAACTACAACCTCTACCACGCCGTCTCCCGCGATGGCGGCGAGACGTGGGCTCCGGCGAACGGATCGGTCGTCATCCCGCTCCGCGAGCACATCCAGTGGAACGACTCGCGATTCCTCGTCGCGGCAGGCGACATCGATCAGAATTCTCCCCGCGCGTTCAGCGTCGATGCCTCGGGCAATCCGGTCCTGTTGGTGATGACCCGCAGATCTTGTACGGGTGCGTCCTACGGCGGACGTGCGGACCTGATGCGCTCGCCGTCACCAACCTTCGACCTGCGATTCCTCCATTGGAATGGCGCCGCGTGGGTCGGCGGCGTGATCGATGACAGCCGTGACTACTTCGAAGCTCGACCCGGATTTCGGATCGCCCCAGATGGCGCGTGGTGGCTGTTTCTCGGCGACCCCATGCGATATCGCGTTTCGCGCGACCAGGGGGCCACGTGGTCGGACCCCGCAACGTTTGGAGCTGATGCCGGCGATGGCTGGCGGCCGTGGTCCTATCCCGACCCGGTTGGAGCCCATGCGCACTACATCGTCTATCAGAAGCGCAGCTCGGGTCGGCTATACTTCGTTCGCTTTCGACTCGACCGGGCGAGCGGTGCGGGCCGATGAGCGAGACCTCCGCAAGCGCGCGTCCGGTGCGCTGCGGGTGTTGCAAACGGGGGCGAGTTCCGAACGGAGCATCCATGCCGAAGCGTGTGCAGTCTTTCCTCGCCCAGATCGTTGTCATCGCCCCCACGGTTGCCATGCTTCTTGCCATCGTGCCGCCGGGCCGAGCGGATATCGTGGCTCCGAATCCGGAGGGCGTACCGGCGTTCGCACCGAAACCCCGAAACGGCAGCCGGTGGACGCCGGTGGCAACGCCGCTGGAATGGCAGTGCGGATCCGGCGGGACCGGCCGCAGCGCCGTGTTCGTCGGATCATCCGAACTTGACGTGCAGTCTGCAACGACGGAGTCGCCGGCGTTCCGTGGATACACAAGCGGGACGTCGCACTCGGAGACGTGGAGTCCGAGTGGCACCTACTTCTGGCGAATCGACTGCGAATACGACGGTGGCTTGGTGCGCGGCCCGGTGTGGCGCTTCACGACGGCGCCGGCCCCGACGCCGCCCATCTCACCATCTCCGGCTGACGGCGCGCTGCGGGTCATCCCCTCGCCGACACTGAGCTGGGGCGCGGCGCTGAACGCCGAGCGATATGACGTCTACCTCGGCACGAATCGCACTGCTGTGGCCGCCGCCGGCCACTTGTCGCCCGAGTTCCGGGGGTCGTCACAGTCCGCGTTGTTCCCGGTGAACGGACTGCCATACCGCACCGCCCATTTCTGGAGGATCGATGCGATCGGACCCGGCGGTGTGACGGTCGGACCCGTCTGGGCGTTCATGACGCGCCCGCCGCCGCTTCTCGAACCGATCCTGTCTCAGGAGTACGAGGTGACCGATGCCGTGTCAGGACACACGATCGGCAATGCTCCCAACCCGGAGTGCTCGATCATGCTGCGCGGAGGCAACGGCGTCTATTTCATCTACCGTACTGCCGGCGCGCCAAGAGTCTTCATACGGCGATTCGACCTGACGACGCAGGTCTTCGGCGCACCGATCCAGGTCGAACACTTGACCGATCCAGCTACGAACGGATACCACTCCGAGCCCACGATTCTGGCGGATACCGCCGGCCGACTGCATACACTCGTGCACTACGCACCAATGGTGGGTTCGTGCACTGGAGGCTTCGGCATCGCTCCGCGTTGGCGAGTGTTGCCCGACCTGTTCGAGGCGTCGACCTGGTCCGCGCCGACCTGCCTGACCAGCCGTGTGCGGAATACACAAGGCGCCCAGTTCTATGATGTCATGGCGGTCACCGACAACCGGGCTGGCATCACGCATGCCGTTGGCCAGTCGTACGGACTTGCCGGCATCGACGGGCGCCCAAACAACGGGTTTCCTCGCACGTACTATCGCTTCCGTTCGAACGGACAGGCCGAAGGTCCCTACGTCATCGTTGAATCGACCACCGGCTGGATCCCCGAACTGCCGGCCGGCGCGAACGCCGCCATCCAGACCAAGGGTGATCTGGCAGTCGGCCGGGAGCCGTCTGGCATCCGCTCACTGCACGTCGTATGGAACATCCGCGCGCAGTGGAACGACTCGGGCTTGCAGCGGCAGGCCAACGTTGACCTCTACTACGCTCGTTCCGTCGATGCCGGGGAGACTTGGCGCCCTGCGGACGGTTCGGTGTCCATTCCACTGACGGACCACGTGCAATTGAACGATCCCCGTTTTCGGGCGGTGACCGGAGATGTCGGCCAGAACAGCGAGCGAGCATTCGACGTGGACAGTCAGTCGCGGCCGGTGCTCGCGTATCTCCGACATCGACTGGGCTCGGGCGTGCTGGTTGGCAACCGCGTCGACGTCCTCGCGTCGCCTTCGCCGGCGTACGACCTCGCCTGGCGGCGCTGGACGGGCGGCGGCTGGGTCGGCGGAACCGTCAATTCGGCTTTCGACTGGGTGAATTCTCGTCCGAAGCTGCGCGTCGACGCGGACGACAACATCTGGGTCTTCGTCGATGCGCCTCCGCGCTACTTCGTTTCAAGAGACGGCGGCGCGTCTTGGAGCGGTCCCGTCACCGTGTCAGGATACAGTCGAGCCACCCGGCTCTTTTCGTACGCCGACCCGGTGGACCCGAATTTTCACTATCTCGCCTACAATGATCGGGGCGACAATCGGCTGTACTTCCGCCGCCTGCAATTGACCCTCCCGTAGGAACGCGCGGCGCTTTTCATCAGGGTCCGCGAATCCACGTCCCCCGTGCTCCGTTCGCAGGCGCGTTTGCCCTCACGAGCTGCCAATCGCATGATCGAATAGCGGCGCGGCGCCGGACCCTTCGTTCGACGCGCGACCCGCATGCCCCCGGAGGCACGTGGGTATCCGAGCAGGTCGCACCCGTGCTGCCGACGCCGCTTCTCCCCGGGGGCCTGATGCGATGCGACTGCCGCCGTTGCTACTTCTACTCGGGCTCCTGACCGGCCTGATCGGTGTCGGGTGCGGCGGACAGTCGGTACCCCTGCCGGCCGACGGCCACGCGGCGGAGCCGGCCAACACCTCCCCGCCCCCGGACACGTCCAACTCCTCCGGCTCGCTTGATGCGCAATCGCCGCCGCCGCCTGACGAGCCCCCGGCCGACGAAGAACCCGACACTGGCAGCACTTCGCCGGCCGCGCCGCCACCGGCTGGGCCCCAAGGGAGCGATGCGAACGGGGGCGCGCCACCGCAGGACGACTCGAGCGATGACGAGCCGACGACCGGTGCACCGGCAGTTGAGGACCCGCCTTCCGGTAACTCAGCGAGCGACGATCCGGATGTCGGCGAGGATCCGCCGCCCCCTCCGCCGCCCGCTCCTCCGCCTCCGGCGGCTGTGACCGGCATGTCGCCAGCGGATGGCGTCGATCGGGTGAAGACGCCGGTTTACCTCGCCTGGTCTGCGGCAGCCGGATCCGAAAGCTACGACGTGTTCTGGGGAACCGATGAAAGTGCCGTGCGCTCCGCGACGCGGTCGTCGCCGGAGTTCCGTGGTTCCGTCGTCGGGACCATCTTCAACGCCGGTGCGTTGAGCCCCGGCACCGTCATCTTCTGGCGAGTAGACGCGGTGAATGCTGGCGGCGCCACGCCCGGCGCGGTCCTCTCGTTTCGCACCCGCCCGCCACCGTTGCTCTCACCGGTCATTTCGGCCGAGTACCAGGTCACGGAATCCGGTCAGACGGTCGGCAACGCTCCCAACCCGGAGTGCACGAACATGGCCCGGGTTGGCGACGGCCTGTTCGTCATCTATCGAACCGCTATCCCGTCGGGACTATGGGTTCGGCGGTTCGATCTCAACAGCTTGACATTCGGGAGCGCAGTCGCGGTTGATACCGTGACCGATTCCGCCTTCGGCGGGTATCATTCCGAGCCCTCGTTACTGCATGACCAAGCCGGTCGTCTGCACGTGTTCAACCAATACGCGCCAATGATCGGATCCTGCACTGGCCAGCCGGGCATCGCACCGCGCTGGCGAACGCTCGGCGACTTGCACGACTCCACGACCTGGTCCGCTCCGGGCTGCTTCCCGAGCCGCGTGATCAACTCACAGAGTGCTCAGTTTTACGACATCATGGGCGTGTTTGACGGCCGGTCGGGCGTCACGCACGTGGCCGGACAGGTCTACGGGCTCGTCGGTCTGGATGGCGCCGGCAACTATGGATTTCCGCGCTGCTACTACCGCATCCGCCCCGACGGTTCGATCGACGGACCGTACATCCTGGTTGAAACCATCTCGGAGCACTACGCGAAGGGCGACCTCGCGCTCGGGAAGGAGCCGCACGGGCGCCGCTCGCTCCATGTGCTCTGGAGCATCCGACGGCTGTTCAACGACTCGAGTGGTCAGCACCAGTGGAACTGGAACCTGTATCACGCCGTGTCCCGCGACGGCGGCGATACGTGGTCGCCAGTCTCCGGTGGAGCGACCCGTAGTCTGACCGAGCATATCCTCTTCAACGACTCGCGTTTCCTCGCCTATCACGGCGACGTCGGGCAGAACAGCGAGCGCTCGTTCGACGTCGATAGCGAGGGACGCCCGGTCATCGTCTACCTGCGTCACCGGCCTGGTACGGGGGTGTCTTATCAGGGACTCGTCGACGTTCAGGCGTCGCCCGCGCCGCAATACGATTTGGCCTGGCAGCGCTGGACTGGCACGCAGTGGGTCGGCGGCATCGTCAATAACGCGATTGACTGGGTGAATACGCGTCCCAAGGTCCGGGTCGATGCGGACGACAACATCTGGGTCTTCGTCTACGACCAGCCACTCTACTTCGTCTCGCGCGACGGCGGAGCGACCTGGAGCCCCCCGACGCTCTTTGCGACCGGCTCGTCGAACTCGAGGCTGTACTCGCTGGCTGACCCGGTGGATCCGAACATCCACTACATCGCCTACACCAGCCGGCACACGTGGCGGATGTTCCTCATCAGAATGCAACTGACGAATCCGTGATGCGGTGGCGGCGCACGTTCCGCCCGCTGCGAGCAGTCGCTTCAGCCAGGACAGCCGATGGAGGGATTTGAACCCTCAACCCCGGCTTTACGAAAGCCGTGCTCTACCATTGAGCTACATCGGCGACGCGCTTATTGAAGCCCCGCGCCGCGTCCCGGTCAAGCCGACTCCCCGTCCAACGCCGCATCTGTATAATCCGTCCGATCATGGCTCCGCGGCGGCATGGACGCTGAGGATTTCACCGAGGGTTGCGTGTGGACTACTTCCTGATCAACGGCGGGAACCGACTGCGCGGCACGCTTCGCGCAAGCGGCTCGAAGAACGCGGCCTTGCCGATCATGGCCGCCAGCATTCTGACTGAGGGTGAATGCGTGCTGCGCGGCGTGCCGGAACTGGCCGACATCCAAAGCATGCAGACGCTCCTCAATCAGCTTGGCGTATCAACCCGGCGAGAAGCCGATGGCGCCATGCGGCTCAAGGTTGAGGACGAACGCAACTGCCACGCCGAGTACGATATCGTTCGAAAAATGCGAGCCAGCGTCTGCGTCATGGGACCACTCTTGGCGAAGCGGCGGATGGCGCAGGTCGCGATGCCCGGCGGCTGTGCCATCGGCGACCGCCCCATCGATCTGCACGTGCAGGGACTGCGGACGCTGGGCGGAGACGTCGAGCTGACCAGCGGCGACGTGCTCATTAAATCCAAGCGATTGCGCGGAACCGAGCTGTTCCTCGGCGGCCCGTTCGGTTCAACCGTGCTGGGCACGGCCAACATCATGATGGCCGCGACGCTGGCCGAAGGCACAACGGTCATCGAGTCCGCGGCCTGCGAACCGGAGGTGATCGACCTGGCGGACTTCCTGATCGCCTGCGGAGCCCGCATTACCGGCCACGGCACCCCCCGCATCGTCGTCGAGGGAGTCAAGACTCTGCGCGGTTGCGAGTGGACTGTGATCCCCGATCGAATCGAGGCCGGAACCTTGATGGTGGCGGCCGCCGTTACCAATGGCGAACTCACGCTCGCCAACTGCCGGCTCGACCATCTCGTGGCTGTCATCGACCGGCTCCGCGCCATCGGCATCATCGTCGAGCGCGACGCCAACGGCGTCGTCGTCAGTTCGTCGCGCCGGCTCGAACCGACCACCATCACGACTCAGCCGTACCCTGGTTTCCCCACGGATCTGCAGGCCCAGTTCATGACGCTGTTGAGCATGGCCGATGGAAACAGCGTCATCACCGAGAAGATCTTTCCGGATCGATTCCTGCACGTCGCCGAGCTGAATCGCATGGGTGCTCGGCTGCGAAAGGAGGGGCCCACCGTCATCATCGAGGGCGTCAAGAGACTGATCGGAGCCCCGGTCATGGCCAGCGATCTGCGGGCGTCGGCGGCCTTGGTGCTGGCCGGCCTCGTGGCCAAAGGCCAGTCACGAGTTTCGCGCGTGTATCACCTCGATCGTGGCTACGAGAGATTCGACGAAAAACTCGTTGCCGTTGGCGCCGACGTGAAGCGCCAGAGCGAGTAGTCGCCCTCGACGGCGGCCCAATCCACCTCCATCGGGCGCGAATGAACTGTACGCGGTGCGGATACCTGCTCTTCGGGGTCGCCAGTGGGCGCTGCCCGGAATGCGGCGGCGAGTACTCGGCAACGGACTACCGTTTTCCGGCCGGCAGCGTGCGTTTCCTCTGCCCCTCCTGCCAGCAGTCCTACCTTGGGAACGACGCCTTCGGCCTGCCTTACCCGCGCAGCTTCGAGTGCGCTCGGTGCGGCCAGCACCTCCACGCCGGACGCATGGCTGTCCATCCCGCGGCCGAGAACGCCTTTGGTGAGCCGCTCCGCGTCGGCACGGATTGGGACCGGCGCGCTCGACTCGGTGTCGTGCGGGCCTTTGTTGGCAGCATGACCGGCGTCGCGATTCGGCCCGCGGAGTTCTTTCGACTGAGCATCACGCGCGAACGAAGTGCCGCGATCGGGTTCGGTGTGCTCGCCATCGTGGTCGCCCAGGCGTTCTGGCTGCTGGTCGCTCTGCCGGTCTGGTATCTCTACTCCCCCGTGGCGCTTCCGCCATCATCGCTGGCGCGCGGTCTGATCGAATACGTGGGCCTGCTGACGGCCCTGGTGACGGCATTTCTCCTCTGGACGTACGCGTATGCCTACTCCATGTGCCTCGTGCTCTGGATTACAGGGGAGACCGATACCGACATGAACCTTGCCGTTCAGATCGCGGCATATTCCGCGGCCGTGCTGCCGGCTGTTCCGCCGATCGGGCTGTTGTGGTACGTCGCGGTTGCGCGGATCGGCCTTCGAGAGCTTGCGGCTGTGACACCGGGCCGTGCTCTGCTGGCGGCCACGCTGCTGCCGCTGTTGACCGCCAACGCCGTCGTTGCCGCCGTGCTGCTGCTGTGACGCGGCGCGCGTGACGTTGTCGGCCGGCGAGCGTTGTCTCGTCCATCGGGCCGCATCCTGAAACCCTGCTTGCCAGCGGCCTGATGGCCCGATTACAACATGCTCCCGCGGTCTTGTTCTGTTTTCCGGACTGGTCCCGCACGACGGATCGAATCCGTCGCAGCGGACGTCACGGACTCGCGACCCGCCAGTGGAAGATCATGAAACGCGTCGTCCTGCTCTCGATGTTGCTCTTGACCGGACTCGCCGCGTCGCAGATTGCGCCGCTGCTGCCGCCCGAGTTTCGCGCGCGGTACGACCTGGTCGTCAAGCTGGCGACCATGACCGCTCTGTCGTTCATCATGATCCATGTGGGCTACGAGTTTCACCTCGACAAGACGAGGCTGCGGAGCTACGCGTGGGACTACTTCGTGGCCGCCACGGCCGCCGGATTTCCCTGGCTGTTCTGTGCGGTGTATTTCGTGCTGGTGATGAGCCAGCCCAGCGAACAGGGCTCATTCCATCACTGGACGGAATCGCTGCTGGTCGCTCGATTCTCTGCGCCCACGTCGGCCGGGGTGCTGTTTTCGATGCTGGCCGCAGCCGGACTTTCTGCCACCTGGATCTTCCGCAAGGCGCGCGTCCTGGCGATCTTTGACGATCTCGACACGATCCTGCTGATGATCCCTCTGAAGATGTTGCTGGTCGGTTTTCGCTGGCAACTGATCGTCGTGCTCGTGATCGTCAGCGTCACCCTCTGGCTGATCTGGCGATACCTGAACGTGCTGACGTTGCCGATGACCTGGCCGTGGGTGCTGACCTACTCGGCTGCGCTGACGGTGGTGGTGGAACTGATCTACCTTGCCAGCCTCGTGTTCGACAAGGTCGTTCCGATTCATATCGAAGTTCTCCTTCCCGCTTTCGGGCTCGGGGCCATGATCCGCGGCCCTGGCGTCAATCTTCCCGGCTCGCCGAACGATCACGACGACGTCCTTGAACGTCCCGGCGAGAAACGCGTCGCCGGCATCGTGTCCGCGTGCTTCATGGTCCTCGTCGGCCTGTCAATGCCGTCGCTGAGCGAGAGCATGCGTCATGCTGCTCCCGGGGTCGCCGCGACCACGACGGCGATCGACGCCGCATCGACCGCCAAGCAGATCCCCTGGGTGACGCTCGGACTACATGTCCTCGCGATTACGCTCCTTTCCAATCTGGGCAAGATGTTCCCGGTCCTTTGCTATCGGCGCGAGGCCCATTTCCGCGAGCGTCTGGCCGTGGCCATCGGCATGTGTCCGCGCGGCGAAGTCGGCGCCGGCGTCCTCGTCGTCTCCCTGACCTACGGCATCGTCGGTCCGATGGTGAGCGTGGCCGTGCTTTCGCTGGCCCTGAACCTGATGCTCACGGGCGTCTTCATCATGTTGATCCGGCAGCTTCTCGCCGGCATTCCCCCGGAGCCGCCGGCGACCGAGGTCGCCCCCGCATGACCGCCCCGGTCGCTCAGGCCTTTCGGGCAGCAGCGAGCGCCTGCACGGTCGCACGGTGCGTTGCGATTTCCGGCGTCTGGCTGCTGATATCGTCGATCACCGCTCGCGGTGCGGACTTCGAGCCGCCGCTTCTGATTCGCAACGCGCGGGTCGTGGTAACGCCGGGTACGGCGATCGAGCGCGCGTCCATCCTCATTGAACGCGGGCGGATCGCCGGCGTCGATCAATCCCTGGACGCACCGCCTGGCGCGGACGTGACCGATCTGGCGGGCGCGACCGTCTACGCCGGTTTCATCGACGCATGCTCGCACGCCGGCATCACGCGGGCGGAACCTACCGCCCAGGAGCGCGCCCGCGTGGAGGACGAGTACCCCGACGTCCGAGACGGTCCTCACGCCGCGACCGTCGCGGCCTACCGACGGCTCGTTCACCCGCACTGGCGCGCGGAGGAGTCCATCGACCCTCAGTCGCCAGCACTCCTCGCCACTCGCCGCGCGGGTTTCACGACCGCGCTGATTTCACCCAAACCCGCCATCCTGGCCGGCAGCAGTGCTGTCCTTCAACTGGGAGATCGGCCGCTGCGGCGCAGCCTGCTCCGAACGTCGGTTGCGATGCATGCCGCCATGACGCACGCATCCGACGACCAGCCCGGGGGCGGGCGCTTCGACCAGCCGGCCTACCCGACGACGTTGATGGGAGCGGCGGCGGCGTTCCGGCAGGTGATGCTCGACGCCGCCTGGCAGCGCGACCTGCTGACATGGTTTCAGCGGAACCCCAAAGCCGATAGACCCGCGGTTGATCGCGATCTGAGTGCGCTGGTTGACTGCATCGATGGTCGTCAACCCGTGGCGTTCTATGCCAATTCCGAGAACGAGATCCTCCGGGCGCTCGATCTGGCGCGGGAGTTTCGCCTCAGGCCGATGATCGTCGGCGGGCGCGAGGCGTGGCGCTGTGCTGAGCGCTTGAAGAGTGAATCCGTGCCGGTGGCGCTCAGTCTGAAGTGGCCCGATGAGCCGAAGTCGCCGGTCCCTCCCGCTGCGCCGACCACGCAACCCGTCCCCGGCGCCGATCGTCTCGCTACTCTGTTCGACGAGCGATGGCAGTCGCAGCCGTGGGAGCCTCAGCGTGTCTTTGACGAGCGCGTCCGGCTCTGGGGCGAGCAGGTGGACAACGCCCGGCGCCTCCATGAAGTCGGCGTGAGCTTCAGCATCGCAACCTTCGAACTCGAATCGCCGGCGGAGGTTATCAAGTCCATTCGCAAGGCCATCGAGCGCGGCCTGCCCGAGGACGCCGCCGTCGCCGCTCTGACTCGCAACGGCGCGGCGTTTGTCGGACTCGATTCCGACCTGGGGCAGATCGCGCCGGGCCGCGTCGCCAACCTCACCGTCATGTCGGGTGGTCTCGCGGATGAGAAGGCGAATGTCTGCGCCGTCGTCGTTGACGGCCGGCTCTTTCATCTACCTCCTGCGGACGACAAGCGAAGAGGCGACTCGCGAAACGACGGGGAGAAAGCGACGACGTCTGCCTCGCAACCCGCGCCGACGAGCGCGGCGACCAGCAGTGCAGCGGCCACCAGCACGTCACAACCGATCGAATGGCCCGACCATCTGGTCGAGATCGAGGCGGACCGCTCGCCGACCCTGCGTACCGGCGGCAGCGTGCTGCTCCGCTCCGCGACGCTCCTGACCATCACGCACGGCGACATGGCGAACACCGACCTCCTCGTGGAAAACGGCCGCATCAGTCGCATCGGGCGCGGGCTGTCCGCGCCCCCGGGAGTTCCAACGCTCGAGCTGGCGGGGTGCTGCGTCATGCCCGGCATCATCGATTGCCACTCGCACATGTGCAGCGATGGCGGCCTGAACGAGTTCTCGATGTCGATCACGTGCGAAGTGCGGGTTCGCGATGTGATCTCCCACCGGGACGTCAGCGCGTATCGCGCGCTGGCGGGCGGCGTTACGTGCATCCACACGATGCACGGCTCGGCCAACACCATCGGCGGCCAGAACGCCGTGCTGCGGCTGAAGTACGGCAGACCGGCGGCGGAGTGGCTGTTTCAGGATGCGCCGCGAACGGTCAAATTTGCCCTTGGCGAGAACGTCAAGCAGTCGAACTTCGGTCGTCGCGGATCGAGGTTCCCGAATTCGCGGATGGGGGTCGAAACAGTGCTGCGGCGAGCCTTTGACGCCGCGCGGCGATACGACGCCGATCGCGCGGCGTTTGCCGCCGATCGGTCGGCTGGCCGCGACCCGCGGCCGCTCCGCCGCGACCTTCGCCTGGAGGCCCTGAGCGAGATCCTCGCGGGTGACATCCGTATTCATTGCCACTGTTATCGTGCGGATGAAATCCTGCGACTCTTCGCCGTGACCGAGGAGTACGGCGTCCGCGTCGCCCTGCTCCACCATGTTCTCGAGGGATATCGCGTCATCCCGGAGATGCTCCGCCACGGCTGCGGGGCGTCAACTTTCGCCGACTGGTGGGCGTACAAACTCGAGGCATACGACGCCGTGCCCCACAATGCCGCGCGCATGGTGCAAGGCGGCGTCGTCGCCTCCGTCAACTCCGATTCGCCGGAGATGATCCGCCACCTCAATCTCGAGGCGGCGAAGTCGCTGCGCTACGGCGGCTTGTCGCCAGGCGACGCACTGCGTCTTATCACACTGAACGCCGCACGACAGCTCGGGATCGATCGCCAGACCGGCTCAATCGAAGTCGGGAAGCTGGCTGACCTGGCGGTCTTTGACGGTCACCCCCTCGATGCGTTCTCAAAATGCGTCCTGACCCTGATCGACGGCGAGGTTTACTTTCAGCACCCGGAGATTCGTCCGAACGCTGCGGTGCCTGCCACCCGTCCGGCCCGTGCGTGGGCGTCTCGGCGAGAGCCGCTGGCCGTTCCGCCGTCGCCAGGCGGCGTTTACCTCGTACGCGGAGCGACGGTCCACCCAATGGATGGACCTGAACTTCCGGATGCGGCGCTGCTGATCGAACGCGGCCGTATCGCCGCGTTCGGACCGGCGGCGGCGGTGGCTGCGCCAGCGCAGGCGGTCGTTGTTGATGCCACGGGACTTCACGTCTATCCCGGCCTGATCAACGCCGCCTGCTCACTGGGACTGGTCGAGATCGACTCGGTCGTTGGCAGCGTCGACACGTCGGACATCGGACGCTTCCAGCCGGACTTGCGAGCCGAGTCGGCATACAACCCGTTCGCCGCAGCCATCGAGGTAGCACGGGCGGAAGGGGTCCTGACCGCCCTTGTCGTGCCCGGGGGAAATGAAATCGCGGGGCAGGCGGCGCTCATGCAGCTCGACGGCTGGTCGATGCCGGAAGCGCTCGTGAAGTCCGGCGTGGCGCTCGTCGTCAATCTTCCCAGCCTTGCGTCCGACCTGCCGACCCTGCCGGAGCCGAAGCGCAAGGAGATTAGAGATGCGTACGTCGCTCGGCTGGACGACTTCGACGCGTTTCTCCGCCTCGCGCGCTCGTACGTGGGTTCGAGCGCCATTGCGGCGGCGATGGTCGATCGGAGGCTGGAGGCGATGGGCCCCTTCCTCCGCGGCGACGCGCCGGTCTTCTTTAACGCAAACAGCCTCAAGGAAATCCGCGAAGCGCTGCGATTCGCGCAGCACTATCACCTTCGTCCCGTGATCGTCGGAGCGCGCCAGGCATGGAAGGCCGCAGATGAAATCGCCCGCGCCCAAGCCGATGTGATCATCGTGCGCACGCAGGTTCTCCCATCGGGCGAGTTCGATCCGTGGGATAGCGTCTATCGCAACGCCGCCGTGTTGGCGTCGGCCGGCGTCCGCTATTGCTTCGCCACCGGCGGCTCGAGTCTCGCGAAACTGCTCGGCCTCGAAGCGGCCATGGCCGTCGCCCACGGCCTCGACGAGCAACACGCCCTGCGAGCGCTGACGATCGATGCGGCCCGCATCCTCGGGGTGGATGCTCGCCTCGGCTCGATCGCTCAGGGAAAGACGGCCACGTTCTTCATCTCGACGGCGACCCCGCTTCAGCCCGACTCGGCGGTCGTCGCAGCATTCATTGCCGGGCGCCCGATCCATCTGTCCAGCCGTCACACCCGCCTCGATGAGAAGTTCCGACAGCGCCCGCCGCCGGATCTTCCCGCGGCACCGGTTCTACGCGGGGCACCGGGGCTGCGTCTGACGCCGGAGAAGGGTCGTTGACATAGGCGAACCGCGGCTGTTTGCCACCCGGCCTCAGGCCGCTATACTGCGAAAGCACCTGGATTCAGCTTCCGACGGCTGGAATGCCGAGACAGGTGTGAGGCGCTCGGAGCGCGGTGCGAGAATTCCAAACCCGCGAACTGCCATAACCGACCACTTCAACTGGTCTTATGTTCGCATGATGTCCGGCGAGACGTTCGTCTCGCCGAGCGGTCTCGACCGCCCGGGGACGAGGTCAAACAATCGATCATGGACACGCTGAAACGAAACGTCACCCTGCACGAACTCGACGAGGTTTCGGTTCGCTTCTGTGGGGACTCCGGCGACGGCATGCAGCTCGTCGGGACGCAGTTCACCAACGCTTCCGCCATATTCGGAAACGACGTCGCGACGTTTCCGGATTTCCCGGCCGAGATTCGCGCCCCCGCGGGCTCTCTGGCCGGCGTGAGCGGATTTCAGATCAACTTCTCCAACCACGACATCCACACGCCCGGCGACCGCGTCAATGCGCTGATCGCCATGAACCCGGCGGCGCTAAAGACGAACATCCGCGATGTCGAGGTGGGCGGCATCGTCATCGTCAACGAGGATGCATTCGGCAAGTCAGATCTCGCGAAGGCTGGATACACCGCCAATCCGCTCGACGACGGCTCGCTCAGCAAGTATCAGTTGTATCGCGTGCCGATGGAAAAGCTGAACGCCGACGCGCTTAAGGACCTCGCCGGCGAAGTCGGAGCCAAGGCCGTCGGCCGATGCAAGAACTTCTTCGCGCTCGGCATCGTCGCGTGGCTGTACAACCGGCCGCTCGAACCCACCGTCGAGTGGATTCGCAGCAAGTTCGGCGGAAAGCCGTCAATCGCAGAAATCAACGTCCGCGCGCTGAAGGCCGGCTACTACTACGGCGAGACAGCCGAACTGTTCGCCTCGCGCTACACCGTGGCGCGCGCCAAACTCAAGCCCGGCAAGTATCGCAAGATCATCGGCAACGATGCGCTCGCGCTGGGTTTCGTCACTGCCGGTGAGCTGGCCGGTACGCCGGTCTTCTACGCGTCGTATCCGATCACGCCGGCCAGCGATATCCTGCACATGCTGTCGGGCTACAAGAACTTTGGTGTTCGCACCTTCCAGGCGGAGGACGAGATCGCCGCGATCACATCGGCCATCGGCGCGTCGTTCGCCGGTGCGATTGCTGTCACGGGCACCAGTGGTCCCGGAATGGCATTGAAGACCGAAGCGCTCGGTCTGGCCGTGATGACCGAATTGCCGCTCGTCATCGTCGATGTACAGCGCGGCGGCCCCAGCACGGGTCTGCCAACCAAGACCGAGCAGGCCGACCTTCTGCAGGCCGTCTACGGTCGCAACGGCGAGTGTCCGCTGTGCGTAATCGCGGCGCGCTCCCCCTCGGACTGTTTCGATATGGCAATCTGGGCCGTTCGCATCGCCACGCGATTCATGGTTCCCGTCATCCTCCTCACCGACGGGTACATCGCCAATGGCGCCGAACCGTGGGTCCTGCCCGACCCGGCCAAGTTCGAGAAGATCGTCATCAATCATCCCACGAAGACCGAGAATGGCCATTTTCGGCCGTACGATCGCGACGAGATGCTGGCTCGGCCGTGGGCCGTGCCCGGTACGCCGGGGCTCGAGCACCGCATCGGCGGCCTCGAGAAGGAGAACGGCGGCGGCCACATCAGCTACGACCCGGCCAATCACCAGCTCATGATCGACCTTCGAGCGCAGAAGGTCGCCAACATCGCCAAGATCCTCCCACCGCTGGAGGTGTTCGGGCCCCCCGATGGCGACCTGCTCGTGCTCGGCTGGGGCGGCACCTATGGTGCTCTGTACAGCGCCGTCGAGCGGGCCCGTGCGATGGGCTACAGCGTGTCGCACGCCCACCTGCAATTCCTGAATCCGTTGCCGTCAAACACCGCCGACGTGCTCCGGCGGTTCAAGAAGATTCTCGTCCCCGAACTCAACTCGGGTCAATTGCGCAAGCTGATTCGGGCCGAACTGATGATCGACTCGATCGGCCTCAATAAGGTGCAGGGCAAGCCCTTCCTGATCGCAGAAGTGCTCGAGAAGATCATCCAGCTCTCTGAGAAGAGGTAACAGTCTCCATGCATTCCCACGGCTCGCTTCCGGTCCTGACCGCCAAGGACTTCACCACCGACCAAGATGTCCGCTGGTGCCCGGGGTGCGGCGATTACTCCATTCTGGCCCAGGTGAAGAAGGTGCTGCCAACCCTCGGCATCCCGCGAGAGAAGTTCGTGTTTGTCTCCGGCATCGGCTGCTCCAGCCGGTTTCCGTATTACGTCGAGACGTACGGCGTGCACTCGATCCACGGTCGCGCGCCCAGCGTCGCCATCGGCATCAAGGCGACCCGCCCCGACCTGTCGGTCTGGGTCGCCACCGGCGATGGCGACGGGTTGTCGATCGGCGGCAACCACCTGATCCACGCCATTCGCCGCAACGTCGACATCAAGATTCTGCTGTTCAACAATCGAATCTACGGCCTGACCAAGGGCCAGTACTCCCCCACTTCCGAGCTGGGAAAGAAGACCAAGTCCTCGCCCTTCGGTACGGTCGATCTTCCGCTGAACCCGATCTCCCTCGCGATCGGAGCGGACGCGACCTTCGTGGCCCGCGCACTGGACTCCGACCCCAAGCACCTGGAGCACGTCCTGCAGCGAGCGGCAGCGCATAAGGGAACCGCTTTTGTCGAAATTTATCAGAACTGCAACGTCTTCAACGACGGCGCATTCGAATATGCAACGGTGAAGGACACCCGGCCCGAGACGACCTGCTATCTCGAGCATGGCAAGCCGATGCTCTTCGGCAGGAATCGCGACAAGGGAATTCGCCTCAACGGCCTCGAGCCGGAAATCGTCTCGCTCGGCAACGGCATCAGCGAGGACGATCTGCTCTTCCACGACGAGAAAATGGTCGAACCCACGATGGCCATGATGCTGGCCCGAATGGCACATCCCGAGTTTCCGGAGCCGATGGGCGTCTTCCGGGCCGTCAGCCGGCCGACGTTCGACCACCTGATCAACGAGCAGGTTGAGAAGGCGATTTCCAAGATGGGTCGCGGCCGGCTCGCCGACCTCTACGACGACGGCGAGACCTGGACGGTCCAGTAGGTTCGGTTCCGCTCACGGCTTCGTCTCGCCCCGATCGCGCCTTGCGCGCAGGCGGCTGGCCGAACGGAATCGGCAGGACTCACGGATGATCGCCGAGACCCCGCTTCCTCCGACCGACGTCCTTCAGCCGTATCTCTGGCCGTTCGGCATCGCGCTGATCGTCACCATGGTCATTATGCCGCTGGTGCGCTCCGTCGCGGTCGCCGGCCAGATATACGACGTCCCTGACGCAGGGCTCAAGCCTCACGAGCGACCCATCCCCTACCTCGGTGGGCTGGGCATGTATGTCGGCTGGGCCGCGGCCCTGTTGTGGGCCACGCAAACGTTCCCGGCCTCGCGCAGCCTTCTTCTGGTCGTTCTTGCCGGTGGGACGGTCATGATGCTGACCGGACTGGTGGACGACATCTGGGACTTGAGGCCGCGCACCAAGCTGCTGCTCGAACTGGTCGCGGCGGCGATTCTGTTCTTCGGCGGGGTCGGCGACCAGGTCGCCGCTGTGTTCCTCTCCTATCTGGGTCTGGCGGTTCCCGACTGGCTCGTCTCCGTCGCGTCGGCCGGTCTGACGGTGTTCATCCTGCTGGGCGCCGGGAACGCGACCAACCTGATCGACGGCCTCGACGGGCTTTGCAGCGGCGTCATCGGCATCATCAGCATCGGCTTCCTTGTGATCGCCTCGCATCTGGCCATCTGGGGTTTCAGCTCCACGGGCGACCCGGTCCGAATGACGGTCGCGGTGGCACTCTTCGGGGCCTGCATCGCGTTCCTGCGATACAACTTCAACCCGGCCCAGATGTTCATGGGCGACGCCGGGTCGCTGCTGCTCGGCTATAACGCGGCCGCATTAATTCTCCTCTTTGCCGAACGCGACAAACCACGTTGGTTTATCGGAGCTTTGATGGTCTTCGCACTGCCGGTCTTCGACACCGCGCTGGCGATCGGGCGGCGCTGGCTGAACGGCCGCCCCCTGTTCGTGGGCGATCGGAGCCATTTTTACGACCAGCTGCGGCAACGCGGCTACTCGGTTCGCCAAACTGTCCTGATTTCATACGCCTTGGCGCTGCTTTACGCAGCCGCCGGCTGCCTGGTCCTGTTTGTCCGCGGCCGATACGCCCTGCTGATCTTCGGCGGGGTGGTGGCCGCCACCGCGACGGCCGTCATCGCCAACGGCATGCTGCGTCGTGAAACCGACGCCAGATCCACCAGCGGTTGATTCGGGGCAGCCCAAAAACCCTTGTCAAATCGAGGGATAGAACTGGCGATTCCCTGCGATTCGCTTGAGGTCACCTGCTGGCGTGCGTACAATACAGGGTGGAGAGGGTGCGCCTGCGCAGAGTCTGCGCCCGCGCCCAGCAGCGGTGCGCGCGCGTTCGTCGCTCGCGCTGCGTTGTAAACGCGGACAGGGGTCCGCGCTGAGGACGGGGACCGTCTCGTGAACACCAGAAGCTTTCGACTTGCGATTGCGTCGATCCTAGTTGCGGCGTCGCTCGGGGCGATACCAGGCGTCGCGCTGGCCGGCACCGCCGGATTCGGTGACCTTTTCGTGTCGCTGGCGCCGATCACGGGTCGGGTCGGGCTGTATAGCGGCGCCACCGGTGCGCCCATCGACGTGAATCATGCCACCTGGGGCGGCCCAGTCCCTCCCCCATTCGACAGCCCGCGCGGCATCGCCAACGGTCCCGCCGGCACGCTGCTGGCCGCCAGCTTCTCGACCAATTCCGTCTATCGCTTCGACGCCCTGACCGGCACGTTTCAGAACCTGATCGTTGCGTCCGGCGGCGGTGGCTTGAACGGTCCACACGGGTTGATCGTCCGCGGAAACGACCTGTTCGTGTCGAGCTTCAACTCCAATTCCGTCAAACGGTACGATGCCACCACGGGCGCTTACCTCGGGGATTTCGTCACGCCCGGTCTGGGCGGATTGACGACGCCGACCGGCCTGACGTTCGGCCCAGATGGACACTTGTACGTCGCCAGCCAGACCAACAACGCGGTTTACAAGTACGACGGCGCGACCGGTGCCCTGATCGGCGCCGGGCCGTTCGTGACGGCCGGCAGCGGCGGTCTGAGCCGGCCGGTCGGCGTGTCGTTCTCGCCGAGCGGCGATCTGTTCGTGAGCAGCTCCGGAACGAATCAGATCCTTCGCTACACCGGCCTGACGGGCGCATTCAACAGCATCTTCGTGAACAATGGTGGCCCGATCGGGCTGCTGACCCCGCTGGGGCTCCAGTGGGGTCCGGACAACAACCTGTACGTTGTCAGCAACGGGTCGTTCTCGGTCAAGCGCTTCACGTCCGCCGGCGCGCCAATCGGCGGACCGAGCGGCGACTTCACGCCGCCGTTCACCGTGCTGTCCGGCCAGTACCTGACGTTCTCAGTCGTGCCTGAGCCGGGCACGATGGTCCTGCTGGCCCTCGGCGGCGTAGCGATTCTACGTACGCGCCGTCGCCGCTGATCGACTCTATTCGGCGCGAGTCTCCCGATCATTCGGTGGCCGACATCGCCCGCTGACGGCCCTCGCCGGTCGAAATTGTGAAGCTGTTCTCTGTCCGCAGCGGACTCTTATCCGCGCGCTGTCCGGCCCCACCAGCAGGAACGTCCTCCGCGGCCCGGTCCGGCTCCTGCGCCGCCCGCGCGACCGCCTACGGCAGAAGTCCCTCGCCCTGACGAACAAACTCCATCGCCTGGTTGAGGTTCGCCGTCGCCTCGCCCCAGTTATGCGCGCCCATCGAGTTCTCGCTGACCGCTGTCCATTCCCACCATGTCAGCCCGCGCATGTAGAACGCCTTGGCCCGCGCTAGCGCGTCCGGCGAAACCGTCCCAGCCGTCTGGGCCGCCTCGATTCGTTGCAGCAGCGTCTGGAGCGCGTTCTCCACCTCGCGCGCCTTTGCGTAGGTGATGTCCTGAACCGCCAGCATGACCTGCTCAATATGCTGGTTCGGCGTGTGACACTCCGAGCAGCGCTTGTTCTCGTGCTTCAACGGGCTCGTCAGCCAATGACTTGTGAAGATCTGGCCGCCCGCCGCGGTCCGCCGTTCCATGTGACAGTCGGCGCAGCTCAACCCGGCCTGATGATGATGGCTGTTCCAGTAGAACTCCGTCTCCGGGTGCTGTGGCTTCACGCCCGTCAGCCCCGTTACGCTGTGCGTCCAGTCCTGCTGGTTCGAGAACTTGCCCTGATAATACGCTTCCACGTCCCGCAACTTGCGCCACGGCACGTCGTCCCGGATCTCCCCCGTCACGGCCCGATCTGCCCCTTGGCCGCATACGTACTCGATATGACACTGGGCGCACGTCAGCGTTCCTGCCAGCCGACGTGCCTGCGCAGTCAATTTCCCGTCCGGTCCGCGCTCGTTCATTCGGGCTGCGAGGTCGGCCGCGTCCGCGGGAATCACGTTCAACGCCGGCGTGTACGGGTCGGTTCCCCGCGCCAACACGGCCTCGATCACTCCCTTGCGGATCAGCCGAAAACCCCCGCTGTGCGGATCGTGACAGTGCGTGCAACCCGCGCCGTAGTCCATCATCGTCGGATGTTCGGCATTCAGGCGTGCCACCGCGTTCGCCCACGTGTGTGCCTTGGTGAACGGCACCTCGCCACGCCGCAACTCGTCCCAGTAGTACGCCACCGGCGTGCTCTTGCATTGCAGGCACGTCGTCGTCTGACGCCGCTTGGTGTCAACGTGATCTCGCAGCAGCCAGCGATGGGCCCGCTCCTCGTTGTATTCGATCGTGAACCCGTGCCCGCCCATCAGGTACTGATAGTGCGGAAATTCCAGGTACTTCGACGTGATGATCGACCCCCCGTGTCGCCCTGCCCTGGCCATGTCGTCCTGCAGATAGCTCTCATACTGAGCTCCGTGGCACGACGCACATGCCTCCAACGAGAAATCCACGATCGCCCGAATCGTCTCGGAATCGTCCTGGTGCGCCCGCCCGTTCGAGTGGCAGGTCAGGCACAGCGTCTGCAAGTCGGCATGCGGACCGCCGTCAAGCTTGGACGCGTATCCCGAATGACACTCGGCGCAACGAAGCCCCAGCGATGCCAGCGTCGGGCGGGCCGGTGCCGGCGGGTTTGGCGCGAGCCACCCGTCGCATCCGGCCAGCAGCAGCCCACTGGCCACAGGCAGCAGTCCGCATAGCGAGCGGTGAAGCGTCATTTGTTGACCTCCTGATATACAGATCAGCGTAGTGCCTGGGGCGTCGCGCCGCAAGTGCCGCCCAGCCTCAGCCACCCACGGCCGCAGCCCCTTACCGCCTCGAACCGGGTGGGCCTCGATCCCTTGCATGCTGTCGTCGCCCGCCCGCGCGTGGCGCGCGCCTTTCCCGATTCGATTCTCCGGTCCCGCTCGATCGTCGGTGGATGCTCATGCTTCCGGAGCCGCTCGGCCAGATCCATGGCCCGTACCGCTGCGTGGTCGCGCTGGGAGCGGCGGGCATGGCCAGGAGCGAATACGAGCACCTCTCGCGCGGCCATTTCCTGACCGTCATCCAACGACTCGGAACCGTCATCGCGGATTGCGTCGCCCACCGCGAACCGCTGTCCGGCGTACATGCGCTCGAGGTGCCCGCCAGGCTCTTCGCCTACTGACGCGAGCTCGGCCACTAGAGCCTCGATGACCCTTTGGACCAGCTCCAACGACCGCCTGACCTCGCCACCCACCCGCTAAACTTCCCCACGCAGCGGAACCAACCCAAGGGGGTGGTAGAGAGATCCCCCGCCTTCACCGCCAAGGAGGCATCGTGATCCGTGGAATCATGGCTCGATCGTGGGTGAACACGAACGAAAGAAGGGCGTGTCCTTCAAAGGACACGCCCTTCTGAGGGTCTTCCGCGATCAACCTGCCGCTGTCAGGGGCCGGGCGGGTTGAAGGTGTGGATGAAGAACACCGACAGGCCGAGCTCGTGCACGCCCGGAGGGCCGGCGACGAACGGGGCCGGCTGCTTCGGGAAGATGTCCGGGATGAAGGCCTCGTCGTAGCCCGAGTTCAGCGGGCCGAAGTCGCCGTCGGGCAGGAGCATCGGGTTCGGCGAGTTCGGGTTCAGCACGAGTTGCCGACCGACGAAGGCGCTGCGGCGGATGACGAAGACGAATCCGCCGAAGCCCGGAGCCGGAGCGCCGAAGCGATCCACGTTCGAGCGGTCGAAGAACGCGTAGTGCGAGCCCGGAGCCGGGACGCCGTCGCACGCCGTATAGGGCGGCGTGATTCGGACCGGCTGCGAGAGCAGGTCGAACTGGTCGCCGTTGAGCTGCACAGACTGGAACGCGCCCAGCGGCGGCTGCGGCGGCGGGATGTCGTACTGCGTCTGGCCGGCGCGCGGGGCGCCCTTGAACGAGCCCTGGATGGCGTAGAAGCGGCCGCTCTGGAACGCGTTGTCGCGGAGGAACAGCAGCCATGCACGCGGCCCGAGGAAATGCTCGTAGGCCAAGGTGTTGTTGAACGTGTTCGGCGGGTTCAGCGTGTTGAACTTCACGCCGAGAACGACCACCGCCACGTCGCCGCCGACCATGTTGATCAGGCTGCGATTCTCAACGCTGATCTTGTCGTTCGACGGGAAGCGGGCCTGCAGCGGCGTGTAGTCAGCGCCGGGCGGGTGGCCGATCACGCGCGGGTTGACCGCTCGGAAGTTGAACTCCAACTGGGAGAAGAACGCCGCGTTCGGATCAGCGCCCGATCGGATCGACAAGATGTAATCCGTGTCGTTGACGGTCCGCAGGTACGAGTACTCAAACGCGAAGTTAACGGTCACGTCGACCGGCCCGCCAATCCGCGACGGCCACGGGAGGTTGCCGGGCAGCACGCCGAGAGGATCGCAGGGCGAAAATGGGCCGATCAGCGGGAACGGCAACTGGACCACGTCGACTCGGAACGTGACCGCGTTGTCAATCCGCCGAGCGGCGTTCAGGCGCTCCTGCGAGACTTGGCTGCCCTGATTGTTACTACCTACGCTCGGGTTCAGATTTGGTAACGCGTTGTTCCCGCAGCCGGCCACCATGGTCGCCAACCCAAGGAACGCCGCACTGCGAAGTGCCAGCTTTCGGTTCATCATATTCCCTCTCCTCCCCACTCCTGGTTCTCATCTGATTACGGTTTCACCGCGACCAAGCCACGGCCGCATGGTATACCCCAACATTTTAGGTTACCGCCATTTATACCACGGCGTCGAGCGCCAAGTCAATCAGCGATTACGCAGATTCACATTGCCCGCCGACGTGATCGGACCGTCGATCATAACCGCCGATCTCGGGCATGTTTGTGTGCGATCCGACTGTGCAGCGCCCGCAGCGCCGCGCTGGTTCGGTCCGAGAGCTCTGAAACCGACGCGGCCTCGACCTCGGCCGGTTTAATCGCCGGACCGTAGGCGACATGGATTGCGCCGGGTCGTGGAAGTCGCCGGGACCGTGGCCAGCACTGAAATGCACCGTATATGACGGTGGGGACAATCGTAGCCTTGGCCCGCTTGGCGACCAGGAGTGAGCCTTCTCGCAGCGGCTGGAGACCCCCGTCGAGGGTGCGTGTTCCTTCCGGAAACGTGACGACGAGTTGGCCGTCGCGAAGTCGGCGCAAGATCTCCTTGATGGCACCCACGTCCGCGCTGTCGCGTTTGACCGGGAAGGCGTTGAGCGACTCGATGAGCAGGCGGAACCAGCGATTCCGAAATAGCGTATCGCGCGCCATGTAATGGCATTCACGCGGCAACGCCATGGTCGCCAGCACAGGATCGAGAAAGCTCTGATGCGAGCACGCCAGCACGACGGCGCCATCCTGTGGCACATTCACCAATCCGTAGACTCGCACACGCCATAGCAGGAAGAACACGACCTGGCACAGGAAGCGCATGATGCGGTAGTAGAGCCGCACGGCGACTTCACACGGTTGAGAGGGGCAGGTTGAGGAGCCGCCTTCGTCGCTGAACCTCGTCCATCATGCGCTCCACGACCTCGTGAATCGTCATGGCGGTCGTGTCGATGTGAATCGCGGTGGCGGGTTCGAGCAGTGGCGCCCATTGGTGCGCGTCGTTGCCGTCGCGCTCGCGCAGGTTCTCGAGAATCTCCGAGAGGGTGACGTTTTCACCGTCCGCGGTCAACTCCTGGTAGCGGCGTTCGGCCCGCCGCTCGATGCTGGCATCCAGGAAAAACTTGAGGTCCGCATTGGGGAAAACCACACTACCCTGGTCGCGACCCTCGGTCACCAGCGATCCCAGCTCGCGCCCAATCTCGCGCTGCCGCTGGACGAGCAGCTCACGGATGGCCTTCTCGCGGGCCACGTAGCTGGTCGCACTGCTGACGGCCATGCTGCGGACGGCTTCGGTGGCGTCCACGCCGTCAAGGATGACGCGTGTATGCGTCGGTCCGCACAGCACCTCGATCCGGGCATTGCGGGCGATGGCGACCAGCCCCGGACCGTCACTGAGCCGTGCGCCCATGCGAAGAGCCCGCAACGCGACCGCGCGGTACATGGCTCCGGTGTCGAGATATGCCACGCCGAGGCGAGCGGCGAGTTTTCGGGCGGCGGTGCTCTTTCCGGACCCGGCCGGCCCGTCGATCGTGATGATCATGCGCTGTGCCCTTGGCGTTCACGCGGATCGCGACGGAATCAAGTATAAGTGGGCTGTCAAGTCGAAGGCGGTCCCCGCGCCGGCCCTCCTTCGATTGACGAGTATGCCGCGTGCCCTAGAATGGGGGACCGACGCGAGCAGCCGCGTTCTTCAGCCCGCGGCGGGAGCATAGTCTTTGATGTTCAACCCTGCCGGCGGCGGTTCATCGACTCCGAGATTGGCAGCCTGTCTGACCACGGCGCTGTGGGCCCTTGCGGCGGGCTGCCACCGCGATGAGCCCCCACCGCCGCCGGAAACGCAGCCGGCCGTCAGTGGTCAGGCGCCGCAGGCGTCGCCGGTGCCACTGCGACCGAAGCCTGATTCACCACCTCCCGCGCCTGCGAGGACCGCGCCGACCGCTTCGCCGACTATCGCACCAGCCGGTCCGCGGCCGGCGGGCGTGGACGCAAAGGACGCTGCCCATGCCCCCGGTTACCTGCCGCGAACGGGCGAGTGTAGCACATGGGTCAAGTGCGAGCCGGTCAAGGTCGTGGCGGCTGGCGAACTCTCGAAACTGGTAGCCTCGGAGCTGGCCTCAAAGCTCGCCCGATATGACCTGCGCTCGGCCGCCGCTTGTGCCTACGCCTGCACCGTGAACGGCCGCGAGGTGATCGCCCGCGTCCTCGCAATCGAGACGGCGGCGCCGGAGGACGCCTATGGCCTGGTGACGTGCGCTTCGAGCTCGCCCCGAACTGATCGATGCGGAGGCCTGACGCGTGTGGAGCTCGGGCCGGGCGTCACGTACCACACTTGGCAGGGACGGGTGTACTTGAAGGTCTCCATCGACGTCGATTCGGAAGCGGCCGTCGCCGAAATGCGACGCCTGGTGCAGCACATGGCCAGCCGCATCCAGCGCGAGGACGAGCCGGCGCTCGTTCACGCCCTGCCGACGGAGTCTCGGCTGCCGGGTCGCCTGTGGATCGTGCGGCACCCGGCGAGTCTCCCGCAAGCCGCACTCAGCACCAGTCCGCCGCCCGATATCGAGGCCACCGCGCGCATCGGCGGGCTCGGCTCGGAGACATTGATGTGCGTCGCCCAGTATGACGTTCCGCATGCACGGCAGCCGAACACCGTCTGGGTGATTCGCTACCCGTCGACCGCGGCCGCTCGTGAGGCCTATCGCAAACTTCAGCAGCAGATTCAGAGTTCCGACAGCCCGTCGTGGCAACTGACCAATATCCTTCCGCCAAAAGGCGCGTACGTCATCGGCACGTGGACGGCCGAAGAGGAGTCGCTCCATTACGCGATGCCGCGAATCGCGAGTCTCCTGCCGGGTTGAAGCCGCGACGTCCCTTCTCACCGCTGGCCGTCGGATCTCGTCGTGATCGCCTGGCTCTACGCTGCCTTCGTCCTGCTGATCCTGCTGCTCCTGGCGCTCGATCTGGGCGTTTTTAATCGCGCGGCGCACGTGATCGGCGTGCGCGAGGCCCTGGCGTGGACGGTGCTGTGGATCGTCGCCGCCCTGCTCTTCAACGTTGCCGTCTACTTCCTCTATGAACACCACGTGTTCGGACTGGGGCTTGAGCCCGAGCATCTCGAGGATGGTGCGACGGCCGCGATCCAGTTCTTGCTCGGCTATGTCATCGAGAAGTCGCTCAGCCTCGACAACATCTTCGTGATGGCGGTGATCTTCGAGTATTTCCGCGTGCCGGCCATCTACCAACACCGGGCACTGTTCTGGGGCATCGTCGGCGCGCTGCTGATGCGCGGGGTGATGATCGCGGCCGGCGCCGTTCTCATCAACCGGTTCCACTGGATCATCTACGTATTCGGCGTGCTGCTGATTCTGACGGCCATCAAGATGCTGCTGGCCCACGATCGCGAGATGGACCCCGGGAGAAACCCGCTCGTCCGGCTGGCTCGTCGCGTCTATCCGGTCAGCACCACGTTTGATGGACAGCGGTTTTTCACGCGCATCGACGGTCGGCGGTGCATCACGCCGCTGTTTCTGGCTCTGCTGGTCATCGAAAGCTCGGACGTGCTATTCGCGATCGACTCCATCCCCGCGATCTTTGCGATCACGCGCGACCCCTTCCTTGTGTTCACGTCCAACGTGTTCGCGATCCTCGGACTCCGGTCGCTCTACTTCGCGCTGGCAGCCATGCTCGACAAGTTCAAGTACCTCAAGTTCAGCCTCGTGTTCCTGCTGGCGTACGTCGGCGTCAAGATGCTGGTCTCCGCCCATGTGGAGATTCCTCATGTGGCATCGCTGGCCGTCATCGCAACCGCGCTGGCGGTCGGGGTGCTCGCGTCGGTGCTACGATCCCGTCGAACGGAAGGGACATCAACGCCATGAGCTTGTCGCTGCAATTCCGATGCTGATGCGGACCGCCCGGCGGCTGGTTGTCGCCGTCATTGGCGGCACGGTGCTCGTGCTTGGGCTCGTCATGCTTGTGACGCCCGGGCCAGGAATCGCGGCGATCGTCGGCGGGCTCGCGATCCTTGCGAGCGAATTCGTCTGGGCCCGGCTGCTTCTGCGGCGAGTGAAGCGGCGGGTGCAGGGCGCTGCCAGCGCCGTCGGCATCGGTACTCGACCCCCTCGCTCGCCGGGGCCATAATCCGATCCGAATGCCAGATATCAAGGCGTCGGAATCGCTGTCCGGCCGAAACGCTCGCGTTCGCGGGCGATGCCGGGCATTCTTCGCATACGATGTCGGCATCGCGGTCGATCTGGCCGAGGCGGAGCGGCTGATCTCGGCGGCGACGCGCCGCGACACCATTCGCGACAAGCGTCGCGCCCCCGCCGCGGTCGCGGCGCAGCCCGGACCGCTACGAATTGCGCTTACGGGGAACGTGGTCGACCTCGGACTGACGCGCTCGGATCCGACCGTCGAGGCGGTGCTCTACGATTTCGGGGCCGTCTCGGTGATGTACACGCTGCCCATTGACACTACGCTTTCCGAACTCGCGGACCTCAGCGACCGGCTGTACGAACACCCGGAGCTCCAATCCAGCGCTCGCGCACTGGTCACGTCGCTGGTCGAGACGACCGCTGCGGCCGTGCGTCGCCCGGCCATCAGCGGTGCGAGCGAGAGCTACACCATTTTCGAGTTTTCTGTGCCGGATTCCTCCTCCGACCTGCAAGAGTGGTCCACCGCCGCCGCGCCGGCGATCGCGCAGGTGCTGCGATCATCGCGGGCTCCGCTGTCGCGTCAGGAGATCGCCGACGCGATGTCCAGCCAGATCAGCTATTCGCCACATGATCTCGCGTTGATCGACTGGAACGCCGCGTTGCTCATCGGTTCGGACACCACTGACACCCGCCATGTGCTCGAGTCGGCCAACGTGGAATTGCTTGAAATGCGCGTGCTCGACCAGCAGCTCGACGACGGGCTTGAAGAATCGTACCGACTGCTGCTGAAGCCGCGCTGGCTGAGCACCGGGGTTTTCGGCTCTCGGGCGTCCGACCTGCAACGCATCGGGCGGATGCAGGTTGACGCGGCCGTGCTGTTCGAGGGCGTCAGCAACGCGCTCAAACTGGTCGGCGATCAGTATCTGGCCCGGGTGTACAGGCTGGCATCGCAGCGATTTCACCTGGCGGAGTGGGATGCAGCGATTCTTCGCAAGATTGAAACGCTGGACAGCGTCTACTCGAAGATGTCCGATCGCCAGATCAACCTCCGAATGGAGGCGCTGGAGTGGATCATCATCATCCTGATCGCTATCGAGGTGGTCATGTCCCTCATGAAGTGGTAATCAGGAACCGCGCGGTTCGATCACGCGCGCCGCTGGGCCAGCACGACCGTCGCGTCTTCCGGCGCCTGTCCGCCCGCGACATGATCGTCCCACTCGGCCGACAGTTCCGAGAGCGCCTGGTTCAGAGAGAGACCGGCTGATTCGCGCAGACATCGGATTGTCCCAGCCCGACCGAATGCCGCCCCCGAAGCCGACCGCAGATGCTCCGCGCCGTCGGTCACCAATGCCAGCATCTCACCGGCGCACAGAACGCCGGTTTTCTGCGTGTACGCGAAGCCTCTGGACCGCCCGATGGGCGGCATCCCGCAGGCTTCCAACTCGCGGACGGATCCGGCGCCATCGACCACGGCGAGCGAGAGACCCTGGCCGGCGACGCAGTACCGCAGCGAATCGTCCGTCGAGGGTACCCACACGCATGCCAGCTCAACTGACCAGTCCGAATGTGCCTCGGCTGCGAGCCAATTCACCGTGCGAGCCAGCACGTGCGGACCATCGGTGTGGAGGCAGGCCGCGCGGAATGCGGCCCGCACCTCCGCCATCAGGCGCGGCAGCGCGGCGCCCTGGGCGCACACCTGCGCCAGCAGAATCGCAACGGTCCGATTGGCCAGCCGCATCAGATCATAGAGGTCGCGCGGTCGCGCGCTGCCCGGCCGTCGCAGGGCAGCCACATGGATGTCCGGCCACTCCGGCATGGCACGGACGGTGAGCTGATCCTGCACCTGCCGAGCAAGCGTGAGTGCATGATCGAGCGCGGCTGAATGCTCCCGGGCCTCGCTGCGAGCGGCACGCTCGAGCGGTGCGGCCACGGCGGCGGCGAAGCAGCTCAGCAGGTCGAGCGTCGCCGTGTCGTAATGCACCTCGCCCCCTGACTCGACGTATAGCATGCCCAGCACGGCACCGCGCGGCGCCACCAGCGGCACCGCCATGGCGGAAACGGAGCCTAGGGAACCGGCGTCGGGCAGGCACACTTCATACAAAGAGCGCGTGCAACGCTCGTGCAGGCGTTTCATGAGCCCGGGCGTCTCGACCGGGCCGCCGTGCGGGCCGACGGCCCGGAATGTCTCCAGCGCCGTCGCCGTGCGTCGTCGGAGGGACACGGCGGCGGTCGAGGCCCGGAAGGTCGCGGCCGCCTCTCGAAGCACTCGCTCGAGCAGGGTTTCGGTCTGAGGGATGCCCGACACATCGGTTGTCAATCCCGCCAGCTCGCCGAGCCGCTCGATCGGCAGCCTCTGGATTCCTCCCCGAACGCGCACGATGCTGCCATGCGGTAACGGCGATTCCCGCTCGGGGGATGCCGCGCGAGCGCCCGCCCCGGCCGTTCGGGTTTCGAGCGAGAGATAGACCCGGATCACGAACGGTCCGACCCCGATCTCGTCGTGGTCGCGCACCTTGCGCGTCCCGCTGACGACCTCACCATTCAGGCGCGTCGGCTTCAGGCGGTCGAGAACCTCGACTTCCCAGTCACCCGATGAACCCGGGGCGAGCCGGACATGCCTCGGGGCGACGGCCGCGTCGCGGAGCGCAATGGTGCAATCGGTGTCCGAGCCGATCAGGATGGCCTGCTCTCCGAACGTGCGGTCGCTGACGAGAGCGTCGTTCTCAAGCACGAAAAGACGCATGTTGCCCGCCCGCGACGTGAGGCCTCGAAAATCGGCGACGCCTACTCAGATGCGGCGAAGCGGATTCCGGCCAGGCGCGCCTGCGCCTCGCTCACGTCAAAGACCAGTACCCCGCCATCGACATGATCGCCGGGTTGAGCCCCCCCGCTCGGCCACAGCCGGAAGACCGCCCGGGCTAACTGAAACACCGCCGGATCCGCCGCCGACTGCCAGTACGCATCGAGCATCGGCTGGTCTCCGCCGTAGATGAGTTTCGACATGGCGAAGGCGGCCGGGTCGCCGGACTCGCTGTATGCGACTAGCACGGAGGGAACGCCCGTGGTGGCTCCGAGGCATCGTCCCAGTGCGAAGACCTCGCGGTCGCGCGGCAAGTTGCCTTCGAGCGCACGCCCGAGACGCCAGAAGGCTACGACGGTCTGCGCGTCGATCTCCGCCTCGTGCGGCTCCCGGATCGTCGGACCGATGGTGGCTTCGAGCTGTCTCATGGTCGCTACGGATGTGAAACCGGGCACGCCCGGTTCGTTCGTACATTCATAGTGTATGCCGCCCTCGCCCGATCGACCAGCGTCAACTCCGATTTGGCTCGGCTATTTCGTTGGGAAATCACACGCCGTTGAGTCGAAGTATCCCTGAAGGATCGCCTGAGCCGCGAGCCGATCCCGCCGGCCAGCCTTTGGCCTTCGACGCGTCAGCCCGCCCGCCCGCATGGCCTCATCCGCGGCGAAGCTGGAGAGCCGTTCGTCCGCCTCGATCACGTTGACCGCACCGGCCGCGCGCAACGCGGCGATGAACGTCCGGGTCAGCTCCGCCTGAGGCCCGACGGATCCATCCATGTTCAGCGGCAATCCCACGACCAGTACCGACACGTCTTCCGCGCGGGCTCGATCCAGCACGATCCTCGCATCGTCGACAGCGCGGCCGGTCGCTTTGAGGGTGTCGAGCGGACTGGCGATTCGCAATCGGAGGTCGCCGACCGCCAGGCCGATGCGTCGCCGGCCGTAGTCGACACCCAGTACGCGTCGAGCTCGCTCAGGCATAGCGATCGCCGTGCCGACGCTCGATCTCCGCCAGCAGTTCCTTGAGACGCTGCGCATCGGCGGCGCGGCAGATCAGCGTCGCGTCGCGACTGTGCACCACGACCAGGTCCGAAACTCCCATTGCAGCCACGAGGTGGTCGCCTTCGGACACGAAGACGTTGTGATGTGCGTTCAGGGCGACCACCTCGCCGGCGACGATATTCCCGGCGGCGTCGCCCTGTTGGACGGCGCGGAGCGCCGTCCAACTGCCGAGGTCATGCCAGATGACGTCCATATCCACCACGAGCACGTTCTCCGCGTGCTCCATGACCGCGAAGTCGATTGAGATCCGCGTGAGGCGAGGATAGCGTTCAGTCAGCCGTTGCCTCGCTCGTTCCGACTCCCATTCTGACGCGACGCTCATCACGACATCAAACGTCTCGGGCAGCCGCCGCTGAATGTGCTCGAGGATCGTGTCGCAGCGCCAGGCAAACATGCCGCTGTTCCAGCAATACTCCCCGCTGGCCAGATATGCCCGGGCGGTCGGCTCGTCGGGCTTCTCCTTGAATTGCCGTACGCGATGAACGCCGACTCCCAGCGCCTCGCCACGGCGGATGTAACCCATCCCGGTCGACGGTCCGGCCGGGACGATTCCGAAGGTCACCAGCACATCTGGGTGCGCCTCAATCTGCGAGAATCCGCCCCGTACCGCATGAGTGAAGCGTTCCACCGGCGAGATGACGTGATCCGCCGTGAACACCCCCATCGTCGCGCCCGGCCAGCGGACCTGCACGATTGCCGCGGCGAGAGCCACGGCATTGGCCGTGTCACGCCCGCACGGCTCTCCAATCAGGTTCGCAGGCGGCAGCTCCGGCAGTTCGACGGCGATGGCCGCCAGGTGCTCCGCGCCGGCAATGACGCAGATTGATTCGTTCGGGAAGGTGCCGAGCAGCCGCTCGTAGGAGAGACGTAGCAGGCTCTTGCCACCGAGAAGTCTGAGGAGCTGCTTGGGCCTGCCACGGCGGCTGAGCGGCCAGAGCCGCGTTCCGGATCCGCCGGCCATGATGACGGCGACCTGCTGCATGGGGGCTCAGACTAACCTCGCACGGCCCGCGCGGCGAGAACCGCTTGGCGCGGATCGAGGTTTAACTCCTCGCAGTCATCCGATGAGGACGCCACGGGCGTCGCCGACCGCGGTGCGCGTCGAGCGGCCGCGGCCTTACAGCCGAAGCGTCGTCTGCACGTAGAAGAAGTCCGAGTCGTCCGCCCGGGACGCGGCATTCTGAATGAAGGGCCCGGCCGTCAGGTGCGCGTAGCCGATCTCGATGGTGATCTGCCGGCTCAGTCTATACACGGCGAACACGTCCAGCCCGTGGCCGATGAAATCCCCGCTGCGGCCGTTCGGGTCGCGGATGCCAGTCGGCCGCCACTCATCCGAATCGCTCGCGAGCCAATAAGCGCGATACGTGCTTTCAATCGTCAGCTTGTCGATCGGCCGCCACGTGAACCGCAGACCCGGTTGAATCAGGTTCTCGCGGATGAACATGTCGGTCGGGGCGTACATGGTGTGGGCGGCGCCAAACAGGCGATCGAAGCGTTCATCGATGCGGTCGCGCGGATGGCGATCGCCCGATGCATAATCGACGAATGCCGCAATTCGCGGCTGGCGGGCGAGTTCGAACGAGTAGCCGAGTTCCGCGTGCAATGCGAACGCGCGCACCTCGCGCTGGCGGCGCTCGCCGAACTGCCAGGCCGCGTCCAGGTCGTAATCGAAACCACTGGCGCCGATCCGGCCGAACACGTTGTGCCCAATGGTGTGAAACTCCTGATCGGCAACCGTGCGATCGCGTCCGTCGGCGTGTCGAACGATGTAGTACGGCAGGAATCGGATCCCGGGATCGAGCCACCGCAGGTCTGCCGAGAGGGCGTACAGCCAGCCCCGTTCGTCGCAGCGGTTGAACTGCCGCACACGCTCGGCGACCGGCTGAACCGCCAGCAGATTGACTTCCCACGGCGTCGTTGCATCGCCGGCCCGCAGGCGAAACCCGTCGAACGAGTTGGTCGAGTTTCGGAACGCATTTCGGGCGAACAGCCGGCGGTTCACGAGATCAAACGACATGCGGCCGGCCCGCAAGCTGAGCGGGTGCTCGCGCCCGAGCACGTCCTTCAGGTAAACCTCGGTGAATGCCTGAAGGATCTCGTTTTCATCCAAGTCGCGCGTCACCTCGGGAAAGCTGTTTCCAAACGCGCGCGCGTCCTGAAACTCGAGGCCAAAGCGCAACGGATCCAGAATCTCACGGAGACCCAGGTACGCCCGACTGCGCATCAGGAATCGATCATCATTCAGGTTCCCGGCCGGATAGAAGTTCTGCCGATGCTCGAACCGCGTGTTGTGCTCGATGCCGAACTCGAGCCAGTTGAAGCGCTCCGGCCGCGGGTCGCGGAGCCATTCGGCGATCTGCGCACCGGAGCGCACGTACTCCGGCGGGTCGGGCGATACGCGCGTGCCGATGGCCAGCGAATTCGAATAGACGGGTCGCGACGGCTTGGGCGCGTCCGACTCCGTCTGAGCCGATGGTGCGGACGTGGGCGATCGCTCGGCCGCGGCCGGCACGGCGATCCACAGCACAAAGGCGGTTCCGTAACGCGGTGCCACGCCGGCCACTCCCAGGGCGTTCAAACGAATCGCAGCGGCGCGGCGTGCGCCGCAAACCTCTTTTCCCCGACGTGGTCGAATTCAACCGCCACCCAGAGTGTCGCGCCACGCGGATCCACTCGCCGCACCTCGCCCTCGCCATAGATCGGGTGCTTCACCCTGCGTCCCACGAACCATTCGTCCGGGTCGATCCGCTGCGAGGACCGCACATCGTCGATGTCGTATCCGTCATCCCGTCGCGCCGGGCGGCCGGAGTGCTCCACGTCATCGCCGTTCAGTTCCCGTAGAAAGCCGGACGCCAGCGTCCGCGTGTTCGTGCCTCGAACGCTTCGATAATCGGCGTGGGTCAGCGTCAGACGCTTCATGGCTCGCGTCATGCCGACGAAACACAGACGCCGCTCCTCCTCAACGTCGCCTTCGCCCATCAACGCCCGACGATGTGGAAGCAGCTCCTGCTCCAGGCCGACCATGTAGACGATCGGGAACTCGAGCCCTTTGGCGGCATGCAGGGTCATCAACGTCACGAAGCCGCCCGCGGTGTTCATCCGATCCGTGTCGCTAACAAGTGCGACCTGCTCCAGAAAGCCCTCGAGCGAGCCTTCAATCGGCTCCGGCCCGCTGTCGAGCGCGCCGCCAGCCGACCCCGCCTGGCCGCTCGGGAACAACGCATCGTACTCGGCCGCCGCCGAGACCAGCTCATTGACGTTCGCCAACGCCGGCTTCTCGGGATCCGGATCGTCCTGAAGCGCCCGCTGCAGACCGGAGAGGCGCAACACCGCGTCCACCAGTGGCTTGACCGGCCGCCGGGGAAGTCGCCGCATGGCCGCGAGCAGTTCAGCGAACTCAGCCAGCCGCCGCGCCGCGGACTTCACCGACGGCAGTCGTCCCGCGTTCGCCACGATGGAGTCGATCGGCACGCCCTGTTCACGCGCGCTGGCCGAGAGCCGAGTCAGCGTCGTCTTGCCGATGCCGCGCGGGGGGGTATTGATCGCGCGCAGCAGCGCCACGTCATCGGCCGGATTGGCAATCAGGCGCAGGTAAGCGAGGACATCCTTGATTTCGGCACGCCCATAGAACTCGACGCCGCGCGCGATCTGGTACGGCACCCGTGCCCGGCGCAGCGACTCCTCCAGCACCCGCGTCAGCGCCGTCACGCGGTAGAAAACCGCCACGTCCCCGGCCCGGCCGCCTTCGGCGATATGGTTGGCGATATCGTGCGCGATACGGTCCGCTTCGTCATGTTCATTGTCACAGCGCCACACCCGCACCGGGTCTCCGGACGGGTTGGACGTCCAGAGCGCCTTCGCCTTGCGCCGCCGGTTGTGCGCGATCAGCCGGCTGGCCGCGGCGAGGATGGTTGGCGTACTGCGGTAGTTCTGTTCCAGCCGCACGACCCGCGCATCCGGGTACGACTGCTCAAAGCTGAGAATGTTCTGAATGTCCGCACCGCGCCAGCCATAGATGGACTGATCCGGATCACCCGTCGCACAGATATTCCGGTGCGCGGCCGCGAGCCGGGTCGCGATCAGGTACTGCGGGCGATTCGTGTCCTGGTATTCGTCGATGAGCAGAAAACGAAAGCGGTCGGACAGGCTCGCGGTCACGTCGTGGTGTTCGCTCAACAGGTTGGCCACGAGCACCAGCAAGTCGTCAAAGTCAACGGCGTTGGCTGATCGGAGCCGTCGATCGTATTCCGCCCAGATACGGGCGATCTGACGCCCGACAAAATCGCCGTGACGTTCGGAGAAAGACTTGACCGTCTCCAGCTCGTTCTTGGCGCGGCTGATCCGCCACGCGACGTTCCGCGGCGTCAGGTGATCGGCCGACAGGTCGCAGGCCGCAGTGGCCTCGCGCACGGCCGCCATTCGGTCGGTCTCATCGTAGATCGAGAAATTGGGACCCAGGCCGACCCGCCCGGCGAACTCTCGCAGCAGCCGGGCGCACAGCGAATGGAACGTGGAGATGACCATTCCCCCGCCGACATCGAGTGATCGGATGCGATCGCGCATCTCGCCGGCAGCCTTGTTCGTAAACGTAATCGCCAGCACCTGGTCCGGCCGCGCGACGGTCGACGCCAGATACGCCGCGCGTCGGGTGATGACGCGCGTCTTGCCACTGCCGGCACCGGCGAGCACGAGCAGCGGACCGAACGTGTGCATCACCGCCTCGCGCTGTGGTGGTGTCAGATCCGTCAGAAGGTCTTCGCAGACCATGTCGCGAGAATAGCCCCACAACTTCGTCGCTGTCCACGAGGCGCCGCGGTACTCGCTTGGCCGAACGGGATCACGCGCGTATCATCACGATGGGTCCGGTACGAGCGCCGGGCGAGTCGATCGTCGCGGACCCGCTCGAGCATTCGGCATGGACGCATCGTGGCGGTATGTGCTGGCGTCGGTGGTGGTGGCGCTGGTCGGGAACCCGATCGGTGCACAGCCGGTGAAGTCGGGGCGGCCGGCAGACACCGCCGGGCTTGGTGGGCGGCCGCTCAAAGTTCCCGTCAGTCTCACGCCCACGGAGTCCGACGAGCGCGGACTGATGAACCGCGTGGTGCCCGGGCGAGCCGTTCGCCTCGGTGACTGGGAGTACTCGGCCCGGAAAAACCCGCAGCCGCAGGACAGCGTGCCCTGGATCCTCTCGGCCCGCCCGATCGGACCCGACGCGGAATCATGGCGCCCCGCCGCAGCGTTCGCCCCGAGCATGCTGATCGCCGACGCACCCGTGCTCCGGGTGCCCGAACAGCTCTGGGCAAACTGGTTCCCTCCCGACATGGGTGATGTCGTTGGGATCCACTACCACGAGTTCGTCACGAATGATCTGGCCCGCGTGCTCATCACCGTTCACAAGGTGCCCGCCGATCCGCCCGACGGTGAGGCCGGACGGCCGCACGGCACGCGTCTCGAGGCCACGCTGCTGACACCGCTGACGTTCAGCGTGGACCAGGCCCTGGTGGTGCGGGCCGCTCGCCGCAACGAGGCTGCGGTCCGGGAGCGCATCGCGCACGAGCGCGGCCACGCGGAAGTGTCACTACCCGTCCTGATCGACACGCTGGCCGGCCCGCAGGACTGGAACCCCGCCACACTGACGGGACGCCGCTCCACGATCGAGTGGTACTGGCGTTCCGGCAGGATCTTCCGCCGATGGGACACCTATCGCGACGGACAACACGATCTGGCCACCATTCGTACGTCCATCACGCTCGTGCCGCCGACGCGCTGGTCCAAGCTGATACCGTCTCCGCCGTGGGAACTCGATCCGGCCGAAATTGAACGCTTCAATCGTGAGGTCGTGCACCTCGCCGAGCGCTTCTTCAAGCTTGATCGCGATGCGCAACAGCGCTTCCACGCCGGGCACGGCGCGTTCCAGCAGGCGACGGGGCCGTGATATGGCCGTTCGTTTGTGGGGTCCTGGCGCCGGTCCTCTCGTGCTAAGGTCATTCGTGGCGGCGATCGGCTGTCTCGCAGCGTGCGACCGGCCCGTGCCGGGCCCGACGACCGCTCCGATCGGACGACGACTCGTTTGCTCGTTTCTGCCCGTGTACGTGTTCACGCTCAATGTGGTGGGGAAGGTGCCAGGTTTCGATGTACAGCTCATGCTGCCGCCGACAGCCGGGTGCCCGCATGATTACGAACTGACCTCAGCGGATGCCCGGCGGATTTCGCAGGCAGACGTGCTGATCTTTTCCGGCGGACTGGAGGTGTTCGCCGGCGACGCCGCTCGGCGGCTGAACCCCCGCGCGCTCCAGATCGAGGCTTGGCGCGGTTGCGATCTGATCGCCGCCGAGTGCGATGACCACCATGAGAGCCACGCCCATTCGGTCAACCCGCACGTCTGGTTGAGTCCGCGGCAGGCCATTCGACAGGTGCGGAACATCGCGGACGGCCTGAGCATGGCGTACCCCGAACACGCCGCGACCTTTCGCGATCAGGCCAGCGCGTATGTCGACCGCCTCGAAGCGCTCAGCGCTGAAGTCGAACGGGCCCGCGTTCGCCTCTCGGGGCGCGCCATCGTCACGACGCACGATGCGTTTGCCTACCTGGCCCGCGACCTCGACCTGCGCGTCGTCGCCACCCTGTCGATCGCCCCGGGTCGGGAGCCATCGCCGGCCCATCTTGCAGGCGTGGTCCGACTGATCCGGCGGTTCCGCGTGCCCGTCGTATTCAGTGAATCGGGAACGGATCCGCGCGTCGCCGAACTGGTGGCTCGCGAGGCCGGTGTCCCGGTCAGAGAACTTGACGCGATCGTTACCGCGACGGCACCGCCCTCCGCGGATTACTATGAGCGCCGCATGGCATCCAACCTTCACGTATTGAGCGAGAGCCTCAAGTGATGGGCGATCAGGGCCCAACCGCGGTCGCGGCGCCGGCCATCAGCCTGCGCAATGTTCGGGTCGAGGCCGGCGGACAAGTGATCCTCGACCGAGTTCACGCCGACTTTCCAGCCGGTGAGCTGTCGGCTCTGATCGGGCCGAACGGGGCGGGCAAGACGACGCTGCTTCGCGTCCTGCTCGGCCAGATTCCCTACAGCGGGCGGGTGCAGATCGCGACGGTAGCTGGCCGCGCACCGCGCATCGGCTACGTACCGCAAACGCTTGAATTTGATCGCGGTGCACCGATCCGAGTGGTGGACCTGCTCGGTTCGCAGATACAGAGTCGCCCGCTGTGGCTGGGGGTTCGCCGCGACGCCCGCGACCGCGCGGCGGCCGCACTGGAGAAGATCGGCGCGGGCCGGCTGGTGGATCGTCGCCTCGGTCAGCTCTCGGGCGGCGAACTGCAAAGGGTGCTTCTCGCGTTGGCGCTGCTGAGCAAACCGGAGATTCTACTGCTCGATGAACCGGTAGCCGGAGTCGACCTGGCCGGCGTCGGCATGTTCTGCGACGTGCTGGGCCAGCTCCAGCGCCAGACCCGATGCACGATGGTGCTGGTGTCGCACGACCTGAGCGTCGTCAACGCTCACGCATCCTACGTTGTGTGCATGAACCAGACGGTCTTCTGCCAAGGCCGCACCAAGGATACGCTGACGGAGGCCAATTTGCGGGCGATCTACGGCCCGCTGGCCGAACTCCAGCATCACGTCCACGCCCACGAGGGCGCGGGTCACAGCCACGCGGCGGCCGAGCACCCCGATTCTCACGGCCATGACCACGCCCGCTAGGGCATGATCACTCCCCCCGTGCGCCCGTGTGATGCGAGTCGAGCCGTTTACAAGCCCGACCGAGACGGGCGTTTCGGCAATCGCTCGTGCGACCGCTCAATCAGGAGCGACCGACCGCGCCGAGCGATCAGCCGAACGAGGAGGCAGGACGGCCGATGCGTAAAGATCGCCGACAACGATTGGCGCCAGACGACTTCCGGTGTATTCGCTCTGCTGGAGCGACGGCCACCTCGGCGGGTGACCCGTCACCGGGCGGGCGTGCCAGCATGACGACGCGGGATCCGTAACCCGATGCGATGATCTCATCGGTCCCGTTGCGCCCGTCCAATTCTGCGACGGCAAGCCCGTGCCCCTTGTCCACGTCATCAAAAAGCGTCTCGGCGACCCAGCGATCGCGCTGGCGCGATCGGTACCGTCGCCTCGTTGGTCCAGAGGCTCGCTGCAGCCATTGTCGCATGTGGCGCGGATCAGGATCGGGTTACCGGTCGTGCGAAGCGGATTCGCTCGTCCTGAGGGTTCGCCGACGGGCTGGCACTGGGTTGGGCGTCGGTGTAGCCTCCTGAACTGATGGATCTGCGTCGCAGGAATCCCGACGGGCTTGCCCGGCGCCCTCGGACGTCATGAGCAGCACCTTCGACTCCCTGTATCGCATCATGCAGAGCGCTTTACCATTCGAGTGGGCGCGGTCGCGATTCATGCTTGACGCCCTCCTCGTTGTCGCACTGCTTGCCCCGCTCTGCGCAGCGCTTGGCGTGAAAGTGGTCAATTACCGCATGGCGTTTTTCTCTGACGCCATCTCGCACTCGGCTTTCACCGGCGTGGTGCTTGGTTATCTGCTGATCCCCATTTTCGCCGGCTGGTTCCCACAAGTACCGGCGTGGGACCGCATCCTGCCGCCGACGACGCTCGTGCTGTTCGGTCTTGCTGTAGGGCTTGGCATCTCATCGGTGCGACGTCGCACGGACCTGTCCTCCGATACAGTCATCGGCGTATTCTTCGCGGCCGTCATTGCCCTCGGGATCGCGTTCATTTCTCGCAACAACCTCCGCGGCGATTTCGAGCGTTTCCTGTATGGTTCAATCGTGACGGCCGGCCCCGCGGATGTGATCCTGACGGCCTCACTCGCGCTGGTTGTGATCGCCTATTTTGCCATCTCTTTCAATCGCCTGATGCTCATCGGGCTCAATGAATCGCTGGCTCGCAGCCGCGGCATCGGAACCGTCGCGCATGAGCACGGCTTCGCGATCGTGCTCGCCCTGGTCGTCACGCTCAGCATCCGCAGCGTTGGGCTGCTGCTCGTCACCGCCCTGCTGGTCGTGCCTGCCGCCGCCGCGAGGAACGTCGCTCGTTCGGCCGGGGGCATGGTCTGGTGGTCCGCAGTCTTCGGGCTGGTCAGCGGCGTTGGTGGTCTGATCGGTTCGTACTATGCCGACACGGCGGCTGGCGCCAGCATGATTCTGCTGGCCACCCTCATCTTTGTGGCGTCGATGCCGATCGGCGATCGAATGAAACGTTCCACGCCGCGCCCCTCCTGATCAACCTCGGAGGAACTTGCCCGTCCGGTGCAGTCCCGCGGCCAGGCGGGTCGATAACAGCGCATGGACACCACAACCATAGGAGCGACCGAGTCGGCAGCGCGCGAGCACTTCGATCGGCTCGGCAACAACGGCTACTGGGCTCGGCTGTACGCCGATGTCGCCGACCCCCGCATTCGTTGGAGTTTCGTGCGGCGGCAGATGAACATTGAGGCCCTCGTCCCGCGCGTCGCGCCGCCCGGGGCGTTGGTGGTCGAGATTGGTCCGGGTACCGGGAACCTGATCCGATTTCTCGCGGAGCACGGTTACCGCTACCGGGGCTACGACACCTCGGTCGCGATGGTCGCCGAGACGCGCGACGCCATTCTGCGGCACTTTGGACCGCGTAGCGACGCAACCTGTTCGCTGGGAGACGTGTATAGGCTTCCGTTGGGCGACGGGGCGGCTGACCTGGTGATTGCGTCCGGCGTGTTCGAGTACTTGGACAACCCGCAAGCCGCAGCCGCCGAACTCGCGCGGATTACCCGACCGCCGGATGCCGGCCGGCCAGGCGGGTGTGCGATCATTACCTTTCCTAACGCCGCGAGCCTCAACCGAATCCTCGGCAATCGCTTGCAGCTCATGACCCGGGCGTGGCACGGCTGGCTGCGGCTGACGGGCCAGCCAATCGCCCCTCCGGATGTGCATCGGGAGGCGTACGACGTTCGGCGGGTTCGCGACGTTTTCGAGCCGGCTGGTTGGCGGCTCGAAAACGAGCACTATTACGACGTTGAAGTGATGCCCTATCCCCTCAAGCGGCTTTTTCCAGACCTTGCGTTCCGCGCGAAACGCCGCTGGGAATCAGCCGATGCCGGGCTGAAGCACGTGCTGGCCAACGGGCTCATCGCGGTTCTTCATCGCCAAGCCGCAATACCGGCGACCCGACAGCGTTAAGCCATTGGGCTCAAGCATGTTCTCTGCGAATTGCGATCCCGTTATTGCGGGCTAAAATGGCGAGCGGCGAGCGACAACAAGACATTGGACCGCACACGCGCAGGTCGTACTGGACATGGCCAACCTCAAGCCGGGCACCATCTTCCGAATACTGCTCTTTGTCGGCACGGTTATCTTCATCATTGACACGAGGTTGCCTCGAGGCATCACCCTCGCCATCGCCTACATCCCGCTGGTGGCGATCGCGGTCCTGTTACCTCGGCCAAACATGGCCGTCACAGTCGCCGCGGTGACGTCCGCATTCACCCTGCTTGATCCGATCTTTTCTCCTCCGTCAAGTCTGCCCGCTTGGGTTACGTACAACAATCGCGGCCTGACGCTCGGTGCGATCTGGTTCCTCGCGGCGCTCGCGTTACCCCGAGTGCGCGCGGCATGGATCGGCCTTGCCGGATCGGACGCCACCGGCGTCGGGGACACGGGGACCGAGGCGGCGGGAGGGGAGGACGATGCCGGCGAGCATTGGCAGCGTTGGACCTACGCTGCCAGGCGCGTGCTCTCTTGGGCTACGCGACGCAAGCACACGTACAGGATCTACCGCGCGACACCAGATATGATCGAGCACAGCCTTGATCCGGGCATTTCGACCTACGACGCCGCCTCTGGGATTCCGGATAGCGTCCTCGAGCTATTGGTGGACGCCGCCGGCCGATTTGAGCTGTTCGTCATGACTGGTCGCATGCGCCGAAACGGCGCCGTGCTGGCGGTCTTGCCGGGGGCGGAGTCGATTCTCGGCTACGGCTGGATTCAGCAGTGGGGGCCACTCCAACGCGAATTCGGCTGGCTGGCTGACGACGCGATCTGCCTCGGCCCCTTCTGGGTCAATCCAAGCTTCCGCGGTCGCGGCATCTACGGCCGGCTCCTGACTCACACGGTGGTCGAGGCGATGCGGCGCGGAGCGAAGAACGTGTTCGTCTGGACCGATGACGGCAATCGCGCATCGGCCCATGGCATCGAGCGAGCCGGATTCGAACCCGTCGGCCGCTACCACGTCACCCTCTGGTTCGCCGGGCTCTGGCGGAAGGTGGAGCGGTTGGCTTAAGCGGCGTCGCGTTGGTCCGGGCGGCCGCGGCGCCAATCACCAGAGCGAGCCACCGTCGTAGCGGCCCAGCGCCGCCTCGAGCGCCTTCATCATTTCGCCCACCGTGCACATCGCCTTCGATGCCTCAATCAGGGCGGGCATCACGTTCTTGCCGGCGCGGGCGTCATCCGTGACGCGCTGCAGGGAATCGGCGACTGCCGTTCGCTGCCGGTCGGCCTTGATCGCCCGCAGCGACTTGACCTGCTCAAGCTCTGTCTCGTGACCGATTTGCAGAATTTCCACCGGGGGGCCGTCGTCCTCGGTGAACTCGTTCACTCCGACGATGATCTTGTCCCCGCGTTCGACGGCTTGGCTGTAACGAAACGCCGCGTCCGCGATCTCGCGGCGAACGTACCCTGACTCGATGGCCGCCTCCATGCCACCCATGTCGTCAATGCGACGGATGTACTCGGCTGCTTCCTCTTCCAGGTCGGTCGTAAGCCGCTCGACCAGATAGCTGCCGCCGAGGGGGTCGACCACGCTTGTGACGCCGGTCTCATGCGCCAGAATCTGCTGCGTCCGGAGGGCAACCGTGACCGCGTGCTCACTGGGCAACGCCAGGGTTTCGTCCATGCTGTTGGTGTGCAGGCTCTGGCAGCCTCCGAGCACGGCTGCCATGGCCTGGTAGGCAACGCGAACGATGTTGTTATGCACCTGCTTGCCGTAGAGGCTGCACCCGGCCGTCTGGGCATGGAAACGCAGCCAGCAGGAACGGTCGAGCCTGGCGTTGAATCGGTCGCGCATGAAGCGGGCCCAAAGCCGGCGGGCGGCCCGAAACTTCGCGATTTCCTCAAAGAACTCGTTATGGCTGTTGAAGAAAAAGCTCAGGCGCGGCGCGAAGCCATCCACATCCATGCCGCGCTCAACGCATTTCTGTACGTAGTGCAGGCCGTCTCCCAGTGTGAAAGCGAGCTCCTGTCCGGCGGTGCTGCCGGCTTCCCGAATGTGGTAACCGCTGACCGAGACCGGGTTGTATTGCGGCAACTCGGCGGCGCAGAACTCGATGGTGTCAACCACGAGCTGGACCGACTCGCGCGGCGGGAAGTAGAACTCATTCTGAGCGTGGAACTCCTTCAGAATGTCGTTCTGGCATGTTCCGCGCAACCGATCTCGGGCGACGCCCTGCCGATCGGCGGTGGCGATGTAGAACGCCAGCAGGATCGCGGCCGGCGCATTGATGGTCATGGAGACGCTGACGCTGCCCAGGTTGATGCCGGAAAACAGGGTCTCGAAATCGGCCAAGGTGTCGATCGCCACGCCGCACCGGCCGACCTCGCCCAGCGAGAGCGGGTCGTCGCTGTCGCGGCCCATCAAGGTCGGAAGGTCGAAGGCAGTCGAAAGGCCGGTCTGACCGCGCGACAGGAGGAACTTGAATCGCTCGTTGGTCTGCCGCGCCGTGCCGAAGCCGGCAAATTGCCGCATGGTCCAGAGCTTGCCACGGTACAAGTCGCGGTGAACGGCGCGCGTGAAGGGAAACTGCCCGGGCTCGCCGATGTCGTCCACCACGCTGATCGACGCCACGTCCTCAGGCCCGTAGTGGAGCTCCAAGGGCCTTCCGGAAATGGTCGTATGCGGGCCGATCTCGCCGTGCTGAATAGCCGATCGTTCAAGCGTGTCCGCCATGCGGTCTCCTTGTCTGCATCTGACCGCATTCTAGCGAAGGGGCGGATCAGTTGTCGCGTGAGACCGGTGTGACGGCGTTGTCCCTCGAGTCAGCAACGCCGGCCCAGCGCTCGGCCCGATTGGGGCGATACCTCGGTTTTCACCATTTCGCAGCGCGCTTGTCGAGAAACGCCCGGCAGCCCTCGCGGCCCTGTTCACTGCCGAACGCTTCCCCGAACGCGGCGGTTTCCTCGGCCATGCCGAGCTTCAACCGCTCCGCCTCGGCGCGGACCATGGCGCGCTTCGCGAGCCTGACGGCCTGCGGCCCGGCGGTCAGGATCGGCGCGGCAAGCCGTTCGCAGGCGGCCAGCAAGTCGGCTGGCTCCGCCGCCTCGTTCACCAAACCAATCTCGACCGCGAGACTGGCGTCGATCGGCTCGCCGGTGAAGACCAGTCGTCGGGCGCGGGCAGGGCCCAGCAGTAGCTGCGATCGTTGCGTGCCGCCCCATCCGGGAATCAGCCCGAGCCTGACCTCGGGCATGCCGATCTTGGCGGTGGTCGCCATGACTCGCATGTCACACGCGAGCGCGACCTCGCATCCGCCACCGAGGGCGGCGCCGTTGATGGCTGCAATGGTTGGCACGGGCAAGACAGCGAGACGATCGAATACGCGCTTTCCCAGCCGCGCGAATTCCCTGCCGCCATCGGGCGGGCTGGCGGACATCTCGGCGATGTCGGCGCCGGCCAGGAATGTCTTGCCCTCCCCGGTGACGATGACCACTCGACAGGCGCTATCACTCTCCGCCTCCACGAGCGCAGCGTCCAACCGGTTTAGAAATGACGTCGATATGACATTCACGCCCTTGGGGCTGCTGAAGGTCAGGCGGCCGATGGCCGTTCCGCCGGTGTAGGCGACGGTGGTGGACATGCTCGCTGCTCCTGCCGCGGCCTGGCGCGGACCGCGGGCTGCTAGTGTAGCACGAACGGGCAACACCGGCGGAACTGGGTGGTCTCTGAGTCGTCGGCGTCGCGGCAAGCATCCGTCGCCGGGCGCACCGTCAACGACCACGAAGCCGCCGGACGTCGCAGGGCGCTATTTCGCCCCGTACTCGTAGAAGCCGCGGCCCGACTTGCGCCCGAGCCGGCCGGCATCGACCATCTTCTTGAGCAACGGGCATGGGCGGAACTTGGGATCGCCGATTCCACTCAGCATGACGTTCATGATGTCGACGCAGACGTCGATGCCAATGAAGTCGGCCAGCGTCAGCGGTCCCATGGGGAAGTTGCAGCCCAGTTTCATGATTTCGTCGATGGTCCTGGCGTCGGCGACGCCCTCCATCAAGGCATACGCCCCCTCGTTGATCATCGGCATCAGGACGCGATTGGACACAAACCCCGGCATGTCGTTGCAGCGCAGCGGAGTCTTGCCCATGCGCCGGGCAGTCGCCTCGATGGTCTCACAGGTTGCGTCGTCGGTGGCCATGCCTCGCACGACCTCGACCAGCGTCATCAGCGGCACCGGATTGAAGAAATGCATGCCGATGAACTTCGCCGGCCGATCGGAGACGGTCGCCAGCTTCGTGATGCTGATGCTCGAGGTGTTGCTCCCAAGAATGGCGTCGGGCCGGAGCCGCGGCGCGATCTGCTTATACAAAGCCGCCTTCGCATCGAAGTTCTCGTAAATCGCCTCAATGACGAGACCGGCCTCACTCCACCGGACGGCGTCGAGCGACTCGCAGGTAATGAGCAACCCTTTGGCAGTAGCAGCCTGCTCGGCCGTCAGGCGGTTCTTCTCCACCAGTTTGCCGAGGCTCTTCTCAATTTCGCCCACCGCCACGCGCAACTGGCCGGCGGCAGCGTCGTACATGAACGTTCGCAGCCCAGCGCTGGCCGCGACCTGCGCGATTCCGCGGCCCATGGTTCCGCTTCCCAGTACGGCGATCGCTTCAATTGACATGATCGAGCACTCCGGGCGCAATGAGCCATTCGCCCACCGCCGGTCCCGATTATATCCGCCCCGCCCGGTCGCGCCCCGTCTTCGGAACGCCGACACTCCGACGGTTGGCAGTCGCCCACACCTGCCCTACCATCGCGCCCCAGACATTGGCTCTGAGTGACCGGGCGCGTGGACATGTCCGAATTCCGCCAGAATCCGTTGACCGGGCAATGGGTCGTCATCGCCCCGGCGCGCGCTGATCGACCTCAACCGCAGCGCGAAGCGCTACCAAGCGCGGCGCCGCTCGACGACTGCCCGTTCTGCCCCGGCCGTGAACGCGAGACACCGCCGGAGGCCTTCGCGGTTCGGCTCGACGGAAGCCCACCCGACACGCCCGGCTGGTCGGTGCGAGTCATCCCCAACAAGTTTCCGGCCACCCGCATGGATGCGAAGGAGCCGCCCACTCCGGAGTCCATCGCCTTCGCGCCGAAAGGTGCTGCGCCAGCCGGCCCACCCGCCAGCGGTGCGACTCTGTGCATTGGCACGCCGGCGACCGGCCAACACGAAGTCATCGTGTTGTCGCCTGATCATCGGCGCGGCCTGGCGGAGCTCGACGATCGCCAGGTCCGCCTGTTGCTCGAGGCCCTGCGCCATCGCTACCGAATCGTCATGCAGTCCCGCGACGTGCAATACGCCTGCATCTTTCAGAATCGTGGCCGCGAAGCTGGTGCGACCATCGATCATCCGCACCTTCAGTTGCTCGCCACGTCGGTCGTTCCTGCAGCGGCTGAGACCATGCTCGTGCGACAGTCCTCGTTCGCTCTGGCGAACGGGAGGACGCTCTGCGCCGCCCTGCTCGACGAGGAACTGGCGTCCGGACGGCGGATCATCTCCGAACACGACGACTTCGTCGTGCTGGCACCGTGGGCATCCGCCGCGCCGTACGAGACGTGGATCCTGCCGCGAACCCGCATCAGGGATGTCGGCTGCTTGAGCGACGACGCCGTCACGTCGCTGGCGCGCGTTGTGCGGGATTCCTTGCGGCGAGTGCGCTTGCAGTTGGGCGATCCGCCGTACAACCTCGTGTTTCACAGTGCCCCCAAGGGGCGCGCGGGCGACGAGCACGGTCAATTGCTGGTGCAGATCATTCCGCGTATCGGAGGCTTCGGCGGCGTCGAACTCGCGTGCGGGCTTTTTATCAACCCGGTGCAGCCGGAAGCCGCCGCCAGCCTGCTCCGCTTCAATGTGTAGTTGAACCAGAACTGCGCTGAGGGAGCATCCCTTGCTCACACCAGTCCGTGCGGATAGGCTCCAGACACCTCGCGCACTAACGGTGCGGGAGCGCCGGCGCCGGAGCACGCGGACGGCCGGACTTCCGCGATAGCTTGGAGGAATGCTCGTGTCCGCAACATGGTCTCGACGTCTGGTGTGCTTGTGCGTGGTCGCGCTGGCCGTGTCATCAACCGGCTGCCAGGTCCTTGGCCGGCTGGGTCGAATCGGCGGAAACCTCTTCGGTGGAATCCCGGGGCTGGGTGGCGGAGCGATCATCGGCGGCCCCCTTGGTGCCATTCTGGACATCGGTGGTCAAGTCATCACCGGCATCATCACGAATCCACCGCCGACGCCGATCGACGCCGAGTTCAACGCTCCCGGCTTCCCGCAATCGCCGTTCAAGATCGTCCTGCCGGCCAACCTGAATCCGCAACTGGTCGGCGTCCTGCTGACGCCCATCAACGACATTCCCACGTGCGCAGCCATCGGGCCCGATGGGCTGCTGTACTACACCGAGCGGATCACCGGCCGCGTGCGCCGGCTCAGCACGACAAACCCGGCCGCGCCGGAGCTCGTGCTCGACCTGCCCGTTAATTCGGATGGCGACCGCGGGCTGATCGGCATCTGCTTTACGCCCGCCGGCGTGGTACCCGCGCGGATGTTCCTGACTTACGTCCGGAGCACGACGAACGCTGACACCACGGCGGAGGCCGACGCGCTGGAGAGTCGCGTCTCGTCATTCCCGTTCGACGACCTGACGCCGGGCGCGGAGACCGTGCTGTTTCAGTATCCCAAGAGCGACCCGGGATTTCCGATTCCGGCCGCTCTTCAAGGAATCGGTCCGATCGCGATCGGACCGGACGGAAAGCTCTACTTCTGCCACGGCGACTGGAATACGCGACTGTCGGCCTTTGACCTGAACCCCAACAACCCGGCCGGCAAGATTCACCGCAGCAACCTCGACGGGACCATCCCGATGGATAATCCGCGGGCCGGCAGCACGATCTACGCGTGGGGGTTCCGGTTCCCGTACGGCCTTGCGTGGGACACGGTCGCGGGGATTTTCTGGGCTCTTGATCGCGGAAATATCGTGAGTGACGAGCTCAACATCGTGGAGCCGAATGTCAATTACGGCTATCCGGGCGCCCAGGGCGTCCACAATACGGCCTTTGAACAGGGCGTTGGATTGCTCGCGCGAGAACCCGCATTCGATTTCGCGGCTGCCAGCCCGCTGCCACGCCCGGGCGGAATCATCGTGCTGCGCAGCCCCCTCTACCCCGCGGAACTGCAGGGCAACGTGCTGTACACGCAGACCGCGAACGACCCGGTCATTCCGATCATCGGGCCGCCATCTCCCGGAAAAGTTGCACGCGTCGACTATGTGAGGGATCGCTTCGTGGTCGGGTGGGGCGATGTCTGGACCGCGCCCAATGAGGCCGGTCGGGCGTTCGCCATCGTGCTGGACAACGACGGACGGATCATCGTACTGTGCGAGACGGGCATCTACCGGCTCGATCCGGCATCCTGATCGTAGCGAGAAGCACGATCATCAACTCGAAGCCGTCGTAGCGGCACAAGCTGCAACGGCGGCTTCGAGAGTTTTCTCATCGCGGTCCGGAACGGACCGCAGGTCAAACAGCACTGTATCATCCTGAATGCGCACGATGACCGGTGGCGAATTCGCTCGCAATCCGTCTGCGGCGGTACGAGCAGACTGTCCGGACGGCTTCCAGCGGACGACCCAAGTCGCCATCGGCCAAGCCGGCAATGATCCACCGCCGGCGAAACTCTCCGCCTCAGCCACGGTGAACGACTCGCCCGGACACGCTGCGGAAAGCCGTGATGCAAGCCGGGCCGAACGGGCTTGAAGCGACGCCGGGCTCGCGTTGAGCATGGCGAGAGTTGGAATCTCACGTGTCGCCCGATCCGGACAGAGATAGAGCTCGAGCGTTTCTTGGAGCGCGGCCGCCGAGAGCTTGTCGAGGCGAACAGCCCTTGCCAATGGGTGCTCACGAATCCTCGCGATCGCCTCCGCACGCCCGATGATCAGGCCCGCCTGGGGACCGCCCAGCAGCTTGTCGCCGCTGAACGACACGATATCGCTTCCGGCACGGATGGAGTCCGCGACGAATGGTTCGCCGGCCGCGCGCCAAGCAGCCAAGTCCAGGAGGGCGCCGCTGCCGAGGTCGTCGTAGAACCGGATGCCCCGAGCGCGCGCAAGTGCTGCGAGCGACTCCGCGTCCGGAGACTCGCAGAAGCCGACGAGGCGAAAGTTGCTCGGGTGGACGCGCATGATCATGGCGGTCTGCGCGTTGATGGCCCGCTCGTAATCAGCCAGTCGCGTGCGATTGGTCGTCCCGACCTCCCGGAGTATCGCTCCGCCGGTCGCCATGATCTCCGGTAAGCGGTACGATCCACCGATTTCGATCAGTTGCCCGCGCGAGACGAGCACCTCTCGACCCGACGCCAGCGCCGCGAGGACAAGAACGGTCGCCGCCGCATTGTTGTTGACAACCAGCGCGGCTTCACAGTTCGTCAGCGAGCGCAGAAGCGATTCAATGTGACCCCCGCGTCCGCCGCGCTCCCCGATGGTAAGGTCGTATTCGAGATTGCAGTATCCCGCGGCGACATCCCCGACCGCGCGAATCGCGGCAGCCGCGAGCGGCGCTCGACCGAGATTGGTGTGAAGCACGACGCCGGTGGCGTTCACCACCGCTTGCAGTCGACCGCGCCGACGCGCGACCAGCAATGCCGCCGCTCGATCCAGCAGTGCGGCTGGCGTGGGCACTGCGGCACCGTCGCCGACCATGATGCGAGCTTCCCGCACGGCCGATCGGAGCAACTCCGAGAGGGTCGTGTGCGGCACGTCCGCGAAACGAACGTCGTTTCCGGCCAACTCAAGCAACAACGTCATGGAGGACAGCTTGGACCATCCCCCGCGGTTCGCCGGATCAGTCGGCATGCTCACAAGGCTTTCTCCGTCAGGACGCGTTCGTCACCAACCCGCCGCGTAAACCCCGTCCGGTCGAGGTACTCCAACCAGGGCAGCACGCATCGCCGGGAGAGCGATAAAGCGTCGCGCACGTCTGCCAGCCTGAATCGCCGCCCGCCTCCGCCAAGTTCGCGAACGACCTGGCGCACCCGCTCCGCAGCGGATCGATGCGCGAACGTGTGCGAGGAAACCTGGACGATTTCCGGTTCGCTCCGCGCCCACTCCCGCAACGCTGCAGTGCGTGCGGGCGTCAGTCCGGCTACAACCGTCAGCCGTTCGAACTCCGGCGGGTCCAGCCCCGCGTCCGCCAGTTCATCCACCACGCGTTGCAGAATTCGCTCGTCCTCCGGGGCGAGCGCGGGGCGGAATCGCGCCAACGCGACGAAGGGCCCGCGGACGACGACGTCACCTCGGGTGCGCAGACGCGCCAGCGCGGCCCGTGCGATTGCCGGGGACGATCGCCGATCAAGCCAGCCGATAAAGCGATCTGCCAGGAGACCGGGGGCCTGCGGCACTCGACGATGATTGCGCTCCAGGTGCGCCAGGCCCCGGCCGCACAGGTCATCGATGGCCGCGGCTGGTACCTCGGTCCCATCAACGACCAGCAGCCGGCCATCGCACCGAAGCGTCTCGAGATGCGCCTCAACGGCGCGAGGCTCGAGTCCCGTGAGCGACGCCAGCCTCAGCGGCGATGGCAGCGACAGTCCCGTCTGCCGAAGCACGGTGTCGAGGCGCACGAGCGGATCGGAGGACTCCATGGAACGCATCGTTTCCACGATCGATGGCTTCGGCCCCAGGCGGCTCGTCGCCGCGCGCACGACGACGGCGCCGCCCACCGTACCGGACGCGTTCTCCTCGCGAATGATCATTCGCTGCCCATAGGCGGCTACAACCGGGCGGGCCAGGCGAAGCTGAACGAACGCTGAAGCTCCAGGAGCGATCTCATCTGATTCCAGGCATACGGCAACGGCCATCTCTTCCCGGGTTCCCAGGCACACTCGAACGCGGCGATGTGATCGGAGAGGCTCCGCTCGCCGGACGCCGACATGGAGGCGCACGTCGACGTAGCGTGTGGGTACGAGTGCGCCGGGCGTTGCCAGCTCGTCGCCGCGCTCGATCTGCTGGCGCTCGACGCCGGTCAAGTTAACAGCCACTCGCTGTCCCGCCGCCACTTCGGCCGCGAGGTCGCCGTGCGTTTGCACCTCCCGAGCCCGACATCGCAGGCCGCGCGGCAGCAATTCAAGCAGATCACCGGGGGCGACTCGCCCGTGCATCACCGAACCGGTCACCACCGTGCCACGTCCCCTCACCGTGAAGACACGATCGATCGCGAGTCGAAACAAGCGTGAATCCGCCCGCTCCGGAAGCCCCTCCGCGATCCGCTTCAACGTCGCTCGCAATTCATCGAGCCGGTCACCGCGCGTCGCCGAGACCGACACGACCGGCCAGTCAGAAAGGGGTGTTCTCTGGGCCGCGATCTTTGCGGCGGCCGCGACCTCGGCCAGTCGCTCGCTGCTCACAGCGTCAGCCTTGCTGACGACAATGACACCGTGGTGCACGCCGAGGCGATCCAGGATGTCCATGTGTTCCAGAGTTTGCGGCATGACACCGTCATCCGCCGCCACCACCAGCATCGCAAGGTCGATACCGCTGGCACCCGCGACCATCGTTCGGACGAATCGCTCATGACCGGGCACGTCCACGATCGCCAGTCGCAGGCCGGGGAGATCGAGATGGGCGAAGCCCAGATCAATGGTCATCCCGCGGGCCCGCTCCTCCGGAAGGCGGTCCGGATCCGTGCCCGTCAGAGCCTTGACCAGCGTCGACTTGCCGTGATCGATGTGGCCGGCGGTGCCGACGATCGCGAAGCGGGACGGGGCTGCCGAGGCCGTCAACATGCGTTCATGGTAGTCGTGGCAACGCCTGCCACGAAAGCCTGAACGCGGTCTTGTCCGGCGTTACTCCGGACGATATAAGATCATGTGGAGGGTTTCGCTAAGGGCGGTTGTGCCCCGGCGGTCGCCAGCGACCGTCCGAGGCCACCGGCGGGGAAGCCATAACGATGGAGAGCAGCGGACGGAGTTCTACTCATCCGTCCGATCATGCTCTCCCCTTTTTTTGCGCCGGATGCCGGTTGACGGTGCTTGGCTGCCTCCCCAGAATCCGAACGTGCCCGAACGACGATTCCTCGCTCTGACCCTCGGCGGTATCGCGCTACTGGCCGGCATCTGGTGGGTCAACCTTGAGGCAACCTCCGGCACCTCCTGGCAGGACCAGCGTCTTGAGCCGCTCCTGGCATCTCCCCACGGTGGACCGACCGGTGACGCGCGCATCGGCGGCTCATCGGACGGCGGCTTCCAGCCTGTCGCGACCGCCATGCCTCCGGCGTCGCAGCCGGAGTCGTGGTTGCCGCGCGTGCGGCGATTAGCCGAGACGTTCGACGACGAGATCGCGATTGCTCGCGCCAATCTCGGCTCGACAGCGCTGGCAGCCCGCGTGCGTGGGGCGGAAGCGCTGCGGCGGGGAGACGCCACCCGGGCATTGGTCGAACTCGAACGTTCACGTGGCGAGGCGACTGTTGAGGACATCGCCCTGCGGGCCGCCGCCCTGACGCGTCAGAACAGGCTGACCGAGGCCTTGCATGAATACGAGCGGCTGCTTGCGCTCGCTCCGAATGACGCGACGGCGCGATTCAACTACGCGGCATGCCTCTGTCGCCTCGACCGCACGGCCGATGCAGCCGACCACTTTCGGCGCGTCCTGACATCAGACCCCGGGAACGACCGGGCCGTGCACAACCTGGCCGCGATCTATCAGCGGCAGGGCAAGCTCCGCGACGCGCTCGAGCTGTGGGAGCGATTCTGCCAGCGTCATCCGACACTGGGGTCGGCGTGGTTTCAGAGGGGCGTCGTCCAAAGCGATCTCGGACGCTACGAGGACGCCCTGACGTGCTTTCGACGCTCACTGGAGTTGCAGCCGCGCGATCCGGTCGCGCTCGTGAACGTGGCGGTCATGCTTCGACATCTCGGCCGTAGCGCGGATGCGGAGCCCCCCCTCCGGGACGCGCTTGCCATCGCGCCGAACGATCCGGACGTCTTGCGTGAGTTGATAGAACTGCATCGCTACTTGTCGGACGTCGGACCCGACCGGTCGCGGCACCGGCAGGAGGCCGTTCGGCTTGCGAGACGCGCCTTGGCCGCTGGTTTCACCAATCCGGAGCTTGTGGCGCTGGCTCGCCAGGATCCGGGCGGAGCGGAATCGGCGCCGTGAGAGTCCGCAACCAAGGTGTGCGGTGACGATCCGCCGAATTACGTTTTACAGCCGTAATTCGTGTCACCTGTGTGATAGCGCGTGGTACGTCCTCCATCGCGCAGTCGCCGGACGCGGCAACTTGCATATCGAGAGAATTGACGTCGACTCCGATCCCGATCTGGTCCGCCGCTACAGTGATCACGTACCGGTGATCCTGCTCGATGGAATCGAGATCGCCCGCCACCGGCTGGACGAGGATGAGCTGCTCAGCCGACTGGCCGAACCTTAACGCGAAATTCGGCCCGGCCGGTCAGGCATAGAGCCCGCGGTGGTCGGACGCGGTCACGACGCGTTGTATTCCGACGACGTACGCGGCTCTTCGGAGATCGGTCTTATACGCGATGGCCGTCTCATGCACGTGGTCGTAAGCCCGATTGATGATTTCCTCCAGGTCCGCGTTCACGCGATCCTCGGACCAGTAGTAGCCCATTCGATTCTGCACCGTTTCGAGGTACGAGACCGTGACCCCGCCGGCGTTGCACAGGATGTCGGGAATGACGGTAACGCCGCGCTCGGCGAGCATTCGATCCGATTCGTAATCGATCGGACCGTTCGCCCCCTCCGCAACGAGCTTTGCCTTCACACGCCCGGCGTTGTCGCGAGTGATCTGGTTCTCCAGCGCCGCCGGCACAAGCACGTCGACCGGCAGTTCCAGAACCTCCTTCGAATTCTTCAGCTTGGTCACACGCGCCACGCTCTCGAACCCGGCCAGCGACCGGTGCCGCTGCACATAGTCCAGCGCGGCCGTGACGTCGATGCCGTCCTCACCGCCCACGTAGGCGCCACTGATATCCGACAGCCCGACGATTCGGCACCCGTCCTCCGCCAACAGCCGCGCCGACCAGCTCCCGACGTTTCCGAATCCCTGAATCGCGATCGACAGGCCGCGGACCGTTCGGCCGCTGTGCTTCGCCCAGCGCCGCACGCAGTAAAGCAACCCGCGACCGGTGGCACCGTCACGCCCGGCGGAGCCCTCGAGGTAGATAGACTTTCCGGTCACGACGCTCGGCAGATGGCGGTGCGCCTGCATGCAGTAGGTGTCCATCACCCAGCCCATGACGCGCGCATTGGTTCCGACGTCGGGCGCTGGAATATCCACATCCGGTCCGAGGACCTCGAACAGCTCGGCCACGTACCGGCGCGTCAGGTTCTCCATTTCGCGATCGGACAGCCTGGATGGATCGCAGACGACGCCACCCTTTGCGCCGCCCATCGGGATTCCGACCACCGCGCATTTGAATGTCATCCAGAAGGCGAGCGTCTGGACCTCTTCGAGATTGACGTCCGGGTGAAACCGGATGCCGCCCTTGCCGGGACCGCGCGCCTTGTTGTGCAGAACTCTGAATCCCTCGAAGATGCGGATGCTCCCGTCGTCCATGCGCACCGGAAGGTTAACGATCACACTGCGGCGCGGCCGCTTCACGATGGCGACCTGATTGGGCGTCAGCGCCAGAATCGAAGCGGCATCGTCGAAATGACGTTCCGCGGAGTTAAACACGCCGGCTGAGGCAACCTTGCCCTGGGAGGAGTCCGAATTCACTGTGGGTTCCATGCAACGCAGCTCCCGAAGTCGGAGGGTGAAAGAGGCACCGGTCGGCGGCGACGTCGCCGACATGGAATGACGCTACCGAGCCGCCCAGTCGGAGTCAACGTGAGGGCCTGACGCCGCCGAGGTCCGCGCCCACGCGACTCGCGGCGGGCGTTACGGTATATTGAATGGATTGCAGCGGTTCGGAGCAGCGGCAGCATGGAAATCTTCCTCATTCGCCATGGAATCGCGATCCCCGGAGAGGCGCCGGAGGCGATCGATGACGCCAGCCGGCACTTGACGCCCGAGGGTATCCGAAAAGTCCGCAGAGGCGCCAAGGCGCTGCGCCGGCTGAAGATCATCATTAACGAGGTTTGGAGCAGCCCGCTCCTTCGGGCGAGGCAAACCGCGGACCTGATTGCCGCCGAATTCGGCATTGCCAGCCGGGTTCGCGAAGTCGACGCGCTGCGTCCGGGCTCTCCATTCTCAGCACTGATCGATGAGCTTCGCGCACATGCCGACAGCTCTGGATTGGCGCTTGTCGGCCACGAGCCTTTCCTCAGCGAGTTCACTTCGATCGTGACGGCCGGCACCAGGTCAATGGCGATCGACTTTCGCAAGGGCGGGGTCGCTTGCATCGACATCTCGGACTACGCCGATCCGATTCGCGGACGACTCTGCTGGCTGATCCCGCCTCGCCTCCTGCGCCGTATCTGACGCGAGAACGGACCAGACCGGACGGTGTGGCGCGGCCGGCGGTCGCTAAGTCCTTCTGAGAACGAATCCAATCGACATCCGGGGCCAGTCCCGATCGGCAGACGAAGGCTTCCGCGTGCGCTCCCTCGAGGGATCTTGCGGCGTGGGTTATACTGTCAATACAGACGACCCCTGCGATCAACGAGGTGCGGTTCGGCTGGTGCGGGGTTCGCATTCCGATCAGCGGAGAGGCGTCATGAGCAGCGCGGCGGACGGCTCTTTCTCGTCAAAGTTGTTGCAGTACACCAACGATCGGCTGGAGCGAATGGCGGAACAGACGCGGATCGCCATCGCGTCCGGCGACACGGAGGCGGTTCATGCATTGCGCGTCGCGTCACGGCGTCTCAACGAGCCGCTGTTGGTCATGCGGCCGTGGCTCCGGGACCGCGACGTCCGACACGCCCGCCGACTGTTGCGCCGTACCCGAGCGGCGTTTCGACGCGTTCGGGATCTCGATGTCCTGCAAATCTCGCTCGCGAAATCGCTGGATCTGGACACCGGTACGCGGGCACAGATCGAGGGGCTGCTGACCAAGCAGCGAGAGCGGGCACTGACCCGTGCCATTCGCAGGGTGGAGCGGCTCAGTGTTGCGAACTGCGTCCGGGCGGTGCGTCGGCTGCTGCGGGACTATCGCGACGCTTTCGACGACGATCAGGATGCCTTGGTGGATGGCCTGGCCACCCGATTCGATCGGCTGGCTGCCGGATTGCTGGCTCATGATCCGAGGTCCCCGCAGTCCGGAGATCTGCACGACGCCCGGATTCGCGTGAAGCGCTGCCGGTATGCACTCGAACTGGGGCATCGCATCGAGGCCACAGATGATGCCGGTCTCATTCAGCAACTGACGGACGCACAGGACATGCTGGGCCAGTGGAATGACCACCTCGTGGCGGCCAAGTGGATTTCCCGCATCGCCACGCGACGAGCGGTCCTGACGCGACAGACCACGTGGGGCCGAAGCCTGCTCGAATACGCGGCCCGGCGCATCGAGGCCGCCGAGCGGCAGCGGCTGAACGTGCTCGAGCGCTGGCCGTTGCTGGAATCGTCGCTTCGAACCTGTGCGTGGTTCGGCGCATCGTTGCACGAGTCGGAGACGACGGACAGGGGCGTCGAGGCGTCAGCCTGAAGCCGCGCAGCCGACCTCATCCATCACGGCGGAGATGTTGAACGATTCGAACGCATCGGCGCCGCACTCCATCCGCTCCCCGGATTCCGGCGACCTCGTCGACATTGAGCACCAGCGATCACGCGTCGTGCGTAAGCCCCCGCCGGCCAAGTTCGGCGCCATCGACGTCGGTTCCAACAGCGTGCATCTGGTCATGGCCGAGATTAGCCCCGAGGGGGATTTTCGCATCATTGGCCGCGACAAGGATATGGTTCGGCTGGGCGAGGGCGGGTTCTCCGAGCATCTGCTGACGGATCGAGCCATGCACGACGGCCTGGCGGCCCTGAAGCGGTTCGCCAAGATGGCCGCGCTCAAGGGCGTGACCCGCCTGCGGGCCGTGGCGACCGCAGCCGTCCGGGAGGCCACCAACGGCGGCGATTTCGTCGAGCGAGTGCGAGACGAACTGGGCATCCAGCTTCACGTCATTTCGCCGGAGGAGGAGGCGCGCCTCATCTATCTGGCAGTCCGGCACACGGTGGATCTCGGCGATCAGCCCAACCTGATCGTCGACATTGGCGGCGGCAGCGTCGAGGTGCTGATCGGCACCGCCGACCAGCCGCTGGTGCTTAGCAGCGTCAAGCTCGGTTCCAGCCGGCTGGCCGAGCTGTTCATTCGGAGCGACCCGCCGACGATCGGCGAATTGAAAACCCTGCGTCGCTACATGGAGGTGCAGATTCGCCCCGTGCTGCGCCGCATCGGGCCGTGCCGCCCCGTGCGTTGCATTGGCACGTCCGGGACAATCGAGAACATCGCCACCGTTCTTGCCTACCGACGCGGCACGCGCGAGATCGAGTCCATCAACCAACTCCGCATGACTCGCCCGGAGCTCAAGGCCCTTCTGGCCGAGCTGGCCGGCCTCACACGGGCGGAACGGCGAGCGCTGCACGGACTCGAATCAGCGCGGGTCGATTCGATCATCCCCGGCACCATGCTGCTCCACATGCTGTTGAAGATTTTCGATCTTCCGGGGCTCGACTTCTGTGATATGGCCCTGCGCGAGGGGATTATCCTCGACCATCTGGCGCGACAGCGCGCCCATCTCGTTGCCCGGGCCATGTGGCCAGACCCCCGCACGCGGAGTGTGATCGAACTCGGCGAGCGGTGCGGCTACCGCGCTGAGCATGCCGAACAGGTCGCCCGGCTGGCGTGCAGTCTGTTCGACCAGCTTCGCGCGTTGCACGCCTTGCCCGAACGCTATCGCGAACTCTTGCGGTTCGCGTGCCTGCTCCACGACATCGGGTACCTGATTTCACACAAGGGACACCACAAGCACTCCTATTACCTGATCCGTAACGGCGGCTTGAAGGGCTTCGAGGACCAGGAGATCGAGCTGATTGCCAACCTGGCGCGCTATCATCGCAAGGGCAGACCGAAGAAAAGCCACTACAGCTTCGGGAACCTTGCCGTCAACGAGCGCCGGGTGTTGCGATTGCTGATTCCGATGCTTCGTCTTGCCAATGCGCTGGATCGCACGCACTACTCGGTGGTCGAGGCCGTATCGTGCGAGGTGCTGGCCGATCGCATCCGGATCGGCGTGCGGAGCGACAAGGATGTCGAGCTTGAATTGTGGACCGCCAAACGGCAAAGTGCCGCCTTCGAGGACGCCTTCGGGCGCCCCTTGGATGTGTACGTGGACCGACCTGAGCCGAGGGAGGCTCCCATTGACGACGAGTGCGACACCGACCGAGACCGGACTGGTTCTAAAGCCCCATGAGTGGCCCGGGCGACTGATCATCGTCGAGGGCATCGACGGATCGGGCAAGAGCACGCAGATCCGGCTGCTGCAGCGCTGGCTCGAGTCGCTCGGCTTTCTCGTGTTCTTCACGGAATGGAACTCCGCCGATCTGGTGAAGAAGACGACCAAGCGCGGCAAGAAGAACCGCAGCCTCACGCCGACCACGTTCAGCATCCTGCACGCGACCGACTTCGCTCACCGGCTGGTGACCAACATCCTGCCGCCGCTGAAAGCGGGCATGATCGTGCTGGCGGACCGGTACGTGTTCACGGCGTTCGCCCGGGACGTGGTGCGCGGCTGCGACCGGGAGTGGGTCCGGAAGGTCTATCAATTCGCCCCGAAGCCCGACATCGCATTCTACTTCAGGGTGCCGATCGACACCGCGCTGCGGCGAATCACCCAGACTCGGCAGGTGTTGAAGGACTTCGAAGCGGGCATGGACCTCAGCCTTCACGTAGATCCCTTCGAGAGCTTCAAGATCTTTCAGGGCCGCATCCTCGACGAATACGATCAGATGTCCGCCGAAAACGCGTTCGTCGTCATGGACGCTACACTCAGCATCGCTGAACAGCAGCGGATCGTCCGCGCCGTCACCACCGAGCGTCTCTCCAACTACTCCCGTAAACCGAGGATCGCATGAGTGCACCGCTCCAGTTTTTCGGCGCCGGGCTGCCCTATCTGCCCCCGTCCGACTACCCCGGCGTGCTGATCACTGTGGAGGGCACGGATGGCGTCGGGCGCACCACGCAAATCGTGATGCTCCGCAACTGGCTCGAAGTGCAGGGCTACGGCGTGGTCGAGACCGGCTGGACGCGCAGCCCGCTGATCGGCCGCACCATCGCGGAGGCCAAACAGGGTCGCGTGCTCAATCCGCTGACGTATTCGTTGTTGTACGCGGCGGAATTCGCCGATCGACTTGAAAAGGAGATCATCCCGGCGCTGCGGAGCGGGTTCGTCGTGCTGGCAGACCGCTATGTGTTTACAGCGTTCGCCCGGGATGTCGTACGTGGTGTGGATCGGCGCTGGGTCCGCGATCTGTTCGGGTTCGCGCCCATTCCGCACCTGATGCTTTACCTGCGGATTGACGTCGCGACGCTCATCCGCCGCGTCATTGCTCGCGGGATGATCGACTACTTCGAGTTCGGCATGGACATGGCGATGGGCGCCGACCCGTACAACAGCTTCAAGCGCTACCAGACCATGCTGCTGCGCGAGTATAACCAGCTCGCGCGAGAGTTCGGTTTTCACATCGTCAGCGCCAGTCAGAAGCCGGAGCGAATCCAGCAGTCGCTACGCGAGATCGTGTCGAAATTCTTCGCATCGCGACGCTTTCAGGGCACGCCCGGCTCGGCGCTCGACGCCACCGACGGCAACATCGACTCCGGTCCGCCGGATCGCCTGCTGCAATCGCAGGCAACATAGCGGGGCGCCGGTTCAGACCCCTCGCCGGAGTGTCGATTGTGAATTCGCTGTGGCTGGTCGTGACGGCGCTGGCGGCCTTTGCGATCGCATACCGCTACTACTCGGCGTTTCTTGCGGCGCGCGTCGCCGTCCTCGACGATCGCCGGGCAACGCCGGCGCACCGACTGCGGGACGGCGTGGACTATCACCCCACGAACAAGTGGGTTCTGTTCGGTCACCATTTCGCGGCGATCGCCGGGCCGGGCCCGTTGATCGGGCCCGTTCTGGCCGCGCAGTGGGGATTCCTGCCGGGGTTCGCATGGATCGTCATCGGCGCCTGCCTGGCGGGTGCCGTCCACGATTTCGTGATTCTCTGGGCCTCGGTTCGGCAGAACGGCCTGACGCTGCCCAGGATTGCCCGCTCCAACCTCGGCCCACTCTCCGGACTCACAACCTCCATTGCAACGCTCTTCATCATCGTCTGCACCCTGTCGAGCGTCGCGATGGTCGTCGTCAAGGCGCTGGCCGAGAGCTCGTGGGGCATGTTTACCATCCTCGTGACCATCCCGGCCGCCCTTCTCACCGGCGTGTGGATGTATCGCATCCGCCCGGGGCGCGTGGTGGAGGCCTCGGCGATTGGCGTCACGATCGTGCTGCTGGGTGTATTCCTTGGCCAACCCTTCGCGCACTCATCGTGGGGGGCCACCCTGCTGCTGTCACCCACGGCGCTCAAGATCGCGCTGCCCGTGTACGCAGCCATCGCCTCCATCCTGCCGGTGTGGGTGCTGATGTGCCCGCGTGATTACCTCAGCTCATACATGAAAATCGGTGTCATGATTGTTCTGGCGATCGGAATCCTGGTCGCTGCGCCCCCCCTCAAGATGCCGGCCACAACACCCTTCGTGTCCGGCGGTGGCCCCGTCATCTCGGGAGCCCTTTGGCCCTTCGTGTGCATCGTTATCATGTGCGGCGCGATCTCCGGATTCCACGCCCTGATCGCGTCAGGAACGACGCCAAAGATGATCAACAAGGAATCGGACATTCGTCCGATCGGCTATGGGGCCATGGTCGTCGAGGGCTTCGTCGCCGTGACCGCCCTGGTGGCCGCATGCGCCCTCGAGCCTGGAGACTACTTCGCTATTAATGTTCCACAGGAGACGCCCGCGCAGGTACAGCGCTACGAGGTGCTGCTCGAGTCGCATCGCGAGCATGGCCAGTGGGACCTGACCCCGCGGGAACTCGCGCAGCTCGAGCACGGGACCGGTGAGAAGCTTGCCGGCCGCACCGGCGGCGCGGTGACCCTGGCGGTCGGCATGGCCAGGGTCTTCACGTCCATACCGGGATTGTCGCACCTGATGGCGTACTGGTATCACTTCGTCATCATGTTCGAGGCGTTGTTCATCCTGACGTTACTCGAAACGGGAACGCGCGTGGCCCGCTTCGTCTTTCAGGAAGCGCTGGTCGGCTCCGCAGCGCCGGATGCCGGCGCCTCCCTCTCCGAGCGAACCGAGCGTAAGCCACACTGGGGCCTGAACGTCGGCATGAGCGTCCTGGTCTGTTTCTCGTGGGGTTTCCTTCTCTATCTCGGCAACCTCGACACCCTCTGGCGGATGCTCGGGATCGCCAATCAGCTGCTCGCAACGATCGCGCTCGCGGTGGGAACGACCTACCTCCTCAAGCATGCGGCCCGGCGCGTGTACGCCCTCTGCACGGCCGTCCCGTTCGCGTTCGTACTCGTCACAGTTTTCGCCGCCGGCGGGCAGAGCGTTCGCGGTTGGTGGACCCAGTCCGCTTCGGCTCCCTCCGGCGAGATCCTCCTGCTCCGGCTGGCGGCCGTGCTGGCCGCAATCATGCTGGCGCTGACGGCCGTCATCGCGGCCGACGCCCTCCGCGTCTGGTATGCGCTCCTGATCGGCTCGCCCGTCCGAACGCCCGTCTCCGCAAGCTCGCCCCCACGCTGACGCGGCCCGCTCCGACTGGCCGGAAACGGTACGCGTACTACAATTGATTCAGTTGATTTTGAAACAACAGAACGGAGATGTCTCATGCCGGCCGCGATTGAGCAATCCAAGGCCATGTTCGTCCGCCGCTGGGGCGAAATGGCCGCTTACTGGGGCATCAGCCGCACCATGGCCGAACTGCACGCGCTGCTGTTCGCGTCACCCGGGCCGCTGTGCACGGATGACATCATGGAGCAGCTCGCAATCTCCCGCGGGAACGCGAGCATGAATCTTCGTTCCCTCGTGGACTGGGGTCTGATCGAGCGCGTGCATCGCCGCGGCGAACGGCGGGAGTATTTTGTCGCCCGGCCGGACGTGTGGGGTCTGTTCGAGAGCATCGTCCGCCAGCGCAAGCGCCGCGAGGTCGAGCCGATCGTCGAAACCATCCGCCGCTGCCTCGAGATCGTTGCCCGCGAGGCCGGCTCGCTCAAGGGCGAGTCGGCGAACGAGGCCCGCGTCTTCCGCGAGCGCCTCCACGACATGCTCGAGTTCCTGACGAGTCTCGGTCGGTTGATCGACGTGACGCTGAGCCTCGGCCCCAAAGGGCTACGCCGCATCAACGCCGTCATGGGCAAGCTGACCTGAGGGTTCACGCGCTCAGTGCGGCAACCTCCGTTCACCGATCATGCACCAGCCGTCCCCTGCCCGCACGGCGGAGAATGAAGACGCGCGGTGACACAACCAGCCAGTGCCGCGACCAACGGATCGAAGAGCTTAGCGGTTGAGCCAAGACCATCGGCGGCCTCGATCGGGTCGGTCCCAAGCGGATCGGCGTCATCAGGAGCCGGAAGATTCACATTCGGGCGGAGATCACGGCCGCGGCGCGTAACCTGCTGCGACTGGCCCGACCCGCGGAGCGCGCCCTACCGGATCGCGCGGAAGTACTCAATGGTTCGAGCGAAACCCTCCTCGCGCGGCACGGTGGGCGACCAGCCCAGAAGGGTGCGGGCTCGCTGAAGATCCGGCCGGCGGCGCTCCGGATCGTCGGCCGGCCTTGGAACGCATCGGATCTCGCTCCGGCTGCCGGCGAGGCGAACGACCTCCCGTGCCGACTGCAGGATCGTAATCTCCTCGTCGTTGCCGATATTGACCGGCTCGGCGAAATCACTCGCGGCCAGTCGGAGAATGCCCTCCACCAAGTCCGACACGTAGCAGAAGCTGCGGGTCTGCGAACCGTCTCCGTGGACCGATATCGGCTGATCGGCCAGCGCCTGCATGATGAACGTCGGGAGTGCCCGGCCGTCGTCGGCCCGCATGTGCGGACCGTACGTGTTGAAGATTCGCACGATCCGTGTTCTCAACCCGTGCGTGCGGTGGTAGCTCATGGTGAGTGCTTCCGCGAAACGCTTGCCCTCATCGTAGGGCGCTCGCGGACCGATCGGGTTGACGTTGCCCCAATAGCTCTCCGGCTGCGGGTGTACCAGTGGGTCGCCGTAACACTCGCTGGTGGAGGCCTGCAAGAACAGGCTGCCGTGGTGCCGCGCGATATTGAGGAGGTTGGCGACGCCGTGGCTGCATGTCTCCATGATCTCAATCGCTTTGTCGCGAAAGTCCACGGGAGAGGCCGGACAGGCCATGTTGTAGATCGCGTCGATCGGGCCGGGCAGCTCGATCGGGTCGGTCGAATCCGCGATGTCGGCGCGAAGGAACTCGAACTCGCGATGCGCTTGCAGCAGTTCGATGTTCCGCATCTGGCCGGTGGTCAGGCTGTCGATGCCGATGACCGCGTGGCCCTCGGCGAGCAGGCGATGTGAAAGATGGTACCCGATGAAGCCGGCCGCTCCCGCCACCACCACACGCATCAGGCTGACTCCGGAAAGGCGTCGCGAACGACACGGGTTCGCGAACGATCAGGCACCGCCCAGCGTCGCAATCCGGGTGCGGACGTCGCCGACGAATCGCACCTTCAGACCGAAGTTCTCACCGACCTTGACAGCCTCGCCGGTGCCGATCGGCTTGTTATTAACCAGCAGTGCGAGCTCCTGGTCAACCGGCGTGTCGAATTCGAGAATCGCGCCCGGCGATAGTGTCAGGATGTCCGCGACCGGCATGCGATGGCTCGCCAGCCTGACGATGACCGGCACTCGCAATCGCAGCAGTCGACGCCACGGTTCCGCCAGGCCGGCGGCCGCGGCCCGGGGTCGCACCGACGGAGCGCTGCCTGCCGAACGCACTGTGGCGGCACCGGTCGACTGGACAAGATCGTTGACCGCGTCCTCGGCCTCGGCCAGTACGTCGTCAATTTCCTTCTGCGAGAACATGGTGACTTCACGCCCCCGGCGATGCGGCTGCGCAGAATTCCCTGAGAAATCTATCGGACCCATCTGGGTTGGACTTTAGCAGGAGTCCGCCGTCGGCTGTTCATGACGGCGGGGATCTCGGCAACCTGCAATTAACGATGCCTGCCCACCACGATGCAGGCGTTGTGGCCGCCGAAACCGAAGGAATTGCTCATGGCACGCTCAATGCGCAGGTCCCGAGGCTTGTTCGGAACGTAGTCGAGATCGCACTCGGGGTCAGGATGGTCGAGATTGATGGTAGGAGGAGCCACCCCGTTCCGGACGGCCAGAATGGTTGCAACCAGCTCCACCGCTCCGCTCGCGCCAAGCAGGTGGCCGATGGCGCTCTTGGTGCTGCTGACCGCCAGCTTGCCAGCATGCCCGCCGAAGACGGACTTGATCGCCTTGGTCTCGGCGATGTCGCCCAGCGGCGTGCTGGTCCCGTGAGCGTTGATGTAATCGATGTCGGACGGGTTCAGCCCGGCGTCGGCGACGGCGGCGCGCATGGCCTTGGCCGCGCCACGGCCGGCCTCGTCGGGCTGTGTGATATGGCAGGCATCGGCGCTCATGCCGTATCCGAGCACCTCGCAATAGATGCGGGCGTCGCGCCGCAGGGCGTGCTCGCGCTCCTCGAAGATGAAGATTGCGGCGCCCTCGCCCATGACAAAGCCATCGCGATCCTTGTCAAACGGCCGACTGGCCCTCGCGGGCGCGTCGTTCCTCTCGGAGAGCGCCTTCATCGCGGCGAACGCGGCCAGTCCCAGGGGCGTGAGGGCCGCCTCGCTCCCACCCGTGATCAGGAGGTCAGACTCGTCCCGCTGGATGGAGCGAATGGCGTCACCCATGGCATTTGTGGCCGACGCGCAGGCGGTCGCCACGGCGGTGTTCGGGCCCTGGGCCCCGAGCATGATGGAGATGTTTCCACTCGCTGCGTTGACCATGAGCTTGGGGATGGTGAACGCGCTGACCCGTTCGGGGCCCTTTTCGATCAGCCGAAGGTGCTGATCCTCCATCTCGGATAGCCCGCCGATGCCCGATCCGATGATGACGCCGATTCGCTCCGGTTGCGGCGCACTGTTGAACTCGAACCCGCTGTCAACGGCTGCGTAGTGGGCCGCGTACATCGCCATCTGCGCGAAGCGATCAAGCCGCTTCGCGGCGCGCCGATCAATGATAGGTTCCGGGTCAAACTCGCGGCACTCGCCGCCGAAGTGCACGGCCTGGCGACTGGTGTCGAACCGCCGGATGTCCGCGACCCCGCTCTCGCCGGCCAGGAGACGTTCCCAGAACGCATCCACCTGATTGCCAAGGGGACTTACCAGTCCCATCCCGGTGACAACGACGCGGCGTCGCGACATGCCGATGACCTCGCTGATCCGACGGTTGGAGCGGCCGGCGCTACTTCTTGCTTTCCAGCGCCTTGTGGATGTGCTCCACGGCCTGACCGACGGTCTGGATCTTCTCCGCCTCGTCGTCAGGAATGCTCAGCTCGAACTCGTCCTCGAACTCCATGACTAGTTCGACGGTATCGAGCGAGTCCGCGTTCAGATCGCGGACGAAGGAGGTCTCCATGGTGATCTCCTTCTTGTCGACGCCCATCTGCTCGCTCACGATCGCGGTGACCTTCTCGCGGATTTCATCGAGGGTTGGCACGCCAGTGGCCTCCTACGGCAGTAACCAGAATGTTGCCTCAATTTCGGCCGACGGAGCAGGCGACTCTGCCAGTCGCGACCACGCCGCTCCAACCGTCGGGCGGAAACTTATACCTAAATTCGGGATCGATGACAACGTGGCCAGCCCCGGGGCCGCCTGTCGCCGCGCGCTTACATGTGCAGCCCGCCATCGACCACGAGCACCTGTCCGTTGATGTACGCGGCCGACGGCGAAGCCAGGAAGGCCACAACCGCCGCCACTTCCTCGGGTTCGCCGAATCGCTGGAGGGGAATCAGCGCCAGCACGCCCTCCTTCACCTTCTCTGGAAGCACGTTCGTCATGTCGGTCCGGATGAAGCCCGGAGCGACCGCGTTGCAGGTCACGCCTCGGCGCCCGAGCTCCTTCGCGACGGTCTTGGTCAGGCCGAGGACACCCGACTTGGCGGCAGCATAGTTGGACTGCCCGGCGTTGCCCATGAGGCCTGAGACGCTGGCGATGTTGACGATCCGCCCGGATCGTGCCCGAACCATGTACTTCGCCACGGATCGCGTCAGCCAGAAGACCGAGCGCAGATTGGTCGTGAGCACCTCGTCGAACTGCGCGTCCGTCATGTTCATCAACAGGCCGTCGCGTGTGATGCCTGCGTTGTTCACAAGAATGTCGATGCGCCCCAGTTCGGTGGCGACGTCGTCGACCCACTTCTCAACGCAAGCCGCATCGGTCACGTCGAGCGAACGCGGAACGATGCGGCCGGGGCATCGCAGGTCGGCCGACTCCGACGACAGCGAACCGAGCCGCTCCGAGTTGCGGGCCGCCGCGACCACGGTGGCGCCCTGGCGCGCCAGCGCGAGACTCGTGGCTCGTCCGATGCCGCGCGAGGCGCCCGTTACAATTGCAACCCGGTCCTGTAAATCAGCCATCAGCCTCGTCCGCCGTTGTGTCCGCCGGCTACCTCGCCGCTCCTGCACCACCGAACGCCTCGACCGTCGAGTAGTTCAGCCCGGTCAGGGCACGGTTGATCTTGCGAAGCAGGCCCGTCAGCACCCGCCCGGGGCCGACCTCCGCAAACCGATCGAAGCCGCCCGCCGCCAAGCGCTCGATCGATTGCTGCCATCGAATCGGTCGCGCCACCTGCTGGAACAGCAACTCCCGGATCTCGTCAGGGCCACGATGATAGTCGGCGGTGACATTCGATACCACCGGTAACCGCGGCGGTTGAATGGGCGCCTCGACGAGGGCCTCCCGCAATCGCTCCGCAGCCGGCTGCATCAGGGGCGAGTGGAAGGCACCCGCCACGCGCAGCGCAGCTCCCCGTCCGCCGCGCGCGTCGATCAGCGCCATCGCTCGTTCGCAAGCCGCTTTGGCGCCGGAGATTACGATCTGGCCCGGGCAGTTAAAATTAGCCGGGCCGAGCACGTCCTGGCCGGCAGCCTCCCGGCAGAGCTCATCGACTTCCTCGGCCGGCAGTCCCATGACCGAGATCATGCCGCTCGGCACCGCGTCGGAAGCGGCCTGCATGAACTGACCGCGGAGCCGGACAAGCCGCAGGCCGTCCTCAAAGGTCAGGCTGCCAGCCAGCCACAGCGCGGTGTACTCGCCAAGGCTGAGTCCGGCGGCCGCAGCCGGTCGCAGCACGTCGGTGACGCCGGCCTCCTCGGCCGCGCGCCACATGGCGACTGATGCGACGAATATCGCCGGCTGCGAAACATCGGTGGCATCGAGACGATCGGTCGGTCCGTTGAAACAGATGCCGGCCAGATCGAATCCCAGCAGATCGTTCGCTTGCTCAAAGGTGCGCCGGGCGGAGGCGTACGCGTCGGCGACGTCCTTCGCCATGCCGACGTGCTGCGCACCCTGCCCTGGAAAAATGATTGCCGTCTTGCCCACGAAACCTCGGATCCCCTTTCCGGCTGCTAGAGCCGAATCAATGCGGAAGCCCAGCTTAACCCTGCCCCGAACGCCGCCAGCAAGACGAGATCGCCGGGCTTGATGCGACCGTCTCGTCGGCACTCATCAATGCCGAGCGCGATAGATGCGGCGGATGTATTCCCGAGCCGTTCAATGTTGGTGTACATCTTCACTTCGGGGATTCCAAGTTTCTCTCTCGCGGAATCGATGATTCGCTTATTGGATTGGTGCGGAATCACCATCGCCAGCTGATCCGACCGCACACCGGCTTCTGCAAGCGTGTCTTCGACCAGCTCGAGCATCTTCTTGACCGCGAATCGATAGACCTCGCGGCCCTGCATCTTCATGTAATGGAGACGTTCGTTCACCGACATGTGCGACGCTGGCAGGCGCGAGCCGCCGGCCGGCACCCACAGGATGGAAGCCCCCGAGCCGTCGCTATGCAGCCGATGGTGGAGCATGGCCGGGCCAGCCGTGTCCGCAGTGGGCTTCAGGATGACCGCGCCGGCCGCGTCTCCGAAGAGGATGCAGCTCGTGCGATCGGCGTAATCGGTAATTCGGGTCAGCGTCTCGGCACCGATCACCATGATGTTTCGGTAGGCGCCGGACTGAAGCAGGTGGGTCGCTGTCACGAACGCGTAAATGAACCCGCTGCACGCCGCGCACAGGTCGAAGGCGGCGATGGTCCGCGCGCCGATCGCCTCCTGGACGAAATTGGCGGTGGCCGGAAACGGGCACTCGCCCGTGATGCTGGCGACGATGATGGCATCCAGCTCGCCGGCGGACATGCCGGCATTCTCCAGTGCCCGCCGCGCCGCATCGGACGCCAGCGTGGCGGTGGATTCACCATCTGACACAACGTGCCGTTCGACAATGCCGGTGCGCTCGCGAATCCACGCATCGGAGGTGTCAAGGCGGGAGATGAACCAATTGTTGTCGAGCACGCGGGGCGGTATGGCCGAGCCCGACCCGGCGATCCTCACGCCGAGGGGGCTAGGCATTCGCAGTCTCCTGCGACAGGCGGCGCACGAAAATTCCGTTCAGGTCGCGCTGGACGCAGTCGCGAGCCACGCGGACGGCATTCTTGATCGCGCGGCGATCGCTGCTGCCGTGGCAGATGATGCAGATGCCGTCGACGCCGAGCAGTGGCGCGCCGCCGTACTCGCTGTAGTCATGCCGTGCCCAGATTCGGCGGACGACGGGCTTGAATGCCTCGACCAGATGCGGCGCCTCGGCCGCGAGTTCCTTTTCGATGGTGCGGAAAAGTCCGTCGGCGAGACCCTCGGTGAGCTTCAGGACGACGTTGCCGACAAATCCGTCGCACACCGCGACTTCCACGGCGCCTTGGAACAGCTCGCGCCCCTCCACGTTGCCCACAAAGTTCAGCCGGCTGTCCTGCCGGATCAGCTCATGCGTCTGCTTGACGAGCTGGTTGCCCTTGACCTCTTCGCCGCCGATCGACAGCAGGCCCACCCTGGGGTTCTTGATGCCGAGCACAACTTCGGCGTAGATCGTGGCCATCTGCGCATACTCCAGCAGATGGTGGGCCTTGGGGGCAACGTTCGCCCCGACGTCGCAAACCGTCACCGGTCCGCTGAAGGCCGGCAGCGAGACAGCGATTCCGGGCCGGGAGACACCCGGCAGCGCCCGCATCTTGAGCTGACACGCCGCCACACAAGCACCCGTGTTGCCCGCGCTGATGACGGCATCGACCTCCTTGTTCGCGCCCATCACCGCCATGCGCATGATGGACGAGTCCTTCTTCTGGCGGAGCGCCTCCACCGGAACATCGTCCATCTCGATCACCTGGCTGGCGTGAACGATGCGAATGCGGGAATCAAACCTGCCGGCCGGCAGGTGTTCGCGGATCGACTGCTCGTTGCCGATCAGGATGCATTCGTCGTCCGGGCCAAGGAAGGCCAGCCCATCGAGCGCCCCGGCAACGATTTCGCGCGGCGCGTAATCGCCGCCCATCGCATCGATCGCGACACGCATCGACGTCCGTCCTAGGCCTCTTCGGTCTTCACGCGAAGGGCGACCTTGCTGTTGACGTAACCGCAACTTTCACAGGCGGCGTGCGGCAGTTTAGCCGCCCGGCACCGCGGGCACTCGACCAGATTAACCGGCCTGAGGGCGTGATGTGAGCGTCGCGCCCGCTTCGTTGCCTTGGACTTGCGTCTGGCTGGAACCATGCTTCACCTGCTCTGGCCCGGGACGCCTGCTCAGGCGCCGACGCGCCCCGCCGGGGCGCCGCGGCGGGCCGCGTAACCTCGCATCCACAAGCCCGTTACGCTAGGGCATCCCCCGCCGGGTGTCAAGCGGTTTCGAACGGCTCAACTCGATCTCCCACCCGAATCCAGCCACCTTTCAGCACTCTCCCGTGGACGCCGGCCCGAAGGTCCGGGGTCAAGGCCGCCTTCAACCCGGCTTGGAAACGGTCCATGAGTTCGCACGGCCGGGTCTCGCCGATGATGCGAACGACCGCCTCGCCCAACCGGATAGTACGACCCAGCCACGGGGCGAGGCCGGCCGAGTCCAGCAGGATGTTTGCTCGGCGGGTATGCCACGGCAGGTCCACGCCCAGTTCGCGAACGACCTCTGCCCACTGACGACTGGAAAGGAACGTGACACCTCGATCGCCCCGGGAGACGACATCGCCGCGCAGCCCCTGGCCCTCGACCAATTCGGTCTCGGAAATCTCCCGCATGGGCCCGCCGACGGCCGTCCGAACGGCAAGTCCGGCTACCATCACCGGCAGTTCCTGGTCCATCATCGACTCCCGCCTTGCCTCAGTTGGATCACCCCGGAATCATAACCGCTCGCTCAACCCGCCGAGCGCCCCGAAAAGAGTGCAGGCCGGCTTGCCGTTCGCCCGATGTTCGGTTATACTTCGGTAGCAAACAAAAGGCGAACAAGCCGGCCGCCGTCGGGCACGTTCGCCGATAGCATGGAAGCACGGTGCCCATCATGGACGATGCGGACTGGCCGTTGTGCATGTTCGGCCCCGGTGGCGAGTTTCGGGTGCCGTGGTCCCCGAACTCGTCGCGCTCGATCGCGGCCCTGACTGGGGCCGCGGTGGCCGACGTTGGCGGTCCGGTTTGCTCGCCGATCACCGCCCGCGTCGCAATGGATTCGGCCTCGTTTCCGCCCGTGATCCTTGGTCCGGAAGGACTCTCGGGCACGCCTTGGCCGTTCAGTAGTGAGGAGCACAGATATGCCCCTGCGCAAGTCGAACCATCATCGGAAGACCCCCGGCACGCCGCGCCAGGCCGAAATCCTGAGCTACATCCGCAACTACACCGGGAAGCATGGCTATTCCCCGACCTTGCAGGAAATCGGCGATTACCTCGGCATCAGCAAGGTCACCGTGTTCGAGCATCTCGACGCGCTCGAGGCGCGCGGTCTCATCCAGCGCAGCCGGCACAAGGCACGCTCCCTGGAGCTGACTGGTCCCGTTCGATTGCCCTCTGACCGCCCCAGCGTTCTGCCGCTGGTCGGGCGAGTGGCCGCCGGCTCGCCGATTGAGGCGATCGAGGACCCGGAATCGATCGACCTGGAGACTTTGTTCGCTTCTCGCCGCGGCACCTTCGTTCTTGAGGTCAAGGGCGACAGCATGATCGAAGACCAGATCTGCGACGGCGACTACGTTGTGTGCGAAAAGCGCGAGACGGCGGAGAACGGAGAGACGGTCGTGGCGCTGCTGGAGAGCGGCGAAGCCACGCTGAAACGCCTCTACCGCGAACACGGCCGATATCGGCTTCAACCGGCCAACTCCCGCTATGCGCCGATCTATACCGACCGACTGACGATCCAGGGAGTGGTCATCGGCGTTCTACGGCGGATGTGAGCGCGTCCGGGATCAGCTCAGATCGGCGGGCCGGATGCGACCGGCGACGCGGCGGGCTGCGGATCGTATGCGTTGATCACGTCCACCATTTGCCTGAGCCGGCCGTGGCTGCGCCGATTGAAACGCATCGCGAGGCGAGGCAGTTCGGGGAAGTCATCCGACTCCTCCGAGAACGCCTCGACCGCTCGGATCGCGCCGGAGTCGAGAATGTCGGCGAACTGATCGTTCAATTGATCGATGACCTGCGGTGGTAGCGGGGTCAGCAGCCGCAGTACCAGCGTGTCCCTGACGTATCGCATCGAGTGGAAGCGTCGATAGAACCGGACGACTTCATCCACGGCGGTGTTGACATCGTCCGTCAGCCTGATCAGATGCATGTCCTCGGGGCTGATCATGTTCGTCCGCAACAATTCGGCAGTGACATAGGTCCGCCAGTGCTGCCAGTACGTCCCGCCGGGGGCGTCGACGAGCACAATCGGAATGAGCGGCGTCTTGCCGGTCTGCACCAGGGTCAGCACCTCGAAACCTTCATCCTGTGTGCCGAAGCCACCGGGGAAGAGGGCGACCGCCGACGCCTCCTTCAGGAACATCAGCTTGCGCGTAAAGAAGTACTTGAAGTTCACCAGCTTGGGATCAGCGGCGATGATCGTGTTGGTGCGCTGCTCAAACGGCAGGCGAATGGCGACGCCAAAGCTCGCTTCGCGCCCCGCCCCGCCGTGCCCGGCCTTCATGATGCCGTCGCCGGCGCCGGTGATGACCATCCAGTTCAGGCGCCGCATGCGCTCCGCGAACTTGACGGCCTGCTCATAGTCGGGGTGGTTCTCCGGCGTTCGGCTCGATCCGAAGATGCTCACCTTGCGGATGTCGCGATACGGCGCAAACACCCGAAGCGCGTGCCGCAGTTCGCTCAGGGCCTGGTTGATAAGCTTCAGCTCGCCGCGGCCGGCCTGGTCGCTGGCCAGCCGGCAGATCGTGGTGATCATGGAGGCCATCAGATCCTTGTTCTCGCCGGGTGCGAATCGCTCGACGAATTCCGTGATGGCCGCGTGCCGTTCCGCTCGTCTCTGTTCGTCGTCCATGGTGGTCCGTCAGGTTGCCAGATGACCGTCAGTCTGCGCCGGCGGTTCGCCGGCCCCATGAACCCGATCATTTCGGGATTCGTCGCGTTTCAAGGCGGGGAGTCGCCTGATCTTTCGGCAGTATAACGCAAAGCCACCGACGGTGCGGCGCGGTCGCCGTGAGGCGCTGCGGCCGCAGGACGACGGATGAATCGGCTTCAATCATCCCCATCGTCCTTGTCATCGGGCCCCGTCACCTCGTCGCCGGACGGCTTCTCCTCCTTCTCAGTCGACTTGATGACCTCAACCGGCGCGATTTTCTCAAGGTCGGTTTTGATTTTCTGGGCTTCCCCCACGACCACGATTGTCAGCTTGTCGCGACGGATCAGCTTGTTGGCCGCGTCGAGGACGTTGTCGTTCGTGGTCTTCCGCACGCCGGACAGGTAGCGATCAAGGTAGTCCTTCGGCAGTTTGCAGTACTCGATCAGCCAGAGATCACTGACGGTGGCCGACGGAGTTTCGCGGTCACCCGCGAACTTGCCCACCAGGTACGATCGCGCATCCTCCACCTCGCTCGGATCGGCCGGCGACGCCTGGAGCTTATCCACCTCATCCAGAATAACCTTCAGCGCCTCGGCCGTGCTGGGTGTTTTCGTGAACGTGCTCGCGGTGAAACGGCCGGAGAACCGGTCGGCCGAGAGCCCGCCGCGGGCACCGTAGGTCAGCCCCCGCTCGATTCGGACGGCCTTGTTGAGCCGACTGTTGAATCCGCCGCCAAGAATCTGTGACAGCACAAGGCCCTTGAAGTAGTCCGGATCGTCCCGCGTGATGGCGGCGTGACCCAAGCGGATTTCGCTCTGAACCGACCCGGGTCGATCGATCAGGAAGATGCGCGTGCTGGATGGCGGTGGCACTTCGGCCAGTTTGGATTCCGGCTTCGGTTCCTTCACCTTCCAGTCGCCGAAATACCTCTTTACCGTTTCGACGGCCTTACCGGGCTGAACGTCGCCGGCGACATAGAGCACGGCCAGGTCCGGCCGTACGTGCGTCCGCCACCATCCCGCCACGTCGTCGACCGTCAGGGCGCGCACGTCATCCGGCTCACCAGTCGGCGTCCGCGAGTACGGATGCGCTCCGAAGATGCGCCGTCGCAGCTCCCGGTCGGCCAGGTACTGCGGCGTGCGGGTGGAAATCATCAGCCCCAGCAACGCCTGTTTCCGAGCGATCTCGAACTCGTCCTTGGGGAACTTTGGCGTCCGCACAACTTCGGCCATCAGCTCGACGGCCTTCTCGAACTTGTCGCTGACGCACGACGCCGACACGTTCGCGACATCAAGCGTGGCGCTGCCCGAGAGCGACACGGCGTTGAACTCGAGCTCCTCGGCCATCTCCTCGGCCGAGTGGTTCGCCGAACCCTTCGTGATGAGCTGCGCCGCCATCGCGGCCGTGCCGGGTTTCTCCTCCGTCCATGCCCCGTGCAGCAGTCCCAGAGTGATCGTGGTGAACGGCACCTCGTCGTTCGGCACGCAGACCACCTTCAACCCGTTCTCGAGCACGGTCTCATGCGTGACGACTTTCGGAACGGATTCCAGCAACTTCGCCGCCGGCGGACGCTCAGGAAACCCGGCGGGGCGCTTCAGATCGGCCCGAACGCCTCCGCGCCGCGCGACGCGATTCTCGGCCGGCTTGCTGGCAGGCGCGGCCCCCTCGTCGACGTCGTCCTCCTTGGAGCCTGCAACCAGTGAGCCCAGCATGCTGGCAAACTGCGGCTCCACCCGAACCTCGGTGCGGTTTTCCTTGGTCAGGTACTTGCGAGCCACGCGCAGCAGATCGTCCGCCGTCACCGCGCGGATCTCAGCCAGCCGCCTGTTGGCCTTCTCGGCGTCACGCTCGATGGTCTGGTACTGGCCCAGGAGGTTGGCCTTGTTGGCCACACTCAGCGATTTCGTGACTTCCTCGCGCAGCAGTTGGTTCCGGACTTTCGCGAGCTCGCGCGCCGTCACCGGCTCCTTGCGAAGGTTTTCGATGTGCTGCCGAATGGTCTTGAGGATCTTGCTCTTGTTGCCCCATGGCATCAGGATCGCGCCGGCGCCGGCGACGCCGTCATCCTCCAGCGCGAACACCCCCGCCAGTCCGGCCTGGGCCGTTTTCTGCTTCTTGACCAGGTCGACGTAGATCCGGCTGCTCTCTCCGCCGCCCAGGACGCTCATCAACATTTCCAGCGGCAGCTCATCCGGATGACCCGACGGCGGCGCGCGGAAAAGATAGCCGACGATCGGCACGGGGCCCTTCTTCTCGGGAATGGTCAGCTTGCGGGGAGCCGTTTGCGGCGGTTCGCGATCCTTGATCTTCGGCGGAGGCGGGCAGCGCGGGATCCAGCCGAAATATTTCTCGGCCAGCGCGTGGGCCTTGTCATGCTGAATGTCGCCGACGATGACCAGGGTCGCGTTGTTAGGGACGTAGAACGTGTCCCAGAACGCCTGCAACTCGTCGATTGTGGCGGCCCGAAGGTGCGGAATGGAGCCGATCGGCGACCATCGGTACGGGTGCTTGGTGAAGAGCGACGCCAGGATCTTTTCCAGCACAGTTCCATACGGCGCGTTGAGCGAACGCAGACGGCGTTCCTCCTCGACCACCGCCCGCTCTTTGAAGAACGACTCCTCATCCACTTTGAGAAACGCCATCCGCTCGGCCTCGAGCCACAGCGCGAGTTCGAGCTGATTCGAGGGAAGCTCGTTGATGTAGGTGGTGTTGTCGAACGCCGTGAAGGCGTTGCAGTCGCCGCCCGTCCTTCGGATCAGGCTGAAATGCTCCTCGGGTCCGAGCACGTCGGTGCCACGGAACATCATGTGCTCGAACATGTGGGCGAAGCCCTGTCGCTCCGGATCCTCGTCCTTGCTGCCCACGTGATACCAGACCTGCACGGCCACGATCGGGCACGAGCGATCCTCCAGCGTGATGACCGTCAAGCCATTCTTCAATTCGCGGCGCTGAAAGTCGTACTGCCGCTGCCCGGCCGGACTCGAACCGGCCAGGGCGAGCACGGTCAGTAGAGATGACGCGATTGTTCGACTTCGCATGGAAATCGCTCCTTCCGGTTGATTCCGCTCCGCCGCGGGCCGACACCTCCAGCGGCAGCCACACGGCGCACCCGATTATGCAACGGATTTCAGCCGCCCACCATTCGCCACTTCACCGACGACGGCCATGGAGATGAATCATCAGCACGCTGATATCGGCCGGGTTGACGCCGCTGATACGCAGGGCCTGCCCGAGGCTGCGGGGCGTGTGCCGCGCGAGCTGCTCGCGGGCCTCGCGGCGGAGGTGCCGGACGGCGGCGTAGTCGAAGTCCGGCGGAATCCGATGGTCCTCGAGCCGTCGAAGCCGGTCGATGTGCCTGGCCTGCCGCCGGACGTAGCCCGCGTACTTGACGCGCGAGACCGCCGCCTGCAACGCGAACCGGAGTGTGCCGAGCCGGGCGGCTTCGCTCGAACCGTTCAGGCCGATCCAATCACGCACCGCGGGCGCTGAGCCGAGATCGCCGTCCCAATCGGCCAACTCATCGACCAGCGGTCGTCCGCCCGGGCGACCCTCAGCCAGCCATTCTGAAAACGCGTCCGCCATGGCTTGAGTCGCCTGATGGCGTTCCCATCGGATGTCGTCTACCAGCCCTAGCTCCCGGCCGAGCGGTGTCAGCCGCTCGTCAGCGTTGTCGCATCGCAGCATCAGCCGGTGCTCGGCGCGCGATGTAAACATGCGGTACGGCTCGTCGACCCCCTTGGTGGTCAGGTCGTCAATCATGACGCCGATATAACTGCCGTCACGCGGCAGGACGACCGGCTCGCGCCCGGCTGCCAGACGGGCCGCGTTGATTCCCGCCACTGCGCCCTGTCCGGCTGCTTCCTCGTAGCCGCTGGTGCCGTTGATCTGCCCGGCCAGGAAGAGGCCGACGACGGGCTTCGCCTGAAGCGTCGCGTCAATCTGGTGCGGCGGGACGAAGTCGTACTCCACCGCATAGCCCCACTGAAGCACCCGCGCCTGCTCGAGCCCTCGAATTCGGCGGACGAACGGCTCCTGCACATCGGGCGGCAGCGATGTGCTGATGCCGTTGCAGTATATGCGGTCGCTGTCGTATCCCTCGGGCTCAAGAAAGACCTGATGCCTCTCCTTCGAAGCGAATCGCACCACCTTGTCTTCGATGCTGGGGCAGTACCGGGGGCCGCGGCTCCGAATCTGCCCCGAATACATCGGCGCGCGATGCAGATTTGCGCGAACCATCTCATGGCCGTCGGTATTGGTCCAGGCAATCCAGCACGAGACTTGCGGCTGCGCCAGCCTGCTGGTCATCAGCGAGAACGGGGTGGGATCGGGATCGCCGGGCTGTTCATCGAGCGCCGCATAGTCGACGCTGTCCCGGTGGACCCGCGGCGGCGTACCGGTCTTCAGCCGCCCGAGCTCCAGACCGAGCCGGACCAGCGAGCCACTCAGACTTTCGGCGGATGCCTCACCGAGGCGGCCGCCGGGTGTCTGCCGTTCGCCACAGTGCATCAGGGCCCGCAGGAAGGTGCCGGTCGTCACGACGACGGCGCGCGAGCGCACCTCCCGGCCGTCCGCCATCCGGACGCCGGCGACGCGGCGAGGCCGCGAACCATCGCCGAGAATGTCCTCGACACTGCCCTCGACGATCGTCAAGTTCCGCGTGCCGGCAAGCAAATCCTGAACCGCTTCTTCGTACAGTCTGCGATCGCACTGCGCCCGGGGCGCCCAGACAGCCGGCCCCTTGCGGCGATTCAGCATCCGAAACTGGATGCCGGCCCGATCGGTTGCGCGGCCCATCAGCCCCCCGAGCGCATCGACCTCGCGCACGATCTGGCCCTTGCCGATACCACCGATGGCGGGGTTACACGACATGCGGCCGATGGCATCCCTGGAAAACGCGATGAGCGCGGTCTGTGCTCCCAGCCGCGCGGCCGCCCACGCGGCTTCCGCGCCGGCATGGCCGCCCCCGATCACAATGACATCGAAGCCCCGGCTCACGGCCGAAATGGTAGCACGTCCGCGGCGGCCAGGCCGCTCCCCCCCGCGCGAAAAATCGGGTGGAACGGACGTTAGTTTCCGCGCTCGCCGTAGAGGACGTAGACGCGGCCGGCCCCTGGAACCTGCTGCCCCGGCTCATCGACGAACCGCGCGGGCGCGTTTGGAGACCCGAGGGCGATGTCCGCAAAACCGTCGCCATCAAAATCGCCGACGCCGGCAACCGACTCCACCGGGTTGGACGGGCTGGCCCCGACGAGGATACGGGCGTTCAGCAACGGACCGCCCGGCCGGGTGACCAATACATCATCCGGCAGAACGTATGTTGCAGCGATCGGCAGCAGGCTCGACCCATAGATCATGTAGGTCACGCCCCGCCGCGCGACCGTGAGATCCACCTGAAGGCGCGTCGCTACGCCGGCTCCGGACAGGGTCACGTTGAAAGCCGCTGTCGGATCGAGCGCCAGGATGTTGGTCGAGAAGCGCTGCGTGCTTACGTTCAGCTCGCGGCCGCTGATGACGAACTTGCGAACCAGCTCCGTCTCGGTCTCCATCGCCTGCCGCAGGTTGCGCTCGACCGTGATGGTCGCGGAGATCCCGGCGATGTTGACAGGAATCGCGCCGGCGTTGACCACGCCGTTGTTGTCGAATTCATAGGTTCGCATCACGCCGGCCGCGGACACGATGACCGCGTCGCCGTCCGCCGGCGTGGCGATGAAGGTGATATTCGCCGCCGGCCAGACCTGCCCGGGGGCATTGATCAGAAGCTCCGGCAGGCCGTCGCCGTTGAAATCTCGCCCCAAGGCGACGGCAGCGCCAACCTGATCGCCGGCGGCGCGACCAATGAACTTGATACTCGGAATTCTGGACGTGCCGTTGGCTTCGAGCACTCCAAGCTGATCGGTCAGGAAGACGCCCGTCAGTGTTGGTGCGCCATAGACAACCGCAGCGAGTCCGGTCTGCGTCGGCGCGCCCGTGCCATCGCGTCCCCTGGTCGTGGCGAGCGGCGCGCCAAGGATCACGTCATCGACCGTATCACCATTGAAATCACCGGCGCGATCATGCGCGGTGCCAACACGGTCACCTGCTGTGCTGCCGACGATGGCGAACCCGGGGGTGTCCGTCGCCGTCCCAACGGTCGATGACGGCAGAATCGCAGGGCTGGTCCCCGTGCCGATACCCGGCGAGTCGTCGAAGATTCCGTACAAGACGCCACAATTGGCGCGCCCGCCCCGCGTCGCGCCGGGGGCACCGCAGATAATGTCAGGATTACCGTCCTGGTTCACGTCGCCGGCGGGGCCGGCATTGCCCAGCTCGTCGCCCGGAGATTCTCCGAGGTAGACTACAATCCCACTCGCTACCCGGTTGAAGTTGATGCGGTCCAGCACGCGCTCGCTACGCGACTGTGAAGGCGATCGGAGGTACTGAGGCAACGACCGCACATCCAGATTGGCCGACAGAGTGTAGTCCTCCGAACCGAACACCCAGACTTCGCCGCGATCCATCGCCATTGGAGTGAATCCGCGACCCTTGGGGGCGGAGATCAGGAGCGGGAAGCCCTCGCCGTCGCGCTGCATCGCGACCCGCCGGCCGAAGTCGTTCCGTTGCTCGATGAGCGTAAAGGCTCCGACGCGCACGAAATCGGCCGCAAAGAAGTACTGCTGCGCCAGCGCCGGAAACGGATAGAGGGTGTTAATGAGCGAGAACCAGGCGCCTCGAATGCGGGTCCCGAGGGCGTTCTCCGGCGCATCCGGCGCGCGACCGCCGATCGGCTCCAGCTCGACCAGCGTGTCCACGATGTTGTTGTTGTCGAAGAAACGGTTGGCCTCGACGGTGAGCACGTATCCCTGCACGGCCGACGGGTAGTCGGGATCGCCCTCAACGCCATTCATGGGGTTGTCGGCGATGCGCCGCGGATTGGCACCAAACCCGAAGAGTTCGTCCTCGTTCGTACCGAGCACGCAGACTGGACCGACGCCGTCGAACTCCTGCCCGTTCTGGGTATCGGACCGGGAGTTCGGGAGGCCATCGCCAATCTCGTCGAACAATGGACAATCGTTCGTCCCGGCGCCGGCCAGCGCGGGCTGGCTGACGTAGCGCGTCAGATTGTAGATTGGCAGGGGCGGTGCCGGTGGCGGATCGACGCCATTGCAGTCGCAGATGTCAAGCGGATCGTCGTCGGTATAGTCGAACAAGCCCGGGGTCGTCGGGGCACCGAAGATCAGTGACAGGGATCGCGAGGGGTTTCCCTGGTTGGCCCGACTCAGGAACGCGGGCGTGACCGACGTGATCTCGCCGATGCCGCCGAACCGGATGCCTGGGACGCCGAACGGCGCGAACACCGCCACGCTGCTGAGCGAATACAGTCCGGCATATCGGCCCAGCTCCAGCGCGCCCGAGCGGCTGATGCCGGACACGCCCCCCATGATCATATACACAGGCGCGTTCTCAGAAGTGATCAGCAGCTCATCGGCTCGATCGCTGCGGACGACCCCGATGGGCAGCCCCGGGGGCAGCCAAGGCGCGTGCGGCATACGGGCCATCGAGCGGCCGGAGCGATTGTTCAGTGAAAAACCGGTAAACACTGCCCCGCCAACAGAACGACCCACCTGCCGCAGGTCCGCCAGCCGCGTCTCGACTCGAGTCAGTTGCTTCAGCACCACCAATCCGCCTGGCGCGTAGGCGGCGACTTCGTGCTCCTCGAGCCCGGAGATCGGATTAACGAAGCCGTCATTCACGTCCACGCGGATGTTGTACGGCAACTGTTCACCCAGCGCGTTCGACTCGCTGTTGGGCGGCACAACATCTTCGTTGATCGGAATGTCGACGGCTGTCGGCAGGCCACTCGCAGTCGGGAGGATGAACTCCGTCAGCCGAATCGCGGTCGAATTGACCGGGTCGCCCGAAATGAACTCGTCATTGCCCGAAACGCGATCCTTGTCGAGGGTGATGCGTACGCGGAAGCGGTCCGCGGCATCGACATCGGTCACCGAAAAGACCACCCGGAGCACCTGGCCGTCGGTCAGCGCTCGAACCGTTCCGGGACTGGTCACCTCAACGATGGGAGGCTGATTCGACTCATCCTGATTCGTCGGCACGATTCGGATCTTGCCCGGCGCCGTTGCGAGCACGCGCGGGTTGTTGAAGTCCTCCAGCACGCCGAACACGGTGTAGTTGCCCTCGGCCAGACCGCTCGTGTTGAAGGTCGCCTGCGTCTCGCCGGAGCTCAGCAGCAACGACCCGATCGCCCGCTCGTCTCCGTTTGGTTGGCCGGACGGGTTGAAGGGATCCTGCGGATCGGCGTACAGCGTGAGCCGCGCCGGGCTGTCGCATCGCCCGCTCATGTCGGGGCAGTTCGCGGCCGTCGCCCGCCAGCGAACCGTGATGAACCGGCTCAGGCCGCGACCGATCGTCCGGTTGAGCGACGGCTGGTCGATCACCAGCGTCGGCAACGGGGCCGGCGGAGGCGGAGGCGGAGCGCCCGGACGGGTCACGATGGACACCGGGAACGGCGCAAGCACCTCAACCGGGGCGTTGACGCCGTCCGCGACCGTGGCCCGCAGCAGATAGTCGCCGATTTGCGTGCCGCCGTTGTCGAACTGGGACGTTTGAACCACGGCGGAGTCGCGCACAAACACCGCGCTCGGGTTGGCGATGGTGGCGACCAAGGTGGACGGTCCCGCGCCGCTGATGGGCACGGCCTCAATCAGCACGTTGATCGTGCTGTCCGAATCAGTGGCCTCCCAGGTCAGCGTGATCGGCGTTCCGGGATTGATTGTGAGCGGTACGAGAGGAAACACCCAGCGGAACGCCGGCGGCTGGTTGGCAGCAAGCAGGAGCGGCTGCGCCGGCGAGTCGGCCAGCACAGTCCCATCGGATGACCGAACCCTGGCGCGAACCGTGTATTGTCCAGCCGGGTATTGCGTCGTGTCCCACGCGACCGCCTTCGATTCCTCGTCGGCGTTCGCGGGACGGGCATTCGCCAGCGTCTGCGCGCGGCCATCCTTCATCAGAGTGACGTCGACGACCGCGCCCGCCGAGTCATCATTCCGCCAGCGGATCGTGGCGAGATCGCCGCGCTTGACCATCTGATTCGCGTTGGGACTGACGATCTCGATACCGGGAGCCGGCCCACCCGGAGGGTCGATCGTGATCGAACCGGGCGACCAGACCTGGACGAGCGTCAGTGCGCCGCGACGCACTGAACCGCGCAGGCGATAGTTGGCCCCCGCCGCGGCCGACACGTTCCACGTCACCTGCCCGCCACTGATTCCAGCCGGAACCTGCTGAGAGTACAGTACGATTTCCGGACCGGTCGGGGGAACGAGGGCGACGATGACGGTCGATACACCGGCCGGATCACCGGCGCTCCACGCGACATTGAGCACGCCGCCGACGCTGATGCGAACCGTGCCCGTCGGCTGGGCGAACGAGAAGCCCGGCTGCCCGGCCGGCGGCTGAATCGGGGGATTCGGATTGGTTCCCGGCTGGTTGTTGCTCCCAGGACCGTCGCCGGCTGCCGGCGGCGTCGGCGCGAGCGGCGGCGCAGTCTGGCAGCCCGGCCCCCACGCAGCCAGGGCGAGTGCAGCCGAGAGAATCGAGATGGCAAGTCTGGATCGTCGCATAATCAAGATTCCCGCCGGACGCCGGGCCGCTACGGCACGCGGTTCCGACCGAAGTTGCTCCCGTAAATAATGTAGGCATCGCCGACGTTATCGCGTCGCTGGCCCGGATTGCCGGGGAACAGCAACGGCGCCCGCGGCGCGCCGATGCCGATGTCGTCGAAGCCATCGCCGTCGATGTCGCCGATACCCGCCACGACCTCGGTCGGGGCCTCGTCAAGCGAGCCCTGCACGTAGGCCGAGATGAAGACAATGCCGGGCAGCTCGGGACTGTCGACCTGCGACAGGTTGAACGTCTTGTTGACGAGGTGCGGACCGCCGAAAACCAGGTATGCAACGCCGAGTCGCGCCTGGTTCACGGTGACACCGCCCACCTCGGTTGGCACAATGCGAACCTCACCGGGCGCGGCGATCAGCAAATCGGCATAACCATCCCGGTTGAAGTCGCCGGCCGCGTCGATCGTCGCCCCCGCCAGCGCCCCGGCCACGGCCCCGACGAATTTGACGCCCGGCAGGTTGGCCGTGCCCACGTCGGTGACCCGGAACGCGACTTCGCCCGTGGCGGGTGGGTTGCCGAAAAGCACGCCGACAAACCCGGCATCCACGGAGACCTCGCCCGGCACCGTCAGGTCGTCGTCAAACAGCGACGCGGCGAAGGCGATGTCCGGGATCAGATCGCCGTTCATGTCACCGACCAGTTTTTGGATGCCACCGAAGTTGTCGTTGGTGTGGGTGCCCAGAAGCTCGATGCGAGGCACACCGTCGTTCGGCGTCGGGCCAACCGGCAACACAATCGGCCCGCTCCATCCACCCGCGGGATTGAACAGGATGTAAACCTTCCCGTTGTTGGATAGACCCAGCGAATCGGCGCCGGGGGCCCCGCAGAGCAGGTCATTGCGTCCGATCCGGCGGAAGTCACCGGCCGTGCCGCCGAATCCGAGGCGGTCGCCTGGCGCAGCGCCAACCACGAACAACCGCTCCGGGAGATACGGCGTCACCACGTTGACGAAATCGAATGCCGGGAGCGTGCGCTGACCGCGCTGTCCCAGGCCGCAGATCGGTACGCAGTCCACGCCCCGACCGAGGATATTCGGCAGAGACAGATTTCGCAGTCCGGCGGCCTCGTCCTCCACGGTCACGTTGGTATCAGTCCAGGCACGTCCGAAACCATCCCGGCCGAACAAAACATGGACTGCGCCGCGCTCCAGGCGCGTTCCCGGGGCAGAGATGATCAGGTCGTCAATTCCGAAGATGCCGTTCAGACTCGGCGTTGCCGCAACGGTCCGCCCAAACTCGTTCTGCGAACGGACGGGCGGATCGTCCTGCGGTGAAGTCAGGAAACCGCCGCCGCGGAGGCGGATACCGGCCGGCAGCGGCGTAATCAGACTCGGAACGGTCGCGCCCTCATCATCAACCGCCAGGGTGCGGTCGGTCTGACCCGGCTGCTGGCCAACCCAACGGAGGTCGATGAACGACTGGCTCGCCAGAGACGTGCCGTCAATGACGAACGCGTAGCCCTGATCGATCGGGCTGGTGACGCCAGTGATCGGATTGGTCCACAGAAAGCCGAGGTCATCCGGCAGCGAATCGCTCAGCGGACGCCCCTGCGCCAGCGCGGCAGTGTCGGAATAGTAGTACGGCGTGTCGATCGGGCAGATCAGGTCCTGGTCGCACGGATCATCGTCGTAGCTGTCGTAAAGACCGGAGATGAACGGGACGCCGACCACGAAGTCCGGCAATTGGTCACCGGTGACGTCTGCAATGCGGGTCAGGCTCGTGATGCCGCTCCAGAAGACGTTCAGATGGCGAGGATCGACCAGCGACGCCGGCGGACTGCTGCCCGAGATGCCGAGCGGATTCTGGAACGGCGTCAGAATCGAGGGCCGGTTCCCGCCAATGATCGTGCCGGCAAACTCCTGCCCGATGGCGGCGCTGCTGATCACACCGGCGAAGCGTCCCCGATCGACCGAGTTGGACCGACCGGGAATCACGAACGCCGCGCCCACGTTCGGTCGGCTGAAATTTCGCAGCGTCGCGTAGCGCGCGATGATCGCGAAATCGTCGGCCGGCTGCGTTGCGGTCACTTCCTGGAACGCATCACCGAGCGCAGCGAATCCCGAACCCATGTAATCACCCGCGTAGAAGCCCTGGAATCGCGCACCGGAGACGATGCTCCCGACGTCTCGCAGGTCGACGGCGCCAGTTGCAAGGCCCTGCACGTACAGATTCACCGCTGAGTACGCACTGACGAGGTGATCCCTGCGACCCGTGCCATCCGTGTGGCCGTCGTCGGCCATGATGCGAATCGTGTATGGCAGCGGTCGGCCGGCGGCGTCGCGGTCGGTGCGGATCGGAATGATGGACGTGTCGATTCGGAACCGGAACGGGAAGAAGAAGAAGTCCGACAGCGTGGGGAACGGCTGGAAGGCGATGCCGCCGGTGTAGCCGTTGCCGGGAATGGAGAATCCGCCGACCGGGATCAACTGTTGCGGTCGCGCCGGGTCGGCAGGGTTGCCGAAGTAGGTCGGACCGTCGTCGTTGCTCGAGTTGCGGTCGAAATCGATGAACACGCGCACCTCGAGCGTCTCAACGACCTCCAAATTGCGGAGCACCATGAGAACCTCGACCTCGTCGCCATTCCGGACGCCGCGATCGGGCTGTGGCAGCGTGATGATCTGCGCCGGCGGCAATCCCGGCTGGTTGATCGCTTCGATGATGGGTGGATTCCCGGGACGCACCACGCCATTGGCGACGAACGAATCGGGGAAGACGAACGGCGGCTGCGACGGAACGCCGGTGCCGCCGGAGAGGATGCGCACGACGCCATTGGCCTGAGCGACCACTGGCCCGTTCGCCGGAACGGTGTCGTCGGTGACCGTGGCCACGATGCGGTATTCGCCGGCGGCGCGCCCGGTGGTGTCCCAGAAAAAGCTCTCGGTCGAAACGCCGGGGGCGAACTGCTGTGGCCCGAAGATCGGCACTTCGTTGCCGTTGCCGTTCACGCCGTCCGGATCAGCGACGAAGGTGATGGTGGTGTTGCTGTCGCGGTCGATGCGGGTGAACTCCACACGAACAACCTGCCCGGCGTCGATGACGAGGTCCTGCGCGGGCGCCGTAATGAAGATCAGCGGCCGCTCATTCGGCGCGGGCGGCGGCGGGCCGCCCCCGCCGCCGGGAGGGCTCCCGGGGCGCGGCAGAATAGTCACGATCCCCGCGGCGTTCGCACGGGCAAGGGCGTTCACCGAATCGTCGGCCACGCCTCGAACGACGTAGTTGGCAGGCGGGAAGTTGACCGTGTTCCACGAGAATGACCCGGCGAACGACGGGGGCGTCGTCTGGATGCCGGTCGCCAGCACGATCTCGTCACCGTTATTGGGATCAGTCGTCGGGTCCGCCACGAGACTGACACGGGTTGGGTTGCTGCCCGTGACGGTGAACTGAATGACGACGATCGTTCCGTCCTGGATCGTGATGTTGGTGGCCGGCCACGTGAACGTGAGCACCGGGGCGACATTGCCGGCGCCCGGATTGCCCTGCGCGGCCGGCGGCCCGCCGGAACCGCCCGGCGGAAGCGGCAGGTTGATGTTCGTCTGGCAGTTAGCCGAGATCAGCACCGTCGACAGCAGTGCGACACCTGCGACACGCGCGGACCAGGCGACGCGATCGCAGCGACCGCGCTGGACGCTTGTTCTCAAGAGGCAGAACCTCGCATTCACCGCGTCATGCTCCCCGCAGGTCCGCGACCGGACCCGCGATCACTCCCACGCTCGACCGCCGCCCTCAGCGGGAGATCGCGCTGCCGTACACGATGCGAACCTCTCCCGCGTCCCGACGCCGCTGGTTGGGCGAATTCGGGAACACGAAGTCCGCTCTCGGCAAGCCGAAGGCGACGTCGTCAAAACCGTCGCCGTCGATGTCGCCGATTCCTCGCACTGTTTCGATCGCCGCTTCGTCCTCGGTGCCCGCCACATACGGTGACAGGAACACGATGCCCGGCAGGCGAGGACTGCCCACTTCCGATAGGTTGAAGGAAGGCCCATTCGTGACGAGTTGTGGACCACCCAGAATCAGGTAGGCCACGCCCTTGCGTTCCAGTCCATCGGGGCCGAGGCGCCGCTCGCCCGGGCTGGCGATCAGAAAGTCCCCGAAGCCGTCGCGATTGAAATCTCCGGCATTCGCGACGCTTGCTCCCGCCCGAGCGCCGATCTGAGCGCCGAAGAACCGGACGCCGGGCAGGTTCGGCGTGCCGACCTGCTCCGGAACAAAGCCCAGTTCGCCGGTCAACTGACGATTGCCGAAGATGATTCCGACGAAGCCGGCGTCCACATTGCCGCGATTGTCGTCGTCGTATGACGGCGATCCGAACGCGACGTCGGCGATTCCATCGCCGTTCACATCGCCGATCGCGGCCTGAACCTCTCCAACGCGATCGCCATTATGAATACCGTGAATCTCGAGCCGCGGTGGGGACTGTCCGGTCAGCGCACTGAGATTCACCAGCGGCAGTTGAGTTGTGCCGAACCCACCGGCCGGGTTGAAAAGCAGGTACAGCACCCCGTTCTGATTGAACCCGTCGCGGCTGGCGTCGGGCGCCCCACACAAGACGTCCTGCGTGCCGTCCTGGTTGATGTCGCCGGCCGGCGCGGGGTGACCCAGCCGGTCGCCGAACGTCGCCGCCGCAATGGTGGCATAAGCCGGCACGGTAACAAAAGCCCGAATCGGAATCGCACAGTCAAACTGGTCATAGCTGGGCAATGAAAGCACGGCATCAGCGTGGAAGAGATCCGCGCGGAAGTCCTGCCCCTGGAACAAGTAGATCATCCCGGATTCACCGGACTGCCCGGGGGCCGAGATGGCCAGTTCCGGATCGGTGTCATTGTCGAGCGAGTCAATCGCCGCCACCTGGGCGCCGAATTCAGAATTCGAATCCAGCACAAAGGTCTCAAAGAGTGAAAACCAGGAACCGCGCAATCGAACGCCATCCGGCGTGTTCGCGGTACCACGGATGATGCCTTCGTCGTCGACAGCGCCTCTCTGATCGAACTGGCCGGCGATGCCCGCATCGACGAACTGCCGGAACCGGTTGGCGATGTCGTTGCTGCCGCTGACCACGATCACAAGGCCGGTATCAATCGGCCGCGTCTGGTTGAAAGCAAGATCATCGTTCGCCTCCCGGCCCGAAATAGGGTTCGGAAGCCCGTCGCCGTAGTTGTTGTCAGGCGGATCTTTGTCGCACGGATCATCGTCGAGGTACTCACGCGCTGTGGAAACGAAAGGCAGCCCGAAGATGAAGTCGGGGACCGGAACTTCCTCGTCGCCAACGGTGTCCAGGCCCGTCAGATTGACACGCGTCACGGACGTGAGTCCGGCGGTGGCGAGGCCCGGGTGGTCGATGTCGCGCAGCGTTGCGGGCGGAAGCGTGCCGGTCAGCGGCTTCGGCATCGTGTAGGTGGTTCCGCGATAAAATGAGCCGGCGATCAGCGCCCCGATGCTGTTCACGCTGATGGAGCCGCCGAACCGGCCAACCACCCGCGAATCGTAGGGGCTGACGTTGCCGACGATCGCCGGATTGTAGATGAACAGCGGCGGTTGCGGAAAGTTGACAACGTTGCCGGCCGAGTCCCGCACGTCCGGCCGACCGTCGCCGTCAGTGTCCGGCGGGAACGGCACCTTGCGTCGCCCGAACACGAGATAGGCTGCTCCCGGTTGGGGCCGATTGCGCGGACTGCCGTACCGCGACACGAGCATGAAATCATCGACCGTGTCGCCGTCGATATCGGTCACGCCCAGGATGTCCGTACCGAGCCACTCGCCCCCGCTGAAGCCCACGAACTTGGCGCCCGCGGTCTGGAATCCGACCGTGCCCAGATCTACGGTCCCGGCGGCCGCTGACGAAATCGTGAGCGACCCAACGGCATAAGCATGGGACTGCGGGTTAATGCCGTCGCTGATCGTGGCTCGCAGGAACCACGGGAGCCCATCCGCCCGCGGCGGAACCCGCGAAAAATCGATGTCGAACAGATAGGTCTTCTGCGTTGGCGGAAATCCGGTTACCGTCGTCCCGAGCTGGCGCGGGTTGGTTCGAACCTGCACACTGTCCGGGTCGGTAGGCGGATTGTTCGGATCATCCGGCGGTGGCGGATCGGCGCCGAATGTCGGATCGGTCGACTTACGCGGCGCCGATGGAAGGATGATGATCGGCACGTTCGGATCGGCCGGATCACCCGGATTGTTGATGTCGTCGTTGGTCGGATCGCGATCGCGATCAAGCAGCAGCGTCACCGTCACCGCTGTCGAGGGCGACGTGTAGGCATAGAGCATCGTCACGGTATCCTGGCTCGACAGCCCGAGGTTTGACCGCGGTTCGATCACCTGAATAGTCGGCGGCTCGGGGCGCGGCCGTGAGCCGGCGGGCGCGACGATGACCGAGCCCGCGGAAACGAATTGGAACGGTGGATTCACACCGTCGTTCGCACGCCCGTAAATGCGATAAGTTGCGTTCGGAATCCCGGTCGTGTTGAACAACAGGCTGCCGGCGGTTCCCGCCGCGCCGGCCGGCACGTTGATTCCGGTTCGAATCGGCACTTCGTTGCCGTTGGTGGGGTCTGCATCGCGATCCGCGTAGACGTCCAGCGTCGCCGGTTGCTCGGCCGACTGCGCGAAATAGCTGACGCTGGTCGTCTCGCCGTTCTCGAGGAACACGTCGACCTGCGGTTGCGTGATGGCCCCCGTCGGCGGCGTATCCGTGCCAGGCGGCAGGACGCCCCCCCCCCCGGGCAGCGTATCACAGGCCGGCACCGCCAGACCGATCACAGCGGCCGCAAGCAGCACGGCAGCCGGCTTCCAGCACGAACTCGCCCATCGATCGGCGTTCATCGTCGATTGAAGCTCCCCGTGTAAGGCCCGCTGACGGCCGGCATTCGGCTTGACTGGCGCGGTCCTGCGCCACGCTCCAGAGTCATCACGCGGTTTGCCGCGGCGTCTACCCGCCATGCTGTCGTTCTGATGGCCCATCCAGTGCAACGCCACCTTCAGACTGATATCGGCGTTGCGCAAGCGCAGCCGCCAGAGGCGGTGAAAGGGGCCGGGGAGCAAGGGGAGACGGAGCCACGACGGCCGGACGCAGGGCGGGGGACAGGGAGGCGGAAGCCGAGCGGTCCAAGCCTGGACCCGTGCGGCCAACGGCCGATCGCAGGTCCTCGTTTACTTCCGCTGAATAGTACTCCTCGTCCGGGCGGGAGTCAAGGCAGCCGAGACCGGCGCGCGAACCGGCGGGAATTGCCGATCGACATCGGCCGAATGCCGAACTCCGCGAACACCTGCTATCATGACGGCCTGAACCACGCTAGGCCGGTTGCGGTGACGGAGGGCGAACGTGGCGAACCTGAGGGGGCGTGTCAGCGAAGAGCTTCTGCCGTTCGTGCAGCAACCCGGCCAGTACATCGGCGGGGAGTTCAACCAGTTGCCGCGTGATGGTGACTGGGAGGCGGCCGAGGTGCGGGTCGCGGTCGCCTTCCCGGACACGTACACCATCGGCATGTCGCACCTCGGCTGCCAGATCATTTATTGGTTGTGCAACCACACCCCGGGCGTGTGCGCGGAGCGAGTCTATTCCCCGTGGATCGACGCCGAATCCGTCATGCGCGCTCGCCGACTCCCGCTCTTCACATGGGATACCCGCCAGCCGGTCGCAACCGCCGACATCCTCGCCGTCTCGTTGCAGTACGAAATGTGCTTCACGAACGTGCTGAACCTGTTTGATCTGGCGGGGATTCCACTCCGAAGCGCCGACCGAGATGACCGGCACCCGCTCGTCATCGCCGGCGGCCCGCAGGCCGACAACCCCGAGCCGCTGGCGGACTACCTCGACCTCGTGGTGATGGGTGACGGCGAGGATTCGATGGCCGAGATCGTGCGCTTCTACCGCGAACTCAAGGCGGGCGGCGTCCGTCGCCGCGACATGATTCCTGTCATGGCCCGCGCATTCTCCTGGATTTACGCACCCAGCCTGTACGACGTGTCATACCGCCCCGGGGGAGAACTCGCGGCCGTGACGCCGCGCGTTCTCGGGCTCCCGGCGGCGATCGAGCGGTGCCAGACATCGGACTTCGAACACGCCCCGTTCCCATCCCGCCCCATCGTGCCGTTCGTCGAGGTGGTGCACGACCGCATCGCGATCGAGATCATGCGCGGCTGTCCGCAGCGGTGCCGTTTCTGTCATGCCGGATACACCAAGCGCCCGGTCGGCGTGCGCTCCGTCGAGCGCATTCTCGCCCTCGCCGAGGACATGTACCGCGCGACCGGTCACGAGGAAATCGGGCTGCTGAGCCTCTCAACCGCCGATTACCCGCATCTGCCGGAACTGGCTGATCAGGTGAACCGCGCCTTTGCCTCGCGGCACGTCAACATCTCCATGCCGTCACTGCGCATCGACAAGATGTTGCAGCACATCCCATGGATGGCCAACTCCGTGCGCAAGTCCGGCCTGACGATTGCTGCGGAGGCCGCACGTGACTCCATGCGCGCAGCTATTCGCAAGAAAGTGACGGATGGAAACCTCTTCGACGGACTGAGGGCCTTCTACAAGGCCGGCTGGCGCCAGTCCAAGGTCTACTTCATGGTCGGATTCCCGGGCGAGGTCGAGGACGACATCCGCGGGATATATGAGCTGAGCGTGCAGATGAGCGAACTGCGGCGCGAGACCGGCGGCGCTCCCGCGCGCGTCACCGCCTCGGTGAGCTTCCTCGTGCCGAAGCCCTTCACACCGTTCCAATGGGCCGCGCAGCCGACCCTCGAGTACTTCCAGAACGCTCGGAGGCTGCTGGCGCATCTCTCGCGCGATGGACGTCGTAAGGCGGTCCGGATCAAGACCCACGAGCCGTCGCGGTCCGTCCTGGAGGCCGTGTTCGCCCGCGGTGATCGTCGACTCGGTCCGGCCATTGAGCGGGCCTGGCAACTCGGGGCGAGATTCGACGGCTGGGACGAATGCTTCGACTACCACCGCTGGACGCGTGCCTTTGAGGATGTCGGCATTGACCCGGCCTTCTACGCCCACCGCGAGCGGAAGCCGGAAGAAGTTCTGCCTTGGGACCACATTCACGGCGGCCCCCGGCGAGAATACCTGCGGGACCAGTACATGGACGCGTTCGTCAAAATCGGCAGGCCGCTCCCCGTTGTTGCTTGACGCAACTCCAGCCCGCCGGTCCCCCGGTCCTCCGAATCGCCCAGCGCCCTCGCCAACGCGGCGTGCGGCTATAGAATGACCGCCGCCATGCTCGTCCGGTTGCAGAGTTCGACGCTGATCGGTATCGAGGCGGCCGCATGCGAGGTCGAGGTGAACGTCGCCACGCGCGGGTTCGCCACGACTCAGATCGTCGGCCTGCCCGACGCCGCAGTGAAGGAGAGTGTCGAGCGTATCCGAACGGCGATCGTCAACTGCGGATACGAGCCGCCCGCGAAGCGAACCCTGATCAACCTCGCCCCGGCGGACATTCGCAAGGAGGGGCCGGCCTTCGACCTCCCCATCGCCATCGGGATGATCTTCGCGGCCGACGGCCAGGTGCCGGACGCGCTGCGCGACTACGTGGTCGCAGGCGAGCTCTCACTCGACGGGCGAACGCGCCCGATCAAGGGCGCACTGTCGACGGCCATGCTGGCTCTCCGGCGGCAGTACCGGGGCGTAATCGTGCCGCGCGAAAACGCGGCCGAAGCCGCCGTCGTTGACGGTATGGAAGTGATCGGCGTCTCGTCGCTGACTGAGGCGATCGGATTTCTGACAGGCCAACTGCCGCTCGAGCCCACGGCGATCGACCTCGACGCCACATTCGCCGCCGCGGCCGCCTATGACGTGGATTTCGCGGATGTCCGCGGCCAGGAGTTCTGCAAGCGGGCCCTGTCCATCGCCGCTGCCGGCGGGCACAACCTGCTGATGATTGGTCCACCCGGATCAGGCAAGACGCTGATGGCGAAATGCCTGCCCACCATTCTGCCACCGCTGACGCTGGAGGAGTCGCTCGAGACGACGCGCATCTGGTCGGCGGCCGGAAAGCTCGCGCCGGGACAATCGCTCATGGCGACGCGCCCCGTGCGAACGCCGCATCACTCGGCCAGCGCGGCCGCACTGGTGGGTGGTGGCTCGATTCCACAGGCGGGCGAGGTCTCCCTCGCGCATCATGGCGTCCTGTTCCTTGACGAATTCCCGGAGTTCCAGAGGTCGATTCTGGAGACACTGCGGCAACCGATGGAGGACGGCGCGGTCACCATCGCGCGCTCGCACAGCGCCATTCGATTCCCCGCCCAGTTCATGCTTGTCGCCGCGATGAACCCCTGCCCGTGCGGCTACATGTCCGACCCGCGCAGGTCGTGCAAGTGTTCGGTCGCCCAGGTGGAGCGATATCTCGCCCGCGTCAGCGGTCCGCTGATCGATCGAATTGACATCCACGTGTCGGTGGCGGCCGTTCCCGTGGCCGAGATGAGGCGCGGACGCGGCGGCACTGACTCCGCCACGTTGCGCGCGCAGGTCATGGGCGCCCGGGAACGACAGCGAAGCCGCTTCGGTGAACGCCGCACCCTGCTTAATGCGCGAATGGGCCCGCGACAGGTTCGCCAGCACTGCCCGCTCGATCCGTCCGGGGAAGCCATTCTGAACCAGGCCATGAGCGAATTGGGCCTCTCGGCACGCGCTCATGACAAGGTTCTTCGGGTCGCGCGAACCATTGCCGACATCGAAGGCTCCGACGCCATCCGCCCGGAGCACGTTTCCGAGGCCATTCAGTACCGCCGGCTCGACCGACGGTCATAGCCGACACCTCTGTCTTCGCGGGCGGCGGGCTGGCCGTGCGCATTTCTCCCCAATGGATTGCGATAACTCGCGCTCCATCCCGAATCCCGCGAACTCCGAAATGGTCGTTCCGGAAGTCGTGCCGCTCTATTCGGCTCTGAACGCCCTCCCGGTGTGGCACGCCCGTTGCTAATACTGCTTTCAAGGCGCGTTACGGAGCCGGTTGCCATCATGAACATCGCCACCGCCGTCGATCGAGTCGTCAGCCGCAGCGGCGTGATCCGGGTTCCGTATGAGCAATCGTTATTCGACGAATTGAACGCTGCGATCGATTTTTATCGAGGAGCCCCCGACGCGCTGATTCAGGTGCTGCACCGAGCGCAGGAAGTATTCGGCTACATGCGGCCGGACGTTATCGCGTTCATCTGCCGCCGCCTCCGGCTGCCGCTCTCGCACGCGTACGGCGTGATCGGCTTCTACCCGTTCTTCAGCAAGGTCCCGCAAGGCAAGCACCCGGTTCGCGTCTGCACTGGAACGGCCTGTTATGTTCGCGGGTCCGACCAGATTCTCCGCGCTCTTCGGAAGGAACTAGGGATCGGCGTCGACGAGACGACCACCGACGGCCGTTTCAGTCTGCGTTGTGTTCGATGCGTCGGCGCCTGCGGACTGGCACCGGTCATCATGATCGGAACCGAATTTCATGGGAACCTTCGAACAGATCGGTTGAAGAAGGTCCTGGGGCGTTACAAGTGATCATTGAGGAACTCTACGAGCTGCGAGACGCGGGCCGTGCGCGCATCGCGCTGCGTCGAATGGAGGTGCACCCGACCGCTGCCAATGGCCGGCCAATCCGCGACATCCTCGTGTGCGCCGGCGGCTCGTGCACGAGTTGCGGCCGTGCTGCGGTGGCCGACGCCTTTCGCGAGGCGATCGCCAAACGCGGACTCGGCGACTGCGTCAGCGTGGTCAACACTGGCTGCGTTGGCTGCTGCGACCTCGGTGTGGTGGTTCACGTGGTGCCCGATGACGTGCTGTATCGCAGCGTAAAAGACGCGGATGTTGGCCGAATCGTGGACCAGCATCTGCGCGATGGACAACCCGTCGAGGAGCTGATGCATCGCCCCGACCCCAACTCACCGCCTTACCGTTCGCTGCGTGAGTGGCCATTCTTTCAGGGGCAGGTCAAGGTTGTCCTCGAGAACAAGGGCCTGATCGATCCTGAACAGATCGAGGAGTACATCGCCTGCGACGGCTACATGGCGCTCGCCCGAGCGCTGACCGAACTCAAGCCAGACCAGATCGTCGACGAACTTATCCGCAGCGGGCTGCGCGGCCGGGGCGGAGGCGGGTTTCCGACCGGGCGAAAATGGCAAATGCTGGCCGCCGCGCCGGGGCCGATCAAGTACGTGATCTGCAACGGGGACGAGGGCGACCCGGGCGCGTTCATGGACCGCTCAGTGCTCGAGAGCGACCCTCACCGCGTGCTCGAAGGCATGATGATCGCCGCCTATGCCACCGCCGCGACGCACGGCATCATCTACGTTCGCGCCGAGTATCCGCTCGCCATCCAGCGCATCGGCATCGCCATCGACGACGCGCGGCGACTGGGTCTGCTGGGCCAGCGCATCCTCGGGACCGACTTCTCGTTCGATGCCGAGATCCGGGTCGGGGCGGGAGCCTTCGTCTGCGGTGAAGAGACAGCGCTGATGCTGTCGATCGAGGGTAATCGCGGCATGCCGCGGCCGCGACCGCCCTATCCCACCGACCGAGGCCTGTACGGGCACCCGACCATCATCAACAACGTCGAGACCTTCGCCAACGTGCCGCCGATCATCCGCAACGGCAGCGACTGGTTCACCCGCATCGGAACACCGAACAGCACCGGCACCAAGGTCTTTGCCCTCGCCGGCGCGGTCTGCAACACCGGACTGGTCGAAGTCCCAATGGGCACAACCCTGCGCCAACTGGTATTCGGCGTCGGCGGTGGCATTCGCGGCGGGCGGGCCTTCAAAGCGGCGCAGACTGGCGGACCGTCCGGCGGCTGCATCCCAGCCGAGCATCTCGACGTGCCGCTCGACTTCGATTCGCTCCAGAGCATCGGCTCGATCATGGGCAGCGGCGGCCTGATCGTGATGGACGATTCGGCCTGCATGGTCGATGTCGCCCGTTACTTCATGGAATTCTGCGTGGACGAGTCATGCGGCAAATGCCCACCCTGCCGCGTCGGCACGCACCAGTTGCTGCGGATGCTGTCCGGTATCTGCGAAGGGGCAGCCGGTGGCGACGCCATCGATCGCCTCGCCGACCTGTGCGACACGGTGCACCGCGCCAGCCTGTGCGGGCTGGGCATGACGGCGCCCAATCCGGTGCTCAGCACGCTGCGCCACTTCCGCCGCGAATACGAGGCCCATGTGCACGACCGTTGCTGCCCGGCCGGGGTCTGCCGCAAGCTCCTGAAATTCTCCATCCTGCTCGACAACTGCACCGGATGCGGCCTGTGTGCGCGAAACTGCCCGACCGCGACCATTTTCAAGCTCGACGGCCAGCGCAAGTACCGGATCGAGGAGGCCGGGTGCATTCAGTGTGGTTCGTGCTTCGATGTCTGCCGGTTTGACTCGGTGCTGAAGCAATGAGCATCGGACACATCCATCTCCGCATCAACGACCGCGCGATCGTCGCAGACGACGGCCGCACCCTGCTCGACATCTGTCGCGCCGAGGGCATCCATGTGCCGACGCTCTGTCATTACCCCGGCCTGCCCGACGTCGGCGCCTGTCGGCTCTGCCTGGTCGAAATCGATGGCCAGCGACGGCCCGTCCCGGCCTGCACGACGCCGGCCGAGGATGGCATGGTCGTCCGGACGGAGACGGCAGAGTTGTCCGACCTGCGCCGCAAGACGCTCGAGCTGATCTTCGGCGAGCGCAACCACATCTGCCCGTTCTGCCCGCGCAGCGGCAACTGCGAGCTGCAACGGCAGGCCTATGCCCACGGCATGGACCACGTTCGCTACGACTACCTGTTCCCACAGTTGCCGGTCGACAACTCGCACCCGCTTTTCACCCTCGATCACAATCGCTGCATTCTCTGCACCCGCTGCGTGCGGGCCTGTCATGAGTGGGTCGGGGCGCACGTGCTTGATCTCGATAACCGCGGGCACCTGACCATGCTCATCGCCGACAGCGGCGTGCCGATCGGGCAGTCGTCGTGCGTCTCGTGCGGCACCTGCGTGACGGTGTGCCCGACCGGCGCGCTTTTTGAGAAGCGCTCCGCACACTGGCAGGGACGCCTGAAGCCGGAGTTCATGGAGACGATCTGCCCGGGCTGCGGCGTCGGCTGCCGCATGCACGCATCCGTTCGACATCGCCAGATAGGAGAATTGCGGTCTTCCGGCGGCCCGAACGGTAATCGCGTCCTTTGCGAGGTCGGGCGATTCTCTCTCGTGAGCCCCCTGAAGCCGCGCCTGCCCGACGTCCGCGTACGGCACGGCCGGGCATGGGCCCAGCGGCCCCTTCAGGAAGTGCTCGGCGAAATCGCTCGGCGGCTGGATAGCCCGCGCATCGCCGAGGACCCCACGCGAGTCATCACCCTCCTCAGCCCGCGGCTCCCACTCGAAACAGTGACCGCATTCGTCTCGTTCATGACCGACGTCGTGGGCAGCCGACGCTGGGCCATGCTCGATGGCATGAACGCCGAAGCCGTTCGCGCCGCGCTCGGGCCGCCCGAGAAAGCGCTTCCGCTCGCCGGCCTTAATGACCTCGATGACGCGGATATGTTTCTTCTGATCGGCTGCCACCTCGAGCGCTCTCACGGGGTGCTCGCATCGTACGTTCGCCGGGCGGTGCTGCAGCGCCGCGCCAAGCTCGTGAAGCTCAATCCGAATCACACCTGGCTGACGGACTGGACCGATCTGTGGTTGCCGGTCCCGCGCGGCCGTGACCAACTGGCGCTGGCCGCCATCCTGAAGTACCTCGTCGACGCGGGCCAGACGCGGTTCCCGATCCCGCCCCCGCTCCTCAAGGCGCTTCAGAACGTCAGTGACGACGACATTCGCGTCGCCACCGGCGTACCGGCCGACGCATTGCGCGAGGCCGCCCGCCTTTACGGCGAAGCCCAGCGGCCCATCATCCTGTGCGGCCGCGGCCTGACGCGACACGGGCCCGGCGGGCTGGTCGGTGCTCTCAATCTCGTCAAGGCCACGCAGCGCCGCACGCCGGCCGGTCGCTGGCGTTTGATGGAATTGCCGATCGGCGGCAACTCGGCCGGCGCGCGCCTGCTGGGCCCGGCTGAGCTGAACCTCGACTCGCTGAATCCGCAGACGGCGGAGCTGGCCTTCGTCGTTATTTCCGATGACGACCAGGCCTGGCCGCGCGAATGGCTCAACAAGCTTCGCGCAGTGACCTACGTCATTGCGCTGGTGGCTCGCGAGCACGACGTGCTCGATGTGGCCCATGCCGCCATTCCAACGGCAACGTGGAGCGAGCGCGCCGGCACGTTTGTCAATGTCGAGGGTCGCGTGCAGAAGTCGCGCCGCCTCATGCCGCCACCCGAGTCTTGCGTCGACGAAATTCAGTTCGTCTCGACGCTGGCCCGGAGTTGGCGCGGGCTCAGCTTCACCTGGTCGCCACCGACACTGCCGACGTCCATTCGCCATCTCGCTGATGATCACATGGTCCCCAGCGGACCGGGCGATGAAGGCGTCGATCTGATGGGCCTGGAGGCGCTGACCGCCACGTGAAAGCGAGCGCGAACGTGAAGAAACGGATAGCGACAGTCTGGCTCTGCGGATGCTCCGGATGCCACATGTCCTTGCTGGACCTGGACGATCAGCTCTTTGATCTGGCCACGCTGGCCGACGTGGTGGCGTCCCCGATTGCCGATATCAAGGAGTTCCCCGAGTGCGACGTGGCGCTCTTGGAAGGATCCGTCGCCAACGAAGAGAACCTCGCGGTGCTCCGTGAGGTCCGAGGCAAGGCGCGCGTTCTGGTCTCGCTGGGAGACTGCGCCGGCTTCGGTTGCGTCCCCATGCTGCGGAACCAATTCGATGTCAGCGACGTGCTTGACCATGCCTACATCCATGTCCCCAGCACGGCGCTGGGCGAGGTCCCAAGCGCCGAGATTCCGAAACTGCTGCCCAAAGTACGACCCATCCACGAGTGCGTCGCGGTGGATGCTTGGATTCCCGGCTGCCCGCCGTCTCCCGCCGCCATCTGGGAAACGGTCCGCTCGCTGTTGACGGATTCCCCGCCCAGCCGGTCGGCAGCGTTGCAGTACGACTGAGACACGACCGGAGCGCTCGCCATGACGCGGATCATTCGAATCGACCCGATCACTCGAGTGGAAGGCCACGGCCGCGTCACCATTCAGCTCGACGAGACCGGGCAAGTGGCCGACGCCCGCTTTCATGTGGTCGAGTTCCGCGGCTTTGAGCGTTTCTGCCACGGCCGCCACTACTCCGAGATGCCGACGCTCACGCAGCGGATTTGCGGCATCTGCCCGGTCAGCCATCACCTCGCGGCCGCCAAGGCCATCGACATGATCTGCGACGTGCGCCCGCCGCCCACCGCGCACAAACTGCGGGAACTGATGCACATGGGTCAGCTCATCCAATCCCATGCGCTCAGTTTCTTTCACCTGTCGGCGCCGGACCTGCTTCTGGGCTTCGATGCCCCGCCCGAACGCCGCAACATCTTCGGCCTGATCGCCGAGAACCCCGAGACCGCTCGCAAAGGGATCCGGCTGCGACAGTTCGGCCAGGACGTCATTGCCGCGGTCGGCGGGCGAAAGATCCATCCCGATGTGTGCGTGCCGGGGGGCATGAACCGCGCGCTTTCGGTGGACAACCGCGACGCCCTGCTCGCACGACTTCCAGAGGCCCGCGAAGCGGCGCGCCACGGGCTTCGCAAGCTGATGGCGTTCTTCGAATCCCAGCCCGAATTCGTCCGAACGTTCGCCGTCTTCCCCAGCTATTACATGGGCCTGGTGACGCCGGAGGGACGCCTCGAACACTACGACGGCCTGCTGCGGGTGAAGGATGCCGCCGGCGACATTCGCGAGGACATGTACGACCCGGCCGCGTACCTGTCGCTCATTGCTGAAGCGACCGAGGACTGGTCCTACCTGAAGTTCCCGTTTTACCGAACCATAGGTTATCCCGACGGCTCTTATCGCGTCGGTCCGCTCGCTCGCCTCAACCTCTGTGACTCCGCAGGAACGCCGGAAGCCGACGTCGAGCTGGCGAAGCTCCGGGCGATTTCTCCGGGACGACCGATCGAGGGCTCGCTCTATTACCACTACGCCCGGCTGATCGAGATCCTGTTCGGTCTCGAACGAACGGAGCGTCTTCTGGAAGATCCTGATATTCTCGGCTTGGACCTCATCGGGGAGAGTCATCGCATCCTGCCCGAGGGAGTGGGCGTCATCGAAGCCCCGCGCGGAACGCTCTTTCATCACTACACGGTGGACGACCATGGTGGCATCGTCGCCGTCAACCTGATCGTCGCCTCCGGGCAGAACAACTGGGCCATGAACCGCGCCGTACTCGACATCGCGAGGAGATACGTCCAATCCGACCAGCTGAGCGAACCCATGCTGAACAAGGTGGAGGCCGCCATCCGCGCGTACGATCCCTGCCTGTCGTGCAGCACCCATGCGGTCGGACAGATGCCGATGGCGGTGGAGTTGGTCGATTCATCGGGTACGGTCCTGAACCGTCTAACGCGAGGATAAGGCGCCATGGACGCTCCGATTCGTGTCATCGCATGGGGCAACAAGGGGCGAAGCGACGACGGCGCCGCCTTGCGTGTGCTGGAGGCCCTGCGCCGCCGCCTGCGGCGCGGCGACGTGGCGCTGGACGAGTACCATCAACTGGGACCCGAACTCGTCGAAGATCTCGCCCGCTGTCGGCTGGCAGTCTTCCTGGACGCCTACACCGGGGCCCGTCGCGCCGCCGTCGTGTGCCGGAGAGTCCGGGCGGGTCGCCACCTGCCAATGGCCAGTCATCACTGCAGCCCGCCGGAACTGCTGGCGCTGGCGGACGCCCTTGGCTATCCCGTTCCCAGGGCATACCTGGTCGCCATTCGAGCGACTGATTTCGAATTCGGAGATCGCCTGAGTGCCGACACGGAAAAAGCTTGTCGGTGCGCCGTGCGTCATGTACGACGGATCATCGCGGCGTACGATGCCGGGCAGCTTGACGGCCCCCGCTGGCAGCGCCACCGTTCTACTCCGGGCGCCACCGCCATGGTGTGATGCGGCAGCGGTCGGGACGGCGAATATCCGATCGCTCAGTCCACGGTGCGGCCGGTGAGGGTCTCGGTCGGGTCGACTCGGGCTCTTTCATCGATACCCGACCGGACCCCCAATACGAACCGGCGGCCCCTCCGGGGACCGAAGGGGCGACCGCTTACCCATCGCAAGCACCGCGCCAAACGATTGGGTCTGGTGCCAAGTTCCGACTCAAAATTGTAACCGATTGGTGCACAATATGTTATAATTCACACCCAGCGCATGAGAGGCGCCAGGCTGTAAATGCAGGCTGTGCTCACGGGCAATATCGCCCGCCGATTACCCAAGTCTCCGCACAAGTCCCCGCACCAGTTCCGGTGAGAGTGCCTCCAGAGTCTCCAACACGGCGTCGGCACGTAATGGAGCGCTATTGCGTGCATCCCGAAGCGCGATCGTCGACATTCCCGCTCGATGAGCCGCCTCCAAGCCGACCGGTGCGTCCTCTGCGACCACGCACGCGCTCGGCGGCAGCCCCAGCCGCGCTGCGGCAATCTGAAAGACCTGCGGATCCGGTTTGCCTCGTGTCACATCCACGCCACAAACCACGGCGTCGAAGCGGCACACCTCCGCGAGTGCCTCAACCACGATTGCGACGTTCTCTCGCGGACCGGACGAACCGACTGCAAGCCTTGCCCCGGCGGCGCGCAACGTGCGAAGCGCTCCCTCAACACCGGGCATGAGCGGCACGCAATCCCGAATCAGCCCGCGATACAGTTCTTCCTTGCGGTCATCCAAGCGGCGGATCTCCTCTTCGCCGCGACCGGGACCGAACAGGATCTCAATGATCTCGCGGCTGCGGCGTCCGAACGTCGCAGCGAACTGGTCATCTGACACTGTCCGACCGATCTCCTGCCCCAGCAGTTGCCAACTGCGCCGGTGCGGCTCGAAGCTGTCGACCAGCACGCCATCCATGTCGAATATGACGCCAATACCATGCAAATCCGCGCGCATAGCGCCGAACCTCTCGACCAACGCCATCGTATGTCAGGAAGTATCGGGGACCGGCTGGCGGCTGACCAGCACCGGGCTCATGGAGGAGCACTCGTGGAATATCACGTCCGCTTCGGCATCACGAGCACGCTGGTCATCGTCTTCATCGCCATGGCGGTCAGCCTGATCACCAGCACGACCGTGGCGGCGCGAGCCTACCGCGCCCGCGGCGAGGTTCCCCTCAAACACGACCAGACGCTGACCGTCAAAGGCTCGACCCGGAATCGCATCCGTTCGGACCGCGCGGTCTGGAGCATTGAGGTCTGGGGCGAGGCGCGCGAGCTGGCTCCTGCCTACGCCGTTCTTGAATCCGGCGTTGAGAAGGTGTCCGCGTTCCTTCGTAGCCAGGGCTTCAAGCCGGAGGAGATCGAACTGAGCGCCATCCAGACCATCAAGCATTTCGTCCACGATGAAAAGGGCAACGCCACCCGACAGATTCTCGAGTACTCGCTCCATCGCGAGGTTGTCGTGACATCGGCGGATGTGGAACGCGTACTGGCCGCCTCCAGTCGTGTGACGGCTCTGATCCAGGACGGCGTGCAGGTGATGTCCAACGTGCCTGCGTACTATTACAGCGACCTGCCGAAGCTGCGAGTCGAGCTGCTCGAGGCCGCGAGCAAGGACGCTCGAACCCGCGCCGACGCGATCGCCCGCCACGTCGGCGGGCGCGTAGCCGAGGTCCGATCGGCCAGCATGGGCGTGCTCCAGATCACGCAGCCCTACTCGACCGAGACATCCTACGAGGGCATGTATGACACCACCACGATCGAGAAGGACGTGACCGGAGTCGTCACCGTCACGTTCCGAATTGAGACGGCTGGTTGACGCCTGCACGCGAGCTGAGCGCCGGCCATTCGCACCTGCGATGGCGATCGGGAGAACTTGCCTCGTTCAGTGCTGGCAGGTTGTATCGTTTCGCGGCCGTGCAACGCCTCTACGGCGTAAACAGCGCGGCCACGAAAGGCTGGACATCGTCGCCGTTTACCAGACCATCGTCGTTCAGATCGCCCGTGCACGGGCCGCATGCGGATCCGGTCCCCAGCAACAACTCGACGAACGGCGCAGCGTCGGCCACCGTCACCGACAGGTCGCAGTTAGCATCCGCCGCGAGACACGGGACGACAACCAGCCCGACCAGATTGACGAGACGGCTGGGCTCCTCGGGGTCATCCGACAGGATCGTCAGCGTCCCCGATTTGGGTCCCGGCGTTGAGGTGTCCATGTGGATCAACTGCGTGTTGTTGCCGCCCGGCGGCGCGACGAAAGTGCCCGCAGGAGCGGTGAACCCGGCGGATACGCTCATCGCGTAGTTCAAGGATGCGATGCCGGAGGCCGTCCACAGACCGACGTCCGCTACGTTCGACACTGTCAGTAACTGCTCAGCTGTCGAGAATTGGGCTACCGTGCCGAAGTCGATCATCGCCGGCGCACCTACGCGCGCCGGTACCCGCAGGTCCAGAAACACCGGAATGTGGCCCGCGCCGTTGGCGCAGTTGATGATGGCCTGCGCGATCGTCGGGCCCACCATGGTGTTCCCCGCGACCGTCAGGTTGACGTTGAAGCTCGAGCCGTCGTTGCCCCACGCGCGATACGAGTGGTTGGGATCGTTCCAGGTCGTGGTGCTGTACGGAATCGCGGGCTGTCCGATGTAATCGAGCCCGGCCCCGTCGATCAGGCCCGCCGACACGAGAAGCTGGTCGTGACGATCATCCATGCCGCCGGACCCGATGGGGTCCTGCGTATGAACGAAACGGAACGCGCCGTTGTTGTTCCAGTTTCCCGGCGTGCTGATGGGATCAAAGAAGCGCCCGGTGTCATCCGGTTCGGAACCCACGAGTTTCTGATACGCCGCCTGTGACGAGGTCTGAATGTTCAGGTCGCCCCCGAGGAGGAACTGGAACCCGGCCGGCAGAGCCGTACCCGCTCCTGCGGTGTCCACGCCTTGGGCGTTATCGCGAATTCGCTGGGCCTCGACCAGCCGTCTCGCCTGGTCAGTCGACGTCGAACCAGCTTTCATGTGCGTGCAATAAGCACCAATCGATGCGGCCGCCGACGTGTAGCCAACCGGCCGGAAATCGTAGCGGTACGTGTTTCTGGGAGGCTGCGTCGTCAGTGCGCCCCCGAACGAGACCGTGTAATTGCCGACGAGAACGACTCGACCCGTCCGATAGACGAACGCGCTCTCGGTGTCCGGCCCATCGACGAACGGTGCGGCCTGCCAGTCGCCGGGACTCCCCGGCGCAGAGTTCAGCGCATCGCGCATGGCCAGCAGACCGGAGGCCGTGGTGATCTCCTGAAGCAGAATGACGTCCGGATTGAGCGAACGCCCCTCGAACGTTGCGTAGACGGTGTTCTGAATGTCCACCGTCCGCCCGCCGCCGTAGAACGAGATGTTCCAAGTCGCGACGCGCAACTGGGCGCGCGCGTGGGATGGCAGAACGATCGCGCAGAAGACAAGCAATGCGCCGATAGCGCCGCGACGTGACGTCACAATCAACCCGTCTGCCTCCTCTCCCCTCTGTCAGCACTATACCCGTACGCCTGAGCGCCTTTCAATCGTTTACCCCCCAGCGTTTGCGGCCCGTCCAGAAAAAGCCGCATCTATTCGAAGTCGTCACCGCACGCAACCGCAAGGTCGAGCTCGTGCAGCCACTGCCGCACGGCTGGGTCCACCCGAAGGCGGGCACCCCCGGCGTCGTCGGCTTGTATGAAGGCCGGTTCAAACCGGGCTTTCTGCTGCTCGCCACCAGCCTCGAATACGGTCGTCGCGTACCGCACCCATCGATCGAAGTAGTGTCCGAAAGCCGACGCCAGCAGACATGCCCCCACCGCCGAAGCATCCCAGCGTACCACCGCTCCACGCGCGGGACCTGACACGACCACCGCGTCGCAACAGTGCTTTCCGTCGCCGAGCACCGGCACAAGCCCGCTCGGCAGCGTCGGCTCATTCGGGTCACGAATGGCGCAGAACATGTCGTGAATGCTCCAGAAAGCCCGCTCCGGCGGCGCCGACTTGCCCTCGAGACGGAGCCCGTTGCAGGTGGTGAGGAAGAATACCAGATCGCGGGGCAGCGAGCCGACGACCGCCTCCAATTCCGCGATCTCAGCCATCGTCGCAGGCGGCCGGACAACCGCGGATTTTCCGAACGTCGCCAGCAACCGATTCATCGACTTGTCGAGAACGCTCTCGTGGATCATGTTCGGTCCTTTCTCATCAATCGACGCCGCCCAGCATGTGCATCATGCCGCCGGTGTCCAAAGAAATCCCGTTGCGAGAGCGCGCAGCGTCTCCCCGCGGTAGCTGCCATGAACCGCCGCTTCGGCCGCCGCCTGTAGTTCATCCGGTCGCGCCCATCCCGCGGTCTGGACAGCGAACGCGACTGCCGCGACTGCTGCAGACGCCTTGCCAGCCTGGCGTTCGAGTCCGGCGAAGTCGAAGCGGACCACGCGCGCCGGTGTGGTCGGCACCTCCAGATCGCGTGCGACCACGATCAGTCCCGAGGGGCGCATACTCGCCAGCCCCGGTCCTGCCCGCGCTACCCCGTCCGCAGACAGCAACACCAGCAAGTCGGGATTGTCGACGCTCGGATAGCGGATCGGTCGCGGCGAGATCACAAGGTTCGAGACGGAGTGACCGCGCCGCACCGTTATCGGGAAGTCGTCGACCTCGGCCGCAAACAGGCCCCCGGCGACCGCTATCTCCCCTAATGTTGCGACCGCCGATCGGATTCGCTGACCGGCCGAGCCAGCCACGCTGATCTCGGTTCGGCCGGGCCAGGACAGGCGCGGTGCCTGACCAACCGCGCCTGGTCGCATCGGTGAGCCCGCGGTTGCGATGACCCGCGTCGCCTGGCGATTCGATTCCGCCGCCGTCGCCTGCCGAAGAACACCAAACGGCAAATCGGTGCGCTGCGAGAGCGTCAGCAGGTCCTGCGGCTTCAGGTCGTTGCTCGGCATGAAATACGCGACGCACAATTCCCACAGGTCGACCAGCGCAAAGCCCGGAGCCCGCAGCGCCGCCTCGAGCGAGTCCACACAACCGGGGTCCAGCGCGCTGTGCCGCGCGACGTAGGACGCCCCGTTGACCGCCACGGTCTCGCAAACGTCGAACGCCTGATCCGCGGCGCCGTCCGGCGTCGTCGTCGTGCACGTGCACTCCGGCGTCGTCGGCGAATGCTGGCCGCCCGTCATGCCGAAGTTGAAGTTGTTGCAGACCACCACCTTGATACCCGCCCGCCGCCGAGCCGCATGCACCAAATGCGCGGTGCCGATCCCGCAGCCGCCGTCGCCGATCAGCACCACCACCAGCATGTCCGGCCGCACGCGATGGATGCCCTCGGCGTAGGTAATCGACCTCCCGTGAAGTCCGTGAAACGTGTGGCAGGCGAAGTAGCGATCGGCGATACCAATACAGCCGATGTCGGACACGATGCAGATGCGCTCCAAAGGCAGGCCGAGCCGCTCAATGGCTTGATCGAGCTGCTCAAGCACGAGCCCGTGAGAACAGCCCGGGCAGTACGCCATGTCCTTTCGCCGCGCGGTCAGGATCGACATCCGCATGAGCTCCGATTTCAGCCACAGGGCTTCTGATTGATACGTTCGACGATCATCCGCGGACTGATCAGCCGGCCGTCAACCCGGGTGATCGAAACCACCTCGACACCAGGCGCTGCTCGGCGCAGCTCGTCGGCATAAAGCCCGATGTTCAACTCCGGCGCGATGATTCGCCGGACGTTTGGAGTGATCGCCCGATGCAGGGCTGCCACGGGAACCGGCCACAGCCCGTACACGGTCAGGTGCGAGATGCGGCGGCGCGCGCCTCGCAGCTCGGCCACGGCCTCACGCGCCGCGCCGTCCGACTGCCCGTACGAGACCACCAGCGTGTCGGCCTCGCCGTCCAGGTCAGCGGACACGTCCTCAAGCCACTCCGCGGCCGCTCCGATCTTCACCGTCAGATGAGCCAGCTTGTGCTCTATCTTGCGATGATCGATCGTCAGCACGCCGTTCTCGTCGTGGATCGAACCCGTGAATCGCACGCGATGATGGCCACCCACCGGGGCGAACGCCGGGACGTCCGCCGGGTGCTGTACCGCGTACGGTTGGAAGGCGGCGGTGTCCATGGCGGCCGGCCGTGAAAGCGCGGCCGGAAGATCGACGGCGTCCAGATCGGCAGTCTGCCTCGTCAAAGCGATGTCCTTGGACGAGAGCATGATCACGGGTGTTCGCAGCCGCTCGGCCACGTTGAAAGCCCGATAGGTCAACCGGTACGCCGATTCAGCATCGGCAGCCGCAAAGACCGGCAGTGGGTATCCGCCGGCCGTCACGTGTCTCGCGAAAAGCACGTCCCCCTCGCCCGTCGCCGTGGCGCCGCCCGTGGCCGGACCCATGCGCTGAACGTCGACGATGACCAGCGGAACTTCGCCCATCTGGGCCAAGCCGATGTTCTCGCTGTAGAGGCTCAGACCCGGCCCGGATGTGGCCGTCATCGCCTTGGCGCCGGCCATCGCCGCCCCGATGCACTGGCCGATGGCGGCAATCTCGTCCTCGGTCTGAATCGCGATTCGCCCGGTCCCCGAAAAGGCGTCGATCATGCCCGACAGGATGGAGCTGGCCGGCGTGATGGGATATCCAGCGAAGTAGTCGCAGCCCGCCGCGATCGCGGCGCGCACCACGGCGTCATTTCCGGTGATGAACTCGCGCACTCCGGACCTCCGACCGGCGGACGCACGTCCGCGCAGACGTTGCCCGCATTCACCTAGCCATCGGCGTGCCAGCCCGCCAGGGCTCGGTCAGAAGGCCCTCATGGCAGATCCGCAGCCCCCCGTGGCGCGGAATCGCGCAATCGGACGGGTCAAATGCCGCAGCCCTTGAAGAGTGCGGTCGTTCGCGGCCTGACGGACGTTACGGAAGGTTAACTGGAGCCGATGGGAGTCGAACCCACGACCTCTTGCATGCCATGCAAGCGCTCTCCCAACTGAGCTACGGCCCCTGCTCGTTGGAAACTCCTATTAGAAGACTGTTGCGGGAAGCTGTCAACCGCCTTGACTCGGGAACCCGCGAACGGCCAATCGCGTGGCGCCGCCGCCAGGCGATCCTTCCCTCGGCCCGAGCAAGGTCAACGTACACGATGACGCCGGTCGGACGACAGTCCCGACCGGGGTGGGGCGACCGACGACGCGTCGCGCGATCTGCGATCCAACGCTCACATGAGGCGCGCCGTCATAAAGAATCCGTCAAGGGTTCGTGCGGTCGGGCGAACGAACCGAGCACGCGTGTTCGTTCGCGAAGTTCCTGCCCCGCACCGCGAGAAGCTCGACGAAAGTCCGCACCAGCAGCCGTCACGCGTCGAAGGTCTTGCGGATCGCCTGATGCGACTCTACAATTACTAGGGTCGGGCCGGAAGCGGAGCAAACGACTTCCGGCCCGCATCCTAGTGGGAGTCTCGAGCCAAACATGGTGGCGGGAAGCGCAGCGATCAACTGCAACGTGCTGGTTCTCAACCGGCACTACCTCGCCATCCGCGTTGTCAATGCGCGGCGGGCTTTCTCGCTGCTCTGTCGGCGTCTTGCCGAAGTCATCCACATCGAAGACGGCGAATACCTCTCCTACGACTTCGAATCGTGGTGCGAGGTCAGCGAGTTCAAGCGCAACTTCGAGCCGCAGGCCCACGATTGGATTCGAACCGTCCGGTTCGATATCGCCGTGCCACGGATCATCCGGCTCGCCATCTTTGACCGCCTGCCGAAACAGGAGGTCAAATTCAACCGTCGCAACATCTTCGCTCGCGACCACAACCGCTGCCAGTACTGCGGCCGGAAGTTCCCCACCACGGAGCTGTCGCTCGACCACGTCGTCCCGCGCAGCCGCGGTGGCCTATCAACGTGGGACAACATCGTCTGCTGCTGCCTGAAGTGCAACATTCGCAAGGGCGGGCGGACGCCCGAAGAAGCCCACATGCACCTGCAGACCAAGCCCCGCAAGCCGCATCGCAATCCGGTCATCAGCGTCAAGCTGAGCGACGGGCGCTATGCCAGCTGGAAGCAGTTCCTCGACCAGGCCTACTGGACCGTGGAACTGAAGTAACCGCCTTCGACCTGCGATCATTTGACGGCAAGCCATTTGACGCGAGCGGCGTCCCGTTGACGTCGCGGAGAGCACTGGCCGGACGCCGCCACAGCTCGTCGGTCGGCGGCCTGCACGCGTCGCGCTGCGACGACGAGAAAAACGGAGACTCCAACAGGTTCGTGTTTCGGCCGCCGCAGCAGTGCGTGCTGCGCGGCCGATGGGTCAAGACTATACGGGGATGAAGTCGAACGCCGCGCACGTCACACAGTTTCCAAGCTCCCGTGTGACGGCCTGGTGGTAGTTCCGCCGAACGGCCCGCGCTCGTCCCGCCAGTGCGACCGCCGCCGCGTAGATGCAGCCCACGCTGCAGATGTTCGTCGCGTTGCCGGTGGCAGCGACGGCCGTGCGAAAGCCCTCTGCATCGCCCGATTCCAGCGGCCGCAGTGCCGCCAGATCGCTGTCGCGGAGCTTGGCAAGCCCATCCGCATCGAGCGGATGATCGTCGCTGAAGTACGGACCGACGTGGCTGAGGTCCGCGCCGGCCACGATGAAGGTCGGCGTCGGATCTGAAGCGATCAACCTCCCTAACGCCTCGGCGAATTGTCGCAGATCAGGGCCGTCGCCCTGACGCGGCCGTGTGCCGGTCGGTCCGCACGGGTCCGGGCACAGGTACGGCACAATCACGAACGGGCGATCACCCAGCGCTCGCCGCAGCAGGACCACCTGGAGCTCGACCGAGTGCTCGCGGATGTGGTCTGTCTCCAGCTCGCACAAGTCATGGCCCAGCGCCGCGTCAAGCGCCCGCATGAAGTCGGCATCGTGCCGGACCACGCCCCACGGCGTCTCGAAGTCCTTGCGTGTTCCAACGACCGCTGCCGACTCGCCGAAGTGGTTTGTCCCGAGAATCACGAATCGCCGCGCGGCCGTGCGTTCCGCGAGTCCCGCGTAAGCCGACCGGTAGCACGGCTCACCGCGCGGGTAGTCGAGATGAGGTGCCACCAGACCAACGACCGGTTCGCGACGCACGTTTCCGGGCGCCAACAGCCGATCCAGCAGCGGCTCGAGCGGCCCGTTGTCGCCGGCCAGCGATCCAGCGTTGCGCAGGGCACGATGCGGCATTGCGCGGTACGACTCCCGCCGGACGGCCCGGGCGCGATCCGCCCGCGCTCCCTCGAGAAAACAGGCCTCGTCCAATTGAGCGATCAGCTGGTCGAGTTCGTCGCTGAAGAGCATGCGCCCGAGGCGCAACATGAATCGCGCCTGGATGTCCTCGCGGGAGTGGGTCCCGTCCATCAGCGAGACCGCGTATGCGAGGGGCGCAGACAGCGAAAGCACCGCGGTCGCCAGACCCGTGGGGTCGCGAAACGAGAGGACAGCGTCGCTACCCACCGGCGTCTGCACGCGCTCGATCGGTCGGAGCTTTGGATAGTTCACGCTGCCGCCCCAGCGAGATGAACGCCGAATCACGTGCTGTTGAACTGCCGGATCGTTGCGATCATCGAATCGGCGTTGGGCGAGGACACCACCCGCTCAAACGCGGCCTCATTCAGCACCAGGCGACTGACCCGCGCCAGCACCTGAATCTGAAGACTGGCTTGTGCCATCGCGCTGGCCAGCAACACGACCAGCCGCACCGGCTGACCGTCGATTGCATCGAACGGCAGCGGCTCGAGCGGAACTCCAACGGCCACGACCAGCTCGTCGCATGCGTCGCACTTGGCGTGCGGAATGGCCAGACCTCGGCCGATCGCCGTCGTACGCTGCTGCTCGCGAGCCAGCACGCTGTCGAGAAGCCGCTGACGATCACGCGTGCGACCGGCAGCAGCGATCATGTCGACCAGCTCGCCAATCGCGTCCCACTTGGTGCGCGCATTCATCGGCAGCCTGATCAGCTCCGGTCGTAGATAATCGGCCAACAGCAGCAAGGGTGCGATCTCGCATTGCCGGTCCCTGCGGACCATCGTAGGGAACTCCGGCCGCGGACTCAATCCGGCCGCGCCACTCTGGAGCATGAAAAGCCGCCGGCCGGAGATCGACCGGCGGCGATGAACACTGCCCGGGAACTCGGTCAGATCATGGCTGCCAGCCGGATGGCCAGGTCGCAGACCCGCTCGCTGAAGCCCCATTCGTTGTCGTACCACGACACCAGCTTCAGCACGCGGCCCTTGCCTTTCGGCACGGTCATCGTCTGCGCCGACGCGAAAATCGAGCTGTGCGGGTTATTGATCACGTCGCCCGAGACGATCGGCTCCTCGCAGTATTGCAGGATGCCCTTGAGGCTCGGTGAGGCCGCCGCCTTTTTGAACAGGTCGTTGACCTGCGGAACCTCGACCTCCTTCTCAAGTGAGACCGTCAGGTCCACGACGCTGCCGTCCATGACCGGCACGCGGAACGCAAAACCATCGAGCTGGATTGACTTCTTCGGAACGACCAGGCCGATCGCCTTCGCGGCCCCGGTGGTGGACGGGATGATATTCATGGCCGCGGCCCGCGCGCGATACAGGTCGTCGCCATGCACCTGATCGAGGATGCGCTGGTCATTCGTGTATGCATGGACCGTCGTCATCATGCCGGTGATGTTGTCGCCGAAGACCTGCGGGTTGTCCGCCAGCACCTTGACCAGCGGAGCCAGGCAATTCGTCGTGCAACTGCCGTTCGAGACGAACGTGTGCTCGCGCTTCAGCGAATCGTCATTGACACCGATGACGATCGTCGCATCGATTGTATCCTTGGCCGGGGCCGACAGGATCACCTTCTTCGCCCCCGCGGTGATGTGGTCGTCGTAGCCGGCCTTGCCCTTGGCCGTGTCGCGCTTCGCCGTGAACACCCCGGTCGACTCGATGACGATCGTTGCGCCCAGTTCCTTCCAGGGCAGCTTCGATGGATCCTTTTCGCCGCATACGCGGATCTTCTGGCCATTGATGATCAGGGCGTTCTCGCTGTGCCCGACCTCACCGTTGAACACGCCATGGACCGTGTCATACTTGAACAGGTGCGCGTGTACTTTGGGCGCTGGCCCCACGTCGTTAATCGCCACGATCTCGAATTCCCGGCCCCGCATCGCCATCGCCCGCGCCACCATGCGCCCGATGCGGCCAAAGCCGTTGATGCCTACTCGCACTGCCATCAAAGCCGCTCCTTTCGAGCAATGAACCGCCGCGCCTCTGGGCGCGGGTGCTCGGTGCAAAGATAGGACTGGGTCCGATAGTGGTCAAGGAACGCCCGTCCCCCCGCACCCGACCGGCTGAAGGACCGGCAAGCCCGCTCCCCGCCATTCGGAGCGGCAAGACCCGGCCAACCAGCAGGGCATACACTCAGCAGGAGGGGAGAGAACCTATGGGGAAGCATCGAACCGCGATTCTCGCGCTTACCGTTCCTTTGCTGATTGCGGTGCCGGGTTGGGCCCAGTCCGGCGGATCGCGAGGTTGCGCCACGGCCGTTGACCAGACGGTGATCGTCCGTGCCGGCACAGCGACGCCGTTTCGACTGACGGTCGCTAACTTCGAACGGCAGACGATTACGTTCTTCGAGTACCCGTTCGACGGGACGATCGTTCCCGCCGGCGCTGATCCGCTCGCCTTCGTCTTTCTGCCGAATACGCTGAACGGCGGCCTGAGCTACGCAACCTACCGGGTGAACCAGCCCGGCCCGTGCGCTGGTACCGCCCCACTCGGTCGCATCACGTTTGTGAAGGAGGGGCCGCCCGCGTCGAACGTCGATGTCGGCGGCTCAATCGGCGTGCGACCCGTGCTCTGCGGCGTTGACTTCGTACCGATTGTGCTGCCTGTGACCGCGATCGCGTGCCTGGCCGCGAGGCGTCCGCGCCGGCGACCGGCTTGACGGCCGGCGCTGGCCGCCTTACATTCCAAAAGCGATATCGCCCCACGCGCCAGCGATGATCCAGAGTCTCGCGGAGTCGGCTGCGTGGTGTGCACCCTGGGGACTAGTGTAACGGCAGCACGACTGGCTCTGGACCAGTTAGTCGGGGTTCAAATCCCTGGTCCCCAGTACGATCATCGGCCCGGGCCCCTGCGGACCCGGGCCGATCTTGTTTTTTCCGGCGGCTCAATACCCCCGCTGCCGGCTCAGGGCCCGGACAAGAGGAGATCGACAAAGATCTGAAGATCGTCCTCGTCGACGCTGCCGCTGCCATCCATGTCGGCCGCACACGAAGCCTGGCTGACAGTGCCGGGATTCAGCAACGCTCCCGCGAACCCCTGCACGTCGTCGCCGTTTACGAACCCATCGGCGTTGACATCACCGCCGCCCGTCGGAAACACCGTCAGAGTCGCCGGGTTCGACGGTGTCGGTCCACCGGGATTGGTCACGACACAGGTGTAGTCGCCCGCATCGCCCGGCGTGACAGGCGAAATGATGAGCTGCGCGGTCGAGGTCCCACTGAGATTATCCTCATCGTTGAGCGGCTGGCCGCCCTTCCACCAGCGGAACGAGCGCGGAGGCGTTCCCGTCGCGAAGCAAAGGAACTGCGCGGTTCCGTTCGCGCACACCGTAACCGGCGCCGGCTGCAACGTGATGGTCGGCGGGGCGACGGAAACGATGACTTGAGCCGCAGAACTCAAAACTGAATTGCAGCCGCCGGTGCAGAGCACGGTGTAGCTGCCGCCATCGCCGAACTGCGCGTTGGTGATCTGCAATGTCGCGGTGTTGACTCCGCTGAATCGACCGCCGTTGGCCAAGTTCGCGCCGCCCTTCTTCCATTGGTAATTCAACGGCGGTCCGCCAGTGGCACCCACCGTCAACTGAATGGTGGATCCCTCCAGAAAGTTGCCGCCCTGAGGCTGAGTCTGGATCGACGTATCAGTCTGAACCGGCATGCAGGACGTCAGGGTTGCGACGTAGGGCAGGATGAATTCGTTGATGATTCGGGTCTGAAGAGTCAGCGCGATGTTCGACATGCCGCCGGCGCAGGTGTGGCAGTACGACATGATCGTACCCTGACTCGCCTGGCTGCAATCGTCCGTGCCGCACCCGTCGATCTGCGGCGAGGTCGAATGCGTATGGGGCGCGTTGAAGTTGTGACCGAGCTCATGCGCCACCACCACCACGTCCCAGTTCCCGCTGTTGTTGTTCACCAGCGGGTACGGAAACGTGCCGTTCAGGCAGCCCGACACGCTGTTGCCGCCGCCGCCGCACAGATTGGGAAGGTACGCGATGCCACCGGCCGGGCCGCAAAGCCCGGTCAGCATCGTGGCGACGTCGCGTTGAACGTGGTTCATGTTCGTCGACCAGTGCGAGTTGAATTCGCCCAGCCGCGCGTTGACCGACGAGCCGGTGGATGGATACGGATCCACGTCTGACGACCAAACGCGAGAAAACGTAATCTCAAGCCGCGTGCCGATATCGGTCAGGTAGATTTCGCTCACCGCCCCCAGCAGCGTCGGGATGTAAGCCAGAGCCGCCGTCGCATTGCCGCCGAAATCGTTCAGCGTGTACTGCCAATCGGTTTCAACCGCCACCTCCGCCACGCGGCATTCCGCCGCCCGCGGTGCTGGCGTGTCGTCCGGTGCCGCACCGCCGAGTCCGGTCAGCGGTTCACCGGTTGCGCCGCACACGAACGGCGGCGCGTTGCCCGGGTTCATCGGAGCGATCGCGGGGTCGTACGCCACCACCGGCCCGTCCTGACCCGCTGGCGGCGACGCCACAATGACCGTGCGCTGCGGCGAGCGAATGAAGCCGTTGGTGCCGAACTCCGAGATCGACAGGAACACGCGGGCCTCGGGGTCGCCGGCGACCCGCCCGCGGAGCAGCATGACGTCAGGCGGATCCACGTGCCGCTCTCCCTCCGCGCCGGCGATGATGACCGTCGCACCCGGGGCGAAAATCTCAAATCGCTCGAGCTCCAGCACGACGCTCGATCCATCGGGCATGGGAAAGCCGGCCAGAGCAACCTGATGCTGCCTGCGAAGGTCTTCGATCAGCGCCGGCTCGACCGCGAGGCGGGCGATGCCGTCCGCTCCGACGGCGATCGGCCGCAGCGGCGACATGACCATCAGGCGATCTTCAGCGGCCGCCACTCCGATCAAGCCAAACGACAGCATCAGGGCGAGCACGCCCCGTGTGCGGAGATTGCGTAGAGATAGCACCGGGCTAGACCTCCTGTTGTGACCCAGCCCGGGTGACGTTTAACCCAGGCGCCAAGTCCGTGGTGTTATCGGACGGCCAGCAGACCGCCAGCCTCGCTATAAGTACGATAGCGATCGGTAACGTGGCAAACAAGTCCGACCGGCTGTTGCCGGGCTGCGGGCGGGACGCGTCAAGAACCCAAACGCCGATCGAGGCGCAGGATTGCAGCCAGATCGCGGTTTAGGTCCCGGACCCTGCGACCTCGGGGGGCGAGTCATTGAGTTCGTCCAGCAGCGCCACCGCGCGGCGCAGGTGCGGGATCACGATCGACCCGCCAACCACCAGCCCCACGTTCAGGATTTCCATCAACTCGGCGTCCGTCGCCCCCAATTCCTTGCAACGTATGACGTGGTACGCGATACAGTCGTCACATCGCAGCACCATCGAAGCCGCAAGCCCCGCGAATTCCTTTGTTCGCGCATCCACCGCGCCGGGCTGGTAGGCCTGACCATCGAGCGTGAAGAACCGATTGATCTGGAGGTTCTTCGCCTCAAGGATCCGCTGATTCATTTTTTCCCGGAACTCGCGAAACTCCGCCAATCGGCTCGCCATGTTCACCGCTCCTCGTCGCTTGGCGTCCGTGTCGCCCAGCCTCTGTTTGACCCGCGCTCCCGACGCCAACTACAGTACCGACGATGCAAATCTCCGCCATGATTGAGAATCAGTATCGCCTCGCGACGCACGCGGCCGGACTGTACGCCCGCACTGATCGCGGCTTGCTCGAGATCACGGGGAGCGACCGAGTCGCCTGGCTGAACAACCTCGTCACCAATGTCGTCAAGACGCTTCAGCCCGGCGACGGCAACTACGCCTTCGCCCCAAACAACAAGGGGCGGGTCGTCTTCGACATGAACATTCTCGTGCTCCCGGAGCGGCTCTGGCTTGATCTGGACCGTCGCTGGCTTGATACCGCCCGTCGGCACTTCGCCAAGTTTACCATCATCGAGAACGTAAATGTCTCCGACTTGTCCGCCGGGTTCGACAGGTTGGCGGTTGTCGGTCCCGCGACTGCGGACGTCATCGGTCGTCTGGGCTTTGGAAACCTCGTACCCATGGCACAGCTCCAGCATGTTGGCATCACCTGGGACGGCCACGAGGGCAGGCTGTTCCGTCATGACTTTGTCGGGCTCGAGGGTGCCGAGATCCTGATCCCCCCGGCCGCTGCGGGCTCGCTCCAGTCAGCCCTGCTGGACGCCGGCCGTCCGACCGGACTGACCCGAATCGATTCGGATACCGTCGAGACGCTTCGCATTGAAGCGGGCATTCCCGCGTCGTTCACCGACATCGATGACGACGTGGTTCCGCCCGAGACGCTTCAGGTTGAACGCGCGATCAGTTACCACAAGGGATGCTACCTCGGCCAGGAGGTCATCGAGCGCATGCGATCGCACGGCGTACTCGCCCGGCGACTTGTTGGCGTCCGGCTGACCAGCGCGCCCCCCACCGATCCCCCCATGAAGCTGCACGTCGGCGGTGCCGAGGCTGGCCGGCTGACGAGTGTGTGCTGGTCGTACGCGCTCCAGGCGCCGCTTGCACTCGGATACCTCAAGTCGGCCCATGCCCGGCCCGGGCAGCCGGTGACCGTCGTCGCCGCTGCCTCCGAGATCGTTGGCGAAGTTGTGACTCTGCCGGTCCGCCCTCTCAAGACTCCCTCAGCCTGAGCGGTGTACCAGCGCGTTGCGAGTGTCAGCCCTTCAGCCGAGCGACCACGTCCGCTACCCGGCGGCCGATCGCCTCGACCGCTCCGTGAAGCTTGGCGTCCCGGAGGTTGCCCTGCTCGTCGAAGGCCTCATGCGCCCGCGGCACCGCCACCTGATCGGGCAGCACGATCACCTGGATATTTCCGAGAATCGCCCGCAGGTGAACCAGTCCGCGGAGCCCGCCCAGCGCCCCCGGCGAAGCCGCCATGATCCCGGCCGCCTTCCCGGCGAAGCAGCCCAACGGGGCCTCACCTGCCGACGGCCGCGAGACCCAATCGATCATGTTTTTCAGGGCGGCCGTGATGGAGCTGTTGTACTCCGGTGACGAGATCAACAGCCCGTCGTGCGCCAGAAACAGGTCCTTGAGCTTTCGCCCACTCTCCGGGAGACCAGAGGCCGCCTCGAGGTCTTCATCGAACACCGGCAGCGGATAATCCCGCAGGTAAACGTGGGTCAGGTCGGCACCGCAAGCTGCCGCGCCATTCGCAGCGATGCGGACCAGCATGCTGTTCCACGATCCGCGCCGCAGGCTTCCACTAAACGCGAGTATTCGGGGTCTGGACGACACGATGGATCCTCAATCCATTATCCGTTAACGCGCCGATTCGGCGCCGTTCCGCGCAGCACCCTTCATCTCGCTCACGAACCGCGTCAGATCAGCGTGCAGAAGCTTGTGAAACATGTGCTCGCCCGCCTCGCGTCGAACCGACAGGCGTCCGGCCCGATAGGCCCGACTGCCGAGTCCTCGCTGCACCGATTCACAGATTTCGATGTCCTCCCGCTGCACTCGCTCGGCGACGGCGATGCTGCGTTCGCGCTCCGTCACGTCGTCCGCGAAGTAGAAGTCGAACACGACCCGTGTCCGATCGACCGCAATCGGGAGGACGAGGTTGGTATCCATGATGCCCTCGTACCAGTTCAGCATGAAGTTCGGATACTGCCAGAAATAGTACGCACGATCCCCGCCGCGCACGCTTGCCGTCTCGCTCTCGCCGCCGGACAGAATCGGGCTCGATTGCAGACAGCACCGATCAAACGTCTCGATTCGGTACTGGTCGTAGTCCAGCACGCTGCCGAGCCCCGCATGGATCAACGGAACGTGGTAACCGCCGTCCAAGTAGTTGTCGACGTAGACTTTCCAATTGCATGCCAGGTCGTACACGCGACGCTCGCTGAATCGCAAGTGGGACAGCCGCAGCGGCTCGACGCGCCCGGGAAGGTCGCCCAGGAACTCGGTCAGGCTCGGGCCGGTTTGCGACAAGCGGACAAGCACGAACGACTCCCAGGCGCCAATCGCAATCGGAGCAAGCCCGCTGGCGGACTTGTCGAAGTCGCGCACGCCGTCGAACTCCGGCACGCCCTTCAATGAGCCATCGAGCCCATACGTCCAACCGTGATAGGGGCATCGCAGCGCCGTCACTCGGCCCTCCGTCGCCGTGCAGACGACGGCCGCATGGTGGCTGCACACGTTGTGGAACGCCCGAAGTTCACCATCGCGTCCGCGAACGCAGATGACGGGCTCGCCGGCAATCTCGGCGGTGATAAACTGACCGGTCTCTGCCAACTGTCCGGCCCGGCCGACCACCTGCCACGATTCCCCGAAAACGGCGGCTCGCTCGGCCAGCAGCACGGCCGGCTCGAGGTACCAGGACGCCGGAATCGTCTCTGCCGACGCCAACTCCCGCGTCGGGTCGTATTGGGCGAGCAGGCACTCAATCTCCCAGCTCATGCCGGCTATTGTCATGGCCGCCTCGGCTCGATTCAACCGCTCTCTAACCACATGTCCAACATACCGTTACAGAAAATGCTCGAATATTGCGAAAGGACGATGCCCCGTTTACTATCTTCATAGTCGTGCTGCGATGTACATAGTAGTCCCGGAGCCTTCCGCGTGCCATCCAAGCCGCCGCATATCACCCCCGCCGAGTTGAACGTCCTTAAGGCGATCTGGCAACTCGGCTCTGGCACCGTCCGCGACGTGCTTGAGCGACTCCTCGGCGAGGACGATCGGCGACCCGCCTACACCACCGTGATGACGCTCATGAACCAACTTGCCGCCAAGGGCGTCCTTCACGTCGATCGCGACCGCACGCCGTACGTTTACCGTGCGGCCGTCCGCCGAGACCAAGTCCTTGCTCAGCGGCTGCGCGAGTTCGTCAACGACGTGTTCGACGGTCAGGCCGGTGAGCTCGCCCTGCGTCTGGTCGAGAGCGCGGATCTCACCGACGACGACCTCCGGCGCATCGAGGCCCGCATCGAGGCGATGGAGCACCGCCACTCCGGTCCGCAGCAAGACCCGTCCTCCGGATCGGGGGCCTCGTCATGACCGCACTGCCCGCCGTGCTCGCGCCACATGCCTCCGCCGTGCTGAGCTGGCTGGGTCAGGCGCTGATCATCGGCACCGCCCTCGCCCTGCTGACATGGGGCGCGGTCGCCATGCTCGGCCGCCGACTCAGCCCGTCCTGTCAGACCGCACTCTGGCTCATTGTCCTTCTGCGGTTTGCGTTTCCTGTCGGGCCCGACTGGCCATGGTCCATCGGACGCGGAATTCGCACGATCGTGGAATGGTTTGAGCGTAGCCCGACAGCGATTGGCAGTGCGGCCGCCGGCACCCGCGACCCGATCATAGTTGTCAGCGAGCTCTCCTCGTCGAAGACACGCGAATCCGCCGCTTCGAACTCGAAGCAGGCCTCGTATCGCGACTTGTTCCTGGTCGCCGTCGCCGCGGGTTATCTGGCCGGCGTCGGAATGTCGGTGTTCGTCCGCGCCCGAGCGTACCGCCACGCGAGCCGTTCGTGGCGACGACTTCCGCCGGCTGACGCCGATCTCCAGGTCCTGGCGGACCGCATCTCCGCAACGTTGGGAGTTCGTCGGCGCCCGACCCTGCTGATCGGCAACGACTGGCGCACGCCATTCGTCTTTGGCCTGCGGTGCCCGGTCGTGGTTGTCAACAGCCGTCAACTCGAGCGCGCTGACGAACTGCGCGCCGTCCTCACGCACGAGATCGCCCATCTGCGTCGCGGCGATCTGATGATTCGCGCGATCCAGTGGTGTCTCGGTTCCTTGCTGTTCTTCTGGCCGATCGTGGCGTGGGTCAATCGCCGACTCGATCTGGCTCGCGAGCAGGCTGCGGACGAATGGGCCCTTCGTCACGGTCGGCTCTCAGCGTGCCAGTATGCCCGGTGTCTGCTTGAGACCGTACGTATCGCTCAATGCGAGCGAGCGGCCTACAGGCCGGTCGCCATGGCAGCCAGCATGTCCCATGTTGAAAGGAGAATCGAAGTGATCCTGAATCGAACTGTTCAGCGCCCCTCGACCGCCACCAAGGTCTCCATGGGGGCGGTCCTCGCGTCATGGTCCGCGTTCGCCCTGTCGGGCGGCGTGCTCGCGGGTGAGCCCGCGCAGCCCTGCGCCAAGGGCAAGAACGTGGTGGTCGTCACGCACGATGACGACGGTCCCGCGCAGGAAGACCGCGAGGTGCGCGTCTTCATCAACTCCAATGAGATCAGCAACACCGGTCCGGACGCCCTGATGCACCGCGTTCGCATCGCCCGCGGCCCGTCACCGTCCGACCTCGCCGCGTTCGGCCAGGCGCATCCGACGGCCGACGCCGACGGTGACGGGGCCATCAGCCGCGACGAGTACCATGCGTTCCTGACGGCGCTGGCCGGGAATAATCCGCAGGCGGTGCTTGCAAAGTTCCCGCAAGCCGACGAGGACGGTGACGGCTGCCTCAGCCAGTCTGAGCTGGCGATGCTGGTCACGGGCGGAACATGGGAGCAGCGCACCGAGAAGGTCGACGGCCGCGGATCGGAAACCGAGCGGAACGTGATGATGTACCGGATTCGCAAGCGCGCCGATGGCGACGCTGCGCCGTCTGCGGACATGCCGAGCGACGTTGCGAAATGGCTTCTCGCCAATTCAACCGGAGAGCCGACCGCCGCGGAGGTTTCTGCTCAACTGGCTGCCGTCCGGGAGGCGCCCCGGCTTGCGATGCTCCGGCTGCACCCGGATGCCGACGCGGACGGCGACGGCCGGCTGTCGGACGTGGAGATGCAGAGCATGCGGCAGCGCGAGCACGAGCGCGTCATGCAGATGATTTTGGAGAAGTACCCCCAGGCCGACACCGACGGTGACGGGAAGCTGAGTCGGGAGGAACTCCGTCAGATCTCCGGCGGCGACAAGGTCCTGGTCAGGCGCATTCGAACCGGTGAGGGACCGGAGCAAACCGATGTCCGCATCGGCGGCGATGCCGGGGATGCCGATGGAATCGTCATCATCCGACGGGACAAGCCTGAGGTCGGAAAGTAGTCGACCGACGAATCGGTGATTCCAAGCTTGCCGGCAGCACGAACTCTGCCCCGCGTCACGGCCACTCCGTACGCGGGGCACTGCCTTCTTACGACGCAGTTCGGCCGACACCGCATGTCAAAGCCGAGCGTGCATGGTTGCATTCCCGACTGCTCGTTGATCCGGGCACCGCTGCGGGGTCCGAGTATCGCTCTTCGCCGCGAACCCGAAAGGCGACCGGATTCACCACGAATCTCGGCAGCCTGGCTCCGGTCACGTTCAGCTCGGGGCTGGGGCCTCTTCAATTGGCTTGCGGCATCCTCTTGCCGTTGACAGACCGGAGCTACATCAGATCGGTCCCGCTCGCCAGCATCCATGACGCCAGTGCCATTCGCGCGGACCACAGGATAGTTCGCACCCAGTTCCCATGTACCAGCCGGCGATGGACGAGCGCGTCGAATCCCGCTGCAAGGCGATGGTGCGCCGGAACCTGAAGCACGGCTGTCGACGCCCACACCAGTCCGACGAGCGCAAGCCCAACCCATGCCGACCACAATGGGACGACGACCGGCCGCCAGACGACGATTGCCGCCGACGTCAACAGTTCGACGATCATCGGAGGCGCCACGACGAACGTCGTCAAACGCTGGTGAGATCGCTGATAGTGTGCGTAGCCATCCACCCCCACGGAGCCCATCAACGGATAATGCACCACCTGGACGAACCAGATGACGCCCGTCATGAAGGCGGTCGCAGCCGCGTGTACGACGAGCAGAAGCTGCGATCCTGACACGTTTCAGGCCCGCGAGTCGGCGAGAACGGCCTCAGCTGCGTGACGGCCGGACGCCAACGCCCCGTTTATCGAAGGGTTCTCCAGGTAGTCGCCGCACACGTACCATCCTGGCCGAATCCGAACCGGCCGTTGCGACGGGTCGGATGGATCAGATGACTGCATCGGCAGCGCATGCGGAATCACGTAGGAGCGCAGCAACCGCCACCCCCGAACGTCGTCGCCGAACCACGTTCCAAGTTGCCGCCGGACAAGCGGCTGCAGTGCCTCCACCGGCTGTTCGACGCCAATCACCGTGACGCTGATGAGCGATTGCCCGGCTGGTGCATAAGTCGGCGCAACCTCGCTCAGCACGGCCACATTGTTCACCGGCCCCTCGCCATCGCCGTTCAGAATCAGAATAGGCTCGCTGACGGGGGACCGCGTGGCCGCGTAGTACAGGCAGGTCGTGCCCCGCCATGAGGGCGTCTCGTTGCGGCCGAGCAAGCGTGCGGCGGCGCTGGCATCCGTCGCGACCACCACGGCCCTCGCCGTCAATCGCTGCCCATCAGCGGTCTCAACTCCGCCGTCGTTCAGCCGTGCAACCGTCGTGTTCAGGCGCACCGTCCCGGGCTCCAATCGTGATGCGATCTGCGCCGCCAGTGCGCCCATACCCTCCGCGGGAAGCGCTGTCTTTCCGGATGAGAACATGCGAAACACGAAATCAAACATCCGACTCGGCGCCTCAAGTTGGCGATCCAGGAACACGCCGCCGAGGAACGGCCGAAAGAACCCCTCGAGCATGTCGCTGGAGAATCCCGCCTCGGACAGTCGCTGCATCGTGGTTCGTGGTAATCGCGCCATCGCGTCGTTCGAATCTTTTGCGAGAACGGCCCGCCGAAGCTTCCAAACCTTCGCCGCATCGGACAAGGTTCCAAGCCGGCCCGCCAGCGAGCGAACCGCATCGAGCGGCCTTCGCCATGGGTCAGACAGGCGGATGAAGCGGCCCCGCCGTCGAATCAGGGCGCCAGGGTAGAACGGCCTCAGTCGCAGCGCGTTCAGGTCGATCACGCGCGGCAGTTCGGGGTACGCCGTCAGCAGGACCTGAAACCCGCGATCCAGCCGAAAACCTTCGACGACGTCCGTCCGAGCCCGACCGCCGACGCCGTCAGACGCTTCGAGCACCGTTGCCCGAATCCCCGCCGCCCGCAGATGGAACGCGCAGCACAATCCGGCCAGACCGCCCCCGACGATGATCACGCTCGCATCGTCCGCCACGACGCCGCTCCCGAACCCCGACCAGGGGCGCCGCCCGCTTCAGTCGCTCGCCATGATCTCGACTGAGTTGCCGGACGGATCACGAATATACGTGGAACGGGTGCCGTCACGATGAGTCTTGAGCGCACCGAACCGCTCGGCCACCGGACTGCTGAGGGCGACATGGGGCGGGTGCTGAGATGGGACGACCAGCGCGAGGCGGATGTTGGCAAACTCGAGCAGCGCCCAGGTCGCATCCTGGTAGACGATCTTGCACCGAAACGTTTTTGCATACCAGTCGACCGCGCCGGCTACGTCCGTCACCGCGACCGCAACATGATGAACGAAATCCAGCGCCCCCGGGGTGTCTGAGTTCGTCATCGGGCGGCCTCCTCCAACTTGGACCCGGACGGGCGTGGCGCCGCCGGCAACCGCGGCCGTGCGGAAGCGGCGCCGCCAGAAGCCGTTCGTTCCAACAGCCAGTCGATGGCGGAAGGCAGGGCTGCGTTCACGGATAGCGTATGGCCGTACCCGACAAGTATCTCGTACTCGATCGGCACGCCGGCATTCTGCGCCCGCAGCGCCGCCGCCTCGAGGTTCCGCGGAGGCGCGATCGGGTCCAGCTCACCGATATAGAGCCGTGTGACCGGCAACCCCACCGGGAAGTCGCGTCCGCCGGCGATGCAGCACGCGGCCGCCACGGTGGGCGAGCGCGACTGCGCAACCGCGACGGTGGCGCCACCACCCAGCGAGTGTCCGACCACGTACACGCGTGTCGGGTCGATGGCGTAGTCCACCTTCAAATGTTCAAGCAGCCGATCGAACAGTGACGTGTTCGTCAATACCGGAAACGTTGCCGGCGTGACGGCAATGAAACCCTTCTCCTCGGCCAACCGACGCAGAACCCCCGCGCCATAGCCGGCGAAGAACATGTTCTCGTCGCCACCCGCTCCGTGTAGCGCGACGACTAACGGCAGCGGCTCGTCTCCGGCAGCGGTGGTCGGGGCATAGACGCGAAACGGAAGATCCGAAAGGAATCCGCCAATCCGGCGCCAGTGATCACCGGTCTTTCGGTGATACGGGTTGTCTCCCAACTCGATCGCGGCGACCTCCGCCTCCACGTCGGCCGCCAGCCCCGGCAGGTCTGCCAGGAAGATGGCCGAGTTGTCACTGGAGCTCGCATCGCGGAGCAGGTCGTTTCGTTGCTTGCAGAGTGCGACCGCGTGTCGCAGCGAATTCGACGATGGCCGCACGGCACGCAGGCGCGATGCGTTCGATCGCCGCAGCGCGTCGAGTGAGCGATCCACAACAAACCAGCGACCGAATCGAAACTCGCATGATCCACCCGCCACCAGCCAGACGTCATAAGACCCGACCGGCAACGCGCCGTCGCCGCTCGGAAGGCTCAAGGACTGATCAACGAGGCCAGTGGCGCTGATCACGACCGAAACCGGCACCGCGAAGGCCCTCGAACCATCCAACCGCCGAAGTTGCAGTTCAATCGACAGCTCGGTTCCGGGAGCGAGCCCGGAATCGAACATCGACGCCACGCGCGCCGTCGCGGCGGCCGAGGCGCCGCTCAGCCACACGGGCGGGTCAAGTCTGACGCACAAAGAGCCGGCCAGCCGCGCCGCGTCGGTTGATTGCGACCCGCACGCGATCCGCGCGGTGACCGCGTTGACCTCTCGAATGGTCCGCGCGTAGTTGCCGGCAAAGAAGCTGAACGCCGCCTGATCAAACGCCTGGTTCACCGAAGCAAGCTCGGCGGGCGCGAAGGAGAGGGAAGCAAACACGCGGTCGAATTGTTCGTAGGCAAACGCCAGATCCGCCCGCGTTGGCGCCACTGCCGCACCGGGCAGCGAGAACGGCAAGCTTCCACAACCGGCGAGCGCGGCGATCGCACCAGCGAACGTCAAACGTTGGATCCATGTACTCCGACGAGCCTGCATCAAGACCTCTACTTCCTCGTGCGGCCGTCTCACGGCCGGAACCGTGCGGAAATTATTGGCGCGCCTTCCAGCGTTTCAATGCAGCGCCGGAGGCCAACGCGGAATTCAACACGCTGATGGCGTCGAAAGCTGACGGGCAGCAAAGCCGAGGGGTCGAATCCACGGCAGCGACCGATGCCCGCCGCGACCGACAGCGCTAAGCTCATCGGTCGCCGAATCAGGGGATGGTGCGGGATGCAGGCACCCCATGCCGCCATCCACCTGGGTCATGGATACGACGCGTCGAATGCGAAAGGCATCCGCAAGGGACGACCGCGGCGGCCGATTGAACGCCGGACCTGGGTGCGTGCCCGGAGGTCAGAAGAACGCGTAAATGAAGTTGGTCAGCGGCTGAATGTCGTCGCCATCCGCGTCGCCGTCGCAATCGCCATCCACGGCGGCGACCTCCGCCGGCGTCGGCGGTGTGGCCGATCCGTAATTGAGGATGACGTCGACAGCGGCCACCAAGTCGGCGGCTGTGAACGCGTTGTCAGCATCCACGTCGCCGTAGTTCGACGCCGCACCCACACATGGCAGCGGCGGGCAGATGCGAACGTTGGCCACACTGGAAATGTCGCCGGTGACATTCAGGAACGGGCTTTGAATCACGAGGGTCTCGCTGCCGTTGATGTTGGGCGAGAAGGCGACAGCAGTGGACGGCGGACAGGTCGGGCGGAGGGCCCGGAACGAGAAGGTCGCGAGAAGCGTTCCTGAGGGAGTGGCGGGCACGTCGAAGACCACGCCGCCTTGGAACTGGGCGTTCCCGTCGGCGAACGTGCTGTTCAGCCCGCCCGGGTCAGGCAGGAACCCACTCACGAACCACAGCCCGGGAGGCGTGGTGTGCACGCCCGTGAACTCGAGGCGGGCCGGGTCCCATGTAAACACGGCCTCAACCGATTGAAATAACTGATCCACGGCGGAATCCGATCGGGCGATCAGATCAATCTCCACCGTTTCGCCGGGGGCGGCCGATTGGCTGCTCGGTGAGAACAGGAGATCGATGGCCGCACTGGCGAGAGCGGGACGACCAACCACTCCGGCCACCGCCACAAGAAGCCCCGCCACGGGGCGGATAGACGCAGGCATTCCAGAAATCCCTCCGTGCTCAAAGTTCCATCTGAACGCCGGCCGGCGTCGAACTCAGTCCGACGCGCAACCCGGCGCAGGCGCACCCGGTAACCGATCAGCAGCCCCAAGCACAGCCTGCGCCTCGGTCAGCGTAGCGGACCGATGTCCGCCCTGTCAGGGAGGCGCCGCAATCCAGCGGCACACAACCCGACTTCTGAATCGCGGTTCAGCGATCCGCCGCACCGACGACCGGCGATCGCTCGCCTTTCTCCGCAAGCTCCATCTTAATCGACAGTTCGTTGCTCAGCCCGTTGCGACGCTCGATCTCCCGGACATCGCGGTAATCGAACATTCCGTCCGAGTTGACGTCGATGCGACTCATCTCTGCCGGGAGCGCGGAAGTCGGGAGGCTGGCCCGCAGTGCGCCGCCGCCGCTTCCACCCACGCCCGCAACCGGCACGCCACAGCCGCACTGGCTGGTTGTGAGGAAGAACGTCGCCTGCAGGTTGAAATCGCCCGAGAACAGTACTGTGCCGCTCAGGTTGTAATCCGCATCACGCGGACCCACCGGCGGCGGCTGTACCGGACAGACGACGGGCGGCACCGCAAACGAGCTCGTGGCCTGGAACGACCACAGCGTCACGTCGTTGATGTCGACATCGCCGTCGTTGTCATTGTCGCCCGATTGCAACGAGATCGGATCGGCCGCCATGTTCATGTCGCCATCCGGCGTCGTGAAGAACTGGCCGGATGAGTCGATCACCAGGGCGCTCGAACCCCACTTCGTGTGGCGCTCGTCCTTCGCGCAGATCCAGTTCCAGTTGCCGCACGGAACGAGGAACTCGGCCATGCCGCGGGCCGGATTACCCGTGAACGTCACGACTGCCGGGGAGATCGGCTCAGCCGAGCCACAGCCGGCATCACGGAGCACGAACTTGATGCAGCGCATCCGCGACTGCACGCCGAGGTTGACACCAAACAACTCGACGGGCACGCGCACCAGGTTGTACGGAAGCACCTGCACATCGAACGATGTCGAATCTGTGTTCCCGCACGTGTCGGTCAGCGTGCAGTTTACGTTCGTCGTCCCGCTTCCGAACTCTGACCCGCTCGGCAGATCGCAGATCGGCTGAGAAGCAGGAATCTCGGCGCCGCAGTAGCTCGCGGCGTTCGGGAAGTAGTAGGTCACCACCGCCGAGCAACTACCCGGATCAGCGTTGATGACGATTGGTGAGCAGCCTTCGGTCTGGCCACGATCACCATCGCCCTCGCTTGGGCAGCCGAGGTACGGCGGCTCCTCGTTCTCGACGACGACTGCAATCGGAGTCGTCACTGCGTTACCGCAATGGTCGGTCGCGCTGATCGGGACTTCGACCGTCAGGGTGCAACTATTGAGGCTCCCGACGTACACGGTCCCGCAGACGCGGTAGCGCTTGCCTGGCACGATCTCCTGAACGCTGGCGAAGCCGTAAATTGCCACGGTTCCGGCATCGCCACCGGTGATGACAGGCTCGCCAACTTCGATGGACTTCGGATCCAGCTCGCAATCGGCCACTTCTGCCGCAAACGGCACGTAGTAGTCGCAAGAGACCGAGGCCTCGCTGCGAGGCTGCTTTCCTTCGCAATCGCCCGCGAAAGGCTCGATCGTGGGCGGTACCTGATCGCGAATGATGATCACGTGCTTGCACGTATCCATCCGCCCGAAGATGTCCGTGTACTTATAGACTCGGATGATGATCTGCGGGTCGTTGCGACAACCCTCGCCACCGGTGGCCGGAATGTCCTCCAGGACCTCGAGAATCCCGCCCGGACATCCGTCGATGACCTGACCACCCAGCGCTTCGAACTCGGCGACCGTGCTGGCCGGATTTGTCACGATCGGGTCGTCGATGCAGTTCAGGTACGCATTCGGCGGACACACGAGGTCCGGCCCGGTACCTGACACCTGCAATCCAATCGTCTGCACACACTCCGAGTAAAGTCCGCAAGCATCGGTCACGCGCCACGAGCGGATCACCGCCGGGAACGGGTTGACGACGAGGACATCGCTGTACTCGATCGTCAGATTCTCCGACGGAGTGCAGTTGTCCAAGACGTTGGTCGGCACACCAGTGTCGGCCGGCTGGGTCGCGGTGCACGGCTGGTTCGAAAGATCGGCCGGACAGTCGAACGTCGGCGGCGAAGTGTCGGCAATCGACGCATAGGTCTCGCACGGAGGCGACTGATTGCCACAGCAATCGTAGGCACGGATGCGCACCCGAACCGACGCGCTGCACGACTGGAGATCGGTGTAGGGAAGCGTTCCGCTGATCCCATACACGACGCCCTTGCCCTGCCGACCTTGCGGCGTCACCACGACGGTCGCCTTCCCCAGCGTCACGGAGCCGGAAGCGGCCTCCGCCTCGACCAGGTAGTTCTCAGGATCCTCGCTGAGACAGCACAGGTCCGAAACGTCAGCGGAGAATGAAATCTCCCCGGCACACCCCGCCCCGGGCGAGGATGCGCTGGCGGAACAGTTGTAAACAACGGGCGCGGCCCGATCGCTCACGTGGATGAGCTGCACGCAGGAACTCTGATTCCCGCAATCATCGGTCGCGGTCCATGTGCGTTCGATCGTGTACTCCGGCGGGCACTTGCCCGGGGTCACGCTGTCGGAGTACTGCACGGCCGGCTGGCTGGTGCAGTTATCGAACGCGATGGCAGTCCCCGTCGCATCCGGACCCGTCGATGCCTTGCAATCAACGGACGCGTCACCCGGACACTTGATCGAAGGTGGATCAGTGTCGGGCTTGAAGAGCGGAGTCGCGACGAGGTTTGTCACCAGCGGCGTTCCCTCGAGACTCAACTCAGTCGGAAAACCTTTGGCGTTGAATCGGAACCCCATCTGGAACGGACCGAACGCGCAGGCGTCGCCCAACGGGTCGAGTGTGAATACCAACGTCGCCACCCGGTGGTCGCCGGTCTGGGGAGACGAGGGAAACACGCTGCCGTCCATGTCGATCTGGCCGACACCGACGCGGCGCGGCTGCGAACCCGGCGCCGGGTCGTCCAGGACGTGGACGTTGAATGGCACGTTGTTGTAGCTGCTGAGCGATGGAGCGTACTCCAGCACACCGTCGTCATAGGAAATGAATGCCTGATAACCAGTCACGCCGGGCGGCTGGGCGTTGCGGATCCACACCTCAACGCGCAATTGTCCGCCGGCTGTCGGGATGCAACCACCCACCGGCTCCAGTGAGATCGTGTTGGGCAGAGAGGTATCACAGGCGTCGCCAACTCCGTCGCCATCGCCATCTGCCTGGTCCGTGTTTGCGACCGAGGGGCAGTTGTCGCACAGATCGCCCAGACCATCCTGGTCGTCGTCCGCCTGATCGGCATTCGAAACGGCCGGGCAGTTGTCGCACGCGTCGCCCACGCCGTCCAAGTCCGCATCCGCCTGACCCGCGTTCGCTGCGCTTGGGCAGTTGTCGCAGGCATCGCCGACTCCGTCGCCATCGTCGTCAGCCTGATCCGCGTTGGCGATGTTCGGACAGTTGTCGCACACGTTGCCCACGCCGTCTCCATCGGCATCTGCCTGATCGGCGTTTGCAACGCCTGAGCAATTGTCACAAGCATCGCCGATGCCGTCGCCATCCGCGTCAGCCTGATCCACGTTCGCCGTCCCGGGGCAGTTGTCGCAGGCGTCGCCAATTCCGTCGCCATCGCCATCCGCCTGGTCCGGGTTCGGAACCGTCGGGCAGTTGTCGAGAGAGTCAGTGATCCCGTCGCCGTCGGTGTCAGGTGGATTGCAGAGATTCCGCGGCGACGCGCTGTTGCGAGGATTCGGCGTTCCGATTGAGAAGTCGGCCGAGTTGTTATCAGTCTCGGCGCAGCCGTTGAGATTCCGAAGGGCCGCCGTCGTGACGCTGAGGTTGGGGGTCGGCGCCGTCTCAAAACACTCGGAGAGCGCGCCATATCCGACGATGTCGACGACGTCCGGGCCGGCCGGACAGACCGTGCCGGCGGGGATCAACGTGCCAACTCGCAGGAGCGCGACCTTGCCTGCGGTCGAACTGAGCGCAATCGTCCCGAACGCGTCCGGTGTGGGCAGCGGGCCGCCAATAGCGCCGGCGGAGCCCTGCTGGATCAGGTAGTAACCGCCCGCCGAGATGACGCCGCTGAGGGTTGTGCGCTGCCACGATGTGCCGTTGAAGGCGGCGTATTGAACGCTCCAACCGGTGATGTCGATCGCGGAATTTCCGCGGTTGAATAGCTCGATATAGTCATTCTGGAACGGCGCACTGACGTTTCCGCCGCCGCCGAACACCTGACTGACAACGATATCGGCCGAGGTGGCACTTGCCGCGGAAGTCGCGGCGCCGACCAGGGCGCAAACTACGAGCATCTGAACGAACGAGGCGAGACGCCCGACCTTGGACCGAATCATTGCCATACCTGCCATACCGCTTCCCTCCTCCTGTCCCAAGTCTGAAGTTCAGGCCTGCGAGGTGTCTGCCTTCTCAAACCCGCTCTCGGAGAGCAAAATGCCCGACGCCGATCGCTCGAAACCGATTCTGTCAGGGCGACCCCCGATGGCGTTCGCTCGCGTGCATCGTCCCCAACAACGCCAGAAGACACGGGCGGAGGTTATACCTCCCTATCTTCACCATGTCAAGCGGACTACGCATTCAACCATGATTCCCCAGATCAACAACTGCTCCAAAGCGTCGACCGGCACGGCGACGCTCGCGGCTGATTCGACTGCACACAGTTCAATGATCGCTACCTCGAAGCGAGAGACCGGTCCTGGTCGTCCCTCTTCTTGCTACGGAACCGGCCAGATACCGAGCTCGAGTCAGAGCCTCGAAGCCAGCGAAGATCGCACAGATTACCCATCTTGACGCCAAGCGAGATTTCCGGTGCTTAAAGTCGCTGGTGAAAGCGCGGCGTCCTCGCAACAGCGTGGTGGTGCCGCTCTGCCGCGTCAACCGGCTGCATGAGCTGCTCGACGAATTCACCCCCGAATGTCCGCAGGAGCGAAAGCGCCCCCGCGCCGCATCAGCGATGCTGCGTCTCGTGAGCTCTGTCGGCGTTCAGAGCCCCGAAGAGCGCCCAAATGGGGGTGAAGAGTACTTGTCCGGGTGTCGGCCGCGCGCACGCATGCGACCAAACCAAGCCGGCCCGCGTATGGCAGCGGCGGCACCAGGATTCCAGCAAATCAGCGGCCGTCCGTTGATCAAGCGCCTAGTTTCGCGTAGCCTATTTCGGGAGATGGGTCGCGCCGGCGCAGGTCCTCAGGTCTGCGGCGCGACCCCGAAGCGCGCAGCCCCCCACGGAATTGAATTCAAATACGTGGGGTCGCCGCGCCTAAATTGCCCTCGCCACAGATCCTCGGGAGGAGTTTGCCGTGAGTCAGACGTCGGTCGGCAGCAGCTACAGATTCGCCAACTTCGTACTTCCCAGCGGTTTGCGCCGGTTGGTGGCGTCCATCTCCGTGGGCGCGGTCGCCCTGCTTGGGTGGGTTGTTCCCGGGGCGAACGCCGCATCCATGCCCGCGCTTCATGCCGCCGCGACGGCGGGCAGCGCATTCGTGGCCCCGCTGGGCCTCGGTTCGGGATCAGATAGCGACGGTGACGGAGTCGATGACGCGGTCGACAACTGTCCGTCGGCCTTCAATCCGGATCAGCTCGACGTCGACGGCGATGGAATCGGCGATGCATGCGATGACGATCGCGACGGCGATACCGTTCCGAACGACGTCGATGTCGATCCGGACGATCCTTTCCTCTGCAGCGACGCCGATGGCGACGGCTGCGACGACTGCTCCGTCCTCGGTTTCCCCGACACGGACAACGACGGTCCCGACAGCGACGGCGACGGCATCTGCGACGCCAACGACAACTGCCCGTTGGTCTTCAACCCGGATCAGCTCGACGTCGACGGCGATGGAATCGGCGATGCGTGCGATGACGATCGCGACGGCGATACCGTTCCGAACGACGTCGATGTCGATCCGGACGATCCTTTCCTCTGCAGCGACGCCGATGGCGACGGCTGCGACGACTGCTCCGTCCTCGGTTTCCCCGACACGGACAACGACGGTCCCGACAGCGACGGCGACGGCATCTGCGACGCCAGCGACAACTGCCCGTTGGTCTTCAACCCGGATCAGCTCGACGTCGACGGCGATGGAATCGGCGATGTCTGCGACAACTGCGCCGACGTTGGCAATCCGGATCAGGCCGACGGCGACGGCGATGGAATCGGAGACGCCTGTGACAACTGTCCGGCCGTCGCCAACGGGGACCAGGCCGACGGCGACGGGGATGGAATCGGGGATGCGTGCGACAATTGTCCGGCGACTGCAAATGCGGACCAGTCGAATTTCGATGGCGACGCCCACGGCGACGTCTGCGACAACTGCCCCACGATCGCAAACGACGATCAGGCCGATGCTGACAACGACGGACTGGGCGATGTCTGCGACAACTGCCCCGGCACCGCCAACCCAGACCAGACCGACTCGGACGGAGATGGCCGGGGCGATCCGTGCGACAACTGCCCGAACATCGCCAACCCTGACCAGGCCGACGCCGACGGCGATGGTGTCGGGGACTTGTGCGACAACTGTCCGGCCGCGGCAAACCCGGGCCAGGCCGATGGCGACGGCGATGGCGTCGGTGACGCGTGTGACAACTGTGTCACCGTGATCAATGCTGATCAGATCGACTCCGACGGTGATGGGATCGGCGACGCGTGTGACAACTGCCCGAACGTCGCCAACCCGGATCAAGCCGACAACGACGGCGACGGACTCGGTGACGCCTGCGATCCTGACGACGATAACGACGGCATTCCCGATGATCTGGACAACTGCCCATTCGTTGCCAATCCAGATCAAGCCAATGCCGACGGTGATGCTCAAGGCGATGCCTGCGACGACGACGACGACGGAGACGGCATTCCCGACGCGATGGACAACTGCTCGCGCACTCCCAACAGCAGTCAAGCTGACGCTGATGGCGATGGGATCGGCGACGCGTGTGACAACTGCCCGAACGTCGCCAACCCTGATCAAGCCGACGGCGACGGTGACGGCCGAGGCGGCGCGTGTGACAATTGCCCGCACGCAGCCAATCCCGGGCAGATCGACGCCGATGGGGACGGAATCGGAGACGCATGCGACATCTGTCCGAGCGTGCCCAACCCCAACCAGGCCGACACTGATGGCGATGGCCGGGGTAACGCCTGTGACAATTGCCCGAGCGTTGCGAACCCCGGACAGGCCGACGCGGACGGTGATGGCGTCGGTAACGCCTGCGACAACTGTCCGAGCGTTGCGAATCCCGGACAGATTGACAGCGACGGCGATGGCATCGGCAATGCGTGCGACAACTGTCCGACGGTCCCCAATCCAAGTCAGGCCGATGCGGATGGAGACGGGCGGGGCGACGCATGCGACAACTGCCGCACCATTGCAAACCCCGGGCAGACCGACGCTGATGGTGACGGCGTCGGCGACGCGTGCGACAATTGCCCCACCGTTGCCAACGCCGATCAGGCCGACAGCGACGGTGATGGCATCGGCAACGCCTGCGACAACTGTCCGAACGTCGCCAACGCCAACCAGGCCGACGCCGACAGTGATGGTCGCGGCGACGCGTGCGACAATTGCCCCACCGTCGCCAACGCCGATCAGGCCGACAGCGACGGTGATGGCATCGGCAACGCCTGCGACAACTGTCCGAACGTCGCCAACGCCAACCAAGCCGACGCCGACGGTGATGGTCGCGGCGACGCGTGCGACAATTGCCCCACCGTCGCCAATGCCGATCAGGCCGACAGCGACGGTGATGGCATCGGCAACGCCTGCGACAACTGTCCGAACGTCGCCAACGCCAACCAGGCCGACGCCGACGGTGATGGTCGCGGCGACGCGTGCGACAACTGCCCCACCGTCGCCAACGCCGATCAGGCCGACAGCGACGGTGATGGCATCGGCAACGCCTGCGACAACTGTCCAAACGTCGCCAACGCCAACCAGGCGGACGCCGACGGTGATGGTCGCGGCGACGCGTGTGACAACTGCCCCACCGTCGCCAACGCCGATCAGGCCGACAGCGACGGTGATGGCATCGGCAACGCCTGCGACAACTGTCCAAACGTCGCCAACGCCGACCAGGCCGACGCCAACGGCGACGGCATCGGGAATGCGTGCGAACCACCGCCGGGGCCCAATCCGACTCCTTGTCGCGTCTCAATCTGCGGCGTCTGCCTGATACCCGGTTCGTTGACGGTCGTCGTTGCCCTGGGACTGATGAAGTACCGCCTGGCTGTCCGACGCAGACGCGGCCGGCGGTAGGACGAACGCCCCGCAATTGACAGTCGAAGACGGGCGCATGCGCCGGCGTAACCCTCGGGTCGGCGGCGCATGCGTCCTCTAGTTCCTGCCCTGCATTCTCGTTTCGGCGACTGGTGCAGCGGATCGTCGTTCGGTAACATCACTTCCTTGACTCAGCGCGTTGGCGAGGACGTGCTCGTCGCCACTGCGGTCCGGCGAACCGGTACGCGGTTCGGCGAGACGCAGGCAACGACGCCGGCTGAACGCACCACCATTTAAAGCGGATGACCTCCAGCATCGGAACTTTCCGTGGGCAGTGCTCCGCGGCGCTCAGATGGAGCTGGCCGGGGCGACTGCTTGTCTTTGTGCTCGCCGCGACTTCGATCTGGTGCCTGTTGTTCGAGATGTATGCGCTGTGCTCGATGCGCACCTTCTTCCTTGCCATCCTGTTGCCGGCCACCGCGGCCCTTTACGGCCTGGCATTCTTCGACCACATCCGCGGGGATCGGCGGCTCGCCCAGGCAATCATCATCGGCACTGCGGCCGGGCTGGCCGGGGCAGTTGCGTACGACATCTTCCGCCTGCCGTTCGTCTTTTCCGACGCATGGGGCCTGGGGCGAGTGGGCATTCCGCAGATGCCCCTGTTCAAGGTATTCCCGCGCTTCGGCGCGATGATCCTTGGTCAACCGCTTGAACAGGGCGTGCCAGCAGGCCAGCCCGGCAACGCCTGGGGCAAGGGTTACTCGACGGCGGCACACCTGCTCGGCTGGCTCTATCATTTCTCGAATGGCGCCACGTTCGGCGTCATGTTCGCGATGCTGTTCGGCGGCGTCGCAGTGAATCCCGAACAAGCAGACAGCCGACTCGATGGCAACTCGGATGCTCATCGCGCTCGAGTCCGCCGGCCGCTGCGCGCCCGAGGCGGGATCATGCTCCGCGCCGTCGCGATGGCCGTTGGCATCGAGATCTGCCTGTTGATCTCGCCGTACGCGAAGTTCTTCAACATCCATGTCACCCCCCGTTTCGTCGTCGTCACACTGATGGCGCACGTCGTCTTCGGTCTCGGGCTCGGAGCCTGGTTCGCCCTGCATGCCGCGCGCCATCAGCGCCGCGCGCCCCTGAGAGCAGAATCGCGATTGGCGTGACACCTGGCCCGGACCGAGGCCGCCGGATTGCAGTCGCCGGCGCGCAGCCCGCCTCAATGCAGCGATCGAACGTCTTGGTGTATTCAGCAAGAATCGGTCGGTTACGCCCCGAACCACGGTCCGGGCAGTTCGTCACGCCAGTATCGCGAACGTGGTCGCGTCGTGCACGCGGGCGGAGAGCGTCGGAACGGCCCCGGCGACGAGGTCCCTGGCTTGGGAGGCATCGCCGGCGCGCGGCTGGAACAGGCGCGCTGACCATGAGACCGCCTCGTCCAGCGGGAAGTCGTGGGGACCTCCCGCGACGTCAAACCGGATGCCGCTCGCGAGCCTCGACCTCAATCTCGACGCGGTCGAAATCATCAACGAGGCCGCGCGGCAGGTGCAGGGCACGTGCCATTCCGACGGCCGACCGCGAAACTATTGAAGGGAATCGGGGCGACTGGATTTGAACCAGCGACCTCTTGGTCCCGAACCAAGCGCTCTAGCCGGGCTGAGCTACGCCCCGGATCTTGAATCAGCGAGCATACCGCGCCTCTACGAGGTTGCAAGTCCCAGCGCCGGTCGCGCGGCTTGGACCTACAACAGCTTTCGCAATGTCGTACACACCTCGTCCACCTGACCCTCTGTCAGGTGGCAGTGGAACGGCAGGGCGATGGTTCGCGCCGCGACGCGCTCGCAGACCGGGAACTGGCCCTGCTTGTAGCCGAGTTCCTCGCGGTAGAACTTCTGCAGGTGGATGGGGGCGAAATAGTTGCTGCAGCCGATGCCCACGTCGCGCAGCTTCTGAATGATCTCGTTTCGCCGCTGCTCGCTGTAGTCGTCCGAGAGCTTCACCACGAAGACGAACCAGCTCAGCGTGCACTCGGGAATGACCCGCTGCCAGACGATCCGCCGATCATCGCCGAGCCGCTGCTTGTACCAGCCGGCCACGCGCTCGCGCTTGCCGAGGATCTCGTCAATCCGCTGCATCTGAACCACGCCGATGGCGCAGTTGATGTCCGGCAGGCGGTAGTTGTAGCCCAGACGATCATGCGCCAGCCACGCCATCGTGTCACGACCCTGGTTGCGCATCGAGCGGCAGAGGTTGGCGATCTGATCATCATTGGTCGTAATCATGCCGCCTTCACCAGTGGTGATCTGCTTATTGGGGTAGAAGCCGAATACGCCCGCGTCGGCGAGACTGCCGGCTTTTCGGCCCTTGTAGGTGCTCCCCAGCGCCTCGCACGAGTCCTCAATGACGCGCAGCCCGTGCTTACGCGCCAGCGCATTGACCTCGTCGATCTTCGCCACCTGCCCGAACGCATCGACCGGCAACAATGCCCTGGTCTTCGGTGTAATGGCCGCCGCCATTGCCGTCGGGTCGATGTTCCACGTATCGGGCTCGATATCGACGAACACCGGCCGACCGCGCTCGAAGAGCACGCAGTTGGACGAGGCGACGAACGAAAACGGAGTCGTCACCACCTCGTCTCCGGGCTGGATGCCGATGGCGCGAATCAGCAGGTGCAATCCGCACGTACCGCTCGACACCGCGACGGCGTGGCGCGTTCCCACGTAGTTCGCCACGGCGTGCTCGAATTCCGCCACCTTGGGTCCGAGCGACAACCGACCGCTGGACAGAACGTCCAGCACTGCCTGCTTTTCGGCATCGCTGATGTCGGGGGACGAAAGTTCGATCCGCATGAACAGAACCCCACATTCCTCGGACCTGGGATGACCGCTTCCGACGCCTCGCGGCGTCACCATGGCTCGGCCGTCCGTCGACATCGCCGAACTTCCCGTCTCATCGGCCGCCGGCGGCGACAGAATCGCCTACTCTAGCCGATGGAAATGGCGGGCGGGAAGGCGGCCGACCGGCTTGTACGCCGCGACGGCACCGGCGGTTCGGCCAACCGATGGTGTCCTTGACATCACGCGCGTCGGTCCAAACAATACTGTCCGACAATAAGGGACGACGTGTCGCCCCAGGTCGGTGGCCCGGACGGGTTTCCGAACCGGAGAATTGATGCCGCGACGGTGCTGGCTACGGCGGTTGAACCGCCGTATTTATATGGCCGACTTCGTGAAGGAATTCACGATGTCGAGCGGTCACGCCCACCGTCGCAGTCCGCTGAAATACGCTTCATGGCGAGGACGATGAAGTCCAGCGACGCAAAGTCGACGCCCCCCGTGCAGCCCGTCGAGAGCGAGCCATCGGCATCCGGCGGCAGTCTGATCGGCCGGCTCATTGTCGTCCCGGCGATTCTCGTCACGCTGGCCATCTGCCTTGCGATTGTCGTTGTCCTGTTCGGTGGAGCATCCGTGGGGCAGCGGCCGAGCATCGACGAGCTTCTCAGGACCATCGAGACCGGCGGCGGCAAGTACACGGCCGGCGTTATGCTTTTCCCGGCCGATCGCGAGGTCTGGCAGGCAGCGCAGGAACTGGCCACTCGCCTCAGCCGCAAAGAGCGCGAGGTACCGCCGGACCAGATCGAGCCGACCACGGCGCGGATTGCCCGCGCCCTGTCGAATATCAAACCGAGTGGCGCTCGTGACGACTCAGCGCCCGCCAAGCGGCGTTTCCTGATGCTGGCGCTGGCCCGCCTGGGGTCGCCGTCGGCGGTTGATACGATTGCGTCTTTTCTCGATTCGCCCGATGCGATGGAGCGGCAGTCGGCGCTGGCCGCGCTGATGGAATTGAAGGGGGAACCTTCAGCCCGTCGGCGTGTCCCGGACGTGCTGGCGCGCCTGGACGATGACGAGATCAGCGTTCAGATCGTGGCGTGTGCGGCTGTGAGCGTCCTGGCGGACCGATCCGATCCCGCGGCGGTCCGTGCGCTGCGACAGAAGTTGGCTGGTGACCGCGAGGTGCAATGGAACGCTGCGCTGGGGCTGGCGCGGCTTGGCAGCAATACGGGCAAAGTGGTGCTATTGAACATGCTCGATCGCGGCTTCTGGGAAAAGAACCGCGTGCAGTACCAGAGCGCTTCTGAGACCGTCGATCGGCCGTTCTCCGCGACCGAAATACAGAACTACTTGGTTGTTGCAATCGAAGCCTCGGCCGGGCTGAATGATTCCGACCTGCGGGCGAGCATCTTGAAGCTCGCCGGTGACCCGGCGTTGCCGGTTCGCGAAGCAGCGCGGACGGCGCTGGCCGGCGCCAACGACGAGCCTAAACCCAGAACCTGACAGGGGAAATCGAAGCGATGGCCGCTACCGTGCAACTGGTCACCAAGGTCTGGATCGCCCCGGGCTGCATTGTCTGCGACGCGTGTGAGACCACCGCCCCGACCGTCTTCGAAGTCAAGCACGATGACGGTACGTGCATCATTCGCCCGGCGGCGCTGGACGCCGAGTTCTGCAAGCCGCTGACACCGGACATCATCCAGGCCGCGGAGGAGTGTCCGGTCGACGTCATCAAGTTTGAGACCATCGAGGTTCCACCCGAACAGGCGCCGAAATTCGCGGCGGCAGCCGCGCTGCCGAAATCCGAAGCACCGGGTGAGCCCGCCGCCGCGAAGGCCGATCCGCACGTGCCCGCAGCCAAGACGGATGCGGGCGGCCATGGGCCCGCCAAGGCCGCGCCGGAGAAGCCCGCTCCCCGGAAGGAGCCCGCCAAGTCGACCGACCCGGCCATCGCGGCACTGATCGAGGCTGCCACGTTCCGGGGCGGCGCTGCCACGATCCTGAAGTCCAGTGCCGCACCGGCGGCGGTCAAGGAACTGCAGAAGACAACGCCCGACAAGCTGCCGCCGGACGCGCGCCAGGCCAGGATCATCGAGAAGAGCAAGCCGCAAAAATCTGAGCCGACGCGGCGCGACCTCCTCTCGGCGGGTCTGGCGTGGGGTGTGATGGGCATCGGCGTCGGTTTGCCGAGCCTGTTGGGTTTTCAGCGCTTCATGATGCCCAACGTGCTCGAGGAGCCCGAACCGAAGGTGCGCTGCGGACCGCTATCGAAATTCACGGACATGCAGCCCGGCGACGTCAACGAGGATTTCAAGTTCTCCGGCAAGTTCTGGGTCATCCGCGAGGAGGATCGCATCGCCGCCCTCTCGATCGTCTGCACTCACCTCGGCTGCATCCCCAGCTGGCTCCCGAACGACCGAAAGTTCAAGTGCCCGTGCCACGGGTCCGGATTCATGCCCAACGGCGTGAACTTCGAGGGCCCGGCCCCGCGGCCGCTTGAACGATTCAAGATCTACGTCGAACAGGGGCAGGTCGTCGTGGATCGCTCGAAGAAGTTCCTGGCGATGGGTCCTAACGACACCGGCGTGTGGGTCGATCCGGACGCATCGATTCCGGTTTAACCGTGATATCCGGCCACACCGGCCGAGGCGTGTGAGTGGACGATGAGTGTCATAGGCAGAGTTGGCGACTACATCCGCGGCAGCCAGGTCTGGGGGTCGATCTTCAGGCACGGCATCCCCCGCGACCGGCGAACGCGGGCGATGGCCGTCCTGTCGAACGTGTTCCTGCACCTGCACCCCGTGGCGGTCCGCAAGAGCGGGATCCGGCTTTCATTCACCTGGTGCATGGGAGGTCTGACGTTTTTCCTCTTCTTGGCGGAAACGGTCAGCGGCGTGCTGCTGATGTTCTACTACCGCCCCACGGTCGAGTACGCGTACGTTGACATTCAGGGGCTCCGGGCTCATGTCACGCTCGGCCTGTTGCGCGAGATTCATCGCTGGGGCGCGCACGCCATGGTCATCGCCATCTGGCTCCACATGCTGCGCGTGTTCCTGACGGGCAGCTACAAGCCGCCGCGCGAGTTCAACTGGGGAGTCGGTGTCATCCTGCTGGTGCTGACCCTGCTGCTGTCCTTCACCGGCTACCTGCTGCCGTGGGACCAGCTTGCCATCTGGGCCATCACGGTCGGATCGAACATGGCGCGAGCAACGCCGTTCCTGGGGCATGAAGGCCCGGGAGCCAGTCTGCTCCAGGTCGCCGGCGTCCCGCTGGTGACGGCGGGGTCGGACGCCCGATTCGGCCTGCTGGCCGGCACGTTTGTCGGCCCCAACGCCCTGCTGCGATTCTACGTCCTGCACTGCGTCTTCATTCCGCTGGTGGTGACGGTGCTCATCGCCGTGCATTTCTGGCGCATCCGCAAGGATGGCGGCATCTCGGGCCCGCTGTAATGGCCGCGATGGACACGACCATGTTTGAGTTGCTCGCATATCAACCGACGACGCTGGGCGATCGCTTCAAGGGCTTCATCAACGGCCTGGCCGCGCCCGAGACGTTCCTGACGCTCTCGACGGTGCTGTTCGCCTTCTCCATGATCTTCTACCGGCGGTGGACCCGCCCGCGCGTCATGCTGCTGATCACCCTTATGTTCAGCGCGTTCTATTTCGGCAGCATGACCGACCCGAACTTCGTCCAGATCATCACGAAGCCCGACAACATCCCGATCACGATGCTGATCTTCTTCACTGGCTTCGTGACCTGGCTCGCATTCCGGCAGGCTGCAATCAACGATGAGCGGATGGAGCGCGGTGAACCGCTCATCGAATCCGGCGCCGACGACAAGGTGCTGGTCTGGCCAGACCTCGTGTACACCGAATTAATCGCCATGGTCATCTGCACGGCGATTCTGATCATCTGGGCAATCGTTCTGAAGGCGCCGCTCGAGCCTCCGGCCAACCCGGCCGTCATCCCGAATCCGTCGAAGGCACCGTGGTACTTCCTCGGCCTTCAGGAGTTGCTCGTTTATTTCGATCCGTGGATCGCAGGCGTGCTCCTGCCGGGCCTGATCATCTTCGGGCTGATCGCCCTGCCTTACATCGACAAGAACCCGCGCGGCAACGGCTACTATACAATCAAGGAGCGCCCCTTCGTCATCAGCGTGTACATGTTCGGCTGGGTCATCCTTTGGATCGTGCTGATCGTCGTCGGGACGTTCCTGCGCGGGCCGAACTGGAACTTCTTCGGCCCCTACGAATACTGGGATCCGCACCGGCCGGTAGCCCTGCTCAACGTGAACGTTTCGGACGTCTGGTGGATCCTGATGCCGACGAAATGGTCCTGGTTGCCGTGGGAGCCGGGACTGCCGACGCAGGCCGCGCTGGGCGGTCTGGTGCCCGCCTACATGATCCGAGAGGCGCCGGGGCTGGTTCTGCTCGGCACGTATTTCTTCGGCTTACCAATCGTGTTGGCGCGGACTATCTTCCGGAAGACGTACGAACAGCTCGGACTGATCCGGTACATCGTGTTCTGGATCCTCATGAGCTGGATGTTGCTCGTTCCGATCAAGATGGTGTTGCGCTGGTTGTTCAACTTGAAGTACTTCCTGGCCATTACGGAATGGTTCTTCAACGTGTGAGAAACGGGTTGTGAACGCGATTCGGGTGAAGATCGGGAATTCGCGACGGCTGCATGAACGCGGTTCGACGGAGCCCACGGCTCAACGGACCATGGCGCCGATCGCCTGAGCAGGACAAGCGACCCGAAGTTTAACAGGAACACACAGGCACAACGTTATGCCGGTACCCACCGAAACACTGTGGAATCAGCGGAAACTCAACGCCGTCTTCCTCGTCTCGGCGCTGGTTGCAGCGGCGTCGACGGCGTGGATGCTGCTGGCCGACTACAACCGCCCGTGGCGCTGGACGCAACGCGGGTACTTCAACACCCTGGCGGCGCTGGCTCATTTCGAGTTCCTCGACTACCAGACGTCGGAGTCCAGGGAGCGGCATAACCGTCTGAAGGAGGCGGTCGCCGCCGCCGAACGCCAGATCGCCGCTCGCAGCGACGAGGAGAAGGCCCTGCTTCGCGAGCAAGCTGCCAATGAGGGTCGGCTGGCCGCCGCCACGATGGCATACGGCAACCTGAACGCCCAGATTCAGGTGACCGAATTCGACTACAACGAGCACCTGACGCTTGAAGGCCCGAACGCGCCGAAAACGGCCGCCGCGGCCGCCCGGCTCGAGAACGAGCGCCGCGAACTGACGAAACTGGCCGCAGCCAAGAGCAAGCTTGAGGACGAACAGCGCTCCATCCGCCGTCGGCTACGGGCCTTCTATTCGGCCCGCGACGAGGCTCGCAAACAACTGGCCGCGTTTGAAAAGGGCATGGAAGACGCGCGGACGCGGGACCAACTCTACGGCGGCAAGGGAAGCGTCCTTGGGTTCTTGCCGGTTCGCGCTCTGCTGAACATTCCCGGGTTCGACTTTGTCGGCCCGCGCGGCCAACCCGGCCGGTTCGAGGTCCGCCAGGTCGTGCTGCCCGATGTGCGGGTGAACCTGAACTTCGCCGAGTCCTACGCGACCGATCGCTGCACCACATGTCACATCGGCATTGATAACCCCGACATGGCGCGGGACCGGTTCCTCGAAAAGCTCGAAGGCGCGCTGCGCATCGTGAACAGCGAGCGCGTGGCGCGCGGCGAGCAGCCCCTCGAGATCAAGGGCCCGGTCGCGCCGTCGACCGGTGAGAAGGGCCAGCCGGTCTATCTGGCATACGGACAGATGTCGGACCGGCAGAAAGACGAGTATCTCCAATCGCTGTCCGACGCCGTCAACACCTACCTGCGGTCCACGGGGCGGTCACCGCTTGAGTATGGCCACCCGCTGCTGGCGCATCCGAGGCTCGATCTCTACGTTTCGCCGGACTCACCACATCCGATGAACAAAATGGGTTGCACCGTCTGCCACGAAGGCAACGGTCAGGAGACGGACTTCGTCCTTGCCAGCCACTCGCCGGCCGACGAGGCGAAGGAACACGACTGGGAGAAAAAGTACTACGTTCGCAACGCCGGCATTCCGGCCACCACGCTGCACGTGGCGCACGAGTTCTGGGAACGGCCAATGCTGCTCAAGCAGCATACGTCGGCATCGTGCGTGAAGTGCCACTCGGATACGGCCGATCTCGAGCACCACGACGGTGAGCCGCTGCCGGAGGCCGAGCCGATCGTCAAGGGCCGGGAGCTCTATACCAATCTCGGCTGCATCAACTGTCACGCGGTCGAGGGGCTGAACGACTACCGCCAAGTCGGACCCGATCTTTCGCATGTCGGATCCAAACTGACGACCGGCTTCCTGCACCGCTGGATCGAGTATCCGAAGGATTTCCGCCCGTCGACTCGGATGCCACACGCATTCCGGCAGGAGAACAACCTGCCGTCGAGCCGAAGCGATGACGATCCCGATCCGCTGCTTCGCACCGAGACCGAGATTCAGGCGATCACGCGTTACATCGAGGTCTTCTCGAAGCCGTACGCGCCGCACGAAGTCCCGGACGGTCTGACTGGCGATGCGAAGCGCGGCGAGGAACTGTTCACCACGATCGGCTGCCTGGCGTGCCACGCGAATCTCGACGCAAAGGACCCCACCGACGCGCAGGGCCGCTCGATGGGCGAAAACTGGATTGTTGCCGATCTGATGCAGACCGGCGTCAGCCGCGATGCGGCACGGCAGCGTTATCAGGAGATGACGCACAATCAGCGCGTCGAGTACGCCGTGGCGAACTTCACGCCGGAGCGGCGCCGCAACAGCATGGCCGAGGCACAGAAGGAACGGGCCGCTGCCGAGGCCGAGGGGCGCGAGCCCGATCCGAGGCGCCTGTACGTGTTGCCTGAACTCACGCGGTTTGCGCCCGAACTGGGCGGAATGGGCACGAAACTCGCACCGGACCAGAACGATCGTGGGCAGGTCGAGCGCGCCCGTCGCTGGCTGTACGACTGGTTGCGCGAGCCTCGCCACTATTCGTCTTACACCAAGATGCCCCGGATGTTCCGGGACAATTACTACTGGAACGAGCGCGACTCGGCCGAGCAGCGGCGAAAGAACGATCAAGACATGCTCGACGTGGCCGAGTACCTGCTCTCGCTTCGGCACGACTCGTTCCGGCCCGACCCGATTCCGATGGATGACCGGCATCTGGCTGAGACCCGGCGGCTGGTGCGCCTGCTCTTGGCGGGACAGAATACCGAGAGTGTCGTCGCCGCGATCCTGGCCGACGAGAAGCTCGACCCGTCCGACCCGTACGGCATGCTGTCGGAGCGCGTCGTGAAGGCCGTTGCCCGTTCGCTGGGCGACGGCGAGGCCGGCGTCAAGGCGGCCGCGGAGATTGTCGCCCGGCAGGATCTGACCGGGCGGCAGTTACTGTTCCTCGGCAACAAGATGATCTCGCACTATGGTTGCTACGCCTGTCATAAGATCGCGGGCTTCGAGAATGCCACCCGTCCCGGTACAGAACTGACGACGTGGGGCCGCAAGCTGCTCGCGCAGCTCGACTTTGCGTTCTTCTCGTCCGGCTTCCAGAGGGACCGTGAGGCGCAGCCGGATCTGTTCGGGTTCTTATTCCCGAAGAGTCCCGAGTTCGAACAGCTCGTCGCCTCGACCGGCCGCAACCCGGCGATCCATGTGAACCACACCCTCGCGTCGTTTGCGTACCACAAGTTGTCGAACCCGCGCATCTGGGATCGGGCCAAGCTGAAGAAGCCCTATGACAAACTCAAGATGCCGAACTTCTACCTGAGCGAATACGAGATCAACGCGCTCGTGACCTACCTGCTCTCCCGGCAGGATCCGCTGGTGCGCGACGCCGTGAAGATTGACTATGGCAGCAAGCCGATCGGCAAGGTCGCCACCGGCCGGCATCTGGTCAACGAACTCAACTGCGTCGGGTGCCACAACATCGAGAACAACCCGTCCACCATCCACCAGCACTACTTCAGGCTGGATCCAGCATCCGGACAGATCGTCTTTGACGTCACGAACGCGCCGCCGACCCTGTATGGCGAGGGCGCCAAGATCCAGTTCCCGTGGCTCTACGGCTTCCTCAATAACGTCGAGATGCTTCGGCCGTGGCTCAAGGTGCGGATGCCCAGTTTCTATCTGGATGCCAAACAGACGACCACGCTGATCGAGTACTTCGCGGCGGCGTCGCAGACGCAGGCCGAGTCGCTCGGCAAGCGACTGGCCGCAGCGCACGGATGGGACCAGAAGCTCAACATGACCTCCACGTGGAGGCGTGACTGGTTCACCGACCCGGGCATCAACCAGGTAGCGGCGTGGCTGTCGCGCTTCGCGCTGCGCCAGCGGCTGATCCTGCCGTTCGACATCGACACCGGCAACGCCGCCAATGCTGATGAAGCAGCCGGCATCATCAAGTCCGGATTCGAAAAGGTCGTCTCGGGCGCGGAGTTCCTGCGAGACCTGTACGCCGTGCAGTATCCGTTCCCGGGCATGCCGGCAGCCCGACACCCCGACGAGCACTACGAGAGGGGAAAGGGTCTCCTGCTCGAGCTCAAGTGCCTCGCGTGCCACGTTGCGGGCAATCCGTTCGCCGACGGAACGACGCTCGACATCAAGGCGCCTAACCTCGCCTTGACGCATCGGCGGCTGCGCGACGACTGGGTGCGCAAATGGCTCGTGAACCCGCAGTGGATCCAACCCGGCACCAACATGCCGCAGTTGTTCGGCGATTACAACAGTGCATTCAAGGACTACCCGGAGGGCGATCGCAACGAGGCCGAGGCTCGCTACGGGCGGTCCGGAACGGAGCAGATCAATCTCCTGGTGGATTTCCTGAACGAGTTGGGCGCCAGGAACGACACCGTCGTCCAGCCGCCTTCGCCTGAATCGGCCGCACCGGCCACGAGCGAGGAGCCCCTTTCGGCGGAGGACATGTTCGGCGATGAGGAAGACAAGAAATCGGAGGTCGGCAAGCCCGGCGATTCCGGGACCCAGCCGGCCGAGCCGCCCTCCGACGAGGACGATTTCCGGCCCTAGCGTTCTCTGGGTCTGCGTGGTCTAATCGCATGGGCGCGTTCGCCGCCGAGAGGGGCGACGCCCCGAATGCAAGAACGGAAGAGGAGAATCACCATGATGCTTCGCAATGGCGCCCGAATGACGGCAGCAGCCGCGGCAGTGCTGGCCCTGTCCTGTTCCGGGGCGCGGGCCGACGGGCCGATGGGCACCGCCACGATCAAGGGCAAGGTCCTCGCCCCCGAGATTCCGTCGGGTGTCCGCGGGATTGACATGAATGCCGACAAGTTCTGCGCCGCCCAGCACCAGAAGCCCCAGATGCCGCAGGGCAAGATCGTCTTCAAGGACAATTCGCTGCCCTACGCCTTTGTCTACATCAAGTCGGGCATCGAGGGCAAATATGCCCCCATGGCAGAGGTTAGCCTCGACCAGAAGGGCTGCATGTACTCGCCGCACGTGATGGGCATGGTCGCCGGCACGCCGCTGAAGATCGTGAACAGCGACGACACGAACCATAACGTCCATTCGCTCCCGACCAAGAATCGGCAATTCAACTTCAGCCAGCCCAAGAAGGGCATGGAGAAGGTGCTGACCGGCAATGACACCTTCAACAACCCCGAGATCATGGTCCGGGTCAAGTGTGACGTTCATCCGTGGATGAGCGCCTACATCGGCGTGCTCTCCCACCCGTTCTTCCACGCCACCGGCCGCGGCGGCGAATTCGAGATCAAGAACGTCCCGGCCGGGAAGTACACCCTGGCGGTCTGGCATGAAGAATGGGGCTCGATGGAAACCGAGATCGAGGTGGCTGACGGCGCCACAGTCGAGAAGGAACTCAAGTACGAGAAGAAGGCGGCAAGCGCCGCACCGGTGCGCGAGGTGACGCTGCCGTCGGTCGATCGGTAACCCCGTTTCAACAGAACAGCGGCATCGGCCCGCCCGAATCCGGTCGGGCCGATGCAATGAATCCGGCTCCCTGCCGCATGGTGAGCGGTCCCTTCGGCAGATGGGGCATCTGCAACCAAAGGAGTGCGTATGCTGGCAAGCGAGCTGCTGGCTCAGTGGATGCCCATCAACGCGTCCCGGCATGGACATCAGGTCGATAACCTGATCAACGTGATTCACGTCTTCATGGCGGTGTTGTTCGTGGGCTGGGGCATATTCTTCGTCTATTGCCTGACGCGATTTCGGGCTCGCCCGGGCCGAAGAGCCAACCCGGAGCTCATTTCAGCCAAGGGTTCGAAGTACGCCGAGATCGGCGTCGCGGTATTTGAGGCCGTTCTGCTCCTGGGCTTCTCGATGCCCGCCTGGGCGGCGTACAAGAACGACTTTCCGGACAAGGAGAAAGCCCTCCAGGTCCGCGTGGTTGCGCAGCAGTTCGCTTGGAACTTTCACTATCCCGGCCCGGACGGCGTGTTCGGCAAGACTGACTACAAGTACAACGACGAAACGTCGAACCCGATCGGACTCGACCCGAGCGATCCGGCCGGGAAGGATGACGTTGTCTCGATCAACAACCTCTACGTCGAAAAGGACCGCCCGGTCATTCTGCTGCTCAGCAGCAAGGACGTGATCCACTGCTTCTGGGTTCCCGCCATGCGGGTCAAGCAGGACGTTGTCCCGGGCATGGCCATTCCGATCTGGTTCGAACCGGTTGAGACCGGCGAGTACGACATTACCTGCGCCCAGTTGTGCGGCAACAACCACTTCAAGATGGCCGGGCGCTGCCACGTGGTTGACAGGAAAGGCTTCGAGGACTGGATGAAGCGCCAGAAGCTGACGGTGGAGCCCATCGACGCCGAGGAGGATTTCAGGGAATGAGCGGCGACCATCACTCGCACGGGCACTCGCACGCAAGCCACGCGCAGCATGCGCCCGGCTTCTGGCGATCTTACGTGTTCTCCGTTGACCACAAGGTCATCGGCGTCCAGTACGCCGTCACCGCGCTCGTCTTCCTGTTCATCGGTTACTCGCTGATCATGATCATGCGGTGGCAACTGGCTTATCCCGGCAAGGAAATCCCTCTACTGGGCGAACTCCTGAGCAAGCAGCTCTACAGCGGCTTCCAGAACCTCGCTTCCGGCGGCGTGCTGCTGCCCGAGGGCTACAACGCGCTCGGCGCAATGCACGGGACCATCATGGTCTTCCTCGGCATCGTGCCACTGGCGGTCGGCGGGTTCGGCAATTACGTCATGCCGCTCCAGATCGGCGCCCCCGACATGGCGTTTCCGCGACTCAACATGCTCAGCTACTGGGTCTTTCTGCCCGGCGGCCTGATCATGCTGGCCAGCTTCTTCCTGCCCGGCGGCGCGGCCCAGTCCGGCTGGACCTCATACGCCCCGCTGGCCGTCATCAACTTCGGTCAGACCGCCTGGCTGGTGGGGATGATCTTCCTGATCACCTCATCGCTCCTCGGCTCAATCAATTTCATCGTGACCATCGCCCACCTGCGGGCTCGCGGACTGTCGATGTACCGCCTGCCGTTCTTCGTCTGGGCCCAGTTGGTCACGGCGTTCCTGCTGCTGCTGGCGTTTCCGCCCCTCGAGGCCGCCGGCATCCTGCAACTGATGGACCGGGTCGCCGGCACCAGCTTCTTCATGCCGAGCGGGCTCGTCATCAGCGGCAAGGCTGCGGAGTGGACCGGCGGAGGCAGCCCGCTGCTCTGGCAGCACCTGTTCTGGTTCCTGGCCCACCCGGAAGTGTACGTGCTGATCCTCCCAGCCATGGGCATCGTCGCCGAGGTCATCGCCAACAACACCCGCAAGCCGTTGTGGGGCTATCGCTCGATGGTTTACGCCGCCGTGTTCCTCGGGTTCATGTCGTTCATCGTGTGGGCCCACCACATGTTCATGACGGGCATGAGCACCAAGATGAGCACGTTCTTCCAGGCCACAACGATGATCATCTCCATCCCGTCCGTCATCATCCTGACGGCGCTGGTCATCAGCCTGTGGGGCGGCAGCATTCGCTTCAACACCCCGATGCTCTTTGCCACGGCGTTCCTCCCGATGTTCGCCATCGGCGGATTGACCGGACTGCCGCTGGGTCTGACGACATCGGATATTCACCTGCACGACACCTACTATGTGATCGGGCACTTCCACTACGTCGTCGCGCCGGGGACTATCTTCGCGATGTTCGCCGGAATCTACTACTGGTTCCCCAAGGTCACCGGCCGCAAGATGAGCGAGACGCTCGGCAAGATCCACTTCTGGCCGACCTTCATCTGCATGAATCTCATCTTCTTCCCGATGCTGATTCAAGGCATGGGCGGCCTGTCGCGGCGCACCTATGACCCGCAGGTGTACGAGGCCGGGCAGGCGCTGGCGGCCACGCTGCACAAGGTCATCACCCACTCAGCCTACCTGATGGCAGCCTTCCAGGTGCCGTTCATCATCAATTTCTTCCGGAGCATCTGGGCCGGCGAGAAGGTCTCGCAGAACCCGTGGCATGCCACGACGCTGGAGTGGGCCGCTCCGTCGCCGCCGCCGCACGGCAACTTTGTGGGAGAGCCGGTGGTCTATCGCGATCCTTACGTGTACAGCCCTGTCGGCCGGTCGGACGACTACCTGCCGCAGTTTGTCGGGCCGGAGGTCTAGCGCGCCATGGAGATGTCTATCCCCTACCAGTACAAGGCGCACCCGGTCACGGGAATCCCCAATGGCAAGTTTGCCATGTGGCTATTCCTCGCGTCCGAGGTGATGCTCTTCGGAGCGTTGTTTTCCAGCTACGTCATGCTGCGATACAACGCTCCCGAGTGGCCGCACGGCTACACGCTCCTGAACGTGCCGCTGGCGACGGTCAACACCATGGTGCTCATCACGTCATCGGTTTCGATGGTGATGGCGTGGGCGCAGCTCAAGATGGGCAATTTCGCCCGCGGGCGCATGTATCTGTGGGTGACCGTGTTGCTCGCCTGCGGCTTCCTGGTCGTCAAATACTTCGAGTACTCACACAAGTTCCACCTCGGCATCTATCCCTCGAAGAGCACGTTCTACGCCGTCTACTTCACGATGACCGGCCTGCACGGACTGCACGTGGTTGGCGGTATCATCGCGATCGCATACCTGGCCGGTCCGGGCGCGTCGCTCTGGCACCGGAACCCCGATTTCTACGCCAATCGCGTCGAGAACACCGGCCTGTATTGGCATTTCGTCGACTTGGTCTGGATCTTCCTCTTCCCAAGCCTGTATCTCATATAGGAGCACGCGCATGGCGCAGCATGCCGCCGACGCCGGGCATCACGGTGTCGAGGAGATTCGAAAGCACGTCCGGACCTACATCGTCGTGTTCGTCGCGCTGGCGGCGCTGACGGTCGTCACGGTCGCCATTTCGTACGTGCATCTGCCGACCACACAGGCGATCGCCCTCGCCGTGCTGGTTGCCAGCGTCAAGGCCGCGCTGGTGGCGCTCTTTTTCATGCACCTGATCTCGGAGCGGAAGGTCATCTACGCCGTGCTGGTGCTGGTGGCGATTTTCTTTGTGGCCCTCTTGTTTCTGCCCGGCTTCACCGAGCTCGAGCAACAAGGCTGGATGAATCGCAATGTCCCTTAAGGCGTTCCACATTGTGTTCATGATCGCGTCCATCATGCTGGCGCTGGTCGTGACCGGTTTCGCGGCAATCCACTACCGCAGCGAGGGTGACGGTGCCAGCCTGGCGCTGGCGGTCGTGTCGTCGGGCGGTGCGGTTGTCATGCTTTTCTACGGCCGCTGGTTCATGAAGAAGCTGCGTCACCTGAGCTATCTATGATCCGCAAACACCCGCCTACCATCGGCTGGTTGTCGTTCACCACCGTGCTCGCCGTTCCGGCCGCGGCCAGCGCGTGCGCGGTCTGTTCCACCGGCGGCGAAAACACCCAACTGGTTGAGGCCGCCAATGCTGCCGTGCTGGTGATGATCGGCTTCGTCGCGGCCGTCCTGACCGGCGTCGCGTCGGTCGCGGGGTTCTGGTACTTGCGTGCCCGCCGGGCGATGCCCCCTTCGGAGACCATTGCCTGATCGTCGACCGAGAAGGTCGGCGCGGCACGCCGTCATGAACAGCGAACCTGTTTTAACGCCGCCCAGCAGCTTCAAGCCCGGCCTGCACGGCTTCGCGTGCGTGCTTGTCAGCGCGACACTCCTGCTGATCTGCGCCGGCGGGCACGTCAAGAGCCACGAGGCCGGCTTGTCGGTGCCCGACTGGCCCACAACGTACGGCCACAACATGTTCACGTTTCCGGTCTCGCGCTGGACGGGAGGCATTCTCTGGGAGCACAGCCACCGGTTGATCGCGTCGGGTGTGGGCCTGCTCACGATCGTGCTGACGACATGGTTGTTCCTGACCGAGCGCCGCCGCTGGCTGCGATGGCTAGGAGCCGTCGCCCTGATGGCAGTCTGTGTGCAGGGCGTGCTCGGCGGGCTGACAGTCATCTACCAACTACCGACGCCGATCTCGGTCGCACATGGCTGCTTGGCTCAGTTGTTCCTGTGCCTGATCGTGACGATCGCATTCTTCACCTCCCGGCTGGGCGTATCCAAGGTGCAGCCGGTCGCTCAGGGTGGCGGGCTCGACGTCCGTCGCCTGAGCGTCGCGTGCATCGTCGTGCTGTTCGCGCAGCTCGTGCTCGGGGCCGTCATGCGGCACACGGAATCGGGCCTTGCCGTACCTGATTTCCCGCTGGCCTATGAGCGGTGGCTTCCTCCGCTCGACGCCGCGTCCATCGCGAACTACAACGAACTCCGGGTTGCCGAATACGGATTACCGCCCGTCGATCGCGCACAGATCATCAGCCACCTGCTGCACCGGTTCGGCGCGGTTGTGGTGATCGCGGTCGTCGGCGCGACCTGCGTGATCGTGCTCCTGCGGCATGGAAATTTCCCGCCATTGGCGACGCCCGCGGTCTGGCTGCTGTCGCTCACCCTGCTGCAGGGTGTGCTCGGGGCGGCCGTCGTGCTGAGCGGCCGCAAGCCGGAGGTCGCCACCCTGCACGTGGCGGCCGGTGCTGCGCTGCTGGGACTGAGCGTGTTGCTGGTGCTGCGAGCGTGGAAGCTGCTCTCTGCACCGCAACCACCGGTGAGCGAATCGAAGCTGACCCGCGCGGCGGTGGCATGAGATGAAGCCCGTCGCCGAGTGTCGATCGAGTTCTGCACCCGGCGCCGCCGGCGTGGCCTTCGACGCACCGCTGTCGCGGGCCCGTCTGGCCGACTACGTGGAGCTCACCAAGCCGCGCATCGCGTCACTCGTGCTCGTCACCACAGCCGTCGGCTTTGCGCTGGCGAGCGTTGACGGCATCGACCTGATCCGCCTGCTTCACACCATCGTCGGTACCGCGTTAGCGGCTGCCGGCGCAAACTCGCTCAATCAGTACCTCGAACGCGACGTTGATGCGCTCATGCCGCGGACGGCGCGACGACCGATCCCGACCGGCCGAATGGCCCCCATCGAGGCTGCCGGGTTTGGCGTGCTGACCTCCCTCGCCGGGGTCGGTTACCTGTTCTTCCTTGCGAATCCGCTGGCGGCGGCCGTAGCCGCGGTCACCGTCGCCAGTTACGTGCTCATCTATACGCCGCTGAAGCGTCGCACGCCCTGGTGCACGCCGGTCGGCGCGGTACCTGGCGCACTGCCACCAGTGATCGGCTGGGCCGCCGCTCGCGGCGATTTGTCTCTGGGGGCGTGGTTGCTCTTCGCGATTATCTTCGTGTGGCAGATTCCGCACTTCTGGTCAATCGCGTGGATGTACCGCGACGATTACCGGCGCGGCGGGCTGCCGATGCTGCCCGTGATTGACGCCGACGGGCGGAGAACCGCTCGCCAGGTCGTCGGGCTCTCCGTGCTGTTGCTCGTGATCAGTGTGCTGCCCTCGTGGACCGGCATGGCCGGCGCATGGTACGCCGCCGGGGCGATTCTGCTAGGTGCCGGCTTCATCGCGTTCGGCGTATGGTTCTCGATCCATCGCACCCGCGTCCACGCGCGCCGGCTGATGCTGGCCTCCATCGCCTATCTTCCGCTGGTACTCGGGTTGTTGCTGATTGACCGCTGATAAGAGTTCAACCCTCGCGACCCTGCCGTGCCGGCTATCTGCATCCATGACCTGACGTTCGCCTATGACACCCGGAAGGCGCTGGCCGGAGTAAGCTTTGATGTGGCGGACGGTGCCCTGTGCGGCCTGCTCGGACCGAACGGCAGCGGCAAGAGCACGCTGTTTCGCATCATGGCGACCCTGCTGCGACCGCACTCCGGCAGCGTGAGAGTTTTCGACCGCGACGTGGCGACCAACCCGGCCGGTGTGCGCCGGGAGATCGGAGTCGTCTTCCAGTCGCCGAGCCTCGATCGGCGCCTGACCGTCCTTGAGAACCTCGAGTGCGCCGGTCGGCTGTACGGTCTGTCCGGGTCGGAATCCGTTCGCCGTGCGACCGAACTGCTCGAACGGGTGCAACTGGGCGACCGCACTCGCGATCTCGTTGGAACGCTGTCCGGGGGCCAGCAGCGGCGCGTGGAAATCACCAAGGGGCTGCTCCATCGACCGCGGGTCCTGCTGCTCGACGAGCCGAGCACCGGGCTAGACCCGGCCGCGCGACGTGCGTTGAGGGAGCTGTTGTCCGACCTGCGGCGAGAGCGATCGGTCACGATTCTGCTGACAACGCATCTCCTCGACGAAGCTGACCACTGTGATCACCTTGTCATCGTGGACCGCGGTCGGGTGGTGGTGGCGGGAGCACCCTCCGAACTCAAAAAGAAAATCGCCGGGGAATGCGTCGTGGTTCATGGGACGGATCCGGATGCGCTCGCCGTTGACATCCGGGAACGGCTGGGCGTCACGCCGACCCGCATCGACGGAGCGGTTCGCATCGAGTCTCCGCGCGCACACGAGCTGTTGGCGTCGATCGTGGAGCACTTCCGGGATCGAATCGAGTCGATCACCCTCGCCAAACCGACGCTCGAGGACGTCTTCCTCGACCATACGGGTCACCGACTGGAGCCAGGCGACACATGATGGGCGCGGTGGCGGCACTCTGGCGTCGCGAAGTCGTCCGTTTCCTTCGGGCACGGAGTCGCGTGGTCGGCGCCCTGGCGACCCCGATTGTCTTCTGGCTGCTGCTTGGCAGCGGGCTCGGGCGGTCCTTTCGCGCGGTCGGCGCGCCCGAGGCGCACGGATACCTCGAATACTTCTTTCCCGGCACGATCGTCATGATTCTGCTGTTCTCGTCGATCTTCTCGACCATCTCGATCATCGAAGATCGCGCCACCGGCTTCCTTCAGGGCGTGCTGGTTGCGCCGGTCCCGCGATGGACCATCGTAGCGGGCAACGTCCTGGGAGGTATGACGCTGGCCCTGATGCAGGGACTGATCCTGCTCGCCGCCGCACCGTTGGTCGGTTTCCAGGTCGGCATCTGGGACTTCGTGCGGCTGTTTGGAGTCATGGCGCTGCTCGCCTTCAGCCTGACGTCGCTCGGCTTCCTCGTCGCCTGGCGGCTAAACTCCACGCAGGGATTTCACGCGATCATGAATCTCGTGCTGCTGCCGATGTGGATGCTGTCTGGCGCGGTGTTCCCATCCAGTGGGGCTCCGAGGTGGCTGGCGATCGTCATGCAGTTCAATCCGGTGACGTACGGGGTTGCGGCTCTGCGACGTTGTCTCTACACGGATGAGTTCTCGCGCGCGCTGGCGTTGCCCGGACTTTCGTTCTGCATCCTCGTCATCGCCGTCTTCGGAGCTATCCTCTTTGCATGGTCGGTTCGACTGGCGTCCCGCTACGAGGCGACGGCATGAGCATGTGGCGCTTCGTTGGAATCTGTCTGGTCGTCGCGGCCGTGCTTTCCGTGCCCGGGTGCCGCCGACAGGCGGAGCCGCTGCCCGTGCTCGGCAGCGTGCCTGAATTCCGCCTGACTGATGAGCAGGGACAACCCATCACGCGCGACGACCTGCGCGGCAAGGTGTGGGTCGCGGACTTCATCTTCACGCAGTGCGCCGGTCCCTGTCCGCGCATGTCGCGGCGCATGTCTGAACTGCAGGGCGTTGTCGCCGGCGGCGGCGTGGTGCTGGTGTCCTTCTCGGTCGATCCGACCCGCGACACGCCGGCCGTGCTGCGCGAGTACGGCCGCATTTACAATGCTCGCCCGGGGTTGTGGCGATTTGTGACCGGCGATGAGGTCACGATTCACCAGCTCTGCCGCGACGGCTTCAAGCTGAGCGTCGAACCAGCCAAGGCGGCCGAGCCGATTTCGCACTCGACCTACTTCAACCTGGTCGATCGGGAAGGCCGAATCCGCGGCGTGTTTGACGGCGATGACCCGCAGGCGTTCAAACGTCTGAAGGATGCCATTCAGCGACTATTGGTCGAGTAGCGAGGGAGGCGACCGAGTGTCCATCAACGACCTGCCGCATGTGAACGCCTCTTTGAATGCGCTCAGCGGTGTGCTCGTCGTGGCCGGGTACGTTGCCATTCGACGGCGGAACGTCGGCCTGCACAAGCGGCTGATGGGGTCCGCCATTGTCTGTTCGGCGTTGTTTCTGGGCTGTTATCTCACGTACCACGTCCATCGTGTGTACATCTCGGGTCTGGGCCCGACGCGATTCATGGGTCAGGGGCTCGCCCGGCCAGTCTACTTTACGATTCTGATCTCCCACACGCTGCTGGCCATCGCGACCCTCCCTCTTGTGCTGATCACCGTCGCGCGGGCCCTCAAGGAGCGAATTGACAAGCATCGTGCCATCGCGCGCTGGACGTTTCCGATCTGGCTCTACGTCTCCGTCACCGGAGTGATCGTCTATCTCATGCTCTACCACTGGTACGCAGCCGCCTGATGCGGCGCTTCATTCACGCGTCATCCGGGATTTCTCGGCCGTGCGGGTCGGGTTGCGCATCCCGCTCGGCCAGTTCGGCTCGGATCTCGGGGGTCAGGAAATGCTCCATCCGCTCCGCCGGCGCATGAAGGTGATCGAGCGGCAGGTCGGTGTGGTCGGCAAGGAAGCTCTCCCACAGCCGATGCGACCGGACGATTCGCCGAGCTTCGCGCTGACCGGTCGGCGTCAGTCTCAACTGCCCGCCGGCCCCGCGATCAAGCAGGCCGTCCCGTAATAGTCGGCTGGTCACCCAGCGCGTCCGCCACCGCGGGGCGTGGCCGCGCTGGAGCTCCCGTGCCGCCGCACCTGCCGCAGCCCCGGCCTCGGCGCGACGGTAGAACAGGCCAAGCAGGTCCTCCCGCTCGACTCGCAGCGACAGCGACAGGTTGTGAAACAGCTTGCTCAGCAGGCCGTGGCGTGGAGCGAACATCACGGCCAGCGCAAACTCGATTCCCACCGCCACGCTCATCATGCCCGCCACCGACGTGTTGAGTTCAAGTGCCAGGAGGTATCCCCCGACGGCGGCGAGCGCTGCCACGCCGGCCGCCGCGACCAGCATGTGGTCGAGGCGCTCCGTCAGGAGTTGAGCCGTCGCCCCGGGCGCGATCAGCATGGCCACGACGAGGATGGAGCCGACCGATTCGAACGACGCCACGGTCGTCATGGCGACGGCGGCCATCAACCCGTAGTGCACCAACGACGCATTGAAGCCCATGGCGCTCGCCAGATACGGGTCGAACGCGACGATCTTCAGTTCCTTGTAAAAGACAAGGATCAACGCGACATCAAGTAACAGGACGACGGCCAGCACGAGCGTCGCGCGCGGAATCTCCGCACCCGCCACCGTCACTCGGTCGAGCGGGACGAACTCGATCAGGCCGTAGAGAACACAACCGGCATCGAGATCCACTTGGGACGCGGCGCGGGTGATCATCACGACGCCGAGCGCGAACAGCGACGTGAACACGACGCCCATCGCGGCGTCTTCCGAGACGCGACCCCATCGCGACAGCCCGGCCGAGCACGCGGCCGTCAGCACGCCCACCACCATCGCTCCGGCCAGCATGGGCAGCGCCGCCCGGCTGCCGGTGATGAGGAAGGCGGCCGCCAGCCCGGGAAGCACCGCGTGGGAGATGGCGTCGCCCAGCAGCGACATTCGGCGAAGCACGAGGTAGCAGCCGAGCAGGCCGCAGGCCACGTTGCAGAAAATCGCCGTGACGATCGTCCACACATCATCCGTGCGCAGCCCCAGCAGGCTCACGGCGACGTCCCCTCGATGGCGTGCGGAGACGACGGCAGATCGCCGGGCAGGCGACCCTGGGCCCGCAGCCGTTCCTCGAGTCGGCTGATCAGGTCGGCGGGCAGCACGTGCTCGATCTGGTCGGCATCCCGATCGACGTGATCCGGGGCGATGTCGGCGTGCGCGATCAGATACATCTCCCAGAGTCGATGAGCGCGCACCACGCGCGCGGCCTCAGCTGCGCCGCGCTCGGTCAACGAGTACCGATCACCGTCTTCACGCACCAGCCCTGCTCCCATGGCCCGCTTCAACTCGCGATCGAGCGCGGACGATGACCAAGTACGAACCCGCAGCAGGCGATCGAAAGGCTGCCACGCTCCGGCGGATGCATCCGATTCGGTCAGTTCGAAGATCGCTCGCAGTACGTTCTGTCGTCCAACGCAACGTGAAAGCCTGAGACGGCGCAGGGCATCGGCGATCAGGCCTCTCCGCGGCGCGAGCAGCAGCGAGACCACGAAGCACCCGGTCGCAATCAGCACCACCGCCGGTCCGGCCGGCAGCTTCGCAACCAGCGCGCTCGCGGCAGTACCGAAGAGCGCCGAAAGCATGCCGAACAGACCGGCGATGACGAGCATGATCGAAAGCCGGTCGGTCCAGAACCGCGCGGCCGCCGCTGGAATGATGAGCAGCGCGGCCATCAGCACGACGCCAACGGCCGGCAGTCCGATGACCGTACAGACGCAGAGCAGCCCCATCAGGCCGATGTCGAGTCGCTTCACCGGCCAGCCCTGCGTGCCGGCGAAGTCGCGATCGAAGCACAGAAGCCGGAACTCCTTATACAGCGCCGTCACGACCAGCAGAATGGTGCCCGCGACGGCCGCGATGAGCAGCACGTCCTGACGCACCATCGCCGCCGCCTTGCCGTAGAGGAATCCGTCGAGTCCGGCGCGATTCCCGGAGGGCTGGTTCTGGATGATGCGCGACAACACGATCCCCAAGCCGAAGAACGTGCTGAGGACGAGCCCGATGGCGGCGTCCTCCTTGATGCGGGTGTGGTGCCGCAGAAAGGAGATGACCAGCACGCCCAGTGTCCCGAATACCAGCGCCCCAAGCAGGAAGGCAGATGCGTTCTTGTCACCGAGCAGCAGGTAGGCGACGCACAACCCCGGCAGGGCCGCATGCGCCAGCGCATCTCCCAGCAGGGCCCGTCGGCGAAGGACGGCCATCGAACCCACCACCCCACTCGCGAGCCCCAGCAGGCCGGCGCCCATCAGCACGACGCGCGAGTTCTCGTCGCGCAACGTCAGCAGCCGGATCAGGTCGTCATTCATGCGTCGATCAGCCGCGCGCAGCGCGTCGTACCGCCTCGGCTGCCTCGTCGAGCAGCGTCAAGCGACCGCCGTATGTCTTCTGGAGGTTGTCGCGGGTGAAGACCTCAGCGATCGGGCCGGAGGCCACGACGCGCATGTTCAACAGCACCACGTGGTCGAACGTATCCGCCACGGTCTGAAGGTCATGGTGCACCGCCACGACGGTTTTTCCTGCCGAACGCAGGGTCCGAAGCAACTCGATTACCGCGGACTCTGTGGCAGCATCGACGCCGGCCAGCGGTTCGTCCATGAAATATACGACGGCGTCCTGTGCCAGCGCTCGCGCCAGAAAGACGCGCTGCTGCTGGCCGCCGGACAACTGGCTGATCTGCCGCCCGTGGTAGTCCGCCATGCCGACCTGACGGAGGCACTCCATCGCCGCGGCGCGATCGGCCCGCCCCGGTCGGCGAATCCAGCCCAGCCGGCCGTAACGCCCCATGAGCACAACGTCGAGCACGCTGACCGGAAAATCCCAGTCGACCGTTTCACGCTGCGGGACGTATCCGATCATCGAGCGGGCGTCGTCCAGGCTTCGGCCGAAGATTTCGATGCGACCGCTCGCCAGCGGCACCAGGCCGAGAATGGCCTTCAGCAGGGTCGTTTTGCCGGCGCCGTTGGGACCGACGATTCCGATCAGACGGCCGGCCGGAAGCGTCAGGTCCACATCCCAGATGACCGGGCGGCGATGATACGCGACGGTGACATCATGAACTTCGACGGCGGTGCGCGGAGGCGCCGCGGACTTGACCGCATCGGCAGATGCACTCGAGGCCGTCATCGCAGGGCGCTCACGATGGTCCGCACATTGTGACGAACCATGCCGACATAAGTCCCTTCCGGCGTCCCGGCCGGACCCATGGCGTCGGAGTACAACGACCCTCCGATTCGAAGTGCGTGATCGCGCGACCGGCAACCCTCGACCAGAGCTTCCACGTACTTGGCGGGGACGCTGCTCTCCACAAACGCCGCCTTGACACGACGGCTGACAAGCAGATCGACGAGCGAGTTGATGTCCTTGAGGCTCGGCTCGCTTTCGGTGCTGATGCCCTGAATGCCGTGCACGTCTACGTCGTACGCCCGACCGAAGTAGCCGAAGGCGTCATGGGCGGTCACGAGCACGCGCGACGCGCGCGGCACGGTGGCCAGTTCGCGCCGGCATTCCTCGTGGAGCGCGGCCAGCTCAGCAAGGTACGCGTCGGTCCGTTGCATGTACTCACCGCGGCCATCACCGTCGATCTCGATCAAGGCATCCCGAACGCGTTCAACCGCCTGCATCCAGAGCGACACGTCGAACCAGACGTGCGGGTCGTAGTGGCCGCGGAATTCGGGCGGGCTTCGGAGCCGGGACTCGTCGATGCGCTCAGTCACGGCCACCGTGGGAGTCCGCCGCGCCAGCCGCACCAGCAGATCGCCCAGCTTGCCCTCCAGGTTCAGACCGTTGTAGAGCACGAGTCGAGCCTCGGACAGCAGGCGAACGTCCCCGGGCGACGCCTTGTACAGGTGTGGATCGACGCCTTCCCCCATCAGACCGACAACTTCCACGCGATCCCCGGCGATGCGCTCCGCCGCATCGCGAATCATGCCGATGGTGCACACCACCCGTGGACGGGAGCCCCCCAGCGCGGCGGACGAAGGCCCCGCCTTCGCCGATCGGGCGTCGTCGCGGCAGCCTCCGAAAGCCCCCAGGAGGCTCCACACGCACATGAGCGTGCACAAACGAGATGCCAAGCAAGTCATGCCCGCATTGTAGCCGCGGTTACATCTTTGTCCAGCGGTTGAAACGGCGCGGGATCGTGGGCATAATCCGGGCATGACGAAAGGTCGCTCCACCTCCCGACCTGCCGCCGACGCGCCCCCGCCGTCGGCTCCTGACCTGCGCCGCCCCGACCTCCAGGCCAATGGTCACCGCGCAACTCGGCGGGCCCACGAAAACGAGATCCGCGAGGACTATGTCGAGGTCATCGCCGACCTGATTGACACCCTCGGGGAGGCTCGAGCCGTCGATATCGCTGAGCGTCTCGGCGTCACGCACGTCACTGTCACCAAGACCGTCACGCGCCTGCGGCGCGACGGGCTGGTGACGCGTCAGCCGTACCGCTCGATCTTCCTGACCGACAAGGGGCGGGCACTGGCCGCGGCGGTGAAGCGGCGGCACGATATCGTGCTGCGATTCCTGCGGGCGATCGGAGTCAGCCGCGACACCGCCCTCTACGACGCCGAGGGCATCGAGCATCACGTCAGCGCCGAGACCCTGGCTGCGTTCGAGCGCTTCTCGCGGCGTCTGACACCGGCTCCACGCTGACAGCCGGTCCCGGCTCGGCTCAGGTCTCAGCGTACGTCCCATTGGTTGCCCTCCGGACCGGCGTAGGTGGATTCGAACGAGACGCGCTCAACGTGGCCGTCGCAGTATGCGTACGGTGGGGTCGAGCCGTAGCGCGGCGTGCCTTCCCTCCAGCGCGGGTGCCGGCCATCAATCTGCTGGTCCCAATCGGCACAGCCGGGATCATCAGGAAAAAGGCTGCACGGCGGCGCGGCCCGGCCGGCCGACCAGTGATAGGGATCCGACGGGTCGTCGCTGTCGGCCCAAGGATCGAGACACATGTCGAAATACTCGCTCGACCAGAACGGGTCAGTCGGGTCGGAAACCGGTAACGGTTCAGGCACGGTCACGTCGAGGACCAGCGCCCAGTCGGCGTGACGCAGTCCTGCGTAGATCGTCTCGGACGGTCTCCAGATGTCGTTCTCGTTCCGGCGTACGCCGGTGATCAGACCATTGTCGCTGAACGAACCCCACATGGCGGGATGCCCCGAGTCCGGATCGGCCGGATCGAACCAGACGCTGTTGCCCTTCCCACGCAGCGCTCCGTCTTCAGAGACCCCCCCGGGCGCGGACATGATGTATCGCTCCAACGCACGCTGATACCCCTGCACCGACCACCAGCTCAGCGTCTCGGGCGGCCCGAACGCCTCGTTCGCCATGGTGCGCGCGAAGAAGCCGTCATGGTCCTGCTGGTACATCATCGCCGCCGCGAGAATCTGCCGCATGTTGCTCATGCACTTGACGGACTGCCCGGCGCGGCGGGCGCGGCTCAGGGCCGGCGCGAGAACGGCCACCAGCGCGGACAGGATGGCAACCACCACCATCAGCTCGACCAGTGAGAACGCGCGCCGACATGAGAACGGCGGCCGGTTGTCGATGCGTCTGGTGTGTACCATAAGGTACATTATCTATATGAGACAAGAGCTTGTTGTCAAGGGGTTACGTCGACTTGCGCGCGTTTCCGGGACGGCGGCCTGGGGTCGCGAGGACTGAGCGGGCGGAGGCTCAGTCAACTGCGGCAAGCGTTTGAGCGATCCGGCCGGCGAGTTCGTCCGTTGAGAACGGCCGCACAAGGCAGTCGGCGAAGCCGTCGTCCAGAAGACATCGGCGCTCGGCGTCGGTCAGCGAATCGCAGAGCGCCAGCGCGGTTCGCACCGTCAGTTCCGGGTGATCTCGAAGAGACCGGAACAGGTCGGCGGCCACGAAACCGGGCAGGCTCAGATCGATGACGAGCACGCGCGGACGAACGATCCCGAGCGCGATTCCCGTCTCCAGCACAGAGCCAGCCACCACGACGTCCCAGTTTGGATCGCGCGATAGCGCCGTCCGCAGGGACTGCCCGGTTTCGGCGTCGCCGGTCGCCAACAGGATGCGTGTGATCCCCCCATCCAGATCGGTGAGCGGGATGCCGTGGGCTCGCATGAAGCGAACCAGTTGGTCGAGCGGGACGCGCCGATCACGGCTGCCGGGAATGCGATACCCGCGAAGCTGTCCGGAATCGAACCACTTCGATACGGTTCGAGGCGCGACTTTACAGATTCTCGCGATCTCGCCCGTGGTCAGCACCGACTTGCGTCGCGGCATGGCTGTTCAATTCGCCCGATTCTTCGCGGCGTGGTTTTCGCGAGTGCGAAGTCGCACCCGAGCAGTTCTTCGGATCGTTACGCTCGCGATTGAGAAAAAAGTCCCCCAAGTCCTCACAGACGGTACAGACGTGCCGTGGACGCGCGGCTCACTCCTCCAGCACCTCGGCTCCGGGTGGCAGGATGTTATTGGTCGGTGTCGCCTGCCGAAGGGCCTCAAGCTGATACCAGAGGCCAACCGCCAGCAATCCGTAAGCGGCAAGCGTTCGCAACAACCAGGCCCATCCGCGATGGCCGATCGAGACCTCTTCTGAGAACCCGCCCGGTAACGTGAGGCGCGCGGTACCGGCGGCAACGGCCCACCGCACGTAACCGATGGTCGCCCCCGGCGTGTACTGGGCGCGGAGCAGTTCATCAAACGCCTGCCGCGCCTGCGTCGCAACGGTGGCGGCCGACAGCCCTCGCTGTTGCGCGTCCTGATACGCTGACGCGAATCTGGGAAGCTCGCCGATGGTGGCCGCGCGGTACTGATATTCCCACACCAGACCGATGCCGCTCGACACGACGGTCACCGCGGCGACTCCGGCAGCAACGCGGCCCCGCCGCATCGGGCGCAGCGGCCGGGCAACGCGAAAACTCGCCGCACCCGCCAGCATCCCCGCCACGAGAAAAAAGAACACGCCAAAGTACGCCGGCAGCCAGATCACCCGCGCCAATATCCACAGGAGGCCGGAGAGGATGACGACTCCCACCAGCAGCGCGATCGGAAAGCGAACCGGAGAGAGGCGATGATCGGCCGGGCGGTCCGGCAGCGACGGGTCGAGATTGGACTCCGACATCGCGGACAAACTAGGCCCGCCCGAGCTCGCCCGCAAGACGTTCAGTGGACCTGACGGCGCGAAGGCCGTACAGTATATGGGTTAACAACCGGAGCCAGGTCTTGAACCCAGAGCAGCGTGTACGGCGTACCCTGTGTATGTGTGCGAGCCTCATCGCGGCGAGTGCAGGCATCGCAACCGGCTCGGATCAGGGCAAGCCCGGTGGCCGTGGCCCGGCGCGATACGTTCCCATGCGGGCTGGATTTCTGGCGGAGTTCGACGTCTCCGGCCGGCATGGGTCCGAGGCGGACACGGAACTTCGCGACCTGCAAGGTCGGGCCGTCGTCTTCGCCTACTCGCATGACGGAATCACGCAGGTTGTGTTCCTCTATCAGCCGGACCATCCCGAGAAGGTGATGATCGGCTGCCCGTTGACGTTTCTTCGAATCGGTCCAGACGGCTTCGCCCATCGGGAGAAGGAATACAAGAGCGCGTTCGCCAACAGCCTTCTGATTCCCATACTGTTCCCGACATGGTTACGAGCGACCGAGCCCGGCATCCACGACATCGAGGAACCGCTGGTTGCGCTCGAGACCGTCATACCGACTGTCCTCAAGGTGGAGATGCTGCCCGATCCGGCCGGGGCGGGATGGGTCCGCACCGAACGGCTCGCGAAACCCAGCGACGAGCACGTGATCCCGCCCGGGCGCGGGCGGATTTCGGATTGGGACGCAAAATACGAGATCGCCGCGGACGGTACGCTCCTGCTGGCGGATGTGAAGTACAAGATGCAGGTTTCCTCACTGGGGAATCTGGTGTTGACCATCTCGGGGCGACTGAATCGAGCACAGATTCGACCGCTGTCGCCGGAGGAACAGGCGCGTATCCGGACCGACGTCGATGTGCTGAAGACGATTTCGCGCGATTGGGTCACCGACCGCGTCAAGACGAGGAAGAGCGTCGACTACCTGATGACCCATTCAACCGGCTCGGTGATGGCTCCGCACGTCGCCTTCCTGAAGCAACAGCTTGAATCTGACATCAGCCGCATCGGAGAGCACGCGGCCCACCGCGTTCGCCGAACGCCGACAACGCCGCAGACGCAACCGCTCGGCAATCAATAGACCGGGGCCGTGCCTGTGCCGACGCAACGATCTGAGTTCAAACCCGCTGACAGCTCCGAGCATCAACTCGAAGCCAAGCTGCGGGTCATGCAGAAGTCCCTCTGCGATCTTGGCCGAGTGGGCGTGGCGTTTTCCGGAGGGGTGGACTCGACCTTTGTGCTTCGCGTGGCCGTTGACGCGCTCGGTCGCGAGAACGTGGTTGCGTTTACGGGCGCCAGCGATAGTGTCGCCACCGCGGAGCTTGACGAAGCTCGCCGGCTGGCCGAGCTCATCGGTGCGCCTCACGTTCTTGTCCCCACTCGCGAGTTTGAAGACCCGAACTACCTCGCGAATCCGACCAACCGCTGCTATTACTGCAAGTCCGAGCTGTATTCCCGCATCGGGCCCCTGCTGGCGAAGCACGGCCTTCGAGCGCTCGTCACCGGGACGAATGCGGATGATCTCCACGACCACCGCCCCGGCCTGATCGCCGCGGACGAGCACAACATCCGGTCGCCGGCGGCTGAGGCCGGTTTGACCAAGGCAGACATCCGGGCCTGGTCGGCGCGCTGGGGACTGCCCACGGCCGACAAACCCGCCAGCCCGTGCCTATCGAGCCGTGTCCAGTATGGTGAGGCGATCACGCCGGAGAAGCTCCGCATGATCGAACACGGCGAGCGGATTCTCCGTGAGATCGGCATTCGCGAATGCCGCGTGCGGCATCACAACGACCTCGCCAGAATCGAAGTGCCCCCGAATCAGATCGCGCTGCTCACGACCCCCGACGTCCGCGCGCGACTGGATGCCGAGTTCCGCCGGATCGGCTATGCGTACGTCACGATCGATCTGCGCGGCTTCCGCTCCGGAAGCATGAACGAGGTGATTGCCTTCGGTCGCATCCAGCCAGCGCTGTGAGACGCCGTCCGCCCGCGCCGAACTATCTTCCCGCTGTGTGCCGGGTATAACTCCTGTCATGAATTCGATTGGACGACCCTTTGTCCTGTTGGCGCTCCTCGTGGCCGGCTGTAAAGGCGGACCCGACGCCCAGATCGCTCAGATGGCCACTGAGGTCAATCCGGACCACTGCCGGCGAATCGTCGAGACGCTGGCCGGCTTTGGAACACGGCACACCATGTCGAGCCAGGATGACGAGGCACGGGGCATCGGCGCGGCGCGGCGCTGGCTGCTGAACGAGCTGGAACAGACGGCTGTCGCGAGCGGCGGCCGGCTCGAAGTCGCCGAAGATTCGTTCATGTACGGCCCCGATAACAATCGCATCACGCGGCCGACCCGGATCGTGAATCTGGTGGCGACGCTGCCGGGCACGCAGGCGCAGTCACGCGATCGACTGTACGTGGTGAGCGCCCACTACGACTCGATCTGCAACGACCCCAAGGATGCGGAGTGCGACGCTCCCGGAGCGGATGACGATGCGTCCGGAGTCGCGGTCGTGCTCGAGCTGGCCCGGATCATGTCGCCCCGTTCGTTCGACGCGACGATCGTCTTCATGCTGGTCGCGGGCGAGGAGCAGGGCTTGATCGGCTCGAGGCATTGGGCCGAGCAGGCCCGTCGCCGTGGTCTCAACGTGGCCGGAATGTTCACGAACGACATCGTCGGCGCCAGCACTGGACCGAGCGGCCGCAGCCACGCCCAGCGGGTGCGCGTGTTCTCAGAGGGAGTGCCCAGCGATCTGTCGCCTGAGCAAGCGCGACAGCTCGCGACCGCCGGGGGCGAGAACGACTCGGCGTCGCGCCAACTCGCCCGTTTCGTTCACGAGACGACGGTCGATTATCTGCCGGGCTTTGAAGCAACATTGATCTTCCGCCGTGATCGCTACCTGCGCGGCGGCGATCACCTGCCGTTCCTGGACAATGGCTATCCAGCCATCCGATTCACCGAATACGAGGAGAACTACGACCATCAGCACCAGACGCCGCGAAAGGAAGACGGGCGCGAATTCGGCGACCTGCCGCGGCACTGCGACTTCCGCTACATCGCGAACGTCGCCCGCGCCAACCTCGTTTCCCTGGCGACTCTCGCGCGGGCGCCCGCCGTGCCGGAGAACTGCCGGCTGATGACGACCCGGCTGACCAACGACACATCCCTGCGGTGGGACCGTGGCGCCGAGCCCGACCTGGCAGGCTATGAGGTCGTCTGGCGCAGCAGCACCGCGCCGACGTGGGAGCATGTCGAGCGGGTCGGAGACGCCTGCGAGGTCACGCTGCCGATTTCGAAGGACAACGTATTCTTCGGGGTTCGGGCCGTCGATCGCGCCGGCCATCGAAGTCCGGCTGCAACACCGCGCCCCGCCCGGGAGTGATCGTGGCCGACACCGCCCGACTCGGCACGCGAGACCGGATCATGTGGGCGCTCGCCACCGGCGGCGGCCTGGGAATGGCGTCGGTCGCCCCGGGGACGTTCGGCACGCTGCCGGGCTTCGTTCTTGTCGGGTTGATCGAGGTGCTCCCGTCCGCCCCGGCTCGGGTCGCGGCGCTGACCGCCGCGGCGCTGCTGGCTGTGCCGATTGCGTCATGGGGTGAGCGATTCTTCCAAAGCAAGGACCCGTCGCCGGTGGTGATCGACGAGGTCATCGGACTGCCCATCACCGCCGCGTTCGCCCCGGCGAGCATCGTCAACCTGTGCCTGGCGTTCCTTCTGAACCGCGCGCTGGACATCGCCAAGCCTCCACCGGCGCGACAGTCGCAGCGCCTCCCGGCGGGCTGGGGCATCGTCATTGATGATGTGATTTCGTCGATCTACGCCGGTCTGCTGCTGTGGGCGTTCAATCGCGTGCTCGGGCCGCACCTCGCCGCCGCACTTCCTTCGTGGCTGACACGGGCACTGACCCTCGCACCCTGATGAGTTCAGCCAGGTCCGCGCCACCCGAACTCACAGCGAACGCCCGCCCTTGCCCGCGACACGTGGGCACGGCATGATGCCTGCCTTTGGGCCGGGCGGGACGGCGCCAACGGGCGCGCAAACGACCGGCGAACAATGGTTTCGGTGGTCATTGCCGTCGTGGATTCGGCGACCACCCGGAGTTGCAGCAACATGAGCCCGCACAATGCTCGCGTGCGAGCGATCGAGTCCATCGCGATCAGCAACGGCCCGCTTGGCACCGTTCAGCCCGGGGATCCGCCGGCGGCGGCACTCTTCGGTCAGAACGTCTTCGGTATGAGCGTCATGCAGGCCCGCCTGCCCAAGGATGTGTTCGCGCGCCTGCTGCGGACCATCAAGCGGCACGAGCGCATCGACCCCAGCATCGCCGACGTGGTCGCCAACGCCATGAAGGACTGGGCCATCGAACGCGGTGCGACCCACTACACGCACTGGTTCCACCCCATGACCGGCTTCACGGCCGAGAAGCATGACGCGTTCCTGACGCCGACCGACGGCGGCCAGGCGATCTACGAGTTTTCCGGCAAGCGCCTGATCCAGGGCGAACCGGACGCCTCCAGCTTCCCGTCGGGCGGCATCCGCTCAACGTTTGAAGCCCGCGGCTACACCGCCTGGGATCCGACCAGCCCGGCGTTTCTGATCGAGAGCATCAACGGAACGACGCTGTGCATTCCGACGGCCTTTTGCAGCTTCACGGGGCACGCGCTTGACAAGAAGACGCCGCTGCTGCGCTCGATCGAGGCGTTGTCGCGACAGGCCGTGCGCATTCTGCGGCTGTTCGGCGACACGACCACGCAACACGTCACCAGCACGGTCGGGCCCGAGCAGGAATATTTCCTGATCGACCGGCGCCTCTACCTCCTTCGCCCCGACCTGATCAACGCCGGACGAACCCTGTTCGGCGCCCGCCCGCCGAAGGGCCAGGAGATGGAGGACCACTACTTCGGCTCGATCAAGGAACGCGTGCTGGCGTTCATGATGGACGCGGAGCGCGAGCTCTATAAGCTCGGAATCCCGATCAAGACGCGGCACAACGAAGTAGCGCCGGCTCAGTTCGAGATTGCCCCGGTGTTCGAGCCAGCCAACGTCGCCGCCGACCACAACATGCTCGTGATGGAGATTCTGCGAAAGGTGGCGTCGCGGCATGGCCTGCATTGCATTCTTCACGAGAAACCCTTCGCGGGCATCAACGGCAGCGGCAAGCATAACAACTGGTCGATGATGGATGACCGCGGCAACAATCTGCTCGAACCTGGCGAGACGCCGCACGACAACGCGCAGTTCCTCGTCTTTCTGGCGGCCGTCATCCGATCGGTCTGGAAGTGGGGCAAGCTGCTGCGCGCCGCGATCGCCACGGCCGGAAACGACCATCGACTCGGTGCGAACGAGGCTCCGCCGGCCATCATCAGCGTGTATCTGGGCGAGACGCTGACGCGGGTGGTCGAGGGCATCGTGGCCGGCCGGCGCGAGGCGAAACGCGGCGCGAGCGCGTCGATGCTGGAGATCGGGGCGCAGGCCCTGCCGCACCTGCCACTGGATACGTCCGACCGAAACCGGACGTCGCCATTCGCGTACACCGGCAGCAAGTTTGAATTCCGGGCCGTGGGATCCAGTGCGTCCATCGCGGGCCCGAATACGATCCTGAACACCATCATCGCCGACTCGCTGGATTACATGGCAACCGAGATCGAAAAGGCCAAGCTGACCGGCGAGCTCAACGCGGCCGTGCAGAAGGTCATCAGTGACGTGCTGCGCGAGGCCGAGCCGGTCATCTTCAACGGTGACAACTACTCGAAGGAATGGCACGCCGAGGCGGAGCGCCGGGGCTTGCCGAACCTGCGAACCTGCGTGGACGCCATCCCGACGCTGCTCGACAACGACTCGCGCGAGATGTTTCGCCGGTACGGCGTGCTCAACGACGAGGAACTTCGCAGCAACGTCCACGTCATGCTCGAGAATTACTGCAAGACGATCAACATCGAGGCCCTGCTGACCTCAGACATGGCGCGGACCACGATCCTCCCCGCCGCGCTTCGATATCAGGCCCAATTGGCCGATGCGATCGCAGCCACCAAGGCGCTGGGCAGCTTCAATCAGAGCGGCCAAGAGCGGCTGCTGGCCGATGTCGCCGATCGGGTGTCACGGCTGAAGCAGGCGGTCGATGATCTGGACGCGCGGCGAAGCCGGCCGGAGGCGGACTCGCACGAGCCCTTGGTGCACGCGCGCTACTCGCGGGATGAACTGATCCCGGCCATCAACCAGGTCCGCACCATCACGGACGAGCTCGAGCTACTGGTGGATGATGCCGCCTGGCCGCTGCCGAAGTACCGCGAGTTGTTGTACGTCTATTGAGGTCGGCGAGCCCTGTGGCTCCGAATCTCGAGGACCGGGAGCCCGCGCGGCGTCGCATGTCGCCGCGCGGGCTCCGGTCATTCCGCGATGATGTGGTTCCTTACGGTCTGTCGTCCCAGTCGTCGGGGCGGTCGTGCCTGATTTCCCGCCGGGTACGCTTGTCGCGCAGGCCTTCGAGCACCCATTCGATGGCGCGTTCCTGCTCCTTGAGGCGACGTTTGCTGGACATCTCGAACAGGTTCTCGATCTCACGAACCTTGGTCTTCGCGCCGCACTTCTTGAGCGTCTTCTCCAGGCGCTCGACGCGATCGTCGTCCTCGACCGCAATGTAAACTCGAAGCCCGTACAGATCCGCCCCGCGGATCACATCCTGCGCGGGTCGGCCCAGGTATGGCTCGATCGCAATGACGCCCCCGAAGTCCCGCGGGTTCTGCAACGCGATTCGCATCGCGTCCGCGGCGGCTTCCGCGTGCCCGATGATGAAGACACCGCCCGGAAGCGTTCCACGTTCCCGCCGAACCCTGTCAATCGCCGCAAATACCTGCTGGTCGACCGCTTGGGGCGCAGCACCGCCCCCGTAGCCGTCCGGACCGCGCTGCACACTTCCGTCGGGCGTCACCAGCACCACGCGCTGGAGGTCGCAGGCCTCGGCCCAGGCGCTGGCCCTGGAGTCCGCTCGGCCGCCGCCCGACTCAAGCAGAACAAACACCGGTGCGGCTGGAATCCGCGGCGCCATTGGAGCAGGCCTCGGCGCAGCTCCCGACTCCGGCACCAGCGCGACCGGCGGTGGGGTGAATGCGCCCGGCGGAAGAGGCGGCGAGCCCGGCGGCCGTTGCCCCGCGCGCAGGCTGGCGACAAGTTCGCGGTAGCGCGGCTCACCCCGCAGGTTCGCCAGATTCGGGTCGGCCTCCATGTGCGCCGCATCTGTCATCCCGACGCGGGCCGATTGCTCAAGGTAATAGAGGGCGTCCTCGCGGTGGTTCATGCGAGCGTGAACGCATGCAAGGTTGTAGTTCGTCATCGGGGAGTCCGGCGCCCGACGGCGAGCCTCCTCGGCCAGCTCGAGCGCCCGATCAAAGTCCATCCGCTCGGCCGCCGCAATCAGCTCCGTAGTCAGCCGCTCCAGCTCGGCATCGCTCGTCGGCGGCGCCGGCCTGCCGGTTTGCGGCGGTGACGTGGCGTTCGGCTGAGGAGGAGCTGGAGCCGGTGGCATGGGCGGCGACACCTCGACGGCCGGGCGGCGCGGCGGCGGCACCTGGCCGCGGAGCAGTCGCTCGAAACGCTCCATGCCTCGGAGAGGCTCAAGATCTTCATCTCCCGACATCTGCTGGATCTCGCGAAGGTCGATCTGGGCCGCCTGTTCGAGGTAGTCCAGGGCCCGCTCGCGCTCACCGACCTTGCAGTGAAGGCGAGCCATCGTGTACATCGTTCGGCCGCTCTTGGAGTCGAGGCGGAGAATCTCCTCACCGGCCTCGATGGCATCGTGATACCGCCCCTCCAGATAGGCGCTGTTAACCTTGCGATGAAGCTGCTCAACCTTCGTCCGCGTGTCCTGCGCGGCAAACACGACGGCCGACGAGGCCGGCAGCAGCGTCGAGATCAGCAGGATTACCGCGCCGGCTCCCGCCGGATTGGCACAAGTTCGCATCAACACGTTCCGGTCTCCTTGCTCCATTCAGGGCGCATCGAGCCCCCTGCTATGGACGCTGTTCAACGATGCCAGGTTAGTCGTCAACGGCGGAATCAGCGAGGCGCAGCCCTGGCCGCCCGTGGACGCGGACCGCGCCGCTGCCCGCTCGCAATTCGTCTCCGTTCCATTTTATGGCGGGCTCCCGCTTTCACAGGCTGGCATCTGCACACGATGACGGCGATTCGGCAGCGACTGATTTGCGCTCCCATCGGCTACCCGGGCGATGACCGGCGGTAGCGGGGTGATACGGCCACATAGGAACGGCCGAGCCATCGCTTGATCAGGATGATCTCCCCCATGTCGTTGCCCTCAATCGCGTGGCCCGCCCACTGCAGGGCGTATCCGCCCAGCAGCAGAAGCGTCGGCCGCCACCACAGGTCCCAGCGCCAGTCGGCAAGCTGCCAGATCGCCAGCGGGATGAACGCGATGGTCATGGGAATGCCGATCGCATGAAGTGCGAGCGAGACCGGGTGCTGATGACGCTCGAGCCAGTTCCGCAGCCAGCCGGGCATGGAGCCGTCCTCCTCACTGGATCCGCACGAGCTGCGAGGCCTCGATGCCGAGCCGCGCCAGATGCGGGCGGACATCCTCGACGAAACGCAGCCCGTCGTTGTAATAGCCGGCTGTGGCGGCCAGACCGGGAACCCTGGCTGCCCAAAAGCGGTTGAACGCCGTCATGAACAACTCGCGCAGGTACTTGCTGACGATGCTTGCCATCGCGATCGGCAGGTGTCGCGCCTCACCGCCCTGCGCAAAGCCAATGTGCCAGATCGAGTCCCGGCCGCGCAGCTCGTAGGCGCTCCACTCGGCCGATTCCTCCAGCACCGCCAGGTGGCGCTCGTCGAAGTCACGGCGCAGGAGATCGCCGTAGTGCCCCCGACCGCCGTGCTTGTCGGCCAGGAACCGGATCCGGCGGCCCGGCCACGTTTCGGCGACGCGCTGCATCAACCGCGCCGTCAGGGTGAAGAGCACGCTGGCCTTGTTCCGCGTGGCGGCGACGAGCTGGTTGTAGCGACCTTCCGGTACCGACTCGCACATCAGGCCCGCGAGCCGAGCGCCATGAGCCTCGCCATCGCGGCGCAGGCACGCACCGGCGATAACCACGCCCCCGGGGTCGGCCGCCACCGGTAGCCGAACGTCGAGTTCGGCATACCAGGGGTGCGCCAAGAATGCGCGATCCGCGCCAGGATTCAGCAGGGAAAGGAGCTCGCCAAGCGACTCAGGCAGCGAGCGCCACGCGTGCACGGCCGCCAACGCGGAACGCTCCAAGGCCCCGATTCCATCGGCGCGGTGATGGAGCCGCTTGCTGTCACAGACCGGCACCCGCCGATCTCGCGACTGCGGGCTGCTGGTCACGCTCGCACGGAGAACCTCCCACAGTGAACGTTCAGCGAGATCTTCGCGGACTTCCCAGACGGAAGCGCTGACGACCAGTGGCCCCAGCAGAGGCCCGTAGCCTGCTTCATCAATACCCACGAGCAGGATGTCAGCCGACATCGCGAACTCCGATTTGACTCGGCACCACGTCGTCTCGCCTCGCGCGGCCCCCGTCATGGACAAATGGCGGACTTCCAAGACACAGGCAAGCACACCCGACGTATGCAAGTAGCGCGGGTACGGCACGAATACGGAGGGGACGTCACCGGCAAACGATGGTGGGCGGAGCCTCCACCATCGATGTCCGACATCATCGCAGACGTTCGACTCACCCTACTTGCTGGTCTTCATCAGCGCCACGCCGCCCGCGCCGCTGGCAGGGTCGGCGTACGGAACGACCTTCCAGCCGAAGAACTCCGGATCACGACCGCTGGCGACGGCATGACCGATGACCGTGCCGAGGACCGCACCCATGACCACATCGGACAGATAGTGCTCCCCGTCGTCCAGCCGCGAGATCGCCACGAGCGTGCCCAGACCATACAGCGGGATACCCGCCAGCGGGCCGTAGGCCTGGTGCATGACGGATGCGACGGCGAACGAACTGGAGGTGTGGCCGCTCGGGAAGGTCCCCCACTCACCGTTCGGCGAACGGTCTGACGACGCGGCCTGACCCACCATCGTCGTCACGCCGTTAATGATGAGGGCCGAAAACAGCGCCCGGCTGACCTCGTAGGTCTTCTCATCGCTCATCTGGTGGCCGGCGAGATACAGCGCGCCGGCCATGCCGAAGTGCAGACCGGGGTTGCCGAGCGTGGCGAACGTCTCGTTCCAACCCTCATTGAACGTACGGCTGTGCTTGTAGTGATCCTCCACCGTGTCATCCGGACCCGTCTGTGCGATCGCGATGGAGCCGCCCAGCGTCACGCCGAGGATGGCGACATTCACCGGATTGCCGAACACGCGCTTTGTATCGTGCCAGAGGTCGCCGGCCATGTACTTGGCATCGCGCTGGACAGTTCGGCCGAAGCTCGGGCGCAGCGGGCGACGCAGGTACGGGGCGTCGCGCTCATCTCCGGCCGGTTCGCCAGCGCCGGCACTCGACTCCCCCGAGTCACTCGGCGCGTCCGCGACCGCGTAGTCGGACAACGCCACATCGTCCGCGGGCCGAAGCCCGCCACCGTCGGGGCGAGCTCCCTGCCAGCGTGTCGCGTGGCGCCCTCCAGTCGCTCGAACCGTCGCCAATCGCCGTTGTTCGAGGCGCTCCAGTCGGTGAGCCAGGTCATCGGTGGAAATTCGCTGCGCGGCGCAACCGCTGCAAAGCAGCGCAGCCGTCGCAAGAAAGCTCGACGCCGGTCGCATGGCATGAGTCACGATCAACCTCCCTGTCTTTCGGCCTGACACGGCAGCATACCCGTGCCGGACGCTGACGTCAGCGCCAGGGTTCGATGATGGCCTTGCCCGTCTCCCAGCGGGCAACCGCGGCCAACGCGTCGTTGACCTCGGTCAGCCCGAATCGGTGCGTGATGACCTCGTGGAACGGGTAACGCTCCCGCCGCGTTCGAAGCAGTTCGAGCGCCGCTGCCCAATGCGGCGGCTCGCTGCCATAGCTGCCGAAAACTGTCAACTCCTTGCGAACAAGAAGATGCGGGTTCAGCGGCGTCGGCCCCGCGTCGCAATACTGGCCCAGGACCAGATAGCGCCCACCATCCCGACACAGTTCCCAGCCCTCCGCGACGGCAGTCGGCAGCCCGACGCATTCGACCACACAGTCGGCGCCCAGCCCATCGGTCTGTTCTAGCACGCGCCGCCGTCTCTCGATCAGGTCCGGGACCGACGCGATGTCGATCGTCAGATCCGCACCGAAGCGTCGGCAGCGTTCGAGCCGGGCCTCCGGACCGCCGATCACGATCAGCGGTCGAGCGCCCGCCTCTTTTGCAACGGCCACCGCCGCAAGCCCGACCGGTCCGGAACCCTGCACGACGACCGATTCGCCCCAGCGGAGGGGCGCGCGTTCGAAGCCGTGCACGGCAGTCACCAGCGCGCAACCCGCACCGATCACCGACTCATCAGCCAGGTCATCCGGCAGACGAAAGATCGACGTCCCGGGGCGAAGCACGTGGTATTGCGCGTAACCGCCGAACAGATGCGGCGGACGGTCGCACGCGATGCTCACACCGTAGGACTGGCGATTCACGCAGCGGCTTGGCAGTCGGTGAAGCCGGCAGTAGCGGCACACCCCACACGGCATGCCAACAGTCCACGCCACGCGATCGCCGATCGCCAGAGGGACGCCGAACCAGTCGCGAACCTCGCCACCGGTGGAGGCGACGCGCCCGACCGTCTCGTGGCCGAGGATGAGCGGTAACGGGACCGCCAGTTGCCCCTTATGTAGATGCACATCCGTTCCGCACATCCCGGCCAGAGTCACCTCGACCAGCACCTCTCCCTGCGCGAGCCGTTCAGGCCGGGGGAACTCCTGGACTCCGATCGGACGCCCGAAGGCGGTCATGACGGCGGCAATGACTGGTGGCACGAGCGCGAGCCTCCAAGGGCGGCGAGATTCTACCCGTTCCCGCGCGGGCCGGGAGCGACCAGTCTGACCTGCGACGCGGGCGGCTCCAGCCTGCTCCGGCCCAGAGCGGCTCGGACGCCGGACGCGGTGGCGCGGAATTCGCGCCGGTTTGCCGCCGGCTGTCGAGTGCTATCATGACCGCATGGACGAGCCGGTGGCCCGCATCCTCGACGCCAACGCCAATCGCTGCGGTGAGGCGCTGCGCGTCCTCGAGGAACATGCTCGCTTTGTGCTCGGCGAACCCCACTTGACGCTCCGCATCAAGGAGGCCCGACACGACCTCGCCACCATGATCGCCGCCCTCCCGCTCGAGCAACTGCGGTCAGCGCGTGATGTCGAAGGTGACGTTGGCACCGACCTGTCGACGCCGACCGAGGCGCGGCGAGAGTCCACCGCCGACGTCGCCGCCGCAGCCGCGCGGCGCGCCGCCGAATCGCTGCGCTGCCTAGAGGAATACGCCAAGTTGGCCGATGCGGGGCCGGCGGCCGGCTTCGAGAAGCTCCGTTACAGGGTTTACGAAATCGAGCAGGACATGCTGGTCACGCCGGTCCGCGGCCGGCGGCTGCAATCCGCCCGCCTGCACGTGTTGCTCACAGAAGCCCTCTGTCGCCGACCGTGGCTTGACGTCGCGGCGGCAGCGATCGACGGTGGCGCCGAGGTGCTCCAACTTCGAGAGAAGATGCTGCCCGACCGGGAGCTTCTGGAGCGTGCTGAGCGCCTCCGCCGACTTACGCATTCACGGGGAGCCCTGCTCATCATCAATGATCGACCGGACATCGCCCGCATCATCGGCGCTGATGGAGTACACGTCGGTCAGGACGACCTGCCGGTTGCGGCAGCGCGGCGCGTGCTCGGGGCAGGACGAGTGGTCGGGCGAAGCACGCACAGCATCGAGCAGGTTCGCGCCGCTCTTGCCGATCGGCCGGACTACTTAGCCGTCGGCCCCATGTTCCCATCACCAACCAAGCCGGCGGATCACGTTCCCGGCCCGTCGTTCGCGGCCGCGGCCGTGCAAGAGTCTCACTTGCCGCTGGTGGCAATTGGCGGAATTACGCCGCCCGGCGCGCGGATGCTGCGCGAGGTTGGCGTTCGCCGCGTGGCGGTCAGCCAGTTCGTCATTGCCGATGAATCGCCACGCCGACGGTGCGAAGAACTCCGGGCCGCGCTGGATTCCCCCTCCGGTTGACCGGTCCATGATGCCCCTTTGACGAATGTCCTCTGATTCTCTGCGCGGAGGCCAAGGGAGAAAACATGTCTCGAGTGACACTTCCTGCTGTGCTGACCATCATGCTGGTCAACGGTGTCGGCTTCGCGGCCGACGGTGCGTGCGGTCGCCAGGTCCTGTCGCAACGCGCGGCGCCACGGGCGTTCGATGAACGAACCGGAACGGACACGTTTCAATACCCGCGCGATCCGCGGGTCGACTATCGACACCTGAAGCTCACCCTCGACTTCCCGGACCTCGCCCGGGAGGAGATGTCCGGTCAGGCGGAATACACGCTCCGGGCGGTCGGCAGCAACATCAGATGGATCGCACTCGACGCGGTGGATCTGGCGGACGTCGCGGTCGAGCTTGAAGGCAAGCCGGCGCGGTTCAGCTATGACGACGAGCGCATCGTCGTGACCTTTCCGGCCGCGCTATCCGCGGAGGCTGATACGCAACTCACCATTCGCTATCGTGTGGTCGAGCCGGAAAGCGGATTGATCTTTGTCACGCCCGATCCGGCATACCCCGCGCGCCCGGTCAGCATCCACACGCAGGGTCAGACCGAAACCAATCGATACTGGTTTCCGGCCCATGATTCGCCCAACGTCCGGTTCACCTCAGAAACGATCGTAACGGTGCCCAAGCCGTTCTCGGTGCTGAGCAACGGCCGGCTCGTCTCGCGCAGCGCCACGCCGGATGGTCGCCGCGAGACCTTTCACTACCGTCAGGACGTGCCCCATGTTGCCTATCTCGTCTCGCTCGCGATTGCCGAATTCGATGTGCACACCGACCATCTCGACGGCCTGCCAATCGAGTATTGGGTGCCGAAGGCGTGGGCTGCCGACACCCGGCGCACCTTCGCGGCCACGCCGCGGATGATTGAGCTGTTCAGCCGGCTGACCGGCGTCACGTATCCGTACGCCAAGTACGCACAGGCGGTCGTGCCGAACTTCGAATCAGGCGGCATGGAGAACATCTCGGCCTCGACGCTGGTCGAAACCTGCCTGATCGACGAGCGGGCAGCGCTGGACACCGACTCAGAGGGCCTGATCGCCCATGAGCTGGCCCATCAATGGTATGGCGACCTGCTGACGTGCCGCGGCTGGGGGCACGTCTGGCTCAACGAGGGCTTCGCCAGCTTCATGGACGATGTCTGGTTCGAGTTCACCCGCGGCCGCGACTGGTACGAGTGCAATTTCCGCCGCGCCTACCGGCGGGTCGCGGAGGCCGACCGACCGGACGCGCCCGGCGCGCTGGTATTTCGCGACTATGAGCGCGAGTGGCAGCCGTTTGGTCACAAGGGCGCACTGGCCTACAGCAAGGGCAGCTCGCTCCTGGCGATGCTGCGGCACATGCTGGGCGACGACACCTTTTGGAAGGGCATGCAGGCGTACACGCAGCGATTCGCCTCGCGGAACGTTGAGACGGAGGATTTCCGGCTTGTCATGGAAGAAGTGAGCGGCCGGTCGCTGGAGCAGTTCTTTCAGCAATACGCCTACCGGCCGGGCACGCCCTCCATTCGAGTCGATTATCGCTGGCTGGCCGATGAGCGCGTCGTCGAATTGACGTTCGAGCAAACCCAGAAAATCGACGCATCGACGCCTGCATTCTACGTGCCCATCGATCTCTACTTCAGCGAAGGCGGCCATGCCACGACCGCCACCTTTGAACTGACGCAGCGACGCGCGATCTGGCGGCGCACCTGCGAGCAGGAGCCCGACATGTTCTGCGTCGACCCTCATGCCGGCTTGCTGGCGAGCCTCGACGTGCGCGTGCCGCGAGCCATGTGGATTCGCCTGCTCAGAGTCGGCCCCACCGGGGCGTCGCGACTGGACGCGGCCCGCGAGTTGGGAGCGGACGGGCGCTCGGCCGTCGTCGATCCGCTCGCTGAGAGCTTGCGAAATGAGAAGGAATTCTGGATGGTTCGCGCCGAAGCGGCAGCCGCGCTTGGCTCCGTCGGCACCGACGCCGCACGAGACGCGCTGACGGGAGCCCTGGCCGCCGGCCCCGGCATCTCGAACCCGCGAGTCCGGCGCGCGGCCATCGAGGCCCTTGGGCACTTCCGAGGAGACGAGAAAGCCATCGCGGTCCTGACGCGATTCGCCTCCGGCGACCCGAGCTACGCCGTCGAGGAGGCGGCCACACGCGCGCTGGGCGCAGCCCACGCCGTCCGCGCGGGTGATATCCTTCATCGCAATCTGGATCGCCCCGGTCGATACGACGGCCTGGCGCTCGCCGCCATCCGCGCGCTGGCCGACATTGACGACCCAAGAGCGCTCGACGCGGCCTTGCGGTTCGCGGCGTACGGGAATGCGTATCGGACGCGACCGGAAGCGATCCGGCTGGTCGGCCACATCGGACGATCAGCGGATGAGGCTGGCCGGAAAGCGGCCCGCGAGTTCCTGCTGAAGACGCTCGACGACCGCCAACCGCGAGCGCTCTCAGCAGCGGTTGAAGCCCTCGCAGCGCTCGGCGACGAGCAGGCGATACCCGCGTTGGAGGCCCGTGCGGCTCGCGGCCGGGGCGCCGGTCGTGCGACGCGACGACGGCTGCAATCGGACGTCGAGGAGGCCATCTCGCGAATTCGTTCGAGAAGCCGGGAAAGCGATGCGATGCGCTCGCTGCGAGAGGAAGTGACCCGGCTCAGGAAAGACTCGGAGGAAGTCCGCAAGCGTCTGGACCGCCTGGCTCCCGCCGACGGCGCCACTGTCACGACTCGCACCACCGGCCAGCGTGAGGGCGAGTGACGCGCACTTCCCGAGGCAATGTGCCCGGCGCAAGGGAGCTCGCCGAGCGCTCCGCTCAGATGCCCTGCCGAACTTTTTGCTCGATTTCGCGGATCTTCTCGAGGCGACCCTCGTGTCGGCCGCCCTCAAAGGACGTCCGGAGCCACACGTCGACGATCCGCTTCATCAACGCCTCGCCAATCAGGTCGGCGGGAAGGCAGAGCACATTGGCATCGTTGTGCCGTCGGGCCATTTCGCACGTCAACTCGTCGTGACAGAGCGCCGCCCGCACTCCCGGCACCTTGTTGGACGCTATGCACATTCCAATCCCGGTACCGCAGATTAATACGCCAAGCTGGGCCTTGCCGTCGACGACGGCTTTCGAAGCCGGAAAGGCCATATCGGGATAGTCGCAAGACCGCGGCGCATCGGTCCCGAAATCGAGTACTTCGTGTCCGCGCTCGACCAGCAACTGCTTGATGCGCTCTTTCGCCTGATAGCCGCGGTGATCTGCGCCCAGCGCCACCTTCATACCGGCAACTCCCGCAGTCGTTGCTTCAGGGCATCGGCGATTCGCGATGCGCAGCGCTCATAATCCTCGACCGAGCCGCCGACGGGGTCGACCACATCGCCGGCCGGGTCCAGCCGATCCGCCTTCGTCCGCGCCTCAGGAAGGATAGCCCTGATCGACTCAAGATGCCCGTCGGTCATGGCAAAGATGCGATCCGCCGACTGGAGCAGGTCGGCCGTCAAGGCGCGGGAGCGGTGGCTCCCGGCGTCGATGCCACGATTTCGAAGCACCGCGACCGCCTCGGTCGATGCCGAGCCGCCCGGGTAGCCGTGCGTGCCAGCCGACACGACAACGATCCCGCGCCGCACCAGCTCATCCTCGTGGCAGCCGAGTCTCTGCGCCAACGCCTGCCTTGCGAGAAACTCCGCCATGGGTGAGCGGCACGTGTTCCCGCTGCATACGAACAAAATGGTGAAACTCGCCATGCGCCGGATCGTGCGGTCGTCGTACACACCTTCGCGCTGAATGCGATACCCTTGGCCGTTCAGCGCCACGATGGTCGATGGCCGACCGTAGCGCGAGCGTCCGGCGTCGATCACGACGTCCACGGCGCTGCTGACATCAATCGCCAATTCCGCGGCCGAGGTGGGCACCGCGCCCCCCAACCGGTTGGCACTGGTGGCCACCACCGGAACATCGAGATCCGCCAGCAACCGCTCGGCCACCGCATCATCCGGACAGCGCACGCCGAGCGATGCGCCGGAAAACATCGCCTCCACGCCCTCGGACGGCAGTGCCGGATACACCGGCGAGCGCGACGGCTCATCGAGTTGAAACACAAGCGTCATGGGGCCCGGCCAACCCTTTTCCACCAATCGCTTACCGACCGGCGACACGTCGGGAACGACATGCGCGAGATCGGCCCGGCGCGCGATATGCAGCGTAAATGCCTGCGACGCGTCGGCGCCCTTGATCGTCCGCAGGCGGCGGATGCCGTCCGGATGAGCGGCACTGACCGCGATGCCGTAAACGGTTTCGGTCGGAAACACGACCAGCCCGCCGGCCCGCAAGACATCACGTGCCGGCGACAGATCGACGGCCGCGTCCGCACCGCGCTCGACGGTGATCGTGTGGGTGCCCATGCTTCGGCGGCAATTATCAGGCGTGCATAAGCCCCGGTCAAGCAAGGCTTTCTGACAAGCGGTCGCGCGAATATAATGCGGGCGTGAACGTCATCTATCTCGACAACAATGCCACCACCCGCGTTGACGAGCGCGTCCTCGATGCCATGCTCCCGTTCCTGCGCGACGAGTACGGAAACCCGTCCAGCATTCATGCCTTCGGGCAATCCGCCCAGCATGCCATCGAGGAGTCAAGAGCGCGTGTCGCCGCGCTGATCGGCGCCCAGCCACGCGAGATCGTTTTTACCAGCGGCGGCACCGAGGCCGACAATCTCGCGATCCTCGGAACCCTGGCGGCCTATCCCGCGAAGCGGCACATCATCACGACGGCGGTCGAGCATTCGGCCGTGCTGAACACCTGTCAGCGGCTCGAACGACAGGGGTACCGGGTCACCTACGTGGGCGTCGATCGGCTTGGACACCTGGACCTCGACCAGTTGGCCGGCGCGATCGGCGACGACACCGCGCTGATCAGCGTGATGCACGCCAACAACGAAACCGGCGTGATCTTTCCGATCGAGCAGGTGGCCGCGCTCTCCGCAGAGCAGGGAGTCCCGTTGCATGTGGACGCCGTGCAGTCCGCCGGCAAGCTTCCGATTGACGTGCGGACCATTCCGGTCCATCTCATGAGCGTGGCCGCCCACAAGCTTCACGGCCCGAAGGGCGTGGGCGCGCTCTTTATCCGGCGCGGCTCGAAGTTGCGCAGCCTGACCACGGGTGGACATCAGGAGCGGGATTTGCGGCCCGGCACGGAGAACGTCGCGGGCATCGTGGGAATGGGCGTCGCCTGCGAACTGGCCCGAGTCCACGGACCCGACACGTGGCCGCGCATCGCCGCACTGCGCGATCGGCTCGAAGCCGGGATTCTCGAGCGAGTCGGCTACGCGCACGTCAACGGCGACCGCGCCGCTCGCACGTGCAACACGACCAACCTCGGATTCGAGTCGCTGGAGGGCGAGGCCATTCTGATCGCCATGAGCGAGGCAGGAATCTGTGCCTCGAGCGGCTCGGCGTGCAGCAGCGGTTCCCTCGAACCGTCGCACGTGCTCAAGGCCATGGGCATCGACCAGCGAATTGCCCACGGTGCGATTCGCTTCAGCCTGTCGCGGTACACCACCGCGGACGAGATCGACCGGACACTCGAGCTCCTTCCAGCGATCCTGTCTCGATTGGCCGCGCTGTGCGTCAATGCCGTGAGAGCGCTGAGCTGACAGCACCCGCGCCGGCGAATCGAGCTCAACGCAGCGCGACCGGCCGAGGGATGCCGGTCCCCTCCGACTGGCGCGGCGGGTGCTTTTCCCAAACACCCGGCGCCCGGCGGCTGCATTTCGGACACGATCCGAAGGGGCCCATGCGGTTCTCAAGGACGTAGAACCCCGTCCGCTGAATGAGCAACTCGCCGCAGGCTGAGCAATAGGTGTTCTCGCGCGTGCCGACGCGCCCGGCACGATTGCCGGGGTAGCAAAAGTTCAGGCCGGCGGCGCGGCCGATGTCGTAGGCGCGGACAAGCGTCTCCGGAGGCGTGGCGGAAATGTTGTCCATCCGGTAGTCCGGGTGGAACGCGGTCATGTGCCAGGGGATGTCCGGTGAAACCGACGCCAGGAAGGCGGCGATGCGCTTGAGCTCATCGTCGGAATCGTTGAAGCCGGGGACGATCAAGGTGACCACCTCGACCCAGAAGTCCATGCGTTTCAGCAGGCGGATGGTGTCGAGCACGTTGGCCAGCACGCCGCCCAGCTCGCGGTAATGCCGGTCGTCAAAGCCCTTGAGATCGACCTTGTAGAGATCGACGTGGGGCCGGATGAATTCGAGCACCTGCGGCGTGGCGTTTCCGTTCGACACATAACCGCAAGTCAGGCCGGCTTGGCGGGCCTGTCTGAAGATCTCGACCGCCCACTCCGACGTGATCAGCGGCTCGTTGTACGTTGAGACGACAACCGGTGCGCCGTGCTCAATCGCCAGCCGCACCAACTGCTCCGGGTCGGCGAACGTCAGTCTCGAGACGGCTCGATCGTCCCGCAACGCCTGGCTGGTCACCCAATTCTGGCAGTAGCCGCAGTGGAAATCGCAGCCGAGCATGCCGAACGAGAGCGCATCGCGGCCCGGAAACGCGTGATAGAACGGCTTCTTCTCGATCGGATCAATCTGCACGTCGGACACGTATCCGCCGGGCACGCGCAGCTCGCCGTCCTGATTGAAACGGACGCGGCAGACGCCGGCCCGACCCGCACGCACCAGGCACCGGTGCCCGCACGCGAGACATCGAATAGCGGGGGTCTGCTGCCCTGCCTCGCAAACCTGCTCGACGAGGGCGGGTGCGGCTGACATCGTGTTGTCGTACAGCAGCGACTTGAGCGAGATGGACGGGGACATGGCGAGCCTCGCAGACAACGCATCCCGGCCGTCAGATTCTATCGCGGTCGACCCGCCCTGACGCGGGTCAGAGCTTCGCGATCAGTCCGCGATGGGAAAGCGCGTTGGCAAGCTCGGCCACGCACTCCTCAAGCGTCCGCCGGCCGGCCTCAAGCCTGACCTCGGGAGAAACCGGCGGTTCGTACGGATCGTCCACTCCCGTAAAGCCCTTGATCTCCCCGGCGCGGGCCTTCGCGTAAAGCCCCTTGGGATCGCGCTTCTCGCACTCGGCGACCGGCGTGTCGACGAATACCTCGATGAACGGCAGACCTGATTTCATGTGAAGCTCGCGCACCCCGTCCCGGTCCTTGCGATAGGGGCTGACGAAGCTGGTGATGGTTATGACGCCGGCATCGGCGAATAGGCGGGCGACTTCACCGATGCGACGGATGTTCTCGGCGCGATCCTCGGCCGAGAATCCGAGATTTTTGTTGAGCCCGTGCCGGATATTGTCTCCGTCCAGGACATAAGCCAGGTGACCGCGCTGGACCAGCAGATGTTCGAGCGAGAACCCGAGCGTGGACTTCCCGGAAGACGGCAACCCGGTCAGCCAGACCGTGCAGCCTTTCTGCTGAAGCAAGGCCTCACGCTGGTCGCGCTCAACATGTCCATGGTGCCAGACGATGTTCGTGGCTTTGATCTCGGTCATCGCTTCGTCCAATCCAGACGACCCGGCTGGATCACCGCCGCCTGCTTGCCTACACCTGAAACAGCGGCGTGCTCAGGTAACGCTCGCCGCAACTGGCCAGTATCACGACGATCAGTTTGCCGGCGTTCTCCGGTCTGGCCGCTACCTGCGAGGCCGCGCAAAGGGCCGCGCCGGACGAGATTCCGCACAGAATCCCTTCCTCTCTGGCTGCGCGGCGGGCCCAGGCGAAGGCGTCGTCTGACTTCACCCGGATGATCTCATCATACACTTCGGTATTCAGCACTCCGGGCACGAAGCCGGCGCCAATTCCCTGAATCTTGTGCGGACCCGGCTTGAGCGGCTGCCCGGCGCGCTGCTGAGTCAGCACCGGCGATTCCTCAGGTTCCACCGCCACGCAGCTGAATCCGCTCTTGCGCTGCCGCAAGACCTCGCCCACACCCGTGATCGTGCCGCCGGTGCCGATTCCCGCGACGAGCGTATCGACGCGACCATCGGTGTCGGCCCAGATCTCCTCGGCCGTCGTGCGGCGGTGAATGTCGGGGTTCGCCGGATTGTCAAACTGCTGCGGCATGAAAGCCTTCGGGTTCTGCCCGGCCAGTTCGGTGGCACGCGCCACGGCGCCGCGCATGCCTTCGGCCGCGGGCGTCAGCACCAGATTGGCGCCGTAGGCTCGCAACAGCGCTCGGCGCTCGATGCTCATCGACTCCGGCATGACCAGCGTGAGCTTGTAGCCCTTCGCGGCGCAAACGAACGCCAACCCAATGCCGGTGTTCCCGCTGGTCGGCTCGATGATCTCCGTATCCTTCGACAACTTCCCGGCCCGCTCGGCGGCCTCGATCATGTTGACGCCGATTCGGTCCTTCACGCTGCCGGCTGGGTTCAGGTACTCGAGCTTGGCATAGACTGCGGCCGCCGACGAGATGATGCGCTGGATTCGCACCAACGGAGTGCGGCCGATTGTCTCGGTGATGCTTTCAAACAAACGGGCCACGGGAAAACGCTCCTGCGGAACAACGCCGCGTCAAGGGACTCTTGATTGTCGATGGATTCTGAACACGCGCGACCACCCGGGAAGCGGGCGGTCCGTCAACATCGACAGCGGCGGACCAGGGTGACTGGCATTGCCGGCATGGTAGCCCCCGTGCGTGCCTGCATCAACCGCGAGCGACGCAGGCGCGAACCATCCTGACCGGTCGTTCGGGCCGCCCCGCCACGTGTCATTCAGAGCCGGGCGATGGGGCTCTCTCGTCAACTGGGGCGGGCGTATCGCCCGGTGCTGGCGCTACCGACGGAACGACCGCGTCCGGCGGGCCGACTCGCATCCACAACTTCCGCTCGTAGGTGCGCGACCCCTTCAGTGATACCTTCGCCGAAACCTGGTACGCGCCCGGCGCAGCGTACGCATGTGACGGCGACGGGTCCTCGGACTTCTGGCCGTCGCCGAAATCCCAGACGATTCGCCGGAACTCGGGCTTGGACTCGCACCAGAAGCGCACCAGCAGGCGATTCCGAGAATCGGGCTTGACCGCATTCAAGCGGATCCACGGCCGCTCACGCACGATCTTGCGGAAGAACTCCCACGCGATGTTGACGTCGAGCCGCCGGTGCGAGCCGGGGACCTCCAGTCGCTCGACAAAAAGTTCATTCTCCCGCAGCCACGTGATGGCCTTGATCGATTCCTCGCGGAGCGGGTCGGTCGCCCCGAAGAACACCAGGATCGGCTGCCAGCGGTCGAGCCGCTGCGAGTCGATGTCCATGTAGCGATCGTCGAAGGTCCCCTGCCGAATGGCCAGCGCACGGAAGATCTCCGGGTGGCGAAGTCCGGTATGGAGGATGGCAAAGGCGCCGGCCGACCAACCGGTCATGAAGACCTGCTCCTCCGCGATTGAGTACGCACCCTTGAGCGTGGCGACAAGATCGAGGATGGTCCGCTCGTCAGCGCGCTGGAGCTCAAGCTGGCGGCCCGGGTCCGGGCGGAAGTCGCCGCGCGTGCCGCGCAGCACGGGCGCGGCGACGATGATGTCCTTGCGCTCCGCGAAGGCCGCCCATTCGCGAATCTGGGCCCACGCGTCGTCCCACGGATTCGTCCCGTGACACGCGATCACCAACGGGTATAAGCGCGAGCGGTCATAGGTTGAGGGCACGTAGAGGTAGTACTTGGGGCCGCTGCCGCGAAGCTGCCGCTCCTGAACGTCCGCTGCGGTCGGCAAAGGTGTCGTGACCGGACACCCGCTGGCGAACGCCAGAAACAGGCCACATGCCAGCCCACGCAACACCCGGTTCAACCGAGTGGCGGCTGTCGAACACGTGCTTTCCTCGTGCAATCGCATGATCCTTCCGAGTGGCCGGGTGCGGGATTCCGTTGGTCATTGTCGACGCCGTTCGGCAGCCTATACTTTCCTGACGGCGGCCGACCGCTTCCCACACGCAAGGAAGATGATCATGGGCGAGAAACTCGAAGGCAAGGCGATTCTACTGGTGGATGATGATGCCGAGATCCTCTCCGCCATGGAAGTCGCGCTGGCGGAGACCGGCGCCACCATCCACACCGCGCGCGACGGGAGCGGCGCGGTCCAGAAGATTGCTTCGGCCGACCCCGACCTGATCGTGCTCGACATGATGCTGCCGAAGCGCAGCGGCTTTCTGGTTCTGGAAAATCTGCAACCCAGGAAACAGCGAGGGAAGCGACCCTTTGTCATCATGATCACCGGCAATGAGGGCAAGCGACACGAGGCGTACGCCCGCGGCCTGGGTGTCGACGACTACCTCAACAAGCCGTTCCGCATGGACCGATTACTGACGAGCATCGAGACCCTGCTCGCCGCACCAAAACCCAGCTAGCGGTCCCGCGAAATCGCAACGCCGCCTCATCGGACCATGCCATACCGACGTCATTTTTCCCAACTTAACACCACATCCGGACCACGAACCTGCGGTCGCGGGAATTGACACCGCGGCGACGCAGGCCGCTTGCAATACGAATTGGCTGCGGCTATCTTCGTGCTCGAGCAAGAATAGATGTCGAGGACAATGAGCGGCCGCTCGACGCCGACTCCCGTCCGGACGCGTTGCACCGGAGTGCAATAAGGCATGGCCATTACGGAAGATAAGAAGTCGGACCTGGTGCGATCGTACCGGATCCATGACGGGGACACGGGCTCGCCCGAGGTACAGATCGCGCTGCTGACAGAGCGGATCGCCCAACTGACCGAGCACCTCAAGTCCCACAAGAAAGACCATTCCTCGCGGCGCGGTCTGCTCAAGCTGGTCGGGAAGCGTTCGAGCCTGCTCAAGTATCTGACGAAGCGTGACCCGGATCGGTACCACAGCCTCATCGGTCGGTTGGGACTGCGCAAGTAGCGCCCTCCCCCACCTCAGATGTCCCGAACTGCCGGATAGCGCGCTGCGGCGTGAAACGGTTTGTTCGCGCGCACGTCGAGCCCCCTTCCGGTTCATGTCCCCACGGCTGCGCTCGCAGCCTGGAGATCGATAGTCGTTTGTCGTTTGGAAGACGGAGATGCAGATGGTGACGCTGAAGGTAGAGAAGGAAATCGGTGGGCGGCTGCTGACGCTCGAAACCGGAAAGATCGCCAGACAGGCTCACGGGTCGGTGTTGGTGCGATACGGCGACACGGTCGTCCTCGCCGCGGTTGTGACGGGTAAGGCTCGCGAGGGAGTGGACTTCTTCCCGCTGACCGTGGACTACCGCGAGAAGATGTACGCCGCGGGCAAGTTCCCGGGAGGCTTCTACAAGCGCGAGGGCCGGCCAACGACCAAGGAGATTCTCACCATGCGGCTGATCGATCGCCCGATCCGGCCGCTGTTTCCTGAGGGCTACCGCGACGAAGTCCTCATCCAGTGCATGGTGCTCTCGGCCGACCAGCAGAACGAGCCCGACATCCTGGCGATGATCGGGGCATCGGCGGCGCTGGCGTGCAGCCCGATCCCGTTCGAAGGCCCGACGGCGGCCGTGCGCGTCGGACGCGTCGACGGCGAGTTCGTCATCAATCCCACTCAGGAGCAGATTGACGGCGGCGAGATGGACATGGTGCTCGCGGGTCACAAGGACGCGATCAACATGATCGAGGTCGGCTCGCGCGAGCTGTCCGAACAGGTCGTCGCCGAGGGAATCGCCTTCGGCTTCCGCCACGTCCAGGAGTTGTGCGCGCTGATCCAGGAGTTGGCCGACAAGGTCAACGTTGAAAAGAAATGGACGCCTCCGGCGCTCAACCTCGACCTGCGACTCAAGGTCGAGGAGATGGCCCGCGAGCGACTCCGCAACGCGAAGCGGATCACCAAGAAACAGGAACGAAACGACGCCGTCTCGGCGGTGTATACCGAGGTCATGGACGCCATCACGCCCAAGACCATGGAGAAGCCGGTCTTTCCGCGCGAACAGATCTACGCGGAGTTGCAGCGGCTCGAGGAGCAGGTCGTCCGGCAGACGATTCTGGACGAGGGTATTCGCCCGGACGGCCGCGGCCATGACGAGATCCGCCCCATCAAGTCCGAAGTCGGCGTGCTGCCGCGAACGCACGGCTCGGCCATCTTCAGCCGAGGCGAGACGCAGGCCCTGGTCGTCGTGACACTCGGCACGGCCCGCGACGAGCAGGTCGTCGACGCGCTCGGCGAAGAGTACAGCAAGAAGTTCATGCTGCACTACAACTTCCCGCCGTTCTCGGTTGGTGAGGTGCGACGCATCCTCGGCCCCGGCCGCCGCGAGATCGGGCACGGCGCGCTGGCGGAGCGGTCGCTGGAATCGGTGCTGCCGTCGCCCGACAAGTTCCCATACACCATTCGGGTAGTCAGCGACATCCTCGAGTCAAACGGCTCAAGCTCCATGGCATCGGTCTGCGGCGGCACCCTGAGCCTGATGGATGCCGGTGTGCCGATCCGGCACCCCGTGGCCGGCATCAGCATCGGAATGGTCTCGGATCAGAATCGCGAGGTGCTTCTCACCGACATCATCGGCGAGGAGGACCACTTCGGCGACATGGACTTCAAGGTGGCCGGCTCACAGTTCGGCATCACCGCCATCCAGCTTGATCTGAAGACGCGCGGGCTGAGGCACGACCTGATCGTGGCGGCACTCGAGAAGGCCCGCATCGCGCGGCGCGCCATTCTCAAGGAGATGCTCAGCACGCTGCGCGAGCCGCGGCCGAACATCAGCGGCTACGCTCCGCGGCTGATCACGATCAAGATCAACCCGGAGAAGATCGGTAAGGTCATCGGGCCGGCGGGCAAGGGCATTCGCCACATCGAGGCGACCACCGGCGCCAAGGTCGACATCAACGACGACGGCACGGTGATGATCTCGTGCCTCGCGGCCGAAGGCGCCGAGCAGGCCCGCAACATGATCGAGGGCGTTGCCGAAGAGGTGAAGATCGGCCGCATCTACAACGGCCGCGTCAGTTCGATCAAGGAGTTCGGCGCCTTCATCGAGATCGTGCCGGGCACCGACGGCCTGTGCCATATCAGCGAGCTCTCGACGGACTATGTCGGCAAGGTCGGTGATGTCTGCAAGGTCGGCGATTCGCTTCGCGTGAAGGTGATCGCCATCGACGAGCAGGGACGCATCAAGCTGTCCCGCAAGCAGGCCATGCGCGAGGAGGCTCAGACGACCGCCTGAGCCGGCGATTTCGCTCGTCCATCGAAACTCGAGTGAACGGCCCCGTCCGGGCTCGGACGCCCCGGCCCGGCGGGGCGCCCCGGATCGCCGATGCTCGTCTGCACCCCAGTCGGGCAGACTAGGCATCAAACCAGCGCGGGCGCCGTTCGGAGGCCCGCCGGCATGCCTGCGGGTCGTCCAGGGTGTATTCGCATCCGACGACGTGACTGCGCCCGTTGGGCCGGCAATGTCGAACGACCATTGGCATCCAGTAGCCGCGCGGATCCTGCCAGAACAGCTTCACCGCCAACTCCACGCCGACGGCGAATTCGCACTCGGACCGGAACGCGAGCCCGCTCTCGGAGGCGTTGAAAAGCGTGACGCTGACGTCGCGAACCGACCCGGATCCGAGCGGCCCCACCAGCAGCGGCCACGATCGGTAATGACGCCGTGCGCTGCGGCGACCGAGGTACAGGTCGTGCTCGGCGTGGCGCCGGGAGACCGCAAGGAACTTGTCAACCTCGCGGCGCAGAAGTTCGGCCAGTGGGTGAGTGGCTGTTTGGAGCATGTCCGTTCCTCCAGTACAGTTCATGTACGATACAAGACTCCCGCCCGGCAAGCGCGCGGACGTTATCGGGTCTCGAACCTCGCTGGAGGCACTGCAAAGCACCCGTGCTCGACGTACTGGGACTGACGTTCGAGGACCTTCGAGAGCGCGTACACCCCGCCGCGCACGAGGTGCCTGACTGGCGGCGATCGTATCGCGCCGTTCTGCGCGGTCTCACGCCGAAACAACCGCTCCGCGCCGACACGCAACCCATCGTCCGACAGCTTCGAGATGGAGAAGTCCTGAAGTTCGCCCAGCGGGCGGAAGACGGCCTCGAAACCGAGAGCGTCGTCATCCCGATGGGCGGCTCGAAGCGCTCGTGGAAGTCGCTCTGCGTTTCGTCGCAGGTGGGCTGCGCGCGCGGCTGCACCTTCTGCGAAACGGCGCAGCTCGGACTACTGAGGAACCTCACCGCGGCCGAGATCGTCGGTCAGGTGGTCGCGGCCCGTCGGGAACTCGGCCACGACGTGAAGAACGTCGTCTTCATGGGCATGGGAGAGCCGCTCGACAACTTTGAGAACGTCGTGCAGGCGGTCCGCGTCCTCAGCGACCCCGACGGCCTGTCGATCGCGCGCGGTCGCATCACGATCTCGACTGTCGGCCGGGTCGACGGCATCCGCCGACTGGCCGCGCTGAACTGGCGGCGCATCAACCTGGCGGTGTCGCTCAACGCCCCGAATGACGAGATTCGCTCCCGCATCATGCCGATCAACCGCACGGACAACATGACAGCGCTCCGCCAGGCGATGCTCGACTACCCGCGCCGCCGCGGTGCTCCCATCATGGTCGAGTACGTGCTGATCCCCGGCGTCAACGACGCGACCGAGCACGCCCTCGAGCTGGCCGAGTACATCCGGCCGGTGCGATCATGCGTCAACGTCATTCCCTACAACCCGCGCCGCGAGTCACCGTGGCCTGCGCCCAGCGAGGAGAGCGTGCTGCGATTCCTGGCGGCGCTCGAATCCCGCCGCATCTTCTGCAAGCGCCGCGTCACCAAGGGCCGCGATCTGATGGCGGCGTGCGGTCAGCTCGGCAATCGAAGTCTCGCCGATCCGCGCCCCACGACGGGGCGCGCGGGCTGAGCCGGTTATCCCCTCCGCTCAGATTTTGCGCAACTATTTCGAAAACAAATAGTTCGCAATTCCAGCGCCTGCTTCCAATCGACGTCATGCGACTGCACAATAAGGTAAACAAAAGCGCCGCTCCGCCGGCGGGCTGCCGTCACAGGCGGAGTCGGATTTTCCAGTCAACCTCGCATTGGGAGCGATGACCATGTCCGAATCGATCCGACGCGTGAACCTGACGCTGGTGGCAGTTGCGATGCTGACCGTGGCGTCCGGCTGCGGCATTGACCTCGGTTCCTGTCTGCATCGCCGGGGCGCTGCCACCGTGAGGCTGATCCTCGTCAACACCAGTGCAGACAAGTTCGTGCAGCCCAACCCCGGCATCTGCCCGCAGGGACTCGAGCAGTCCGGCTCGCACCGATTCCTTCCGAATCCGCCGGTCATTCCGCCGGGCCGGGCCGTCTCCTACACGACGCTTGAGATCGCGGGCCCTGGCGGCCTGTGCGCGCATGCTGACCCCAACTTCGCCATTGGCCTGTGCGGCTGGAAGTTCGGCGTATCCGCCGACAATCTCACCACGCAGTCCACCAAGTTCGGCGGCCAGATCGGCGCGATGTTCGACTGCGGCGACACCGTCATTCTGCGCTGGTCCGACACCGGGCCCGAGTGCGGTACATGGGAGAGCGAGGTCCTGACGGCGCCGGGCAACAACCCGCCCAGCATGCCGTTTCAGATCATCGAAGGCGGGGCGTGCGCCGTTTCCTCTTGATGGGGCGACGGCGCTGCGGAAGAACGGCGCCGCCCGCGTTCAGCACGGTACGGCTTTGGACGGCTGGCGCACCCTACGGCTGCTGAGGCGGCTTCGGCGGAGCATCGTCGACGCGCGTCCAGCCTTCGGGGCACTTGACACCGTCGGCGATCAATTCGTCCGCCCCCGCGGCGTCCACCTTGATGTGTCGGACGCGGATCCGGTCGGTCCGATGAGCCTGCCCGTCGCGGTATTCGACGATCTCGATCTCGCGGGGCGCCATCCGAGAACTGCCATCCACCGGCTCAAACTGCCGATGAGTAACGACCCTGGCCAGCCGCCCGGCTTGATCGAAGACGCGGGACTGAAGGCAGCGAGAGTCATCCTCGCGATCCACGATGACTTCAAACAATCGAGCGCCAGATCGCGAATGCACCGTCACCAGCCAGCCGCCGGGAGCGGTGGCCGTGTCGTCGACCGCCTGCACGGATTCGATGCGTGCCGCAAGCTCCGGGTTCGTCGCGGCGACGGCGAGCGCGGCCGCGATCGTCGGTTGCTCGAATTCGGCCGCGCCGACGCGGCGGAAATCCTGCAAGTGCATCATCGAGTCCGGGGCGCGAGAGAAGAGGCGGCGTCCGGGTTCCCGCTCGTAGGTTCCCGAACCCTTGGCGGCACGTGCGGAATCGGCGGGGATGCATACAAAGGTGCGCTCAATCGTCCCGCCGGCGTTCGCACCGTCCCGAAGATCGGTGAGATCCAGTCGGAACGACCCGTCCGCCGCGATGGCCCACCGCTCCTTCGTGCGGCGCAGCCCTGTCGACGGCTCGGTCCAGATCTCGCCAGCCTCGATCATCCGGAGCATCTTCGCCGACGGATCGTCCGGCGGCGGCGTTCGGTCGCCGTACTTCGCCCGCAGGCTTTCCCGCATGGCTTCGGCGAAGTCGACGGTCTTCCCGCCCGGGCCGTAGACCTCGTTGCGGCGCCTGGTCGTCTCACTGATGTCGCGTTCGAAGTCGACGACGAGAGCCTCGCCCAACGGAGAGCCCGCCAGGCCTGACACGGGGCCGCCTTTGGCGAACCGAGGTTTACGCTCCGTCGAATTCTGCCCGTGTGCCGCGTGGATGAAGGCCCCAAGGGTAAGGAGCGCCGTGAACGCCAACCGCGCGAATTGCATGGCAAGACCTCCGATAGACGAGTTTGACGCCAACAATCAACTTCACCACGCTGCGGAAGTCAAGTCACCCGGGGGTCGGCTCAACCGCCGGAGGACACAACCCCTGCAGGTCGCACACATGATCCCAGCCGATAGGGCCGCTGATGTCGGAGCAAGACGTCGCAGGAGTAAAGCCCCCCTTGAGAACTGGCGCTCGATCACCTGTTGGCCGTCTAGGTGTGGCCGAGTTGCGAACGGGACGGCGGTCATCAAGAGCGGCAGGGACTTTCGGAGCACTCGCATGGTCCTCACCCCTTCGAGTGACCACGATCCCCTTCAAGGCGCGTTCGCCCACTCATGCGGCCGGAACGATCAGGACGCGGGTGATCGACTGCCTGCATCATCGCAACCCGATTGCGTCACCGTGCTCTCGAACACGAGAGCCGCGCCATCGTTGGCGAACAGAACACCACCCGCCGTCGCTGCCACTATCGTCGCGCGATGGCCCGTCCATTTCGCTTCTTAGCAGGCGTCCGGCTCGTCCTGACCTTCGCACTGCGGTCTGCGATCACCGCTTGGGCGGCCGCCAGCCGCGCAATCGGCACCCGGAACGGCGAGCAGCTGACATAGTCCATGCCGACCCGGTGGCAGAACTTCACGCTTTCAGCGTCGCCACCGTGCTCACCGCAGATGCCGATCTTCAGCTTCGGCGATGTCGCCCGCCCCTTCTCGATGGCATGCCGAACGAGGTAGCCCACCCCTTCCTGATCGAGCGTCTGGAACGGATCGGCGGCGAAGATGGCGGCCTTCTTCTCGTCCACATAGTCCGGCAGGAAGCGCCCGGCGTCATCACGCGACAGCGCCATGACCGTCTGGGTCAGGTCGTTGGTGCCGAACGAGAAGAACTCCGCCACCTCGGCGATCCGATCCGCCAGCAGACCGGCGCGGGGCGTCTCGATCATCGTACCTACGAGGTACGGCACGTTCAGCCCGGCCTCGTCGAGTACCTGATTGGCAACTTGACGGGCGCGATCGGTCAGCAATTTCAGTTCCTTCGCGTCGATGGTCAGCGGGATCATGATCTCCGGCATGACCCGGATTCCGCGGCGCTTGACGGCCACCGCCGCTTCCATGATCGCGCGCACCTGCATCTCGAGAATCTCGGGGTACGTGATGCACAGCCGACAGCCGCGATGGCCGAGCATCGGGTTCGCCTCGTGAAGCTGCTCGACGCGCGCCTCGACCCGATCGAACGGAATGCCGACACGCCGCGCGAGATCCTGCTGCTGGCCGCGATCGTGCGGCACAAACTCGTGCAGCGGCGGATCAATCAGACGGATGGTGACCGGCTTGCCGTCCATGGCCTCGAAGATGCCGATGAAGTCCTGCCGCTGGAACGGGAGCAGCTTGTCGAGGGCGGCACGGCGCTGCTGCTCGTGCTCGGCCACGATCATCTCCTGAATGGCCCAGCGCCGCTCCTGCGTGTCGAAGAACATGTGTTCCGTGCGACACAGGCCGATGCCCTCGGCACCCAGCTTCACGGCGTTGACCGAATCGTAGGGTGTGTCCGAGTTGGCTCGCACACGGAGTCGGCGGCGCTCGTCGCACCAGGCCATCAGCGTGTCGTACTCGGCCGGCAGCGGCGGCTTGACCAGCGGAAGTTCACCGCTGTAGACAACACCTTCCGAGCCGTCGAGCGTGATCTCGTCGCCGGCCGAGAGCGAGCGGCCGTTGACGTGCAGCCGCTGGCGGTCGTAGTCGATGCTGAGCTGCTCGCAGCCCACGATGCAGCACTTGCCCCAGCCGCGCGCCACGACGGCCGCGTGCGATGTCTTGCCGCCGGTGGCGGTGAGAATACCCTGGGCGGCGTGCATGCCGCCGACGTCCTCGGGCGAGGTCTCCTTGCGGACCAGAATGACCTTACGACCGTCCGCGGCCTGCCGCTCCGCGTCGGCGGCGGAGAAGACAATGGCGCCGCTGGCCGCGCCGGGCACGGCGTTGATGCCCGTGGCCAGCCGACGGCGGTCCAGTTCGCCCCGGTCGATGGAAGGATCGATGACCGGGTAAAACAGCCGCTCGATGTCGCCCGGCGTGATGCGGTTGATGGCTTCCTCGCGCGTGATGACCGGTTTCGTGGCGAGCGCCGCGTAGCGGGCGGGCATGTAGCGCTTCTTCACGTAGCGCGTGGCGAGCTGCCTGGTCAGCAGCGGCTTGGTCGCCTGGTCGACCGCGATCTTGAACGCGGCCACCGCCGAGCGCTTGCCGGTGCGGCACTGCAACATGTAGAGCTTGCCGCGCTCAATGGTGAACTCGAGGTCCTGCATCTCCTTGTAATGGGCCTCGAGCATGACCCGCACCGCGCAAAGCTGCTCATAGGCCTCGGGCATCAGCTCTGCAAGTTGATCGAGATGAATCGGAGTGCGGATGCCCGCAACCACGTCCTCGCCCTGCGCGTTGATCAGCAGGTCGCCGTAGAAGATGTTCTCGCCCGTGCTCGGGTCGCGGGTGAAGCAGACGCCCGTGCCGCTGTCGTCGCCCATGTTGCCGAAGACCATTTGGCAGATATTGACGCCGGTGCCGCGCAGGCCGCTGATCTTCTCCACGCGACGATAGGTGACAGCCTTATCAGCCATCCATGATCCGAAAACGGCGTTGATGGCCCCGTACAACTGCTTCCACGGATCCTGCGGGAACTCCTCCTGGGTCTGCGACCGGAAGAAGTCCTTGAACTCCGCGCACAATGCCTGCAGGTGCTCGGCCGGAATGTCCATGTCGGCCGACACACCGATGCGGCGCTTGAGGGCGTGCAGCTTCTCCTCCAGCACGTCCTTCGACAGGCCGACAACCACGGTGCTGTACATCTGGATGAATCGGCGATAGGAGTCCCACGCGAAGCGGGGGTTGCCGGTGCGCTGGGCAAGTCCCTCGACGCTGCGGTCATTGAGGCCGAGGTTCAGCACGGTCTCCATCATGCCGGGCATCGACCGCGCCGCGCCCGACCGGACCGACACCAGCAACGGGTCCTTGGCGTCGCCGAGCTTCTTCCGGCAGGCACGCTCAAGCTTGACCAGGTTCTCGCGGACCTGCTTCTCAAGCCCGGGCGGCCACTTCTTTCCGAACTTGTAGTAGAGATCGCAGGCGTCGGTGGTGATCGTGAAGCCGGCCGGAACCGGCAGGCCGATGTTGGTCATCTCGGCCAGTCCCGCGCCCTTGCCGCCCAGCAGTTCACGCTGGTGACCCTTGCCCTCCGCCTTCCCGTTCCCGAAGAAATAGACGAACTTCGTCGCCATGATTGTTGCTCTCATATACCGCCGGCATCCGGCGATGAAATCCCACTGTCCCAATCCCTGGACACGCCGCCGAACAGGATAGTTCCGAAAATCTACGAATTGGCACAGAACGTGTCAATCCGCGCCGCGCCGCCGCCACGCGGCGTAGAGAACGGCCACCAGCGCGAACAGTACCAGCGAACCGACCGCGCCTCGCGGGTGGCTCCAGGCGGAACCGGCCGCCACCGCGGCCTGAACGATAATCAGCATCACCGCGACAGCTCGGCCGGCAGGGCACTCAAACACGCCGCGACGATCGATCCCGGCGCGCCGGTCGCGGGCACGGATCACCAGCAGGCTGCCATACGCCAGCGAGAACAATACGGCCGCGGCAAACGAGTAGATCGCCAGGACCTGCTCGAAACTGCCGGAGTTCACAAACAGCACCGATATCAGGGCCACCGCGGCCAACGCGTTCACCGGCGACTGTGAGGCCGACATGCGCGCCAGGCCGCCGAAGGCCAAACCGTCCCGGGCGAGGGCGAACGTGACCCGGATGGTCGCCAGCGTTGTGCTTGCAAGCGACCCCACACAGACGACCACCGTCACCGCGCTCATGACGCGCTGCCCGGCCGGTCCGAGGGCGCGGGCTACCAGATCACCGGCGACGAACCTCGACGCGGCCATCTCGCGCGGGGAAAACGCTGAAAGGAACGCCGCGTTGAGCCCGACGTAAACGGCCGTCAGCAGGACGGCGGAGCCGATCAGCGCACGCGGCAGCGCGCGTCGGACGTCGCGAATCTCCTCGGCCATTTTGACGGAGTCGGTTGTACCGTCATAACACCAGAGCACCTGGCGGAGCGCGACCGCAAAGGCCAGAACGAAGCCGGCGCTGGCCGGTTCGGACGTGACGTCGGCGGGCGCGGCGTCCGGACCCGATGAAGCCATGGCAAGCGCCGCGACAGCCAGCAGGACGAGGACCTTAAGAACGCTCAGCACGTTCTGCGTCCGCGCGCCGACCTTCAAGCCGATCGCATTCAGCGTCGCCACGGCCACGATCGCCGCCGAGCTGATGCCGGTCGCCCAGGCGCGCGGCCAGCCAAGCAGCTGGCAGCCGGCTTCGCCGATCACGACCGCAATCGTGGCAGCGCCTCCGCCGACGACGAAAATCGTGTAGGACCAGCCGAAGAAGAACGCCCAGAATCGGCCGTACGCCTCGCGCAGAAAGACGTATTCGCCGCCGGCTTCCGGAAAGCGCGTCGCCAATTCGGCCGTGACAAGGCCCGCCGCCAGCGTGATGAGGCCCCCCACCAGCCAAGCGGCCAAGATCGGCAGCGGTGAACCGAGCTGCGCGGCGACGTCACCCGGCACGCGAAAAATGCCCGAGCCGATCGCGACGCCGAGCCCGATGCACAGAGCGGTGGTTCCGCCGATCAGGCGGCGCAGCGCTGACCGGGCCGGCAACGATTCGCTTCCGGACGACGGTGCAGGCGATTTCACTGATCATCGGCTCCGCTGACGCGGGGGATTCAAACCGCGGCGCGCTGCACAAGCAACCGCGCACCGAACGCCCACAACGGACCGTGCGTGCTCGCCCTGGGGCGACGGATCGTTGGCGCGTGACAGGTCTCTGGCGGGAAATCAGCCAGCGTTGGACCGGAACGAATCAGGGCGAGAGTCGTACGCCGAATTCCACGGTCCAATAGCGACCCAGGCGACCGCCATCGAGGACGGCAACGCCGGCTTCGCGGAACTCGGGGTCCAGCAGGATCGCGCGGTGTGCGGGGGACCCCAGCCAGTCGGCGAGGACGGCTTCGGCGGTTCGCTGGCCGGCGGCGAGGTTCTCGCCAATCTTCAGGTACAGGTAGCCGAAGCGATTCGCCCGCTGGGCCACGCTTGATCGGTCGTAAGGATCGACATGCGCGAAGAAGTTGCCGTCGATCATGCGGGTCGTGTGATAGTCCGCCAACTGCGACAACGCCTCGCTTCGAATCAGCGGCGGCACGCGTTGGCGCAATCGCTCTTCATTGATCGCGTTCAGCAGCGCCTTCTGGAGTCTCGCCGCGTCGGCGGGAATGCTGGCGGGAGGACCAGGATTAGGTTCCGGAACCTCGGTCAGGAGCTCGATTCGCTGCGGAGCGATGGTGCCGAGCGCCTGTTGCGCAGTTTCGCCCGTGCAACCGACCAGCGCATTCGACGCAACCGCGACCAGGCCTGCCGCCGCCCAACGACGCCAATCTGTTAAGCACTTGCGCATCAAGCTCTTAGACCTGTGCTTCGGCGAGCGAACAGGGAAAGTCTACCCACCATATCGGCCGCCGGCAAGGCGTCTTTCGCTCGCAAAGCAGATTCGGAGACGTCGCATGGCCCTGCGAACCCAGCGGACGTACGATCCTCTGCATGTTAGGACGAGCGCAGCCCGTCAGACAGGCCAGCGAGAATTGCGCCGCGTCGCCGCGCGACCCCCCCGCCGCTTACGTGGCCGCCCGATCCGCCATGGTCACGCGACAGATTGAGTCCCGCGGAGTCCTCGACCCGCGCGTGCTGGCCGCGATGCGCGACGTGCCGCGCGAGGCGTTCGTCCCCCCCATGCCGGCCGAGGAGGTTTATAGCGATCGCGCGCTGCCGATCGACGCCGGCCAGACAATCTCACAACCGTACATCGTCGCTGTCATGACGGAATCGCTCGCGCCCGCCGACGATGACGTCATGCTCGAAATCGGCACCGGCAGCGGGTATCAGACCGCGATCCTCGCGCGGCTCGTGCGGCAGGTGCACACGGTCGAGCGCATCCCGGAACTGAGCCGCGCGGCACAAGCTCGGCTTCGAGCGCTCGAGATCGGCAACGTTGCATATCACCTCGGCGACGGGTCGCTCGGATGGCCGGACGCGGCCCCGTTCGACGGCATTCTCGTCTCCGCCGGCGCTCCGCGGGTTCCCGACTGCCTGGTCGAACAACTCCGGCCGGGAGCCCGACTGGTGATCCCGGTTGGTGACGAGGACACCCAGACATTGGTGGTCGTGGAGCGCACCGCCCACGGCACCATCGAGCGCCCCATGATGGCGTGCCGGTTCGTGAAGCTGATCGGCGAGTGCGGCTGGCGGGCCGACTGACGCCGCCGGCTAACCGTCAACGTCCCGGTCCGTCGGCCTTGCCCGAGCGTTGACCGCGAACGTGCTCGTCGCGCGAGTACTGCACCTCATATACGTCGGACCGACGCCACCATCGCATCAGCGTTCGGAGCAGAATCCAGAAATCGCCCGCAAGCGAGCGCGATAGGACATACTGCACGTCGAGCTCGAGCTTTTCCTCGATCGTCAGGCCGCCGCGACCACTGATCTGCGCCAGCCCGGTCAATCCGGGCTTGACGGCCAGCCGCAACCGCTGCCTCGCGTTCCACTCGCGGGCCTGCTCGAGGTAGAGCGGTCGCGGACCGACGAGCGTCATGTCGCCGCGCAGCACGTTCAGCAGTTGGGGCAGCTCGTCGAGGCTCGACTCCCGGAGCCAGCGGCCGAATCGGGTCAGACGCGGGTCTTCGCCGCTGTGCGGCGACGGGCCGTACGGGTCCGCATCGGTCCGCATGGTGCGAAACTTGAGCAGCGTAAACGGACGGCCATCGCGGCCGGCGCGCACCTGCCGGAACACGGCCGCACCCGGGCTATCCCTGCGGATTTTCCATGCGATGAGCATCATGAGCGGCGACAATACAATCAACGCCAGCGCGGATGCGAACACGTCGACGACACGCCGAATCCCGTCGCCGATCGGGGCGGCGCGCGGCGCCATGGGAAGGGAGTTGCTCACCACCCTCTCCTGCTCATCCGGCGACATGAGACCTCGGACCGGGCACGGTCGATGGTCATGGGCTTCGATCGCCGGTATGGTAGCCACCGGCGCGGTACATGAAGAAGCTATCGGTCGTCATCCCGGTCTACAACGAGCGGGCCACGCTGACGGAGATCGTCCGGCGGGTGGTCGCACAGCCCGTCGGCATGGAAAAGGAAATCGTGCTGGTGGACGATTTCTCCGTCGACGGCACCCGCGACCTGTACGACGGGATCCGGGCAGAGCACAGTGGCACGTTGATCCAGGTGCACTTTCACGACCGCAACCGCGGCAAGGGTGCGGCGCTGCGGACGGGCTTTTCGCACGCCACGGGCGACGTCGTGCTCGTCCAGGACGCCGATCTCGAGTACAGCCCGAGCGACTATCCGACGCTGCTGCGGCCGATCATCGAGGACCGGGCCGACGTGGTCTATGGCTCGCGCTTCGTCGGCGGTGAAGAGCATCGCGTGCTGTACTTCTGGCACATGGTCGGCAATCGGGTGCTGACCCTGCTCTCGAACATGATGACCAACCTCAACCTGACCGACATGGAGACCTGCTACAAGGTCTTCCGCGCTGAGGTGCTCAAGGAGATCCGGATCGAGTGCGACCGCTTCGACTTTGAGCCGGAGATTACGGCCAAGATCGCCCGCCGCAACAAGGCCGGTCGGCATTGGCGCATCTTCGAGGTCGGCATTTCATACGCCGGCCGCGACTACGCCGAGGGCAAGAAGATCACCTGGCGCGACGGCGTCGCCGCCGTGTACACGATCGCGCGGTTCAGCCCGCCGGCCATGCGTCTGGTCATGATCGTCCTGATCCTGTTCGGCGTCGCGTTCACGCTGTCGCTTCTGCGAGCATTCCTGGCGCTATTCGGCGTCTGACCAAAGGCGAGGCGCAACCCGCGCTGCCAGCTGACCGCGCGGTCAGAGCGAGATCAATCCGCGATTCGCCAAGCAACCGGCGGCGGCGCTCGCAGCGCACCGATGACCCCGATTCGGCGCTTGACGGTTGAACCCCAAGCACTACAATCCCGAGTGACGTTGCGGGGTAGAGCAGTCGGTAGCTCGTCGGGCTCATAACCCGGAGGTCGCAGGTTCGAGTCCTGCCCCCGCTAGTTGAACGGCCGGAGCGAAATCGGCCGACCGAGTGGTTAACGCACAACGCCCAAGCGGAGACGCCCGGGCGTTGTCGTATCTATCGCCCGTTATCGCAAGAGTTTATCGCTGTGACGGTCGCGGCGGCGTGTCTCGGCTCCGGCGGCTCACGCGTGTGAATTGGCGGGCCCCGGCGCGCCGGTGCCGCACTTCGGCCGGAAGTCTCTGAGTCTCTGTGCGTCGCCGACCGCGGGGTTAACGCGCGTCATAACAGCACCGGCGAAGATGTCTCGCGCTGCCATAACCCGATCGACGGTCGCGAAAGAAAAGTCTCGGGTTATGTCGTCTTGGACATAACCCGGCGCAGAGCATCGAAAAATCGACCGGCGGGTTATGCACGAGTCGCGCTTATTGACGCGCAGCCCGGCCGGTTACTGCGCGCGTCGCCGGCCGGCGATTGCGCGCGTCAGTTGGGCACGTGCGAGCGCACACCATCACTTGGCCTGCTCGGGAGCCAGGCTTCGAAGTTCCTCAAACCAGTTGAGTACGATGTTCACATTGGCGCCGTCGTGTCCGGCACGCTGGCCTACCATCACGAAGCGCTGCCCGTCCGGGTGCACGTCGTAGCCGGCGAGCCCGGAGTTGCCGCGTGCTGTGAAGTTGGCTTCAAACAGGAACTGCGGCCGGCCGGCGGTGAAGCGGGGCTCCAGCGTCACCGCAACCGACATCAGCTTCTGTCCGGATCTAAAGAACAGTTCCTTCCCGTCGACCGACCACACCGGGTCAGCGCCGCCGTTGGTTGAAACCTGCGCCCGATTGTCCATCGCTGGAAACGGCTGCACATAGACTTCTTCCCGGCCTGATTCATCGCTGACGTAGGCGATATAACGCCCATCGCGCGAGAAGACTGCGGCCCGCTCGCGATAGCGGGAGTCAAGCAGAGGCCCGATCTTCTTGTCCGCGATGTTTGCCAGGTAGACATCTTCGCCGTTTGCGTTCACCGAATTGACCAGAACGAACTTCCCATCCGGCGAAACCGAAGACACGAAACCGCGTGGTATGCCCGATGGCGACAATTCGTCGACCTTGCCCGCGCCGTCCGCGGAAGTAGCCATCACGCCCCACAACTGCGGCGCTGTCAGTCTGGCAAAGATAATGTGCGTGTCGTCGGCCGACCACGCCAGGCCGTGATTGTCGCTCTCATGCGTCAACCGCGTGGTCACGCCACGCTGGATGTCATGCACCCAGATCTCGCAGTTGGGCGCCGGAATGCGAAAGGCAACGCTCCGGCCGTTGTGCGAAAGGCGGGGGATATCGACGACTCGGTCGATGTCGGTGATTGGCTCTGTTTTCCCGTGGCGGTCGACCCACATGACGGCTCCGAGCTCGACGGCCGATGATTTCGGCACGTAGGCCAGAGTTCCATCAGGGGCGACGGCGAACGTCCTTACCTGATACCCAGCGCGAGCGCCGAGATCCGAAAGCACGGGGAATGCCGGCCCGCTGATCATCAGCCGCTTGACGTCAAACGGCGCGGCCATCAATGGTCCGTCCCTGCCCAGCTGATAGAGGATGTGGCCGCTGGCCGCGTAGGTCGGGCTGAAGCCGTTTTCGATGATCTTTCGTAGCGTGCGGTCGGCAAGGTCATATACACCGATGTTAAACTCCGTTCCGCCGCCTACTCCGCACAAGATTGCCCGGCCGTCTGGCAGCGCGCACGGCGAAATGACGTATTCACCCTCGCGAATACCCTTGACCTCCAGGTTCTCAATCGGGCCTCCGGACGCATGGACCCGGCCGAATTTGTCGGAAGAGCCGGCGAAGATGATCGTGTCGTCGGATAACCAAGTCGCTCCCGAGTATCCGCCTTGATCGATCATCACGATGTTTCGCGTGATGCCACTGGCAAGCGTGACGTACTTGAGAGCCCCCCGCGTGAAGAAGCCGACCCGTCCACCGTCCGGCGAGAAGAAGGGCAGCCATCCGCCATCCGAATCCTTGGACAGCGGCTCTGCCTTCAGAGAATCCAACGTTCGAATCTTGAGATCCTCGAATCCCTCCTCGGCCACAGCGCGATAGACGACGTTGCGCCCGTTTGGTGAGAGCGCCACGCCAAGGAACGCGTCGTTGGGCATCTTCGTTTCGGTAATCGCAAAGCGGGTGACGGGTACACGCGGCTTCGGCGCGGGCCGATTCCACATGAAAGCGACGAGGGCAACGAGCATGGCTCCGCCAACCAGTGTGGCCAAGATCACCGGCCACCGGGACGCCGCCGATGGCGTCACAATCGATTCGGTCTCGGTCCCGATCGACTCCAGCTCAATTCTCGCATCGGCAATGTCATGCAGGCGATGGCTTCGGTCCTTGACCAGGCAACGGCGCAGGAGGCGGCGCACGGCGGGGGGCGTCTGCGCGGGAAGTCGCGACAGGTCCGGATCCTTGTGTAACGTGGCGCCGATCGAATCGGCCACCGTCTCGCCTCGAAATGGAATCGCCCCGGTGAGCATCTCGTGCAGGATGCAGCCGAACGAGAAGATGTCGGAGCGTTTGTCGACCGGCTTGCCGCGGGCCTGCTCGGGGCTCATGTAACCCGCGGTGCCCATGATCACCCCGGGAATGGTAGGACTGTCGGTGTACGCTGGCGATGTCACGGTCATCGTGGGAGAACTCGCACCGTCAGCGCGAGGACTGAACGACGGGATAGCGCCCGCATCGGCCGTTCGCGCCAACCCGAAGTCGAGCACCTTGGCCCTGCCGTCGGGCGTGAGCATCACGTTGCCGGGTTTGAGGTCGCGATGGATGACGCCCTTTTCGTGTGCGGCCTCGAGCGCCGCGGCGATCTGGACGGCGACCTGCAGCGCTTCGTCGATAGGCAGCCGCCCGCGCTTCAGCCGCGCGGCCAACGTCTCGCCCTCGACATATTCCATCACGAGCAGGTTCTTGCCGGCATCCACTTCCAGCGAATACACCGCGGCGATGCCGGGATGATTCAGCGAGGCGACGATCTTCGCCTCGCGCTCGAAGCGGGCGAGGCGATCCGGGTCGGTGATGAGATGCTCGGGCAACGCTTTGATGGCGACCTGGCGATCCAGCCGGCTGTCTCGCGCGAGGAAGACCTCGCCCATGCCGCCCGCGCCCAGCGGTGAGACGATCTCAAAGTTCCCGACTCTGAATCCAGGTTTCATGACGCTCGTCCGCTGCGATCTGACAGACTGTGATCGGTCCCGATCGCGTGCCAGCGGCCGACCAGCGCTGTGTATCGCCGACCGCTTGAGAGAAATCTAAGCCCAATTGGGTCGGCCGGACAAGCGGCGCTCGCTAGCGTACGTAGTACTACAGTTGCGCATCGATCGATTTGGCCGATGAACAGTCTGTCGGGCGATGGAGCGCCCGTCAGGAGTGTGGATCGGCATGGATGCCCAAACCGTTCGAGATTGGTCGAAGCAGTTTGAGCAGTTGGCGAATCGGGTGCGGTCGTGTTTCGGGCGACAGAGGTAGTGTCAATTCCTGTGTAAATTGATTTCGGGGCATCCGACACGTTTGCTCACGCCGCGTGGGTTTTCGCCTTCGTCTTCGCCCGCTCGTTCTTCCCGTCCGGCAGCGGCACTTGGCGGCACAGGTGGGCGGCTTTCAGGCGCCGCCAGGTCTGGGACAGCCGCAGCAGCACCTGGTGCACCAGGTACACGCCGCTGCGGGTCTTCTTGAACCGCTTGGCTGCGTTGGTCCGCAGCCGCACGCCGGCGAAGGGTGACTCGATCACGTTCGTGGTCCGCAGGTGCGGCCAGTGCGCCTCCGGGAACTGGTAGAACGTCAGGCAGCGGTCCAGGTCATTCGCCAGACACTCCGCCGCCCGGGCGTAGCCGGCCCGGCGGAAGTCGGCCATCACCGCGGCCGCCAGTTTTCGAGCGGCGGCTTCACAGTCAGCCTGCCAGATCGCCCGCAGCCGCGTGGTCGCCTCGGGCTGCTCGGTCTTGGGCAGCTTGTCGATCACATTCATCGTCTTGTGGTTCGTGCAACGCTACTGGCCGAACGCGGGCTCTGTTCGTTCACCGTCGCCCACAACCCCAAGGCCCCATCCGCGATCCAACAGGCCGGCTCGAAGTCCCGGGTCGCCAGCCCTTCGATGAACAGCCGCAGGAAGGTCTCGTCGATCGTGTCGCTGCGACGCTGGTACTTCCGCAGGATCTTCGATTCGAACGGCTCCTGCCCCGGCGGGATGTCGCGCACGCGCGGCACCTCCCGCGGGACCGTCCCGCTGCCCAGCGTCAGCCGCCGCGGCGTGGTCCCGTTGCGGTAACCGCGGAACCTTCGGCCCGCCACCTCGCCGCTGCGCTGGTAGCGATCGCGTTGGAGGTAGCCGTTCACCTCATCCTCCAGGGCCGCCAGCAGCATCTGCCGGGCTCCCGCCCGGGCCAGTTCCTCGACCTGGTCCCGGACCACCTGCCGAGCCTCCTGCTCCGCCTCGCCACCCCGCCGCTTGACGCTCGCCGCGTACCGTGCTGTAGTAGCCATCGGGCTCCTCCTGGGAAACGACCTTCGTTTCGAAACACACCAGCAGGATGCCCCGCCTTCTCAATTTCCACAAGATTTCCGGCTACCTCTTGCCCTATCCTCCGCGCGGGCAGGCGTCAACGTACCCCGAAACATCACCACCGGCAGCACGTGTCTGCTGAGAGATGTTTCAGATAAGGATTGGGTGATTCTATACTTTGTCGTGGCACTCATATTGGGGGCCGGTCACCCCGATTTGAAATCCCCGGGTCGCAAAGCCCGGGGGATTGCCGTTTGGGCCCGACTCGTCGGTGCCACTACCATTCGGTCATGGGTGGCGTTGGGGCCGTGCTAATCCTGGCGTGTGTGTGCTCCATCCTGCGGGCGCAGCCCGCGTCCTCTGCGTTGCCCGACGCACCGCTGAAGTCCGCGGCCTACCGCGACGGGCTCATGGACTTGCGTGACCGTCTGAAGGCCACGCCGCCACCGCCCCTAACCCAGCGGGAACGGACCGAGTGCGTCGACTGGATGCGGAGGGCCAACCCGGCCATCACGCAGGTGCTGGTGGGTCATCGCGTGGTCGTCATGGCCACCGACGGATTCGCGGCGCGGGCAGCCAAGAGCGAGTTCCTGCTCAACATCGATCTCGGGTACGAGGTGCTCGTGCACCTATGGGGCAATGACCCGTGCGCGCGGATCGGGCGGCGGGTCTTCATCTGGCCCGATCCTGACATGGGCGGCGGGCACCGCTGCATCGGCGAGCAGTTCCGGATCCACATCGGCCGCAGCGACTGGGACAACGCGGAGTGGTTCGAACGCTTCTTCCACGAGATGACCCACGGATTCCAGTACGGCCATCCCGCCGGGCACCTGATGGTCAACGGCTTCTTCGAAGGCTGGGCGGAGTTCATGCAGGCGGCGGTTGCGGACCACCTCGCGCCGCTCGGCCCGCCATTCACCGGGCGTGCCGACTGGTACGCGAGACACTTCCCAAGCGAGGCGCGAAAGCAGTACATCAACACACGACTGCCGATCGAGGAGATCGTGGCGTACGATCCTGCGGCGGGCTTACTGATGGAGTTGATGAATCACTCCAAGATGGGCAGACGCGACTGGAGCCCGGTGCGCAGGCTCTTGCAGCGACAGTTCACGGAGCCACGCTGGACGCCCTCGCACCTCTGGCCGGCTATGATGGCCAGCGACCTGATCGACGCGTTCGGCGAGCCGAAGACACGGAAGATCCTCGCCAAGTACCGCTTCCCGCTCGACGCCGCGTCGCTTGATCGCGCGCGGGCGCAGAACTGGGTATCGGCCAGGCCCGACCCGTCGCCACGCACCGTGCTGAACGCCAACGCCTCCTGGCAGGCGCTCGGCCCGTTCGACAACGCACGCCGGTTCGGCCTCGAGTGGAACCCCCTCGACGCAGAGGACATGGCCTGGCGCTGGTGCAAAGTCGCGCCGGACAAGGCAACGCCTCCGATCGATCCGATCCGCAGCTCACCATGGCGTTCCGTCAAACCCGATTCGAGCGGCACGATCACGCTTGACGGCCCTGCCGGTGGCCCGGCGTATTTCTACCTCGCCACCACGCTCCCGCCGGACCTTCGAGAGCCGCTGACACTGTATATCGGTTCGGATGATGAATGCGCCGTTTGGCTCGATGGTGAACTGGTCAATTTTTACCGCGGCACCCGCGCGTGCACGCCGGACTACCCGGACGTGGCCTACGCCGACGCCACCGGCACCAAGGGGCAGCTCGTTGTACTCGTCATGAACCATGGAGGCGCTTCGGCCTTCTCGATCGCCGTCGCGAGGGGAGGTGCGCTCTTCGAGGGCTTCGCGCAACGATTCGCCAGCGCGGACGGGGACGCGCGGGCGTCCGCGGGTTCATATCTTGCGTCACGGCGCTTTCAACAGCCCGTCAGGGCCATGCTGGCGCGCGGCCAAGGACCCGGATAAACGCGTTCGCCGCGCGGCGCAGTGGTGGAGCGATGCCCGTCCGGCCTCGCTCGGCCACTATCGAGAGGCGGAGGATGCATACTTCCGCGGTTCAATCTCCGGGGGCTTTCTCGGCAACAACGAAGGAGCGTCGGGCAACCAGTGCGTCGCGCGCGGCTGGGGCGAGCGACCAGTCCAATGGTTAAGCCTGCCGCTGGAGGTCGAGAGCGCACGCCCTCAGCGGGTGCGCATCCGCTACGCCTGCCCCGTCAACTCGCAAATCCGCATGAGGATCCGTCGCGGCGACAAATACGTGTTCGAGAGCGAAATTCTCAAACTCAAGCCCACCGGCAAAGATTGGAACGCTTGGGCTTGGCACGAGATCACAATCCCCGCCAGCGCGAACCTCGAGGCTGGCGTGTACCACATCGAACTCATCGAGCCGTGCGGCTACCAGGGCAAGGGGGCCGACATCGATGTCGTGGGAATTGAGCCGCCATGACCTGAGCATTCTCGATGCGAAAATCCGATGTCCCATTTACACCTTTCATCAGGGAAAACCGGCGCCGTCGAAGCGACGCATCGGCACAGCCTCACGGTCGCCCGGGTTTGGAGTATCACCGACGGCTTGCTGACGTGCGGTTTTGCACTCTGGATGTCCGGGTACGCGTGGGGCAAGGTGCTGTCGCGTCAGTTCGTGCACGTCGGTTCCTACGGTCTCGATCAGCGCATGGTGGAGGCCTCCGGGTTCGACCTCGTGTGGGTGATGCACGCGTTCTCGCGCCGGTACGAGTTCGCACTCGGCACGGCGGAGCTGGTCTGCTGCCTGCTGATCCTCATCCCACGCACACGTGGTCTGGGCGCGCTGATGGGTCTTGGCATCACCGCGAACCTGACGCTGCTCAACCACGAGTACAACATCGGGGCGTTCCACATCGCCCTGGGGCTCATGATGTGCTCGGCTGGTCTGCTGCTCCTCAGATGGCGCTGGGTGCTCGGCATCGTCGGCGTTTCGGTGAAGCCGCCGACGCCTGCCCACTGGCCCGCCGCAGCGAAGGTCGCGGGATGGCTTGTTCTTGCGGGCGTCTTCGTCTGGTCCCTCATCCCAGAGATTACGGTACTGCGCCGTCAGCCCGCGCAGGCGGACCCGACCCTGCCTCGCGGGCGGTATGTCGTTGAGAGCGTGGACGTACCCCGTCCCGATGTGCATCTCGTGCCAGGAGCATTCGTCTACTTCGACGACTTTGACGTTGGCGGTATCCGCAACGGCGAGCAGCGCATGCCCGCTCGGCACAGCATCGACCCGATTTCAGGGACCATTCGCTTCGATGTCCATCACGACTACTACACGTTCACTGCCCTGCCGATCGAAGAGCAGGTGCGCATCGGCGATGGATGGTGGAAGCACAATGTGCTCACCATTGAGGGCCGGTATCAGCGCAACCCCGAGAGCGGCGTCCTCACGGTGGAAACGCCCGCCGGGCGGCTGGTGCTCAGGCCCGAGCCTCTCAACTGGCCGCAGCGCCACCGGCTCCATCTCTGAGATCTGCTCAGCCAGCAGGAAGCTGCTGGAAGGCCCCATCCGTGCGTCCCGTCTCGGGCGGGCCCTGATGGGCAGTTTGTCGCACCACCCCGGTCTTTCATGGGTCAGTCGTTGCGAAACGCGGTGACCCGCGGGGCCGGGGTCAGGCCGGCTTGGATGATCATTCCTGGGTGTTCATCGCTCCGAGTCTCGACATTGCGGTCTTCTTGATGATCTCCCGCGACTCGGTAGCGTCTCGCGGTCGCCGTTGTCGCGCTTCATGTATTCGCCCGCGAAGTGCTGATGGCTGCTGAACGGCGCGGGGCACTTGCCGAACAGGATTGCCGGTTAGCCCTCCATCAAGGCAGTGACGACTGCGAGAGACGCCACGCGATCGAGGCGTCATTCAACGGCGTTTGACGATGAATGAGCGGAGCCGGCCACCGCGCGGGCGACCGGCTCCGTTTCAATCAGGCAGAGTCGTGCAGCGTCGTCAGTTGCGACCGGCCCGGCGCCGCGCCCTCAGCACAAGGCCGCCAGCCAGCGCGCAGAGCGAAAGCGTGGCCGGCTCCGGAATCTCGTCGATGTAGAAGTTGTCCATTCCGAAGCAGTCCACCGTGTTGGACACGAAGAAGACGACCTTGTCCACGTTGTCGAACGCCGGACCCAGCCCGACGACCGTTCCCGGGAAGCCCCAGTTTTCCGGAGGCAACAGAAGCGCACCGGTCACCGGCAAGCCGCCCAGGTAGCCCTGCACCCACGCCAACTCGTTCCCGCTGGCCGGGCCGCCACCCAGATCGGTGTTCGACGTCAAGGTGAAGTAGTTGATGTCAAATGTACCGCCGCCGACCTTCGTGATCTCGATCGACGTCACGCCGCCAAAGTTGCCTGTCGCCCAGTGGGCGTGAATGACGTCGTTCCCGACGCCATAGTAGTTGCCCACGTGCGTCGCAAAGCCCACGCTGCCGGTGTTGGGGAAGAAGTCAAGCCGGAAGCCACCCTCCTCGTAGTAGTCGACGTTGTTCCACGAAACCGTGTTGCTCGTGGTTTCCGTCGTTGCGTCGAGGCGCGTGACGGTTCCACCGGTGAACGTGATCAGCACCGCGCTCGCGGGCGTGGTGAGCGCCGCCGCACACAATCCAATGCTCAGAACAATTCGACTGCGTGTCATGAGGACCCTCCGGTGCCCTTGCAAGGGCACAACCCGAGTGTTCGCGCTCGGCAACGCACCGAGGCTTCCCGTTCAGGAACGACTCGCCTCGCCCGACAAGGCGAGCACATCATCGCAATTTGAGATGCAATTTATCGCCCACCGGCGCCTCTGTCAAGACCCGCGCCGACGACGGACCGCGGTGGTGACGCGTGCGGTCCGTAACGTCGAGTCGGCCGACCGCCCCGCGCTCCGTATTAGTCGTCGCTCATGGCAGAAGATGTCATCCTTCTGCGCGTTTGCTGCTGCGTCCTCACGCGGCACAGCGGCGTAGGGTCGCTGGCACGCCTGAGCCCGGATTGACGATCCGAACCGCTATCGATTAGCCCGGGCGCGCCGATCGTGCCACCAGGCCCGAACGTGCTGAATCAGCACCCCGCCGCCCAAGAGGCTTGTCGCCACGAGCGCGGACGCGGTCAGCACGGGATCGGGCACCATCACGAACACGGACACTGGTCTGTCTCCCGGTCGGGCGCGACCCTCGGCCATTCCCGATGCGAAGCGCCCCGACCCAACCGGCCCTAACAATCGACATGCCATGGATGCAGCCGTCGCGCTGAGCGGGTAAAACGTCGATCGCACTGGGGCGTGGGCAATAATGCGCGGCGGCGGGCTGGGGCTCCCGACCTCATCGGCACCAGAGGAACACGTGTGTCTCGATTCTGGCTCATCACAGCGTGCGCGAACGCGTTTATTTCGGTTTCCGCCGGAGCGTTTGCGGCTCACGGACTTCGACATCGGATGGCGAGCGAAGCGCTGGCGGCGTTCGAGACGGCCGCCCGCTATCAGATGTACCACGCCATCGGCCTGATCGCGGTGGCCTGGCTGTGCGCCCCGTCGCCTTCACGCGCGGCGCACGCCGCCGGGTGGGCCTTCACGATCGGCATCGTGCTCTTCTCCGGCAGTCTCTACGCCCTCTGCCTGACCGGCTGGCGGAGCCTGGGCATGGTCACCCCCTTCGGGGGAACCGCATTCCTTCTGGGATGGGTGCTTCTCGCCGTGGCGGGGTGGAACGCCAAGCGTTAACGCCGGCGGGCGCATCTCAGCCGAGAGCGCCGCCGCGCCACTGATCAATTGTTGGATGGCCCATCGATCCCGGCCGGGGACCGCCCCGAGCGGATATCGGAAACCGTTTCAATCCGAAGTGGCAGGGTGCTGGGCCTGCTCGCGCAGCGGGCTGAGTCGCATTTCCAGGGGCGCCGAAGCCCCGCCGGACAGGATGCACGTGAGGGCCTGGTCCATCGAGAGATCGGTGGCCTGGATGTTCTCGATCGGCACGAACTCCATGTAGCCCGACGTCGGGTTGGGTGAGGTTGGGATGAACACCGTCGCAAAGACGCGGCCACTAGCGGCATCCCGCACGCGGTTGGTCATGAAGCCGAGCACCCGCAACGGCGGATAGGGAAACTCGACCAGCACCACCACCTGCCGCTTCTCGGAGTCCCCGCCGGGCGGGCCCGACAGCGCCTGGAGGGTCCGCTTGGCAGCGTTGTATACGGTGTCGACAAACGGAATGCGGCCGACGAGCCACTCGGCGACGTTGATCAGCCTGCGGCCGACGACGTTGGAGCCGAGCCACCCGAGCATGTACAGCACGAGCGCCGTCAACGAGATGGCGACGATATTCTCGGCGGGGCCCAGGTTGTGCACCTGATCAAGACGAAAGGCGACACGAAGCCCTTCCATGGTCCAGGCGACGAGCGGCTTTCCGATCCAGAGAGCGGCGTTGAAGAGCCAGCTCACGATCAGCGCAGTGATGACCACGGGCGTGATGATGGCCAAGCCCGCGAGCAGCCGGCCGCGAATGGACGTCGGGCCCAGCCGTTTGCGTCTGTGCGCCGTCGTGTCGGAGGTGAGGCCCGGGAGCGTCATGCTCGTTGCGGGAACTATGCCCGCGGACGGACGTCAAGGCAAGACCGACGCGTCACTCGTGGGCCAGGTCCGGCTCGTGCCGGGCGACAATCGCACAGACGACCGCATCTGAGAAGACGTTGACGACCGTGCGGCACATGTCGAGCACGCGATCAACCGCGAGGATCAGACCGACGGCATCGGCCGGAACGCCGGCGGCGTTGCAGACGATGAACATCAGCACCGTTCCGGCGTGCGGAATGCCCGCGGAGCCGACGCTGACCAGAAGCGCAGTGAAGGCAACCGCGAGCTGCTGCGCGGGCGCAAGATCCCGACCATACGCCTGCGCGATGAAGAGCACGGCGACCAGTTCGTACAGCGCCGTGCCATTCATGTTGATGGTGGCGCCGAGCGGCAGAACGAACGAGCTGATGCGGTTGCTGATGCCGGCGCGCTGCTCCACACACTGCATGGTCACCGGCAGGGTGGCATTGCTGCTCGACGTACTGAACGCCGTCACGATGACTGGACTCATGGCCTTGATGAACTCGACCGGCGAGCGCCGCGCCGCGAAGCGGATGAGCAGCGGCAAGGTCACGACGGTGTGGATCAGCAGACCGAGGAACACGGTCAGCATGTACCATCCCAGCGACGCGAACACGCCCAGGCCCTTGCCGGCCGCGGCATAGAGCATGAAGCCCAGCACGCCAACGGGAGCCAACAGAATGACGAACTGCGTCATCTGCATCGTGACGTGAAAGGCGGCGGCGAAGAACGAGACGAGCACGTCGCGATGCCGCGGCTCCGCGAGACTGATGAAGACGCCGGTCAGCAGCGAGAAGAAAATGACCGGCAACATGTCCCCCGCCGCCGCGGCGGCCAGCGGGTTCCTCGGAATCATCGCGACGATCTGACGCCAGACGACTTCCCCGGGCGTTCCTGCCAACCCGGGTTGAGTCGCGGGCGCGGATTCCGCGACGGCCTGGAGCGAGTGAAGATCGGCCCCAACACCCGGGCGGATGAGATTCACCATGACCAGCCCGAGCGCCATCGCAAGCAACCCGGTGATGAGGAAGAAGGCAAAGGTCCTCGCGCCGATGCGCCCGAGGCGGCGCAGATCGCCGATGCCCGCGACGCCGGAGATCATCGACGTGATGATCAACGGCACGACGATCATCTGAAGCAGCCGCAGGAAGAGCGATCCGACTTCATGACCGAAGCCAGCCAGCCGCCGCGGAACCTGCTCGTCGATGTCGCCGCGCTCCGCCAGAATGTTGAGCGGGAGCCCGACACCCGCGCCGACGATCATGCCCAGGAAGATCCAGACGTGCAGGCGCGACCGGCCCATGCGGCCCGGATTATGCCTCGACAACAAAGCGGCGTCGACCGTGCTTCCGTCCGAGGTTACGATTCGACCTGATGGCGAGCGTGGCAGGCGGATTGATGGTCGGCATCATCGGCGGCACAGGATTCGGACAGGCGCTGGGCGCACGTCCCGGCGGCGAACTGCATCATGTCCGCACGCCCTATGGCGAGCCAAGCGCGCCCATCCTTCGGACGCGCTGGGACGGCGTTGAGATCGCATTCCTTCCGCGCCACGGAGATGGGCACGTCTACCCGCCGTCGGCGGTGCCCTACCGGGCCAACATCTACGCACTGAAGCTGCTCGGCTGCACGCACGTGCTGGCCAGCGGCGCGACTGGCAGCCTGAGGGAAGAAATCAACCCGGCGGACCTGGTCATCCCGGATCAGGTGATCGATCGCACGCATCGGAGAGAATCCACGTTCTTCGACGGTCCCGGGCTCGCGGCCCACGTGGAGTTCTCGCACCCGTTCTGCCCCACGTTGCGGCGGGTGCTGCTTTCCGTCGCAGAAGCGGCCGGGACGACCGTGCACGATGGCGGAACTTACGTCTGCATGGAGGGTCCCGCCTTCTCAACCGTCGCCGAGAGCCGAATGCACCGCGCGTGGGGCGGGGATCTGATCGGCATGACGTGCCTGCCGGAGGCTAAACTGGCGCGCGAGGCGGAGATGTGCTACGCACTGATCGCGCTGCCGACCGACTACGACTGCTGGAAGCCGCACGATCCCGGCATGGACCGCCACGCGCTGCTTGAAGAGATCATCCGGAACGTCGAGTCGGCGACGCAGCGCGGCATTCGACTCGTCGAAGCGGCGCTGCGGGCGATGGCCGATCGTCCGCCCGCCCCCTGCTCCTGCCGGACGGCGCTGGATCTCGCCGTCTGGTCGAAGCTGACCAAGGCGCCGGCGGCCGTCATCGATCGGCTTCACCCCATTCTCGCTCGCCGGCTCGCGGCCGAGACGAAGAACGATTAGGCAGAAACCCGTCGCTCGCACAGTGCAGGAGTGCCCGACATGCAGGACGCATCCATGTCCATCCGCAGTGCGGAGGACCTCAAGAACCTGATCAGGGAAATCCCAGACTTCCCGAAACCCGGGGTGCAGTTCAAGGACGTCACGCCGTTGCTGTCCGACCCGTCTGCGCTGTCCATGGCGGTCGAGTTCCTGACCCAGCCGTATCGTGCTGCGTCGATCGACCTTGTCATCGGCGCCGAATCGCGCGGTTTCATTTTCGGCACGGCCGTGGCTCGTAATCTGTCGGCCGGCTTCGTGCCGATCCGCAAGCCCGGCAAGCTCCCGAGCGAAACGCGGTCGGCCAGCTATGAACTGGAATATGGCGCCGACCGTCTTGAGATTCACGCCGACGCAGTCCGACCCGGGGACCGTGTCCTCATGATCGACGATCTGCTCGCGACCGGCGGCACGATGGCAGCCTGCTGCCATCTCGTCGAGTCGCTCCGAGGAGAGATCGTCGGCGTGGCGTTCCTGATTGAACTGACCGCCCTGGGCGGTCGCGAGAAACTGGCTCGGTACCCGCTCCACAGCGTCATCAAGTACTGATTCTCGCCGACCGACGAATTCGCGACGTCACCGGTTGATTCGGCGGCGGCCTTTCTAGTATGCTCGATGACCAGATGCCGGTTTTTCGTTTTTGCGATTCGGCATCTCTCCGCTGAGTTCGGGCGAGTCGGTCGCTGCCCGTTCACGTCACGACCGCGTCCTGCCCGGACATGACATCGCTCCGCTTCGCAACCACGCCCGTCGCGCGGCCGAAGTCCGGCAGCCGTCACCTGAAACGGAAGGTCCAATCGTCCATGACCACGAACCAGGTTTCCACACCACGCCGTCACAGCTCCCTCACCATTGCGATCCTCACGGCCTTCGCCGTCACTGCCTCCGCCGCTGCCGCGCCACCCGCGCGACCGCTGGCCGGCAGCATCCCGCTCCGCACCGGCGCCGTGCAGACCGCCGTCAAGACTCCGGCCCAGGTCGAGGCCGCCCTGGCCACCGTCGCCCAGGCCCCCGACCGCCACTTCGTCATTCAGTTCAATGAACCCGTCTCCGACCAGACCCGCGCCCGGCTCGCCGCCGCCGGAGTGACCCTCCACGCCTATCTCGGCAACTTCGCCTACTTCGCCGCCCGCGCCGCCAACCTCCAGGTTGCCGCCGTCGTCCAGACCGGCACCGTCCGAGACATCCTGCCGGTGCAGGCCGAGTGGAAGCTTCACCCCGCCCTGCTCCAGGGCACGCCGCCGTCCTGGTCCATCGTCGACGTCAAGGCCGTCGCCGCGCCCGAGAAGCGGCCCGATGCCGAGGGGGAGTCCGATCAGGAATCCACCCAGCCCGCTGCGGCCCAGCCGCAGGCCGGCGCCGAGCTTCAGGTCGCCGCCTACGTCATGTATCACCCCGACGTGCCGCTCAATCCCGACGGCGTCCAGCTCGCCCTGCGACATGGCGCCCTGATCCGATCGGTGGTCCGCTCCGCCAACATGCTCGTGGTCGAGATGCCATTGGCAAACATCCAGAACCTGGCCGGCGAGGACGCCGTCCAGTGGATCGAGCCGCCCATTCCAGCCTTCCAGGAAAACAACGGCGAGAACCGCGTCCGAACCGGCGCCGACATCGTCCAGGCCGCCCCCTACAACCTCGACGGGCAGGGTGTCACCGTGCTGGTCTATGACGGCGGCTACATCCGCACCACCCACCTCGACTTCCAGAACCGCGCCGTCAACGGCGCCGGAGAGCCCGCCTGCGAGACCGTCAGCGACCACTCCACCCACGTGGCCGGCACCATCGGCGGCGCCGGCATCGCCAACCCCGCCCACAAGGGCATGGCTCCGGCCGTCAACATCGTCTCCTACGCCTTCAACACCGGCAATCCGCCCGACTGCAGCCTGACCGCCGGCTTCCTCTACACCGATCCCGGCGACATCGAGTCCAACTACACCTGGGCCATCGTCAATTACGGGGCCCACATCGCCAACAACTCGATCGGCACCAACACCGCTCCCAACGGCTTTGACTGCTCCTGGGAAGGCAACTACGGCGCCACCGACGTCGTCATCGACAACATCGTCCGCGGCACTCCCGGCGTCACCAACGGCCAGCCCTTCCGCGTCGTCTGGGCCAATGGCAACGAACGCCAGGGCACGGCCCGCTGCGGCTCCACCTACCGCACCACCGCCCCGCCGGCCTGCGCCAAGAACCATATCACCGTCGGCGCCCTCAACTCCAACGACGACTCGGTCACCAGCTTCACCAGTTGGGGGCCGGCCGACGACGGACGCATGAAGCCCGACATCTCGGCTCCCGGCTGTCAGGTCGGCGGCGACGCCGGCGTCACCAGCTGCGCCAGCTCCAGCGACACCGGATATACCTCCAAGTGCGGCACCTCGATGGCCTCGCCCACCGTCTGCGGCCTGGGCGCCCTGCTCCTGCAGGACTACCGCGTCCAGTTCCCCGGACGACCCGACTTCCGCAACTCCACCCTCAAGATCCTGCTGGCCCACACCGCCGTTGATCTCTTCAACCCCGGACCCGACAACCAGACCGGATACGGCTCAGTCCGCATCCAGCCGGCGGTCGACTTCATGCGGACCGGCAACTTCCTCGAGGCCGAGGTCGGACAGAGCGGCAGCTACAACGTCTTGGTCGTGGTCGCACCCGGCGACCCCGTCTTCAAGGCCACCCTGGCCTGGGACGACGTCCCCGGCACCCCCAACGTCAACCCGGTTCTGGTCAACGACCTCGACCTGGTCGTCTTCGACCCCAACAACGTCCGGCGATATCCATGGACCCTGGACCTCAACAACCCCGGCGCCCCGGCCGTCCAGACCCAGGAAAACCACGTCGACAACATCGAGCAGGTCTTCGTCGCCAGCCCCACGCCCGGCGTCTGGCGGGTCGAGGTCCGCGGCTTCAACGTCCCCCAGGGGCCGCAGCCCTTCTCCCTGTGCGCTTCACCCCTGCTGGTCAACTGCTCCAGCGCCGGCGTCATGCTGCTCAACCGCGGCACCTACAAGTGCCAGACCCAGGCCGATCTCCGCGTTGTCGATTGCGACCTCAACACCAACGACAACCTCGTCGAAACCGTCACCGTCACCATCGCCTCTTCCACCGAACCCGGCGGCGAGTCCGTCCTTCTGACCGAGACCGGACCGCAGACCGCCGACTTCCGCGGATCCATCAATCTCAGCACCACCAACGCCGCCGGCGTCCTGCAGGTCGCCCACGGCGACACCCTCACCGCCACCTACATTGACGCCGACGACGGACAGGGCGGATTCAACATCCCCAGAACCGCCAACGCCAACGTCGACTGCGTCCCTCCTGTCATCTCCAACGTCGCCGTCTCAAACATCGGCCCGCGAACCGCAACCGTGACCTTCAACACGGACGAACCGGCGACCGGCCGAGTACGCTGGTCGACCGACTGCGGCTCGCTCAGCAGCACCGCGTCAGGCGCCGGCACCCAAACCAGTCATAGCATTCTGCTGACCGGACTCGATCCGAACTCGCAGTACCACTTCGCGGTTGACGCCACCGACGCCGGCGACAACTTGTCGACGGATGACAACGGCGGCACCTGCTACTCATTCATGACGCCGGACGTGCCGGACTTCTTTACCGAGATCTTCACCGCCGGCGACAACGATCTCGACAATCGCACCATCCTCTTCACTCCGGATCCAGGCATCAGCCGGTACAAGGGCTGCTCGTTTGTCATCGGCACGCTTCCGACTAACCCCGCCGGCGGCACACAGATCACGTCGTGGACGGGAACCGCGGACGACGGGAACACCCTGATCACCCTGTCGGGCGGCGCGACGGTCTCGCTCTATGGAGTCAGCTACAACCAGTTCTTCGTGGGGACAAACGGATACATCACCTTCAACACCGGCGACACGACCTACACTGAATCACTGGCTGCCCACTTCAATCGGCCGCGCATCTCGGCCTTGTTCGACGATCTGAATCCCGGAACCGGCGGATCCGTCACCTGGAAGCAACTGGCCGATCGCGTCGCGGTCACGTGGCTGAACGTGCCGGAATACAACACAAGCAATCAGAACACCTTCCAGATCGAGCTGTACTTTGATGGCCGCATCAGCATGAACTATCTCGCGGTCGCGGCCACGGACGGGCTGGCGGGGCTCTCGGATGGCTCCGGGCTGTCGCCCGACTTCACGGAGACTGATCTGTCCGCGCTCACCAGCGGATGCGGCCCCCTGCCGCCGTCGGCGGCGGGCACCAGTTTCAGCGTGCCGGTGAACCAGGTGCAGTCGGTCACGCTGCCGGCTTCCGATCCGAACGGCGATCCGCTGACGTACATCATCGTTTCGCTGCCCCCCAACGGACAGTTGAAGGACCCAAACGGCGGCCTGATCGGCGCCGTGCCTTACACCCTGCTCGCGGGCGGCAATCAGGTTCTCTACAAGGGAGCGTTTAACTATCAGGGCGTCGACGTGTTCACGTACAAGGCCAACGACGGCGGGTTGGACTCCAACACCGCCAACGCAAGCGCCACGGTCGGGGGACCGCAGCCGGTCTATTCCTTCCCGCTCGACAGCGATCCGGGCTGGGCGAGGGATCCCGACTGGGCGTTCGGCACTCCCAGCGGAACGTGCGGCGACCCGAGCGGCGGCTACACCGGCTCAAACGTGTTCGGGTACAATCTCAACGGTTGCTATCCGAATAATCTGACGCCCACGCGCTACTTGACGACGTCAGCACTCGATCTGACCGGCGTCACCGGCGTTCAGCTCCGCTTCCGACGCTGGCTCGGCATCGAATCGGCCACGTTTGACAAGGCCTACGTGGATGTTTCGACCAACGGCACGACTTGGACGAACGTCTGGAGCCACTCGGGCCCGACGTTGAATGAGCAGACGTGGTCGCTCCAGACGTACAACCTGCCGTCAGCCAGCAACGCGCCGACGGTCTACATCCGCTGGGGCATGGGCACGACGGACAGCTCCGTGGTGTACCAGGGTTGGAACATCGACGATGTGGAGATTCTGGGGCTCCTGCCGGCGGTCTGCGGCCCGACCGTTCCCGGCGATCTGAACGGCGACTCCCTGGTCAACGGCGATGACATCCAGGGCATGGCCAACGCCGTGATTGATCCGTTCCTGCTCACGCCGGCGCAGACCTGTGCCGCGGACGTGAACCAGGACAACGCGATCGACACGCTGGACATTCCAGCCATGGTGACCAAGCTGCTCGGCCCCTGACGGCGCAGCCCCCGGGGTCTTATTCGACTACCGACCTCCCCGGGCGCCCTGGCGGCCCGGGGAGGTCATTAACACCTCCGGCGGATCGAGCCTTTTACCCGCCCGCTTCATCTTTTCTTTGCCCGCCTGCGAATTCCTGCGGTTTCCGCCGGGCTTGCATCGAACAGCGCACGCGCGGTAGATTACTGTACGGAGGGTGCCGGTTTTTCGTTTTCGCGATTCGGCATCTCTCCGCTGAGTTCGGGCGAGTCGGTCGCTGCCCGTTCACGTCACGACCGCGTCCTGCCCGGACATGACATCGCTCCGCTTCGCAACCACGCCCGTCGCGCGGCCGAAGTCCGGCAGCCGTCACCTGAAACGGAAGGTCCAATCGTCCATGACCACGAACCAGGTTTCCACACCACGCCGTCACAGCTCCCTCACCATTGCGATCCTCACGGCCTTCGCCGTCACTGCCTCCGCCGCTGCCGCGCCACCCGCGCGACCGCTGGCCGGCAGCATCCCGCTCCGCACCGGCGCCGTGCAGACCGCCGTCAAGACTCCGGCCCAGGTCGAGGCCGCCCTGGCCACCGTCGCCCAGGCCCCCGACCGCCACTTCGTCATTCAGTTCAATGAACCCGTCTCCGACCAGACCCGCGCCCGGCTCGCCGCCGCCGGAGTGACCCTCCACGCCTATCTCGGCAACTTCGCCTACTTCGCCGCCCGCGCCGCCAACCTCCAGGTTGCCGCCGTCGTCCAGACCGGCACCGTCCGAGACATCCTGCCGGTGCAGGCCGAGTGGAAGCTTCACCCCGCCCTGCTCCAGGGCACGCCGCCGTCCTGGTCCATCGTCGACGTCAAGGCCGTCGCCGCGCCCGAGAAGCGGCCCGATGCCGAGGGGGAGTCCGATCAGGAATCCACCCAGCCCGCTGCGGCCCAGCCGCAGGCCGGCGCCGAGCTTCAGGTCGCCGCCTACGTCATGTATCACCCCGACGTGCCGCTCAATCCCGACGGCGTCCAGCTCGCCCTGCGACATGGCGCCCTGATCCGATCGGTGGTCCGCTCCGCCAACATGCTCGTGGTCGAGATGCCATTGGCAAACATCCAGAACCTGGCCGGCGAGGACGCCGTCCAGTGGATCGAGCCGCCCATTCCAGCCTTCCAGGAAAACAACGGCGAGAACCGCGTCCGAACCGGCGCCGACATCGTCCAGGCCGCCCCCTACAACCTCGACGGGCAGGGTGTCACCGTGCTGGTCTATGACGGCGGCTACATCCGCACCACCCACCTCGACTTCCAGAACCGCGCCGTCAACGGCGCCGGAGAGCCCGCCTGCGAGACCGTCAGCGACCACTCCACCCACGTGGCCGGCACCATCGGCGGCGCCGGCATCGCCAACCCCGCCCACAAGGGCATGGCTCCGGCCGTCAACATCGTCTCCTACGCCTTCAACACCGGCAATCCGCCCGACTGCAGCCTGACCGCCGGCTTCCTCTACACCGATCCCGGCGACATCGAGTCCAACTACACCTGGGCCATCGTCAATTACGGGGCCCACATCGCCAACAACTCGATCGGCACCAACACCGCTCCCAACGGCTTTGACTGCTCCTGGGAAGGCAACTACGGCGCCACCGACGTCGTCATCGACAACATCGTCCGCGGCACTCCCGGCGTCACCAACGGCCAGCCCTTCCGCGTCGTCTGGGCCAATGGCAACGAACGCCAGGGCACGGCCCGCTGCGGCTCCACCTACCGCACCACCGCCCCGCCGGCCTGCGCCAAGAACCATATCACCGTCGGCGCCCTCAACTCCAACGACGACTCGGTCACCAGCTTCACCAGTTGGGGGCCGGCCGACGACGGACGCATGAAGCCCGACATCTCGGCTCCCGGCTGTCAGGTCGGCGGCGACGCCGGCGTCACCAGCTGCGCCAGCTCCAGCGACACCGGATATACCTCCAAGTGCGGCACCTCGATGGCCTCGCCCACCGTCTGCGGCCTGGGCGCCCTGCTCCTGCAGGACTACCGCGTCCAGTTCCCCGGACGACCCGACTTCCGCAACTCCACCCTCAAGATCCTGCTGGCCCACACCGCCGTTGATCTCTTCAACCCCGGACCCGACAACCAGACCGGATACGGCTCAGTCCGCATCCAGCCGGCGGTCGACTTCATGCGGACCGGCAACTTCCTCGAGGCCGAGGTCGGACAGAGCGGCAGCTACAACGTCTTGGTCGTGGTCGCACCCGGCGACCCCGTCTTCAAGGCCACCCTGGCCTGGGACGACGTCCCCGGCACCCCCAACGTCAACCCGGTTCTGGTCAACGACCTCGACCTGGTCGTCTTCGACCCCAACAACGTCCGGCGATATCCATGGACCCTGGACCTCAACAACCCCGGCGCCCCGGCCGTCCAGACCCAGGAAAACCACGTCGACAACATCGAGCAGGTCTTCGTCGCCAGCCCCACGCCCGGCGTCTGGCGGGTCGAGGTCCGCGGCTTCAACGTCCCCCAGGGGCCGCAGCCCTTCTCCCTGTGCGCTTCACCCCTGCTGGTCAACTGCTCCAGCGCCGGCGTCATGCTGCTCAACCGCGGCACCTACAAGTGCCAGACCCAGGCCGATCTCCGCGTTGTCGATTGCGACCTCAACACCAACGACAACCTCGTCGAAACCGTCACCGTCACCATCGCCTCTTCCACCGAACCCGGCGGCGAGTCCGTCCTTCTGACCGAGACCGGACCGCAGACCGCCGACTTCCGCGGATCCATCAATCTCAGCACCACCAACGCCGCCGGCGTCCTGCAGGTCGCCCACGGCGACACCCTCACCGCCACCTACATTGACGCCGACGACGGACAGGGCGGATTCAACATCCCCAGAACCGCCAACGCCAACGTCGACTGCGTCCCTCCTGTCATCTCCAACGTCGCCGTCTCAAACATCGGCCCGCGAACCGCAACCATCACGTTCAACACGAGCGAGCCCTGCTCGGCCGTCGTGCGTTATGGCACTGCGTGCGGCGCGCTCAACAGCGACGTCAGCCGCACGAGTCTGCAAACCGCGCACTCGTTCACACTGACAGGCTTGGCGGACGACACCCAGCACTTTTTCGCGATCGAGGTGACCGATATCGCCGACAACCAGACAATCGACGACAATGGTGGTTCGTGCTACACGTTCACGACGACGGAAATCCCCGATCCTTACACCGAGGAGTTCCTCGGCGACTTTGACCTGCAGAACACCAGCCTGCTCTGGTCGCCGAACGGTTCGATCGACGTGTACGCGCTTTGCACCGCGCCGGCGTTCACCTTCCCGACCGATCCGGCGGGCGGTACCAACCTCACGCTGGCTGACAACGGAACGGCCACGATCACCCTGGGCGGCGGCCAGCAGGTGTCGCTGTACGGCGTGAACTATGGCACGTTTCATATTGGCGCGAACGGATACATCACCTTCAATACGGCCGACACCGACTCGACGCCGACGTTCGCCGACCACTTCAATCGGCCGCGCATCTCGGCCCTGTTTGCGAACCTGAATCCGGCCCTCGGTGGCACGGTCTCGTGGAAGCAACTGGCCGATCGTGTTGCGGTCACGTTCGAGAACGTCCCGATCGCGAGCACGACGAACTCCAACTCGTTCCAGTACGAGCTGTTCTTCGATGGACGCATCCGCCTGACATTCCTGACCGTGCAGGCGACATCCGGCATCACCGGTCTGTCCGCAGGAGGCGGCATCCCGGCCGACTTCGCCGAATCCAACCTGTCGTCGTTCCCGAGCTGCGGACCGCAGCCTCCTTCCGCCGCGAGCCGCACGGTCGAGACACCGATCAACTCGCCGATCACGATCGCCCTGATCGCCGGCGATGACGGCCAGCCGGGGCCGCTGTCCTACATCATCACGTCGCTGCCGACGCTGACGACGCTGAAGGACACCGGCAACAACTACGTCATCACGGCGGGCGACCTGCCCTACACGCTCAGTGGCGGTGGCAACCAGGTGACCTACGAAACCGGCGGGACGGTCGGCGTCGACTCGTTCCAGTTCAAGGCCAACGACGGTGGAACTTCGCCGACCGGCGGCGATTCGAATATTGCCACCGTCACCGTCAACGTCCAGCCGGTCCTAACTCTGCCGTTCTTCGAGCCGTTCCCGGCGACGTCGTTCGATACGAACAAGTGGGCGTTCGTCCGAACGGCGACCATTGACACCGTCGGTCTGAGCGAGCCGAGCGAGCCGTACTCGGCCCGCTTCAACGGCGATCCGTCCGGCAGCGACGAGATCCGGACGCACCTGTTCAACCTGGCCAGCGTCCCGGCCGTGCGGTTGTCCTACTTCTACCAGCAGCGCGGTGGCGGCGAGTCCCCCGACGCGAACGATGACCTGTTCATCGAATACCAGGACAGCGGCGGCAACTGGCAATTGCTGCAGCAGCACCTCGGCGCTGACCCGGACATGACTACGTACGCGCAGGTCAGCATGCTGCTGCCGGCGCCGGCGCTGCACTCGGCCTTCCGCCTTCGAATCCGCAATACGGCCACGGCCGGCGCCTTCGACGACTGGTTCGTCGATGACATCCGCCTCGTCGAGGCGAACGCCCCAACGGCGAACAATGCCAATGTCACGATACCATTCAACACGCCGACCAACATCACGTTGGTCGCGAGTGATCCGACCAACGACCCGCTGAGCTACATCATCGAGTCGCTGCCGACGAACGGCGCCCTTGCCGACGTGGGGAACGGCAATTCACCCATCAACACTGTTCCGTACACCCTCGTCGGCGGCGGAAACGTCGTGCGATACACGCCGAACCTCAATTACGGCGGCCCGGACGCGTTCACATTCAAGGCGAACGACGGAACCTACGATTCCAACACGGCCACCGTGTCGATTCTGGTGGAGCCCGTGCTGGCTCTGCCGTTCGTCGACCAGTTCCCGACGACGACGTTCGACCCGGCCAAGTGGCAGACTGTCACGAACGCAACGATCGACGACGTCGGCATCAATGAGCCCAGCGCGCCATACTCGGCACGCTTCAACGGGAATCCGACGGCCAACGGCGATTCGATCATCAGTTACCCGATCAATCTCGCCGGACAGACCTCGGTGCGCCTGACCTACTGGTATCAGATCCGTGGCGGCGGCGACAGTCCGGAGGCCGGTGACGATCTCTTCATCGAATACCGCGATTCCGGCGGCAACTGGCAGTTGCTGCAGCAGCACCTGGGCTCGGGCCCGGACATGACCACCTACGAACAGGTCACCATGATGCTGCCCCCGGCGGCGATGCATGCCGGCTTCCGTCTGCGAATTCGCAGCAACGGCACAGCCGGTGCGTTCGACGACTGGTTTGTCGACGACATCGGCATCGTCGAGGCCAACGCGCCGACCGCCACCAGCACCGTTGAGACCGTTTCGGAAAACACTGTTCTCTCGGCCGGCCTGCCGGCGACCGACCCGCAGAACGACCCACTCACCTACCGGATCGAAACGCTGCCGACGAACGGCCTGCTCAAGGATCCGAACGGTGCCGTGATCGGGTCAGCCCCGTACGTTCTGTCCGGCGGCGGGAGCGTCGTGCTCTACAAACCGGCCTTCAACTACGCGGGCACCGACCAGTTCACTTGGACCGCCAACGACGGTACCTACACGTCGAACGTGGCCCAGGTCGCCATTACGATTGGCGGCCCGCAGCCGGTTCTGACCTTCCCGCTCAACTCGAACCCGGGCTGGACCACCGAGGGCGAATGGGCCTTTGGCCAGCCGACCGGTGGCGGGACGGGCAATCGCGACCCGACCGGCGGCTACACCGGCACGAACGTCTATGGCTACAACCTGAACGGCAACTATCCGAACAGCATGCCCGCGACGCTCTGGCTGACGACCACCGCCCTGGATCTGACGGGCGTCACGGGCGTGCAGCTCCGCTTCCGTCGCTGGCTGGGCATCGAGTCGTCCACGTTCGACAAGGCCTTTATTGAGGTCTCGAACAACGGCACGACATGGGCAAACGTCTGGACGCACAGTGGTGCGACCATTTCGGAGGCTGCCTGGTCACTCCAGACGTACAGCATCTCCGCCACCGCTGACAATCAGTCAACGGTTTACATCCGGTGGGGTCTCGGACCGACCGATGCTTCCGTGACCTACCCCGGCTGGAACATTGATGACGTGGAGATCTGGGGGCTCGTCCCGTCGACCTGCGGACCAACCGTTCCGGGCGACCTGAACGGCGACTCCCTGGTCAATGGCGATGATATCCAGGGCATGGCCAGCGCCATGATCGATCCGTTCCTGCTCACCCCGGCGCAGACCTGTGCCGCGGACGTGAACCAGGACAACGCGATCAACTCACTGGACATCCCGGCAATGGTGACCAAGCTGCTCAGCCCGTAACGAGCGAGCAGCGAGTCGATTGTGCAGGACGGCCCCGGGTACATGCGTGCCCGGGGCCGTCTGCTTTCGCCCGGTCGAGTCACCAGTAGACGAAGCGACGGAACAGCAACTGCTGCCGACGCGGCAACTGATCGACGTTCCGCACGAGGAATCGATTGTCGTCCACGTCCATCAGGATCTTGCCGGCAACGCCGTGGTCGGCCGCCGCACTCTGGGTCCATCGCATGAGAAAACGCGTCGGACCCCGGTCGGTCTGCACGTCGAAAACCAGATATCCATGCTCGAGCTCGATCGCCTCAATCGACGTGATCTCGCGAACGAAGTATCGTCGCCGCAACGCGTCGACCAGGAGGCTCTGCACCTCCGGGGACCAGCCGGCCAGGGCGCGCACCATGCCGATCTCATGCTCGCGCCCGTCCGCGTCGCTGTAACGCAGGCTGATGAAACCATCCGGAATGGAGGCCGGCAGGGCACGCACCGCGAACACGCCACCGTAAATGCGATCGTCGCGCACCGATACATGCAGAGCCTGATGATTGCCCAGATGAATGCGAGCAGACTCCGGCGTCAGCCAGCGGGTACGAAACGCCGCATCGACGCCGGGCGAGTCGGCAGCCGCGGCGGTCGTCGGTCGACCGGCACCGCACGCCGGCTCGACACCGAGTCGGTCGATCGATGGCTCTCGGGTCAGTTGCGTCTGCATGCGTACCAGGCGGGCGTAAGTACCGCCCCCGGCGAGCAGCGCCTCGTGCGTGCCCTGCTCGATCAGCCGGCCGCGATCGAATACCAGAATACGATCCGCGTTCCGAAGCGTCGACAACCGGTGCGCGATGGCAATGGTCGTTCGGCCGCGCGTCAGAACCGCCAGCGCGTCCTGAATCGCCTTCTCGGCTTCCGTGTCGACGCTGCTGGTCGCCTCGTCCAACACCAGGATGCGCGAATCGAACAGCAGCGCCCGGGCGATGGAGACGCGCTGGCGCTCGCCGCCCGAGAGCCCGGCACCGCGCTCGCCCAGCGCCGTCTCATACCCAAACGGCATCGCCATGATGAAATCGTGGGCGTTCGCCGCCCGGGCGGCGTCGAACACCTCTTCAGGGGTCGACTCCGGCCGTCCGTAAACCAGGTTGTCCCAGACCGTCCCCCGAAACAAGAACGGCTCCTGCAACACGACGCCGACCTGTCGCCGCAGGACGTCCTTCCCAAGTTCTCGAACATCCACGCCGTCGATCGTCACGCGGCCGTCGTCCACGTCGTAGAAGCGCGAGATCAGGTTCACGAGGGTGGTCTTTCCCGACCCGCTGCGACCGACCACCCCCACCATCTCTCCGGGCTTGACCTCGAACGTCACGTTTCGCAGCACCGGCTGGTGCCGCTCATACCCGAAGGTCACGTTCTCGAAGCGAATGTGACCCGCGGGCTCGGGCGGATATCGCGGAGTGACCGGGTCCGTAATGGCCGCCGGCGTATCCAGCAGTTCGAAGATTCGCTGGCTGGCGGTCATGAAGCTCGTGAGCCAGGTCGTCAGTCCGGCCAGCGTTGACAGCGGGCTGTAGAACATTTGCAGGTACGCGAGAAAGGCCATGAGCGAGCCGAGGGTCATGCGATCCGAGAGCACGTCCCGGCCGCCGACGAACCAGACGACCAGCCCGCCCAGGCTGAAGATCATCTGCATCACCGCCGAGAACGAGCTGGTAGCACGCTCGACGCCCATTCGCGATTGCCGCAGGTAATTGGAGTGACGGGCAAAGCGTTCAAACTCACGGTCCTCCTGCGCAAAAGCCTTCACGACGCGAATGCCGGAAAGCATGCCGGACAATGCTCCCGCCTGCCGGCTGGTCGAGTCCCAATAGCGGTGGTAGCGCGGATAAACAAAGCGCCAGAAGAACCAGCTTCCGGCAACGACCAGCGGCGCAGGAATCAGCGTCAGCAGCGCGAGCTTGGCGTTCAACGTGAAGAGCATGACGCCCACGCCAACAAGCTGGAGGATCTGGAGCAGGAACCCGCCGGTTAGTTGCTGGACGAGGCCGTGCAGCACTTCTGTGTCGTACGCGACGCGGTTGACCAGTACGCCCACCTGGTGGCGGTCGTAGTAGGCCACCGACAGCTCATGGAGCTTGCGGACCATGCGGGCCCGCAGGTCGGAGGTCATGGCGGTCCCGACGCGAGACGAAAGCCGCCCCTTGAACTCGTTCACGACAGCCAGCACGATGCGCGTGGCCGCCAGCGATAACACGATGACCAGCAGCGTGGATAGCAGCGCCGGCAGCGTCGGGCCCTGATGATCGACGCGCAGGACGTGATCGACGAGCACCTGCTGCAGCTTGGGCGGGACCAATTCGGCCGCCACGCTGATAACCAGCAAGGCAAACATGCCGGCGGCCGGCATGCGATAGGGCCGCACGAGGTCCCAGACGCGGGCGAGGATGGCGCGTCGGTCGATGCAGCGCGGGCACACATCGCCGGGGAATCGAAGGGACATCCCGCAGGTCCGACAGGCGCGCTGATCGACCTCATCCTCCGGGTGAATCTCAAGCCGGCCTTCCTGCTGAAGCTGCTCGATCTTGCGCGCCACCCGCGCGAACCGTTCGGCCAGCGCATTGGAGAAGCGCAGCACATCCGCCCAGACGCCGTCGATGCGGGCCTGGAGAAAGCCCGATCCGACCACGCCGTGAACGCGAACTGCGGCGATTCCATCGAGACGCCAGCGGCCGACCACCCGCGGAGCATCGCCATCCGAAAGGACCGCGATCTCCCGCTGAGTCACCACCAGCCAGTGGCGCGCCAGATCGCCGGCCAGACTCAGATCTGTGCTGGTCGCCAACAGGACGGCTTGGCCATCGGGGTCTTCGCGCGACCACATCTGGTGAAGCGAATCAGGCAGCGGTTGGGTCAACATGGAGTCGCAACTCGTATGCGCCTCTGCAACCGGGGCGGCTTCGAGCCGCGCCCGAGTTGCGGATGGGCGGCGAAAGCAATAGAACTACGGGAGTCGGCGACCGTCAATCGGAGCGAGCCCATGGCCCGAATCTACTACGAAGTCACGGTCAAGATCGACGATCGCAACATCGCGGAGGAGTGGGTGCGGTGGATGCATGACGAGCACATCGCCCGCGTGATCGCGTGCGGGGCGCAGACCGGGCGCCTCGTGCGACTCGATAACCCCGCCAGCGCGTACCTGGTCCAATTCGAGTTCGAATCCCGGCAGACGTTTGAACGCTACCAGTCGGTCCACGCGCCCGGACTTCGTCAGGAGAGCGCCGACCGCTTCGAGCCGGGACAGGTCAACTACTCGCGGCGGAGCGGCGAGATCATCGAGACCTGAATCGCGCGTGACCGCCGCGCTGCATCGACGTCCGAGGCGCCTCAGGCCGCCAGATCGGCCAAGACAGCCTTCAAGAGCCTCCAAAACTTCTGCACCGACGGAATCGACACGCGCTCGTCCGGCGAGTGCGCGCCGCGAATGGTCGGTCCGAAGGAAATCATGTCCATACCGCCGATGCGTTCGCCGATGACGCCGCACTCCAGCCCCGCGTGAATTGCAGTGACGTGGGGCGGCTCGCCGAAAAGCCGCTGGTATGCCTTGCTGCACACCTCCAACAGCTTCGAATCCGGGTTCGGCGCCCAGCCCGGATAGCCATCCGAGTGCGCGGCCTTCCAACCCGCCAAGCGGGCGACGCCCGCGACCTGCTCGAGCACCGCGGTCAGGTGCGGGCCAGACGAACTGCGCGAGGACGCGACGATGCGGACGTCGGCCTTCGACGCCCCCAAGTGTTCCCACGAAATGACCGCGACGTTGTTGGAACTTTCCACCAGCCCCTTGATCACACGGCTGACGCCGAGCACACCATCGGGCAGGCCGTTCACGAGATCGACCAGGCGGCGCGATGCCCCAGGGTCGGCCGCGTACAGGCCCGCCGGTCCGTCGGTGACGGACACCTGAACGCCATCGTCAATTCCCGCGAGCACTCGACGGAACTCAACCAGCGCGGCGTCCGAGGCCTTCCGGCATTCCGCGACGCGGTCACGCGGGACCAGAACGTCGGCCTTCGCCTCCCGCGGAATCGCATTATGTTTGTTGCCGCCTTCAATCGACGCGAGTCGGAAAGGCCCGGCGAACCGCGCCAGCGTCCGCGCCAGCAGCTTGTTGGCGTTTCCCCGGCATTCGTGAATGTCGCCGCCCGAATGGCCACCCCGCAAGCCCGTCACCCGGACACACAAGGGCGCCTCATCGGCCGACGCAGCTGACAGATCGAGCGACGTGGAGAGCGTTGTCGTCCGGCCGCCCGCGCAGCCGATGTAGAGCGTGTCGTCTTCCTCGGAATCAAGGTTGATCATCCGGCGAGACTTCACGATTTCGGGCGAGATGGCGCTTGCGCCGGTCAGACCTGTTTCCTCGTCGATGGTGAAGAGCAGCTCGAGCGGACCGTGCCTGACGCCCGCCGCCGACGCGGCAGCCAGAGCCGCACACACGCCGATGCCGTTGTCTGCTCCCAGGGTCGTGCCGGTAGCCCGCAGATCGTCGCCGTCAACGCGGAGGCGAAGCGGATCACGGTCGAAGTCAAACTCCACGTCGGCGTTCTTTTCGCAGACCATGTCCAGGTGCGACTGAAGGGCCACCGAGGCGGCGCGCTCGCAGCCGGGTGTCGCGGGCACGTCGAATACGACGTTGCCGACGGCATCCGTGCGGGACTTCCACCCATGACGTGCCCCGATCGAGAGCACCCAATCGCGGACACGCTCCTCGCGTTTGGATGGGCGCGGTATGGCGGACAGCTCGGCGAAGTAGCCCCAGATTTCAGCCGGATCGAGCTTCGCAATGACGTCTCGGGCGGAGACCGTCGCGGTCGTCATGGTCGGGCGTCCTCCTTCTTCAGCGCGCATTATGGACCGGGGATGGCCTTGACCGCAATTTGCCCGAGGAGACTGCGTGCCGGGTCCGTCAGAATCGTCGAACGCGCCGAGCCGCGGCTGTCAATGCGACGAGGACGAACATGAGCGTGCCGGGTTCAGGCGTGTATTCGTACATGACGACCGCGCTGATGGCATGGAACGTGTCGGTGAATTGGTACTGATACGGATCGGGCGGCACGCCCAGCAACCGCAACTCGTCGAGAAACAGATAGCCGCTGCCGGGAGCCCCATGCCCGGGCACGTCGAGAGAAAACCGGCCGGACCCATTGGATTCATACAGAGAAGCCGGCGGACGGAAGCGCCCGACCAGGAGATCGGTATAAGAAAACGTGAAACTCAGGCCATCCGGCGAATCTGGGGCAAACACGCTGCCATCGCCGTCGTCCGGAGCGACATAAAACACGGGGGTATGCAGCGACAAGGTTCCGAAAGCGGTGATACCGGGGCCGGTCAACAGAAACTGCCTCAGAATCGACGCCTCGACCTGCGCCGGGCGATTCGGGTCGTCGTTATCGAAATTGAAAACGGTGGCGCCGGATTGGAAAACATCAATCGTCACGCTGAGGAGCTGGCGAGCACCGCTGCGCGTGTCGAACAGCGGGAACTCCAGTCGCTTGCCCGGATCGAACGGGGTGTTGAATAGAATCGTGTCTCGATGCTGCTCGAGTTCGCCCCGTGGTGCCGGAAGCAGCACCCCGAGGGACATGACCGATGCAACGAGTGCGCTCATCGTCATGACCTTGCTCCTTCGACCGACCCCGTGCCCGGCTGGATCGTCGCCCGCGAGTGCACAGGGGCCCGATCACCTGATAGTATAGACGAATCAGCCGCCGAACGCAGCCTCCCAACCTCTACAAACTTCTTCCTGGATGTAGGCTGTTCAGCCTACTCGAAACGGAGGGCGTCGATCGGATCCAGCCGGCTCGCGCGCCATGCGGGGTAGAACCCGAAGAACACCCCGACGATGACCGCGAAGAGCACCGACAGGCCCACCGACCACGGCGTGACGACGGTCTCCCAGCCCTTGGTGTCCTCGAGGATGCGGGCCGCCCCAAAACCCACCGCGACGCCCACCAGCCCCCCAACACCGCAGAGCAGGATCGCCTCGACCAGGAATTGCCCCAGGATCTTACCGGGATTGGCCCCAATCGCCATTCGCAGGCCTATTTCTCTTGTACGCTCCGTGACCGACACAAGCATGATATTCATGATCCCGACGCCCCCAACCACCAGCGACACCGACGCGATCACAAGCAGGAGCTGGCTCAACATGGCGGTCGTCTCTTCCTGAACCTTGGCGTTCTCGGAGAGATCAAAGATGCGGAAGTCGTCCGGATCGTTCGGGCCGAGACGGTGCCGCTCGCGCAGCAGTTGTCTAACCTGCTCGCGGACCATCGGCATGGGCACTCCCGGCTTGCCAGCCGCCAGCATGGTCGCCGACTTCTCCTGGCCGGCGACCTTCGTCTGGAACGTGCGAAACGGAAACACGATGGTGTCGTCGTAGTCGCGGCCGTCCCCGCTGCGTCCCTTCGCGGCCAGAAGGCCGATCACCTCGAACGGGACGCGATTGACACGAATGACTTCCCCGACCGGATCCACCGATCCGAATAATTCGCGTGCGGCAGTCTGCCCAATGCAACAGACCTTGGCGAGGGAATCGTCGTCCTCCTGTGTAAACAGCCGGCCCGAGGCCGCCGGCCATCGCCGAATGTCAAAGAAGTTCGCGAACACGCCCACGACGCCGGTCTGATAGTTGGCGTATGGAGACGCAACTTGCATCGTGATGCGATTGCTGGGCGTCGCGGCGCGAACGTAGCTGCACTGCTGCATGATCGCGATGGCGTCGTCGGTGGTCATCGTCGCTGATACGCCGGCCCCCACTTGCACGCCCTGCCGCTGAATGCCCCACGACCCGATGAACATCCAGTCGTCGCCCATCGCGGCGATCTCGCGCTGCACGCGGCGCTTCGTCCCTTCGCCCATCGCCACCATGGTGATGACCGCGGCGATCCCGATGATGATGCCGAGCGTCGCCAGGGATGTGCGAACCTTGTTCTTGCCAAGGCTCGACGTGGCTTCCGCGACCGTCGCGAACACGCCCGTCAAAGGGTTGCGGCGCGACACGCTGGCAGGCCTGATCGTGGTGCGATCGCTGCGGTGCAAACGGAGCTCCTTTCAGTAGCTCAGGCCGCTTCGACGGACGTGGACATACGGCGTCAGGTCGCCCGAGCACTCGGCGGCCACGACGGTGCCGATGTAAAGCCAGTGGTCGCCGGCATCGTGCCGCCCGCGGACATCGCAGGAGAGCACCGACATCGCGCCCGAAAGACCGATTCCACCCGCGACCTCGCGCGCGGACACTCCGGCAAAGACGTCTTCATCGGGGCCGAAGCCGCGCGCAAAGTGCTTCAGCAGCGATCCGGGCTCGGCCGCGAGCTGGTTCAGGGCAAACCGGCCGGACTGCTCGATGAGGCGTTCGATCACTCGGCCCCTCCTCACGGCCACGCTGACCGCCGGCGGTTCGAATCCTGCCTGCTGGACCCAGGATGCGAGCATACCGGTTCGGGTGTCTTGGTGCCGTGCTGTCAGAATGAACAGGCCGCTCGGGATACGACCGAGCCCAAGGCCAATCTGTTCCCGCGAGGATGCGTCCATGGAATCTCCGTCCGAATCGGCGGACCAGCCGCGCCGCGGCCGGATTCGTGTGCTCTGATTGTAGAATCCGCCCCGCGCGATCGCCAACGCCACCGCGCCTGTCCGGTTGGAACTCGAGGCCGCCGCATGCATAATCGCGGCGTGGCGCACGTTCTGGTGCAAAGCCCGACTCTTGTTGAACGCGACCCGACACCCTGGCGATGGCTGGCACTGATCGTCGTTCTCGCGGCGGGAATTCGCCTCGCGCAGGCTGCCCGACTGGAGGCCATCAGCCGCGACGGCGCCTTCTACGTTCGATTCGCGCGGGATCTGTCAATCGAGCCCGGTCGGGCAATGCGCGAACAGCTCGCGCAGCCGGGCTTTTCCGTCGCCATGCTGGCAGTCAATCGGACCGTCGGTCCCTGGCTGTCGGCGGACCCGGTTCTTGCGTGGGAGCGTTCCGGACAACTCATCGCGCTGGCGGGCGGCATCGCCGTCGTGCCACTGGCGTTCGCACTCGCTCGGAAGTTGTATGATTCTCGCACGGGTCTGGTGGCTGCTTCGATCACGGCCGCGTGGCCGCACGCCGTCACCCTGTCGGCCGACGTATTGACCGACATGCCGCATCTCGCCCTGTACCTGGCCTGCCTGCTGCTTTCGATTCGTGCGGTCGAAGAAAACCGCATCGCGGCACTTGCCACGTGCGGCGTCGCGTCCGGCGTGGCGTACTTGTTTCGACAGGAAGCGCTGGCCCTGCCGATCGTGGCCGGGCTGAACTGGCTATGGAAGCCCGGCAGCCTGGATTGGCAAAGACGCGCGATCGGGGTGGCAGTCCTGGCGGCCGCGTTTGCCCTTCCGGTCGCGCCGTACGCCTGCACCACCGGCAAGCTGCTGCACAAGAAGAGCCTGCGGCAGTTGCTGGAGCCTCCGGCGCGTGGCACAGACTCCGCGCGCATGCAAGACAAGCCGGACTCGCACGAGGAGGCGTTGCTATTGGCCGCACCGGTCTGGGAGAGCGGAGTCATCTGGTCGGCCGTCGAGGCGTACGGCTATAGCGGCCGCTACGCCATCGGACTCTTGGGTCTGGTTGCCTGGTTCTGGCCGCGCGTGCCGGCCAGTCGGCGACTCCCCCGGCGCATCGTCGCAGCCGCCGCGGTGCTGCACCTGGCTGCGGTGCTGCTCAGAGGCCGCAGCTTCGGCGTCATCAGCGTCCGCTATCTGGTCGTCCCCGTGGGGCTGACCATCCCGTGGACGGCAGCGGCGATCGTGACGGCGCATGAGTGGTTGCGAACCCGATTACCCGCATGGCGGTGGGCGCTCGTGGCGGCATTTGCGGCGTTACTTCTGCTGCCCCTGCGACACGCACCCAATCGCGGGAAGTCCGCACTACGGGAAGCCGGAAATTGGCTGCGACTTCACACCCATCCCGACGACGTGATTCTGGTCCCGCCCCGACTGGAGCCGCTCACCATGTACGCCGACCGCACGTGGTTCTGGCCGACTGCCGACGAGCGTGAAGACTGGACGCGCCAGGCGTCAGACGCCCGCGCGCGCTGGCTCGTCCTCGACACCAACCCCGATGGCATACCCAGACGCGAATCGGCGCTCACCGAGGACTGGCGAAAACGCCACCGAGCCGCCGCACCGGCGTTCGAGAGCCGCCCGCGTCGAGGCATCGCCGTCAGCGTCTGGCGCGCCGGCGTTGATTGAGACGACACCGATTCAGCCGTCGCGCCGTGACCAGTCGTATGGGATGTCGTTGTCGTGCGGATCCGCACGGAACTCATCGGGCTGCTTGTAGTTGTAGCACTCGGTCGTGACGTTGACGACGAAGCACTCGCAGTCCGAAACGCACATCCAGCCGTGGTAAACGCCGGGAGGAATGCGAAGCAGACCGGGCAGATGCTCGGACAGGTAGACTTCGTTCACCTCGCCGCGCGTCGGCGAATCCTGACGGGCGTCATAGAGGCCGACCTTGATCGCCCCGCGCAGGACGTAGAAATGATCGGTCTGGAGCTTGTGGAAGTGCCAGGCTTTCACGACCCCGGGGTACGTCGTAGTGAAGTAGACCTGGCCGAATTTCTCGAACCAGGGATCATCGGCCCGCATGATCTCGCCCAGCCGCCCGCGCTCATCGGGGAGCACGCGGGCGCGGCGGGCGCGGACGCCGTCAATGACGCCGGTTCGACCGCGGATCAACAGCGACTCGTCGGCGAAGACGGTGCGCAGGGGCGGAAGGGATCGACGGTTATTGCTCATCTGCCGCGCGAATCCTCTCCGGCTGCACAAGGCTTTCGCGTTCCCGAGCTGCTGCGAGATTAGACCGCCCACGGTACCTGTCAAGTCGGCCCCACGCGGACTGACCGGGCTCGTCGCGGCTAGCGTCAATAGGCGTCGAAATCGAGGGCCTCGAACTCCACGTCCGTCGGATCCAGGATGCGACCGGCGGGCGTCAAGTCGCGAAAAATCAGATTGAGGGGGGACGGCCGAAGCCGCGCGGGTAGTCGGACTCGCCCCAGTGCGGGGGGACAGACGTAACGGCTCAACCCCATCCAGACCTGAATGCCCGCCAGCGGACCGCGCCGAATCGTGGATGGAATCCGCGTCAGCCGGGGGTGAAGCCTGTCCAGTTTGAGGACGGCATGAACTCCGGGCCGGCCGGTGGGAGCGAGCAGTTGGCGACACCCTCGCCGCTCGCGGGCCCAATAGCGCACCGACGGGTTCGACAGACGCCAGCTGAGGCTGGCTTCGTCCCACGCACGCCGCCACGCCGGGACTGCACCAGACTCCTCCTCGCCCCGACTAGCCGATCGCCACAACACGAGTACGTCCAAGGGACGCACAAGCTGAAACTGGAGTTTCTTCACAAAGCCCGGTGTGCTGTTGGCATTCGCCACGCCGACGACGTGGTCGATTCCGGACTGCCGCGCCAGTTCGTATGTTTGGTCGGCCAGAAGCGTGAAGAGCCCCTTCCCCTGGTGCTGGGGGTGCACCGCGGTATTCAGCGAGAGACTGCCCCGCACGCGCCGGCCCATCATGTCGGCATCGATGGGAATCACGGCGTAGTGCCCTGCCACTACATCGCCGGCCCACGCGTTGAATCCGATGACGTGCCCCGAGGGATTCTCCACGTACAACCACCGAAGGTAATCGCGGGTCAGATGGCGCGCGGTCGGCCAGACCAGGCGAAACAGGTTCTCGACGGCAAGCAACGCCGCGGCCGACGTTTCGACAGGCCGATGCTCGTACGGCTTCGGCGTGCTGTTGCTCACCTAACGGCCTCCACGTTTCCGATCGCGGCGCGCCGACCCGCTCCCGACGGGCTCGCCAGCTCTGGATTGGCCGTCAATCGCGTGGACAGTTCGGCAACAAACTCGGCGGCCGCCACCTGAAATTCCTGGAAGCTCAGGCCGAAGCGTCGCTCGTACAACAGCGGTCCCGGATGGGGACGACGATCGTATGCGTGCAACGGCACCGGGCGAACATGGTGCCGCCGCCGAACCACGAACTGCCAGAACGCGAACGGAGCCAGCCCCACGAACGTCCGCCATTGGCTGGGATAGAGCGCGCAGAATGAGAAGAACCAGAGGCCTTCGGCGAGCGTCAGGCGCCTCTCGCATCCGTCCGGCGATGGACGTGCGGGGGAGAAGGCCCGAAAAAATGGCCTCGGGATGCCGGCCGCGTGATAGCCCGGGCACTCGTACACGTCACCGACACCAAGGGTTTGTGCCATCGCGATGCCGACCAGATGGGCTGCGTCGTGGTCGCCGTGCCCCCCCTCCCACGCGTGCACGAAGACGCTCGTGAAGCGTCCGTGCGACTTCAGCGCGTCCTGCATGGCCGCATGCAGCCGCCGCAAGTGAAGATGTGCAGTCTGGTCTCGCACACCCAATTCGACACCGATCGGGTATACACGGCTGCTCGGAACGCCCAGACGGCCGAGAGCGCGCAACGACTCGCCGATTCGAACCGATGGCTCCGAGCCGCGCGCGCTGCCATCCGTCAGGTAGCACACGACCACGCGGTCGCCCCGAGCCACTGCGGCGCGAATGCTGGGAAGGAAGAACACCTCGTCGTCATGGTGCGCGAGCGCAAACAGGTTGGAGCCACCGGTGCCAGGCCGCGCGACACCGTTGTCGCCTGCCCCTTCCGAGCCACCCATGGCGGCGAACACAAACCACTTGCAAACCACGAAACCAGCGACGAACAGGACCAGCTCAATCGCCCCCTTGGCCCAGATGAGCGTCTGAGGCGCCGCCGTCCCCAGCACGTGGGTGGCGAGTTTGATCAGTCCGGTGCTGACGCCGGTCATCACGAGCCACGCGATCGCAAAGCGCAGCGAGAACGGACCGCGTCGGCGGCCGAGCACGCCGAACGTGAAAACGCCGTTCAGGTAGTACCCGATCATCGCGCCCAGGAGACGGGAGCACACGTTCGCTGCGACCGGGCTGCCCAGAACCGCGGTCAGGCCCCAGAACGCAGACAAGTCGACGACGTACTGCACACCGCCGACCACCGTGAACGCTGCGAGCTGCCGCGATGTCGACGAGGCGGGCGGGCACCCCGCCGCGCCATGCGCGGCGATCGGCGTCGGCCGCTCATGCGCCGCCATTTGCTTCCGCCTTGGCCCGAAGGATCGCGCATTCCTGCGCCAGCCGGACGATCTGCTCCTCGTGCTTGCTCAACGCCAGTGACTGAACGAAGAGGAGAACAGTCATGATCAGCAACCAGAACACGAACAGCGCATTGGATGCGGCCTCGAATCCGGCCCACCGCCCGGCGATCGTAACCGGGCCTGGAAACAGGCTGAGCAGCAAGAGTACGACACCGGATAGAAGCCAGGCCAGCGCTCGCCCCAGCGCCAACTGTTGTCGTCGGAGCTTGTGGAAGACGAAGGCGAGATAGATTAACGAAAAGATGACGCCGAGGAGCTGGAGTTTGTGCATGCCCATGGGATACTCACTCTGATTCGACTCGTCGGGGATCCCGAAAACGGTCTGCGAGGATGGCCAGGCAGATCTTCAAAATGTAGAGCACCGAATCGAGTTGCTGGATCGAGCTGCAACCCGATCGGCGCGGCCGCATGATTGTATGAACCTCGCGAAGCCGGTACCCCCGATGCAGCGCCACGTACACCGACTCGGGTTCGGGATACTCGCGCGGGTAGCGCGATGAGAATTCACTGATCAGCGACCGGCCGATCGCCCGGAAGCCGCTGGTCGGATCCGTCACCCGCTGGCCGCTGAACCAGCGGATCCACTCGGAAAGAAAGCGAATCCCGATTCGGCGGAGTCCGGTTGATTGAAAACCCTCGCGCACCAGAAACCGCGAACCGACGACCATGTCGGCCTCGCCGGCGACGATCGGCCGAACGAGATCGGCCACCCAGCGAGGATCGTGCTGACCGTCACCATCGCACTGGATGCAGATGTCGTAACCCTCGCGGAACGCGAATCGAATGCCGCATTGCACCGCCCCGCCGATGCCGAGGTTGATAGGGCAGTCCAAGACCCGGGCGCCCAGGCGCCGCGCGACAGCCGATGTGTTGTCCGTCGAACCGTCGTTGATCACGACGAAGTCGACCGCCGGGCACTTCTCGCGGACCTCGGCGATGACCGCAGGCAGGTTTTCAGCCTCGTTGAAGGCCGGGATCACAAGCAGAACTCGCACGTGCCCAGGCGTTCGGCGATCGGCCGCGCGAGGCGAACCCGCGATTCCAATCTCCGCCATGCCCGCCGGCTGAGCGACTGCTCGTTGCCCGTCGGCTGGATGCTCCATCACCGACATCTGACCCGATGTTTCCAATCCCGGCACGCTCGCATGTTAGCCACCGCCGATTCATGCCGCAACGCTCGATCCCCCGCTTGACCGAGCGCCCCGCGCACATACGATCGGGATTGGATGGTCCCACCCCAACCGATCGTTGGTACATCGGCGGCCCGCCGTGCCGGGTGGCTCGCTCCGACCTCAGCCTTCCTTGTCCTTGGCTGGTCGACCTACGTTTTCATTCGGTACTTCGACCACACGTTCGGCAAACTCGGGATTGGCTGGTCCGGTCTGGCGTCCGATGCCGTATTGCGACAGAGCCCGTCTGACTACCGAATTACCACAGTCCTCGGCCTCGCGCCGCTTCTCGAAGGGTCGTGGCGCTTCCGACCGGAAGTCGCCAAGGCGATCGGTGTCACGTGCTTGCTGGTCTTGCTGCTCATCGGTGCTGGACGAGCTGTCTTGCGGCGGCTCGATCTCCTTTCGAGTGCCAATCGACGTGGCATGAACAGCCTCGCGTTGGCCATCGGGCTCGGCATTCTGATCCTGGTGACCGCGATGCTGGGGTTCTTGCGGGTACTTTGTGTGGAAACGCTGTGCGGCTCGCTGGGCGTCCTGGCGGTCTACGCGATCCGGTCGTACCGAATTGACCTCGTAGCGCGGTATCGCTCCGCAGGAACGGACCCCGGCGTCGGGCGCCTAGGCTGGCTCCAACGTGCCGCGAGTGTGCTTGTCGTCGCAGCGGTCTGTGCCATGACGTGGCCGTACGCCATCACTTCGCTGGCGCCCGAACGCGAATTCGACAGCCTGAATGCCTACTTATACTACGCCCGGATCTTCGTAGAAGAGGGTCGGATTGTTGATATCTGCCCCATTCGGACCCATATGTCATTATACAGCATCCTGCTTTGTTGCGTCTCGTTGCTGCTGCAGGGCCCGGCTGTCGTGAAGCTGCTCACCTTTGTCATGGCCGTCGCATCGCTGCGCCTGGTGCAGTGCGCCGCCGAGCAGGCCGGCGGTCGATTTGGCGCCGGTGCCTGGGGCGCGGTCGTCCTGCTCAGCGTACCCGCATTCACCTGGACGGCGACCGTGCCTTACTCCGACGCCCAACTGGCCTTCTTCATGCTGTGCGCTGCGGTTGCCGCTGCGCGCTGGCTCGAAACGGGTCGATGGGCATGGGCGTACGTCGGCGCCGGCTTCTCCGGGATATCCGCGGGTCTGAAGTACAACGGATTGGCACTTACAGCGCTACTTCTGTCCATCCTGTCGCTTCTCTGGATCGTTCAGCGCGTGCGGCAGCGATCGCGCGACCCTGCCATCGCCGGATTTCCGAAGCTCCGGTTTCGCGCTGTTGCGGCAACCCTCGTTGTTTATCTGCTCGCCGCGCTGTCACCGTACATCAGGAACTACGTCTGGCTCGGCAATCCCGTGTTTCCCTTCCTCTACCACGCATTCCCAACCAATGCGCTAACCGAAAGGGAGGCCGCAAGGCTGGCGAGTTCACATCTCAACGAGTCCATGCACTTCGGTACCGGCTGGCGAGAGCAACTGCGGCTGCCGTTTCGCGTGACATTCGAGGGATACCGCATCCAGTCGGCGATCGGGCCGGTGTTTCTCATGTCGATTCCTTTACTTCTCTACATCCGACGAGCCTCGCTGCCGACCATCTTCTTCCTAGCGTTTGGCTTGCTTTCAGCATGGTTGTGGCAGCGGACGTCCGCCATCGGACGGCATTTCCCGATCTCCGCGGCGCTTCTCGCGCTGGCGTTCGCCGTCCTGCTCGATCACATGCGAACCAGCGGACGCGCGGGCCGCCTGGCAGGGGGCATGGTCGCAACGCTATGGCTGCTCGCCGCGTACCTCAGCTTACCGGCATTCGCCAGGTTCTGGTTCGGGGAATGGTCGTTGGCTGTCCAGGAAATCCCGACCAATGTCGTTCTGGGGGCGCAGTCGGAAGCCGAATATCTCCGCCCCAGGGTACAGGGATTCGAAACGGCGGTGGCGATCAACGGCCTGCCAATCACCAGCAAGTCCCGCCTTGCCGCGATCCCACCCGGACGTGTTGAACCTTTCCTCGTCCGCGGTCGGCCGCTGGATTGGGACGAGTTCTCGCCGGTGTTCGAGCGCCCGCACGACGCGCAGCACACGTGGCGACGTCTACGCGACACCGGCGTGGAATACCTGATATGGACATACCGTGAGCCCCATGCGTTTCGAGATTGGTCCATCCTCCAGCCGGGTTCGATCTTCAGGTCGCGGTACCTTGAGCGTCTGTTCACGGTAGAAGGCCAAACGGTATTCCGCATTCGGCCGGAACCAACCGACCGATCCGACGAAACACTCGACGTTTCCGAGGCAATCATGCTCGGTGTGGCTCCGTTGGCCGACCACAGGGAGCCCGAGTACGACAACCGCCGTTCGACTGTTGGCGGTCGCCCCACCTGGGGGCTGGTGGTGCGCGCCGGGCAACCGATCTCCGTCGTTCTGACCGCACGGCGCGTCGAGCTCCTCGCCGAACTCGATGATGCCGCCACCGCGCGCGGCATCCGAGGCAGCATCAACCTTTCGCTGAAAGGACTGAGTGGCCGGCTCGTTGGCTCCGCCGAAGCGGCGATCCCTTCCACGGACGGACCGCCAGGTGAGCAGCACCTCGTTGTCACGAACGACGCAGCAACTGTCGAGCCGCTCCGGATCACGGTTTCCTTCCGTGCCTACGACGGCGGCACAGGCCCGTTTCACCGCGTTCTTCTAAAAAGGTTCGACGCAGTACCGGGATCGCCACCGGCATCACCAGCCGCGGTAGACGACGCGGTCGTCGGGAATTGAGGAACATCGCACGAGCCGGCGGTGTGGCGCCGCGGCAGGCAGGCGTTGACCCGACCACTAAGAAAGAGCTAGAGTGCAATGCAGCCGTTCCCGTGAACGCCATGCTGTTAGTGAGCAACCCCGCCATGCCGCCTCATCGCCGCTCGTTCTCCACACTCCGAATCGGCTGGAGCATTCGTTGACGAAGCGATTTCGGATCGTGTGCGCCATCGGCACCCGGCCGGAAGCCATCAAGATGGCCCCGGTCATCATGGCGCTTCGCGACGCCCCCTGGGCCTCGGTTCGGGTGCTTGCCACGGCCCAGCATCGGCAAATGCTGGACCAGGTGCTCGAGTTCTTCGGGATCAAGACCGACATCGATCTGAACCTGATGCGACCCGAACAATCGCTGGCCGATCTGACAAGTCGCATGATGACCACCGTGGACGCGGCCCTCGAGGCCGAGCAGCCCGAAATGGTCCTGGCACAAGGCGACACAACCACCGTCATGGTCACGGCGCTGGCCTGCTTTTATCGTCGCGTGCCGTTCGGTCATGTGGAAGCCGGGCTCCGAACGTTCGATCGCTCGGCTCCCTTTCCGGAGGAAATGAACCGCGTTCTGACGAGCCAGATGGCGGCTGTGCACTATGCGCCCACGGAGCGCGCGAGAGAGCACCTGCTCCGCGAGGGCGTAGTCGACGAACGGATTCTCGTGACCGGCAACACCGTCATCGACGCGCTGCTGTGGGCCGCTCAGCATTGTGGCGAATTCGACGCCGGCCTGGACCAGGAACGCCGGATTCTGCTTGTCACGGCGCACCGCCGCGAGAACTTTGGACCGCCGCTGGAAGAGATTTGTGAAGCCTTGCTCGAGTTGACCGTGACCGAGCGGCTGGCCGTCCTGTTTCCCGTTCATCCCAATCCCAACGTCACCCGCATCGTCGAGCGGATGCTGGCGAACCGACCGCACGTGCGACTGCTGCCGCCGCTCGAGTACCCCCGGTTCGTGGCCGCGATGAAGGCGGCGCATCTGGTGCTGACGGACTCGGGCGGCGTTCAGGAGGAAGCTCCATCGCTCGGCAAGCCGGTGATTGTGCTGCGGAACGCGACCGAGCGGCCCGAGGGCATCGCGGCCGGCAATGCGTGCCTCGTCGGCCCGCACCGCGAGCGGATCGTTCAGCGCGTCAAGCAACTGCTGACGGACCACGAGCTCTACGAATCGATGGCGCACGCGCGCAATCCCTACGGCGACGGCCTCGCGAGCCGACGCATCGTCGAGCATCTGCAGGAAGCAGCTCGCCGTGCGTAATTCGTTTGCCACATCGCCACCCATTCGGCGTCGCGCATCGTGGCGATCGCACGGACAATTCACAGCGCGGATCTTCAAACGTTCATTGACTCCGTTGCAGTACCGTGATATCGTCAACCAAGAGGGCCATTCCTCGCGCGCGCCCGCGGCGGAACAGTTCGTGCCAATATTTCATGTGCCGCGATCTTGCCGATCCTCCTGCTGGAGCTGATGATCGGCATCGACTGAATTCAACCGCACCTTGGCGGCGCGTGGTTGCGCCGATGTGTTCTTGGAGAGCCTAACGCGGGAAAGGCCGTTCAACTCGTGGTGAAGCACCGCCATGCACGTCCGAAAGCCTGACGTTGCTGCCGACCGGGTCGCGATCCCGACAACCGGACCGCGCCTGAGTAGCCCCAGTCAATCGCCTGCGCCGGCCGAACTGCAGTCCGCGCCGACCGGTGGAGCAGCCTCCGTCATCGTGCTCGGCATGCACCGAAGCGGAACGTCCGCGCTGGCTCGCTGCATGAACCTCGTCGGTCTTCCGGTCGGGCCGGAGGGCGACCTTTCACCGCCGGCTCCAGACAACCCCCGCGGTTTCTGGGAGAATCACAGGCTCACAAAGTTCAACGAGCGGATCCTCGAACGGCTGGGCGGCGACTGGTGCACGCCGCCTGTTCTTGGTGACCGATGGTGGAGCACTGCGAAGCTCGCCGATCTTCGATCGGAGGCCGCACACCTCGTCGAGCAGACGTTTGGCGATGCCCGCTTCGTCTGGAAGGACCCACGCAACTGCCTCCTGCTTCCGTTCTGGCGCGACGTTCTGCCCAGCGAACCGATCCTCGTCTTCATTCGACGCAACCCGCTGGAAATCTGCCGATCGCTGGAGAAACGCAACGGATTTCGCACCCAGCAGTCACTCGCGCTGTGGGCGATCTATGTCGAATCGGCTCTGCATCATGCCACCGGCCTTCCTTTGATCATGGTCGACTACGCCGAGCTCCTCGATCGCGCGCCGGAATGCATTGCGCGACTCAGGACGCAGCTCGAGGCTCTGGGAGTCCCCGACCTGGTCCAGCCGTCTGAAGCCCAATTGTCCGAGTTCCTCTCGGACGAACTGCGACACTGGCGCCGCAGCGACGACGCGTTCCTGACGCACCCGGTCGCCTGCACGTACCAGAAGAATCTGTATGGCTATCTCCGCTCGCTGCCCCCCTTCACGCCGCGCTTCGACGGATTTGAAGGTTTGCGGGCCGGCGCGCGGCAACACGCAATGTTGACCGTCGTCCGCGCTCGACATTCGCAACTGATGGCCGCGCTAGCAGGGTATGAGCACCAGATCGCTCTCGCCGCCTCCGAATTGCACCGCATGGAGGCGAGTGTGACCAGCTTGGAGTCCGAACTCGCAGAGATGGGCGGCCGACTGTGCAGCGCCCTGAACGACGTCGAGGTCGCCCAGACGCGAGTGGCGGAGCTTGAGCGTGAGGTCGGGAAAATCCCTGAGCTGGAGTCCGCACTGGCGACTGCCAGTGAGCAACGCGGTCATCTCGAGGCGGAGTTGAATATTACGGAGTCCGAACTAGCCGAATCGCTGACGCGCGTCGGTCACATGCGGGACGCCGTCCGAGCCTTGGAGCAGGCCGTCGCGGAACGCGATTCGAGAATTCGCGACCTTACGGCCGCGCGAACCGCCCTGACTGCAAGGTTGGCCGCCCTCGAGGCTAACTCGCCGGCGTCCCGAATCGCCGAGTATGAGGAGCGCTGCCGGCAGCTTGAACTGGAGGTCCGCGATGAGAGGGCGAGGTCTGCGAACGCGGAGACCGAGGCCCGGCAACTGTGCCGAAGCCTCGCCGACCTCGAGCGGCAGTTGAAGATGCGTGAAGACGAAGTCGCTTCCCTGCGGGAGAGCGAGGCGAGATTGCAGTCGGATCTGGCCCGCGCTGAACAACGCCGACGCATGGTCCGTCCGGCCTGCGCGGATGCGATCTGGGCCTTGGCCCGCTTCGCGTGGAAGAGACTTCCGGTCGGTCAGCGACTTCGCGACGGCGGTAAGGCCGCGTTTTACGGCCTGCTCCGGCGGGTCCACCCCACCTCCCAGCGCCTGCGCCGCTTCGACGAGTACGTGCAGTTTCTCGATCGCCAGCGAGCAGCAGCCGATCTTATCGCCGCCATCCCGGCCCCCCTCGATCACCACGGGCCGCGAGCGTTCGACGTGTTGGTGTTCCCGGTCATCGACTGGTACTTTCGCCATCAGCGTCCGCAGCATCTTGCGCTCGAGCTTGGCGCTCGCGGACATCGAGTTTTTTACTTCGCAACCACCTTCGACGCCGCCGTCGGCGGGGCGGTCCCTGATGCCAAGGTCGTTGCGCCCAACGTCCACCTCGTGACCCTGCGGTGCTCGCCGCCCCACCCGGTAATCTACAACGGCCATCCATCCGCGCAGCAGGCAGGCGAGCTTGCGGACTCCATCGCCGAAATCCGCCGACAGTTCGATCTTTCGACCACAGTATCGATCGTCGATCACCCGTTCTGGTACCCGGTGGCGTCCGCATTAACGAACAACCGCGTGGTGTACGACTGCATGGACCATCACGGCGGGTTTTCCAACGCCGGGCCGCAGATCGACGAACTCGAGCGCTGTCTGATCCAATCGGCCGATCTGGTGGTCGTGTCATCCGATCGCCTCGCCGCCCGCCACGCGTCGGCGGCGAAACGCCTCGTAACCATCCGGAACGCCGCGGAGTACGACCACTTCGCGAAGCCACGAACCCCGGCCCCTTCAACGAAACAGCGTCCAATCATCGGCTACTATGGCGCCATCGCGGAATGGTTCGACTCCGACCTGGTAGCCTCCGCCGCTCGTGCGATCCCGGACTGTGACTTCGTACTGGTAGGCTCGACCGCTGGTGCCGATCTCAGACAACTCACTCAGCTTCCCAATGTGCACCTGATCGGTGAGACGCCTTACGCCGAATTGCCGCAGCGATTGCATACCTTCGATGTGTGCATGATTCCGTTTCGTGTAAACGAGCTGACCCTCTGCACGAACCCCGTGAAGGTGTACGAGTATCTCAGCGCGGGCAAGCCCGTCGTCGCCACCGCCCTCCCCGAGCTTCGCCGGATGTCGGACATGGTGGCCGTTGCGGCGACCACCGCAGAATTCATCGCCGCACTCCGCGCCGCGCTCGATGACAACGGCCAAGCCGCGCAGGATCGCCGCCGCGCGTTCGCGCGGGGCCAGACATGGGCCCATCGCGGGGGCGAGCTCCGAACCGCCATCGACGCCCTCCACCCACGGGTGAGCATCGTCGTGCTGACCCACAACCAGCTCGAATTCACGCAGGCCTGCCTGCACAGCCTTGATCGATTCACAAACTATCCCAACTGGGAGCTGATCGTCGTTGACAACGCGTCCGCCGATGGAACGCCGGCATGGCTGCGCGCCTACGCGCAAGGCAAGCAGCACGTTAAGCTCATCATGAACGATGCGAACGTCGGCTTTGCGGCCGGCTGCAACACCGGCGCTCGCATCGCAACAGGGGACTTCATCGTCTTTCTCAACAACGATACTTACGTCACCGAGGGTTGGATGCTCGACATGATCCGCCACTTCGAGGCCGAGCCCCGCCTCGCCATGCTGAACCCCGTGACCAACAACATCGGTAATGAGGCACGGATCGAGATCGCCTACAGCAACATGGACCAGATGGCACTGGCAGCCCGCGCACATACGCGCCAGCATGCCGGTCATCGCTTCCGCCTGCCCGTCGCCGCCTTCTTCTGTGTCATGCTCTCGCGCCGGGCGTGGCAGGAGATCGGAGAACTTGACGAGCAGTTCGGACAGGGGTTCTTCGAGGATGACGACTACGCCAGGCGTGCGGAGGAGAAGGGCTTTTTCTGCGCGTGCGCAGACGACGTCTTCGTCCACCACCACCTCTCGGCGACATTCAACCAGATCGACGGAGACCGCCGACAGGCACTCTTCCAGGAGAACCGACGCCGGTTCGAGGCCAAGTGGGGGTCATGGACCCCACATCGTTATCGTGCACGGAACGACATGCGTCGGGGCGCATCAGCGACTCGGGAGCCCTGATTGATCGGTCAAGTGGTCCTTGGATCGATGCCTTCCATCACAGCCCGTGCCGCCGGTGCGCGCCATCGGAGAGCGTCCGGTGATTGACGTGGCCGGGGAGTGGGGTGAGCTGCGCGGCTCAGCGGGCGTCTTTGTGATCGGCTGCCCGCGCTCCGGCACATCGGCGATCTCATGGGCCATCTCGCAGCATCCTGATTTCTGGACGTCGGCCGAATCCGATTTCCTGGTGTACCTGCTGCGGAATGCACGGCTGCGGATCGCATATCAGACGAACTACAACCGAGAGGATTCCGGCTGGTTGCGGGTGAACAAGGTCTCTTATTCCGAGTTTGCAGCCAGCATCGGAATCGGTATTGACCGCCTGTTCCTGTCCAGGTCCGGCGGCAAACGATGGATTGACCAGACACCCGGACATACCCTCATCGCCGAAGAGCTGGCGCTCATGTTCCCCAATGCTCGCTTCATTCACATCGTCCGCGATGGCCGGGCGGTCGTTCAATCGATGCTCCACAGCGGTTTTCCCGAAGCTTGGGCGTCGGCATTCGAAGAGGCGTGCCGGACATGGAGTCACTACGTCCGGGTCGGACATGAATTCGCGCGCGGCCACCCTGATCGCTGCCTCGAAATTCGTCAGGAGGACCTGCTCAGCGACGCTCAGGCGGTGATGTCACACGTTTTCGCGTTCCTGGGAGCGCATGACTGGCGGCCTTCAAGCGAGTTCCTCCGGCAGGGTCGAATCAACTCGAGTTTCGAGCCAACGACGCTCAAGGCTGCCGACGCGCCGCCCTCGGGGCCTAGCCGCATCGAATCCGCGCAGAATTGGACGCCCGAGTTGGAGAACATATTCGCCGACGTCGCAGGTCCGATGAGGCGCATGCTGGGGTACGAGCCCTGCGATGCTCCGGTCGCGGGTGCCGCATGCGCTCCCCCCTCGGCGGAGCCGAAGGATCAAATGGCCGCCACGGATGCCGGTTCGGCCCCGCTCACGGGCGACAAACCCTTTCGATAGGCCTCGACGATTTCCCCCGGCGCCCCGGCCCCGACGATGCGCCCGGCATGAAGCCAGACGGCCCGCGTGCAATACTGCTCAATCTGATGCAACTGGTGTGACACAAGCACCAGAATGCGTGACCGGTCGATCAGCGCCCGCATGCGCTCCCGGGCACGCTCGATCCAGCGAATGTCCCCGACGCTGAAGACCTCGTCCAGAAGCAGAATCTGCGGTTCCACGGCCGTCGCCACGGTGAACGCGAGTCTTTGAGTCATGCCGGTCGAATAGTACTTGACCGGTGTATCCCTGAACGCCCCGAGCTCGGCGAAATCGAGCACCGCATCCACGCGCGAGAGCATCTCACGCCGCGAAAAGCCCATCACAGCGCCGGTCAGCAGAATATTCTCGACGCCGGACAGTTCCATATTGAACCAGGCGCCGATCTCGAGCAATGGAACCAGGAGGCCACGAGAGGCCACACGCCCGCTGGTCGGCGGGTAAATGCGTGCGATGACTCGAAGCAGCGACGACTTGCCGGCGCCGTTGTCCCCAACCACGCCCAGCCGATCTCCCTCCGCCAGGTGGAGATCGATCCCATCCAGTGCGAGAATCTCCGAGATGCCCCCACCATAGCGTCGCTGAAGCAGGAGGTTCAACACTGACTCCTTCAGCGACCGCGTCCGGGCCGTATGATGGCGAAACCGCAGCCTGACCTGCTCCAGCGTGACGAAGCTACCCGGCATGAGCACCTACAAGGCGAAGATCAGTGTATCTTCGTGTCGCCAGAACACGAACAAACCTGCCGCCAGCACGACGCCGGATGTTGCAACGGCGGCACACGTCTCGGCCCGCGTCGGCCACATCTCGTAGTAGATCGGCCGCTGGAACATCGCCACCATCGAGTACATCGGATTCAGCTTGAAATACCACCGCAACTGCTCCGGCACCGGGCTCATTCGCCCCGGAGGCTCTCGGGCAACATCCGCCGCCACGTGATGCGGAGCGGAGCGCTCCGCACGCAGAGCACGCGTCTCCAGCGGATACAGCACCGGCGTCAGATAAAACCAGGCGCTGACGCACACGCCAATCAGGTGGCGCATGTCGCGAAAGTAAACGGTGACCAGCGCAAGAACCGCCCCCAATCCCAAGGCAAACGCGGAGACACAGATGCACGCGGGAATAATCGCCAGCATCGCCCACGTGGGGCGAAAGTCGATGAACCAGCCGAGCAGCAGGAGCAAGGCGGCGAGTGAGAGTCCGAGCGTGATGAGGTTCTGAAGGACAAGACTGAGCGGGAAAACCAGTTTCGGGAAGTACTGTCGGCGAAGCACCGACTCGGCGTTTACCAGGCTGGTCGAACACCCCTCGATGCTGGTCGCGAAAAACGACCAGGGCACCAGACCGGCGAGTATATACAGCGCCAGCCCCTCGATTCGCAGCAGAACGGAAAACACCGTGCTGAGAACCGCGAGCTGCAACATCGGGTTCAGCAGCGACCAGAGGAACCCCAGGCTGGAGCGCCGATACCGAACCTTCAGGTCGCGCGCGACGAAATTCTTGACCACCTCACGGAACGCCCACAATTCGCCCAATCGCACCCAGTAAGACATGAATCAGGCTCGCACCAATTGCCTCAGCGCGGATGCGCTCGTGAATCCCGCGCGTATATGAGCCGCGCTCGGCAACTTGTCAAGGCAGGGAACCGCGCTGCTCCGCGCGCTCGTTCAGCCGCCCGTACTTGTCCAGCTGGCGCAATGCGGCCCGGAGGTCCTTGGGCTTGGCCGCCGTCCACCCCATCCGTTCGCCGGTCGCGGGATGTTCCAGCACCAGCTGCTCCACGTGCAGGCTCAGGCGGGCGATCAGCGGGCGCTCCTCGTGCCGACGGCTTGGCCGGTACCCTGCCTTGAACGCTGACAGCATGAGCGGGCCGCCGCCGTAGATCGGATCAACAGCAGGTGGCATGCCGGCCGCGCGGAGGTGGACCCGAATCTGGTGCCGATGGCACGAACGCGGCACACATTCCAGGAGAGCGTGGCCGGCAAACGCCTCCGCGAGCCGCCATTCGGTGCGAGCCGCTTGCGACGGCAGGGTGCGAGTCCGATCCAGCGCGACGCGAACTTTTCGCTCGACACTCCGAGGCACGACCAACGGGGCGTCCATAACCCCAGATGCTTTGGGCAAGCTGACCCGAACCAGCGCTGATACGACCGTCTCCAGTCGCCCATCAGCCAATTGCGCGGCCAGCGTTCTCGCGACCGACTCCGCTCGGGCAAACAGGCACAGCCCGCTGGCATCATCGTCGATCGGGTTGATCGGCGGAACCAGCACATCCTCACCGAGAAGCTCGATCAACGACTCTCCCAGGTCGGCCGGCTCGATCGGCACCCAGGCCGGCTTGTTTGCAACCAACAGCAATTCATCCGCGAAAAGTATCGTGGGTCGCTCTCGCCGCGGTGAGGCCGACGCTCCCATCACGGTATCGCCGCCGTACGCGGCGGAACCACTCGCGACGTCGTCATCCGAATCCGCATGTCGCCTCGCCATGTCGACTCCTTCCACCGCCTTCCGTCCCAGATTCCGCATCGCATCCGATCCCGCCACACGGTCGCCTGCAACGCAGGCGCTCCGCCACGGCCATCACGATCCCATTAGATCGTCGCGAGCCACTTCGGCTGCGATGACGAAGACGTTTACGATTTCATCGAGCGCAATGGCCGGCTCCACCTCGACGGTATACACAAGGCGCTTGCGAGGGTCGGCGTGAATCGCGCCGACGCGCCCTACCGCCATCGGAGCCCGCAGACCCGGCTCTCCCGGTGCCGTCAATACAAGATCGCCGCGTGCGATCCGGCCAGCCTTCCCCGACGACGTGGCCGGGCCACCATCGAGGGCGACGTAGCGTTCCGGCACATCGTCGATGGTCATTCGGCCGCGACCTGCACCGCGAAGCGTCGCCGGATAGTCGACCATGACAAACCGGTCTCCATCCAGCCGGCCGACGCGTACGGCCAGTCGCGATTCCACATCCGACAGCAGGGCCACCCTCGACATGTTGGGGCGAACCGACTCGACTCGGCCGATCAGGGCCTCGCGTGCCAGTACGGCGAACTGCCGCTCGACGCCGTCGTGTCCGCCTGCATCGATGAACAGTCGCGTCGCGACCCAGTCCTGCCATCGAACACCGCGCCAGCTCCCCCTGCCAAGCAAGAGCGAGTCGCGGGCCGCCACGACATCGCGAGCGACGACGCGCGCCTCCAGCACGCGCACGCGCTCCGCCACGAAACGCTCACGCAGTGCGCGCAGCGCGGCGTTACGCTCCTGCAACTCCGCGATCATCGCGGCCTGCACGGCGAGCTGGTGTTCCAGTCCTGATCGCTCGGCCGCCTGCGTCGCCGCACCGGGCTGGCCCGACAACAACTCGTCCACGCCAAGCATCGATCTCGCCGCCCCGGCGCCCATGCCGTAAAGCACCGCTTGGGCTGGCACCAGGAGCTGGGTGATCCCCTTCAGCCAGTCCGTCCAGCCGGGCGGCATGAACACCGCCGCGGCAGAGAGCACCATGCAGCCGGCGAATGCAGCGGGCTTGCTGATCCGGATTGACGGCCACGTCATGGCTACATCGTACGCTCGCGCTGAAGGCGATGCCATTTCGCGGAAACTCGTTCGACCGTATCGTATCCGGGCTGCCAGACCAGCGGTCGAGGATCGCTTGCGGTACGCATCGCAAGGAAGACGGGATGGTAGAAGCGCAGCTCGTCGTGTTTGAGGATGCCGGCTGGCGAGACCTGTTGCCGCTCTGTTACTGGCGGGCAGCATTTGACCTGCGATGCGGGGCGGAGAGCCTGCTCGAGCGGATTGAGCGGCGCCAGTCGGCTCGAGCGGTGATCTTTGCACGCCCGGAGCTGGCCGACGTCCTCCGCGGACGGCAGGATCGCGACGTTAATTGCGCATCGGATACGCGGTCAGTGTTGTTCGTCAATGGCCGAGCCTTGCTTCAAGAATCACTCGACTTGCCGCTGGGCTCGGCTGTGTGGTGGGGCTCGTCGCCCGAGCGCGACCCCGTGTTGTTGGCAGCACACGTGCAACCGGCGATTGCCGCCCGCCTGTCGCCGGAAATCCTGCTCGACTCGGCCCGGACCCGCGCAGCGCTGGAGGATGTCGCGACTGCGCCAATCAATGCATTGGCCGCTGAGCTGATCCAGGCCCCGTGGGACTTGGTCCGGCACAATCCTGCCGCGCTGCGCCAGCATGCCGACGACTTGCCGAGGCGGCCGCTCCCGCCGATGAACGGCGTGCACGTCCTGAACCAGACCGCCGTCCACATCGCGGCAGATGCGGTCATCAAGCCCGGTGTTGTGCTGGACGCCGAGTCGGGACCGATCATCATCGCCGAATCGGCCAGAATCTCGCCAAACGTGACGATCCAGGGGCCCGCCTACATCGGACGGCAGACGCTCGTCCAGCCGGGCGCCGTCATCCGGGAGGCCACCAGCATCGGCGCCTGCTGCAAGGTCGGCGGAGAAATCGAGGGCACGATCATCCACGGATACTCAAACAAGCAGCATCATGGATTCCTCGGCCACGCGTATGTGGCCGAGTGGGTCAACCTCGGCGCCGGAACGTGCAACAGCGACCTGAAGAACACGTACGGGTCAATCCGCGTGGCCCTCACCGGTACGGCGGTCGACACGCGACAGATGTTCGTCGGTTCGTTCATCGCCGATCATGCCAAGACGGCGATCAACGTGGCGTTGCCGACCGGCGCGGTCGTTGGCTTTGCATCCAACGTAATCGTCAGCCGCTTCGCGGAGAAGTTCACGCCCAGTTTCTCTTGGTGCACAGACGATGGCCGGACCCGCTACGATCCCGCGCGAGCGCTCGACGTCGCCCGAAAGGTCATGGCGCGCCGGATGGTCAAGATGTCCGCAGCGGAAGAGGTCCTGTTCATGCACCTCGCCCAGCTTGCGGCCACCATCGAACGTACAAACGATGTGGGATCTGGCGGCGACTGACGCGTCACGACACGACCCCGGCGTCTAACAGGCCGCTAAAGAATGAGTGTAACTCTTTACCGCCCTGATCACGCGGGGACGGGCAAGGGGATGGAGCGGAGATCGGCGGCTGGCGGGCGGTGGAGCAGAGTGGAGAGGGTATCGAAGGCATCGCGGGCCTGTTGTCGGCAGGTGGCGAAGAAACTGGCGAGGACCTCCAGCGCATGGGCGCCGGCCGGCGTGCGGTTGCCGCCGAAGACCTTGCGGTTGACGACGGCCGGACGAATGGCCTGTTCGGCGCGCCAGTTGGTGGCCTCGA